>Ga0182736_1000058_pt1 | contig 222772 bp, 201 predicted proteins | sample eDN5th30CKraftBY_FD_128882 | JGI IMG/M metagenome (GOLD analysis project Ga0182736, IMG submission 128882) | Enriched backyard soil microbial communities from Emeryville, California, USA - eDNA 5th pass 30_C Kraft BY (version 2) (version 2) | ecosystem: Environmental > Terrestrial > Soil >...
CAAGTTCGTCAAGTCCAACGCCATCGTGTTCGTGGGCGGCGGCATGACGCTGGGCGTGGGCGCCGGCCAGATGAGCCGCGTCGACTCCGCCCGCATCGCCTCGATCAAGGCCGAGAACGCCGGCCTGTCGCTCCAGGGTTCGGCCGTAGCGTCCGACGCCTTCTTCCCGTTCCGCGACGGCCTGGACGTGGTGGTGGACGCGGGCGCGAGCTGCGTCATCCAGCCGGGCGGCAGCATGCGGGACGCGGAAGTCATCGCGGCGGCGGACGAACGCGGCATCGCGATGGTGCTGACCGGCACCCGCCATTTCCGCCACTGATGAGACCACCCCCGACGCCCTTCGGGCGCCCCCTCCAGGGGGCGGCGCTGGCGGACCGGCAAAGCCGGATCCGCGGCGCCCTGGATATGGGGTAGGCTGACATCATGCGTATTCTTGGGGTGGACCCCGGCCTGCGGCGCACGGGTTTCGGCGTGATCGAATCGGATGGCCCGCGGCTGCGCTACGTCGCCAGCGGGACCATCGTAGTGCCCGCCGACGACGACCTGTCGGCGCGGCTCAAGATCATCCTGGACAACCTGCGGCAGGTCGTGCGCGACACCGCGCCCGACTTCGCCGCCGTCGAGAAAGTCTTCGTCAACACCAACCCCGCCTCGACGCTGCTGCTGGGCCAGGCCCGCGGCGCGGCCCTGTGCGCGCTGGCCGACACCGGGCTGCTGGTGCACGAATACACCGCCTTGCAGATCAAGAAATCGGTGGTGGGCACCGGACGGGCCGCCAAGACCCAGGTGCAATCCATGGTGCGGCACCTGCTGTCGCTGGACGGCGCCCCCGCGGCCGACGCCGCCGACGCGCTGGCCTGCGCCATCTGCCATGCGCACGTCGCCCCCATGGCGGATCGCCTGCGCGAACATGGCGACCACCCCGCATTCGCCCGCCGCGGCAACCGGCTGCGGGCCGGAAGATTAGTATGACGTGCGACGACAAGTCGCCAAGGTGAACTCATGATCGGACGCCTGACCGGAACGCTGGTCGAGAAACAACCGCCCACCGTCTGCCTGGATGTGAACGGCGTGGGCTATGAACTGGACGTGCCGATGAGCACGCTGTATTCCCTGCCTGAACTCGGTGCCCGGGTGACGCTGCTCACCCACCTGGCCATACGCGAGGACGCCCACGTGCTGTACGGCTTCGGCACCGCGGCCGAACGCGTCACCTTCCGCGAACTCATCAAGGTCAGCGGGGTGGGCGCCAGGATCGCGCTGGCCGTGCTGTCCGGCATGACGGTGGCCGAGCTGTCGCAGGCCGTCACCCTGCAGGAGGCCGGGCGCCTGACCCGCGTGCCGGGCATAGGCAAGAAGACGGCCGAACGGCTGCTGCTGGAACTCAAGGGCAAGCTGGGCGCCGATCTCGGTGCCGCGGCCGGCCACGTGGTGGCCGACGGCCAGACGGACATTCTCAACGCCCTGGTGGCGCTGGGCTATTCCGATCGCGAAGCCGTCGCCTCGGTAAAGAACCTGCCGGCCGGCGTGGGCGTCTCGGAAGGTATCAAGCTGGCGCTCAAGGCGCTCGCGCGGTAGGCACGCCGAGGGAGGCCGCATGCTCAGGATCTGGGGACGGCGCAGTTCCTTCAATGTACAGAAGGTGCTCTGGTTCGCGGGCGAACTGGGCCTGGGCTGCGAACACATCCCCGCCGGCGGCGAGCATGGCCTGGTCGACACGCCTGAATTCCGCGCCATGAACCCCCATGGCCGGGTGCCGGTCATCGACGACCAGGGCACCGTCGTCTGGGAATCCCATACCATCCTGCGCTACCTGGCGGCCCGCCACGGCGCCCCGGACTTCTGGCCGGCAGACCCGGCCGCGCGCTCGCAGGCCGAACGCTGGATGGACTGGGCACACACGTCCCTGCAACCCGCCTTCCTGACCGGCGTGTTCTGGGGCTACTACCGGACCCCCGAACCCCTGCGCGATCCCGACCGGATCCGCGCCCGCGTCGAGGAATGCGCCGGGTACTTCCGCCTGCTGGATACCCTGCTGGCGACCCGGCCCTTTCTTGGCGGCGACCGGCTCACCCTGGCCGACATCCCCGCCGGCACGGCGCTGTACCGCTATTTCGGCCTGGACATCGCCCGGCCCGACGTGCCCCACGTCCAGGCCTGGTACCAGCGGCTACAGCAGCGCCCGAGCTACCGCGAGCACGTCATGGTGCCCTTCGGCGAACTGTACGGACGGCTGGACTACTGACCCGGCGCCCGCGGCCGCGCCCCGGCACGGAACGGGCTAACATACCGGCAGTTCTAGGCAGAATACCCCCATGGCGATCCAGCCCGACAAGCTTTCCATCCGAGACGACGCCCCCGACATGCGGGTGATCTCGCCGCGCGCCTCGTCCCCCAACGAAGAGGCCATCGAACGCGCGCTGCGCCCCAAGGCGCTGGACGAATACGTCGGCCAGCGCCGCATCCGCGAACAGCTCGAGATCTTCATCGCCGCCGCGCGCAACCGCCAGGAATCGCTGGACCACGTCCTGCTGTTCGGCCCGCCCGGCCTGGGCAAGACCACGCTGGCCCACATCGTCGCGCGCGAGATGGGCGTGCAATTGCGCCAGACCTCGGGCCCCGTGCTGGAGCGGCCGGGCGATCTCGCCGCGCTGCTGACCAACCTGGAACGCAACGACGTCCTCTTCATCGACGAGATCCACCGCCTGTCGCCGGTGGTCGAGGAAATCCTCTACCCCGCGCTGGAAGACTTCCAGATCGACATCCTGATCGGCGAAGGCCCCGCCGCCCGCAGCGTCAAGCTCGACCTGCAACCCTTCACGCTGGTCGGCGCCACCACCCGCGCGGGCATGCTGACCAATCCGCTGCGCGACCGCTTCGGCATCATCGCGCGCCTGGAGTTCTACACCGCCGACGAGCTGTCCTCCATCGTGACCCGCAGCGCCGGCCTGCTCAACGCCGCCATCGCCGAGGAAGGCGCCCGCGAAATCGCATGCCGTTCGCGCGGCACGCCCCGCATCGCCAACCGGCTGCTGCGCCGGGTGCGCGACTACGCCGAGGTCAAGGCCGGCGGCCGCATCACCGGCGAGGTGGCCCAGGCCGCGCTGTCCATGCTGGACGTCGACCCCGCCGGCCTGGACATCATGGACCGCAAGCTGCTGGAAGCCATCGTCTACAAGTTCGACGGCGGCCCCGTCGGCCTGGACAGCCTGTCCGCCGCCATCGGCGAGGAACGCGACACCATCGAGGATGTGATCGAGCCCTACCTGATCCAGCACGGCTACGTGCAGCGCACCCCGCGCGGCCGGATCGCCACGCAGGGTACCTACCGCCACCTGGGCCTGACGCCGCCGACGCAGGCGGGCGGGGGCGATCTGTTCGCGTAGCACGGGACTATTGCCACGACCGGTCGTCGTCCGGCAGGCTTGCCCGCAACGCGAAATCCCCCTCGAAGGCGGCGGCCAGCTCGACGAGCTCGCCAAGCTGCATCCCCAGCTCAAGCAGTCGCGGAGCCAGCCTGTCGGTCGCGGACAGGTTGTCGTACCCACCGAAGAACGCCGCGATACGCACGATGTCATCGTTGGACAACCCATGCCCGGCAAGGCGGGGGGCCACCTCGGACATCGTCTGCAAGTTTAGGTCTCCCTCGGGAAAGCTCGCGACGCGAACGATATCTTCCAAGGAAAACCCCAGTTCCCGTAGCCTGCCGGCGAGTTCATGCAGCCGTTCCAGGCTCCGGTCCCCCTCGGGATGCGTGGCGACCTCCGAAAGGCTGTCCGGAAGGATACCCAGCCGCTCGAATGCAGGCGCCAGTTCGGCCATCTTCCGCACGGTCCGATATCCGCCCTGCTGTCGCGCCATCGCGGCCACCTGCGCCGGAGCGAAGCCGTGTTCGCCCAGCCCGGCAGCGCACCCGTGCGCCGCTTCCAGGTTCCGGTCGCCGCGTACCTGCCCGCCGATGCCTATGATGTCGGCCTCGGAAAAGCCGAGGGCGCGCAGATCATCATAAAGCTCGACCAGCTTTTCCACGTTCCTGCTTCCGTGCAAGTGCGCGGCCACACATTCGATGCCGTCCGTGGGAAAGCCTTGCCGCAACAGCGCGACCGTGGGTTCGGCAACCACCTGCTCCAGGTTCCGGTCTCCACGAAAACGCGCGGCCATGTTCGCGATCTGGCCGTGGCGGAATCCCAGCTCCCGAAGCCGGCCGGTCAACCTGAGCACCGCCTGCAAGTTCCTGACCCCTTCGAATTCTCCCGCGACATAGGCGATGTCCTGCATCCCATGACCGAGCCTGGTCAGCTCCCGGATGTACCGGTCCATCACCGCCAGGGTGGCGTGGCCATCCGGCCGTATGGCGATACCGGCGATATGGTTCACACCGAACTCCGGCGAAAGCAGGACAGGGCTCAGCGCCACCGTTCCGTCCAGATTCCGGATTCCGCTGGAGCCGATATGAATGACATCGATGTCGGAAAATCCGAGTTCGTTCAACGCCCGGCCTTGCCGACCCGGCACCTGCGGGGGAAGCAGGTCGTCCGCGAAGGGGACATCCTCGAAGGATGAGTTGCTGTCATACGCCGCCCATATCAGCGCTTCCACATACGCCCGGTATGTCTGGGCCTGCAAGGCCGTCTCCCCGATGCCATAGGACGCCGGATCGAGATGGCATAGCTCCAATTGCTCGCGCAGCTCGTCGCACTCTCGCCGCGTGGCGGGCGGATCCTCCAGCCGCAGCAGGCGCTTGCGCGCCTCCACCACGTAGGGGATCGCCGGATTCATGCCCTGGGCACCGGCCCCTTCATGGCCATCGCCCGGGGCCGGAACGACGGGCCCCCGCGCGACCAGGGCGCGTACGCGGGCCATCGCCTCGTCGCTGACAGTCTCATGCTGCACGATATTCTCGGACATCCCCACCAAGGACTGCTGCCGCATCAAGTCGCGCAGGACACTGGCCCGGGCCCGCTCGGCCTGCGTACGTCCTTGCGCGGCCGACATCGCAGGCGCCCCTGGCCCGGCGGCCGGCCCCTCCGCCGGTCGCCGCTCGGGCGTAGCAGGCGTCGATGCCAGCGCATCGCCGGCTGCAGGACTGGGGGAACGTGAAATGGGGCTTGGCATGGTGGCTCGTCAACGGGGCGGGCGGGAGAACCGCCTTCCCGGATGAATGCCCGCCGGGCGGGGAAAGTTCCCGATGCGGCAGGCACGTCGCCGCCGGAGCCCCGCGCCGGACTCGCCAAAAGGAAAAGCCCGTGCTGGGCATCCCCCAGGTCACGGGCTCGACTGTGCAGGGCACAGTTGACATCAAGTCGGACGACATCATGAACGGCGCCGATGACGCGGCCATGACAACACGGAGCAAAATCGTCCGACCCATAAAAGGGTGGAAGCGTCGATAACCCGGACGGCGCCACCCACGCACCCGAAGCCGCACAGGCTTGCAATCAACGCTTCCTGGCATCTGACGGACCTGGCGCGCTAAAGTTTCCCGCTTTACAAGCCGTCACATTTGGCACAATGCGCGGACGGCGGTCGGATGCCCCGGGCCGGCGGGTTGTTTACAATTTCGCCCCAGGGCCTTTTCGGCCCCAAGCTCGCTCGACTCGTCCAAGGCCTGCCTCGTGCTCCAACCCGCCAGTGAAGATTTCCGGTTCCCGATCCGGGTCTACTACGAAGATACCGACGCCGGCGGCGTGGTCTACTACGCCAACTATCTCAAGTTCTTCGAACGCGCGCGCACCGAGTGGCTGCGCGCGCTGGGCGTCGAACAGCGCGCGCTGGCCGCCAGGACCGGCTGCATCTTCATCGTGCGCGGTATCGAGACCCAGTATCGGCGGCCGGCCGCGCTGGACGATTCCCTGACCATCCGCTGCCAGGTCTCGCGCCTGGGCAAGGCTTCCATCGATTTCCTGCAATTTTGCGAACGCGGCGATGAACTGCTCGCGACCGGCAAGGTCCAGGTAGGATGCGTCGATCACGCGACATTGCGTCCGCGCGCGCTGCCCCCTGACCTGGTCCTGGCGCTCGCGCCGCTCGCGGCGGCACCCGCAACCGATTAGTCCCGACTCCACCCCTTCAGGCACCCTCTTTCGCCCCCAAAGGACTCTGCATGAACGTCAACCAGGATATGTCCATCCTGTCCCTGATCACCCAGGCAAGCTTTACCGTCCAGTGCGTGATGGCCATCCTTGCCATCGTGTCGCTGATGTCCTGGACCTACATCTTCCGCAAGCATTTCGCCATCAAGCGCGCCAAGCAGCAGACCGAGCGCTTCGAGGCCGATTTCTGGTCCGGGGGCGACCTGAACATGCTGCACCAGGCCGTCACCACCCGGCGCGGCGAGCAAGGCGCGCTGGCGCGCATCTTCGAAGCCGGCATGGCCGAATTCGTCAAAGGCCGCCAGAGCAAGCTGAGCGACGTCAATACGCTGCTGGACGGCTCCCGCCGCGCCATGCGCGCCGCCTACCAGCGCGAAATGGATTCGCTCGAATCCCATCTCGCCTTCCTGGCCTCCACCGGTTCGGTCAGCCCCTACGTCGGCCTGTTCGGCACGGTCTGGGGCATCATGCACGCCTTCCGCGGCCTGGCCAACGTCGAACAGGCCACCCTGGCCAGCGTCGCGCCCGGCATCGCCGAAGCGCTGGTGGCCACGGCCATCGGCCTGTTCGCCGCCATTCCCGCGGTGGTCGCCTATAACCGGTTCTCGCACGACATCGACCGGCTGTCCATCCGCTTCGACAGCTTCATCGACGAGTTCCTGAACATCCTGCAACGACAGGTGCGCTGATGCCCTCGAACCGCTCCAGCAACCGCGGCGGCCGAGGCGGGCGCCGCGCCATGAACGAGATCAACGTCGTCCCGTATATCGACGTCATGCTGGTGCTGCTGGTGATCTTCATGGTCACCGCGCCCATGATGTCGCCGGGCCTGATCGATCTGCCCACGGTGGGCAAGGCCTCGCAGGTGCCGGTCAAGCCGCTGGAGATCATCCTGGCCGCCGACGGCAACGTCACCATCCGCGACCGCGAGCGCGGCGACAGCACGCCTCATGCCATCCCGCGCAACGACCTCGCCCGCATCGCGCGCGAGCGCCAGTCCGAACACCCCGACCAGCCCGTCGTCATCTCCGCCGACCGCAAGGCCCAATACGAGTCCGTGCTGAAAGTCATGGACGACCTGCAGCGCCAGGGCGTCAAGCGGGTGGGCCTGCTGGTCAAGCAACAAGGCTCCTGATCGCCCATGGCGCCCAACGACCGATCCAACCGACCTCTCCGACGACCGCCGGAACCCGGCAAGTGGCAATCCTTCGGCCTGGCGGTGCTGATGCACCTGCTGCTGGCCGCCGCCCTGATTTTCAGCCTGGACTGGAACCGGCGCTCGCCGGGCCCGGTCCAGGCCGAACTGTGGACGGCGCTGCCCTCGCCCAACCAGCCCGAGCCGACCCCCACGCCCGAGCCGCAGCCCGCCCCGGTCAAACCTCCCCCGCCGCCCGCGCCGCCGCCCGAACCCCAGGTGACACAAGAGAAGCCCGACATCGCCATCGAGCAGGAAAAGAAACGCCGCGAAGCCCAACGGCACGAAGCCGAGGAGCGCGAGGCCGAGCGCAAGCGGGAACAACAGAAGCTGGAAGAAAAGAAGCTGGCCGACAAACGCGCGCAGGAGAAAAAGGAAGCCGAACAGCGCGAAGCCGAGAAGAAAAAGGCCGACCAGCTGGCCGCCGACAAGGCCGCGGCAGACAAGAAAGCCGCCGCGGAGAAGGCGGCCGCCGACAAGAAAGCGGCCGCCGACAAGCAGGCCCAGGCCGAACGCGACCGCAAGCTGCGCGAGGCCTTCCGCAACGACACCGCCCGCGCCGCCGGCCTGGAAGGCGGGCGCGAGGGCGGCACCGCCAGCCGCAACCAGGCGGGCGGTGGCGGAGGCGACGCCGGCTATGCGGACCTGGTGCGCGCTTGCATCAAACCTGGAGTCATTTATAGTGCAAGTGGCAGTTCCGCCAACGGGAACCCTTCCGTCGTGTTCCGGGTCCAGTTGCTACCCACCGGGGAACAGGCGGGTGCGCCGCGCCTCCTCCGCTCTTCCGGTGTGCCGACATTCGATCGTGCCGTCGACAACGGTATCCGGCGCTGCAACCCCTTCCCACGGCCGTCTTCCGGACGATATGAGCCCAACATAGACGTTGAATATTGGATGCTTGACCGATGACATTTGCAAATCCCGCTTTCCCCCCCTCGTCCGCCCTGTCCGGCAGCGCCCGCCTGCGTGGCCTCGGCAACCGGCTAGGACGGCGGCTCCTGCAATGCGCCGCGGCGCTGGCCGCGACGGCTTTCGCCCTGGGCTCCGCGCCGGCCCGCGCCCAACTGACGGTCCAGATCTCCGGCGCCGGCGCCAACCAGTACCCGGTGGCCATCGCCAATTTCGAGTCGGCCGATCCGCAGGGCAAGGCGATCGCGGAGATCATCCGCGCCGACCTGAACCGCACCGGGCTCTTCCGCATCGTCGATGCCGGCGACACCCCGTTGTCGGACTCGGCCGTCATCGGCTTCGCCGCCTGGAAGACCCGCGGCGCCGACGCGCTGGCCGTGGGCAGCGTGCAGCGCACCGGCGACGGCCGCTACGACGTCCGCTATCGCCTGGTCGACACGGTCAAGCAGGCCCAGATCGATGGCGTGGCCTTCGCCTCGGGCGCGAACGAAATGCGCCGCACCGCGCACCAGATCGCCGACCGCATCTATGAAAAGCTGACCGGTGATCGTGGTATTTTTGCAACACGCATCGCCTACGTGCTCAAGCGCGACAACATCTACGAACTGCAGATCGCCGACGCCGACGGCCAGAACTCCCAGACCGCCCTGCGTTCGCGCGAGCCCATCATTTCGCCCGCGTGGTCGCCCGACGGCACCCGCCTGGCCTATGTGAGCTTCGAATCGCGCAAGCCGGTTGTGTATGTACACACTATCACCACGGGCCAGCGAATACCGGTCGCCAATTTCAAGGGCAACAACAGCGCTCCCGCCTGGGCGCCCGACGGCAACCGCCTGGCGGTCGTTCTGACCCGCGACGGCCTGTCCCAGCTGTACATGCTGAACGCCGACGGCTCGGGATTGCGGCGGCTGACCCAGTCCCCCGGGATCGATACCGAGCCCACTTTCACGCCCGACGGCCGCGCCATCCTCTTCACCAGCGACCGCGGCGGCAGCCCGCAGATCTATCGCCTGAACCTGGACAGCAATCAAGTCGAGCGCGTCACGTTCAAAGGGACTTACAATATTTCTCCCCAGTTGTCGCCTGATGGCAAAACCTTGCTGTACGTCACCCGCCGCGCCGGCTTCCAGATAGCTTCGCTAGACCTCGCCACCGGTAATGAGCTTGTCCTCACCAACGGCGGCCGGGACGAATCCCCCAGCTTTGCTCCCAACGGAAAGATGATTCTTTATGCAACGTCGCAGTCCGGCCGTGGCGTGCTGGCCGCGGTCTCGAGCGACGGTCGCGTTACCCAGACATTGTCGGTGCTCAACGGCGACGTACGCGAACCCACCTGGGGGCCTTTCCTGAACAACTGATTATCTGAAACGGGCCCGCTGTCGCGGCGCCGCATCGTTGTCACGTCTTGCAACCTTGCGCGCCATGGGGCCCATGTGACACTTTAGGATCACGTTTCGGTCTGGTCATCGTCTTTTCCAACCCATTATCGTCCCTCGGAACCCAAGGAAAAATCATGTCTACTCGTGCATTCAAAATGTTCGTCGTGGCGAGCGTTGTCGCGGTAGTCTCGGCTTGCAGCAGCCCCGTCAAGCTCGATGAGAGCAGCAACGTCCCGGTCGAAGACCGGTCCGGCCAGAACACCAGCGCCAACACCAGCGGCGTCGCCCGCGTCGACACCACCCAGCAGGGCCTCGACCCCCTGAACGATCCCAAGGGCGTGCTGGCCCAGCGCTCGGTGTACTTCGACTTCGACAGCTACGTGGTCAAGGACCAGTACCGTCCCATCGTCGAGAACCATGCACGCTTCCTGAACAACAACCGCAACCGCAAGGTCGTGATCGAAGGCAACACCGACGACGTCGGCAGCAGCGAGTACAACCTGGCCCTGGGCCAGCGCCGCTCCGAAGCCGTGCGCCGCATGATGGTGCTGCTGGGCGTGCGCGACGACCAGGTCGAGGCCATCAGCTTCGGCAAGGAAAAGCTCAAGTCCACCGGCACGGATGAAGCCTCGCGCGCCGAGAACCGCCGCGCCGACATCGCCTACCGCTAAGGATCCGCCCTCATGACGCTCCGCACTTCCCGCCTCCGCCTGCTGGCCGCCACCGCCTGCATCGGCGCCAGCTTGACGGGTTTCTCGGCCCACGCGGCCCTGTTCTCCGACGACGAGGCGCGCCAGGCCATCATCGACCTGCGCAAGGAAGTGCGCGAGCGGTCCGACCAGCAGGGCCGCAAGCTGGCCGACGACCTGGCCCAGAGCCAGCGCAGCCAATTGCAGCTCGCTTCGCAGATCGAGCAGTTGCAGCAGGAAATCGCCCGCCTGCGAGGCCAGGTCGAGATCCTGACCAAGCAGGTGGCCGATACCCAACAGGCCCAGAAAGACATCTACCTGGACCTCGACACGCGCCTCAAGCGCCTCGAACCCCAGACCGCCTCGATAGACGGCCAGCAAGCCACCGTGGGCGCCGATGAAAAGCGCGCCTATGACGCCGCCATCGACCTCTTCCGCAACGGCAACTACGCCGACGCCATCCCGGCCCTGTCGAACTTCGTCCGCCAGTATCCGCAAAGCCCCTATGCGCCCGCCGCGCAGTTCTACGTCGGCAGCAGCCACTACGCGCTCAAGGATTACAAGGCGGCCATCGCGCAGCAGCAGACCCTGGTCAAGAACTTCCCCAGCAACGTCCGCGCGCCCGACGCGCTGCTGGTCATCGCCGGCAGCCAGGTCGAACTGAACGATCGGCGCGGCGCGCGCACCACGCTCGAACGCATCGTCCGCGACTATCCCGGCGTACCCGCCGCGCAAACCGCGAAGGACCGCCTGGAACTGCTGAAGTAACGTGATCCCCGTGCAGGACTTGAAGGGTCGGGTGCACCGGCCCTTTTCATTTGACAAAGCCCTTTCAGATTGCCATAATTTTGGGCTTCGGGTCGCAAGCCTAGTTGCTTGCGCCTGAGTTCTCGGGCAATTTTTGAGAACGTGGGGTGGTAACTCAGTTGGTTAGAGTATCTGACTTTTAATCAGAGAGTCGAGGGTTCGAGTCCCTCCCACCCTACCAACCATCTTCCGATGGTTGCAGCGAAAGCCTCCCAAGCGGAGGCTTTTTTGCGCCGGCCCCACCGACGCACCAGCTACCCGCTACTCGTTCGTGACCGCCTTCGGGTGCAGCCGCAGCGTCGCCTGCGAACCTCCCGCCTGCCCCGCATACGGACGCATGGCCCGCACGTCGGTGACGTTCTCGATGCCTTCTTCCTTGACCCGCTTCAGGAAACTGACCCGTTCGCGGTAGTACTCGGCGTACATGATCGCGTCGCGAACCCGTTGCTCGGCGCGGTACAGCGCCAGCCGCGCCTCGTTCAGCGCTTTCTCCGCTTCTCTTTCCGGGGTCGGGGCGTGACTCAGCACCCACCTGCGAAGCCACTCGAACATCATGCCCTCCAATTGAAGTGGGGTTGGGCAAAGCTTAATCCAAGGCATCCGCTGCCAGCCGATTTTCGCGAATGTTTTACCTTCGTAGATGTAACGCTTTCCGCCGCCACCGCGGCAACCCGGGGACATGCGCCGATTCCCCCCGGTTCCGTGCCCGCGGATGACAGCGACATGACCGTGGACGTATCGGCAATGCAACAAGGGGTCCGGTGCCACCGCACCGGACCCCTTGTCCACTCATCGCGGAAGAAACGTCAGTCCACCTTGACGCCGCCCTTCTCGATGACCGGCCGCCAGCGGGCGATCTCGGAAGTGATCAGCCTGGCAAAGACCTCGGGCGGGTTGGGCGTGGCTTCGGCGCCCTCGCCGGCCAGGCGCTGCTCGATCTCGGGCGAGGACAGCGACTGGTTGATCTGCTTGTTCAGTTTGGCCACGATCTCGCGGGGCGTGCCGGCCGGAGCGACCACGCCGTACCACTGATCGGCCTCGAAGCCCGGATAGCCGCTCTCGGCCACCGTGGGCACGTCGGCCAGCATCTTGATACGCTGGGGCGAGGACACGGCGATCGGCCGCAACTGGCCCGCCTTGATCTGCGCGATCACGGCGGGTACGCCGGTGAACATCACCTTGATGTGCCCGGCGACGAGGTCGTTGACCGCCGGCGCGGTGCCCTTATAGGGCACGTGCTGCATGCTCGCGCCGCTCTGCAGCTTGAGGTATTCGGTGGCGATGTGCGCGGCGCTGCCGTTGCCGCCGGACCCGTAGTTGATGGCGTCGGGATGCGCCTTAGCATAGGCGACCAATTCCTGCAGGGTCTTGGCCTGGACCGAGGGATGCACCACCAGCACATTGGGCACGCGCGCCACCCAGGCCACGGCGGCGAAGGCCTTCACCGGGTCGTAGGGCAGCTTGGCGTACAGCGAAGGCGTCACGGCCAGCGTGCCGATGTGCCCCATCAACAGCGTGTAGCCATCGGCGGGAGCCTTGGCGACCTTGTCGGCGCCTATGCTGCCGCCTGCCCCCGGCACGTTCTCGACCACCACGGCCTGGCCCCAGGCCTGGTTCAATTGCTGGCCGATGGTACGGCCCAGGATGTCGGTGGAACCACCCGGCGTGAAGGGCACCACCAGGCGCAACGGCCGGTTGGGATAGTTGCTGGCGGTATCCTGCGCGCGGGCCGCGCCGGTGGCCGCGCAGGCCATGAGGGCGGCGAGGGCCGCGGCAAACCGCGCGCGCGGCAGGATGGAGGCAGATGGCATCATGGTTCGTCTCTTTCTTGTAGGTGGTATACGGGAATGCGAGAGGCCGGGGCGCCGCCGGAAACTCGTCGGCTGCCCCCGGGCCCGGACCTGCCCCGAAGGCAGCGCGCAGCCCGCCGCCAATCCCGCGATCGCCACGCAAATCGTTGCGCGCAAGCTATTCCACATCTCGTGCTCCCCCTTCCTTCTTTTCGTGTCCATCGGTCGATCACCGTTTGCACGGCCCGCGCACGGACGAAGAACTTCCATGTCAGGCAGTATACGAACTGCACCCGCGCCGATGCGGGCCGAGCCTTGCGTGTTGGGGAGCTTGCGTTGCGCTTTACTTATCGGAAAGGAGACCGACCGCCTCGGCGGCGGCTCGGCGCAAGGCGCCCATGACGACCATGCAGGCCGACGACGCCAGTGCGTCCCGCCGTTGGGTGATGCCGATGCCGCGCTCCGTGCCGGCCAGCGGACCCATCGCATGGACCAGGAGACCGGCTTCTACCTCCGCCCGGACCTGCAGCGGGGAAACAAGCGCCACATGATCGCCGGACAACAGCACCGACCGCACCACGGCCGTGCTGTGGGCCTGCATGGAAACACCGGGCATCGGAATGCCCGCCTGGGTGAACAGGCGGTCGAATACCCGCTGCGCCGGCGTACCGGGCAAGGGCCCTACCCAGGGGTAGGCCGCCATCTGGCGCAGCGAGGGACGCCGACGACGCGCCAGCAGCGGGTGGCCGGCACGCACGACCGCGACGAAGCGGTCGACGAACAACACCTCTTCGACGAAATCGGCGGCGAGCGCGGGACCGCGCAGCGGACCGACCATGAAGTCGATGTCCGCGGCGCGCAGCATTTCGGTCAGCGCCTCGTAGGTGCCGCCCTTGATGGTCAGCGACAGGTCGGATTCCGCGCCGATCGCGAGCGCGGCCGCGCGAGGCACCAGCACGTCGCCGGCCATGGGCAACGAGCCGATCGACACGCGCCGCCCTCCCAGGCCGCGCCAGCGCGCCAGCTCCTCGTGGCCAATCCGGATCTCGGCGACCGCCCGGCGCGCGTGCAGCAAGAGCCAGCGGCCCGACTCGTTGAGCCGCGTGCCGACCCGCGTCCGCTCGAACAGCGGGAGCTTCGCCAGGTGTTCGAGCCGCCGCAGCGCCTGGTGCAGCGCCGACTGGGAAATGCCCAGCGCCTCGGCCGCCGCGCCTTCGGTGGCATGTTCGGCGCGCAGGGCCAGCGCCGCCAGCGAGGTGTCGCCGACCAGCCGCGGCAACGCCATCACCGATGCCGGGGCGCCACGCAGCCTCAGCCCGTCGGCGGCCGCGCGCAGCAGGGCCGTCGCGCGCGCCACCCGCAGCGCCAGGACTTCGCCGGCCGCGGTGGCCGCCATGCCGCGCGCGCCGCGGTCGAACAACCGTATGCCGAACCTGGCCTCCGCCTCCTGGATGGCGCGTGTCACGGAAGACGCCGACTGGTGCAGCACCGAGGCGGCATGGGTCACCCCCCCGGCCTCGGCCACCGCGGCCACCGCGCGCAGCACCCGCAGCGGCACGGGCGCATCGTTTTCTTCGTTCCGCGTCATGTCCGTCCGTGTCCCGTGGCACCGCCTGGATTGTACGGGCGCCGCTCCCGGGAAGGCGCCGCATCCGCGGCAAACGCCCCCGCCCCGAAGCGCTTCCAGGCGCGGATCCGGCCTGCGTCGGAACGAAGTTACAAAAAATATCGGCCCACGGCAAAAATCTCCCCAGGGAAACCCCGGAAAGGCCGTGTCATGGCGCACTTACCGGCTGCCGCGCCCAGGCCGCTTGTGATTCAATAGCTATCGCGCCCGGCAAGGCCGGCGCGGCAGTATGTCCCTGGTCGTGGAGGAATGAAACCGTGCACAACGAAGCGGGCGCCACGACGGCGTGGTCCGCTCAGCAATGGACCGCCACCGCCTATCAACTGGCCATGCAGTCGGCACCTTGCGGCATATTCATGTGCGATGCGCATGGCGTCTTCACCATGGTGAATCCCGCCTACGAGCGCATCACCGGCTATTCCGCCGGCCAGTTGATCGGCAAGCTGCGTTTCGACGCCCTCCATGATCCCTCGGAACTGGCGCTGCGCCAGGGCGAACTCGCTTCGCCTCCGGTGCGCGACATCATCGGCCTGTCTCCGGGCTCCGAAATGATCGCCAGCCAGGGCACTGAAGCCGACTGGACCTATATGCGCCGCAACGGCGCCCGCGTGACCGTCACGCTGGCCCTGACCCGGCTCACACTGGCCGACGGCCAGGCCGCCGGCTACGTGGGCACGGTCTTCGACAACTCTCGCCGCCCCCGCAACGGCCTGCAGCTCTGGCACCTGCTGCACCACGATCCCCTGACCGGCCTGCCCAACCAGGAGTTGCTGGAAGAACGCCTGGGGCTGGCGCTGGAACGCGCGAAATCCGGCAGGGATCCGGTCCTGCTGGTGCTGCTGGAGCTGGACAACCTGCGCAAGCTGCGCGACACCCTCGGCCATGCGGCCGCCGATACCGCCATCAAGCAGGTGGCGGCACGCCTGAAGCGCTTGTGCGGCGACGAACATGTGCTCGGACTCATGCGCGGATCGCTGTTCGGCATGATCTCCACCGGCCGCAACACGCTGTCGGCCGAACGCGAAGCCGCGCTGCTGGCCGAAGTTTCCCGCCCCATCCCGTTCGCCTCGGCGACCCTGCACGTCAGCGCCAGCATCGGCGTCAGCTCCTATCCTACCGCCGGCAACGACACCCGCGCCCTGCTGCAGCGCGCCCTGCTGGCCCTGCACGCGGCCAGCCGCAGCGGCGGCGGCACCGCCCGCCATTTCGACTTCGGCATGCAGACACAGTCGGCGCGCCGCAACCATCTCGAAACCCTGCTGCGCGAGGCGGTGGAAACGCGCCAGTTCTCGCTGGCCTACCAGCCGCAGGTCGACCTGCGCACCGGCCACATCACCCGCGCCGAAACCCTGCTTCGCTGGCAGCATCCGCGGCTTGGCGCCGTGGGCCCCTCCGAGTTCGTCCCCATGGCGGAGGACCTGGGCCTGATGGACGAACTCGGGGCATGGGTCATCGATACCGCTTGCCAGCAGGCCGTGCGCCTGCATGCCAAGTTCGGCCAGTCCCCGTGCATGGCGATCAATATTTCTCCCACCCAGCTGCGCGACCGCAAGCTGTACGGCGTGGTCGCCTCCGCCCTCGAACGCTGGCGCCTGCCGCCGGACTGTCTCGAACTGGAGATCACCGAAGGGCTGCTGCTGGACAACACCCGCCAGGTGTCGGACACGCTGCAGAGCCTGCGCAAGCTGGGCGTCGCCATCGCGATCGACGATTTCGGCACCGGCTATTCCAGCTTCGCCTACCTGGCGCGTTTCCCGGTCAATCGCATCAAGATCGACCGTTCGCTGGTGCGGGCGATTTCGTCCGTCAAGAACGGCGATGCCATCATCAGCGCCATCATCGGCATGGCCCATGCGCTGGGCATCAAGGTCACCGCCGAGGGCGTGGAAACCGCCGCCCATGCCCGGCAGCTGGGCGAGCTGGGTTGCGACGAAGCCCAGGGGTTCTGGTTCTCGCGGCCGCTTACCGCCCAGGCGCTGGAGAACGCGCTGACGCCCATCGCCTAGGGCTCCCCGCTAATCCGGCTCGGCCTGCCCGTCCTGCGCCTGCGCCAGGGTCTGTGCCAGGGCGGGCTCGTTCACCGGCTTGTGGAGCCCCAGCCCCGTCGCCAGCGGCGGCTCGGAACGCAACGGCGATTTGCCCTCGGGCAGCGCCGACACCGGCGCCCACTGTGGATCGGGGATCTCGGCGAACACCTGCCGCAGCCGTTCGCCCCACGACGAATGGATCATCCTGAAGTAGTCGTTGTCGTGGTCGATCAGCGCGAACTTGGTCACGCGCAGGCTGTCCTTCTCGTAGACCAGCAGGTCCAGCGGCAGGCCGACCGACACATTGGACCGCAGCGTGGAGTCCATCGAGATCAGCGCGCACTTGGCCGCCTCGTCCAGCGGCATCGACGGCGTCAGCACCCGGTCCAGGATGGGCTTGCCGTACTTGGCCTCGCCGATCTGGAAATACGGGCTCATGGTCGAGGCCTCGATGAAATTGCCGGCCGCGTAGATCTGGAACAGCCGCATGGGCTGCCCCGCGATCTGGCCGCCCAGCACGAAGCTGCAATTGAACTCGATGTTGAAATCGCTCAGCGCGCTGCCGTGCATGCGGTGGACGTCGCGCACCGCCCGCCCCACCAGGCAGGCCGCCTCGAACATGTTGGGCACGTTCCACGGCGTGGGCAGCTCCGGGTCGGACGGCTCGGACAAGAGCTGCACCACCGACTGGGTCAGTGCCAGGTTGCCGGCGGTCAGCAGCACCATGACGCGTTCGCCGGGCTGCTCGAACACGGTCATCTTGCGGAAGGTGCTGACGTGGTCCACGCCCGCGTTGGTGCGCGTGTCCGCCAGGAACACCAGCCCCTGGTCCACGCGCGTCGCCACACAATAGGTCATACCGGCATCACGTTGGTCGGAATATCCAGCGATTCTAGCGCCGGCGGCCAGCCGGCGCATGGATGGGCAGGCGGTCGCCGGACGCGGCTATTGCCCCGCCCCCACCCTCACGTCGACGGTCATCGCCTCGGCGCCGCCTCCCACGCGCATGCCGCGCACCGGCGCGGCGCGATCGTAGTCGGCGCCGACCGCGATACGGCAATAAGGACCGGAGGCGTAGCGGGCGTGGGTCACATCCACGGACACCCAGCCCTCGTCCAGCCAGGCGTCGACCCAGGCATGGCTGGCGGCATGGGGAACGTCGCCAGGATCGATGTAGCCGCTGACATAGCGGGCAGGTATGCCCTGGGCACGGCAGCAGGCGATGAACAGGTGGGCATGGTCCTGGCAGACCCCCTGGCCGAGCGCCAGCGCCTCGGCCGCGGTGCTGGTCACCTGGGTGATGCCGGACCGGTAGGCGACGCGTTCCTGGATATGCCGCGCCAGTTCGAGCAGGGCCGCCGGCCGGTCCAGCCGCCCGCTCTCGCGAGCCAGGCCCCGCACGGCGGCGTCGGCCTCGGTCAGCCGTGTCGCGCAGGTGAAATGCTCGAGCGGGATGCGTCCCGGCCCTTCCTCCAGCCGCCCGTCGCGCAGCGACGCCGTCTCGACCTCGCCGCGCACGACGAATCGCATCTCGGACAAGGGCCGCGTCATGACCAGCATCTGGACCGCATTGCCGTAGGCATCCGTGGCCGCGTCGAGCTTGCCGGGTGCGTTCAGGTCCCAATGGACGACGACCTGCGCCGGGCCGGATCCCGGCACCAGCCGCAGTTGCTGGATGGAATAGTGCACCGGCGCATCGTAGCGATACGTGGTCTCGTGGTGGATGAACAGACGCATGGAATACCCCCGTCAGGCGGTCAAGGGCAGGAGGAAGGCCAAGCTGATCTTGTTGCCCAGGATGGCGATCCGCCCCAGGAACTCGGTCAGGTACTGGTGCAGGCCGCGCGCCAGGATGGGCCGTATCTCGGCGTACAGCAATTCGGCGCGCAGCCGGCCGGCCTCGCGCTCGCAGTCGCGGGAATTGCCGGTCCTGAGCATGGCGAGGTTCTCGCACACATGCTCCAGCGATGCGAGCAGCGATCGCGGCATGGATGGGTTCAGGATGAGCAGCTCGGCCACGCGCTCGGGGACCAGCACATCGCGATAGACCTGGCGGTAGATCTCCAGCCCCGACACGGAACTCAGGATGGAGGTCCAGTAATAGAAGTCGTCGAGCTGGGCCCCGGCGGACGCGCGCGCACCCGGCGAGCCGTCGGCGAAGCGCACGTCCAGGATGCGCGCGGTATTGTCGGCGCGCTCCAGGAACGTCCCCAACTGGGTGAAATAGAAAGCCTCGTCCTTGAGCGCCGTGCCCAGCGTCACGCCGCGCGACAGGTGCGAGCGCAGCTTGACCCACTCGAACACCGAATCCGGATCCACCGCCAGCATGCCTTCGTCGATCTGGCGATTGAAGTCCAGCCAGGTGTGGTTGATGGTTTCCCACGACTCGGTCGTCAACGCGCCCCGCACCGCGCGGGCATTCTCGCGGGCGGCGCGCAGGCACGACAGGATGCTGGAGGGATTGCCGGGATCGGCCACCATGAAGCACAGCACGTTGTCCGCCGTCACCGCGTCGTAGCGGCCGGCGAAGGCCTCGTCCAGCTCGGAGATCGCCAACACGGCCCGTTGGCTGCGCAGGGCGCTTTCGTCGGTCTGCGGCAGCAGCAGCGCCTTCATGGTCACGTCCAGCATGCGGACGGTATTCTCGGCCCGCTCCATGTAGCGGGCCATCCAGAACAGATGATCGGCGGTGCGGCTCAACATGTCGCATCCTCCCTGGCGGCGCCTTCGACGGCATCGAGCACCCAGGTGTCCTTGGTTCCCCCGCCTTGCGAGGAATTCACGACCAGCGACCCCTCGCGCAGCGCGACCCGGGTCAGGCCGCCCGCCACCATGGCGACATTGCGGCCCGACAACACGAACGGCCGCAAGTCGATATGGCGCGGCGCGACGCCTTGCTCGACGAAGGTCGGGCACGTCGACAGCGCCAGGGTGGGCTGGGCGATGTAGCCATGCGGCCTGGCCAGCAGGCGGGCGCGGAAGGCCTCGATCTCGGCGCGGCTGGCCGTCGGGCCCACCAGCATCCCGTAGCCGCCCGCGCCGTGCACCTCCTTGACCACCAGTTCCGGCAGGTGCGCGAGCACGTGCGAGAGCTCGTGCGGCTTGCGGCATTGCCAGGTCGGCACGTTCTGCAGGATGGGCTCTTCCGACAGGTAGAAGGCGATCATGTCGGGCACGAAGGGATAGATGGACTTGTCGTCGGCCACACCGGTGCCGATGGCATTGGCCAGCGTGACCCGCCCCGCGCGGTACACCGACAACAGCCCCGGCACCCCCAGCGCCGAATCGGCGCGAAAGGCGAGCGGATCCAGGAAGTCGTCATCCAGCCGGCGGTAGATCACATCCACGCGCTGCGGTCCCCGCGTGGTGCGCATGAACACGGTATTGTCGGCCACGAAAAGATCGCTGCCCTGTACCAGTTCCACGCCCATCTGCTGCGCCAGGAAGGCATGCTCGAAGTAGGCCGAGTTGTAGATGCCCGGCGTCAGCACGACGACGGTGGGGTCGTCCACGCCCATGGGCGCCACCGAGCGCAGGTTCTCCAGCAGCAGGTCCGGATAGTGGGCCACTGGGGCGATCCGGTTCTGCACGAACAATTCCGGAAAGAGCCGCATCATCATCTTGCGGTTCTCCAGCATGTAGGACACGCCCGACGGTACTCGCAGGTTGTCCTCCAGCACGTAGAACGTGCCGCCGCGGTCCCCCCCGGCCTTGACGACGTCCACTCCCGCCACATGCGCGTAGATGTCGCCCGGTACGTCCACATCCTGCATCTCGGGACGGTACTGCGCGTTGGTGTAGACCTGTTCCGCGGGCACCACGCCGGCGCGCACGATGTGGCGCTCGTGGTAGACATCGTGGATGAACATGTTCAGCGCCCGCACCCGCTGCGCCATGCCCCGTTGCAGCAGTTCCCATTCGTCGGCCGGGATGATGCGCGGGATCAGGTCGAACGGGATCAGGCGCTCCACATCGCCGGCATCGCCTCCCAGCGCGAAGGTGATGCCGACCCGCCGGAACACCAGATCGGCCTCGGCGCGCTTCCTGGCCAGGGTGTCGCCGCTCTGGCGGTCCAGCCAGGCGCAGAACCGCTTGTAGTGCCGGCGCACGGCGCCGGTCTCGAACTGCATTTCATCGTAGGACAGCATGGGCACCTTCGTTCCTGGCAGCATCCATCGTTGCTCAAGCAAGGGCCGTACCGGGCGCCGATGCACGCGCATCGTGCGCGCGGGAATGGCGGTCGGTGGCTGCGCCGCGCACCAGGCCCGGGCCCGCATGCGCCATCTCGGGGCGCCTGGCAGACACCGGAATGGTGCCCATTGCCGGCCAGGGCGCTTGGCCCTGACACCGCAAGGCATATTCTTATTGATATGGTTGATAAGATAATTTCATATCGTTTTGCATACCTCGACACATACAATGGCCGAAACCACGGCTGCGGGGGCACTCCGCGCCATTCCGCCAGACACGGAGACATCCATGCTCGACAAGACCGCTCCCGATGCCGCGCGCCGCGAGTACTACGACCGCATCGCGCAGAAAAACCTGAGCCCGCTCTGGGAATCCCTGCACACCCTGGTCCCGCCCCAGCCGCAGCCACGGTGCGTGCCGGCCATCTGGAAATACGAGAAGCTGCGCGCCGACGTCATGGAATCGGGCGCCATCATCAGCGCCGAGGAAGCCGTGCGCCGGGTGCTGATCCTGGAGAACCCCGGGTTGAAGGGCCAGTCGGCCATCACCCAGACGCTGTACGCGGGCCTGCAACTGATCCTGCCCGGCGAGATCGCTCCCAGCCACCGCCACACCCAGTCCGCGCTGCGCTTCATCGTCGAAGGCAAGGGCGCCTACACGGCGGTCAATGGCGAACGCACCACCATGCATCCCGGCGATTTCATCATCACGCCGTCCTGGACCTGGCACGACCACGGCAACCCCACCGAAGCCGAAGGCGGCGAGCCGGTGGTGTGGCTCGACGGCCTGGACATCCCGCTGCTGCGTTCGCTGGACGCCGGCTTCGCCGAGAACTATCCCGAGGCTTCCCAGCCCGTCATGCGCCCCGAAGGGGACAGCTTCGCCCGCTACGGCTACAACATGGCGCCGGTGCGCCATACCTTCAGCGGCACCTCCTCGCCCATCTTCAACTATCCCTACGAACGCTCGCGCGAAGCACTCGACCAGTTGGCGCGCCGCGGCGAACTCGACCCCTGGGACGGCGTCAAGCTGCGCTACGTGAACCCGGCCACCGGCGGCTATCCCATGCCCACCATGGCGACCTTCATGCAATGGCTGCCCGCCGGCTTCCAGGGCAAGACCTACCGCACTTCGGACTCCACCGTGTTCAGCGTGGTGGAAGGCCAGGGCAGCGTGCGCATCGGCGACGACGTCTTCCAGTTCGGCCCGCGCGACGTGTTTGCCGTCCCGCCCTGGAAACCGGTGCAACTTGCCGCGCTCGAAGACGCGGTGCTCTTCAGCTATTCTGATCGTCCGGTGCAGGCCGCGCTGGGGCTGCTGCGCGAAGAGCGCATCGCCTGATCCCTTTTCCCATCCTTCCACCAAAGGTTATCCGTCCATGTCGTATGTCTTCCAACCCGAAGCGGTCACCACGCTGCCCGTCGTCGGCAGCAACGAACAATTCCCCGTGCGCCGCGTGTACTGCGTCGGCCGCAACTACGCCGCCCACGCGCGCGAAATGGGCTTCGATCCCGACCGCGAACCGCCGTTCTTCTTCTGCAAGCCGGCCGACGCCGTGGTGGCCGTGCCCTACGGCACGACGCTCGACCTGCCCTACCCGTCCGAAACCTCGAACTTCCACTACGAGATCGAACTGGTCGCCGCCATCGGCAAGTCCGGCTCCAACATCCCCGTCGAACAGGCGCTGGACTACGTCTGGGGCTACGGCGTGGGCCTGGACATGACCCGCCGCGACCTGCAGATCCAGATGCGCGAAGTCGGCCGCCCCTGGGAACTCGGCAAGGCCTTCGACCAGGGCGCGCCCACCGCGCCGCTGCACAGGGCCGCCGACGTCGGCGACATGGACAAGGCCGAGCTGTGGCTCAAGGTCAACGGCCAGGACAAGCAGCGCAGCGATACCTCCAAGCTGATCTGGTCGATCGCCGAAACGGTGGCCTACCTGTCCAAGTACTTCCGCCTGGAACCGGGCGACCTGATCTTCACGGGCACCCCCGAAGGCGTGGGCCCCGTGGTCAAGGGCGACCTGATGGAAGGCGGCGTGGCCGGCCTGGGCGAACTGAAGGTCCGCGTGGTCTGAGGCCGGACGAGCCGACATGGAACTCTATAGTTTCTTCAACAGTTCGACCTCGTACCGGGTCCGCATCGCGCTGGCGCTCAAGGGCCTGGCCTACGAGTACCACGGTGTCAACATCCGCAAGCTGGAGCACCGCGCGGCGGACTACGTGGCCAGGAACCCCTCGGCCAACGTCCCGCTGCTGGTCGATGGCGAGGTGCAACTGGGGCAGTCGCTGGCCATCCTCGACTACCTGGACGCCACCTACCCCGAGCCGCGCCTGATCCCGCAGGACAAAATGCAGCGCGCCCGCGTGCTCGAGGTCGCGCTGGCCATCGCCTGCGACATCCATCCGGTCAACAACCTGCGCATCCTGAAGTACCTCACCGACGTCATCGGCGTGACCGAGGAACAGAAGAAGGCCTGGTACGACCACTGGATCCAGGACGGCCTGGCCGCGGTCGAACGCCTGCTCCAGGCGCACGGCTCCGGCCCGTACTGCTTCGGCGACGCCCCCACGCTGGCCGACTGCTGCCTGGTCCCCCAGGTCGGCAACGCCCAGCGCATGGGCTGCGACACCTCGGCGTATCCGCGGGTGATGGCCGTGTACGAGCACTGCCAGCAGCAGCCGGCCTTCCAGCAGGCCATGCCGGCCAAACAGCCGGACTACAACTAACCCCCCACGCCCTTGCGGGCGCCCGGAATGGTGGACCCCCAGCCGCTGCGCGGCAGCCCCCCAAAGGGGGCCGGGGCCCGCCTTGGGGCGGCCCGGCGCCGGACCCCGGGGCGGCGCCGGCGGACCGGCAAAACCGGATCCGCTGCGCCCTGGTTAATCCACGGAATGCAGTGCCGTCTCCACCACTGAGAACAACGTTCCTATCTGCTCTTCGTCGATGATGAGCGGCGGCGAGAACGCCAGGATGTCGCCGGTGAAGCGCACGAGCACCCCCGCCTTCAGGCAGGCCAGGAACGCCTCGTAGGCGCGCGCCCCGGGCTGTCCCGGGCGCGGTTCCAGTTCGATCGCCGCCGCCATCCCGATGTTGCGGATGTCCTTCACGTGCGGCGCTCCCCGCAGGCCGTGCACGGCCGACTCGAACACCGGTTCCAGCCTTGCCGCCCGCGCGAACAGCCCTTCTTTTTCGTACAGATCGAGCGTGGCCACCGCGGCCGCCGCCGCGGCGGGATGCCCCGAATAGGTGTAGCCGTGGAAAAGCTCGATCGCGTTGCCCGGCCCCGCCGCCATGATCGTGTCGTGGATCTCCCGCGACACCGCCACCGCGCCCATGGGGATGGCGGCATTGTTGACGCCCTTGGCCATCGTCAGCAGGTCCGGCGTCACCCCGAAGCGTTGCGCCGCGGTGGCCGCGCCCAGCCGGCCAAAGGCGGTGATGACCTCGTCGAAGATCAGCGCGATGCCGTGGCGCGTGCATAGTTCGCGCAGGCGCTCCAGGTAGCCGACCGGCGGCACGATCACGCCCGCCGAACCCGCCATCGGCTCGACGATGACCCCTGCCACCGTGGAAGGATCATGCAAGGCCAGCAACCGCTCCAGGTCGTCGGCCAGGTGCGCGCCCCAGGCCGGCTGCCCGCGCGTGAATGCCGCCTCGGCGATGTTCAGCGTGGCCGGCAGGTGGTCCACGCCCGGCATCAGGTTGCCCGCATACGCCTTGCGGTTGGTGCCGATGCCGCCCACCGACATGCCGCCGAACCCCACGCCGTGATAGCCACGCTCGCGGCCGATGAAACGCATGCGCTGCCCTTCGCCGCGCGCGCGGTGGTAGGCCAACGCGATCTTGAGCGCGGTATCGACCGACTCGGACCCCGAGTTCGTGAAAAAGATGCGGTCCAGGCCCGCCGGCATCAGCGCGGCCAGCCTGCGCGCCGCCTCGAAGGCCAGCGGATGCCCCATCTGGAAAGGCGGCGCATAGTCCAGCGCGCGCATCTGCGTGTGCACGGCCTCGATGATCTCCTCGCGCCCATGTCCGGCGTTGCAGCACCAGAGGCCGGCGGTGCCGTCCAGGATCCGGTGGCCATCGGCATCGGTGTAGTACATGCCCTTGGCCGACACCAGCAGCCGGGGCGCGGCCTTGAACTGGCGATTGGCGGTGAAGGGCATCCATAGGGATTGCAGATCGGGCATCTCGGCGGACATGCGGGGCTCCTGGGTGGACGGCGCGGCGGGCCTTGCGCGCCTGCCCTCTAGTGTATTGAGATCCACCCCCGGGGAAAACGCCGGGCGGCGGGGGTAAACTTGCCGGGACTCCCCACGAGGACACTCCGCCATGATGTTGACCCTTCCCGACGTGCTGACGGCCGAGCAGGTGGCGCGCTGCCGGCAGGCGCTGGCGGGTGCCGCCTGGGTCGATGGCCGCGCCACGGCCGGGCACATGGCGGCCCACGCCAAGCACAACCGGCAGTTGGCCGCCGACGATCCGCTGGGCTCGCAACTGGGGAACCAGATCCTGGACGTGCTGGGCGCCAACCCGCTGTTCATTTCCGCCACGCTGCCGCTGAAGGTGCTGCCACCGGCCTTCAACCGCTATGAAGGCGGCGGCAACTACGGCAACCACATCGACAACGCCATCCGCAGCCTGCCCGGCTCCGCCCACCGCGTGCGCACCGACATTTCGGCCACCCTGTTCCTGACGCCGCCGGAAGACTACGACGGCGGCGAACTCGTGGTCGAGGACACCTACGGCGCCCACCGCGTCAAGCTGCCCGCCGGCCACCTCGTGATCTATCCCGGCACCAGCCTGCACCGCGTCACCCCCGTGACCCGCGGCGCCCGCGTCTCGGCTTTTTTCTGGGTACAGAGCCTGGTGCGCGACGAGACGCAACGCGAGACGCTGTACCGCATGGACACGGCCATCCAGCAGTTGTCCCGCGAAGTCCCCGGCAGCGACGCCGTGGTCCAGTTGACCGGCATCTATCACAACCTGTTGCGGCAATGGTCGCAGACCTGAACCGGTGCCCCGGAGCCGACATGCCCCTGCCTCCCCTGACACAGATCCCCGCGCAGATCGCCGCCGTGGCCGACTACGAGGACTACGCGCGGGAGCGCATGAGCGATGCCGCCTGGGCCTACCTGTCGGGCGGCGCGGCCGACGAACACACGCTGCGGGCCAATCGCGAGGCCTACGCGCGCGTGCGCATACTGCCGCGCGTCCTGCGCGACCTGACGGGCGGCGGCACCGGCCTCACCCTGCTGGGCACGCCGCTGCCCTTCCCCATCCTGCTCGCGCCGGTGGCCTACCAGAAGCTGTTCCATCCGCAAGGCGAACTGGCCGCCGTGCTGGCGGCATCCGCCATGAAAACGGTGATGGTGGCCAGCACGCAATCGAGCGTCGCGCTCGAAGACCTGGCGCGCCCGGCCGAAACGCCGCTGTGGTTCCAGCTCTATTTCCAGCGCGAACGCGACGACACCCTGCAACTGGTCCGACGCGCCGAAGCCGCCGGCTATCGCGCGCTGGTGGTCACCGTGGATGCGCCCGTCAACGGCGTGCGCAACCGCGAGCAACGGCTGGGCTTCACGCTGCCGCCAGGCGTCGAAGCCGTCAACCTGCGGGGCATGCGCCCCATGGGAAGCACGGTGGCGCGGGCCGGGGAAAGCGCCGTCTTCGGCGGCGGCATGCTGGATGGCGCGCCGTCCTGGGACGACATCGCGTGGCTGCGTTCGGCCACCCGGCTGCCGCTGGTGCTCAAGGGCATCCTGGCGCCGGCCGATGCACGACTGGCGATCGAGGCCGGCGCGGCCGCCATCGTCGTGTCCAATCACGGCGGGCGCGGCCTGGATACGCTGCCCGCCACGCTGGAGGCCCTGCCCTGGGTGGTAGCCGAAGTGGCTGGCCGCCTGCCCGTCCTGGTGGATGGCGGCATCCGGCGCGGCACCGACGTCTTCAAGGCGCTGGCGCTGGGCGCCACCGCCGTGATGGTGGGCCGGGGCTACGTGCATGCGCTGGCGGCGGCCGGCGCCGTGGGCGTCATCCACGTGCTGCACATGCTGCGCACGGAATTCGAGATCGCGATGGCCCTGGCGGGTTGCCGCACACTGCGGGACATCGACCGCGCCGCGCTCTGGCCCCACCCGGCCATCGCCTAGAACCTGCTACATCGGTTCGATGCCGGCCGCCTTCACCAACTGGGCGTTCGACTCGATCTCATCCTTGATGTAGGCATCAAACTTCTCGGGCGCCAGCACGAAGGCATCGGCGCCCACCGCGGCGAAGCGCGCCTTGACCTCATCGGTGGCCAGGGCCTTCGCGACCTCGGCCTGCAGCTTGTTGACGATGGAACGCGGCGTCTTGGACGGCACCATCATGCCTATCCAGAAGTTGAACTCGGACCCCGGCACCCCCGCCTCCGCCGTGGTCGGCACGTCCGGCAGGATGCTGGAGCGGCGCGGCGATCCGACCGCCAGCGGCACCAGGTGGCCTTCCTTGATCTGCCCGATGACCGGCGCCACGGGCGAGAAGTAGTAGTCGACCCGGCCGCTGATGACTTCGGACACGGCTTCGGGCGAACCCTTGAAGGGAATGTGCGTGGCGTCGATCTTGGCCTGCAGCCGGAAACGTTCGGCGTTCAGGTGCGTGGCGCTGCCGGTGCCGGAGGACGCGTAGTTGAGGCTGCCGGGGCGGCTGCGCGCGGCCGACAGCAACTGCGACAGCGACTTGATGTTCTTGGACGGCGCGATCACCAGCACGTTGGGCAACGTGGAGATCGGCGTCACGCCCGCGAAATCCTTCACGGTATCGAACGGCAGCTTGGCGAAGGTGGACGGATTGACCGTATGCGACGAGGAATGGATCAGGATCGTGTAGCCATCGGGCGCGGCCTGGGCAACCTGGGCCGCGCCTATGGTGCCGCCGGCCCCGGCGCGGTTTTCGACCACCACCGGCTGGCCCAGGCTGGAACCGAGCTTGTCGGTAATGGCGCGGGCGATGATGTCGGTCGTGCTGCCCGCCGTGAACGGCACGATCACGCGGATGGGCCGGGTGGGATAGGCGGCCTCCTGGGCGCCGGCCGGCGCGTGGGCCAGGGCGATCAGGCACGATACCGGAGCGAGTGCTGCGGCGCGGACGAAGTTCATGGTTGTCTCCTGGTGCGGTGTCTTTATACGCATGCAACCGGTGCGGCGCGGAGACCGAACCTTGCCATCCGCGCTTAATTCACCTTTTGGTGAATTGCAGGAGAATAATGGAACACGGCGCTCGCAACGTCAATCGTTGGCGGGCGCCGTGAGTCTCGGTACATACCCTAGGATGGTGGAAACGCGGGCACGAGGCCCGCGTCCAGGACGATCAAGCCGCCTTCGGCAACTGCCCGTGCGGATCGATGACGAATTTCTTGGGCGCGCCGGCATCGAACTCGGCATACCCCTTGGGCGCTTCGTCCAGCGTGATGACCTCCACGCCCACGATCTCGGCGATCTTGATGCGGTCCCACAGGATGGCCTGCATCAGCGCGCGGTTGTACTTCATCACCGGCGTCTGGCCCGTGAAGAAGCTGTGCGACTTGGCCCAGCCCAGGCCCAGGCGGATGCTGAGCGAGCCATGCTGGGCGGCCTTGTCCACGCCGCCGGGATCGTCCGTCACGTACAGGCCGGGAATGCCGATCTTGCCAGCGGCGCGCGTGACTTCCATCAGCGAGTTGAGCACGGTGGCCGGCGCCTCGTGGCGAGCGCCTTCGTGTCCATGGCCGCGGGCTTCGAAGCCCACCGCGTCGACCGCGCTGTCCACTTCGGGCACGCCCAGGATCTGGGCGATCTGGTCACCCAGCGAGGCATCCTTCGAGAGGTCCACGGTTTCGAAGCCCACCTTGCGCGCATGCACCAGCCGCGCGGGGTTCACGTCGCCCACGATGACCACCGCCGCGCCCAGCAGGCGGGCCGAGGCGGCGGCCGCCAGGCCCACCGGTCCGGCGCCGGCCACGTATACCGTGCTGCCCGGCCCCACGCCCGCCGTGACCGCCCCGTGATAGCCGGTGGGCAGGATGTCCGACAGGCAGGTCAGGTCGCGGATCTTGGCCAGGGCCTGGTCGCGGTCGGGGAATTTCAGCAGGTTGAAGTCGGCGTACGGCACCATGACGTACTCGGCCTGCCCGCCTATCCATCCGCCCATGTCCACGTAGCCGTACGCGCCGCCGGCGCGCGAGGGATTCACGTTCAGGCAGACGCCGGTCTGCTGTTCCTTGCACAACTGGCAGCGGCCGCACGCCACGTTGAACGGCACCGAGACGATATCCCCCTTCTTCAGGGTCTCGACGTCGCGCCCGGCCTCGAGCACCTCGCCGGTGATCTCGTGGCCCAGCACCAGCCCCGCCGGCGCGGTGGTCCGGCCGCGCACCATGTGCTGGTCCGAACCGCAGATGTTGGTGGAAAGCACCTTGAGGATGACGCCATGCTCGATGGACTTGCCGGCCGGACTCACCAGTTCGGGGAAGGCGATGCCTTGCACCTCGACCTTGCCGGGACCTACGTAGACGACACCGCGATTGGACGACATGTGAGTCTCCTCAGTGATGACTTCGCGCCGCGAGCCGCGCGGCCCCGCGCGAAGGGTTGCGAAATCAGTGGCGGACCTCCGCCCGCAGCCATTGCGCCAGGGCATCGTTGACCGCGCCGGGTTGCTCCATCGTGGTCATGTGGCCGGCATCCTCGATGGCGACCAGCGTCGCGCCCGGGATGCCGGCGGCCAGGGTCTCGTGGCGCGACAAGGGGCTCCAGGTGTCCTGCCGGCCGCACAGCACCAGCGTCGGGCAGGCGATGCCGGCCAGTTGGCCCGAGGCGTCGGGCCGGTTCAACAGGGCATGGATCTGCGCCTCGAACACTTCGGGGGTGCGGCGCTCGATCATGTCGAGCACGGCCTCGAACACCGGCCCGTCCAGCCGGTCGGGATGCACCATGCCGCGCGCCCAGACCCGCCCCATCTCGCGCATGCCCTGTTCGCGCGCGGTCTTGAGCAGCGCCAGCCGCCCGGCGCGCTCGGATTCGCCCGCCACGCCCTTGGCCAGGCCCTGGTAGCCGGTGTCCATCAGCGCCAGGCGCAGCACGCGCTCGGGCGCGAGGCGCGTGACCTCCAGGGCGACGCGGCCACCCATGGAGTGGCCAGCCAGGTTGAAGCGGTCGGCCGGCGCATGTTGCAGCACATGCTCGGCCATGGCCGTGAGCGTATCCAGCGTGCCGTAGTCCGGCACCTGGCACTCGCGTTGCGCACCGAAGCGCGCGCGCTGGTCCTCCCAGACGGTGGCATCGCACAGCAGGCCCGGCAGCAGCACCAGGGGCGGATTCGACAGACTGCTCATTGCACTTCCTCCAAACCTATCAACGACGCCAACCGCTCCGGATCACCGCGCAGATCCGGGCTCGCGCCCTGCCAGACGATGCGCCCCCGGTCCAGCACCACGGCGCGCTCGGTCAGGTCCAGCGCCAGTTCCGCATGCTGCTCGACCAGGACGATGGACAGCGCCCCGCCTTCGCGCAACTTGCCGAAGGCATCGACCAGGGCATCGACGATCACCGGCGCCAGTCCTTCGAACGGTTCGTCCAGCAGCAACACTTTGGGGTTGCCGATCAACGCGCGGCCGATCGCCAGCATCTGCTGTTCGCCGCCCGACAACTGATAGCCCAGGTTGCGCCGCCGCTGCGCCAGCCGGGGAAACAATTCGTACACCCGCTCCAGGGTCCAGGTCCCCGCCGTGGCGGCCACGGTCAGGTTCTCCTGCACGGTCAGCGACGGGAATATCTCCCGCTCCTGCGGCACCAGCCCCAGGCCCTTGCGCGCGCGCACGTGCGCCGGCCAGGCGGCGATGTCCTGGCCCACGTAGCGCACGCTGCCGCGGTGCACGGTGTTCAGGCCCAGCAGGGTGGTCAGCAGCGTGGTCTTGCCCACGCCGTTGCGGCCCAGCAGCGCCAGCGCCTCGCCGGCGTCCACGTGCAGCGACACGTCCTCCAGCACCACGGTCTCGCCATAACCGGCGCTCAGGTCGCGCAGTTCCAGCACTCGCTCAGTCATGATGCCCCCGCTTGCCCAGGTAGACGTCGCGCACGCGCGGATCCGTCCGGACCTCGTCCACGCCGCCCTCGAGCAGCACCGCTCCCTCGACCAGCACGGTGATGCGCCGCGCGAAGCGGAACACCAGGCTCATGTCGTGCTCGATCACCAGCACGGCCACGTCCCGCGGCAGGCGCTCCAGCAGTTCGAACAGGCGCTTGCCTTCGGTCGACGGCACGCCGGCCACCGGTTCGTCCAGCAGCAGCACCCGCGGCTTGAGCGCCAGGGCCAGCGCGATCTCGATCTGGCGGCGCTGGCCATAGGCCAGTTCGCTCACCCGCCTGCCCGCGAGGTCGAGCAACCCCAGCTCGCGCAGGCACTCCACCGCTTCCTCGACGAACACCGGACGCGCCGTCAACGGTGGCCCGATGCGGCCGTCCAGGCCGCGATGCGCCGACAGCGCCAGGCCGATGTTCTCGCCCACGGTCAGGTGGTTGAACAGCGAATTGATCTGAAAGGTGCGCGCCAGCCCCTGCTTGACGCGCTTTTCGGCCGGCATGTCGGTGACGTCCCGCCCTTCCAGCAGGACCTTGCCGGCATTGGGCCGGATCACCCCGGTGATCTGATGCACCAGCGTGCTCTTGCCCGCGCCGTTGGGGCCGATCAGCGCGTGCCGGGCACCCGCTTCCAGCGTCAGGTTCACGTCGCGGGTCACGCTCAGCGCGCCGTACTGCTTGCACAGGCCCACGAGTTGCAGCGGAGGGGCGCTCATTGCGTGCCCTCCCTGCTCGTCCACCGCGCCAGGCAACCCGACAATCCGGTGGGCGCGAAGCGCACGACGACGATCAGCAGCACGCCCAGCGCCGCCAGCCAGTTGGTCGGGTCCAGCGCCGCCGCGCGGTCTGCCAGCAGCATGAAGACGATGGCCCCCAGGAAGGCGCCGTACAGCCGGCCCGTGCCGCCCAGCGCCAGCATGACCAGCACGTTGGCGGACATGGTGAAACCCAGGCTGTCGAGCCCGACGATGTTGTTGACCTGGGCCGACAGCGCGCCCGCCGCCCCGCCCAGCGCGGCCGAGATGGCGTACAGCGTCAAGAGGCGCCGGCGCACGGGCACTCCCAGCAGCGCCATGCGCGTGGGGTTCTCCCGCACACCCTGCGCCGTCAGGCCCAGCGGCGAGCTGACCAGGAACTTGCAGAAGGCATAGACCAGCACCAGCACGGCCAAGGCGTACCAGTAGGCGGTGCGGCCTTCGATGTCGAACTGGAACAGGCCCAGCACCGGGGCCACCGAGTAGCCGGTCAGGCCGTCATCGCCCATGGTGAGCGGCTTGGCCACGTTGGCCAGCTCCAGCAGCAGTGTCGCGCAGACCAGGGTCAGCATGATCTGGGTCAGGCCCGCGGTGCGCAGCACGGCCAGGCCGGACAGCAACCCGACCACGGCGGCCGCCGCCATGCCCACGAACAGGCCCGAGATCGGCTCGGGCGACACGTGCATGGCGTACAGGCCCGCGGCATAGGCGCCGGTGCCGAAGAAGGCCGCGTGGCCCAGGGTCTCGATCCCGCCATAGCCCTGCGCGATGTCCAGCGACAGCGCGAACACGATCATGATCAGCACGGCGGTGGCCAGGGCCAGGTACAGGTCGGCCAGGAAGAAAGTCGCGACCGCCGCGCCCAGCAGCACCAGGTCCAGCAGGTTGTAGCGGTGGCGCGAGAACGCGCGCGCGACGGATGAGTTCAGGGAAGGAGTCGTCATGATCAGTTCGCCACCAAGCCACGGGGGCGCACCAGCAGGATCGCCAGCACGGCCAGATAGATCACGAAAGCGCCCAGGGCGGGCAGGTAGTAGCGGCCCAGCGTGTCGATCAGGCCCAGCAGCAGGGCCGCGTACAGCGATCCGCGCAGGCTGCCCAGGCCGCCCACGGCCACCACGATCAGCACGATGACCAGGTACTTCAGGCCATAGTAGGGCTCCAGCGGCAGCATGGGACTGCCCAGCGCGCCGCCCAGCGCCGCCAGCCCACAGCCGATGGCGAAGGTGGCCGAGAACACCGCCGGCACGTTGATGCCCACGCAGCGCGCCATGCGCTGGTTGTCGACCGCGGCGCGCAGGCGCGCGCCGAAGGCCGTGCGCTCGATGCCCAGCCACAGCGCGAGCGCGACAGCCGCGCTGGCGCCGATCAGGAAGGCCCGGTAGACCGACAGCGTGAGCGGCCCCACGCTGAAATTGCCCTGCAGCGAGGAAGGCAGCGGCAGGGACTGCAACTGCGTGCCGGCCAGGTTCTTGACGATGGCCGTGATGATGAAGGTCAGGCCGATGGTCATCAGCAGTTGGCCCAGTCCGTGGGTGCCGTAGACCCAGCGGTACAGCGTACGTTCCAGTACCGCGCCGATGGCCATGGTGACCACGACCGCCAGCGGCACCGCCAGGAAGAAATGCACGCCCGCGCGCTGGATGAACCAGAGCGCGATATAGCCCCCGATCATGGCGAAGGCCGAGTGAGTCAGGTTGACCACGCGCATCACGCCCAGCGTGATGGTCAGGCCGACCGAGATGAGGAACAGCATCATGCCGTAGGCGATACCGTCCACGGCAAGACTGAGGAAAGTGGCGAGCGTCGAAGTCATGCGTCATCCGGCGCGAGGAAGGGAGGGGGCGGACACGGCGCCAGGGCCGCGTCCGCGCGGGGAGTCTGTTACTTGTTGATCTCGTGCCAGGGATCTTTCACGGCCGGATAGGTGTGGAACACCTTGTTGCCGAGCTTGCCGTCGATCTTCTCGACCTTGCGCATGTAGACGTTCTGGACGATCTCGCGGGTACGCGGGTCGATGCTGACCGGGCCGCGCGGGCTGTCCCACTTGTAGCCCTTGATGGCGGCCATGGCCTTGTCGCCGTCCTTCACGCCGTTGGTGGCGCGCACCATCTGCTCGATCAGCCGCATGCCATCGTAGGCCGCCACCGATGCGACGCTGGGCAGCTCGTCCTTGCCGTACTTGGCCTTGTAGGCGGTCACGAACTCCTTGTTCAGGGGCGTGTCCAGGTAAGGCGAGTAGTGCAGCGCCGAGGTCAGGCCCAGCGCGGCGTCGCCGATGGGCGCGATGTCCTCTTCCTGCGCCTCGTTGGTCACCAGCAGCGTGATGCCGGCCTTGTCCAGCTCGCGCTCCTTGAAGCTGCGGATCATGCCGGCCGACATGGGGCCTACCGGCATGAACATGAACACGGCCTGCGGCTTGAGGTCGCGCACGCGTTGCAGGTAGCTGGAGAAATCGGTGGTGCCCATGGGCACCTTGATCTCGCCGACGATCTTGCCGCCCAGCTTGGTGAAGGTCTGGCCGAAGGCTTCCAGCGCGTCGTGGCCCGGCGCATAGTCCGCCGCCAGGACCACGGCATTCTTCATGCCCTGGTCATAGGCCCACTGCACCAGCGGGATGCTGACCGTCCACTGCGTGAACCCGGCCCGCACGTAGTACTGCGACTTGTCGGTCACGCTGGACGTGCCCGAGTTCAGGATGACGTAGGGCGTCTTGGTCTGGTTGATGACATCGGCGGCGCCCAGCACCGTGGGCGTGAAGACGCCGCCGATCAGGTATTGCACCTTGTCGCGCACCACCAGTTCCTGCGACAGCTGGCGCGCGCGCTGGGGATTGGAACCGGCCTCGTCGCGCGACAGCACCGTGATGGTGTGCTCGCCGAACTTGCCGCCACGCTGGGCCAGGTACAGGTCGACGCCGCGCTGGTACTCCCGGCCCCACCAGGTGTAGGCGCCCGAGAACTGGCTCAACAGGCCGACCTTGATTTCCGCCGCGGCGGCCGTTCCCGCCGCCGCCACGGCCGCGGCCGCGCACAGCAGCCCCGCCACGCGTTTCGCGATTCGCATAGTCTCTCTCCTTGGCGCGCTGCGCCCTTTGTCGGTGGTGTTGCGATGTAATGGGTATAGCCAGGGCACAGCGGATCCGGCTCCGCCGGTCCGTCAGTGCCGCCCCCTGGGGGGCGCGCGAAGCGCGTACGGGGGGCTTCCCCTGGGGGTGCTTTACCTAGCGTCGGGGACCAGCCTCGTCTTCATGAATTCCTCGAAGGACTCGCCCCGCATGATGGCGTAGATCTCGAGGTTGGTCTTCTTGACGACCCGGCCGAACTTCTCGAGCACGAAGAAGTTGACACCGTGCTGTATCAAGCCGAGCCAGTCGCGCGCCCGCACCAGGGCTTTTTCCTCTTCCGTCAGCCCGGCGGCATCCATCGTGCCTTCCTCGTCGGCGACGAAGCGCTCGCGCCAGTCGGCGCCTATCATGTTCCAGAAGAAGCGGTTGATCTTCAGCGTGCGGTTGCTGACGCGCAGGTCGAACGCGTAGGTGCCGGGAATCTGCTCGATGCCTTCCAGTTGCGGATTCATCGCGTGCTCCTCAGGCCACGGCCGTGGCGGCCTGGCCGGCCTGCCGGGCGACGGGCTCGCCTTCTTCGTACAGCACCACGGTCATCGCGGTGGTGGTCGCCAGGTAGTAGTTCTGGTGCAGCTTGCGCAGCGGGCCGGTGCCCAGCGCGCCGCGCATGGCCAGCCACATGATCTGCTCCACGCTCTCGGCGCCGCCCAGGCGCACGTAGTCGGCATGCTTCATCCGCGTCAGCGCCTCGGGATCTTCTTCCAGCAGGCGCAGGAATTCCATGTCCCACTCGGTATTGTTGAAGCCGGTGCGCTCGCCATGGACCTGGTGCGACAGGCCACCGGTGCCGACCACCACCACTTTCAGGTCCTCGGGATAGGACTCCACCGCGCGGCGCACGGCCTGGCCCAGGCGATAGCAGCGCCGCGCCGTGGGCAGCGGATATTGCAGCACGTTGATCGCGACGGGCACCACGGTGCCCGGCCAGTCGGGCTGGTGCGGCCAGAGCAGCGGCAGCGGCGACGCGCAACCGTGGTCGATGGGCTTGTCCTGGAAAACGGTGAGATCGAACTCGTCGTTCACCAGGGACTCGGCGATGTGGGCCTGGAAATCGACGTTGCCGCGGATGGCGGGCAGGTTGCGCAGGCCCGCGCCCTCGTCGGCGATGGGGAAACGTTCGCCCACCCCCAGCGCGAACGTGGGATACATGTCGAAGAAGAAGGTCGTGCAATGGTCGTTGTAGAAGAACACCAGCACGTCGGCCTGCTTTTCAGCCAGCCAGGCAGCGACCGGCTTGTAGCCGTCGAACAGCGGCGCCCAGGCCGGATCGTTCTGCTTGCCCTTGTCATAGGCGACGCCTATGGTCGGCACGTGCGAGCTGCCGATGCCGCCGATGATTCTTGCCATGGTGCGTACTCCGTCTGGAATGAAGCCGGCGCGGCCGCATCGCCGTGCGCCACCGACCCTTTTTATGCGTAGCGGAGATTATATGGGATCCCGAAATAAAGCAATAAAGGGTTTTTTCGGGGTTAGTCGCCCGTTTTGGATCCAATACGGGATCCCAAATGGGTCTTATACTTGCACCCACCTCGCCAGCCGCGAGGCAGGCACATCATCACTCAGGGAGCAGGCATGCAGCAGACCACGACCATGCTGCATATTCGTGAAATGATCCTCCGGGGCGAACTCGCGCCGGGTGAACGGGTACGGGAAGCCGATCTGGCCGAACGGCTGGGCACGTCGCGCACGCCCGTGCGCCAGGCCCTGCCCGCGCTCGCCCAGGAAGGCCTGCTGGTACCTTCCGGCGCGCGCGGCTTCGCGGTCCGCGCCTTTTCCGCCCGCGAAAGCACGGAGGCCCTGCACGTGCGCGCCGCGCTGGAGGGGCTGGCGGCGCGCGCGCTGGCCACCAACGGCGCCAGCGCCGAGCTGCTGGCCGAACTCAAGGACTGCCTGGCCCAGGGCGACCGCATCTTCACCGACCGCAGGCTGTCGGACGACGACGAGATCCGGTACGCGGAAATGAATGCGCGCTTCCATACGCTGATCCTGGAAGGCGCCGACATGCCCTTGCTGGCCAGCCTGGTCAGCCGCTGCAACATCGTGCCGTTCACCGACCCGCTCACGCTGGCGTTCGATACACAGAGCCGGGACATGATGTTCAACTTCCTGTTCTACGCCCACCGGCAGCATCACGCCATCGTCACGGCCATAGAAAGCGGGCAGCCCGACCGGGCCGAGAACCTGTTCCGCGAGCATGCCTATACCCAGGTCCAGAGCCAGGGGGCGGACTTCGAAAAAGAAGCCGGGCTGACCTCGGCCGCCGAAGGGCGGCGCGGCCGCCAGGGTCCGAGATTGATGTAGGGCGACGGGCGGCGGCGCCTCAGGCGTGCGCGTAGACCGCCAGCACGCCGCCCACGGCGAAGAGCGCCATGACGGCGCGCCGCACCATGGGCTCGAGCATCCGGCGCTCCACCCATCGGTGAAAGAGAGCGCCTCCGGCCAGGCTGACGAGCAGCGCCAACCCCATGCCGAGCATATTGGCCGCGGCCTGTTCGGGATACAGGCGGAACACCAGCGCGCTGACCACCAGGCACAGCGGAAAATGCACCAGGAACACCGAATAGGAAATCCGCGCGAGCCGGCTGACGAAGCCCGGCACCGATACGCTCTCCAGCCAGCCCGCCTGGCGGGCCCCTCCCAGCAGCAGCATGATGGCCGTCGCCACCACGATGCGTTCGCGGAAATCCGCCGCCAGCGCCACGGCCACCACCCCCGCCATGGCCAGCAGCCACAGCCCGCCCCTGGCCCGGCCGGTCAGCCAGTAGGCGCAGCATCCCAGGCCGTAGTAGGCGAAAAAGTAGAGCGCGGTCTCGTCCCAATAGGGATTGCGATTGAAGATGAACAACGATGCCACCGTCAGGCCGCCTATCGCCCCCGCCCCCAGCCACCCCCAGGCCGGACGCCGCAGGCTGATCCAGCGCGATAGCCACAGCACCAGCGCCATGACGCTGAACAACTGGAAATCGATGCCCACGTACCAGACCCCCGCAGACAGCGATTCCTGGCGCAGCAGGCCGTTGCTCAGCAGCACGTGGGCGGCCAGTTGCTGCGCCGTGGGCGAGGCCGGGATGGAATCGTGCTGCATGCAGGCGCGCGCCAGCGCCGCGCAACCCATGGCCACGACCAGCGCCGCCAGGAACGGCACGGCCAGCCTGACATAGCGCTGCCTGATCACCGCCAGGGGCTGCTCCAGCCGCGACACGCCCGCCGGAGCGAGGGCGCGGGCGGCCAGGAATCCCGACACCACGAAGAACGCCATGACGGCCATCCTGCCGTAGTGCTGCAACGCATCCAGCACACGCGGCATGAGCGGATGGGCGACCTCCGACATGGGCCCGTAAAAGGCCAGGTGATGCAGCACGATGGACAGGCAGGCAACGGCCTTGATCGCATCGATCAGGGGCATGCGGGAAGAAGTGGAGGACATGGCCAGGTGTGTGGCGAACCGGCGTTCGACGCGACGCGTTTGTTCGGGGGTGGCGCGTATCTTAGCGCCGGACGGCCCGGCCGGCCTGGGGAAACGGCCTTTTTACAACACTCTTCGGCGCGGCCCCTCACACACGGTCCGCGAGGAGTGACCACACCAATAGTACTATTATTAGAACGTTTCCAGCGGCCCCTGCCTAGAATGGGTGGCAGCTCATCCGGTGCGAGCGCATCGATGCAGCATTCCTCGTTCTTTTCAGGAGGCCAGGGCCATGCTCGAATTCGTCGAGACGCTCCATTGGGGCGCCGTCTTCCAGATCATCCTGATCGACATCCTGCTGGGCGGCGACAATGCCATCGTCATCGCCCTCGCCTGCCGCAACCTGCCTTCCGGCCAACGAATCAAGGGCATTCTCTGGGGGACCGCCGGCGCCATCCTGCTCCGCGTGCTGCTGATCGCTTTCGCCCTGGCGCTGCTGAGCATGCCTTTCCTGAAGATCGTGGGCTGTGCCCTGTTGATATGGATAGGGATCAAGCTGCTCGCCCAGGACCAGGACGGGCACGGCGACATCGACGGCGGCACGTCTGTCTTCGCCGCCATCAGGACCATCATCATCGCCGACTTCGCCATGAGCCTGGACAACATCATCGCCATCGCCGGCGCGGCCGAGAACGCCCATCTCGGGCATCAGCTGTATTACGTGATCTTCGGCCTGTGCGTCAGCGTGCCCATCATCGTGTGGGGCAGCACGCTGGTATTGAAACTGATAGACCGCTTCCCCGCGATCGTCATGCTGGGCGCGGGCATGCTGGGATGGATCGCCGGCGGCATGCTGATCAGCGATACCTTCGTCGTCGAACACCTGGGCGAACCCGGCCCCGTGGTCGAACTGACGGTGGAGATCATCGCCGCCCTGTCGGTCATCGCCGTGGGCAAGTGGCTGGCCATGCACCGGCGGCATCAGCCTTCCATTGGCTAGTGTGCCGTCCCGATCAGCCGCAGCCAGCGTACGGCCCTACAGGTGGAAATCCCCCGCGGCTTCCGGTTGGTACAGCACTTTCTCGATGCTGATACAGCGGGTCCGGTCCGAAATCCGCCAGTCGATGGTATCGCCTTCCTGGTAGCCCAGGATCGCCGCGCCGAAGTCGGAGCACACCGACAGTTTCCCGGCGCTGCCATCGGCGTCCTGAGGGTAGACCAGGGAGACTTCCACTTCCTGGTCGCCCAGATGCAGCAAGGCCCGGGAGTTCATCGTGACGACATTGCGCGCCACCTGACGCGGATCGACGACGATGGCGCGCTCGATCTCGTGCTCGAGGTCGACGACAGCCGGGCCCTCTTCGAGCGCAATCAGGCTGCCGAGCCGGGCCTTGTCGATTTCAGTGATGTAGATGTCGGAGGAATCACCCACGGCGTTTTCGCGCAGCAGCTGGAGATAGCGCTCGGACGTCATGGAAAAGGACTTGATCGTCGGCGTTTCGCTTTCAAGCAGGAAACCACAGCGCAGGAAGGCTTTCAGCGAGCGCGCGTTGTCCGGATGAACCTTGGCGATGAGCTTCTCGGCCCTCATCTCGAGAAAGGCGAGCTTCATGCCTTCGTGGATGGCGCTGGCGCCGAGCTTGCGGCCCCAGTTGTCGCGGTTGCCGATGACCAGGACGATCTCGCAGTTCGAACCCGTCTTGACGAGACGCACGAACCCCACCGGCACGTCATGCCGGTCGTAGGCCATGAAGAACCGGCCGCCCTGGTTGAACAGATGGGTCAGGATCGGCAACTGGACCCGGCCGACGACCTGTTCGATGAACCGGGAGACATGACGCGAATCGCTCAGATAGCGGATGACACGCTCGTCTTCCAGCCAGTCCATCAGAGTGAGTGCGTCTGTCCGAGTGATCTCTGGACACAGCGAAATGAAAGGCTTGCTCATCGTCTTCACCATGTATGGTTGCGAAAATGAAAGCCCTTCATGGCCACGGCCATGACGGTTCTTTCGACAGAGTGCTCATTCCAAGAGCCGCGGCTGGCACTCGACACGCGGTAGGTGTCGATTTCGTGCGCGGGCGCGCCAAAAAGAAAAACGCCCTAGGCCGCCGGAGCGCCTAAGGCATTGTTTCCTTACTGAATTCTGGTGGGCTGTGAGTGGCTCGAACACTCGACCTACGGATTAAGAGTCCGCTGCTCTACCAACTGAGCTAACAGCCCTGCAAAGAAGAAAGATTATATCGACTTTTTTTGACTTGTGCGAATCAGGATCTTCGCCCCGCCGCCGCCGCGGTCAACTTTCGCTGCAACTCCCTGGCCAGGAGGACGACGCGGCTGGGTAGAATCGCTGTATCCCCCCTTCCGACCGCCCCCATGCAGACACGACGCCCAAGCCCCTGGACCGCCCTCGCCTTGCTAGGCCTGGCCCTCTGGATGCCGCCGCCCGCCAACGCCGCCGAGGCGCCCGCACCTGCCGTGACGCCGGCCGAGGCGCGCCACGTCCTGGACCTGCTGCGCGACGATGCCCGGCGGGCGGAGCTGGAACAAACGCTCGGCGTCATCGCCGAGGCGGTGGAACAGCAGGCGCCCCCCCAGACAGCCGAACCCGCCGCGCCCGAGGTGCCCGTCGCGCTGGAAAAAGACGGATTGATCGCCCAGGCCTTCACGCAGGCGGGCAAGTGGGTGGACTCGGCGCTGGGCGAGTTGCGGCTGACCGGCGCCACGCTGCTGTCGCTGCGTTCGGCGGGCGCGTGGTGGCAGTATTACCTCGGTACGCCGGAAGCCCGCGCGGCCACCCTCCAGGGCTTGGGCACGATCCTGCTGATCCTGGCGGCGGCGCTGGGTGTGGAAGCCGGGATCGGGCTGCTGCTGCGCCGCCCGCGCGCGAGGCTGCTGGCCTACGCGGAACGGCGGCACACCCCGGACACCGTCCCGCCCTCCGCGCCGGACCCCGACACGGAAACGCCCGCCGAGCCCGACCAGCATTTGCGCATCGTGCGCCGGCTGCCCGCCGCGCTGGTCCGCGCCGTCCTGTCCCTGGTGCCCCTGGCGGGCTTCCTGGCCGTGGCGACGGTATTGATGACGCTGTTCGGCGCCCCGACCGCCGGCTTCTATCCGTTCATCCTGCCGCTGATCGGCGCCTATCTCGCCATGCGCCTGACGATGACCGCGCTGCGGCTGTTGACCTCGCCGTCCGCCGCCTGCCTGCGCCTGTCCCGGCTGGGCGACGAATCGGCGCGCTACCTGGATACGTGGCTGCGGCGCGTGGTGGCGGTCGGCGCCTTCGGCGTGGCCGCGACCGAGATCGCCTATCTGCTGGGGGCCGGCGACGACGCGCGCAATGCGCTGTCCAAGCTGGTCGGCCTGGCGGTGCACACGATGCTGATCGTCATGGTGGTCCAGCGGCGGCGCCAGGTCTCGCACTGGATACGCGGGCAGGAACGCGAAGGACTGCGGGCGGTGCTGGCCAATGTCTGGGCGCCCACCGCCATCGTGGTCATCGCCGGGCTCTGGGTGGTGTGGGCGCTGGGCACGGCCAGCGGGCTGTCGCAACTGCTGCACTACGTCTGGCGCACGGCGCTGGTCATGCTGGCGGCCACCGTGCTCAGCATGATCCTGCTGGGAGCGCTGGACCGGGCCTTCTACAGCGACACTCCCGCCGCCGGCGACGGCCAGCCGGGCCGGCGGCCCTACCAGACGCTGGCGCAGCGCGTGGTGATGATCCTGGTCTTCGCCGCCACCGCCATCGCGCTGCTGGAGGTCTGGGGCGTGCATGCGCTGGACTGGTTCGAGACCGGCACGGTGGGCCGCAGGCTGGTCTCGGCCACCGCCACCATCGCGGTGTCCTGCATCCTGGCGCTGGCCGCCTGGGAAGCCGCCAATCTGTCGATCAACCGGCGCATGGAACGCTGGACCCGGGCCGGCGACCTCGCCCGCGCCACGCGGCTGCGCACGCTGGTCCCCATCCTGCGCACGACGCTGTTCATCGTGATCGCGCTGATCGTGCTGTTCACCGCGCTCAATGAACTGGGCATCAACATCGCGCCGCTGCTGGCCGGCGCCAGCATCATCGGCGTGGCCATCGGTTTCGGCTCGCAGAAACTCGTGCAGGATTTCATCACCGGCATCTTCCTGCTGATGGAGAACGCGATGCAGGTGGGCGACTCGGTGACGCTGGCGGGCGTGTCCGGCACGGTCGAGTACCTGTCCATACGGACGGTCAGGCTGCGCGCGGGAGACGGATCCCTGCACGTGGTCCCGTTCAGCGCGGTGGGGACCGTCTCGAACAGCAACCGCGGCATCGGCAACGCGTCCGTCCGGGTCAGCGTGAGCGCCGATTCGGACCTGGACGAGGTCATCGCCGCGATCCGCAACGTGGGCGAGGAAATGCGCAACGATCCCAACCTGGGGCCGCTGATGCTGGCGGACCTGGACTTGTGGGGCGTGGACCAGGTGGACGGCGCCTCGGTCACGCTGGCGGGACAGATCCGGACGCTGGATCGCGGCAGGACTGCCGTGCAGCGCGGTTTCAACCAGCGCATCTATCGCCGTTTCAGGCAATTGGGAATACAGTTCGCGAATCCGCAGGCCAGTTTCGTCCGCCGTCTGGACGGCGACGAGCCACGGACCGCGGCACCGCGACCGGCGGCGGACGGTGCCGCGGGGGCCTGAGGCCCGGGCACGACTCTTGCCGCTGAACCAGGCACGCGACAACTTGCGGGAGCATGGCATGAAGACAGGACCCAAGCACCGTCCCGGGAAGGATCCGAAGGACAAGGCCACGCAGTCCGGCGAAGGACTGCCGACCTACCAGGAACTGCTGGACGACTCGCTGGAGGACACCTTCCCGGCAAGCGATCCGATCTCGCCCGGGGCCGCCGCCCACGCGGACAAGGCAATCAGCACCGGCAAGGACGACAAGGACTGGAAGCTCAAGCCCAGCCACCCCAGGAAATAGCGGGCCGCGCGCGGCCCGGACTACCCCGGTGACGAAGCGGGGCCGCAGCGTCGCGCCAGGCTCTGTATCAATCCCACCAGTTGCGGAAACTCCACCGGCTTGGCCAGGTAGACCTGGAAGCCGGCCGCCAGCGCGCCGATACGGTCCTCGCACCGGCTGGCCGAGGTCAGCGCGACCGCGGGAGTCGGCATGGGAAAACGGTCCGGCGCGGCGCGTTCGAGTTCGCGGATACGGGCAAGCGTGTCGCTGCCATCCATGCCGGGTAGCGTCATGTCGCTGACGATGACATGGGGGAGTTGGCCCGGCTCCGTCCGGCGCAGGTGCTCCAGGGCCGACGCGCCGGAGTCGCACGCGACCACGGCGCCCCCCGACTGCCGCAGGGATTCGGCCAGCGCGCCGCGGGCCTCGGCATGCTCTTCGACCAGCAGGATGCGCACGTCGCCCAGGGTGCCGGCGGGCGTCCCGTCCGCCTCGCGCCGTTCGGCCGGCGCGGGTGCCCCGCCTTCGCCGGCCAGCGGCAGATAGATCGAGAAGACCGCCCCCTGCCCCTCGCCCGCGCTCTGGGCGGCCACCCTGCCGCCCTGCAGTTCGGCCAGGTGGCGCACCAGCGTCAACCCCAGTCCCAGGCCGTCCGGACGGCGGGCGCGAAAGGCATCGAACTGGCGGAAAGGATCGAACAGATAGGGCATGACGTCGGCCGCGATACCCTTGCCGGTATCCCCGACAGCGATCCGCGCGTCGGTCTGTACCGCCTCGACCCGCACCGAGACCTGGCCGTCCTCCCGGCTGAACTTGATGGCGTTGGTCAACAGATGCCCCACCATCTGCTCGATGCGTTCGGCGCTGCCCCATACCAGGATCTCGCCGGGCGGCAACTCGGCCCGCAGCCGCACGTTGCGCCCGGCCGCCTTGGGAGCGGCGCCGGCGATCGCGCGCTCGACGATGGGCGCCAGCGCCTCCAGCGTCATCGACAACCGGAGGCGCCCCGTCATCGCATGCGTGGCATCGAGCAGTTCGTCGATCAGCCTGACCTGCTGCTGCACGCCCGTGCGGATGCCCGCCAGGGCCCGCGCGACCGTGGGCACGCCGGCATCCACCCGGCTCTCCAGCACATGCGCCCAGCTCTGGATACCGTTGAGCGGAGAGCGCAATTCGTGGGAAACCATGGACAGGAACTGGTCGCGTATTCCGACGGCCGTCTCCGCCTGCGTCCGGGCGGCCTGTTCGCGCAACAGCAACGTATCGAGCTCCACCTGGCCGCGCACCCAGGCGGTGGCGTCGGTGGTCGACGCCACCGCGCGCCGGCCGTCGCGGTCGGCCACGACACGGACGCGGAAGTGGCGCGTGGAAGATCCGGTGTCGATGCGGTAGTCGAAAACCTGCGGCGTGCCCGTGGCCAGCGCGTCGGCCACGGCCTGTTCATGCGCCGACGCGATATAGGGCGCCACGCCCAGCTCCCGAGCGGTCTTGCCGGGAAAGACGGCCGGTTCGATGCCGAACAGCTCGCCGGCCGCCCGATTCGCGTACAGATAGCGCAACGACGCATCGTAGGCCACGCAAGCCTGGGGAAGCAGGTCCAGCAATTGCCGCCCGTCGATGCCGTCGTCGGCGGGCAGGCTGGCCGCGGCGGCCTCGCGCAAAGGCAGGCAGGTGCCGCTGAAGCCCACGAACTGCCGATTGGCCTCCAGGCTGGGATGGGCCCGCGTATGCGCGTCCAGTTGCCGGCCATCGGCGGCGATCAGCCCATGGACCATGTCGAAAGATACGCCCTCGGCGGCCCCCTGGGCGACGGCCGCCCCGACCCGGTCACGCTGGTCGGCCGGCACACGGTCCAGCCAGCCCCACCCCAGGGCCGCGTCGGCGGACTGCCCCGTCAGCCGGGTCCAGGCGGGATTCACGTACAGCCATTCACCCGTCGTCGCGGCTGCCCAGAGCACGCCGGGCGCGTGCTCCGCCAACCGGCGATAGGAGGAATCGGGCGGCCCGGCCGCCCGCGAGGCGCGTCTTGCAACCATGTTCACCGGCGAGAAAGGAGCTGCGTGTCCATCGGCTTGCCTGCCCTCCGCAATCAAAGCGACCATTCCCCCTCGCAGTCCTCTTCCCCGCCATCCGGGGGATCGACGAAGAAGGTGGCGAGAAAGGCCCCCAGCGAAACCAGGAACAAGGCAATGGCGATGTGCGCGGCACTGGCCGCGAAGTCGCTGATTCCCACAACGGCGGCCAGCAAGGGAATCACGAAAAAGATAGTAGCCCAGCGCAACATGATTCTTCTCCTTGGCTTTCCCGGAAAACTGCACGGCACCGCGCGGGTGACGTGCAGGTTCCGTACCATGCCCGGTGTCGCGGCCGGAAAACCGCCGGCGCAGAGAGGACGCGAGCCCGTCCTTATAAGATTTGCATGGCCCTTGTCTCAGCCCAAGGTAAGAATTACATGTAAATCTTGCAAGCAGGCGACCGGCTGCCTTCCTCCGCTACAAGTTCTACACTGAAGGCTGACCCGGGAGCCCCTCATGGACCTGTCCGACCTTGCCGCGGTGCTGGCGCGCCGCTATGACGACGAACTGATTCCCCTCTTGGCCGACTACGTGCGCATCCCCGCCAAGTCGCCCATGTTCGATGCCAGCTGGGCCGAGCACGGTCATCTGGCCGCGGTCGTGGACGCGGCGGCGAAGTGGGCGCGCGCTCAGCCGGTCACCGGACTGAAGGTCGAGATCGTCGCCATCCCGGGCCGCACCCCCTGCCTGTATTTCGAGGCGCCTGCCACCCAGGGCCTGGGCGGCGACCGCACCGTGCTGTTCTACGGCCATCTGGACAAGCAGCCCGAGATGACCGGCTGGCGCGCGGACCTGGGCCCGTGGACACCGAAGATCGAGGACGGCAAGCTGTACGGACGCGGCAGCGCGGACGACGGCTACGCCATCTACGCCGCCCTCGCGGCGCTGGCCGCGATGGACGCCCAGGACATCCCCCGCCCCCGCTGCGTGGGGCTGATCGAGACCTGCGAGGAAAGCGGCAGCTACGACCTGCCGGCCTACCTGGACCTGCTCGCCCCCCGCATCGGGCCGCCTACGCTGGTCGTGGGACTGGACTCGGGCTGCGGCAACTACGAGCAATTGTGGGTGACCACCTCGCTGCGCGGGCTGACCGGCGGCGTGCTGACGGTGGAAATCCTGGACGAAGGCGTCCATTCGGGCATGGCCAGCGGCCTGGTGCCGTCCTCGTTCCGGATCGCGCGCCAGTTGCTCAACCGGATCGACGATCCGGCCACCGGGCGCGTGCTGTTGCCGGAGCTCCATGCCGGCATCCCGGACGAACGCCTGGCCCAGGCCCACACGGCGGGCGCCATCCTGGGCGACCAGGTGTGGAAACAATTTCCGTGGGTGGGATGCTCGCACGGCGCCGACGGCCATGCCCACGCCCAGCCCACCACCACCGACCCGGTCGAAGGCATCCTGAACCGCACCTGGCGGCCGGCCCTGTCCGTGACCGGCGCGGCCGGCCTGCCGTCCATCGACGCCGCCGGCAACGTGCTGCGCCCCAAGACCTCGCTCAAGCTCAGCATGCGCCTGCCGCCCACGGTGGACGCCGAACGGGCCACGCATGCGATGAAAGCGGCGCTGGAAAAGGATCCGCCCTACCAGGCCCGGGTCAGGTTCGAGAGCGAGGGCGGCGCCGGCGGCTGGAACGCGCCGCCGACCGCCCCCTGGCTCGCCCGCGCGCTGGGCGCGGCGTCGCAGTCGGCGTTCGGGCAAGGCACGGCGTGGATAGGCGAAGGCGGCACCATTCCCTTCATGGGCATGCTGGGCGAGAAATTCCCCGAGGCCCAGTTCCTGATCACCGGCGTGCTGGGCCCCCGGTCCAACGCCCACGGGCCCAACGAGTTCCTGCACATTCCCTACGTGAAGAAGCTGACCGCGGCCGTGGCCCACGTCATCGCGCAGGTTCGCTAGGGCCTGCCCGTACCGGGTCCCGCGCGCGCAGCAGCCAGGTGGCGCAGAACAGCGCGGGAATCACCAGCAGCCCGTATGCCCAGGCATAACCCGGCTGGCCGGCCCGGCCCGTCAGCGACGCCACGTAGCTGAACAAGGGCTGGCCCACGAGTACCCCGAAATAGGTGAACAGCAGTGTCCCGCCCGTGGCCACGCCGGCCTGCCCCGCCGGCGCGCGCCGGGCGACCTCGGCCAGGAACACGCCGTTCCAGCCGATCGCCGAGGCGCCGAACAACACCGCGACGGCGGCCACCAGCATCCACGGCGTGGAAGGCTGCAGGAAGGCGGTGGCGACGCAGCTTGCCGCCATCGTCAGGGCCAATCCGCCCAGGACCTTGCGCGGCGGCGCCCAGCGATCGGCCACGATGCCCCACAGGATCCGACCGGCCACGCCCGCGACCTGCGACAAGGACAGGATGACGCCCGCCGCGATCAGCGTCCATCCCAGCGACAGGTTCAGGTAGGTCACCAGGTAGGCCGTGATCGCCAACTGGATGAACGAGAACAACAGCGAGCACACCGCCATGAGGCGCAGCGCGGGCGTGCGCCAGACCAGTCCGACCGGCCGCGCCAGGTCCTGCCAGCGCCACGGGGCGGCGGGCTCGCCCGGCACGTCCAGGCTGCGCCGCACGCTTTGCGCGACCAACATGCACAGCAGGCAGGCCACCGCGCACCCCCCCAGCGCCCAGCGCCAGCCCAACACGTGCTCGATCTGCGGACTGGCCAGCGCGGCCAGCACCCCGCCCAGCGGCACGCCGGTCTGCTTGACCGAGAACACCAGGGACATGCGATGGGCAGGCGTGCTGCGCATCAGCAGATAGGAACTGGAGGGCGTGATGGGACCATACCCGGCACCGATGACCAGCGCCCCCAAGCCCGCCAGCACGGGACCGCCGCTGCACAGGAGCCCCATGCCCAGGCCGCACAACAGCAGCGCCGCCTGGCTGCAGCGCACCGCCCCCAGCCGATTGACCAGGGTGCCGCCGATCACGCTGGTGAACATCGCGCCCAGGTAGACCAGGGCCATGTAGAAACCGATGGCGCTGGAAGGCAGGCCGAGTTCGCGCGTGGCCACCGGGGCGACCACGGCCGGCGCGATGGTGGCGGCCGAGGCCAGCGACTGGATCGCGAGCGTGACGGCCAGTACCCACGCCGTGGAAGGCTGGCGCGGGCTAGGCGTCATCCATGGCCCGCACGATGTGCTCCAGGACCTTGATCCGGGCGGTGCGCTTGTCGTCATCGGCGACGACGACCCAGGGCGCGTGCGCGGAGTCCGTGCGCGCGATCATCTCGCGCGCGGCCGACATGTAGTCGTCCCACTTGCGCCGGTTGCGCCAGTCGTCCGGCGTGAGCTTGAAACTCTTGAAGGGGGAATCGCGGCGCTCCTTGAAGCGGCGCAGTTGTTCCTCGCGCGAGACCGACAGCCAGAACTTCAGCACCACCGCGCCGCCACGGCGCAACTGGTCCTCGAAGTCGTTGATCTCGTCGTAGGCGCGCCGCCAGGTGGCGGGCGGGATCAGCGACTCGACCCGCTCGACCAGCACCCGGCCATACCAGGAGCGGTCGAAAATGCATACCCTGCCATGCAGCGGCAGGTGCCGCCAGAACCGCCACAGATAGGGATGGGCCAGTTCGTCGTCGCTGGGCGCGGAGATCGGCACGATGCCGAAGTCCCGCACGTCCAGCGCGTGCGAGACGCGCCGGATCGCGCCGCCCTTGCCGGCGGCGTCCACCCCCTCGAACACCAGCACCAGCGAGCGCTTGCGGAAGCGCTTGGCGCGGACCTGCTCCGACAAACGGGCCTGCCAGCCGGCCAGTTGCCGTTCATAGTCGACCTCGTCCAGCTTGCCGCCGCCAGGCATGGGCTCCAGTACCGCCTTGGACCGGCCGCCATGGCGCACGACCTGCAACGGCGGCCGGCGCGGCGCACGCGGCAGCGGTTCGCGCATCGCCTGCAAGACGGCCGAAGCCGTCTCGACGGCGCGCAGCCGGTCGTCCGCACCCGGCACCACCCGCCACGGCGTATAGGTGGCGTCCGTGGCACCCAGCACGATCTCGCCCGCCGCGCGCAGGCGATCGAATTTCTTGCGGACCTTCAAGTCGGCCTCGGACACCCGCCAGGCCGTCGCGGGATCCGCCAGTTGCGCGTCGATACGGGCGATCTGCGCCCCCCGCGACAAGTGGTACCAGAGCTTGAGCATCCGCACCCGCTCGCTGGCCAGCATGGCCTCGAAGCGCAGGATCTCGGCCGCCATCGCCTCGATGCGGTCCATGTCCGGCTTCTTGCGCGCCGCTTCCTTGAAGAGAGGCGCATACCAGGAGCCGAAGACGATGCCGGTCTGCCCCAGCGCGGGCAGCGCATTCCAATAACGCCACATGGCGGGCCGCTGGGCCTCGTCCACGCTGGGAGCACCGAAGGCCAGGGTCCGGATGTGGCGCGGGTCCATCCACTCGTTGAGCAGGTTGATCGCGGATCCCTTGCCCGCGCCGTCGACCCCCGCCACCACGATCAGCACGGCGCGGTCGCGCTGTTTCAGGAGTTCGTACTGCTGCTGGAGCAGTTCCGTCCTGAGCACGAGTTCGCGCCGCTCATACTCCTTCTCGTCCATGGACGGGTCCCGCTCGGCTCGTTCGAACACGAAAAGCTCCCTGGTTCTGGTACCGCGTATCCTTTACCACAGTCGCTTGCAGGGACACAAGCCGGTGCGCGAAAGGCTTCTGCTAACCTGGGCTCATCCAGGCCCGCAGGCCGGGCAGGCAAGGAGATGGCCATGCATACCCGTGTTGAAAAGGACACCTTCGGTCCGATCGACGTTCCCGCCGATCACCTGTGGGGTGCCCAGACCCAGCGATCGCTGCAGTTCTTCGCGATCTCCCACGAGAAGATGCCCCAGCCGCTGATCACGGCCCTGGCCCAGGTCAAGCGCGCCGCCGCCCGCGTCAACACCGGCCTGGGCCTGCTCGACGGCCGGACCGCGCATGCCATCGAAGCCGCCGCCGACGAGATCATCGCCGGGCGCTGGCCGGACGAATTCCCCCTTAGCGTCTGGCAGACCGGCTCCGGCACCCAGACCAACATGAACGTCAACGAGGTGCTCGCCAATCGCGCCTCGGAACTGCTCGGCGGCGAACGGGGCGAGGCGCGATTGGTCCATCCCAACGACCACGTCAACCGCGGCCAGTCCTCCAACGACGTATTCCCCACGGCCATGCACGTGGCGGCGGCGCTGCAGATCCACGCCCGCCTGCTGCCCGCCCTGGCACGCCTGCGCAAGACGCTGGGCGACAAGGCGCGAGCCTATGCCGACATCGTCAAGATCGGCCGCACCCACTTGCAGGACGCCACGCCCCTGACCCTGGGGCAGGAATTGTCCGGCCACGAAGCCCAGCTCCTGCTGGCCGAGGAACAGATCCGCCACGCCCAGCGCGGCCTGCTGCAGCTGGCCATAGGCGGCACCGCGGTCGGCACCGGCCTGAACACCCCTCCGGAATTCGGCGCGAAAGTGGCCGCCGAGCTGGCCCGGGAAACCGGCCTGCCCTTCGAATCGGCGCCCAACAAGTTCCAGGCGCTGGCCTCGCACGAGGGCCTGCTGTTCTCCCATGGCGCCCTGAAGACCCTGGCCGCCGGCCTGATCAAGCTGGCCAACGACGTGCGCTGGCTCGCCAGCGGCCCGCGCTCGGGACTGGGCGAGATCAGCATCCCCGAGAACGAACCCGGCAGCTCCATCATGCCCGGCAAGGTCAACCCGACCCAGTCCGAGGCCTTGACCATGCTGGGCGCCCAGGTCCTGGGCAACGACGTCGCCATCAACATCGGCGGCGCCAGCGGCAACTTCGAGCTGAATGTCTTCAAGCCCATGCTGATCCACAACTTCCTGCAATCGGTGCGCCTGCTGGCCGACGGCATGGAAAGCTTCGAGAAGAACTGCGTGGCCGGCCTGGAACCCAACCGCGACCGCATCGCAGAACTGGTGGAGCGCTCGCTGATGCTGGTCACCGCGCTCAATCCCCACATCGGCTACGACAAGGCCGCGCAGATCGCCAAGAAGGCGCACAAGGAAAACCTGTCGCTACGCGAATCCGCGCTGGCCCTGGGCTATGTGACGAACGAGCAGTTCGACCAGTGGGTCATCCCAAGAAACATGGTCTAGAGGGAAAACGTCCCCTAGGAAAGCCCCCCCCCTACGCCCTTCGGGCGCCCCCCAGGGGGCGAAACCGGCGGACTGGCGGAGCCAGATCCGCGGTTTCCGGGGTCTAGGGAAGCTATCTTGGACTGAAGCACGGTTGCTACCGCTGGCTGCCAGCGAAGCACCTGCGCCACAACCCAAGACAGCGGTACTAGACCCAGGATGCGGTGGATCCGGCTCCGCCGGTCCACCCGCATCGCCCCCTGGGGGGCGCCCGAAGGGCGTAGGGGGGGGCTATCTTTTTCCGCTGACGGCGGAGCCGGCGCTGGCGGAAAGGCGGCTGAAGAACAGCACCGACAGCATCATCGTGATGCCGATGACCAGGAAGCCGGGGATCACGTCGTAGGCGTCGAGCGTGGCGGTGCCGCGCGTGGCCATGCTGACCTTGAGCGCGAAGGCGGCGACGGCCACGCCCAGGCTGATGGCCAGTTGCTGGACCGCGCTGGCCATGCCGGTGGCCCGCCCCATCTGGTCGGGGCCGATGTCGGCATAGGCCAGCGAGTTGACGCCGGTCAGTTGCAGCGACCGGAAGAACCCGCCCAGCAGCAGCACGATGATGATGACGGCATGCGGCGTGACCGGGGTGAACAGCACGCAGCCGATGATGGACGCCCCGGTCAGGAAGGCGTTGACCACGAGCGTGCGGCGAAAGCCGAAGCGCTTGATGATGGGGCTGGCGCTCATCTTCATCATCAGCGCGCCCAGCGCGCCGGCGAAGGTCAGCATCCCCGCGGCGAAGGGGCCCATGCCGAACGCCACCTGCAATTGCATGGCCAGCAGGAAGGGCACGGCGCCGACCGCGAGCCGGCAAAGGTTGCCGCCCAACAGCGCGATGGAGAAGGTCGGGATCTTCAGCAGGCGGAAATCCAGGATGGGATGGGGCGAACGCTCCGCGTGCCTGACATACAGCAGCCCGCACACGCCGCCCAGCACCAGCAGCCCCAGCAGCATGGGCGTCGACAGCACGCCGTGGCCCACGGCCTCGAAGCAGAACACCAGGGTGCCCAGGCAGACGGCGGTCAACAGGAAACCGATGACGTCCAGCGGCTGCGGCTGGCCCGCCTCGGTATCGTGGATGTAGCGCAGCGCCAGGATCACGCCCAGGACGCCGATGGGCAGGTTCATGAAGAAGATCCAGCGCCAGGAGCCGTACTCGACCAGGAAACCGCCCACCGCCGGCCCGAAGATGGGGCCCAGCAGCGCCGGCATGCTGAGAAAGGACATGGCGCGCACCAGCTCCGACTTGGACACGGTGCGCAGCAGCACGATGCGTCCCACCGGGACCATCATCGCGCCCGCGAATCCTTGCAGCATCCGTCCGGCCACCATCTGGCCCAGGGTCTGCGACAAGCCGCACAACGTGGAGCTGATGGTGAACAGGACAATGGCGGAGGCAAAGACCTGGCGCGCGCCGAACCGGTCGGCGGCCCAGCCGCAGATGGGCACGAACACGGCGGCGCTGAGCAGGTAGGCGGTGATCGCGACGTTGAGCCGGACCGGATCCGCGCCGAAGGAGTGCGCCATCGCCGGCAGGGCCGTGGCGATGACGGTGGAGTCCAGCATCTGCATGAACAGCGCGCAGCCGACGATGAGCGGCACGACCATGGGCGCGAGCCGCTGCGTGATGCGGGAGACGAACGAAACATGATCGTTGGTGGACAAGGCCATGTCTTTCACTCCCCAAGGTGCCGCAGGGCTCCCACCGCGCGGGCGAGCGCGGCGCGGTCGTCGGGGTCGAGCGTGGTGATGCGGCCGGCCAGCCAGTCGGTGCGGCGCTTGCGCACCTCGGCAACCAGCTTGCGCCCCTCCGGGGTCACCGCCAGCCCGACACGGCGCTTGTCCGTATGCAGGGTCTGGTCGCGCTGGATGTAGCCGGCGGCCTCGAGCTGCTTGACATGGTTGCTCATGCTGGCGGCACGCATGTTCTCGCGGTTGGCGAGATCGTTGACACCGATGCCGGGTTCCTTGTCGATGGTCGACAACAGCATGACCATGAGCGGCGAGACGCCGAAAGCCTGGGTCTCGCGCCGCAGCAGCCTGTTCAGGCGCAGGATGGCGGGCCGCAATTGCGCGGCCAGATCGATCGCTTCGTTACCGGTGGGATCCAGCATGGTCCTGGCGGACGCGCGCGTGGGCGCCGCGCCCAATAAGTTAGTTAGTTGAACTAACTATATAGACGCGGGCCGGGAATTGCAAGCCCCGCCGCGGACCGGAATCCGCGCCGCCGTCACATGACGGAAGAGGCGCCGCCGTCGAGGTTCACGCTGGAGCCGGTCACATAGCTGGCCGCCCCGGACGCCAGGAAGACGATGACGTTGGCGGCTTCCTCGGCCTCGCCCACCCGGCCCAGGGGGATGTCCTGCGCGAACTCGCGGTACAGGTCGTCGGCATCGCGCCCCTTGGAGGCGGCGGTGCGCTCATGCTGCCCGGCCTTGATCTTGCCGATGCAGACCGCGTTCACGAGGATGTTGTCGGCCGCGAACTCGCGCGACAGCGCCTTGGTCAGGGCCAGCCCGGCGGCACGCGACACCGAGGTCGGCATCGAGGTGGCGGCGGGCTGCTTGCCGCCTATGGTCGAGATGTTGACGATGCGGCCACCCCCCTGTTTCTTCATGTGCGGGACGGCCAGGCGCGAACAGCGGATCGCCCCGTACAGCTTCAGTTCGAGGTCGGCGTCCCAGTCGGCGTCGCTGACCTTCAGGAACGGGCCGCGCATCGACGTGCCGGCATTGTTGACCAGGATGTCGATGCGGCCGAAATGGCCCGCGACAGCGGTGAAGAACCGCTCGATCTCTTCAGGCCTGGAGATGTCCGTCGCCAGCCCGAAGACATCGCCGCCCTTGGCGCGCAACAGCTCCACGGTGGCCGCGAGCTTGTCGGCGCTGCGCGCGCAGATCGCCACCCGGGCGCCCTCTTCCACGAATTTCAGCGCGGCCGCCAGGCCTATGCCGGCCGTCGCGCCCGTCACCACCGCCACTTTTCCTTTCAATCCCAGATCCACTTGTCGCTCCGTCACATAGAATCCAAACAGGGCGCGGCCACCGCCTCGCCCTCCATCCACCACCGCAATCCGCACCGCTATCCAGGCCTATCGCCATGCAGGCAGACTTTTACGACACCGGCATCATTCGCGCATTCCATGCCCATGTCTACTACGATCCCGCGACCACCCGCGACGTGGCCGCGGCCGTGCGCGAGGAAGCCATCGCGCGTTTTCCCCTGCGCGCCGGCCGCTGGCACGACGTGCCCGTCGGCCCGCATACCCAGGCGATGTACCAATTGCTGTTCGATCCCGGCGTCTTCGCCTCGCTCGTGCCCTGGCTGATGCTGAACCGGCGCGGGCTGGACGTGCTGGTGCATCCGGACACCGGCCTCCCCCGCCGCGATCACCTGGTCCACGGATTCTGGCTGGGCCGGGTGCTGCCGCTGAAGGCCGAGCGCCTGCCCGAGCGCGACGACTGAGCCTCCCTCACGCCGCGTTTTCCAGCCAGCCCAGCCGGGCGCCGGCCGCGGCGGTGATCTCGAACGAGCGCAGGCGCGCCGCATGGTCGTAGACCTGGGCGGTCACCATCAGCTCGTCGGCTCCGTGGCGGCGCGCGAACTCGTCCAGTCCGGTCTCGACGTCTTCCGGCGTCCCCACCACCGCACAGGACAGCGAACGCTCGATGTGCGCCTTCTCGGCTCCGCTCCAGATTTCCCCGATGTTGTCGACCGGGGCGTTCAGCTTGCCGGGCATGCCCCGGATCAGATTGACGAATTGCAGTTGCAGCGACGTGAACAGACGGTGCGCCTCGTCCCGGGTGTCCGCGGCGAACACGTTGATGCCCAGCATCACATAGGGCTGCCGCAAGGCCTCGGAAGGCTGGAAGCGCGTGCGGTAGAGATCCAGGGCCGCCGTCAGATAGCCCGGCGCGAAGTGCGAGGCAAAGGCGAAGGGCAGCCCCATCTGCGCCGCCAGCTGCGCGCTGAAAAGGCTGGACCCCAGCAGCCACAGCGGCACGTCCAGCCCGCCGCCGGGCACGGCCTGTACCGGCTGCCCGGGACTCGGCGCCTGGAAATAGTGCTGCAACTCGGCCACGTCCTGGGGGAAACGGTCGGCGGTATCGCCCTGCCCCCGGCGCAGCGCGCGGGCCGTGGCCTGGTCCGATCCGGGCGCCCGGCCCAGGCCCAGGTCGATGCGGCCGGGATACAGCGAGGCCAGCGTGCCGAACTGTTCGGCGATGACCAGCGGCGCATGATTGGGCAGCATGATGCCGCCGGCGCCCACGCGCATGTGCCGCGTCCCGGCGGCCACGTGGGCGATCACGAGGGCCGTGGCGGCGCTGGCGATGCCGGGCATGTTGTGGTGCTCGGCCAGCCAGTAGCGGCGATAGCCCCAGCGCTCGGCATGCCGAGCCAGGTCCAGCGTGTTGCGGAAGGCGTCGGCGGCGGTGCCGTCGGCGCAGATCGGTGACAGATCCAATACGGACAGTGCGGTCATTCTGCTCTCGTGCGAGGGATGCGCCCACCGGCGGAGCGGGCGATGGCCACGCTGCGTTAACCGTGGGTTGACGAGACTTGAAAAGACGTCGCTCGTCAGGCGGGGGGGCGCTCAATACACTCATCGTACCCTTCACCCCGGACTCCACTCGATGAAAACCTTACCCGCCATAAGCCTATGGACCGCGCTGGCCATCGCCGCCATGCCGGCCGCCCAGGCGCAATCCGGCGCTTATCCCACCCGTCCCATCAAGATGGTGGTCGGGTGGTCTCCCGGCGGCGCGACCGACCTGCTGGCCCGCATGGTCTCCACGGAGCTGAGCGCGCAACTGGGCCAGCAGGTGGTGGTGGACAACCGGCCGGGCGCCAATGGCACCATCGGCCACGGCCAGGTGGCGGCCGCCCCGGCCGACGGCTACACGCTGATCCTGGCCACCAACAGCACCTACGCCATCGCCGAGCACCTGTACAAGTCGCTGCCCTATCGGCACGAACGCGACTTCGCCCCGATCTCGCTGCTGGCCTCGAGCCCGCTCATCCTGGCCGTGCGCCCCACGCTGGAGGCAGGCGGCGTGAAGGAGCTGCTGGCGCTGGCCCGCAAGCAGCCCGGCCGCCTGAACATCGCATCGGGCGGCAACGGTTCGACCAGCCACCTGGCGGCCGAACTGTTCATGAGCCAGACCGGCATTTCGATGGTGCACGTGCCCTACAAGGGCGGCGGCCCGGCCAACAACGCGGTGGCCGCGGGCGAGGTCGACGCGGCCTTCCTGGACCTGGGAGTCGCCCTGCCGTTCGCCTCCGCCGGCCGCCTGAAGGCCATCGCCGTGACGGGCGCCGCCCGCTCGCCGCTGCTGCCCGAGGTTCCCACCGTGGGCGAATCCGGCGTGCCCAGCTTCGAGTCGACCACCAATTTCGCGCTGTTCGCCCCGGCCGGCACCCCGCGCCCGATCATCGATCGCCTGCACCAGGCCGTGCACAAGGTCCTGGCGGGCAACGACCTGCGCGACAGGCTGCGCCGGCAGGGCGTGGAAATCGTCGACGGCTCGCCCGACGAACTGCGCCGCGCGGCCTCCGCCGAAAGCGCCAAGTGGGCCCGCATCATCAGCGAACGCCGCATCGTGCTGGACTAGGATGGCATCGCTTCCCCACCCCGCGCTCGACGTCGCGGTCGTCGGCGCCGGGCCCATCGGCTGCGCCACGGCGGCCTACCTGCTTCGTCACGGACATCGTCCCTTCCTGTGGTCTCCCACCGCGGCGCGGCTCAAGCGCCACGGCGACATGGCCAGCATCGCCTGCACGGGCGCGCTGGACGGCGACGTGGAGATCGACCTGCTCGACGCGCCGGAGCGGCTGGCCCGCTTCGACACCGTCATTGTCTGCCTGCCCGGCAACGCCTATGCCGACGTGCTGGGACGGCTGTCGCCGCTGTGGCGCGACGGCCAGACCATCATTGTCAGCGGCGCGCTCAGCCTGGCGCCGCTCTGGCTGCGCGAGCGCGCGGCGCGGCGCGGCTGCGACCTGCATGCCGCCGGCTGGGCCACGACGCCCACCACCGCGCACTTCCTGCCGGACGGCCGCCTGCACGCGAATCCGCTGCGCCATCGCATCGACATGGCGGCGACCGGCGCGGGCGACCGCATCCTCGGGCTCTGCGCGGCCTTGCTGGGCGACCGCTTCGTCGATGCCGGCGATCTGCTGGCGCCGACGCTGGCCAACATCAATCCCATCGCCCACGCCGCCGAGGTGATCCCCAATCTGACCCGCATGGACCGGGGCGAGGACTGGCCGCTGTTCGGCTGCTTCACGCCGGTGGTCGGCCGGCTGGCCGAGGGACTCGACCGGGAACGCCTGGCCACCGCCGCGGCGCTGGGGTTCGCATTGCCCACGCTGGCCGAGCACTACAGCCGCTCCTACCATATCGAGGCCGGGCCGTTGCACGAGATGGCCGCCGCCATCCAGGCACGCGGCATGGGGCCCTCGGGCCCCGCGCGCCTCGACCACCGCTACGTGCTGGAAGACGCGCCCTTCGGACTGGCGTTCCAGGAAGCGCTGGCCCGGGCGGCGGGCGTGGAGTCGCCGCTGCTGTCGGCCTGCATCGACATCCTGGAAGCCGCCTACGCCCGCGACTTCCGGGCCGAGAACTTCCTGGTGGAGGAACTCGGGCTGGCCTCGGACGGCGTGTCGGCGCTGCGCAGCCGCTGCGCCGCCTCGCGCAGCGCCGACACGCCGCCGCGATGAGCGCCGCTGAAGCGATAGACCATCGCGATGGGGACCGGCGCGGGGAGATCCTCCATGCCGATCTCCACCAGGGTCCCGCGCCGCACGCGGTCCTCGATCACGCAGCGCGCCGCCAGCGTCACGCCCAGCGACTGCTCGGCCAGTTGCAGGTTGGTAATGGCATTGGTGGATTCGATCCGGGGCGCGATGGGCGCCAGCCCGTGCTGCAGCATGACCTGCTCCACCATCATGCGGGCATTGGTCGGCCGCGGCGGCAGTATCCAGGCCTCGTCGCGCAGCGCCCGCCAGGCATGGCGCCGGCGGCGGTCCGCGGCCAGCGGATGCGCCGGCGCGCAGACCACGGTCCACTCCTCGGTGCCGATCTGTTCGATCACGAAACCGTCCGGTCTCAGGCCGCCGAGTTCGGACGGCGTATTCATGGTGACCAGCACGTCGAGATCGCCGGCTTCCAGCTTCTGGCACATGTCGGCCAGGCGTCCCTCCACGATACGCACGGGCGGCAGGCCGCCATGGGCCGCGAGGTCGCGCAGCAGGCGGGGCACCAGCGTCCAGGCGATGAACGGCGGCGCGCCCACCCGTATGCCCTGGTCGGCCGGCATGCCGTGCGCGGCCAGTTCATCCGCCAGTTGGGCCACCTCGCCCAGCAACACCCGCGCGCGCTGCACGATCAGGTCTCCGGCCGCGGTCGTGACCACGCCCCGCGGCAGGCGATGGAAGACGGCGGTGCCGAACAGCGCCTCGACCTCGCGCAGCCCCTTGCTGACCGCCGCGGTGCTCAGGTGCAGCCGCTGGCCCGCCGCCCGCATGTTGCCGGCGTCGGCCAGGGTGCTGATGAGTTCGAGCTGGCGCATCCTGAGCGCGGCCAGCAACCGGTGTGTCGCATCGTGCATACGGATCGTCCTGACTGCCGGGCGCGGCCTCGCGCCCCCACCCGAGCATACCCCGTGGAGGCGGCATGACGCGCCGTCCGCCCGCCGTGCGCATCCTGGCCACCGGCGGCACCATCGCCGGCGCCGCGCCCTCGCCCTGCGACACCAGCGGCTACCGTGCCGGCGCCCTGCCGGTCGATGCGCTGCTGGCCGCCCTTCCCGCCCTGGACGACATCCGTCTCGATGCACGGCAACTGGCCTCGCTGGACAGCAAGGACGCGCTGCCCGGCTTCTGGCAGATGCTGGCCGGCGAACTCGCGCGGGCGCAGGCGGACCCGGACGTCGACGGCGTGGTGCTGACCCACGGCACGGACACCCTGGAGGAGACCGCCTGGTTCCTCCACCTGACGCTGGCGCTGGCCAAGCCGCTGGTCGTCACCGGGGCCATGCGTCCGGCCACCGCGGCTTCCGCCGACGGCCCCATGAACCTGCTGCAGGCCGTCCAGGTGGCGGCCTGCCCGCAGGCGGCGCGGCACGGCGTGCTTGCCGTCCTCAACGGCCGGATCCATCGCGCCCGCCATCTGCGCAAGGCGCACACGCATCGCGTGGATGCCTTCGACAGCCCGGAGGCCGGCCCCGCCGGCTTCATCCAGGACGGATACGTCGGCTGGCTCTCGCCGGCCCACCGGCCCGCGCCGCGCTTCGCGCCGGAAACCCCGCTCGCGCCCGTGGACATCCTGTTCGACTATCCCGGCATCTCCACCGCGATGGTGGATGCGGTCCTGCGCGGCGGCGCGCGCGGGCTGGTCTGGGCCGGCTACGGCAACGGTTCGATCAGCGGCCGTATCGAACCGCTCCTGCGCGAAGCGGGCCGGCAGGGCCTGGCGGTCGTGCTCGCCACCCGCACCGGCGCCGGCCGGGTCGGACGCCCCGGCACGGACGGCTTCATCCAGGCTGCCGGCCTGGATCCCTACAAGGCGCGCATCGCGCTGATGCTCGCGCTGGCCGCGGGCATCCCGCCGTCGGACCTGCAATCCCTGTTCGACACGCTCTCCTACGAATGAATGATGCGGGCGGGGCGCCCGGGGTTTTCCCCAGCGCCCCATCGTTGAAAACGGCAACTTGTTACGGTATAGTTGATAAAGTCCATAGTTGATTTAAACAACAATCTGTTTTTCCCGGCAAGGACGCCCAGTCCCCGGGACAGCCCCATCGAGGAGACAGCATGAAGACCCGTTTCGCCCTTCAACTGGGAGCAGCCGCGGCTGCCGTGGCGATGACGCTGCCCGCCTGGGCGCAAAGCGATTCCGCGGCCAATTACCCGTCGCGGCCGATACGCATCATCGTTCCCTACACGCCCGGCGCGATCAACGACGTATTGGCGCGCCGCATCGCGCAGCAACTGTCCGAGGCGCTCAAGCAGTCGGTCGTCGTGGAGAACAAGCCCGGCGGCGGCACCGTCATCGGCACGGAATACGTCGCGCGCGCCGAACCCGACGGCTACACCCTGCTGCAGACGGCGGCTTCCCACTCGATCAATCCCAGCCTGGTCGCCAAGCTGCCCTACGATTCGATCAAGAGCTTCAGCTTCATCACCCTGGTGGGTACCTCGCCCTACGTGATGACCGCCACGCCCAGCCTGCCCGCCAACACGGTCCCCGAGCTGATCGCGCTGGCCAAGTCGCAGCCTGGCAAGATCTCGTACGCCTCGACCGGCAACGGCGGCAGCGCCCACCTCATGGGAGAACTGCTCAAGGACATGGCCCAGGTCGACCTGATGCACATCCCCTACAAAGGCCTGGCCCAGGGCCTGAACGACGTCGCCAGCGGACAGGTGCAACTGACGTTCAGCACCTATACCGGCGCGATGGCCTACCTGCAACCCGGGCGCGTGAAGGCGATCGCCGTCACGGGCAAGGAACGCATGTCGGTACTGCCCAACGTGCCCACCATCGCCGAGACCCTGCCCGGCTACGATGCCTCGGGCTGGTGGGGCTACGTTGCGCCGGCCGGCACGCCCAAGCCCATCGTCGACAAGCTGAACCGTGAGTTGAACAAGATCGTGCAGTCCGCCGAGTTCAGGGAGCACTTCAAGTCCCAGGGCGTCCAGATGCTGGGCACCACGCCAGATGAATTCCGGAACCACGTCGAGCAGGAGATGGAGACCTGGCGCAAGCTGATCAAGAAAGCCAACATCACGATGGGCTGACCCGCCTGCCATGAAGATCGCCCGCTGGTCGCTGGATTTCTACCGCCTGCCCTACCGCCGCCAGGTGGTCTGGGCCAACGCGATCGAGGACGCGGGCGTCTACGCCCTGCTGCGCGTCCAGTCCGACGATGGCCTGGCCGGGATGGCCGAGGGCACCGTCAAGGCGACCTGGTCCGGCGTGTCGCCGGCCTCGCTGGCCGCGGCCTTCCGGGACCTGGTGATGCCTGCGGCCGCCGGCCTGGACGTTTCCGATCCGGCAACGCTGCGCCAGGCACTGGCTCCCCTGCCCGAGAACCGCATGGCCAAGGGCATGCTGGAAACCGCCTGCTGGATGCTACGCGCCGCCCGCGCGAACCAGCCGTTGTGGCAATTCTGGAACGGCACGCCCGATGTCGAAGTGACCTGGACCGTGACCCGGCAGCCGCCGGAAGTCATGGCCCGCGAAGCTTCCGGCGCGGCCGAGCGCCATGGCATCCGCGCCTTCAAGATCAAGGGCGGGCAAGGCATGGACATCGATCGGCAGGCGCTGCGGGCCATCCGCCGGGCGGTGGGCGACGGCGCGGTCTTCAACGTGGACGCCAACTCGGCCTACACGCCGGGAGAGGCCGCGGCCTACTTGCGACTGCTCGAGGACGAAGGAGTCGAGACCGCGGAAGATCCCTGCCCGCTGCGCCCGGACGCCCATTTCGAGGCGTTGCAGCGCGGCACCGTCCTGCCCATCCTCGTGGACAGCCCCTGCGCCACGGCCGCCGATGCGGCGCTGTTCCTGGAACGGGGCGCGCGCGCGCTCAGCGCCAAGCCCGGACGCATAGGCATGACCGAGACGCTGGCCATCGGCGATCTCGCGCGCAGGCACGGCGCCCGCGTCGCCACCGGCATCTATGCGGAAAGCGCGCTGGGCACCCTGATCAACCTGCAGCAGGCCGCGGCCGTCCCGGCCGCCGACTGCGCCTTCGCGGCGGAACAGACGTTCTTCCTGACGCTGGCCGAGCAGATCGTGCCCGCCGAGCCGGTCATCCGGCGCGGCCGCGTGACGCTGCCGGCGTCCCCTTCCCTGGACGACTGGATAGACCTCGAACGGCTGGAGCGGCACCGCCTGCCGATGTCCGCGTCCTGAGGGACACAACGGGCGCCACGCGGCGCCCGGAACCCGATACGCGGTCCATCCGGCCCGGACGGGGGCTGTCGGCCACTGGCAATACACTACGGGAATCCGGTACGAGGCCCTGCGCCCTTCGGGCGGCGCGGGCGGACCGGCCGGGCCGGATCCGCCGTGCCCCGGGTCGACAACACCGCTTCGGCATAGATGATTGATATGACTCCGCCCGACATGTCCCTCGAACACCTGAGCACCGGGCTGGACGCCGGCCGCCTGACCAGCCGCGAGCTGGTGGAGGCCTGCCTGGCGCGTATCGCCGACCCATCCGGCGAAGGCACGCGCGTCTACACCCGCGTGGACGCGGTCGGGGCGCGGCACGCGGCCGATGCGGCCGATGCCGCCCGGACGCGCGGGGAACGCACCCGGCGCCACGCGGGCATCCCCATTTCGATCAAGGATTTGTTCGACATCGAAGGCCAGGTCACGGCGGCCGGCTCGCGCGTGCTGGCCGATGCCCCGCCCGCCACGCGCGATGCCGCCGCGGTCGCCCGCCTGCGCGCGGCGGGCTTCGTCATCATCGGCCGCACGAACATGACGGAGTTCGCCTATTCGGGGCTGGGACTCAATCCCCACTACGGCACGCCGCTCAATCCCTACGACCGCAAGACCGGCCGGATCCCCGGCGGCTCGTCCTCGGGCGCGGCCGTCTCGGTCACGGACGGCATGGCCGCCGTGGGCCTGGGCACGGATACCGGGGGCTCCTGCCGCATCCCCGCCGCGCTCACAGGACTGACCGGTTTCAAGCCCACCGCGGCGCGCGTGCCCGCCACCGGCGCCTTTCCGCTTTCGACGACCTTGGACAGCATAGGCGGCATCGGCCACACGGTGAATTGCTGCGCCGCCGTCGACGCCGTCCTGTCGGGCGACCCGGCGTATCCGGACGAACAGGCGCCGCTTGCCAGCCTGCGCATCGGTGTGCCCCGGACCCTCGTGCTGGACGGCATGGACGGCAACGTCGCCGCGGCGTTCGAGGCCTCGCTGCGGCGGCTGTCGCAGGCCGGCGCCGCCATCGTGGACCTGCCTTTCGCGGAGCTCTCGGAGCTGGCGGCCATCAATGCCAAGGGCGGCTACACGGCCGCCGAGTCCTATCCGCTGCACCGGGACATGATGGCCCGGCATGGCGATCGGTACGACCCGCGCGTCAGGGTGCGCATCGAGAAAGGCGCGCGGCTCACCGCCCAGGACATCGCCGCGCTGCACGCCCAACGGGCCGACTGGATACGGCGCGCGAGCCGGCACTTCGAGACGCTGGACCTGATCGCCTGTCCCACGGTGCCCGTCATCGCGCCGGCGGTGCGGGAACTGGCCAGCGACGAGGCCTATGGCCGGACCAACCTGCTGGTGCTGCGCAACCCGACCTTCGTCAACTTCCTGGACGGATGCGCCATATCCCTGCCCTGCCACGAACCAGGCACGGCGCCCGTCGGACTCATGCTGGCGGCCCTGGGCGGCCAGGACCGCCGCCTGCTGGCGGCGGCGCGCGCCGTCGAGGCCCTGCTCGCGGCGCGCTGACCCGGCGGACGCCTACTTGCGCCGCGCGAACTCCAGGTACTCGGGGTCGAAACTCATGCCCCAGCCCGGCGCGGTCGGAAGCGTGTAGAACCCATCCACGAACGGCCGTGCCGGCTGGTTCGCGATCAGCTTGTAGAAGAACGGATCGCGCCAGGGCAGCATGACTTCTGCATAGCGGCCGTTGGCCACGCCCGCCGACATCATCAGGCCGATCTGCGGCTCCAGGTGCTGCATGATCGATACGTTGAAGGCCGAGGCCAGCATCGCCACGCGCCGCCATTCGGTCGGACCGCCGCCCCAGCTGGCGTCGAAGTTGCAGATGTCGATGGCGCCGGCCACCAGCAGATCGCGGCAGCCGAAGCGCGACAGCTCGCTCTGCCCCGCGGCCACCGGCACGCCACCCACGGTCCGCACCACCGCCATGTCGGCGCGGTCGTTGTCCCAGCGGCAGGGCTCCTCGAACCAGGCCAGGTTCAGGTCGCGGGTCCGGCGCACGAACTCCAGCGCTTCCTCGCGGCTCCAGCCCTGGTTGGCGTCGCAGGCCAGCACAAAGGCGTCGCCACCGGCCCGGCGCACGGTCTGGGCACGCAGGGCGTCCTCGGCGGGCGTCTTGCCGCCCAGCTTGAGCTTCAGGCCGTGGATGCCGAAAGCCTTCAGTTCGGCCACCTCGTCCGCCAGGGCTTCCAGGTCGCCGCTCTGGCGGTAATACCCGCCCAGCGCCACCACCGGCACCCGTTCGCGCGCGCCGCCCCACATGAGGTGCAGCGGCAGGCCGGCCAGCTTGCCCACGGCATCGTGCAGCGCGCTGTCCACGCAGGCCTGGGCCCGCAACGCCACCCGGCGGTCGCGCAGGAAAGGCTCGGTCGCGCGGCGCGTGGCCGCCCATGCGTCGTCGATGGCCGCCACGCGGCGGCCCTTGAGCAGCGGCTCCAGTTCGTCATGGATGAGGCTGATGATGGCCGGCTGCAATTCGTCGTCGTTGCCGTTGAAGCACTCGCCCACCACGCCGGCGTCGGTGTGCACGCGCGTGACGATGGTGCAGCGATGGGTCAGCTTCAAGGTCGAACCCGTGGCCGGGCGCTCGAGTTCCACCCGCAGCGGAATGGTCTCGATGCGGGTGATGCGGGCGTCGACGAGGGCCGGCGCGCCGTCTTGTCGGATTGCGGAAGTCATATCGCTCCTTGGCCGGGCTCGAGTGCGTAGATCCGTTCGCACATGACCCGGCGCGTATTCTGGAAATGCGGGCGCACGCGGCTGCTCCAGTCGGTCGCGCGCACCGCCATCCACTCGGGATCCTGCTGGATCGCGGGCGTCGTGAGGTCATAGCAGGCCAGCGACCGCTGGCTGCCGTCGGCATTGTCCGCCACCAGCCGGCGCGCGCGCACGTTGCCAGCCACCGCGGCCAGCCCGGGCAGGTGTTCCTGCCCATACCAGCTCGACAGGTCCTCGGCCACTTCCGGGCGCACATCGGTCTCGACCACATAGTGATGCGTGGCCGGCTGGCCTTGCGAGACACCGGGCAGGTCCTGCACCGGCGACAGGACCAGGACGTCCGGCGCCTGGGCCGGCAGCAACCGCCCGGCCCGCTCGGCGATGGCGCCGGCCAGTTCCACCCCGCCGGGCCGGGCGGACCAGAAATACAGGTACAGCTGGGAACCGTCGAGCGCGCGATTGGCGTCCACGCGCTCGAAGCACCCGGGGTGGGCGGCCACGACCTCGGCCCCCAGCCGTTCGATGGCCGCCAGGTCGGCGGGCACCGGGGAATACCGCAACAGCACTGCGGCGGGTCTACTCATAGATGCATCTTCCAGAAGTCACGACCAGGCGCGTCAATCGGCCTGGATGCCGAGGCGCTTGATCAATTCCGCCCACTTGGTCGTCTCGCCGGCCAGGAATTTGCCGAAAGGCTCGGGTGACAGATAGGCCACCGACGCGCTCTCGGCCTCCAGGCGCTGGCGCATGTCCGGCTGGGCCAGGATATCGCCGATGGCCTTGCTCAGCTTGTCGACGATGGCCGGCGGCGTACCGGCCGGCGCCAGGATGCCCCACCAGTTGTCGCCGTCGTAGCCCGGCAGGCCCGCTTCCTGGACCGTGGGCACGTCGGGCAGCACCGGCTGGCGCTTGGGGCCGCTGACGGCCAGCGGCCGCAGGCGGTTGGCCTTGACGTGCGGCAGCGCCTGCAGCACGGTGCCGACCGACACCTGCGCATGGCCCGCGGCGACATCCGTCAAGGCCGCGCCCGCGCCCTTGTACGGCACGTGCGTCATGGAAATGCCGGCCCGGATCTCGAACAGCTCGCTGACCAGGTGCTGCGAACTACCCACGCCGGACGACACGTAGTTGAGCTTGCCCGGGTTGGCCTTGGCGTAGGAAATCAGATCCGACAGCGTCTTGACCGGCAGGCCCGGGTAGACCGAGACCAGCAGCGGCGCGGTCGCCAGCCGGGCAACGGGAGAAAAGTCCTTGGCGGGATCGTAGGACAGCTTCTTGTACAGCGTCGAATTCGCCGTGTGCGGCGTCGAGATCAGCAGCAGCGTATAGCCGTCGGGACGGGCCTTGGCCACCACCTCGGTGCCGATGGTGCCGCCCGCGCCACCCCGGTTGTCGACGATGAACGGCTGGCCCAGCCGCTTGGTCAACTCCTCGCCGATCAGGCGGCCGACGATGTCGTTGCTGCCGCCGGGCGCGAACGGGATCACGATGCGCACGGGGCGGCCGGGATAGTCCTCGGCGCGCGCGGCGCCCAGCGTGGCGGCCAGTGCCACGGCAACCGCCGGGACCAGGAATTTGCGGGACATATGCATGGGGTCTCCTCGTGCATGCCGCCTTGGCGGTATCCCGCTGGCGGTGTTTCATCAAGAGGCGGCATTGTGCGCACGCATGCCGTTTTCATCAATAAAATAGCTTCTACATCTGATATCCACAAATTAAATACCATGGACCTGCAGCAGCTGGAATCCTTCGTGCGCGTGGCCGAACTCGGCAGCCTGACCCGCGCCGCGCTGGTGGCGGGTGTCTCCCAGCCCACGCTCAGCCGCCACATCCGCCTGCTGGAACTCGAGCTGAAATCCCACTTGCTGGTCCGCACCGGCCGCGGCGTGGAACTGACCGAATCCGGCAAATGCCTGCTCTCCTACGGCAACGCCATCCTGAAGCTGACGCGGCAGGCCCGCGCCGACATCCAGGCGCTGCGCGAACAGCCCACCGGCAGGCTGACCGTGGGCCTGCCCCCGCGTATCGCGCACGTACTGACGCCGGAGCTGGTCAAGCAATTCCGGCGCCTGTATCCGGAAGCATCGATTTCCGTTTCCGAGGGCCTGAGCGTCGCGCTGCGCGAAGACCTGATACTGGGCAAGATCGAGATCGCGCTGCTGTTCGATCCGCCGCCCAGCCCCCGGCTCGAATACCTCAGCCTGTACCGCGAGGACATGGTGCTGTGCGGGCGTCCCAAGCAAGCGTTCCCGCTGCCCGCCAGGCTGGCGGCCCGGGAACTGGAGCGGTATCCGGTCCTCGTGCCCAGCATTCCGAACGCCGTGCGCAACGTGATCGAGGCCGGCTGCCGGCCGCACGGCATCAAGCTGAACGTCGTGGCCGAGGTCGACGCCGTGCACACCTTGCTCAAGCTGGCGTTGAGCGGCCAGGGTTATGCGATCGTGCCGCGCAGCGCGGCGCCCACCGCCAGCCGGGTGGAAGGCGGTCCGTTCAGGATCTCCACCATCGCTTCGCCCCGCATGCGCAACAACCTCGTACTGGCCACCGCCCGCGAGCGCCCGCTGTCGCAACTCGCGCAGGGCACGGTGGCCCTGCTGGCCGCGCAGGACATCGGCCGCCTGCTCGACGCGGGACGGCGGATAGACGGATAGACGGATAGACTGGCCGGCTAGCGGATGCGGCCCGCTCCCGGTTTGTGGGACACCACGTCGCCGAACTCACGGGATTCGAGAATCGCCAGCCGCGCCTCGTCGATGACGGCCGCGTGTTCGCGGGCGCGGCGGCGGCGCTCCAGCAGGATCAGGCGCTTGGTCTGCGCCACCGCGGCCGCGGAGTTCGAGGCGATGCGCCGGGCCAGGGCCAGCGCGGCCGCGACGCTGTCGGGCACGACCTCATCCACCAACCCGATGCGCAGCGCTTCCCGAGGTTCGATCAGCCGGGCCGTCAGCATCAGGTCCAGCGCGCGCGGCTCGCCCACCAGCCCCGGCAGGGTGACGGCGCTGACGCCCGAGAGCATGCCGTGCTGGACCTCGGGAAACCCCAGCCTGCCGGTCTCGGCGGCGATACGGAAATCGGCATGGATGGCCAGGGTCAGCCCCATGCCTATGGTGAAGCCGTGCAGCGCGGCCACGACCGGCTTGTGGAGTTCCACGCCTATGCCGGGGATCGCGTCCATCAGCGTCCGCGTGTCCACCATGGTGCCGGTGGCCTGCATCTCCTTGATGTCCGACCCCGCGCAGAAGGCCTTCTCGCCCGCGCCGCGCAGCAGCAACACCGATACGGCGGGATCCTGGGCGGCTTCACGCCAGATGCGGCCCAGTTCCCGCTTCGCGGGCACGTCCAGCGCATTCATGCGCTCCGGGCGATTGATGACGATCTCGTGAATGCCGCTGTCGAGCGGACGGTAGTCGATACCCATGCTGGCCTCTACGCGTGAATGGCGCCGGCGATACGTTGACAGGTCGACGCCGGCTATGCAAACTATACCTCATGTGTGAATAGTAAACATTATGTGCATATTATGCACTTTCAACCCAGGATGCCCTTACCATGAAAGCCGTCATTCTTTCCGCCTTCGGCGCCCCCGATACCCTGGAGATCCGCGAGATCCCCACCCCCTCGCCCACGGCCGGCGAGGTCCTGGTGCAGGTCAAGGCGGCCGGCATCTGCCATCACGACGTCCTGCATCGCGCGGGCAAGCTGCCGGGCGCGCGCGCCGGCGTTGTCCTGGGCCATGAGACCGCGGGCGAGGTCGTGGCGGTGGGCGACGGCGTGCTCACGCACAGCGTGGGAGACCCCGTGGTCATCTACCAGCGGCAGTTCTGCGGCCTGTGCCGCAACTGCCTGCGCGGCCGGCAGGACATGTGCCGGGCACTGGGCCTGCCCGCCGTCGATACCGTGGGCGGCTACGCGGAATATGTCTGCGTGCCCGCGCCCATGGCCATCCCCGTGCCGCGCGGCCTGCCCTGGGAAGCCGCGGCGCTGTCGTGCTGCCCGATAGGCACCAGCCTGCGCGCGCTGCGGACCCTGGCCGGCACCAATCCCGGCGATACGGTCCTCATCACCGGCGCCAGCGGCGGCCTGGGCATGCATCAGATCCAGATCGTGCGCGCCCTGGGCGCGCGTTCGATCGCCGTCACCTCGAGTCCGGCCAAGGCCGCGCATCTGCGGTCGCTCGGGGCGGACGAAGTGATCGTGGCCCCGGACCTGAAATTCAGCGCCCAGGCCTGGCAGCTCACAGGCAAGCAGGGCGTGGACATCGCCATCGACAACCTCGGCCTGTCCCTGCCCGAGACCCTGCGCAGCATGGCCCAGGGCGGCACGGTGGTCGTGCTCGGCAACATCGGCGGCCAGGCGGTGGACGTGCTGCCCGGCCTGTTGATCGGCCGCAGGATACGCGTCATGGGGTCGGGCAGCGGTACGCTGGAAGACATCCGCCAGGCGCTGGCGATGCTGGCTTCCGGCCAGATCCGCCCAGTGGTCTCCGCCACCTTGCCTTTTGACGAGATCCGCCGCGCCCACGAACTCCTCGACACCAAGGCCGTGGAAGGCCGCGTGATCATGCAGGGCTGGCTATGAACATCGGCGCCCTTCTTCGGCAGTGTGCCCAGCGCTGGCCCCGCCAGCCCGCGGTCGTGGACGCGCGCGACCGCAGCGTCCTCGATTTCCAATCGTTCGCCGCGCGCGTGTTCGGACTGGGCCACGCGCTGCGCGCGGACGGACTCGGCGACGGTGAACGCATCGCCATCCTGGGGGACAACACGCCCGCCTATCTGGTCTGGGACTATGGCGCGATGTCGGCGGGGCTGGTCCGGGTGCCGCTCGATCCGGCGCTCAGCGCCGACGAGCAGGCGGCGCAATTGGCCGACGCCCAGGCCAGCCTGCTGGCATACGGCGCCGAATACGGCGAACGCGCGCGCGAACTGGCTGCCCGCGTGCCCGGACTGCGGCTGCGCCCGCTGGAGGCCGACGCGGGCAGCCGCGAGACGCCCGCGGCCACCCCCGCCGCCGACGCCATGGCCTCGCTCAACTACACGGGCGGCAGCACGGGCGCCCCGAAGGCCGTGGTCATCACCCACGGCAGCATCACCTCCGCCTTGCAGAACATCGCCATGGCCCGCGGCCAGCATCCCGGCGACGTCATGCTCAACATGCGGCCGCTGTGGCCGATCGCCGCCATCATCGTGCTGGCCCAGCTGGCCGCGGGCGGCGCGGTCGTGCTTGCCGGCCGTTTCGAGCCCGTTCGATTCCTGGAACTGCTGGCCCATCACCGCGCCACCTCGACCTCCCTGGTTCCCACGCACCTGGTGCGGCTGCTGAAAGAAACCCGGCCCGCCGACCACGATCTGAGTGCGCTGCGCAGCATGGACGTGGGGGCGGCGGCCATTCCGCCCGACACCTTCCTGGCCGCCATCGAAGCTTTCGGACCGCGCTTGGGCATCCTGTACGGACTGACCGAAGCGTCGTGGAGCTGCTACCAGCCGCCGGACGCGCTGGCCGATCCGGCCGGCCGGGCACAGGCCGTGCGCAGCGTGGGCCGGCCGGTGTTCGGCTGCGAGATCCGCATCGAACACGATGGAAATCCCGCGCCGGCGGACACCGAAGGCGAAGTGCTGATACGCGGCGCGCACGTCGCGGCCGGCTACTGGCGGCAGCCGGAATTGACCGCCCGGGTATTCCGCGACGGCTGGTTCCGCACCGGGGATCTCGGCATCCTCGACGCGTCGGGCGTGCTGCGCATCACCGGCCGGCTCAAGGAAGTGATACGCAGCGGCGGCAAGTCCATTCTTCCGGACGAGGTGGAACGCGCGCTGTGCAGCCACCCGGCGGTGGCCGAAGCGGCCGCGGCCGGACTTCCCGACCCGGAGTGGGGCGAGATCGTCGGCGCCGCCGTCGTGCTGCGCGCGGGTGCGGCGGCCACGGCCGAGGAACTGATGGAACACTGCCGCCAGTCCTTGTCCGGCTTCAAGAAGCCGCGCGTGATCCGTTTCGCCCCGGCCATCCCCAAGTCCCACTACGGCAAGGTGCAGCGGGCCAAGGTACGTGCGCTGCTGGTGGACGAGGCCTGAGGACGCCAAGCCCGGGCGTCACTGCTCCGCGATATTGGCCAGCTTCACGATCTCGCGCGACTTGGCCGTTTCCTGGTCGATGAACGCACGGAAACGGGCGCCGGACACGCCCGACGGTTCGAGTCCCTGGCGCTCGAACCAGGCGCGCGTATCCGGCTCCGCCACGAAGCGCTTGACGGCGGCTTCCAGCTTGTCCACCACGGGCGCGGGCAGGCCGGCCGGCCCCCACAACCCGTACCAGGTCGAAAAATTGACCTCGGGATAGCCCGCCTCGGCAAACGTCGGCACCTCGGGGGCCAACGCGCTGCGTTTGTTCCCCGTGACCGCCAGCGCCTTGAGCTTGCCGGCCTTGACCGGGGGCAACGACGTCAGCAGCGGATCGATCATGCCGCTGACCTGGCCGCCCATCAGGTCCACCAGCGCCGGCCCCGTGCCCTTGTAGAGCACGGTGGGCACGGCCAGCCCGGCCCGGTACTTGAAAGACTCCACCGCCAGATGGCCGGCCGCGCCGAAACCTCCCACCGCGAAGCTGTACCGGTCAGGCGCCGCCTTGGCCTTCGCCACGAAGTCCTGCACCGACTCGGCCGGCGCGGACGCCGGCGTGACGAACAGCAGCGGCCCCGACGCGACCAGCGCGAGATGCGTCAGGTCCTTGCCGGGATCGAAGGGCGGCTTGTCCTTCATGATGAGCGGATTGACGACCAGGGTCGACGCCGTGAACAGCAGCGTATAGCCGTCGGCCGGTGCCCTGACCACCGCATCGGCGCCGATGTTGCCGGAAGCGCCGGCGCGGTTCTCGACCACCACCTTCTGCGAGAACTGCTCGGACAGGCGCACCGCGAGCGTGCGCGCGACCGCATCCACCGCGCCGCCGGCCGCGAACGGCACGATCAGCCTGACCGGCCGGGAGGGGTATTCATCCGCCGCCGCGGGCACAGCGGCCAGCACGAAAAACGACGCAAACCAGTAAGCACGCAGGGACGGCATGGCCACAACCTCTCATGATCGTTGGTATTGTGCATATTACGCACTACAAGCTTGTAATACGCACTCAAAGATTAGCGATACCATGTCGCGACGTCAATGATTCCCGCTATCGTGCCCATGCCCCGCCAGCCCTCCACTTCCGCAGCGCCGCCCGGCAATCGGGTCCAGGTCATCGACCGGGCCATGCTCCTGCTCGACGTGCTGATGCGCATGCCGCGGGGCGCGTCGGCGCTCGAACTGGCCCAGGCGACGGAACTGGACCGCACCACGGTCCATCGCGTGCTGCGCACCCTGGCCTTCTGGGGCATGGTGCAAGCGCGGGAAGGCGTCTACGCCCTGGGGCCGAAGTGCCTGGTGCTGGGAACGGCCCAGCACGACCGGCTCGGCATACGGCGGGCCGCCCTGCCGCACGCGATCGAGCTGCAGGAGAAAGGCGTGGGCAAGCGCCGCGCGATCGTCTCGATCTCCGTGCCGGCGCTGGATGAAGTGGTGATCATCGAACGCATCTGGGCCCCATCCGTGCCGCTGAACATCATCACCGACATCGGCACCCATTTCCCGCTGGACGCCAGCGTGAGCGGACGCGCGATCCTGGCGGCCTGGCCGCGCGAGCAGGGCATCGCGCACGTGGGCGAGGAACGCTATGCCGCCGCCGCGGAACGGCTGGAGTCGATACGCGCGGCCCGGGGCCTGTCGTTCGGACTGAGCGAGATGCGGCCCGGCGTGGGAACGCTCGCATGCCCGGTGTTCGGCCGCGGCGGCGAGGCGGTGGCCGCGCTGATCGTGGCCGGGCTGGCGCTGGAGGAAGAACTCGATCCCGAGGCCCCCCTGGCCCAGCACGCGCTGCGCAGCGCGGCCAATATCTCGGCCGTGCTGCGCGCGAGCTAGCCCCGGGAAAGACCGTCCTTTTCGGTTAGTATTCCGGGTTCATGACCGTACTGACCTTCCTGCTGTTCCTCGCCTGCGTCGGCCTGTCGGCCTACTGCCAGAACCTTACCGGTTTTGCCTTCGCCCTGCTGCTGCTCGGCATGGTCGGCGCCTTCGGACTGATGCCCATTCCCGAGGCGGCCAACGTGGCCAGCGTCCTGAGCCTGGCGAACGCCTGGGCCTACTGGCGCTACAACCGCGTCACCTTCGACTGGCCCCTGCTGCGCCCCATCCTGATCAGCAGCCTGCTGGGCGTGCTCGGCGGTGTCGCGCTGCTGGCCTGGCTCAGCGCCAACGCGGTCACGACGTTGCGCCTGCTGTTGGGCGTGGCCATCATCGGCTGCTCCATCCTCCTGCTCGTGCAGGCCGCTCCCCGCTCCCAGCCGTCGGGCAAGCCGGCGCTCTGGTTCTTCGGCGTCCTGTCGGGGCTGCTCGGCGGCCTCTTCTCGACGTCGGGGCCGCCCATGGTCTATCACCTGTACCGGCAGCCCCTGGACCGGGATCTGGTGCGCGAGTGCCTGTTCATGATGTTCGCCGCCAGCGCCGCCCTGCGCCTGGTGCTGGTGTCCGCCAGCGGGCATTTCGAATGGCGTTCGCTGCTGCTGGGCGTCTGCGCCGTTCCCGTGGTCGCGGGCGTGTCGTGGTGGCAGGCCAAGCATCCGCCGCCGATCTCCCGGCGCACCATCGAATGGCTGGTGTGCGCACTGCTCATGTTGGCCGGCGCCAGCCTGATCTGGGCCAGCCTGAACAACTGAAACCGTTTATTGTGCATTGCACAACAAAAACCGGGCCATAACCCCCTTTTCCCCCGCCGTTGTAAGCAACTTCCCGCCGAGACATGCGAATCTGGTGTCACCGCTGCGATATCCGCAACGGGCACGCCTTCTCATCATCACAAGGAAGTCAAATGTCTTACGACAACGCTCTCCCCACCCGGTCCGGCCTGCTGCTGCCACTTTCCGAGCAAACCGCCGAGAACCTGCCCTTCATCGTCCGCATCGCCCGGGACGACGAAGCCATGGACAAAGCCATCACCATGCGGCAGTCGGCCTACGGCCGCCACGTGCCGGAAATCGCCCGCAACCTGGGCGAACCGGAACTTCACGACCACGATCCCGGCTCCGTCGTGCTGCTGGCCGAATCCAAGTTCGACGGCGCTCCGCTCGGAACCATGCGCGTCCAGACCAACATGTGCGGTCCGCTGTGGCTGGAACAATCGGTCACCCTGCCCGATTGGCTCTCAGGCTACGCCCTGGCCGAAGCCACCCGGCTGGGCGTCGCCAGCGAACGCATGGGCCGTGTCGCGAAAACGGCTCTTTTCAAAGCCTATTTCCTCTTTTGCGTGCAAGCTGGCATAGACTGGATGGTTATCGCCGGACGGTCTCCGCTCGATCGCCAATACGAGGCGCTGATGTTCCGCGAGGTATTCCCCGGCCAAGGTTTCATGCCGATGCGCCACGCGGGCAACATCCCGCACCGGGTGCTGGCTTTCGAAATCTCGACGGCCGAAAAACGGTGGCGCGAAGGCAGCCATCCTTTGTATCAATTTGTGTTCAAGACCCATCATCCGGACATTCGCATCGATGGGAATTTGATTAACATTGACGCACTGCGCAGTGCTTCGCGGGAACGGGAAGACCTCCTTCAACCGCAGGCCTGATCCGGCACGATCGGCGGCCCGCCCGGGGGGCGGGCCGCCCACGAAACGAAAAGACCCCTCCTTGACAAGGCGAACATGCAGCCCCCTCCGGCGGAACCCTCTACCCGCATAGCCTGGGTTACAGCCAAGATCGACTGGTTCTTAAGCAACTTCTCGTATTACCTCGTGCCGGCCGCGATCTTCGTTTTCTCGCTGGTGGCGCTCACGCTGGAACACAGCATCTACGACACCAACGACAACCGCGTCCTGTCCTTCGCGGTGGTTGCCGACGACACGGGCCTGACCGCTTCGCAAGCGCTGACCGCCCTGGCTTCCAAACCCGGTGTCCAGTTCCACGACACCCGCCTGGCCGAAACGCCGTTCTGGTTCCGCTTCACCGCCCCGCCTTCGAACACGCCCCAAAGCGTGGAACTCCCCTCTCGCCATGCACAGGACATCTCATGCTGGAGCGCCACCAGCCTGGCGCCCCTGGGCACGGCCACGCGCGCCGGCACGTCCGGCAGCCTGCGATCGGTGAAATCCGGCTTCGCGCTGGACCTGGGCGCGCACCCGCATCCCCACGACGTACTGTGCCAGGCGCACTTCTCGGGGCCCGCCCGCATCACCGTCGAGGCCTGGCCCGAATCGGAGCTGGCGCTGTCCCATCTCGCCTATCACCACGCGACCGGCGTGCTCGAAGGCGGGCTGCTGACACTCACGGTGCTCACGCTGATGACGGCCCTGATCAATCGCGATGCGCGCTACCTGCTGTTCGCGATCTGGCTGGTCGGCAACCTGCGCCTGGGCGGCATCACCATGGGCTTCGACACGCAATGGCTGGAACGCACCATTCCCAACGAATGGATGGCGATGACCCGCAAGCTGACCATCGCCGCCTACTACATCGTCACCTACACCCTGTTCAGCCAGTTCATGCGGACCGAGCTCAGCCGCGTGGGCTACGGTTGGCTGCTGCGCGCGGGTTCGCGCTCCGGCCTGGTCCTGCTGGTCCTGGCCCTCGTCCTGAGCTTCGCCTCTTTCCTGCCCGCCATGTGGGTGGTGGCCTCGTTCGGCATCTTCGTCGTCATCTTCTTCCTGGCTCGCATCGTCGTCGTCACGCGTTCGCGCATCGCGCTCTGGTACGCCGCGGCGCTGGGCATCGTCCTGTTCTCCACCTTCTCCGAGGTCATCGCCGCGGCATTCGACTTCAAGGCCCTGGTCGGCGCGCTCAACAGCGTCACGGCCGCGCTGGCGTCCAGCCTCGTGGCGGCCTTCGCCTTCGCCGAGCAGATACGCGTGGAACGGATCGAACGCGAACATGCCGAGGCCGAGCTGCAACGCGCCTACGAAGTCACGCCCGTGGGCCTGTTCACGCTGGAACCCGACGGCCGGTTCGTGCGCGCCAATACCGCCATGCAGGAAAGGCTCGGCCTGGAGGGCCGGCCGCTGCATGAACTGCGCTGGCAGAACTACTTCGAACCGGGCGCGCTGGCACGGCTCAAGGACATCGCCGACCGCGGCGGCGAAGCGGAAATCCAGGCCCAGCCCATAGGCGGCATGGAGCCGCGCTGGTACCTGGCCAAGGCCACGCTGGCCCATACCCGGATCGAAGGCTCGCTGCAGGACATCACCGAGCGGCGCAAGGCCACCGAGCGGCTGCGCTTCCTGGCCAACAACGACACGCTGACCGGCGCGCTGAACCGCCGGGGCATCGAGCACATCCTCGAAGCCTCGCTCAAGCAGTTCGATCCGGCGCACCCGATCGCCCTGGCCTACCTGGACCTGGACCGCTTCAAGCTGATCAACGACCTGTACGGCCACCAGACCGGCGACGAAGTCCTCAAGCAGGTATGCCAGCGGGTCAAGTGGTCGCTGGGGGAAGACCACCACGTCGGCCGCATCGGCGGCGACGAGTTCATCCTGGTCCTGCGCGATACCGCCATGCTGCCGGCCACCGACCTCTGCCGCCGCATCATCAGCGACATCTGCGACATGCCGTTCCAGCTGCGCCGGCGCTCGTTCCAGGTCAAGATGTCCATCGGACTGATCGAGATCACGCCCAAGATGCGCGTCCAGGATGCCGTATCGGCGGCCGACCGCGCCTGTCGCGAAGCCAAGAAGGGCAAGCACGGCCACCTGGTCATCTACAAAGAAAACGCGCCCGCCTTCCAGGAACGCGCCGAAGAACTGCGGCTGATCGAAGAACTCGGCAGCACCTTCACGCCCACGGGCCTGTCGCTGGTCATGCAGCCCATCATGTCGCTGCGCGCGCCCGAGGCCTCGCTCGATTTCGAGGTCCTGATCCGCATGCAGGACTCCGCCGGCGCCATGGTTCCGGCCGGCAAGATCATCGCGGCGGCGGAGGCCAACGGCACCATCGGCGAACTGGACAAATGGGTGCTGACTTCGACGCTGGTCTGGCTGACCGAGAACCTGCCGCGCCTGCCCAAGACCCGTTTCGTCTGCGTCAACCTGAGCGGCGCGTCGCTGAACGACGAAGCCTTCATCGAGGATACCTTCCGCATCCTGTCGCGCTTCGGACCGGTGGTGAAATACCTGTGCATGGAGATCACGGAAAGCGTGGCCCTGCACGACATCGCCAACTCGCGCCGCTTCATCGACCGGCTGAAATCCTGCGGCGCCAAGATCGCGCTCGACGATTTCGGCGCGGGCTATACCTCGTTCTCGTACCTGAAAGAGTTCGCGGCCGACGCGCTCAAGATCGACGGCGGCTTCATCAAGCGCATGCACGAACATCCCGCCAACTACGCCATCGTCGAGGCCATCGTCGAACTGGCGCGCAACCTCGGCATGCGCAGCATTGCCGAATGGGTGGAAGACTATCCCACCGTGGAAGCCCTGGCGGAGCTGGGAGTAGACTATGTGCAGGGCTGGGCCATCGCCAAGCCCATGGCGCCCGGGGAAATCCTGCGCGCCAGTTCTTCCGCGAGCTTCATCACCGACGAACAGGTCCGGGCATTCATCGCCGGCGGCGCCCAGCCGGGACAGCCGGACGGCATCTCCGCCTGGGGCCTGCATTGACGCGGAAAGGAAATCTCATGCCTGGACGTTTGCTCAAATCAACCTGGCCGCTGCTGGCGGCCCTCTGCGTGGCCTGTACCCCGGCACCGCGCTCGCCCTCCGACTCCGCGCAAGGCGGCAACGGCATCAGCGTCTACGGCACCATAGACGCCGGCGTGGTGGTCAACCGGCCCTAGGTGTGCCGGACCGGCACGAAGCCCGCACCGTCGTGTCCGACGTGGTGGGCAGCCCTGTGCAGATGGGTGATCAGGTGCCGGATGAGCGGAGACGGCAGCGAATCGCTGCGCAGGATGGCCCCCACCGTCAGGTCGTGGCCCTTCTCCTCGACCTCGATCACCGACATGAACTGTGACGCCAGGGGCTGCATGGCGATCTGGCGCGGCATCAGGCCGACATAGTCGCCCGCCGCCAGCAAGGACAGCAGCGCCAGCGTCGAGTTCGCCACCGCCGCCACCGCGGGCGGCTCCAGGCCGTGCTGCTCGAACAGGGGCCGGGCATAGCCGGACTCGCCATCGGAGCCGGTGAACACCCAGCGGGCCCCCTGCAGGTCGGCCAGCGTGCGCGCTTTCAGCCAGGGGCTGCCACGTCGCGCGGTGGGAACCATCGAGGTGCGGATCAGGGGCTCGATGTGGAACTCGCCCGCCGACAGGTCCTCCGGTATGCCGCCCAGGGTCACGTCCACTTCCTGCGCCCGCAGCTTCTGCAATTGCGCGACGTAGAGCTCCTCGCTCACGCGCAGGCGGATGCCGGGAAACTCCTGGCTGAAGGTCCTCAGGGCCTCGGGCACCAGCAGCATGACCGCTACCGGCACCGCGCCCAGGTGCAGTTCGCCCACCATGGAACCGGACATCTGCCGGATCTCGTCCAGCGCCAGGTTCAGTTCGCGGCGGGCCTTGACCGAGCGCTCATACAGGACACGGCCCTGGGCCGTGGGAACGACTCCGCGCGAGGTCCGCTGCAGCAGGGTCACGCCCAGCTCGAGCTCCAACTCCCTGATCATCTTGGTCAGCGCCGGCTGCGACGTGCCCACCCGCCGCGCCGCTCCGCGCAGACTGCCTTCCTCCACCGCCGCGACGAGCGCGCTCAGGGTCGTAAGTTTCACCAAGTCTCCCAGTAGCGATCCGCCACCCTGTTCCGGCCGCACGATCGTATCCGCCAAGGAAGAAACAATCGACGTTCATGGCTACCCTGTCAAGTTCTGTACGGTGGAGCCTACGCTGCCCCCGGCACGGGATCGCCGCCTCCGGGGCCTGTCGGCCCTAGGCCTGCACCGCCTTGATCTTGCGCCACAGCGTGGTGCGGCTGATGCCCAGCCGCCTCGCCGCCTCCTGGTGGTTGCCCGCGCATTCGGCCAGCACCGCGCGGGCATGGGCGGCCTCCTGGCTGGCCCGCACCACCGACAGGCTGCGCGCCGCCTGCGGCTGCCGCCGGGCCGGCGCGCCGGCCAGCATGGCGCGCACCTCGCGGCGCGACAGTGGCCGCCCCTCGGTCAGGCAGGCCATGGTCAGGCGCTCCGACACGTTCTCCAATTCCCTGACATTGCCCGGCCACGCACCGTCCTTCAGGACGGGCAGCGCCGCCTCCAGCATCGGCGCCACGGCGTCCTGCAAGCCGGCCCGCCCCAACGCCGCGGGCAGCAGGCGCCGGGCCAGCGCCTCGGTGTCCTCGGGCCGGTCGCGCAGCGGCGGCACCACCACCTGCAGGATGTTCAGGCGGTAGTACAGATCCTCGCGGAAGGCCCCCGCCCTGACCATGGCCAGCAGGTCGCGATGGGTGGCGGCCACGATGCGCACGTCGACCGGAATGGTGTCGACGCTGCCCACGCGCGTGATCTCTTTCTCCTGCAGGGCGCGCAGCAGCCGGGTCTGCAGCGGCAGCGGCATCTCGCCGATCTCGTCCAGGAACAGCGTTCCTTCATTGGCGGACTCGAACAGGCCGGGCTTGCCCTGCCGGCGCGCGCCGGTGAAGGCGCCTTCGTCATAGCCGAACAGCTCGCTTTCCAGCAGCGTCTCGGTAAAAGCGCCGCAGTTGATGGCGATGAAGGGATGCCGGCGGCGCCGGCTGGCGTTGTGCAGACCCTGGGCCAACAGCTCCTTGCCCGTGCCGCTTTCGCCGTGGATCAGCACGGCCGCGTCGCTGTGCTCGGCGAAGACCCGGCACTGCGCGATCACCTGGCGCATGGCGGCGGACTCGGCCACCACGTCGTCCAGCCGGTACCGGGCCACGCGCGAGCGCCGGTGCGTGTGCGCCCGCAGCTTGCTGACGGCGCGCTCCAGTTCGCTGGACCCATGCAGCGTGAAGATGGCGCCGGTCTGCATGCCTTCGTCCAGCAGCGGCACGCGGTCGACCACGACGGACTTGCCGCCCATCTCCTGCACGGTGCCGATCTCGCTCGCTCCGCGGGTCATGACCTGCCCCGGTTCGAGGTCGGGCAACACCTGGCGCAGCGGCTGGCCCAGCGCCTCCCGCACGCGGCGGCCGGTCAGCTTGTCCACCGACGGATTGGCGGCGACGATGCGGCCGGCCATGTCCACGGCGATGACACCGTCGTTCAAGTGATAAAGCACCGAATCGAGCTGCGTGCGGCGCGACTTCTCGGCCTTCTGCGCGGCGGCGATCTCGATCGCGTCGTCGAAGGCGGCGCGCACCGAATCCAGCGAATAGACCAGGATGCCCGTCAGTCCGGCCTCATCGGCCAGGTTGGCGATCAGTCCGGGGCCGACCACCACCTCGACGCCGGCCGCCGCCAGTTCCTGGATGCAGTGCCGGGCGTCCTCGGCCGTCTGATAGGCGCGGATCTGCATGGGCAGCGAGAACAAGGTCGCGAAGCGGTTCAGCGCTGGCGGCACGCGCCGGTGCATCACCATGGCGATGCGGTCGGAAAACTGCCGCGCCTTGCAGATCGCGGCCATCAGGTCAAAGCCGCCCACCTTGACGAAAGCCACGGGGATGGTGACGTTCTGGCGCAGATAGGCGCCGTGCGCGCCCGCCGCGACAATGACGTCGCAGGCCCGCTTGTCGCTGCGCCGGGCGATCTCGGCGATCGCGTCGTCGAAGCCCTTGTCGATGATCTCGATGGCGGCCCGGTCGGCCAGCTCGGGGCTGACGGTGCGGAAGACCTCGGTCAGCCGGTGCGCGCTGATGGCCCAGATCAGGGGCCGGCGGTCATCGGAGGCGGCGATGCTCATTTTCACTCCTTTTCAATATTGAAACACGAACCAACCTCCTGGTGAAACATCGCCGGCCCGCCGCCGCGCGGCGCCGGGCTCCCGCGCGGCGCGGACTTGCTGGCATGGGCCTTGCAGCAGGCGGCCATCCCTTTCCGGAGAATTCGATGCCTCAAGCCGCTTATCCAGCCGTCTACATGCGCGGCGGCACCAGCCGCGCCCTGGTCTTCAACGACCGCGACCTGCCCGCCGGCCGCGACGCGCGCGACCATGTCTTCCTGGCCGCGCTGGGCAGCCCGGATCCCGGCAAGCGGCAACTGGACGGCCTGGGCGGCGGCATCTCGTCGCTGTCGAAGATCGCCGTGGTCGGCGCCCCTTCGCGCGACGATGCCGACGTGGACTACACCTTCGGCCAGGTCGCGATCGACGCGCCGCTGGTCCAGTACCGCGGCAACTGCGGCAACATCTCGTCGGCCATCGGCCCCTATGCCGTGGACGAAGGACTGGTGCGGGCATCGGGCGACCGCGCCTCGGTCCGCATCCACAACACCAACACCGGCAAGATCATCGTGGCCGATTTCGCTCTCAGCGACGGCCGCGCCGCGGTCGCGGGCGACTTCGTGCTGCCCGGCGTGGCGGGCACCGGCTCGCCCATCCGGCTGTCGTTCCTCGACCCGGGCGGCGCCGCGACCGGCAAGCTGCTCCCCACCGGCGCCGCGCGCGACACCGTCACGATCCCCGGCGTGGGCGCCATCGAGATCTCCTGCGTCGACGTCTCCAACCCGACGGTCTTCGCCCGCGCCGCGGACTTCGGCCTGGCCGGCACGGAATCGGCGGCGCAGATCGATGCGCGGCCGGACCTGGTCCGGCAATGCGAGGAACTGCGCGTGGCCGCCGCCATCCTGATGGGGCTCGCCACCGAAGACGAAGCGCGTACCCGCCTGCGCAACCTGCCCCTGGTCTGTCTGCTGTCGCCGCCCGCCGACGTCGTGCTGCCCTCGGGCGCGCCGCTGCGGGCCCAGGACGTGGACATCACCGCCCGCATGTTCTCGGCCGGCCAGCCGCACCGGGCAAGCCCGCTGACGGGCGCGATGTGCCTGGCCGCCTGCGTGCGCCTGCCCGGCACCCTGGGCGCCGAGCTGGGCCGCGTCCCCGCGGACGGCCGCGACATCGTCATCGGCCATGCCTCGGGCTCACTGCCGGTGGGCGCAGCCGTCAGCGGCGGCCAGCAGCCACGCGTCGAAAGCACGACCGTCACGCGCACCGCGCGCCGCCTGATGCGGGGCGAGGTCTACGCCCCCATCGGGCGGTGATGCCGTTTCACCGAAAAGCGTTACATTATTGAAACATCAGGACTCCCGAGGCGCGTTGCCACCGACCATGGCCGCGCCCCGAAACTCCATACGAATCAACGACTTGACCCTGGCCCCCCTGCTGGCCGCGGCCCATGGCACGCGCCTTGCTCGGCAGTTCTTCCATCCAGACACAAGAACCGTCCCCGGAGACCCTACATGACGTACCCCCTCACGCCTCGCGCCGGTTCGGCGTTCAAGGCATTCCGCCGCACCCTGCTCGCCGCGATGGTGGGCACGCTGGCCGCCGTTTCGTCGCAGGCCGCGCGGGCGGCCGACTACCCGACCAAGCCCATCAAGCTGATCGTGCCCTTCGCCCCCGGCGGCGGCAACGACGCCATCGCCCGCACCCTGGGCCGGCGCCTGGGCGACGCGCTGGGCCAGCCCGTGGTGATCGAGAACCGCGCCGGAGCCGGCGGCAAGCTGGGCGTGGAAGCCGGCGTGAAGGCCGACCCCGACGGCTACACGCTCACGCTGATCTCCAACAGCTATTCCGTCAACCCCAGCCTCTACCCCATCAAGTTCGACCCGGTCAAGGACATCACGCCCATCGGCATGATCGCGCGCGGCCCGCTCCTGATCTCGGTGCCGACCTCGCTGCCGGTCAACAACCTGGCCGACCTGATCCAGCTCGCCAAGACCAGGAAGGGCGGCCTGACCTACGCCTCGTCCGGCCAGGGCGGCATCTCCCACCTGGCCACGGAACTGTTCCAGCGCGCCGCCGGCATCGAGATGACCCACGTGCCTTATCGCGGCACGGCCCCGGCCCTGACCGACACCGTGGCGGGCCAGACCGACCTTTTCTTCAGCACCGCCGGCGCGGCCTTTCCCTACATGAAGAACGGCCGGCTGAAGGTCGTGGCCGAGACGCTGCCCAAGCGCATCCAGGCCGAGCCCTCCATCCCCACGGTAGCCGAGGCCGGCGTACCGGGCTATGAAGTGATCGTCTGGTACGGGCTGATCGCCCCCAAGGGCCTGCCCGCCGACATCCAGCAACGGCTGAACAAGGAAATGAACATCGCGCTGGCGCTGCCGGAAACCGTCGAGCAGTTGAAGGCCAACGGCGAAGAGCCGGCCATCGGCAAGCCCGAGCAGTTGATGGCGCAGATCCAGAAAGAGCTGACGCTCTGGAAGCGCGTCGTGACCGACGCCAAGATCCAGGTGGAATGACCATGCAGACGAAGATACCGTGCGTCATGATGCGGGGCGGGACCTCGCGCGGACCGTTCTTTCTTGCCTCGGACCTCCCCTCCGATCCGGCGCGGCGCGATGAAGTGCTGCTGGCCGCCATGGGATCGCCCCACTCCTACCAGGTGGACGGCATCGGCGGCGCCACGCCCTTCACCAGCAAGGTCGCCATCATCAGCCCGTCGCAGCGCCCGGGCATGGACGTCGACTACCTGTTCGCCCAGGTCCTGGTGAATGAACGCCTGGTCGATACCCGTCCGAACTGCGGCAACATCCTGGGCGCGGTCGGCCCGTTCGCCATCGACGCCGGGCTGGTGCCGGCGCAGGGCGACGAGACGACCGTGCGCATCTTCAACGTGAACACCCAGGCCGAGATCCACGCCATTGTCCAGACGCCGGGCGGATCCGTGACCTATTCGGGCGAGACGGCGATCGACGGGGTGCCCGGCACCGCCGCGCCCGTCAAGCTGAACTTCCGCAGCGCCATCGGCTCCATCACCGGCAAGCTGTTGCCCACCGGACGGCCGCTGGACGTGATCGACGGCATCGAGGTCAGCTGCGTGGACGTCGCCATGCCCATGGTGCTGTTCCCGGCGAAGCAATTGGGCAAGACCGGCCATGAAAGCGCCGAGGAGCTCGATGCCGACACCGCGCTGATCGCCCGGATGGAGGCCATACGGCGCAAGGCCGGCGAACTGATGGGGCTGGGCGACGTCAGCGCATCGGTCGTGCCCAAGATCGGACTGCTGGCCGAGCCGCGGCACGGCGGCACGATCTCGTCGCGCTATTTCGTGCCCTATTCCTGCCACCGCGCGCATGCCGTCACCGGCGCGCTGTGCGTGGCATCGGCCTGCGCCGTGCCGGGCACCATCGCGGCCCGCCTGTCCGGCCTGGACAGCGCGCCGCCGCAGGGTGTGGTACACATCGAGCACCCGTCCGGCACGATCTCCATCGACCTTGACGTAGATCTGGTCAGCGCCACGCCGGCCATCCGGCGCGCCGCCGTGATCCGCACCGCCCGGAGGCTGTTCGAAGGCAGCGTGCTGATTCCCGCCGAGGTCTGGCAAGAAGCCTGACCCCAGCTTGTCCACGCACGGCCGCGCCGGCAGGTTCCATCGGGACCTGCCGGCGCGGCCGTTTTGCATCGAGTACCATCTCCTCGGTATTTGCAACACCAAAACATTGTGTTACAATTTTGGCGTCAGCCCGCGAGGTTCGGCCGACACCAGGCCCGGACCCGCCGCTCCGCTTCGCCTCCCCCATGACCGACCTCCCTCTTTCCGCACCCGTCCTCGTCGTCGACGATGAACCGCTGATACGCCAGCGGATTCTGCGTCTCCTGGCCGACCTCGGTTACCCTCCGAGTGCGCTGGTCGCCTGCGCCACGCTGGCCGAAGCCCGCTTCCACCTCGACAACGGCGCCCGCTTTCCGCTCGCGCTGATCGACCTGGGACTGCCTGACGGCAGCGGCCTGGAACTGATCGAACTCCTGCACGCGCGCGATGCCCAGGCGGGCATCCTGGTGATCTCGGCCTGCACCACCGAGGACGTGATTCTCGCGGCGCTGAAACTGGGCGCCACCGGCTACGTCCTGAAGGAGCGGGACGACCTGGAAATCGCGATGTCCCTGCGCAGCGTGCTGCGGGGCGGCGCCCCCATCGACCCGTTCGTCGCCCGGCGCCTGCTGGCGCTGCTGCCTCCGCCCGCGTCGCCGGCCCAGGCGCCGGCCGAGGTGCCGCTGAGCAAGCGCGAGCAGGAAATCCTCGAACTGGTCGCCCGCGGCCACACCAATCGCGAGATCGCCGAGCAGTTGTTCGTCTCCCCCCACACCGCCGCATGCCACATCAAGAACATCTACCGGAAACTGGCGGTCACGTCCCGCACGCGCGCGATCCACGAAGCGCGCTCGCTTGGCTTGCTCTAGTCCTCGCGCTCTGGCTGCTCCTGGCGGACACGGTCCGCGCGGATACGTGCCGTCCGGCGATCTCGTCCGTGAGCGCCGCGCGCGCGGACAGCGTCTCGGACACCCCGCCCGCCTCCGGCTGGGAAACCGTCCACCTGCCCGACATCTGGTCGACACGCTGGCCCGGCCATGACGGCACGGTCTGGTATCGCGTGGAATGGACCCACTGCCCCGGCACGCCCGTGGCCGCATTCCTCGAATACCTCTCGATGGCGGGCGTGGCAAGCATCAACGGCGATCCGCTCTGGGCCGACGACAGCCTGGTCGAACCCCTGTCCCGCAGCTGGAACATGCCGCGTTATTCCCTGTTGCCGCCTTCGGCGCTGCGCGCCGGCGCCAACACCCTCTGGTTCAGGACTGTGGGCTACGACCTCTACAGTTCCGGGCTGGGTGGCGTACACATCGGCCCGCCCGAAGAAATCCGCCCGCTCTACGAACAGGAATGGCTGCTGCGGCGCATCGTCCCCCAGGTCAACCTGATCATCTCGGTCACGCTGGGCTGCTTCTTCCTGGTGGTCTGGCTCCTCCGGCGCAACGAGCAGGCCTACGGCTGGTATGCGCTGACTTCGCTGGCCTGGCTGCTGTTCGGCCTGAACTCGGTCGTCACGACCCCCTGGCCGTTCGCCACGACGCACGGCTGGTCCACCTGGATCACCCTCATCTTCACCGTCTATTGCAGCGCCTTCTCGATGTTCGCCTGGCGGTTCGGCGGCCAGCGATTCCCGCGCCTGGAAAAAGCGCTCTGGATCATCACTGGCGCCGTGTGCGCGTCGCTGCTGGCGCTGGGTCCGGTCCAGCCCAAGATCGTGTTCTATCTGGTGGCGGTGAGCTATGCCGCCGTGTTCGTCGGAACCTGCGTGCAATTCCAGCTGCACGCCCTGCGCACCCGCCGTCCCGAACACCTGTTCCTGGCCGCCTGCATGCTGAGTTTCCTCGTGGCCGCCACGCACGACATACTGGCCTTCCTGCGCATCATCGACGACGTCCATGGCTATACATCGGGCACCGCGCCGCTGATGATGATAGGCATGGCCCTGGTCCTGGCCTGGAGCTTCACCACCACCCTCGGGCGCGTGGAGCGGTTCAACCGCGAACTGGCGGAACACGTCGACAAGGCCCGGCAGGAGCTCGCGCACACGCTGGGCCGGCAGTACGAACTGGAAGTGGCCAATGCCCGGCTGAACGAACGGCTGCAGATCTCCCACGACCTGCATGACGGCCTGGGCAGCTCGCTCGTGCGCTCCATCGTCATGGCGGAAAAAGACGGCGCCACGCTGCCTCCCCGGCAATATCTGTCGGTATTGAAAAGCCTGCGCGACGACCTGCGGCAAGTGCTGGACCAAAGCTTCGCGGCGGCTCCCTCGGCCGCGGTCTCGCCGGCGGACTGGATCGCGCCGCTGCGCCACCGCTTCGGCGAGCTGTTCGACGAACAGGGGGTCCGGTGCGCCTGGCGGATCGCCCAGGCCTGGCCCTCGGAACCGGATACGGCCCGCCGGCTCGCCCTGACCCGCTTCCTGGAGGAAGCCCTGACCAACGTGATCAAGCACAGCCGCGCCAGCGCGATCGCCGTCACGCTGGCCGACGCCGGCGACGGGGCACTGACACTGAGCGTCGAAGACGACGGCGCGGGCTTCGACATCGACCTGGCGGACCGCTCCATGACGGGGATAGGACTGCGCAGCATGCGGGCCCGCATCGCGCGCCTGGGCGGGCGGCTGGAGATCGAATCGGACGCCGGCGGCACGCGCCTGCGCGCCCACCTGCCCGCAATTACTCATTTCTCGGGATAGCCGCCGGCATCGCCGCGCCCTCTAATGACTTTCCGCACGCGACCGGCGTCGGACATGGCGCCGGTGCGACACACCTTGGAAGGCCCCGAGGATCCCCATGCTTTTTCGCCCCTGCCCGTGCCAAGCACGCCGATCGCGCCTGCCCAGGCGCTTCTGGATGCGGCTTTTCCCCGGACGGCAGTTGTTCCTGTGCCACGCCTGCGGCACGAAGCAACTCATCCACCTGACGCAACTACTGGACCAAGTTCCCCGCCGCTGCTGACCAAGCCGGGCGCCAGTGCTTTTCCGGCCCGGCCCACCCGCGCATCCGGTTTTCCAATCCCCCACGGCTCCCGTACCATCACGTCTCCACTTTTGAAGGAGGCTCGCGCATGCTGTGGAAGCGCCTATCCATCCGCCTCGGGGTCGCGGCAGCGCTGCTGGCTTCGCTTTCATCTCCCGCGGCCGGCGCCAGCCTCGACGGCCGGCTGCGGACCGCCGCCGAGCGCGGCACCTCCGCCGAGGTCCGGGCCTTGATCGGCCAGGGCGCGGACATCGAGGCACGCAACGCCGCGGGCGCCACCCCTCTGCTGATCGCCACCCACCACAACAACGTGGCCGCTGCCCGTGCCCTGATCGACGCCGGCGCCGACGTCAATGCCAAGGACGGGATCAACGACAGCCCCTACCTGTACGCGGGCGCGCGGGGACGCGACGAGATCCTCCGGATGACGCTGGCGCATGGCGCCGACCTGAAGAGCACCAACCGCTACGGCGGCACCGCCCTGATTCCGGCCGCCGAACGCGGCCACGTGGAAACGGTCCGCCTGCTGATCGCGGCGGGGGTCGACGTGAACCACGTCAACAACCTGCACTGGACCGCGCTGCTCGAAGCCATCATCCTGGGCTCAGGAGGTGCGGACCACACGGAAATCGTGCGCCTGCTGGTGGCCGCGCATGCCGACGTGAACCTGGCCGACGGCAACGGCGTCACCCCGCTCCAGCATGCCCGCCAGCGCGGCTTCAGCGGCATCGAGCGCATTCTGCGCCAGGCTGGCGCGCGCTAGCGGACCGATCAGAACTCGGTCTGCCGGCCCGGGTCCGGCGCCTCGCGCCGCATGCCGCCGGCGGCCTGGCGCACGGCTCCCAGGAAACGCTGATGCGTTTCGCTCTCGCCGCTGTCGCCACGGACGATGGCCGCGATGGGCGGCAGGCTCCACGCGATGGAGTACGGAACGATGGCCACCCCGGCCACATGCACCAGCTCTTCGGCAATATCGGCGGGCAGCAGCGAAACCGCGCGCTCGGACGAAGCGATGAGTTCGCCGATCAGCTTCGCCGAATAACCTTCGGTGATGGGCACCGGCGGCGTGACGCCCGCCTGGATGAACAGGCCCGCGACCTGCTCGCGTAGCGCGGTGCCGGGCTCGCCCAGCACCCAATCGAGTTCGGCCAGGCGGGGCCACGACAACGGCGCGCGCCCGAGCTGCGACGCCAGGCGCCGGTTGCTGATCAGCCGGGCCTGCTGGCGGTACAGCGGCTCGAACGCCAGCCCCTGCAGGTCCAGCATGGGGCTCGCCCGCGCGATGACCACGTCCAGCTCATGATCGCGCAGCGCGCGCAGCAGGTCTTCGCTCGTGCCGTCGTGGATGCGCACGGCCAATCGCTGGGCCCCCGCCTGCACGGTGGAGACGGCCTCGGCCACCAGCCTCCCGGACACGAAGGGCGTCACCCCTACGTGCAGGCGAGCCGCCAGGCCGGCCGACGAAGCCTCCATATCGCGCACCAGATGCCCCAGGTCCTGCAACATGGCCCGTGCCCGGCCCGCCACCACTCTCCCCATGGCCGTGGGCGCCATGCCCCGCGCCGTGCGGGCGAACAGCGGCGCGCCGAACATGGACTCCAGCTCGGACAACGCATTGGTTACCGCGGGCTGGCTGGTGGCCATCCGTTCGGCCACCCGCGTCAGCGAGCCAAGCCGGTGGACCTGCACGATCAGTTGCAGATGGCGCATCTTCAGCCGGGAAACCAGCCGTCGAACGACCTCATCGGAGGGAAACACGGAATCCGGCATGCCTGGGGAACCCAAGATATCAGTCAAATATTATGGATGTATCGACAATCAGAATATTTCAATGATAACTGTTGCCTAGAATGGCTGGACCTTGACACAACCCGCCGCCATCCGGAGGACAGGAAGATGAGCACCACGATTCGCCAGGCCGCCCTCGATTACCACGAATTCCCCGTTCCGGGAAAAGTATCGATCTACCCGACCAAGCCGCTGGTCACGCAGCGCGACCTCGCCCTGGCCTACACGCCGGGCGTGGCGGCCGCCTGCGAGGAAATCGTCGCGGATCCGGCCAATGCCTTCCGCTACACCGCGCGCGGCAACCTGGTGGGCGTGATCTCCAACGGCACCGCCGTGCTGGGCCTGGGCAACATCGGCGCGCTGGCTTCCAAGCCGGTCATGGAAGGCAAGGCCGTGCTGTTCAAGAAATTCGCCGGCATCGATGTATTCGACATCGAGATCGACGAGACCGATCCCGACAAGCTGGTGGACATCATCGCCTCGCTGGGCCCGACCTTCGGCGGGATCAACCTGGAAGACATCAAGTCGCCCGAGTGCTTCGCCGTCGAGCGCAAGCTGCGCGAGCGCATGACGATCCCGGTCTTCCACGACGACCAGCACGGCACCGCCATCACGGTAAGCGCCGCGTTCATCAACGGCCTGAAGGTGGTGGGCAAGGACATCGGGCAGGTCAAGGTCGTGACCTCCGGCGCGGGCGCCGCGGCCCTGGCCTGCCTGGAACTGATGATGGACCTCGGCCTGCCGCGCGAGAACATCTGGGTCACCGACATCGAAGGCGTGGTGTATGAAGGCCGCACGGTGCTGATGGACGAACAGAAGGCCACCTTCGCGCAGAAGACCGACGCCCGCGGCCTGGCCGAGGTCATCGCCGACGCGGACGTATTCCTGGGGCTGTCGGCGGGCGGCGTGCTCAAACCCGGGATGGTCGCGGCCATGGCCCCGCGCCCGCTGATCCTGGCACTGGCCAATCCCACCCCCGAGATCCTGCCCGACGTGGCCCACGCCGTGCGGGACGACGTGGTGATGGCCACCGGCCGGTCGGACTTCCCCAACCAGGTCAACAACGTGCTGTGCTTCCCCTACATCTTCCGGGGCGCGCTGGACGTCGGGGCCTCCACGATCACCCGCGAGATGGAGAAGGCCGCGGTCCGCGCCATCGCCGCCCTGGCCGAGGAAGAACAGAACGAAGTGGTGGCCGCCGCGTACGGCACCTACGACCTGCGCTTCGGCCCCGACTACCTGATTCCCAAGCCCTTCGATCCGCGCCTGATCGTGCGCATCGCGCCCGCGGTGGCCGCGGCCGCGATGGAAAGCGGCGTGGCGACCCGCCCCCTCGCGGACCTGGACGCCTATGCCGAACAGTTGCAGCAGTTCGTCTACCGCTCCGGCGCCTTCATGAAGCCGCTGTTCGCCAACGCCAAGCGTTTCGTGCGCCACGGCGGCAAGGCCCGCATCGTCTTCACCGAGGGCGAGGACGAGCGCGTGCTGCGGGCCGTGCAGGTGATCGTGGACGAGGGCCTGGCCAAACCCATCCTCGTCGGCCGCCCCGCCGTGCTGCTGGCACGCATCGAGAAATTCGGGCTGCGCCTGCGGCTGGGCCAGGACGTCGAGGTGACCAACCCCGAGTTCGACGAACGCTTCCACCAGTACTGGACCACTTACTGGGAAAAAATGTGCCGCCGCGGCATCACCAAGGAAATGGCACGCGTGGAAATGCGCCGCCGCATGACGCTGATCGGCGCCATGATGGTCCACCTGGGCGATGCCGACGGCATGATCTGCGGCACCGTCGGCGCCTACCACGACCACCTGCGTTTCGTCGACGAGGTCATCGGCCGGCGGCCCGGACACGCCGTCTACGCCGCGATGAACATCCTGCTGCTGAACGAGCGGACCATCGCGCTGGTGGACACGCACGTCAACGATGATCCCGGCGCCGAACAGATCGCCGAATACACCCAGGCGGCGGCCGAGGCCATGCGCCGGCTGGACCTGGCGCCCAAGGCCGCGCTGCTGTCGCGCTCGAACTTCGGCTCGGGCAGCTCGGCCTCGGGCGGCAAGATGCGCCGCGCGCTGGAACTGCTGCGGGAGCGGGCGCCGGACCTGGAGGTGGACGGCGAAATGCACGGCGACTGCGCGCTCGACGAAGCCCTGCGGCTGCGCATCCTGCCTTCCTCGACGCTGAAGGGCGAAGCCAACCTGCTGGTCTGCCCCAACGTCGATGCAGGCAACATCGCCTACAACCTGCTCAAGACCGCCGCGGGCGGCAACGTCGCCGTAGGGCCTTTCCTGCTGGGCGTGAACGCGCCGGTGCACATCCTGACGTCCAGCGCGACGGTTCGCCGCATCATCAACATGACCGCCCTGGCCGTGCTCGAAGCCAACGCCGGCCGCGGTTAGGGCCTGTGTCGCCCCCGGGCTCGCCGCGCAGCATGTTCAACCCTTCATCCGGCTATCAACCGCGAGAAGGTGGCGCACCCCGGGGCGCTGCCCGCCCCGGTGGAAGCGCAGCACCTCGTCCTGGACATCGGCATCGGCCTTCGACACCCGCTTGTGCTGCCGCAGGTGCTCGGCCCAGGACTCCACCTGGAACCACTCCAGCATGAGTCCCGGCTGGGCCGCGTCTTCGGTCACGCCCCAGGCGTAGGCGCCATCCCGGCGCCGCTCGGCCGACAACCGCTCCAGCACGCGCAGGAAGGCCACGCGATCCGCCGGGTCGATCCGGTATTCGACCAGGATCAGCACCGGCCCCCTGTCGTGTTCCACCTGCTCGACGGCCAAGGGCTCGGGCCAATGGTTCGAGGGCACAAGATCGGCCTCGCCCTTGGGCAGCTTGAGCACATGGGACACCACGCCCACGACCACCAATCCCACGGCCCCCGCCAGCAGCGCGGCGGGCACGCCCACCCATCCGGCCACGGCGCCCCAGGCCAGGCTGCCCGCGGTCATCGCGCCGTTGAACACGGTCAGGTAGACGGCCAGCGAACGGCCGCGCACCCAGTTCGGCAGGATGGCCTGCGCCGTGCCGTTGAGCGTGGTGAGCGCGGTAATCCACGCCGCGCCGAGCACCAGCAGACCGACGACCGCCACCCATTGCGGCGGGGCGAACGACAACCCTGCCATGACGGCCGCCGTCACCAGCGCGGCCACCAGCAACAGGCCATCGGCGTCCAGCTTTCCGCGCAGCCTGGGCATGGCCACCGCGCCGCCTATCGCGCCCATGCCCACGGCGCCCAGCAGGATGCCGTAGAACCCCGCCCCGCCGCCCAGCAGCCCCCGCGCCACCAGCGGCAGCAAGGCCCAGACCGAACTGGCCAACGCGAAGAAACAGAACGCGCGCACCAGCACGACATGCAGTTCGCGGCTGGCCCGCGCGTAGCGCAGGCCGGCGCGGAACGCCCCCGTGAAATGCTCGGACAGTTCATCGCGCGGCGTGGGCGGCCGGCGCCACCACAGCAGCGCCGCAATCACGAAGGCATAGCTGATGACGTCCACGCCGTAGGTGACCGCGCCGCCCAGGCTCGCCAGGATCAATCCGCCCACGGCGGGCCCGATGGCGCGCGCGATGTTGATGCCGAGCGAATTCAGCGCCACGCCGTTCTTGATGTCCTTCTTCTCCACCAGCTCGGGCACGATGGCCTGCCACGTGGGCCCCATCAGCGCCGCGCCGATGCCGCCGAGGAAGGTCAGCGCGACCAGCGAGCCGATGGTCTGCATCCCCCAGGCCGTCAGCAGCATCAGGCAGATGCTGACGCAGGCCAGCAGGACCTGGATCGCGATGAGGAATTTGCGCCGATCCAGGATATCGGACAGCACACCCGCCGGAATGGCCAGGAGGAAAATGGGCAGCGTGGCGGCGGCCTGCACCATGGCGACCGCCGTGGGCGAGGACGACAGGTCCGTCATCAGCCAGGAGCTGGCGACATCGCGGATGAAACTGCCGGTGTTGCCGATGATCGTCGCGACCCACAGCACGGCGAACAGTTTCTGCTTCAAGGGCGCGAAACCGCCCTGGGAGGTACTCTTGACCGCTTCGCCCACGTCGTTTCTCCTCAGACCGCCCAGCAGGAGCAGCCCAGCGCTCCGAAGAAACCTCGGGCATCGGCCACGGGCAGCCTCGACGCCCAGGCCCGGGCATGCGCGTGCCCGTGCAGGCCGCAGGCTTGCGCGCAGCCGCACGCCGCCATCCGGCGAGAGCCCAGTGAATGGCGGCCCGCCCCCCCGGGTTCGCCCCAGGCGGCATAGCCGCCGAACAAGCGGGCGGGCGACCAGTCAGGCATCGGCGGTGGCAGCGGATTGTCGTCCAGATCGGCAAAGCGGCCCGCGCCATAGACGACACGGCCGCCCACCATGGTCAATTCCGAGGTCAGGAAGGAAAGCTCGTCCTCGGCGCAGGCGAAGAAATCCTTGTCGGGCACGATCAGGTCCGCCAACTGCCCCGGGGCGATGCTGCCCCGACGTCCTTCCTCGTTCGAGAACCAGGCCACTTTCTCGGTCCACATGCGCAGCGCCGTTTCGCGATCCAGGCAGTTGCGCCGGGGATAGAGCGACAGCCCCCCCACCGTCTTGCCGGTGATCATCCAGGCCAGCGACACCCAGGGGTTGTAGGACGCCACGCGCGTGGCGTCGGTGCCCGCCGATACCTTGACGCCCTTCTCCAGCATGCGGGCGATGGGCGGCGTGGCCTCGGCCGCCGCGGCGCCGTAGCGTTCGACGAAATACTCGCCCTGGTAGGCCATGCGGTGCTGCACGGCGATCCCTCCGCCCAGCGCGGCGATGCGGTCGATGGACCGATCGGAGATGGTCTCGGCGTGATCGAAGAACCAGTTCAAGCCCTTCAGCGGGATCTCGCGATCGACCTTCTCGAACACATCCAGCGCGCGCGAAATGGTCTCGTCGTAGGTCGCGTGCAGGCGCCACGGCCAGCGATTCTGCGCCAGGATGCGCACGACCTCCTCCAGGTCTGCCTCCATCCCGGGCGGCATCTCGGGACGGGGCTGGCGGAAGTCCTCGAAATCGGCGGCCGAGAACACCAGCATCTCGCCCGCGCCATTGTGGCGGAAATAATCGTCGCCCTGCTTGTACCGGACGCTGGACGTCCAGTTCAGGAAATCCTCTTTCTCGTGCCGGGGTTTCTGCGTGAACAGGTTATAGGCCAGGCGGACCGTCAGTTGGCCATCATCCGCCAATTGCCGGACCACCTCATAGTCGTCGGGATAGTTCTGGAAGCCGCCACCGGCATCGATCACGCCCGTCACCCCCAGGCGGTTCAGCTCGCGCATGAAGTGCCGCGTGGAGTTGACCTGATAGTCGAATGGCAGCGCCGGGCCCTTGGCCAGCGTGGCGTACAGGATCTGCGCGTTCGGCCTGGCCAGCAGCAGCCCGGTGGGATTGCCCTGGGCGTCGCGCGTGATTTCCCCGCCCGGCGGCTCGGGCGTGTCCTTGGTGTAGCCCACCGCGCGCAGCGCCGCGGCATTGAGCAGCGCGCGGTCGTAAAGATGCAGCAGGAAGACCGGCGTATCGGGGGCCGCCGCGTTGATCTCGGCGATGGTCGGCAGGCGTTTCTCGTCGAACTGGTGCTCGGTGAAGCCGCCCACCACGCGTACCCACTGCGGGGGCGGCGTGATCGCGACCTGCCGGCGCAGCATGTCCATCGCATCGGCCAGCGAACGGATGCCATCCCAGCGCAGCTCCATGTTGAAATTGAGCCCGCCGCGTATCACGTGGGTATGGTTGTCGATCAGCCCGGGCAGCACGCCGCGGCCGCCCAGGTCGACGATCCGGGTCGCCGGACCCGCCAGGGCCATGATTTCCCGGTCCTCGCCCACGGCCAGGAAACGCCCGTCCTTGACCGCGGCGGCGGTGGCCGACGGGTTGGCCCGGTCCAGCGTGGTGATGCGGCCGTGCCGCAGGATGACGTCGGCGGTGGAAGCGCTCATGATTGCTCCTCGGTGGACCGGGTGGGCTGCGCGGCCTGGCCGCGGCCGGGCAATTGGCCGAACACGTGCGCGACGGCCGAGCTCTTGTCGCAGGCGGACAGGAACGCGGACCCGGCAAGCCATTGCTTGCCGACGGGAATGACCTGCTCGCCGACAAGGATGCCCAGCAGGCCGACCAGGGCCACCAGCGGCGGCGCGGGCGAACGGACGTTGAGCAGGCTGTAGACGATGCCGACCAGCAGGCCGGCCCCCAGGGACAGTACATAGAGCTTCATCGCTGACCTCGATACCTGACAGTCGCGCCGCGGCCCGGCGCCGGCATGCGCGCGGAGGGCTACCGGGCCGGGTTGGGGCCGATCCGCTCGCCGTGCTGGACGCGCTCCGCGCCATTGTGCACGTGGGTGATGGCGTAGTCGATGCCCATGCCGTAGGCGCCGGAGTGATCCTTGACGATGCCGGTCACGGCGTCATAGGTTTCCTTGCGGGCCCAATCGCGCTGCCACTCCAGCATGACCTGCTGCCACGTCACCGGCACCGCTCCCGCCTGCACCATGCGGTCCATCGCGTACTTGTGCGCATCCAGGGACGTGCCGCCCGAGGCATCGGCCACCATGTAGATCTCGTAGCCGCCCTCCTTCATCGCGCACAGCGCGAAGGTGGTGTTGCAGACTTCCGTCCAGAGCCCCGACACGACGATCTTCTTGCGGCCGCTGGCGGCCAGCGCGTCGCGCACGTTCTGGTCGTCCCAGGAGTTCATCGAGGTACGTTCGAGGATCTTGTTCTGCGGAAACACCGCCAGCAGCTCGGGATAGGTGTTGCCCGAAAAGCTGTCGGTCTCCACCGTCGTGATGGTGGCCGGAATGCCGAACACCTTGGCCGCCTTGGCCAGCGCCACGACATTGTTCTTCAGGACCTGGCGGTCGATCGATTGCACCCCGAAGGCCATCTGGGGCTGCTGGTCGATGAAGATGATCTGGCTGTTCTGGGGAGTAAGGACATCGAGATAATGCGACATGGCAGTGCTCCTTGGGGGAAACGACAAGAAAATGGGTCAGCCGGCCACGTCCACCAGGACGAGTTCGGCATCTTCGCTGGCGGTCACGCGTATGACGTCCTCGTCCCGGATCGCGGCACCGTCCCGCGCCTGCAATTCCACGCCGTTGACGTCCACGCGGCCGGTGGCGGGCACCAGGTAGGCATGGCGGCCGGATCCCAGGCGGTACTCCACCGACTCGCCCGCCTTCAGCGTGGCGCCGGAGACCCGCGCATCGGCGCGGATGGGCAGCGCCTCCTCGTCTCCCGGCATGCCGCTGGCCAGCGCGACGAACTGGCCCGAACGGTCGCCCTTGGGAAACGGCTTGGCCCCCCAGGCTGGCTGGCCGCCGCGGCGATCCGGGAGGATCCAGATCTGGAAGATGCGCGTCACGCCAGGCTCCAGGTTGTATTCCGAGTGCCGGATGCCCGAGCCCGCGCTCATGACCTGGACGTCGCCCGCCTCGGTGCGGCCGCGGCTGCCCAGGTTGTCCTGGTGGGTGATGGCGCCTTCCCGGACATAGGTGATGATTTCCATGTCGGCATGGGGATGCGGCGGGAAGCCGGTACCCGGAGCGATGGTGTCGTCGTTCCAGACCCGCAGCGCGCCCCAGTTCATGCGGGCCGGGTCGACATAACCGGCGAAAGAGAAGTGATGCTTGGCGTCGAGCCATCCGTGGTTGGCTCCACCCAGGCTCTCGTAGGGACGACGTTCGATCATGGCGTTCTCCACTTTGGCTTGCTTCGATGAATAGAACTATAGAAACTAGTCGAGACTATTGAAATAGAATTAATTGAAAACCATACTTTCCATTTTTTGCATCACAACCTTCTCCTTGCGGAAACCGATCCATGAGCAGACTCCCCGACCTGGAAGCCTGGGCCATCTTCGCCAAGGTGGCCGAGACCGGCTCGTTCGCCCGGGCGGCGGCGGAGCTGTCACTGTCGCAGGCCACCGTCTCCAAGGCCGTCTCGCGCCTGGAAGGACGGATGAAGACCGTGCTGTTCCACCGCACTTCGCGCCGCATTTCCCTGACCGAAAGCGGACTTGCCGCCCTGGAACGCGCCTCGCGCATCCTCGAGGAAGGCGAAGCCGTCGAAGCCGAAGTGACCGAGCAGTCGAGCAGCCCGCGCGGACCGATACGGATGACCGCCCCCATGTCTTTCGGCATCTCGCACGTGGCGCCCGTGCTGCCCCCGTTCATGGCGCGCTATCCCGAGGTCACGCTGGATGTCCACTTCAGCGACGAACAGGTCGATCTGGTCGAAAAGCGCTTCGACCTGGCGCTGCGCATCTCGACGCTGGCCGACTCCAGCCTGCTCGTGCGCCGGCTTTGCACGGTGCGCATCCTGCTGGTGGGGTCGCCCGCCTACTTCGAACAGCATGGCCGGCCGCGTCACCCACGCGAACTGGCCCAGCACCGCGCGCTGCAATACGCCTACGCGCGCACCGGATCGAGCTGGCGCTTCCGCCATGCCCGCCATGGCGAATTCACACAGGCCATGCCCACGCCGCTGCGGGTGAACAATGCCGAGGCGCTGACACCCGCCTTGCGCGCGGGCGCGGGCCTCGCCCTGCAACCCGAATTCCTGGCCTGGCAAGACCTGCAGTCCGGCGCGCTGGAAACCGTCATGGACGACTGGCAGGTGGAACCCATCGCGCTGCACCTCGTCACGCCGCCCGGGCGCGGCCGGCCCGCCCGCGTGCAGGCGCTGATGGAGTACCTGGCCGCGCACTTCATTGGCGAACCGTGGGCACGGGCCATCGATGCCTGACCCGGGGTGCCATTTGCCCGCCCTGAAATATTTAATTACATTCACTCCCTCATATCAGGCACCGGGGGAGTTTCAGATGTTCATTCGTTCAATCGTGGCCGCGGCCTGCATCGGCGCCTTGGGCGCATGCGCGTCGATCACCAGCGACAGCATGCAGACTCTGCGGGTCGAGACACTCGACAAGGATGGCAAGAGCGTGGCGGGCGCGGCCTGCACGCTGTCCAATGATCGAGGCGTCTTCAACGCCACGACGCCGGCGACGGTATCGGTCCGGAAATCATCGGAAGACCTTTCCATCGACTGCAAGAAGGATGGTGAACAGGCGGCCACCGGCAAGCTGATTTCGCGCGCCGGCGCCGGCATGTTCGGAAACATCCTCATCGGCGGCGGCATCGGCGCGATCATCGATCACAGCAAGGGCGTGGCCTACAACTACCCGGACTGGGTACAGCTGATCTTCGGCGAGACCCAGGTATTCGATCGGATGCACCGCGAGGATGGCAAGCCCACGCAAAGCGTGGCGGCCATCGAGAAAGCCAAGAATGCGCCGGCGGCCGCCGAAGTCGCCCGGAACGATGCACCGGCCGCGGCAGCGCCCGACACCACAGGCACCGCCAATCCGTCCGGCAATTGAGGCCGGGGCGGCAACGCCGTGGCAGCGTGGCGGCCGTTCGCCATGCGGATCCGCTCAACGGCCGCGCGGACAGGTCATCGACGCCCGGTTGTCCGCGTTGAACACCAGATCGAGCTGCGGCACGCCGGTCTGCTTCACCGCATAGCGGCCGGTCGCATTGGACAGCGGTCCGGTGAAGCTGACCCGTCCGTCCTGCACTTGATAACTGCCGCCCTTGGCGCCGACCGCATACTGGCCACCCTTTTGCACCACGACGTCGGTGTACGCGTAGTTCAGCTGGCCGGCGTCGAAGGTGTAGCAGGTGTACTTGCCCGGGGCGATGTCGGCGGCCTGCGCGGGCGGTTGTTCCGGCGTCCGCGCAGGCGCCGGGATGGGGGTGGAAGCCGCGGTTTGCCGCCATCCACGGCGCATGTCGTCCAGCGACTTGACGATGACGGGCGTCTGCTTGTCCAGCGTCTCCAGCGTCGTGGCCGGACAGGCGCCCTGGGCAAAACCCTTCTGGCTGGCGATGCCGGCGATGCGGGACGACTCGTCGCGCATCGCCTGCTCGTACGTGCGCCGCAGTTTGTCGCGCTGCGGCGCGGACAGGCCGGCGGCGCCGATCAATCCATCCAGCGCCCGGACGACCGGCCTTGCGTCCCGCCTGCAGAAGTCCAGGGCCGCCTGGACCTGCGCGGCCTGCGTATTGGCGCCCTCGAGCATGCTCAACGGGTCGGGCTCCGCGCCCAGGCTGGTTCCGGCAACGGCCAGGCCACAGGCGAGCGGAACGATGCGAGAAAAGGTGTTCAAGGGAAGTCTCCGCAGTTCTTGTTGGCAGGTGGCCTGCAAGTCCATGCGTCGATCTTCCGTGCTCCCCCGCACGGTCGGGACTTCCAGCCGCGGCCAAGCGTACCATCGCCACGGGGAAAAACGTCGGGGACCGACGCCCGGGCATTCCCCCTCACCGGCCCCTATGAAGCCTCGGACTGCTCCCGCTTCATCGCCGCCGCCCGGGCCGTGGGATTGGGCGTCGGCTCGCCGATCTTGCGCAGCTTGTTCCGGTCGGTGTGGTGGAAAGGCTCCGCCTGGCCGGGAATGACGAGCACCGTATCCTGCTCGTAGGACCAGGTCCCGTCGTCGTTGATGGTCACCGTGATGGTGTAGCTCTCGGTCCTGAAGGCATACTCCAGGAACGGATTCGATACGATGCCGTTCGTCAGCGAGCCCCGCACGGCCTGCAGGGTGAACTGCCTTGCATCGGGCGCCGTTCGGCCGACCGCCATCGCCGTCTGCCCCCGCGGGATCGTCAGGGTCTGCATGATCGCCCCCGTCGCCGGTTCCCACAGCCAATAGCCGACCTGGTCATGGAAGGTCTCGACGTCGTCGGGCTTGACGATGCGCGTGTGGTAGCGCAACCCGTAGAACAATTGCGGGCCATTCGTCTGCGCATCGATGGGTTGCAGCTCGATGTGCTCGATGAACGCCTGCTTCTCGGGCCCATCGGCCTTGGGATTGATGTCGAGTCCGCGCGCGCCCGTCCAGATGCCGGCCATCCCGGTCAGCGGACCAAGGTTGGCGAGTGTGTCGACATCCGGTTCCGGTTCGGTATAGATGTCCTTGGGGGTGTTTTCCATGATCGGTCCGGCAGCAATGCGCAATGATGAAGAAGCCGGATTTATGCAAGCAGCCCGGATCGATGTCAAGGAAAATCCCTTCCGGACGCCCATCCCTACGCAGCCGCTTTTGCCCGCTCCTCCATCCACCACTGCCTCAGCATCTCCGTCGCCCCTCCCTTGGCGACGATCTTCCTGAGTTCTTCCGGCAGGGGGGGATAGTCACGGACCAGCCCGCTCGTCAGATTCTCGAATCTTCCGGTATCGAAGTTCACCCGCAGCCGGTCGCCATCGGCGGCCAGGGCGGAGACGCCGGCGCAATCAGCCATGAACACCAGGCCGATACTGATCGCGCCGCGGAAACTCAGGTAGGGCATGGACTCGCAAACGACGCCGACGCCCAGCGAACGCAGCGCGATGTACCCTTGCACGTGGGCCTTGCCCTTGCCGAAATTGCGGCCGGCCAGGACGATGTCCCCCGGCGCCACGGCGGCCCGGAAATCGGGGCGATCCTCTTCCAGGACATGGGCCTTGAGCACCTCGGGGTCGAATACCTTGTCCGTCACGTACTGCTGGGTCATCAGGTATCCGTCATGCCGGACGTCATCGCCGAACTTGTGGCAACGTCCTTCGTACAGCCAGGTCTCACTGATCATTTTCCGCTCCTTGCATGTCGATCGGCGGTCACGCCGCCGCCAGTCCGCGCGCATCCGCGATCTCGCCGCGCAGCGACGAAGCCGCCACGGTGGCCGGGCTGGCCAGGTACACCTGCGCGTCGCGCGGCCCCATCCGGCCCGGCGCATTGGTGGCCGCCGTGGAAATCGATACCTCGCCCGGCCCCAGGGGGCCGACCTTGCCGCCCGAGCAGACACCGCAGCCGGGCTGCAGGATGATCGCGCCCGTCCGCTGTATGCTCGATATGAGTCCCTCGTCCGCGGCGCGCCGCGCCGTCTCGACCGAGCCCGGCGCGACATACAGGCGCGTCCCCGCCGCAATCCGCTTGCCGCGAATCAGCGACTCCGCGATGACCAGGTCCTCGTAGGTGCCGGATCCGCACGAACCGATAAACGCATGGTGCACGTGAACCCCGGTCACTTCGCTGACGTCCACGGCCCGGTCGGGGCTGCCGGGCAACGCCACCTGGGGTTCGAGTGCGCCAAGATCGAAGACCTCGTCCGCCTCGTAGCGGGCATCCTCGTCGCTGCAAATGGCGGCCAGGTCCAGGTCGCCGTCCAGCGGGATCGCCCCTCTCAACCGCTCCGACGGCGGAATGAACAAGGTCGCCACGCCGATCTCGGTCGGCGAATTGCAGAGCGCCACGCGGTTCGAGAAATCCATGTCATGGACCGTTCCCGCCAGCTCGATGACGCGATAGCTGAACCGGCCGCCGAACAGCCTCCCATCCACCATGTCCCGCGATATCCGGTAGCCGACGTCCCGGCCATAGACGCCCGCCTTCAATTTCCCGGTGAAGACAAGGCGCACCGTCGGCGGGACGGTGAACCAGGTCGTTCCCCGCGCGATGACGGTCGCGATCTCGGTCCCCATTCTTAGCGCAACGGCCCCGATCGCGCCGAAGTTGGTGCAATGCATGTCGTTGGCGAAGATGAACATGCCGGGCCTGACCAGGCCCTGCTCCATGGGAAAGATGTGCCCGTGGCCGCCCGCGCCGATGTCATAGAACTTCTCGATCTTCCAAGCCTTGGCCGCCTCGCGGATCTTCATGCCCTTCTGCGCCGCTTTCGGCGTCGTATACACCACGTCGTGGTCCGTCACGATCACCACCCGCGCGGGATCCCACAACTGGTCGATGCCGATGTCGTCCAGTTCTTCCTTAGTCGAACCCACCTGCCCGTCATGCATGAACATCAGGTCGGGAATCGGATAGACCACATCCCCCGGTTTGACGGACTGCACGCCGGCCGCCCGCGCAACAATTTTTTCGAACGCTGTCATTCCCATGGTCTGCCTCTTTATCGTGCCTGTTCGATCGTGTGCTGCCACAGGCACCGGGTGCCCTCGATCACGATTTCCTTCGAGCTCACATCCTCGATGAAATCCTCCCGCATGCGCTTGCCGGCCGCATGGACGATGTCGAAAGCCTTCGCGCGGGCCTTCAGGACCTCCGGATGCTTCGCCTGCCCCGGATAGCCCAGGCCTTGCGAGAAATCATTCATCCCGATGTAGAAGAAATCGACGGCATCGACCTTGACCATTCCCGGCAGGTTCTCCAACCCCTCGCGATCCTCGATCATCAGGCAGACCACCATGTTGTCGTTGCACCGACGATAGAACGCGGGCCGGTCTCCTTTGTCCATCGCGTAATCGACGCCTCGCGCGCTCCCGAACGAGCGGTCGCCCAGCGGCCCGAAATAGGCGGCGCGCACGACCTGCTCCGCCTGCTCCACGGTCGAGATGTGCGGCGCCACGATTCCCTGCACGCCCCGGTCGATGAACTGCTGGATGGTGCTGGAACGAATATCCGGCACCCGCGCCAACGTCGTCATGCCGCAAAGATCCGCCGCGCGGCAGGTCTCTTCGATTTCCCGAAGGGAAAATGCGCCGTGCTCGCCGTCGATCTGGATGAAATCCAGGCCCAGCCTGCCGACGATCTCCACGGTTTGCGGAGAGGGCCAGCTCAGGATGGCGCCATAGCTTTTCCTGCCATCGTTCAAGGCCGCCTTCACCTTGTTGGGGAAGTACATAATCACCTCGATAGTGTCTAGTGGGAATTCCTGAGTCCGATCGAGTCGATGACGCCCGACCACTTGCTTGCCTCGTCGTCCATGAAGGACTTGAACTGTTCCGCCGTCGAACCCACGGCCAGGGTGCTGCTGGTCCGCAAGTAGTCGGCCACGCTTTTCTCGGCCAGCGCCTTTGAGAAATCCGCCTGTATTTTCTGGACGATGCCGGGCGCCAGTCCCGGCGGCGCGACCACGCCTGACCAGCCCTCCACGTACATGCCCTTCAGCCCCGACTCGTCCAGGGTAGGAACGTCGGAAAACGCGTCGATGCGCTGCCTGCCTCCCACCGCGATCAAGCGCACGTTTCCGGACCGGATCGTCGCCATGGCGCCGGGCAGCGGCAAGAACATGAAATCGGTCGTGCCGCTGGCGACATCGAGCAGGGCCGGGCTGTCGCCCTTGTTAGGGATGTGATAGAGCTTCACGCCCGCCCGGGTGGCGAACAGTTCGGCCGCCAGGTGCCCCACGTTGCCTACCCCCGCCGAGCTGTAATTGACGCCTTGCGGCTTGTTCTTGATGTAGGCGATCAATTCCGGGACGGTTTTTACAGGCAGCTTTCCGTTGATGACGAGCGCGAACGGGATGCTGGTCATCTGCGTGATCGGGGTGAAGTCCTTCAGCGGATCGAACGGTATTTCCTTGTAGATGAACTGATTGACCGTCATGTTCCCCGGCGCGGCATAACCGATGGTGTAGCCATCGGGCGCCGCCTGCTGGACCGCGGACATGCCGATGATGCCGTTCGCCCCCGCCTTGTTTTCCACCACGACCGGCTGCTTCCAGATCGTCGCCAGGGCGGCGGCGATCTGCCGGGCGGACCCGTCCGCCGACGACCCCGGGGCCTGGGCGACGATGAATCTCACCTGCCGGCCCGGCCACTCGCTGGCCAGGGCCATGCGCGGCGCCCCCGCCAGCCAGGCCAGCAACACGAGGACCCCCATCCCGATTCGACTGGTCTTCATTTCTCCTCCTTTATGGTATCGATACCATCGCCAAGCAAGCATAGCCGCCGCGGGCGATGGCTCATACGGCATCGCTCTGCTACGGATGCGATGACTGGTTATGGTATCGATACCATACCATGCTGGCCATCCAGGACTACTAGGAAGTTTCCCGTATGCAGAGTTCGAACCCGACATCCACATGGCCCGCCGGGCTCCCGCCGCCGATCCGCGTGAGCGCCACGCGGGCGGCCTCCCGGCCTATCGTGTAGCGGGGAATGCGCAGCGCGGTAATGGCCGGGGCCAGCATGGCGCCTATCTCCGTATCCTCGAAAGCCACGATGGCAATGCGGCCGGGGATGGGAACCTGCATCTTCTGGCATTCCAGATGCGCGCCCAGGGCCATGTTGCCGCCGAAGAACACCGCCGCGTCAACCTTCGACCGGACATCGATCAGATCGCGCAGCACGACGGCGCCCGACGCCACGTCGCCGTCGGTCGCGATCTCCAGATCCGGACCGGAGCGCAATCCGGCGTCGTTCACCGCGGCCCGATAGGCCTTGATCCGTGTTTGCGTGCGTTCATTGTGGGGCGACCGCGCATAGACGCAGGCGATGTGCTCGTACCCCCGGTCGATCAGGTGCCGGGTCAACGTGTAGGCGGCGTCGAAGTTCGAGAAGCCCACCGCCGTATCCAGTGGCTGTTCGCACAGGTCGCCCGTTTCGATGACCGGTATTCCCGAAGCGCGTATGAGGCTGACGCACTCGGCGGTATGGACGGTGTTGTGGAGCAGCAGCGCACGAGGCCGCTGGGACAGGAACGCCCGGACGATGGCCTCTTCCCCCTCCAGGGTTTCGCCGGATGTCCCCAGCATGAGGTGGTAGCCCATGGGCGACAGGAAATCGCTGACCCCCTGCACCATCGCGGTCAGAAACAGGTGGTTGATGCTGGGAATGACCGCCGCGATCAGTTGGGTTTTCTGAGACTTCAGGCTGCCGGCGGGGCCGTTGGGCACGTAGCCTAGCTGCTTGATGACACGATGGATCTTGTCCAGGGTCTCCGGCGCGACGGAAGAAGGATGGCTCAACGCCCGGGATACGGTGATGGGCGCCACATTGGCCAGGCGGGCGACGTCCACCATCCGTACTCTGTCGTTCGACGTTTTTTTCATTCGGATTGCTTGCACTGAAATCGTGAGAACCGGCCGGCAGCACTCCTCGTGGAGCCGGCGGCGCAACCTGACGATTGTGAGGCAAGGAACCGGAATAGTCGATCCGCCAGTGACTGCTTTCGTTCGTCACTGCTGCTCGATGCCCGCCGCCTTGACCAGCTTCGTCCATCGGGCGATTTCGACCTTCTGGAACTCCGCCAGCTCCTGGCGGGTGCCCGGGATCGGCTTCCAGGCGTTGTCGCCGAAGTACTTGGCGGCCTCCTGCGATTGCATGATGGGAACGATGAGCGCGTTGAGCTTGTCGGCGATGTCGTTCGGGGTGCCCTTGGCCGCGAACACCGCCAGCCAGCCGCTGGCCTCGTAGCCGGGAACACCCTGCTCCGCGATCGTGGGGATGTCCTCGTAGCCGGGCATACGCGTGGGCGTGGAGACGCCCAGGGCCTTGAGCTTTCCGGCGCGCACGTGCGGCATGACAGCCGGCGCGTCGCCGAACACGATGTCGATCTGTCCGCCCATCACATCCGTGACCGCCAGTGGCAGCGTCTTGTACGGCACGTGCAGGATGTCGATGCCGGCCAGTTCCTTGAGCACTTCGCCGCCGGCCCTGGACGAGGAGTTGCCAGAGCCGAAGGTCAGCTTGCCGGGGTTCCTCCTGGCCGCGGCGATCAGCTCCTGCACGTTGTGGTAGGGCGCGCCGGGCGCGACCGTCAGCACCACGCCGCCCACGATCATCGCGGTGATCGGCACGAAATCCGCCACCGGATCGTACGGCAGCTTCTTGAACAGCGCGAGATTCGCGGCATGCGTCGTATTCGTGCCGATGACGATGGTGTAACCGTCCGCGGGCTGGCGCAGGACGTGCTGCAAAGCGATGAACCCGCTGGCGCCAGGCTTGTTGTCGACGATGACCGGCTGCTTGGTGATCTCGGTGATGTGTTTGCCGACGAAGCGGGCGGCCAGATCCGTCGTGGTCCCGGCGCCGAACGGCACGACGATGGTGATGGGTTTGCCGGGGAAGCTCCCCGCCTGGGCCCAGGCCTGCGGCGAGGCGGCCAACGCCAGCGATCCCCCCAGCAACAGGGCTTGCAGTGTGTGGATTTTTCTCATGTCATGTCTCCTTTGATGGACTTGCACATCCGGCGGATGAACGGCGGGGTCGCCTTGCCCGCGCTCACATGCGCATCGCCTTGGCGATGATGCTGCGCTGGATCTGCGAGGTCCCTCCGCCTATGGTCGATTGCATGCCCTCGCGGAAATAGCGCTCCATGTCGGACTCGGGCAGCATGCTGTGCCCGCCCAGGATCTGCATGCCCTGGCGCGTCACCGTCTGCAGGGTCTCGGACGCCATGAGCTTGGCCATGCTGACCTCCCGCGAGCAGGACAGGCCCCGCGAGGCCATGTCGGCGGCGCGATACACCATCAGGCGCGACGCATCGACCGCGGTCTGCATGTCGGCCAGCATGTGGCGTATCACCTGGAAGTCGTAGATCGGCTGGTCGAACTGGATGCGTTCGTGCGCATAGCGCAAGGCGTCGCTGACGGCCTGCTGCGCGTTGCCGACGTAGGCGGCGGACACGGCTATCCGTTCCAGCTCCAGGTGGTCGGTGATGATGCGCCAGCCGTCGCCCGGCTCACCCATCATGTTGGCATCGGGCACCCACGCATCGTCGACGAAAATCTCGGTGGTGCCCGTGGCGCGGCGCGCCATCGTCGGCAGCCGCCGGATGTCCAGGCCCTTCGTGTCGTTGGGCACCAGCAGCACCGACAGGCCCTTGTGCTTCTTCGCCTCCTTGTCGGTGCGCACCAGCATCGCGATCACGACGTCCCGGGCCGCCGCGCCGGAGCACCACAGCTTCTGGCCCCGGATCACCCAGCCCTGGTCGCGAGGCTCGGCCCGGGTGCGCGTCGACGCCGCGTCGGAACCGGCCTGGGGCTCGGAGATCGAGATCGAGAAACGCAACTCGCCCCGCATGAACGCGGGAAGGTAGCGCTGCTTCTGCTCCGGCGTGCCGAACTTGACGATGTTCATGCCGGTGAACGTCGCGACCATGAAGGCGGTGGCGAAATCGAAGCCATAGCGCGCCAGGCCTTCGCACATCAGCGCATAGTCGAAAATCGTGCCGCCATCGCCGCCTTGGTCCTCGGGTATCAAGAGGCGCAGCCAGCCCAGCTTGGCTACCTTTTCATAGGCCTCATAGGGATAGGCGCGGTCGATGTCGCACTGGCGCACATACTCCCGGCCGATCTCCTGCTCCATCACGCGCGCGACGGTATCGCGCCACAACGTCTGCTCTTCGTTCAGGAAATCCATGTCGCTCTCTTTGTGAGAAGGTAGGGGATGATCATTGGGCCGGCAGGCGCTGGCGGCGTACGAGCAGGCTGAACTCGCAGCTCAGCACGGTCTCGCCGCGCTGATTGACCGCGACCAGTTTCGTGGTCGCGATACCGTGCCGGTCGCCCTTGGCGCGCAGGTCGATGATTTCGCTTTCCGCATGCAGGGTGTCGCCGATGAACGTGGGCTTGAGAAAACGCAACTTGTCCACGCCGTAGAAGGCCTCGACGACGCTCGAATCGAAGCCGAGCAGCGCATTCACGACCACGAACACCAGCCCCCCTTGCACGACGCGCTGGCCGTAGAGCGATCGCTTGGAAAACTCCGCGTCCGCGTGGATGGCAAGCCAGTTGCCGGTCAGACCGCAGAAATTGACGACGTCGGTCTCGGTCATGGTGCGGCCGCCGGAACGGCGGCGCTGGCCCAGGGATAGTTCGTCGAAAGGCTGGGTGATCATCGAATCCGGACCTCCATGCGTGAATGGGGGAAAGGGGAATGGCCGAATTCTAGATTCTTATTTCGTTTTTAAAAGTCTAATTCCATTTTAATTATGTAGAATGACAGAACGAACCGCCGGGGAAACGGGCAAATTTCACATTGCCACGGCGTGGCGGATCGAGGCGAAGTCGTTGATATTGCTTGGAAATTCACCAGGGCTGTTTCTTTCCATCACATCGAATTCCATTCCATGGATGACACTTTAGGGACTTTCCCTAGGGCCACGGCGCCCAGCGACGAAATACGGGTCCTGGCACGCGGACTGGCCCTGCTGAAGGCCTTCTGCCCGCGCAACGCCGCCCGCTCGAACGGCGAACTGGCGCAGATGACCGCATTGCCCAAGGCCACCGTGTCGCGCCTGACCGCGACCCTGACCCGCCTGGGCTACCTCGAATACCTGGACGAGTCGGCCCGATACCGCCTGGCCCACGCCGCCGTCGCGCTGGGTTTCGGCGCCTTGTCCACGCAGGACATCCGCGTACGGGCCCGCGAGCATATGCAGCGCTTCGCGGATGACAACGACCTGGTGGTCGTGCTGGCCGTACGCGAAGGCAACGTGATGGTCTGCCACGAGGTCTGCCGTGGGCGGGGCGCACTCACCATCCGTGTCGCCGCGGGCTCGCGGCTGAAGCTGCCGCGCTCGGCCATGGGCCGCGCCTGGATGGCCTCTCTTGCCCCCTCCCGGCGCGCCGCCGTCCTGCGCGAACTGGAGCTGGCCTTCCCCGATGATCCGCTGCATCCAGCGCTGGACGAAGCAGCGGCCGAAATCGCCCAGTCCCGGTTCTGCGTCACGGTCGGCTCGCTGGAACCCGACGTCAACAGCGTCGCGACCCCCATCGACGCCGCGCGGTCCCCCGGCGCATACGTGCTCGGCTGCTCGGTGCCGGCCTTTCGCTATCCCCGCGAGCGCTGCGTCGCCGAGATCGGTCCGCTGCTGCTCGGCTTGCGCGACCGGATCGAAGCCGGCCTGGAAACAGCCGGCGGCGCGGGAGGCTCCTGATGCGCAAGCGCACCCAGGCACTGGACGCCACCGAGAGCAATCGCGGCATCGACTCCCTGCAGCGGGGCATGGAAGTCCTGCGCTGCTTCCAGCCGGGCGAGAATGCGCTGACCGTTGCCGAGATCGCCCGCCGGCTGGATCTGCCACGAACGACCACACGCCGGCTGTTGAACACGCTGGCCGCGCATGACTTCCTGTTCAGCGTCCCGGATCGCGATGCCTTCCGCCTGCACGTCGCCAGCTTCGTCCTGGGCCAGGCGGTGCTGTCGGGCTCGGAACTGGTGCGCGGTGCGACGCCGGTACTGCAATGGCTGGCCAACCGGCACGCCCTGCATTGCCTGTTGTGCGTGCGCGATCGTGGCGACATGCTGGTGCTCGCGCACCAGGCCGGCGCCGGCACGGCGCATTGCCCCCTCAGGGCCGGGACGCGGCTGCCCATCGCCCGCACCGCGCCGGGCCATGCCTGGTTGTGGACCCAGCCCGTCGCCACGCAGGGTAAATGGCTGACGCCGATGCGCGCGTCGGCGAACCCGGCCGAACACACGCACGCCGCGGCCATCTACCAGGCCTTCCACGACCTCGTGCAAGGCGGCACCTGCGCCTCGTTCGGCACCTGGCGGTCCGGCGTGGGCTTCATCGCAGCGCCCGTCGCGCTGGCCGGCGGCGACAGCGCGGTGATCGCCGGCGTGCACACCTGCGCCGCGCCGCAGGAGCGAAGCCGCATCGAGCACGAATGCACGCCGGCCCTGTTGCAGGCGGCCGGCACGATACGCCGCGAGGTCCGGCGGGTGTGAATCGTCCCCTTCAGGCACCATGCCTGATGAAGTCCAGCAAGGCCATCCCGAAGTCCGCATCGGCGGTGTTCAGGTGCGCGATGATGGACGTGTGGTTGTGCCCGGCCAGCCACATGAAGCGTGGCGACCGGCGCCGATGGGCGCTCAGGGCGTGATAGAGCTCCGCGTTGTGCACGTCGATCAGCGGGTTCTCGTACTGGGCCACCGCGAGCATGACCGGTAGCCTGGCCAGGCCCTGGGTAGCATAGGTGACCGGCGAACCCTCCTCCATGCGCCGGGCGTCGACACCGTAGTAGGCCTCGACGCGCCGGGCGTTGGGATTCTCCGCGCTGGCTTCGGCGCGCACCCGCCCCGACACCAGGATGAGCCCGGCCAGGCCGCTCTGGCCCTGCGGGTGGAAGCGGCTGTCGCCGGCATAGTGGCCGGCGTGGGTCCCCCCCGCCGAATGCCCCATCAGGAAGATCCGCTCCGGATCCCCGCCCCACTGCGCGGCATGCCTGCGCACCCAGGCCACCGCGGCCGCGATGTCCTCCGTCGCGCTCGGAAAAGGATGATCGGGGGCAAGACGAAACTCCACGTTGACGCCCACGACGCCGTGGCGGGCCATGAACCACAACACGTTGGCGTAGATCTCGGACGTACGGTTCTTCTCCCCATCCACGAAGGCCCCGCCGTGCGCGAACATCAGGACAGGACGGGCCGTGCGGGTGCCCGCTCCTTCGGATGAAGGCGGTACATGGACATCGAGCCGGTTGCGCTCGTGCGGGCCGTAGGACAGGTCCATCTCGCGCGTGCCCACCTTGGGCGCGGTGGCATGCAGCACGTCGTAGGCCTCGATCATGCGCCGGGTGTGCTCCTTGATGTCGCGGCCCCAGACGGGCCCGAGTTCGCGCATCAGCGCGCGCACGCTGTCGGGAACGGCGGGCGCATCGGCGGAAGTAGCAGGTGGTGGATGGAACATCATGCGTCTTCTCCATGGATTTTTTCGTGCTTGACCGGGATCGGATCAGCCAATTATTATTTTAGAACAGTCGGTCCAATATTTGGAATGTACAAGGTGCGGGGCCGGCGGATGCACTCGGTACACATGACAAGGCACATCCCCACCATGACTCAACCCCTGCTTGGCAAACTCCGCCACCTCTCCCTTTCGGTGAAGGACATCGAAGAAACCGCACGCTTCTACGAACAGGCATTCGGCATGTTCCGCGTGCGCCAGTCCAACGTCGCCGTCATGATGTCCGACGGCGTGGTCAGCCTGGCCATCATCAGCTCGACCAAGAATCCCAACGCCGAGGAACGTGAAGGCCTGCATCACATGGGATTCCTGATCGGCGAGATGGAAGACGCCGCGGATCGGGTGCTTGGCGCCGGCGCCGAATACCACGGCCAGATCAATGGCGTGGGCAAGGGCCCGGCCACCGAGCGCAAATACCGCGATCCGAACGGCATCGTGTTCGACATCGTCACGCGCGAGCATGCCGAGCGCGTGTGGTGCCTGCCGCAAATCGTGTAAGGAGCGATCCATGTCGAATCACCCATACACCCTCGAGCAGTTCTGCGAAAACACCCGCGCCACCCTGCGCCAGGACCCTGGCCGCGCCGGCCAGGAGCGCGTCTGTGTCGACTTCGAACGGCTGCTGCAATCGCCGGCATTCGTCGACAAGTACTGCGGACCGGAGCTCGAACGCAAGCTGTACCGCGTCCACACCGATCCTGAACTCGGCTTCGAGGTCCTGGTCCACCTGAACAAGGCGGCGCGCAAGTCTCCACCCCACGACCACGGCGAATCCTGGGCGATCTATGGCCAGGTCACCCGCTGGGTGGACATCACCAACTACCGGCGCAACGACGACGGCCAACAGCCCGGCCGCGCCGATCTGACGCTGACCGAGTCGTTCCGGCTCGAACCCGGACAGGCCCGGCTGTTCCCGCAGGACGCCATCCACGCGATCGACTACCCCGACCAGGCTATCTTCGCGCGCGTCACCGGCCGCGACCTGGATGCCTTCCATCGCGACATGTTCGATCTCGAGGCGGGAACGGTCACCCGCATGACTCCGCAGCGGGCGAGCTGACGTGGAACCTCGCACCATGGAACAACCGACATGAACATGCCTGGACAGGAACGGATCGTGACACCCGCCGAATTGCGGGAGCGCCTGCGGCGCGATGGGGAGCTCGCCCTGGTCGACGTGCGCGAAGAGCTGCCCTTCTCGCGCGGACACCTGCTGCAGGCACGCTGCATCGCGCTGTCCCGGCTGGAAGTGCTGATGCCCCAGCGTATCCCCCGGCGCTCGACACCCATCGTGCTGTGCGCCGACGCGACGCTGAACGAGCGGGCGCGCGGGCGGCTGGCCAGCCTGGGCTATACGGACGTGTCCGCCCTGGAAGGCGGGCTCGATGGCTGGGCCCGGGCCGGCCTGCCGGTCTTCAGCGGCGTCAACGTGCCCAGCAAGGCCTTCGGCGAGTTCGTCGAGCATGCCTATCACACACCGTCCATCGACGCGAAGGAGTTGCAGGACCTGATCGACGCCCGCGCCGACGTGCAGGTGTTCGACTCGCGTCCCTACGACGACTACACCGCCGAAACCATCCCCACGTCCACCAGCGCGCCGGGCGCGGAACTGGCGTTCCGCGTTCCCGAAGCGGTCGTGAACGACGGCACCCTGGTGGTCGTCAACTGCGCCGGCCGCACCCGCAGCATCCTGGGGGCACAGTCCATCATCAATGCCGGCCTGCCGCAGCGCGTCGTCGCCTTGCGCAACGGCACCATGGGATGGCGCCTGGCCGGGCTGACGGTGGAAACCGGCGCGGAACGCCGCCTGGCCGCGCCCTCGCACGACGCCGCGCAAGCCTCGCGTGCGGCCGCGCGGCGCTTCGCCGACGCCGCCGGCGTGCGCGAGGCAGATCTGCCCATGCTCCACCAATGGCTGGACGAACGCGAGGCGCGCACGCTCTATGCGCTGGACGTGCGCACTCCCGACGAGACGGCGCGGGATCCACTGCCCGGCACGCTGTCCGCGCCCGGCGGCCAACTGGTGCAGGCGACCGATCTTTATGTCGGCACCCTGCAATCGCGCATCCTCCTGCTCGACCCGGAACATACGCGAGCGCTGATGACAGGAGCCTGGCTGCGCTGCATGGGCTGGCGAGACGTCTACGTCGCGGCCCAGCGCCGGGTTCGCGACATGGCGGCCCTGCTGGCGGCGCGGCCGGCACCGCGGCCGGCGCCGGCCCGGCCGGGCTTGAACGCGGCCGAAGCCCAGGCCTACATGCAAGCCATGGACATCACGGTGCTGGACCTGTCCTGGAGCCGCCAGTACAAGCGCCGCCATGTGCCGGGCGCCGTCTTCGCCTCGCGCAGCCACCTGGGCACGGCCCTGGATGCCCATGCCGGCAGCGCCGGCTACCTGCTGACCTGCGAAGACGGCCGCGTCTCGGGTTTCGCCCTGGCCGAGGCACAGGCCCTTACAAAAAAACCCGTCCACTACCTGGCGGGCGGGATCGCGGCCTGGTCCGCGGCCAGCCTGCCGTTGACCGGCGACGGACAACGCTGGTCGGTGGAACCCGAAGACGTCTGGCTGCGCCCGTTCGAAAGGCCGACCCAGACCCGCCAAGCCATGGACGAATACCTGTCGTGGGAAGTCGACCTGCTGGAACAGGCACGCCTGGACGGCAGCCTGAATTTCCAGGCCTATGCCCCGCAGCGGCCCACCTGAGGCCGCGCACCGTTCGCAACGATAAAAACCGGAGACATCTCATGACACAGCAACGACCCGGCAAGCCCGCTCTTGCCCTGGTGGCGCTCGCGCTATCCTGGGCAGGCCTGCCCGCCGCGCACGCGGCGGACGCCGCCTGGAAACCGGCCAAGCCCATCAAGCTCATCGTCGCCTACCCCGCGGGCGGCCCGGTCGACCAGATGGCGCGCGCCTTCTCGAACGAAATGGCGAACGAACTCGGCCAGCCCGTCATCGTCGACAACCGCGGCGGCGCCAGCGGCTCGCTGGGCGCCAACTTCGTCCGCCGCGCCGAACCCGACGGCTACACGATCAGCCTGATCATGGATGCCCACACCATCGTGCCCAGCCTGATGAAGGACGCCGGCTATCGCCCGCTGGAGGACTTCACTCCCATCGGCCTGGTCACGCGCGCGCCGATGGCCATCGGCGTCAACGCGCAGCGGCCCTACAAGACCTTCCGCGACGTGGCCGAGGCCGCCCGGGCGAAACCCCGAAGCGCCAGCTATGGCGTCTCGCAGGGCACGCTGGGCAGCCTGGTCATGCTCCAACTCCAGCGCCTGGGCAATTTCGAACTGCTCAACGTCCCCTACAAGGGCGCCGCGCCCGCGCTGCAGGATGCGCTGGGTGGACAGATAGACATGGTGGTCGGCTTTCCCAGCAAGGTCATGCCCTACATCCAGAGCAAGCAGATGCGCGTGCTGGCCGTCACCTCGAAGGAACGCTCGAAAGACCTTCCCGACGTTCCCACGCTGGGCGAACAGGGCTTCGGCGAGATCGACTGGTCGGGCTGGATGGGGCTGGCGGGGCCCGCCGGCATGCCGCCGGCCATCGTCCAGCGCTACAGCAGCGTCTTGAAGAAGGTATTGTCGGAACCCGCCGTGGTCGAACGCTTCAATGCCGCGGGCATGCCGGTGGACTTCAGCGATCCGCCCACCTTCGCGAAATTCATGGCATCCGAAACCGCCTACTGGAACAAGGTCATCGTGGACGGCAAGCTGGCCGCGTCCAACTGACCATGCGGGAAGGGCTTTCCCGTTCAGCCGGGAAAGCCCAGCGTCGCCGAGATCGCCTGCGCGTGCTCCTGCAGCAAGGCGATGATCCGCTTGGGTGGCGCCTTGGCCAATCGCACGGCCAGGCCCGTCACGCCTATCGCCGCCACGCACTCGCCGCCGGCATCGCGAATGGGCACGGAAATGCCCATCACCCCCTCGGCCCACTCTTCGTTGTTGACCGCGTAGCCGTCGCGCCTGACCTTCGCCATGATCTTCTCCAGCGCGGCCCGCGTCGTCGGCGTGTTGGGACCGAAGCTCGGATAAGGCTCGGCCAGCGCATCCAGCACGGACTCGGACGAAAACGCCAGCAGCACCTTGCCCGAAGCCGTCGCATGCATGGGCGCCTGCCCGCCCGTCTTCGCGTTGACCCGGATGCGGTGGGTACCCTCGACCACGTCCAGGTACACGATGCTGTCCCGGTCCAGGGCGGCCAGGTACGAGGTCTCGCCCAGCTCGTCGCGCAAGGCCACCAGGGCCGGCCGGGCCAACGCCGCCACGTTGTAGCGCTCGCGGATGCTGCTGCCCAGCGTCCAGGTCTTGAGCGTGGGCATGTAGCTCGCATCGGGCATCTGGCACACATACCCCAGATGCATCAGCGTGTTGAGCAGGCGATGGACATTGCTTTTCTGCAGCGCGGTCTCGCGGGTCAGTTCGGACAGGCTCACCGGCCCGTCGTGCTGGCACAGGCGCTCGAACACCTGGAAGGCTTTGATGACTGTTTTATCCATTCGCGGGCTAGATTTTCGTGTGGCGCAGGAGGCGCGGCCAATCATAGCAAACGCGCCTCGCGGCACCGCACTATCGCCGCGATGACAGTGCCAGCGCAAAGCTCGCTCCAGCAGCAGGTCTCGGGCAATGATGACCGCGCGACTTGGCCGGTTCCATTCAATCCAGGATGCCGACCATCCCCTGGCGGCGGAATCGCCAAATGCCCCTACGTGGCGACACAACCTCACTCAGGGCGAATGTTCGCCTTCTTCACGATCGGTCCCCACTTCGCCCGTTCGCTATCTATCCATCGGGAGAATCGTGCCGGCTCCCCGCCCTCTATCTCATAACCAGCCTCGACGAGATGCCTATGAACAGCGTCGTCTTTCATGGACTCGTTGAACGCGGTATTCAAGCGATCGATGATCGGTGCGGGCGCTCCTGCCGGAACCATCACCCCGTTCCAAGAGCTGACCTGATACCCCGGAACCCCTGCCTCTGCGATGGTGGGTATCCCCGGCAGCACATTGGAACGTTTGGAACTCGTCACTCCGATCACGCGCAACTTTGTCCCTTTTAGTTGAGGTGCGGCGACAACCGGAACGACGAACAAAGCGTCTACCTGTCCCCCGAGTATGGCGGTCATGGCCGGTCCGCCGCCGCGGTACGGAACATGCAGAAGATCCGCACCGGTCATCTCGGCAAACAGCACACCGGCCAGATGGTTGATCGATCCAGGCCCCGAAGAGCTATAAGTAAGCTGCCGTGTCCTGGCGAGCTGTATGAACTCGCGAACACTCGTCACACCCAGGCTGGTGTTGACGAGCAGGGTCAGCGGCACCTGAGTCAGGAAGATGACGGGCTCAAAATCGCTTTGTTTCCAGTTCAATTCTGGATAGACGAACGGATTTATGGACAACGTTCCGGAGTAGCCGAAAGTGATTGCGTACCCGTCGGCCGCCGCAGTCGCTCCAATGGCGGTTCCAATATTTCCGGCCGCCCCGCCACGGTTATCAATGATCAAGGGTTGACCCAGAATCTCTCCGGCCCTTGCATTGACCATCCGAGCCATCAGATCCGCTCCCCCGCCCGGAGGCCAGGGGACTATCCATCGGATAGGGCGGAACGGATACGCCTGCGTGGCGGCATCTGAACGCCGAGCCGAACCAACGAACGGGGCTGCCACTACGGTGCTGGCCAGCCCCCGCAAAACGGTGCGTCTCTGCATGTCGCCTCCTCATCCGGGCAGGTGGTTTCTTCTTATTGACGGTTGACCTTGTGTCGACGAATACGACGCTTGGTTAGCCTGTTCGAAGACTAACACCGGTTCCGATCATCAGTCAAAGTTTCAATAAATGAAACCAAAGTGACGGGCTGCCAGTTCTGCCGAATACTTCCGCGGACCTTCGGTTCCGTTTGGTTCCAGATGGAAAACACCTCTTTGAGAAATCAATTACAGCGAGGAGAACGCCATGCCGCAGCATCAGGACACATTGCAGCGTCTTCTGGATCGTGCCGCGATCGAAGACGTCATCACCCGGTACTTTCATGGCATCGATCGATGTGACCCGGGATGCGTCCGCAACTGCTTCACAGAGGACATCTGCGCTTCATATGACGGCAGAGAGGAGGTCAAGGGTATCGAGCCTCTTATGGATTCCATGAATACTTTCAAGCGCCATAAGGCAGGCACGGTCAGGATCACCACGCATTTCATGGGGAATCTGAATTTCTGCTCGCTCTATGAAAATGCGGCGGAAACAGAGACAAGCGCCATTGCGTTTCTTGCCATGGCCGACGAAATGGGCACGATTCTAATGCGCAGCCTTCGATATCTGGACCAGCTAAGACGAACATCGGATGGATGGAGGATCTGCGAGCGTGTCCATACGCTGGACTGGAGCTGCGAGATGGCGGCCACCTTTGCGAACACGCTCGCTACCCGACGGATGAGTCGCTGACAGGACGACGGCCCGCAGGGGCGCGCCCAGGGCGCCGTGGCGGACGATGGCCCGTTCCACCGCGTCGGCGGTTGCCGGCGCACCGGGGCGCAGGTACGGGATGACGGACATGTGGCCGACTTTCATGACGAAGTAAGGCTTGACCGGCGGCAGCAGTGCGACAGGACATTGACCACGGCGGCCGATGCCCCGCTGCGCGGATGGACGACATCGATGCGTGTCTCCAGCAGGCGGCTGCTCCCCGCGATCGGCAGCCGGACCACGCCGCGATGCCCGCTCGCCGCCGCGGACCCCGGTATCAGCGCGACCCCCAGGCGGCCGGCGACCAGCGCCATGATCATGTAGATGTGCGCCGCCTCCTGGACGATGTTGGGCTGGAAGCCGGCTTCGATGCAGGCCCCGACGATCCGCTGATGGAAAGCGGGGACCCGGTCGGCGGAATAGGAAACGAATCGCTCCCGCGCCAGCGCCGCCAACGGAATCGAACGCCGCGACGCCAGGGGGGGGTCATCGGGCAGCACGGCGCACAGCCGGTCGACCAGGACATCGCCGGCACGTCCGCCCACCTTCGGGACAGCTTCAGCATCGCGGCAACGGGTGTAGCGTTCACCTGAAGTGAACGACTTAACGATTGTGCGTCTTCTGCGCCGCTCACGCTCTCGATAGGATCGCCCTTTCACATCCTGCGAGACGACCCATGAAGCGTCTGTCCACGATCGCGATGGCCATGGCGGCCACCGCCGCACTTCCCGCCTGGGCCGAATATCCCGAGAAGCCGGTAACGCTCGTCGTGCCGTTCGCCGCCGGCGGGCCGACCGACAAGGTGGCACGCGACTTCGCGGAAGCGCTGCGCAAGCAATTGGGCAACATCGTGGTCCTCGTCGATAACGCCGGCGGCGCCGGCGGTACGATCGGGGCCGCCAAGGCGGCGCGCGCCCCCAACGATGGCTATACGCTGCTGCTGCACCACGTCAGCCTGGCCACCTCGCCCGCGCTGTACAGCAAGCTGCCCTACAAGACCCTCGACGACTTCGAGTACCTGGGCATGGTCAACGAAGTGCCGATGACCGTCATCAGCACGAAGAAACTGCCCGCCAACGACTTCGCCGAACTGCGCAAGTGGCTGGACGGCCACCGTGGAAAGATCAACCTGGCCAACGCCGGTGTCGGCTCCGCCTCGCACCTGTGCGGACTCATGCTCCAGGATGCGCTCAAGGTCGAGATGCAGCCCATTTCGTACAAGGGCACCGCGCCGGCGATGACCGATCTCATCAGTGGCCAGGTCGATCTCATGTGCGACCAGACCACCAACACCACCGCGCAGATCGAGGCCGGCATGGTCAAGGCGTTCGCGGTGACGACCCAGCAACGGTTGAAGACGCCGGCGCTGGCCGCGCTGCCCACCCTGGATGAAAGCGGGCTGAAGGGCTTCAACGTCACGATCTGGCACGGCCTCTTCGCCCCCAAGGGCACGCCCAAGGCGATCACCGACAAGCTGAACTCGGCGCTGAAGCTGGCGTTGAAGGATCCCGTCTTCGTGAAAAGCCAGGAAGGGCTGGGCGCGGTCATCATCAACGACGCCCGGGTCAACGGCCCGGAACAGAAGAAATTCGTCGAGGCCGAAATAGCGAAATGGGGCGCGGTCATCAAGGCCACCGGCCAACAGTACGTGCAATGAACACGGGGACGGCCATGACGGACCATACGCGCCGGCGGCTGATTGCATGGATGGCGGTGGCGGCGTTCGGCGGCACCGCCGCCACCGCCGCCGCGGCTTCCACGCAAGCCTTTTCCATCGCGATCGTTGGCGGCCGGGTCCAGGGCGACGAGACGCTGAAGGTACGCAAGGGCGACCAGGTCCGGGTCAGCATGACCAGCGACCAGCCGATGATGCTGCACCTGCACGGCTACGAGATCGAGGTCAAGGTCGAACCGCCGGCGCCGGCGCTGCTGGCATTCAAGGCCGATCTGGCGGGCCGCTTTCCCGTGCACGTGCATACCCATGGGGCTGGCAATCATCGTGCCGTGCTATTCATCGAAGTCCATCCATAGCGGCGCGGCGCCGAGCAGATCCCTATCGCGAGGATTGAGCGGGGCATTTCCGGTTCTGGCCATGGCAACCGCCACGCCCGAAGCGCATGCGCACGGATTCGGGCAGCGCTTCGATCTGCCGCTGCCCCTGTGGCTATGGCTGACCGGGGCCGGCGCGACCATCGTGCTCACCTTCGCGGCGCTGGCGCTGTTCGCGCGCCAACGCGACTTCGGCGCAGCCTTCCTTCGAAGCACCGATCTGCTGCGGTTCTCCCTGCTGCGCCGCCTGGCCCATCCGCTCGCTGCCGTACTGCGCACGGCCAGTTGCGCGCTGTTCCTACTGACCCTGGCCACCGGCTTCTACGGCAATGCCGACGCGTACGCGAACCTGACCGTCACGATGGTCTGGGTGCTGTGGTGGGTGGGCATGGCCTTCTTCTGCGCGCTGGTCGGCGATCTGTGGGAAATCGTCAACCCGCTGCCCACGCTGTATCGCGCGGCCGTGCGCATGATCGGCTGCCGGGAATCGCTGGGCTGGACCTACCCGGCGCGCTGGGCCGCGTGGCCGGCGGTCATCTTGTTCTTCGCCTTCGCCTGGGCCGAACTGATCTGGCAGGACAAGGACGTGCCGGGCGCCATCGCCACCGCCCTGCTGGCGTATTCGGTGCTGGGCTGGATAGGCATGCTGCTGTTCGGCGTGGAGGCCTGGCGCCGCCAGGCCGACGCATTCGCGATGGTGTTCCGGGTGCTGGGCCGCTTTGCGCCTCTGGAAATACGCGGTTCGACACCGGACGAACCCGCGCGCCTGCGCCTGCGCCCCTACGCCGCCGGGCTGCTGACGAAGGAGCCGGTGTCGAATTCCGTGGCGGCCTTCGTGCTGCTGATGCTCGCAACCGTTACCTTCGACGGCTTCCACGAGACGCCCCTGATGGATCGCATCGGAACCGCCGCGCAGATGTCGCGTCCCGTGGCCGAGACACTGTTCGCGCTTTCCTCCGTGACGGCGCTGGACGAGACACAGTGGCTGAACACCTTGCTGCTGTTGCTGTTCCCGATCGCCTTCGTGCTGATCTTTCGCGGGGTCAGTGCATGGATGTTGCGCCTGGCCGGCGAAACGGCCCACGCCGGCCGTGCCCAGGCGGATCTGAACGCAATGGTCTGGAGCCTGGTGCCGATTGCCGTGGCCTACCACCTGGCGCACTACGCGTCGCTACTGCTGACCACCGGCCAGTTCATCATCCCCCTCGCGTCGGATCCGTTCGGCTGGGGCTGGAATCTGTTCGGCACGCGCGGGCGCGCCGTCGACCTGGGCATCCTCAGCCCGGCCGTCTACTGGTACGTCGCGGTCACGCTGATCGTCGTCGGCCATGTGCTGGCGGTCATCGTCGCGCACGTGGAAGCGGCGCGGCGTTTCGCCAGCCACCGCGCGGCGCTGACAAGCCAGTTGCCAATGCTCGCGCTGATGGTGGCCTATACCAGCCTGAGCCTGTGGATCATGGCCCAGCCCATCGTGGGCTGATATCCGATATCAGGGCGCGGGGCGCTGCTGCTGCGCCTGCGCCCAGGACTGGAAGTCGCTTTTATCGCTCGACCAATGCAGGTGGACGATGCGGAAGCTGTCGCCGACACGCCGCACGATCGCCGTCTCCAGCGTGACCTGGTCGATTTCCCGGCCGTTGGGCAGCTTGCCGGTAACGCGGTAGGTGCTCAGCACCCAGCGTTCGTTGCCGCTGCCGCCCAGGCGCCTGGCCTGCAGTTTCCAATCGGAAATGGCGGCCATGTCGATGTCGCTCGGCAGATGGCTCAACGCATAGGCTTCGACCGTCGCGTCCATGGTGCCGAACTCGAATACGACCAGCCCGCGGTCCAGGTGCGAAAGCGCCGCGCCCGTATCCTTGCGCTTGAGGGCGGCATGGAAGCCGTCGACCGCATCGGCGGGCAGCTTCCCGCTCTGCGCCCATGCCGTGCCGGCCATCGACAGGCTCGCGGCAACCAGCAGCGCGCGCCCCCGTTCAGGCCACACGCTGCATTTCCTTGTCGTCGCCGCGCGAGGTTGCCGGCGGGTTGGGATCGAGTTCTTCGACCACGAACAGGTCGCCCGCGGCCATCCCTTCCAGCGATCCGTCCTTGCTGCGCACGGTGATCGCGTCCGCGGTATTGCTCTGGACCCAGTAGACGTTCCCGAAACGCGCGCCTTTCAGCACGGTCAACCGCCAGCCGCGCAGTGCATTGGGTGCGGGCGGCACCGCTTTCGGGCCAAGCGGCTGGAGACGCAGCGTGTAGATCCGGCCCGCCTTGTTGGCCGAGCCAAGACCCGTCACCTTGCCGGGAAAGCGCCGCAGCACGGGATCGACGATCGGGTCATGGCCGGCGAGCAGCACGCCACCGCGCCACGCGGGATCGGCCGAGGCATCCAGCGCCAGCAGCAAGGCGCCCGCCATCAACGAGGCCCGAGCACCGCTCGAGATCCATTTCAGCAACATCGTCGTCCCCGTCCTTGGCTTGAAGGCTCGCAGTATCAACCAGCGCCGCGAGCGCGTGCAAGAGGGAGGTGCCGGCCGCCAATCCAGGCCCGTGTGCGATGCCGGCATCGCCTGAACGCGTGGGAACCAGCATTCGCGCGGGTTTTCGGCCGGTACAACAGCCCTGGCCTGCCGGCCGCAAGGCCGGGCTGTTCACCTGTGCCGAACGAGTTAACCGCCAGTTGTCTTCCGGCGTACGGAGGCCCGCGTCTATAACCGGGGCCACGGCCATGGTTCACACGACTACGGTGATCCGCATTGATGAATTTGAACAACATGACATGCAATCTTCCCTGACAGAGAGAAAACCTTGGCCGTGGTGGCTCCTGGCCACGATCGTTGCCGTACTGGCGGGGATGTGGTGGCAACCATGGCACGACGATCCGGCCGAGCCGGCGACGGCCTGGGTTCCGGACTCCGCGCCGATGTGTGCCTCCAATACGGATGAATCCACCGCCTCCCTCCAGGCCGCGACGACCTCGCCCGTGCCGGCGTTCAAGCTGGAGGGCACGGTCGTCGGCGGCGCGGGCAGCTTCGCGATGGTGCGGCACACGACCGATTCGCGGCTGTTGCAGCTTCGCGTGGGCGACCGCGTCGATGACTTCGTCGTTACCGGAATCGAATCCGGCAGGGTCGTGCTGACCGGCACGGGGGGACCTGTCGCGATCGAGACCTGGACCCAGGCAGCCGCGGCCCCGGCCCCTGCCCCGGCCCCCGCCGCTGCAAAACCGCTTCCACCGGCCGGCGCCGAGGCGCCCCCTCCCCTGCTTCCCATCGAGCAACTCCCCGAGGCGTACAGAGGGCCCGCGCCCGGGAACGAAGTCGAAGGGCATTGACCCGAACACTCCCCGCTCCGCTTACCCACAACCACTCTGAAACGAGAGGAGACACCCAGTGAAAACGCATCTAGGCCTATCGATGGCCGCCCTGGCCACGGTCGCGTTGATCGCCGCCTGCGGCAGCGACGACAACCCGGTGCCCGGCACGGACAAACCCGTCGCCGGCGACCCCATCCCGGCCAAGAAGATCGACTACTGCGAACCGGGCCCCGGGGACCAGCCCGAGACCGGCCTGCGTGGCGCGATCCCCGCGGCCGATCGCGGCCCCTCCAAGAACGACATCACCTTCAAGGGTTTCTGGTGCGGCGCCCGCAAGGTCGCCCAGCACAAGCTGTTCGATCGCGGCGCCTTCGGCGACCTGCAACTCAAGGACCGCTGCGCCTACGCCTCCCGGCGCGACGGCACCAAGGATGCCCTGGGCCAGCCGATTACCGACCAGAAGCAATACGTCGGAACCATCGTGTTCGACATGAAGACCCCGACGAAGATGGTCATCACGCCCGACGACGATCAGGTCGGCCACGCTTCCTTCGACCCGGCCGGCCCGAACCCGTACGGGAAGGTCCTGCGCACGCCCGCGATGATCCGCGCCTACTCGGCGCTCGAACTGCAGGGCAACATCATGATCGGCGCCTACAAGGACAACGGCCCCACCGTGGACGGCAAGGTCACCAACCCGCTGGACGTCTACGACGTCAGCGACTGCCTGCACCCCGTTCCGCTCAGCACCACCTACAACACACCCCAGGGCAACCACGACGGCTGGCTCACGCCCGACGGCAAGACCTACTACGGCATCCCGTTCAGCGGCGATCCGATCATCGGCCGCGGCAACGTCGACAACGGCAACAAGAACCAGGTCGTTCCCGAGGCCGTCAATCGCATCGACATGCATGTGACCGACCTCTCGGATCCCAAGAAACCGAAGGCCCTGCTGAACTGGAACCGCCTGGACCTGCCCCAGGCAGTCCAGGACAACCTGGGCTGGAAGATCCTGAACACGACGCACTTCCACGACGTCAGCACCAACGACGATGGAACGCGCGTCTACATGGCGCTGTATGGCGGCACCAACTCCCTGGGCGGAGGCAACAAGACCGCCATCGAGGCACGAACCCAGCGGTGCGGCAACGGCCTGCTCATCATGGACTCGAGCGACGTCGTCAAACGGGTGCCCAACCCGAAGTTGAAGTACATCAGCTTCGTCTCGTGGTGCGACGAGAAGCAGATGATCGACCCCGACTTCGGCAACGGCGAGACGGCCTCGGCCCATGCGACCGAATGGGTGCGCCACGTCAACGGCAAGGAATACATCGTTTCGACCGAAGAGTCGGGCGGTGGCCTGGGCGGCACGCCTTCGGGAATCTGCGGGCACCAATCCTACGCCCGCATGATCGACATCTCGGACGAGAAGAACCCGCAAGTCGTCGGCACCTACAAGTCCGATGCCAACAAGCCCGAGAACTGCGAGAAGAACCTGGCCGAGGATACCTGGGCAGGCATGACGCACTATCTCGGCTTTGACGACCGCAGCAACATGCGCCTGGCGGTCTATGCGAGCGCCTACGGCGGCATGCGCTTCGTGGACTGGAAAGACCCCACCCATCCCATCGAAGTCGCTTACTACATCAAGGAGCGCAACACCAGCGACCAGATGGATTTCACGCGTCCCGACCCGCGCTACGACACCGAGAACTGCCTGTACTACACCGGGTGGAACCAGGGCGGCCTGGTATCGGTGGAGCTGACCAACCCCGAATACAACGCCTGCATGAGCCGCAGCGCGAGCGTCAAGGGGAAGGTGGCTTCGGCCAAGGGCAACCTGGAGGTCACCGTGGAAGCCAGCCGCAACGGCAACGGCGCTCCCGCCGTGGCCAGCATGACGCTGAAGGGCCAGGGCCACGACGCGCAACTGACCTCGGTGACGCGACTCGGCTCGGCCATCGATGCCAGCGGCGACATCACCGCGACCCGGAACTCGGTGCAGATCGACGGCAGCGGCACCTTCGACGGCAAGCCGGCGACGTTCCGCGTCCTGGTGCAGGACAACAGCAACAACACCGGCATCTTCTCCTTCACCTGCACGTCGGGATGCGACTTCTCGACCAGCGGCTACATGGACAACAGCGGTGACAACAAGCTGGCGGTAGGCCAGAAGGGCTGACGGACCCCGGCGGCGGCACGCCGTTCGAAACAGACCGGCAAGCCGCCGCCCGCGGCCGCATTAGCGGCCGCGGGCCCCGACGCTATAGAATACGAACCAGACAAGAAAACTAGAAAAACACAATGGGGAGGCAAAAGCCACAGTGCGCGAAGCTCATCTGCGCGATTTGATTGCGGTTGTCGAGACAGGTAGCGTTCGGTCCGCAGCGCGAGCGCTCGGCCTGGCGCAAGCCGCCGTCAGCAAGAACCTCACCGCGCTCGAGAAATCGCTGGGCGTACCGCTGCTGATACGTTCCGCCCGAGGCGTCGAACCTACCGAAATCGGCCGCCTCGTGCTGCGCCGCGCGCGCGTCATCGATGCCGAGTTGCGCAATCTGCACGAGGAAATCGAACGGTTCAGCGGCGAACACCACAGCCAGGTCAAGATCGGCCTGTCGGCCACCGCCGAGGCGATGCTGCTGTCCGAGGCCGTGGCTCGCTTCCGCGAGCTCAGGCCGAACACGCAGCTCAGCGTGTACGGCGGCCGGTCGTCTTCGACGATCGCGGCGCTGCGCGAGGCCAGGATCGATTTCGCGGTCAGCCCGCTGCCGACCGACCAGAGCATCACCGACCTGCATACCGAACGCTTGTGCAGTTCGGACCTGGGCATCATCGTGCGGGCGGATCACCCGGCCGCCGACGCCCGCGACCTGGCCAGCCTGGCTCCCTACGGCTGGCTGTACAGCGTGCAGCAGTCCGGCGGACCGATGATCGTCTCGCTGATGCGCAAGCAGGGCCTGCCCGATCCCACGTTGGTGGCGCACTGCAATTCAGCCAGCGCGCTGGTCGACATGCTGCTCCAGGGCGACTATGTCGCGATCAACAGCCTGGCGGCGCTGGAGCCCCTGCGGCAGCGGGGGCTGCTGAAGTTCCTGCCTATCGACCTCGATCTGCCACTGGCCGTGCAGTACCTGATCACCCCGACGATGCGGCCGCTGACGATAGCGGCGGCGGCGCTGGCGGCCGAATTCCGGCGCGCCTCGCGCAGGCTGCGGCGGTGAAACGCTCTACTCGACGCGTTTGGCCCTGCGCGGTATCCGCCGATCAGACCGCATGCACCTGTCGCAGGAATACCCGTAAGCGCGGCCACTTCATCCAGATACGTGGGCCCGAGTGGGTCCTGCGATTGCCTCGTGTTCCTCGTCACGCGAAGCGGTGCGCCAAGGATTCCGCCGTTTCCGTTTCCAGCCGGAGTCCCGCCAGGATCGGATTCATTCGCGCGTACGGCTTGTCCAAGCCGCAACTCAGCAGCGCGATGGCCATATCCAGATTGGGCGTCGCCGCGCCAACGCGTACGCCGATCTGTTGAAGCACCACCAACCCATAGGGAACATCTTCTTCGATGTAGCGGTGACTGATGCTCTCAGGCCCCGGAGCCCCGAGTCCTGCTGCTTCGATGGCTTGGGCAAGCGCCGCCAGGCCCCTGCCTTCCACCGCATAGGACAAGCGATAGTGATCGGCCAGCGAGCGAAGGGGGATTCCGAAGCGGCGCCCTATCTCCAGCCGTTCGGCATCTATCGCCTCGGCAATGCGCGCACCGGCGCGTGAGAAATTGGCGAACAGACGCCACGGCTCGCCGTTCTCGATGCGCGTCAGGTTCGGGATGACCTGTCCCGCATGGGCAATGGGGTTTATATTGGCCAGCAATGTCGCCAGATGTGCTGGCGCAGCTTCGAAGCGATCACCGAATAGCGCGGCGCAGCGGCCCGTCAGGGCTTCGAGGCGGGCAGAAGGTAGCGCGCTCACGCCAAGACGCGGCCGCACCGTGGCGATGCGGGCATGCAAGGGCGCCACGCGATTGGCGGTGCCGAGGGTCGTCCCCCAGGCCACCAGGTCCGGAGCGGAGCCTTTCCAATCCACGGAATCCCTGAACCAGAATTGCACCAGCGAGAGCGCACCGCTGAGAATCACCGTCTGCTTCCCGTGCAGGAACGGCGTGGCCATGCCTAGCACGTCGGCATAGGCGGTGGCAGGCAAGGCCACCAGAATATGGCTCCATTCGGCGAGCGACTCCGGCCCGGAGATGTTCTCGACCTCCACGCTCGACTCCAGCTTGCCAGAGCAACGCAAGGTCAGCCGCCTGCCCTCCACCGGCGTACGTGGGGACCACACCCCGACGCGATGCCCCGCGGAAGCCGCCAGCGTTGCCGAGAGAATACCGATGGGGCCCGTGCCGATGACGGCCAAATCCAGGGAGCCAGTCATTCCGCGGATTCCTTCACGGAGGTATAGCCGCAGCTTGCATCGTGGGCCTTGAGCGCGGCGGGGCGGTCTTCAGGTGGACCAAAGCCTCCACCGCCGGCCGAATCATGAAAGATCAGGTCGCCCGGCAGAATCGACACGGTGCCGGACAGCGCATGCAACGTCACCTCCTGGCCAGCCCGCACGATATGGACGGCGTTGGGTTGTCCCGGCTTGCCACCCGCCAGACCGGGGGGAGGCACCATCACGCCGTCGCCAGTTGGCGTCAGGCGGCCCGGCTCCACGCCCTCGTAGCGAAGAACATAGGTAGCCCCCAGGCCTCCGCGATGCCTTCCCTCGCCGCCAGAGTCCGGACGCAGCGCATACTGCTCGACATGCAGGGGAAAGACTGACTCCGTCCTCTCCACGCTGGGCGAAGGCGTGCCCCCCGGGCTTTGCACGACACCCAGGTTGGACCAACCGTCGCCCGAGGCGTGCGCACCGGCTGCCCCCCGGTTGGCGAAGTGGTGCCACACCACACTGCGCCCGTTCCTGTCGTGGCATGCGATCGCCACGCGAAAGCGCCGCGCAAAGCCTGCGATGACCTGATGGGGCACGATCTTGGAGAGCGCATCCAGGACCGCCTCGATGATCGGCGCCGCGGTGAGAGTGGTACAAGCGGTGACTGGCGCCGGCGCGATCGGATCCACCAGGCTGCCTGGCCGGGTAAGGAGCCGTATGGGACGCATCGCGCCGCCGCTCTGCCGCCCCTCGCCCGCGCAGACATATGCGAAAGCAGCGTTGACCGCCGCGGTAGTGTTGGCCAGCGGCGAGTTCACGAATCGCACGACCTGATCGGAGCTGCCTCGCAGATCCACCGTCGCTTCGTCGCCCTCCACCTCGATCCGGACGTGGATGCGCGGCGCGGCGCCGCCGGGTTCGATCGGATCAAGCCAGCTTTCGCCTTCCTGCATTCCATCGGGCCACGCGCTGATGGTGGCTCGCATCGCCACCTCCCCCGCCGCCAGAATCGCTTTGCCGCATGCGGCCAGGCAAGGGGCCCCGTAATGATCGACCAGCGCGCGCAGCCGTATGGCACCCGCCTGAACGGACGCAAGCTGGGCCAGGAGATCGCCACGCATGTCCGTCGGCGTGCGGGAATTCAGGCAGAGCAGATCGAGCAACTCCTCGTCCAGAAGCCCGGCCCGCACCAGACGGACGGGCGGCACCCGCAAGCCCTCGTGCCAGATTTCCGTCGCACGAGGGCTGTAGCCGCCAGGAGAGATACCGCCGATATCGCCTTGATGAGCACGGTTGACCACCCAGAATGCGACTCGCCCGTCTATCACGACGGGCAGGCACAACGTCATGTCCGGCAAGTGGCTTCCGCCGTGATAGGGGTCATTGAGCAGCACGACGTCACCGTTGGCGAGCCGCTCGCCGAACCGCTCGCGGGCGGCCATCAGCGCGAACCGCAACGCCCCCAGATGGATGGGCAGGCGCTCCGCCTGGGTCAGTAGCTCCCCATCCGCATCGAAGAGAGAAGCCGAGAAGTCGCGCGACTGATTCAGGATCGGAGAAAAGGCCGTACGCGCCATCACCTCGACGGTTTCGTCCACGATCGCAGCGAGGCGGGCTCGCACGACCGCCAATGTCACGGGGTCCACCGGTTGCAAGGCCATCGTCACTTCTCCACTGAGAGGATGAGCAAGCCCTGCTCTCCTCTGCTCAAGGTTTCACCTTCCCGCACGACCACCACTCCACCGCAATCGCACAAGAGAGGACCGCGCCATACGGCGTCCTCGCCAAGCCCATCGACCGAGATGACGGGCCATTCCCGCCAGCCCCCCCCTTGGTGAACCGAGCGCGTAAGCGCCTGCCCGGCCGGCTTCGGTCGCGTACGGCTCTTCCGGCGCCCCGACGCGGCGCAAGGCTGTGTCGCCACCAGCCGCAGGGCATCCAGCACGCAGGCCTCGTTGTGATGCGCATGGCCAAAAAGCATGGTGTAGCGCGCCTCGAAGCGGGCCGCCACCTCGTCCACCGCGCCGCGCTCCAGCTCATCCGAAGTGAGTGGAATGGCAACGGTACCGGCCTGCCGTGCATAGCGGCATTCCGCGATCCAGGCCATCTCCATCGGTTTATCGCCCCAGGCCATGGCGTGGCGGTCACTCCAGCGCTGCATCTCATCCTCCATGTCGCGCGCGAGCGTGGCCAGGCTCTCCTTCGGCAAGGTGTTCATCGCCAGACCGGCGTGCCGGATCGTGTCGTATCTCGTTTCCGCATCGAGGAACCCGGCGGCCGACAGCACAGACCCCGCAGCCGGCGCCACCGCCAGCGCCACGCCGGTCTCCCGCGCCACGGCGCCGAGCAGCAAGCCGCCGGCGCCGCCAAAGCCGACCAGCGCCAGAGCGCGCGGGTCAATGCCCCGGCTGACCGTGGCCGCGCGAATTCCACTGGCCACCATGGTGGCCGCGAGTGTCAGCACCGCTTCCGCGGCCGCTTCCAGCGAAAGCCCCAGCGGCACGGCAACATCGCGCGTGACCGCCTGGATGGCCAGCTTCCTGGACAGGCTCAGGCCGGAAGTCCCGCCCAGGCTGCTCGTTTCGCCAGCATCGCCGGCTGGCAATAATCCGAGCACGACCGCCGCATCCGTCAGCGTCGCCCTCGCTCCGCCACGGCCGTATGCGGCGGGTCCTGGTACCGCGGCCGCACTCTCCGGCCCGACCTGCAGCACGCCGTCCGCCCCGACCCGCGCGATCGAGCCGCCGCCCAGGCTCAGCACATTGATATCGATCGTGGGCAACCCGATGACGTACGCATCGGTACTCGTCACGAGCCGCTCCTGCGGCTGGCCGTCGTGAATGACCGAGATGTCGGTGGTAGTGCCTCCGACATCGAAGGCCACCACGTCACGCCCCAGTTGACGCGCAATGCTGGCGGCGGAAATGGCGCCGCCGGCCGGACCGCTGTTGACAAAATGCGCGGCCCGGTCCCCCGCCGCGGTCAACGGCAGCAGGCCGCCGGAAGACTGCATCACCTGCGTGCGGACCGGGCCGCCAGCCTTGGCTTCCAACTGTTTGCCCAAGCGCTCCAGGTAGCCTTCCAGCACCGGTGCGACGCTCGCCTCGATCGCAGCCGTCGAAAAACGGACGTACTCGCCCTCCTGCGGCAACACCCGATGCGACAGCACGATCGGCCCCCCCCAGCCCGCTTCGCGCAGCCATTTTTCCAGCGTCAGTTCATGCGCGGGGTTGCGGTGCGCATGCAACAGCCCGATCACCACTGCTTCCACATCGAGATCGAGGAGCGAGGCAATGGCGTCTCGCGCCTGCGTTTCATCGAGCGGCGTCCGGACGGATCCGTCGAATCCCATTCGCTCCATCACCTCCAGCCGGCAAGGCCGGGCCACGAGCGGCATCGGACTGGGCACCCGTAATTGATAGCGATTGCTCCGTGTGCCGTCACGCAACTCCAGTATGTCCCGGAACCCGCGTGTGGTCAGCAGACCGACGCGCGCGGGGCGTCCCTGGGCCAACACATTGGTCGCGATCGTGGTGCCATGCACGAGTTCGCCCGCGGATGAAAGCAACTGGCGCGCATCCTGGCCAAGTTGCTCCGCCAGCGCAGCGATACCGTTCAGCACGCCCTCGACCGGATCGTCTGGGGTGGTCGGCACCTTGGCGAAAAAAACATCGCCATCCGCCTGTCGAACCGCTACATCCGTAAAAGTGCCGCCTACGTCGCAAGCAAGCCTAAACGCCATACAGTATTCCCTTGGCTTTTCACCCGTGTTCATTCGATCTTGATGCCGGTGCGCGCGATCACGTCACGCCACTTGTCCGACTCCGCATTGATGTAGCGCGCCATCTCTTCCGGCGTGCCACCCATCCCATCCAGACCCAGTGCGATGAAACGCTCACGCAGGTCGGGCTGCCTGAGCATCTCGTTGATCGCGCGGTTCAGTTTCGCGACGATGTTGGCTGGCGTGCCCGCCGGCGCAAAAAGCGCATAGACCGTCGCCGAATCGAAACCGGGATAGCCGAGTTCCGAGATAGTCGGCAAATCGGGCATGGCAGGCGAGCGGCGGCTTGAACTCACCGCCAAGGCGCGGACCTTGCCGGCCTCGATAAGGGGTTTGGCGACAGCGACGTCGAGCGCCACCATCTGTACCTCCCCGGCGAGAAGTGCTTGCAGGGAAGGTCCGGTTCCCCGGTACGGGACATCCAGCATGTTCAATCCTGCTGTTGTCGCCAGCAGCACCGAAGCCATGTGGCTGGTGCCGCCCTTCCCTCCCGATCCGTAGGAGTAGCGGCCGGGATGGGCGCGAACGTGGGCAATGAAACTTGGCAGATCCTTCGCGGGAACGGACGGGTGGATACAGATGATCTGGGGGTTGGCGGCCACCAGCGCCACCGGCGCGAAATCCGATATTTTGTAAGGCGTGGGGGGCAGCAAATGCGGAGCGATTCCATAAGTGCTGTTCGTGCCCAGCAGTAGCGTATAACCATCCGGCGACGAACGGGCGACGACACCGAATCCGATCGTACCGGCCGCTCCGCCTCGAGCGTCCACCACGAAAGGCTGCCCGAGCAAGGCCGCCAGGCGATCTCCGACCAGCCTGGTCGTGACATCGGCGGAACCTCCCACCGGCCATGGCGAGATGAGGCGCACCGGCTTCGACGGATAATCATCCTGCGCGAAGGCGGCACCGCTTCCCATCAGGGCTGCGGCAGCCAAGCCGTGTACAAGTACATGCCGGCGATTCAGCTTGCTCATTTTCGGCCTCCAAAGAGCCTGGTGCTTGTTAAGATCGGGTGAGTATGTGTGCCCAACTCAGATGAAGTCCAATCGCAATGCACGATGAATCAATAGGGTTTGGCGATCCTTGCTCCGGGAAAAACGCCACGAAGATCCTCCGTTGGAGTTGGCTGCCTTGACCCAGCGCGTCACCATCAGGCAATTGGACTGCTTCGTGGCCGTGGCGAAAGCCGGCCATTTCACCGTGGCGGCCGAGCGATTGGCTCTCGCGCAGCCGGCACTGACTGCCACCATCCAGAAACTCGAGGCAGAACTGGGCGTACGCCTGTTCAACCGGTCGGCCCGGCACGTCGAGCTGACCGAGGCTGGGCGGGACCTGCTTCCCATCGCGGAACGGCTGCTCCAGGACCTGGATCACACGGTCAACGATATGCGCGGCTTCGCGAGCGGCAGCCGGGGCCATATCAGCGTGGTAGCAGCGCCTTCCGCATTCGAAGCGATTCTTGCGCCTGCCATCGAAGCCTTCGTGGAAAACCACCCCGCCGTGCGCATCACCATCCGCGATGCGGGCGCCGACGAAGTACGTCGGCACGTGCGGTCACGATCGGCCGACTTCGGTTTGACAAGCCGTACCGCCGAAGACTCGAGCCTGATGTTCGAGACGCTGATACACGATCACCTCGGACTGGTATGCATGGCGGATCATCCTCTGGCACAGCTTGGCGGGCAGTTGCATTGGGATCAACTGCGCGGCTACGAACTCGTCGGCCACACGCTGGACACCAGCACGCGTCAGCAATTGCAGAGCGTGCCGGACCTGAGCTCCATCCTGACTGAGCCGAAATACCAAGTCTCCAGCGTTACGAGCCTGCACTGGATGATCCGCAGCGGCATTCGCGCCGCCGTGGTACCGGCCCTGGTGGCCGCACTCCCTTTGTTGCGGGATCTGGCCTTTCGGCCTCTCGCACCTCCGCTTATTCAGCGCGACGTCGGGCTGGTCTTTCGACGCGACATGGAATTGAGTCCTGTGGCCGAGCAACTGGCTGAAGAGTGCCGGAGAGTGAGCAGGAAGCTTGCCAACGATTCAGCATGATGGGCCGAAAAGTGACAGGGGTCTGAAGCGTACTGGAGCGGGTGAAGGGAATCGAACTTAGCATCCAACCAAATCGTTATTTCACGCCATTATGGACAAATGGGCGACCTCAATCAGCTTGGGGCCGACGACAGAGTTGGTCGGAAATTGCAGGACCTGGAGCTTGAACCAGCTCTCAAACGCCGCACGGCCACCCGTGCCAAAGCGATCAACCCCTCGTCAGCGTCAGACAGCGAGAAATCGACATGAGCGCGCAGGACAACACCCTGGATGTCTGGTTGAATGATGACCTCGGCCCTGCGCGCCAAGTCGGTACACTCGCCCATGACCGTAGCCAGATCCGCTTCCATTACGAACGCGATTGGCTGAAGGATCCTCGCGCCTTCGCGCTGGACCCCGACCTCTCTCTGGACGAACATCCGTTCCCATGGCCATGAGCCTACCCGGGATCTGCGCCAGCTATGGCGTCGCCTTGTATTCAACCTGCTGATTACGAACGTAGTCGATCACTTGCAGAACCATGGTTTCCTGCACGTGGGGCACGGGCTTTGGCGTCTTGCGCCCGCCTTCGACATCAAGGACAAGGAACGGGAATCCAAGACCTGGTTATCTGAAACAGATGGCCCGATCACCGATGTGCAGGTGCTGCTGGCTCGCGCGTCTTACTTCGCACCGGATGAGAAGGCAGGCATTGGGTGTCTGGGCCGAGGTCCATGCGGCCATCATGAACTGGCGACAGGTCGCTCTTGGTATAGATGTCAGACTACGTGTGGACGAACTGGATGATTTCACGGCGGCTTTCGAGCATGAGCAGATGGATGCCGCAATTGCGCTGCTCGGGCATTAGAAATGGAGACTCCTATATCGGCATAGGCTCGAAGAAACCCGGCACAACGGGCTTTGCCAGCGGAGCTGTGGGGAGATGGTAGAGAAATCGTCAGACCGACGATGAGCAAACCATGGCAACCAATGACTCGGATCCGAAGTGGGAAATCATCCTCATCCAGCCATGGAATCGGACAGGCCACCCGTTGCCCTGTTGACCTTTGCCCTCGCTGAAGCGACGACGTTGGACACCCAATGGCCACCGTCCAACTGGGCAAGGCTACGGTGATTTACCGGCGTGGCATCGAATTGTCCAATGAATGAACTTGCCTTCGAAATTACCTACGCCTTCGCTTAATTTATCGTAGCCCTGGGGGCACAAGGTCGAAGCCTCTTTGGGCAACACCGAGACGGAAGGCTCCAACCCGACAAACCCACCAAACATCCCGCCCGGGGGCGTGGCGGCAATGTAATACGAATCAGGCTCTTCCCTTGATGGAGAAACGTAGATGCCTGTTCGACAGCCGGTCAACACAACCAGAATGGCGCAAACGATCACCGATCTTCTCATGGTGACAACATGAAGCACCGACAGACAGCGACCATAAAGGGAATTCGAACTGGAATGATGGGAGAAACCTGGAGCGGGTGAAGGGAATCGAACCCTCGTATGAAGCTTGGGAAGCTGCCGTTCTACCATTGAACTACACCCGCCTTGGGTGCCCGGGCTGAACACCTGGGCGGAAGGCACTGCCGCTTGGCGGCAGGAACGCAATTCTAAGCCCGATTTCAAGGGTCGGCAAATGAGCAGCAAGAGACGGCCGGAAGCATGGGTCTTGCAGTCCCACTCGCCCGGCACCAGTCCCCGCTCGCAGGTCTTATATTGTAAATTATAGTCATTCTCATTTCTGTTGGCGTGTCTCCCATGGCTGCCTCCGACCCCACCCCGCCGCATTCCCTGCATGCGCTTTACCAGGACCACCAGGGCTGGCTGCAGGGCTGGTTGCGCAAGAAGCTGGGGAACGCCCTGGACGCCGCTGACCTGGTGCACGACACCTACCTGCGGGTACTGTCGCGCCGCGAGCCTGGCAATATCCGCGAGCCTCGTTCGTACCTCGCGACCGTCGCGCACGGCCTGATGGTGAACCACCTGCGGCGCCGGGACCTGGAGCGCGCCTACCTGGAGACCCTGGCGCAACTGCCCGAGCCGCTGGCGCCTTCGCCCGAAGCCCGCGCGATGGCGCTGGAAACCCTGTGCGAGATCGATGCCATGCTCGACGGCCTGCCCGTTCCTGTGCGGCGCGCCTTCCTGCTGTGCCAGCTGGAAGGTATGACTCATGCCGAGATCGCCAAGGTCCTGCGCGTGTCGGTCTGCTCGGTGCGGCTGTACATCGGGCGCGCCCTGCGCCAGTGCCTGGGGCTGGCGCCGTGAGCGCCGGCGAGGAAAAAGGCATCGACCCGCGCGCGCTGGACGGTTCGGTGGAATGGTTTCTGCGGCTGACCTCGGGCGCCGCCGGCAAGGCCGACCGCGAGGCCTGGCGGAACTGGCGCCACGCCGATCCCGAACATGAACGCGCCTGGCAACGCATCGAAGCCCTGACGCGCCGCTTCGAGGCGCTGCCCGACGGCATGCTGCCCGTGCTGAGCCGGCCGCGCTCGCCCGCGCGCCGGCGCGCCCTGGGCAAGCTGGTGCTGCTGGCCGGCGCCGGCGGCGCGGGCTGGCTGGCGTATCGCGACGACACCTGGCGCGGCTGGACCGCGCAGTACCGGACCGCGGTCGGCGCGCGGCGCGAAGTGCTGCTGGCGGACCATAGCCGCGTCGTTCTCAACACCGCCACGGCGATGGACGTGTTGTTCGATGCCCGGCAGCGGCTGATCGCGCTGCATGCCGGCGAGATCCTGGTCGAAACCGCGCCGGATCCCGAACCTGTCGCCCGCCCCTTCATCGTCCGTACCCGGGAAGGCAGCATCACCGCTCTGGGTACGCGTTTCGTCGTGCGGCGCGACGATGGCGTTTCGTCCGTGCAGGTGCTGGAGGGCGCGGTGCGCGTGCTGCCGCGCGGCGCCGAGGCCGGCGGCGCGCGCCTGGTACCGGCCGGCATGGGCCTGCGCTTCGGCGATGGCCTGGCCTCCCCGCCCGAACCGCTGTCCGGCGACCCGTCCGCCTGGCAACTTGGCATGCTGCAGGTGGACGGCATGCCCCTGAAGGACTTCCTGGCCGAACTGCAACGCTACCGCAGCGGCTGGATCGACTGCGCCCCCGACGTGGCGCGCCTGCCGATCTCGGGCGCGTTCCCGCTGGCGGACATCGATCGCGTACTGGCTACCGTCGCCGACACCCTGCCGCTGCGCCTGCGCTATCGCACCCGCTACTGGGTGTCGGTCCTGCCACGATCGGCGATCGGGAAAAGTTTGTAACACGCTTAGCGCTTTTCGCGTTTCAACTGGCTACGAGGGTAAGACCCATCCTTGGAGTACCCCGTCATGCCCCCGCGTTTCCCACGTTTGCGCGCAAGCGCGTCCCGCCGCATCCTGCGCGGCGCCACGGTCCTCGCGCTACCGCTGGCCGCGATGGCGACGCCCGTCCATGCCCAGGCGCCCGCTGCCGCCGCCATCGCGCCCGGCCCGTTGGGCCCGGCGCTGTCGGCCTACGCCGCGCGCGCCGGCGTGCTGTTGTCGTTCGATCCGGCCTTGACGCGGGACCTGCGCACGCAGGGATTGAGCGGCACCCATGCGTTCGAGGACGGCCTGCGCAAGCTGCTGGAAGGCAGCGGACTGGCGCCCTTGCGGCGCGCCGACGGCGGCTATACGCTGCAACGCGCGCAACAGGGCGAAGTGACCGCGCTGCCCGCCATCAGCGTGACCGGCCAACGCGACGGCGATGCGCCCAGCGAAGGCACCGGCTCGTATACCACCCCGGCCGCGGCCGCCGCGACCCGCATGGACCTGTCCCTGCGCGAAACGCCGCAATCCATCAGCGTCGTCACGCGCCAGCAGATGGACGACCAGAACCTGGTCACCCTTGACGACGTGCTGCGCCAGACACCCGGCGTCGTCGCCGAAAAGCTCGACGAACGCGTCACCTTCACGTCGCGCGGCTTCGCCTTGAACACCCTGATCGACGGCGTGCCCACCTTTTCCTTCAAGACGCCCGCGGCCGAGATCGGCATGCTGAACACGGTGATCTACGACCGCGTCGAAGTCGTGCGCGGCGCGGCCGGGCTGCTCAACGGCGTGGGCGAACCGGGCGGATCCGTCAACCTGGTGCGCAAGCGGCCCACGTCCGAATTCGCCGGCCGCGCCACCGTCGGCGCCGGCCGCTGGAGCAACTACAACCTGGAGCTGGACGTGGGCGGCCCCCTGAACGGCGCCGGCACCCTGCGCGGCAGGGCCATCGTCTCGCGTACCTCGGGCGACAGCTTCATCGACTACAAGAAGCGGTCCGACGACATCGTGTACGGCATCCTGGAAGCCGACATCGCGGCGAACACCACGCTGAGCCTGGGCTACGAACACCAGAAGACCGCCATCGACGGCGCCAATTTCGGACAGGCGCCCTTGTTCTACAGCAACGGCGCGCGCACCGACTTCCCGCGTTCGTTCAACCCCGGCACGCCCTGGAGCCAGTGGGACATGTACAGCGACAAAGTATTCGTCACGCTGGACCATCGCTTCGCCAACGGCTGGCGCGTCAAGATGGACGCCAGCCGCCTGAAGAACGAGCGCAAGGCCACCTGGGGCTACCTGTTCGAATACCTGCCCGTCGACCAGACCGGCGCCTCCACCATCGAGATCCGCGACAACCCCGCCACGTCCGTCAACAAATCCTTCGACGTGTACGCCACCGGTCCCTTCCGGGCGTTCGGCCGGGAACACCGGGCCGCCGTGGGCCTGAGCATCAACGACTACACCAGCAAGCTGAACCTCAATTCCGCCAACCCCAACGGTTGGGATCGCCGCCCGCTGAACTTCTACCAGTTGCAGGATTTCCCCAGACCCAGCCAGTTCTATACGTTCTACAACACCTTCCTGGACGCGAAGGAAACCGCCGTCTACGGTTCGACCCGCCTGCGAATCGCCGAACCGCTGTCGGTGATCCTCGGCGCCCGCGCCACCTGGTACCAGGAAAAATCATCGTCCTACAACGGCCCCGCCGACCTCTGGACCATCAACCCGACCACCAAGGCCAACGGCCAGTTCACCCCCTACGCGGGCGCGGTCCTGGACCTGAACGACACCTTCTCGGCCTACGCCAGCTACACCCGGATCTTCATCCCCAGGTCCGAGCGCGACGCCGGCAACGCCCTGCTTCCGCCTCAAACCGGCAGGAACTACGAACTGGGCCTGAAGGGCGAGCATCTGGACGGCAAGCTCAACAGCAGCTTCGCCATCTTCCGGACACAGGAAGCCAACGTGCCGGTGGAAGACCCCGGCGGCACCCCGCTGCCTGACGGCAGCGCGCCATACCGTTCCGTCCCGGGCGCCCGCAGCAAGGGTTTCGAGATCACGGCCGCCGGCGAAGTGGTACGCGGCCTGCAAGTGATGGGCGGATACACCTACTTCGCCAAGCGCGACAACGAAGGCGCCCTGCTGCTGCCCAACTACCCCCAGCGCCTGTTCAGGCTGGCCGCCAGCTACCGGCTTCCGGGCGAATGGAACAAGCTGACCCTGGGTGGCAGCGTGAGTTATCAGAGTGCGATCCACTATGACGAACTGGACGGACTCGGACGCGCGACGCAAGGCGGCGTGACCGTGCTGGGAGTCAGGGCGCGGTATGAATTCAACAAGCAGGTGGCCGCGTCGGTCAGCATCGACAACCTGACCGACAAGCGCTACTACAGCGGCTTGGGGGGATACAACGGCTACAACTATGGAACGCCCCGGAACTTCTGGGTGAGGGTCAGTTATAAGTTCTAGGGTTGAAATCCGCGGAGCCAGCGGGCATGCATGAATGCAAGTGATCCAATCCCTCCAAGAAAATCGTTTGTTCGCCCTCGGACCTTAAACCTACGATCCCTCCATGACGCGGTAAAGGCGTTCAACTGGAGGCGATATGAAGTTAGCGGATGGGCGCGCACCAGAGCGGGTCGGCATTGCCGGCCTGGGTGCGATTGGCAACTCGTTGGCAACGATTCTCGACAAGGGAATACTCGGACTTGAGCTCGCGGCGATTGCCGTCAGGAATCCGGCCAAGCATACGGCGTTCCTGTCTGGCCTGGTCCAAACACCCCAATGTGTCCCGATCGAGCGGCTCGCCGAACTGTGCGACATCGTGGTCGAATGTGCTCCCGCCGCGCTGCTGCCCGCTATTGCCACCCCGGTGCTCAGGGCGGGGAAAAAACTCGTCGTCCTCAGTTCGGGCGCGCTACTTGCCAACCCTGACCTGATCAAGCTGGCCGAAAAGCACGGGGGTCAGATCCTGGTCCCGACCGGTGCGCTACTTGGCCTGGACGCCGTCACGGCGGCTGCGGAAGGCACCATCCATTCGGTTCGAATGGTGACCCGCAAACCGGTGAAGGGCCTGCTCGGCGCACCGTACCTGGAAGCCCACGGCATTGCCATCGACGACATAAAAGAGCCGACGCGCATCTTCAATGGAACCGCTCGCGAGGCGGCTGTCGGCTTTCCGGCCAACTTGAACGTCGCTGTCGCCTTGTCATTGGCCGGAATCGGCCCGGACCGCACCCAGCTCGAAATCTGGGCGGATCCCGCACTCACGCGGAATACCCACACTATTCATGTCGATGCCGACTCGGCCTCGTTCACGATGAGCATCGAGAACATTCCGTCCGAGAACCCGAAAACCGGACGCATCACCGCGCTGAGCGTCGCAGCGCTCCTGAAGAAGATGCAAAGCCCCCTGAGGATAGGCTCGTGACCAAAAGAATCCTCCTGTGTGAAATTTCGGACGTTCCCGAAGGTCGGCCGCACCAAGTCTGTGCCCCGGAGCGCGACGACGCGCTCGCGCTCTACAAGGTGGACGGCGAACTGTACCTGACCGACGACTTGTGCACGCACGGCCTCGTCTCGCTGTCCGGCGGCGAGCTCGAAGGAAAGATCATTCATTGCCCCTTGCACGGCGGGGCGTTCGATGTGACCACGGGCCAGGCCACCGAATTCCCGTGCAAGCGCGCGCTGCGCACCTACGCTGTCGAAGTGGAAGACGGGAAAGTTTTCGGCCTAATCAACTGAATTCGAGAGAGCACCATGTTCAGCCAAGAGAACAATGAAAAACTGACTCGCGTCGGCCCCGGGACACCGATGGGAAACGTCTTTCGCCGCTTCTGGATGCCCTTTCTCATGCCAGAAGAGGTTGCCGAGCGCGACGGCCCACCCGTGGCGGTGCGCCTGTTGGGAGAGGATCTGGTTGCCTTTCGGGACTCGGAGGGAAAGCTCGGCCTGCTCGACCGCTATTGCCCTCACCGACGTGTCGATCTGCTCCTGGGCCGCAACGAGCAATGCGGCCTGCGCTGCGTCTATCACGGGTGGAAATTCGACACGCGGGGCAATGTCGTGGACATGCCTGCCGAACCAGCCGACACCCCGCTCAAGGACGAGACCAGGATCCAGTCCTATCCCATCGTCGAATGGGGTGGCCTGGTCTGGGCATACATGGGTGAGCCGGAACATATGCCCACGGTGCCGCCGGAAATCGAATGGGGTCTCGTGCCCCCCGCGCACCGCTATATCAGCAAGCGGTTGCAGGAAACCAATTACGCGCAGGGTGTCGAAGGAGGGATCGATTCAAGCCACGTCGGCATCCTGCACAGCCTGCTCGACGAGGATACCTCCATCCCGTTCCGCCAGCGGCAGATCTCGCCGAACTCCAGGATTCCATATCTTGCTTCGGACACCGCTCCCCGATTCTTCGTGCGTCATACCGACTATGGGATGGCAATCGGCGCTCGCCGCAATGCCGCGGAGGACGACTATTACTGGCGCGTCACGCAGTTCCTCGCGCCCTTCTACACCATGATCGCTCCGAACCAGCAGGGCGGGCCGATCATGGGACACGCCTGGGTTCCCATCGATGACCACAACTGCTGGTTGTTCACCATGACCTGGAATGCCGCGCGCCCCCTGGAAGCTCACGAGCTGGACCATGGCGGCGTACATACCCGGGTCATGGACGACGGCTCTTACCGACCCCTGGTCAATCGCCACAACGACTACAAGCGCGACCGAACGGAACAACGGCTGCGCAGCTCAACGGGTATCGAAGGCATAGGCATGCAAGATACCGCGGTTCAAGAAAGCATGGGGCCGATAGTCGATCGATCCAGGGAAACCTTGGGATCCGGGGACGCCGCCATCGTCGGCTTCCGCAAATGGCTGCTTCGATCCGCCGACGATCTCGAGCAAGGCAAGGCGCCTGCCGTGGCAGCGCATCCCGAGTGGTATCGGGTGAGATCGGCGGCCATCATCCTGGGCAAGGGCACGGATTTCCAGGTTGGGGCCGGCGCGGCTCTGCGTGTGGATTGACGGCATCCACGAAGGAGACATCCGTGACTCAGGAAACCCATATGGATGCTGAACCAGGCATCGTCATCGTTGGCTCCGGACTCGCCGCGGTCAGTGTTCTCGACGGACTCAAGGATGCCAGTTACGCAGGCCGCGTGACCATGATCGGCGAGGAGCCGCACTATCCCTATGATCGGCCGCCGCTGTCCAAGGACGTACTGCTGAAAACCGGTGCGGAATCGACGATTCTTCTGCGGGAACAGGAAACGTATGAGGGGCAGGACGTGACGTTGCTGCGAGGTCGTGCCGTCACCGCGCTCGACCCTTCGCTTCGGTGCGTGATGCTTGATAACGGTGACACCATTGACTACGGGCGGCTCGTGCTGGCAACGGGCTCTCGCCCGAAGGTCCTCCCATTGCTGTCGCCTGCGACGCCGGGGGTGTTCTATCTGCGCACGCTCGACGATGCGTTGGCGCTGCGCGTGGCAATGAAGCGGGCCTCGAGCCTGATCGTCATCGGCGGCGGAGTCATCGGCCTGGAAGTTGCCGCGGTCGCCGTACAGCGCGGGATCGCCACGACGGTGATCGAAGCCGGTCCCCGGCTGATGGCACGAACCGCGCCCCCGCTATTGAGCCACGTGCTGCAGCAGGCTCATTCGGCACACGGCGTAGCCATCCGATGCAACACGTATCCCGTCGGATTCGAATACGGCAACGACAGCCACACGGTAACCCTTTCCGACGACACGACCCTGGTCGCCGACCTGATTGTCGTCGGCATAGGCGTCACACCGGAGATCACACTGGCGCAGAGTGCCGGCATCGACTGCGGGGCCATGGGAATTGCAGTGGATGGCCTGGGTAGGACCAGCGCCGATGGTGTGTTCGCGGCGGGAGAAGTCGCCTATGCCTTCAACGACATCTCGGGCCGGCACGAGAAGCACGAGAGCTGGCACCATGCAGCCGCGCATGGCCGGCATGTCGGCCATGCGCTCGTTGACGCGCACGCCGGCTACGCGGAGATATGCGGCTACTGGTCTGACCAGTACGACTTGAACATCAACGTCTTCGGTTCGACGCAAGGTGATGACTTGGCCGTCCGCGGTGACCCCGACACCCGGCGGTTCGCCATCTACCACCTCGCGGCGGGCGCCATTATCGGCATTACCTGCGTCAACGATCCGAAAGAGCTGCGCATAGGCAAGCGGCTCGTGAAGGCTCGAGCCGTCATTGCCAGGGAAATGCTGGAAGACACGAACGCAAGCCTGCCGCCGGCAGGCTTGAAGGCGGCGTGACAAGCGGCTTCGCCACATACAGCCAAAAGAACGAATCAACGCTCACATACAAGGAAAAGACATGGCCAAGATCGTAATGGGCATTGGATCCTCACATAGCCCCGCGTTGTTGATGGAGCCCTCGGCGTGGCTTGCCCGCGCCGCGGTGGACGACAAAAATTTCTTTGCGCTTCATGATTTCGACGGCAAGAGCGTCTCGTACGACGAGCTCCTGGGCAGGGCAAGCCCGGCCGTCATCGACGAGATCACCATGGAGAAGATGGCCGAACGCCACATGGCCAATCAAAGGGCGATGGCCGAACTCATCCGTCGCCTCGATGCGGTCAACCCCGATCTGGTCATCGTCATCGGCGATGACCACAAGGAGGTTTTTGACGACGACAACATGCCGGCCATCCAGGTTTTCTGCGGCGATGCGCTGCCATACAAGCCCCAAGGCATCATGAAGTGGAAGTACGATCCCCGCCTGAACCAGGACCTCTGGTATCCCCAGCAGGAAAAGGAATACCCGGTCGACTCCGGGCGCGCCTTGAAGATCATCGATCATCTGATGAACAACGGCTTCGACCCCGCCCATTCGCGCTACCTGCCGCCTGATCAGGGAATGAGCCACTCGTTCGGCTACGTCTACTACAAGATGATGGCCGCGAAGATCTATCCGATCATTCCGATCAGCATCAACACCTACTACCCGCCGACTCAGATCACGCCGGGGCGCGCCTACCAGCTCGGCCAATCCATCAGAGCGGCCGTCGAATCGTGGCCAGACGATATCCGCGTCGCGGTGATCGCCACTGGCGGCCTCAGCCACTTCGTGGTGGATGAGGAATTCGATCGAAACTTCCTCGAGATCATGGCGTCGGGCAAGCCCGATGGCCATCTCGGCATGCCCCTCGAGAAGCTGCAATCCGGCAATTCCGAGTTTCGATGCTGGTCCGCCTTGGCCGGCGCGGTAGAGGGCATGAAGATGGACCTGGTCGACTACATCCCGTGCTACCGCAGTCCGGCCGGAACGGGTTGCGCAATGGCTTTCGCCACCTGGGAATAGGCGGATCGACCATGCCCTATTTCTCTTCAGGCCAAAGCCAGCTGTACTACGAGGTCCATGGCAGCGGGCCAACGCTGGTGCTGCTTCACGGGATGGGTGGAAATCATGCCAGTTGGTTTCCCCAGATTGCCGGGCTGGCGGACCGTTTCCGGTTGATCACGGTAGACGCGCGCGGTTTCGGGAAATCGAGCGATGCGGAAGGGCTCGGTCGGGACGGCTTCGTCGACGACCTGGACCACCTCTGGCGCGCACTGGACCTGCGCCAGGCGGTACTGGTCGGACAGTCCATGGGCGGCGGGTGCTGTGTCCTCTTCACTTGCCAGTATCCTGAACGCGTCGCCGGCCTGGTCCTGGCCGATACGTTGATCGGCATTGAGTTGCCCACCTCCCTGCGGGCCGGCATGGATGCCGTCCAGCGAGCTACCGCCAATCTCGGCCAGGCCGAGCGTGTGCTGGGTTCCACCACCCGTGCCGGGGACCCGGACAAGGTCGCCCTGTACGGCCAGATCGCGAGCTTCAACAGTGTCGGACTGCGAACACTGACTGGAACGCAGCGCGTTCGACCGCTGGACGACCTGGTTGCCACCCGGATACCCATACTCTTTGTCGTCGGATCCGAAGACATCCTTTTCCCCCCACCGCTGGTCGAGGCTGTCCAGAAGCGCGTACCGTCCTCGCGGTTCCACATCATTCCGAACGCGGGCCATTCGGCTCACTTCGAATCGCCACAGGCGTTCAACGACATCCTGACAGCCTGGCACACGTCGCTCCCACCGGCATCCAGGTGAAAGCCCAGGCGTCCGTTCTCTTCTGATCGACGCGCCCACATCATGCAACCGCTAACGGCATCCGGGGACACCATGGATCGCAACTCGTCATCGAATTTTTCCCACGAACGGCGCAAACTCTTGCGCGGTGGAGCGGCAACGCTCGCGGGAGCGGCAATACCGACAGCGCCCGGGGTCGCCACGACGCTGGACGGCGGCAGCGGACCGATTCGGCTCATCGTGCCGCACGCGCCAGGAACCACTCCCGACCTGGCCGCTCGGCTTGTCGGGCCCCGTCTGACCGCACGGGTGGATCGTCCGGTCGTTATCGACAACCGTCCGGGCGCCTCCGGACTGATCGGCTACGAAATGGTCACGAAAGCGCCGCCGGACGGGTCGACACTGATGATCACCGCGGCGTCGATAATGACCTTGCCATTGCTATACCCCAACGCTCCGATCAACGTGCTCGATGGATTCACCCCGATTTCCAATCTGTGTTCCACCAACTTCGCCCTGGTCATCCATCCATCGTTGCCAGCCGGGAATTTTCCGCAGTTCCTGGCCTACGTCAGGGCCCGGCCGGGAACGGTCGACTATGCATCGCCTGGCAAAGGAACCTTCCACCATCTCTGGATGGAGCAGATGTGCCTGATGGCGGGGCTCCAGATGAGTCACGTCGCGTACAAGGGAGCATCGGGAGCGATCACCGACGTGCTTGCGGGCCATGTCAAGACGATGTTCCTGCCCGTACATCAGGCAGTACCGTTCCAGAAAGAAGGCAAGCTCCGGATCATGGGCGTCATCAGTGCGACGCGAGATCCGAACTTCCCCGCGCTCGACACCCTGAGCGCGAGCGGCCTCCCGGGTTTCAACGGTGAAGCGTGGTACGCCTTGTTCGGGCCAAAAGGAATGGGCGCGAAACTCGCTGCGGACATTCAAACCAGGATCCAAGCCGTCCTGGCAGAACCGGAAATCATGTTCACGCTTGCAAAGCAGGGGGTTGTCGTCAAGGGAAGCTCAACCTTGGAGCTATACACCACGATGAAAAACGAACAGGAGAAGTGGGCCCGGGTGGTCAGGGAAGGCCAGTTGAACATCCGTGCGGAATAGCGCTTGATCGGGCGGGGCGCGCCTTTCAGGCTTGCGCCGGCGGCCCGCCGGCAACATGCTCCGCTTCGGCCAGGATCCATTCCGCCAGCAGGCGGATGCATGGATCGTCGCTCTGCGACTCCCGGGTTAATAAATAATAGGCGCCGGCGCTTTCGATCTCCCCAGGCAGCGGACAGACGAGGTCGGGATCGTGGGGGAAAATCTCGAAGAAAATCCTGGGAACGATGGCAACCCCCTTGCAGTCTTTCGCACCGCGAATCGCCATGAAGAAGTGGCCGAAGTCCAGTTGATCGGATCTGGCCGGCACACGCAGGCCGTGGTTCGCCAACCAGTCACCCCAGGCATAGCGGCGACTGGCCGTATGAATCAGCCGATACGAAAGAAGATCGGCCGGCGCCTCGATCGGTCTTCCCTGCTCGAGTAATTTGCGCGATATGACCGGAATGAGTACGTCAGGGAAAAGATACTGGGCCGTGACGTCCTTCCAGCTACCCACCATTTCCAGCTCGATGCGCGGGCATCGCTTGGGATACCTGCGTCCCGGAAACCGCCCCACTCGAATGGCCACGTCAACTTCATGCGTGCGAAAATCAACGGGACTGATCGAGGACACCAGCCGCAACTCGATGTTGGGGTGCGCTTCGGTAAAACTCGCCAGGCGCGGCATGACCCAAAGCGAGTTCAAGGTGGGGAGCACATCGAGCGTGATTCGCCGCCGTGAATCCCGCCTTGCCGAGATGGTTGCTCGTTCGATGTCCAGCAAGGCGTTCTGCACGGACAGGAAGTACTCCTGACCGATTTCAGTCAGTTCCACGCGCCGAATATAGCGTGTGAAAAGCTTCGCCTTCAGGTAGGTTTCCAGCAGCTTGACGTGGCGACTGATAGCCCCCTGAGTCAGGTGCAGCTCGCTTCCGGCGGCGGTAAATGAAAGATGCCGGGCCGCGGCTTCGAAGGCTTTCAACGAAAGCAGGGGTGGAAGACGCATTCCTTGGCTCATTGCGCTCAACTTGTCGAATTCGACGTCGCGACGGCGACCGACCGATCCGCCGGTCGCCTCGCGGCCGTCAGCCCAGATGCTCCGGGCACTGCACCCCACGGTTATGACGGTGCGCCAGCTCCCGCCAGGCGATGATGGGATAGTCGCCTTCGATCAACATTTCTTCCAGCCACGCCCGGTCGCGTTTGTAGAAGCTCTGCAGGGCCAGCCTGGCCTCGACATCCTGATTGTTGAATCCGTCGAGCGATACGGGCTTCCAGCGGCTCCAGAACTCCTGCTCGTGGGCCAGCACCTCCTCGGGCGAGCTGACCCGTTTGCCGATCATGATGAGGTAGTAGTGGGTGTTCTCGTCGATAGGAACGTACCACTCGAATTGATGACGTCCCGCATCGGGAAAATCGTCCACGCGCAAGACGCCGGGCATCCACAGTGACGCGGCCGTCGTACGGCTCGGAGCACCATCCGCACGCGAGTTGCGCACCCCTTTGACGACCACATCCCCTTCGACACGGCCTTCCCAGAGACTGTGGTGGTGGGCGAACGAGTCATATACGCCCTTGGGCTCTCCGGGGGCTTCTCTCAGCTCGATCTTTCCGGATTCGGCCGTGTGGCCAATCGGCAGGGACCGTTGTGTGTCGTTGACCAGCGGCGAGGTTCTATGGATATAGACATGCAGTCCATCGAAGCCATTTTCGCAGCCGACTCGCCAGTTGGATTCCACGACGTAGGAATCGCCTTCCAGCGCCATGTCCTCGTCCAGAAACATGGGCGGCACGTCTTCGGCCAGCGGTGGCACGTCGAAGTCATCATCCCCCAGGAAGACGAATACGACACCCTTTGCTTCTTCGACCGGATAGCTCTTGACGCCCCGCCGTCCAATGGCCTTGCTGTCCGGCGATGCAAGAATATCGCACAGTTCGCCGCTCTCCCACTTGTAGGTGAAGCCGTGATACCAGCAGGTGATCGTCGTTTTCGTGTAGCACTCCAGTTTCTGCGAGAACGGCACGCCGCGGTGAAGGCACTGATCCCGCAAGGCGAACAGTTTTCCGTCCACCCGCTTGATCAGTATTTTCTCGCCGCAAAGCGTCATCTGTGCGATCTGCGCCTCGCCGATTTCCCGCGATAGCTTCACGGGATACCAGTGATTGCGAAAACCGAGTTTGGCCGAGAGATAGTCGCGCCACGAAGGTACCTTGCGCAGCAGTTCGTCTTCGACAAACGTAATGGGTGATTCCATCATTGCTCCTTCAGTTCTGTTGCCTCTTCACGCTTCAGAACAGGTCATCAGAAAAAAATGCACTCGTGACAGCGACGAACTCGCGCGGCGACTCCATCATTGCCCAGTGCCCGACGTGCGGCAGCACGAAGCCCCACGAGTTCTCCATCAATTCCAGATAGCCATATGTACGGGCCAGTACGGCGATCTTGTCTTCCTTGCCTCCGACCACCAGGGTTGGCGTCCGCACGGCAGCAATCCGAGCGCGTTCATAGACGAGATGGCTGCGACGAATGACGTCAATGGCCACTTGCGCGGCGGGTTCCTGCATGAGCGCGTGGCGATACATGAGCAGCCGCTCATCGATCTCGTATCGCGATCCACCCAGGCTCTGCATCAGGCGGCGCATGGCCTCCACGGTGTGGTCGTAGCCCGCAAAGGCCTGCATGTAGGTCGGGTCCGGATTCGAAATGCCCAGGCCGGCGCTGCCCATCAGTACAAGCTTGTTGACCCGGCGGGGCTGCGCCATGGCAACGCCGAGGCTCGTCGCCCCCCCCATCGAATTGCCGATCAGGTTCACCGAGTGCAGCCCGAGCGCATCCATGAATGCCAGCATGTGCCGGTTGCGGCTGGACTGGCTGTAGTCATACTCCTGCGGCGCCGGCTTCGCCGTGCGGCCAAAGCCGGGCATGTCGGGGGCGATGACACGGAAACGTCGAGCGTAGGCCTCCAGGCAGGCGCTCCAGTTTCCCCAACTATCGGCACCGGCTCCCCCGCCGTGCACCAGGATCAGAACCGGGCCTTGCCCGATCTCCAGGTAATGCGTGTCGAGGCCATCGACCATGACACGGCGGCTGGATACACCCATTGCGGCCAGTTCCGCACTGATGTCCGGTGGTTGGTAGGAAGAGGTCATGTCGGATCCTTCTAAAAAGGTTGGTTGGGCTCGGAGTGCATCAGGCAGCATCGATGTGCATGGCGACGCCACCCATTCCCGTCCACCAGTTGTGCATGGGCTCGTAGTAGATCGCCGACCCCGTGGCATCGCCCGCGGCGCCCAGCATGCAGGCCCACGCGGCGATTTCGAGACCGCCGTTTCCGCCGGCCTCGATGATCGAGGCCGGCGTCCAGGTGGCGAGCTCGCGGCCCTGCCCGCACGCGATGCGATCCAGGATCCCGCGGTCCCATTCTTCGTTGATGCGGCCGGAATCGGGCATGCAGATCCAATGCGACAAGCCGCCGGATCCGACGATCGCCACACGCTCCGCATTCGGTCGTTGCTCCCGGATGTATCTGGCCACGACTCTTCCCAGCTCGTAGCTGCGCTTGCAGGTTGGTATGGTCTCCATGACCGTGTTGATGTACAGCGGCACCAGTGGCACGTCCGCGTGCACATTGATCATCGCGTTGGGCACGGCAATGCCGTGGTCCGGGCGCACGCGCTCCAGGCCGACGAGATCGAAGCCATCGTTCGAAGCAAACTGCACGAGACCGGCGGCGAATCCACGGTTCCCGGGATAGCGCCGGACAGGCACGCCGAGATCGCCGAGCGGTTCGTAGCCATCCGCCATGCCCACGGCGAAGGGTATCTGTACGTCGAGATCGAAATTGGTCAGATGATCGCTGGACACAATGATCAGGATGTCAGGCTTCGCAGCGCGCACGCGCCTCCCGATCTCGCGCATGCCCTCCGCCACGCGCTCCGTCGCCTCGATATGGTTATCGGGCAACCCGAAGGTGTGCGACGTGGCGACCGCGCTAACGAGCTTGCCCATGAGGCGTCTCCAGATAGGGTTGTATCGAGGCGGGTTTGAGGCCGAGCAAGCCGAGCGCGGCAAGAAATTTGAACTGCAGATTCGGGTGGACATTCAGCGTTGCCAGCGCTTTCCGCGGATCCGCGAGCAGCAACGCCTGCTGGTCAGCCGGGATGCCGAAGTGCGTGTAGACGGACCGTGCATCACAACGCAGTTGTTCGTTCAAGCTCGGATTGACGACGGTTTGACTGATGAGCCGATGAAGTTCCACAGGCGGCCGTTGCATAGGGATTGTCTCCTTTTTCCTGTACGCAGACCGCGCACTGAATTGTGCGTACTGTATACACAGAACATATTTTTTTCAATGGTAAATTGCTCGTATCGACGCACGCCGGCAGAAAGTCGGCTCTAATAGGCATCTCACGTCAACGTGTCTGACTGAACCGCACCCACACCACATCGACACATGCTCAAAGCAAGAAAAATGGCCCGCACATCTTCCAATCCCCTCATCGTTCAAAGCGCACCACTGAGAGAACAGGTCTACGAAGCCATCCGGCTAGGACTGCGCAGAGGGGAGATCGAACCGGGCCAGCGCTTGATGGAAGTCGATCTCGCGCAAAAGTACGGCGTTTCCAGGACCCCCGTTCGCGAGGCTCTTTTCCAGTTGGCGCGTGACGGCTTGATCGTAAGCAGCGAGCGTGGGTTCGTCCTTCCAAGCGATTCATTCGAAGACTTCGCGGATCGGCTCGAAGCACATATGCTGATCGATCCCAGGGTCGCCTATCACGCCGCCAAAGACGGTACCGCCGACGAGCTCAAGACCTTGGAGAAAGCGTTCGAGAAGGGGCTGCAAGCGCATCAATCCAATCGGCTGAGCACATTCATCGAAGCAAACTACGTCTACCGCATTACGTGGCGGACGATGTGCCGCAACGTGCCCCTGGCACGCTGCGCCACCATGCTCGAAGACCAGTTCCTTGCCGCACGCAACGAGTTCTACAAGGACCCCGCCAATCGCGAGATTGCGCTTCACTACGACCAGAAGCTGCTCACCGCGATGCAGGCACGCGATAGCCAGGGCTCGGAGGCCGTCACGCGCCAGTACATGGAAGCGCTGATCGAAAAATTCGTGAAAAACCGTCCCACCGACTCCCAGGCTTGATCCTCGCCATGGCGCGGCCTCCTGGCTCAGAACGCATGGCGGATGCCCGCCGCCACGCCGATCTGGTTCAGGCCTGGACCGGCACCGGACATGCCGTCGAGTGAATTGGCGGCGTTGCCCGAGTTGGTCAGATAGCCCCCCGTCACATACACCGCCGTACGTTTCGACAAGCTGTAGGTGGCACGGGCGACGTACATCATGGTGTCATCGTCGCTATGGCGCTTGGTATAGCGGAATGCCTGGGCATCAAGAAACAATGCGGGCGTCAATGCGTAGCCAACCGCAGCGAAAACCATGTCTTGCCTGAAAGATTGTGCGCTTCGATTCGTTCGGCCGATCCAGCCGCCGCTGACTCGCAGGCCGCCGACCTGTACGTAGCCATTCACCGTGGTTCGAGCCTCGTAGTAGGCACTGTTGTTCAACGCGGCAGGCCCTCCAAAAACGACGCCGGGGCCACCGTGGAGCTTGTCGTACGCACCAGCGATGCCCCATGTCGGCGCGTCGTACTTCAAGAGTGCCGTCCATTGACGGCAGGCCTTGCGATCGGTGGCTGACTCGCCCGCGCAGTTGGTGGCCGCGGGACCGCCTGTTGCCGCGGCATCGCGTCCGAAACTGTAGGTCGCCCCGTATTGGAAGCCCCCCGTCCTGCCCAGGAAACCGATGGCATTGTCGGTCCTATCATTGGCGATGTAAGGATCGAGACTGGCCGAACCGAACAGATTCGGGCCCAACTGGTCCGCGCCGAAAAGGGAATAGAACAACATCGAGTACTGACGGCCCAGGGTGACCGTGCCATAGGGCGTCGACAGCGACACATGGGCTTGCCTGCCAAACAGGCGGCCACCCTGCATGGAAGCGCCCGTATCAAGCGAAAAACCGCTTTCCAATACGAAGCCCGCCTTGTAACCGTTCCCCAGGTCCTCCGTGCCACGCAGCCCCCAACGAGATGGGATGGAGCTATTGGAGGGCATTTTGGTGACCGAGTCCTTGGCTGCGTTCACATTCGTGATGTGGGCAATGCTTTGGTCGACCAGACCGAACAGCGAAACGGACGACTGCGAGTGCGCGGCGGGGACGGCCGCGGTGATCGTCAGAGCGAAAGCGATAGTGGAGAGCTTCATAGCGAACCTTTTTTTGAGCAACAGGAGGCCTGGGCCGCGAGCCGGAGGCAACGCGGGCCTGGAAGTGTGGCCAAGAGAAGAACTTGTCGAATCAGCGCCCCGCCGGCCAGGCCGCCGGAGCTGAGATGACAGCGGCTACGTCTGGACGGAGGGAACGTCCTTGAAGCGCGGCAACGTTGCGCACACCACGCAAACCATCACCAGCATCACGGTCGATGCGATCAGAATGGAGTCGTAGCTTCCGGTCCGCGCTTGTACAAGCCCGTAGATGGCGGGACCGGCGGCGGACCCGGCCATGAACGCTCCAAAGATGTAGCCGTACAGTTCGCCCATGGACTTCAAGCCGAAATAGCGACTCGTGAAGTAGCCCAGCACATCCGACTCCGCGCCCAGGCCAATCCCGAAGAAAAAGGCCATCGGGTAGAAGGCCCAGGGCCCCACGCCACTGGATACCAGCATGAGGCTGGCGAGCGGCAGCATGAATGCAACCATCGCGACACGCGGTGCGAAGAAGCGATCGAAGAGAACGCCCGTGGCGATTCGGCCGATGATGGAGCCCGCGCTCAGGAGGCCGATGAAGACTGCGGTGGCCTTTCCGGCCGAGATACCGCTGTCCATCAACAACGGAACGAAGTGGATCTGGACGCCGTGCAGCGACATCGACATGCAGAATGCGATGAATATCAGGGACCAGAACACGGGCATGCGAAGCGCCTGGGCGCGCGACACGCTGAATGCGGGTGTGCCGCTGCGCAAGCCCGCCTCCTCCGCGCCGAACGGCTCCTGGCCTACATCACCCGGTTCGTTGCGCAGGAACAGGGCCACGATGGGAAACCCCGCCACCAACACCAGCAAGCCAAGGCCCAGATAGGCGACACGCCAGTCGTATTGCGTTACCAGACTCTGCGCCAGCGCAACGCTGATGGCCTGGCCAGCGGCCACGCCTGCCGAAGCAACGCCTATGACGAGCCCACGGCATTTGATGAACCAGGCACTCAACACTCGAATATAGGACACGTTGTTCGCCGCGGTTCCGACAACTCCGATCAGCACGAACATGCCGTAGAAGTGGACCAGTGTCCCAGAGAAGAAGTACATCACGCAGAGCGACAGCCCGAATCCGAACATCGATGGCAGAAGCACCCGGCGTACGCCGATGCGGTCGATCAGCCGGCCTACCAGAGGCGTGGAAAACAGGAGTACGAAGGCCCCCACCGATAACGCCATCGCGACTTGGCCGCGGTTCCATCCGAACTCCTGCCCAAGCGGTTTCATGAATACGCCCAGGGTCAAGAAGGCGATCGCGGTCTGGCCAAACGCCATTCCGACAAAAGCCACTGCCACCGTCACCCAGGCACGAAAGGAAACCCTGCCGCCTGTCGTCCTGGTGCCCTGGGTTACCCCGTCGCGGATTGCCGCGACCTCCGTGGTTACGCTCATTGTCTCCCCCGTCAGCGGCGCCGGCCCCATGCCCACGCCGTCTTTGTCGTTTCTCTTAGTTTTGTGCACTGTATTGTGTATACACAGTTTGAACCAACTTGAATGCCTTGAGCGATAGGGGCAAACCCCTTGATCGCGCACTGCCTTGTACCGCCGAGAACCCATGCCCCAGGCGCCATTGGGCACCCAGGGCTTTCATGAACAGAGTCGGACGATCAGACGTGTCCGTACTTCGCGAGTGCGTCCCCCAACGACAGACCGTCTTTCAACGCACGTCGTACCTGTTGCTCCGTGACGGTGAGCGCTTCGGATTTCTCCAGGACTTCGACGACGGCACCGGATGGAATCACGATGACACCATCCTCATCGGCGAGGATGAAATCGCCTGGCGCCACGCTGATCATGCCGCCGCCCGCGCCTCGAAGCGAGACGGGGATCTGCCAGGCGTTTACTTTCCATCGCCCGATCGATTGCACGGGCGTCCGGTAGCGCGCATATACGGGGTAGTCCTGTTCGGCGATCCAGCGAATGTCACGCACACCACCGTCGACCAGCGCCCCCACGCTTCCCCGCTCTTTCATGCCAATAGCGATTAGTTCACCGAAGTAGCAGAACCCCCAACCGTCACCACTCCACACACTTACCTCGCCGGGTGAGAGCCCTTGGCAGGCTTGCATCTTGTCGGCGTCGCCCGCCCCTTCGAAGGGAGTCATTTGACCGCGGATCGTATAGGCCCAGCCCGCCAGCTTGCCCGCCGTCGCCGGATAGGGAGCGAACTCCGCGGCCAGCCCTTGATTTGGCAGGCCCATCATGTCGAGAACGTCAGCGACGTTCGACGTATCCACGGCGAGGAATCTTTTGCGGATGATCTCGCGCTCACTGAGGTTTCCAGCATCCATGTCTTTCTCCTAGATATTCGGAATCAATCCACCATCGACACGCACCATGGACCCGGTGATGTACGACGCGCGTGCGCTTGCCAAGAACGTGACGGCGTCCGCGTATTCTTCGGGTTTCCCGTAGCGACGAGCGGGAATGGAAGAGGTGCTGGCGCAAATGACGTCATCAAGCGACCGCTTCTCGCGGTCGGCTCTGGCTTGGTCCAGCTGGGCTATGCGAGCGGTTGAAATACGCCCCGGAAGCACGACGTTGACCGTCACCCCATCCGCGGCGACCTCCGCGGCGAGTGTTTTCGACCAACCGATCAGCGTCATGCGAAGCGCATTGGATACGGCAAGGTTCGATATCGGGGTGATCACACCCGAGGATGTGCTCGTAATAATGCGGCCCCAACCCCTGCGCCGCATTCCGGGCAATACGAGCGAAGTGAGCTGCATCAGCGACAGGACCATGGCATCGAACTGTCCATGCCACAGCTCGTCCCGCACATCGGTCGCCAGACTGGGCGGCGGCCCGCCGGAATTGTTTACCAGGATATCAACGTCCCCCGCCCAATCCTGGATCTGCGACAGCAGTGTCGGAAAAATCTCCCTCCGGGACAGGTCCCACTCGAGCGGCAAAGCGTGGCCGCCACAAGCGCCGACCGCCTCCGCGGTACGGCATGCCGCCTGCGCACTCACGTCCGCGATGACGACGCTGGCGCCTTCCGCAGCAAGTTGCAGAGCGATTGCGCTGCCCAGGCCGCCGCCTCCCCCCGTAACGAGAGCGACTTTTCCCTTGATTCCAAAATCCATGCAAAAACCTCATAATTAACCATGCACGCTGATTGGACATGGGCATTACCGCTCACTCAAACGGAAAAATCTCATGACTTTGATGCGAGAAAATCATGAATAAGGATCGCCCGATCAGCCTTGCGGGTTTACGGGGCTTCGTCCTTGCCGCCCGGCAAGGAAGCTTCACGAAAGCGGCGGAGGAGCTATGCCTGACGCAATCCGCGCTGAGCCGGCAGATACAGGCGCTGGAAAGCGAACTGGGGGAACGACTGTTCGTGCGCACGACCCGCGTGCTCAAACTGACCGAAGCAGGCGCAAAGCTGGAGAAGGTCGCGGTAGCCATGCTGGATCAACTCGACGGTTGCGTTTCTCAGATCCGCCGCGGTTCCGCTAAGAAGCGGGTCACGATATCGTCGTTCTCGTCATTCATTTCGATGTGGTTGATTCCCAGGCTTGGGGCCTTGCATGCGGCTCATCCCGACATCGATCTGCACTTTCAGGCGACTGATCGGTTCGTCGATCTGGACACCGAGGACGTCGATGTGGCAATCAGATACTGCACGCCGGACACCTTGCCTTCCACGGGCCAGGTCTTGACCAGGGAAGAGATTTACCCGGTGGGCAGCAACACCGTCGCGGCCAACATCGAACCGGGTTTGGACAAGGCATTCGACCCTGAAGGCCAGACCTTGCTTCTTCAGGAGTCCACCACCAGCCTCTACCCATGGTCTGCCTGGGCGACATGGCTGCCCGACACCGCCACGGCGGAAACCACGAAGAGCCTGCGATTCACCAATCACGACCAGATCATCCAAGCCACGATGCTCGGGCAAGGCGTTGCATTGGGGCGGCATGTTCTCATCGAATACTTTGTCGAATCGGGCCTACTGCGGAGATTGTCGCCAGTAAGCATCGTTCCGCCGCAAGCCTACTGCCTGCTCGTCTCCGAGCGAGCCAAGGCGGTACCGGAAGTAGAGTTGTTCATCGAATGGTTGAAGTCGGAGATACGTATCGGGAACGCATCGCCCCAGTAGAGAGACGGGGATTTTTTCAGCACCCGCGGCGCCCATGGCTTCACCCTATCCATCCCACGCTTCCCCCTTTTCAATGACTGCCCCACCCTCCCTCGACACCTCCACCGGCGTCCTGCTCAACGTGGCCTCGTCAGCGCTTTTCGCGCTGATGTCCGCGTACACCGTCTTGCTGCGCCCCCTGGACGGCGCGGCCATCTACGGCTGGCGGATGCTGCTCACCGTCCCGGCGCTGACCCTGCTGGTCCTGGCCATGGGACGTTGGCACGAGATCCGCCAGCTCGCCGCGCGGATCCGCCGCGAACGGTTTTTCTGGGCACAGCGCTTGCTGTCGGCCGCGCTGCTCGGCGGCCAGCTCTGGCTGTTCATGTGGGCGCCGGTGAACGGTCACGGACTCGATGTCTCGCTGGGCTATTTCCTGCTGCCGATCGTGATGGTGGCGCTGGGCCGACTGGCCTTCGACGAACGCATCAGCCCGATGCAACTGCTCGCCGGCGGCCTGGCATTCGCGGGGATCGTCTACCAGATCGCCATCATCCGTACCGTGTCCTGGCCCGCGTTGCTGGTGTGCCTGGGCTATCCCGGCTACTTCTGGCTGCGCCGCGCCACCCATACCAACACCCTGGGCTCGCTGTGGCTGGACATGACGCTGGGCCTGCCCGTCAGCGTGTTTTTCGTCGTGCAGGGCGGGTATGCGCTGCCGGCCGATGCGCCGCCCGCCCTGCCGTGGCTGATCCTCGGCCTGGGCATCATCAGCGCCTCGGCGCTGGGATTGCAGGCGCTGTCGGCGCCGAAGTTGAACCTGACGCTGTTCGGCCTGCTGATCTACGTGGAACCGGTCTTGCTGGTCATCGTGGCCGCGGGAGTGCTCGGTGAATCCATTCCCGCCTCGCAGTGGCCCACCTATCTGGCGATCTGGATGGCGGTGCTGGTTCTGGTCGCCGAAGGGGTGGCCACCATGACACGCCAACGGCCACCGCCCCCACTATCCTGAGCTATCGATCAATTCATGTAAATTTTCGAATTCCCAAATGAAATCTCCCGGCATAGAGTGCGGCGGACAAGAAGGTTCCAGCGAATCTCGCCATGCGCACAAGATCGACAACGAGCGCGGCGCCACACCAGAGGAGAAATCATGGGATACCCCTGTCCCGCGAGCGGCATATTGCCTCTCGCGCTTGTCCTGGCCGCAACGCTCGCCGCCTGTGGCGGCGACGACGGCGGATCGCCGGCCCAGCCGCCCGGGCCGGGCGGGCCTGTCGGGCCGGTTGCCCGCGCCTGCCAGGTGGAAGATTTCGCCGACGTACGGATTCCCGCGGCGCGCATCACGGCGGTGTCGTCCATTCCCGCGGGCACCTATCGACCCGCAGACAGCCGCCAGGACCTGAACGGCGTCCCCGCGTTCTGCCGCATCGATGCCGTGGCCATGCCCAGCGCCAGCTCGCGGATCGACTTCCAGCTCTGGGTGCCGGAGGGAACGGTCTGGAACGGCAAGCTGGTCACCACCGGCAACGGCGGCTACAGCCCGGCGCTGAGCTATGGCGACATGGCCTATGCGATGCGGCAGGGCTACGCCGTGCTTGGCGGCGATACCGGCCACCAGACCGAGGACATGCTGTGGGGCGTCGGCAATCCGGAGAAAATCATCGACTGGGGATCCCGGTCGGTCAACGCGATTACCGTCGCGGGCAAACAATTGCTGGCCGAGTTGCGCGGCACGGCGGCCAGCCGGGCCTACTACCTGGGATGTTCCACGGGCGGTCATCAGGGATTTGCGGAAGCACAGCGCTATCCCGAAGATTTCGACGGCATCATTGCCGGCGCGCCCGGCAATAACCGCACCGCCCTCAATATCGAATTCATGTGGCGGTTCCGCTCCAACCGCCCGGCCAACGACAACCTCACGCAATTCCTGACGCCGGCCAAGCTCCGGCTCATCACGGATAGCGCCGTCGCGGCCTGCGATGCGCTGGATGGCGTGACGGACGGCGTTATCGACGATCCCCGCGCCTGCAGCGCGGACAAATTCGACGTCGCGACCTTGCTGTGCACCGCCGGCGATGCCGCGGACTGCCTGACATCCAGCCAGCTTGCCGCCGCCCGCAACATCTATCGAGGGCCGCGCAATCCCCGTACGAACGCCCAGCTCTATCCCGGCTGGCCTGTGGGCAGTGAATCGGGATGGTCGGGCTACATGGGGTCGACCGAACCGGTACGGGCAGACTTCTGGCGCTACTGGGTTTTCGACGATCCGCAGTGGAACTGGTGGACATTCGATTTCGACCGCGACGTTTCGTATGCGTATGCCAAGATTGCACCGCTGGTCGACCAGACCAGCGCCGACCTGTCGGCATTCAAGTCGGCGGGCGGCAAGCTGATGGTCTATCACGGCTGGAGCGATCCGGTGGTCAGCGCCTACGACAGCATCGGCTACTACGATCGCGTGCTCGATGCGCAAGGCTCCCGGAACGCGCTCGATGCGTTCTACCGGCTCTTCCTGGTTCCCGGCATGGGCCATTGCAGCGGCGGCCCGGGTGCGACCACCCTGCGCGTCGACGGCGACGCCGCTCCCGATCCGAGCCGCGACGTCCTGGCTGCCATGGATCGATGGGTCGAGCAGGGAACGCCCCCGGACGACTTCGTCGCGTCGCGGACGGCGGCCGGATCCGTGCAGAGAGCCCGTCCGTTGTGCGCCTATCCCAAGCAGGCGGTCTATCGGGGGACGGGCGATCCGGACGATGCGGCGAATTACGCCTGCCGCTGAAAGCGCGACGGACGCGGGCCACGGCCTCGATGGCCGTGCCCGCCGGAGACTGGCTACGCGGGAACCGGCCCGGCCGGTTCGCCCCGCCGCATGAACAATACGGCCAGGCCAAAACTCAGCGCCAGGGTCGGCAGGGCCGACCCCAGCGCGGTACTGGCAAGCGGCAGCAGATGATAGAACGCAATGCCGGCGATCCAGATGAGCACGGCCGTGACCCGCACCGAAGGTGCTTCCCGCAGCAGCCGTTCGGCATCGGCCCCCAGGCCCAGGGTGCCCAGCATCACCCCGAACAGCGGCACGAAGCAGGAACTGAGCAGCAGCAGGAACGGCTCCAGGCTGTGCATGGGCAGCACCATCGCCAGCAGGCAGCAGGCCGTGGCGATCAGCAGTCCCCAGCGGCGGATGCTCCAGCGCGGCGCCATGCTGTGCGCCGACACCGAAGCCGAGTAGTTGTCGCCATAGGCGTTGTCGACTTCGTCGATCAGCACCAGTGACAGCGCGATCAGGCCACCCTGGGCCTGCAGCAGGGCCATGATCAGGTCCTGGCTCGGCAGCGTCAGCGCGACCAGCACGCCCAATCCATAGCACCAGATGTTGGCCACGGCATAGCCGGTCCAGGTGCCCGTCAGCGCCGAACGGCCCCGCTTGCCGTGGCGTGCGTAGTCGGCCACCAGCGGCAGCCAGCTGATGGGCATGGCGATCACCAGGTCCAGGGCCGACAGCGCGCTCATGCCACCCGTGCCGCTCCGGCTCCACAAGGCGGCCAGCCCCTGGCCCTGCGCCATGGAAAGGAACTGCCAGCTCAGCCACAGCAATGAAAGCACGACCAGCGGCAGGGCCACGCGCGAGACGATGCGCCGCACCAGGCGCACCATGGAGCCACCGATGAGCAGCAGGATCACCGCCCCCCAGAGCAGCGTGGCCAGGTAGGGCCAGTAGTCGGCGGTCATGGCGCCGCCATGGCGGCCCACGGCGACGGTGGCATCGCGCATCACCACGAGTTCGAACGCGCCCCAGCCCAGCAACTGCACGATGTTGAGAACGATGGGCAGGCGCGCGAAGCCGCGCCCGTAGACCGCCACCATCAGGCCGGCGCTGGACAGGCCGCTGCGGCAGCCTATCTGCGCGACCCAGCCCAGCAGCCCGGCCCCCAGCACGGAGCCCAGCACGATGACCAGCAAGGCTTGCGGGGGACTCAAGGCCGGCAGCAGGTACGAGCCCATCTGCATGACCAGCAGGCCCACGCCCAGGCTGAACCAGAGCGACGCGTGGTCGTGCCACAGGAAGACGCGTTGTTCGCCGGGAACGGCGGCGAGCGCCTCGTTGCCGGGGGACGAGGATGAGGAGTGTGTCATGGGTGTTCGTTCGGGGGACATGGCCCGGTCTGGGCATGTCCCGCACAATACCAGACCACGGGCGCCGCCCCTGCGCGCAAAAGCCGGTCTTGGGGTGACGAACCTGCGTGCGGCGGCGCGACTCCGGCATGTCGCGCCTCGCGGTCATCCCCCTAGGAAATCACCTGGTAGTACAGATTCTGCGGATGATTCGCCTGCGCGAAAAAGAACCATCGCTCCGCCAGCAACCCCAGGTACTGCACCGCCAGCGCTCCGGCCAGCAGCGCGCCGCTGGCACGGAACTGCCCCCACGCCAGCAGCAGCGCCGAACCGGGGAACAGCAGCAACAGGAACGCCCAGCGCACGCCGCGGATCACGGCCGCGCTGCGGCCGTGGAAGAACTCGCGCGTGTTGAAGGTGCCACCCATCGCGCCCATGGATTTCTGCGCGATCTTCGGATTCCGGATGCCCAATGCGCTCTGCAGCGTCGAGCCCGACCGCAGCCGGGCATTGCGGCGCAGCATGAGCAGCCGGACCACCAGGCCGGCACCCAGCGACACATAGGCGGCCAGCAGGTAGGCCGGCACCCAGCGCGGCGCCGTCCAGGCCGCCCAGGCCGACGCCGCGGTGAAACCCGAGACGCAGCCCAGCAATGCGAAATTGGCCAGGGTGAACGGGCTGGCCCACTCGCGGATGAAGCGCAGGCAGGCGTAGATCATCGCCGTGCATACCCACAGCGCCAACGCGCAGGCCACGCACAGGAAACCCACCGCCGTGGCGTAGCCCTGCCCGGCATGGTGGGCCCAGGCATACCATGCCGCGGAAACGATGAAAGCCGGCACCGCGATGACCTCGCGCGAGAGCCACGAAGTACGCCACATGGCGGCGCTGCGCCAGAAACGCTCGGGACGGCCCAGGTGGAAGAACGACGCGAAGAGTCCCAGGATCGCCAGCGCCACGCACAGCAGCGCCCCGCCACCGAAGAAGCGCTGCGCCGCGGCCGGCTCGAGCGCCCCGCCGAACACGTCCGCGCCGACCAGCGCCAGCATCAGGCCCTGCGCCATGCCGCACAGCGTGGTCAGGAAAATGACCGACCAGGCGGGCTTCATTCCGGGCTCCGGCGGGGCAGGTAGTGATTCGCCGGCCGCGTGCCCCACTCCGGCATGAGCGCGTAGCCGCCGCGCTCGCGTATCGCCTGCGACACTTCGGAACGCTCGTCATGCACGTCGCCAAACAACCGCGCGTTGGTCGGACAGGCCATCACGCAGGCCGGCTTGCGCTCGTTCTCGGGCAGCGCCGGGTTGTGGACGCGGTCGACGCAAAGCGTGCACTTGGTCATCACTTTCCGGCCTTCGTCGAGTTCGCGCGCGCCATACGGACAGGCCCACGAACAGTACTTGCAGCCTATGCACTTGTCGTAGTCCACCAGCACGATGCCGTCCTCCTTGCGCTTGTACGACGCGCCGGTGGGACAGACCGGCACACAGGGCGGATCCTCGCAATGCAGGCAGCTCTTGGGAAAATGCAGGGTCTCGGTCAGCGGGAACTCACCCACCTCGAAGGTCTGCACGCGGTTGAAGAACGTACCGCTCGGGCTCTCGCCGTAGGGGTTCGCGTCCTCCAGCGGACCGGCCGAACCGGAGGTGTTCCACTGCTTGCAGGACGTCACGCAGGCGTGGCAGCCCACGCAGACGTCCAGATCGATGACAAGCGCGAGTTGGGTCATGGGGTTATTTTCCGCCGGCGAAATAGGCTTGGACTTTCCGGATGATGCCGGTGCCCGGCATCGGCTTCATGGCGGGAAACCGCGGCCAGACCTCCTTGGGCTCGCCGGGATCCGCCGGGCCGATACGCACGCGGACGTCGTACCAGCCCGCCTGCCCGGTGACGGGATCGCTGTTGGAAACCGTCCCGCCCGGGCCCGGCAGGGGCAGTTCTTCCGAAATCAGGTGGTTGAGCAGGAACCCCTTGCTGGATTCGTCGGCCTGCGGCCCGAGGTTCCAGGCGCCGCGCGACTTGCCGATGGCATTCCAGGTCCACACGGTGCCGGGTTCGACCGCCTCGCTGTAGCGGCACATGCACCGCAACCGGCCCCACTGCGACTCGACCCAGATCCATCCGCCGTCCTCGACCTGCGCGGCGCGCGCGGTGACGGGATTCACCATGAGGTAGTTGTGGCTGTGGATCTGGCGCAGCCAGGCGTTCTGCGAGTCCCATGAGTGGTACATGGCCATCGGCCGCTGCGTGATGGCGTTGAGCGGGTATTTTTCGAGATCGATCGCCGCGTGCTCCAGCGGCGGCGACCAGAATGGCAGTGGATCGAAGTGGCGCTCGATGCGTGCGCGCAGGTGCGGCGGCGGCTGCTTGCCGTCGCGCCTGCCCTGGGCGGCCAGCCGGAATTCCTGCATCACCGGCGAGTACAGCTGGATGCGGATGGGCTCGGGCGCGCCGTTGAAGCCGGCCTGCCGGGCAAAGGCCAGATAGTCGCGGTTCCAGTTGCGCATGTATTGCATGCCGGGCGGCAGCTCGTGGTGGAACACACAGTTGTTCTCGGCATATTTTTCCCACTGGCGCGGGTTGGGTTCGCCCACCAGCGACTTCTCGCCGTCGCTGCCGCGCCAGCCGCCCAGAAACCCGATGCCCGAACCGGGCGCGGTCTCGTAGCGGACGATGAAGTCTTCATAGCCCCGGTACTTGCGGCTGCCATCCGGCTCGGTGAACACCGGCAGCTTCAGGCGCCAGCCCAGTTCGATCAGTACCTCCTGGAAAGGCTTGCACAGCCCTTTCGGCGCAACGACGGGAATCCGCACGGAGTCCACCGGGCCGTCGAACTCCGAAATCGGCCGGTCGAGCAGCGACATCGCGTCATGCCGCTCCAGATAGGTGGTGTCGGGCAGGATCAGATCGGCGTACTGGGTCATCTCCGAGGCGAAAGCGTCGCACACCACGATGAAGGGGATCCGGTAGTCGCCGCTCTGGTCGCGGTCGTTCAGCATCGTCCGCACCTGGGTGGTGTTCATGGTCGAGTTCCAGGCCATGTTCGCCATGAAGATCAGCAGGGTGTCGATACGGTACGGATCGCCGCGCCAGGCGTTGGTGATGACGTTGTGCATCAGGCCGTGGGCCGAAAGCGGATGCTCCCACGAGAACCCCTTGTCGATCCGGATCGGTTCGCCGCCGGGCCCCACCGCCAGGTCGTCGGGGCTGGCCGGGAATCCCAGCGGGGCGGCCCCCAGCGGCGTCATGGGCCGCACCTGGTCCCAGGTATTCGGCGGGCGCACGGCCGGCGGGATGGATTTGGGGAACGGCGCCTTGTGGCGAAAACCGCCGGGCCGGTCTATGGTGCCCAGCAGGCTCATCAGGATGGCCAATGCGCGAATCGTCTGGAAGCCGTTGGAATGCGCGGCCAGGCCTCGCATCGCGTGGAACGCCACCGGACGGGCGACGACGCTGGCATGCTCCACGCCCTCGGTATCCGTCCAGGCAATGGGCAGTTCGAACGACGCGCGCATGGCCGTCTCGCCCATCTCGCGGGCCAGGGCCACGATGCGCGCCGCCGGGATGCCGGTGATGGCGCTGGCCCATTCCGGCGTACAGTCCGCCACCCGTTCGCGCAGGAGTTCAAACGCGGGCTTCGCGAGTTTGCCCCCGACCTCGCGTCCGCCCTCCTCCAGCGATTCGCCCTTGCCGACGATGAGACCGCTGTCGAGATCGACCAGGTCCAGGGCGTTGGTGTAGCGGGCGACGAAATCGCGGTCGAACTCACCGCTGGCGATCAGTTCCCGGATCAGCGCCATGAAGAGCGCGCCGTCGGTCCCCGGCCGTATCGGGATCCATTCATGGGCGATGGCGGAGTATCCGGTGCGGACGGGATTGATGGAGATGAAACGGCCCCCCGCCCGCTTGAACTTCGAGATCGCGGTTTTCAGCGGATTGGAATGGTGGTCCTCGGCGGTTCCTATCATCACGAACAGCCTCGCATGGTCCAGGTCGGGCCCGCCGAACTCCCAGAACGAGCCGCCGATGCTGTAGATCATGCCGGCGGCCATGTTGACCGAACAGAATCCGCCGTGCGCGGCGTAATTGGGGGTGCCGAACTGGCGCGCCCAGAGGCTGGTCAGGGCCTGCATCTGGTCTCGCCCGGTGAAAAGCGCGAATCGCTTGGGGTCCGTGGCACGGATCCGGCCCAGGCGATCGGTCAAGGTGGCGTAGACCTCGTCCCACGAGATCTCGACATAGTCTCCGTCACCGCGGGCGGAGCCCGGCCGGCGCTTAAGCGGCACCGTGAGCCGGGCGGGCGAATGCTGTTTCATGATGCCGGAAGACCCCTTGGCGCAGATCTTCCCCTCGTTCAGCGGGTGGTCCGGATTGCCGTCGATGTAGCGGACCTCGCCATCGCGCAGGTGGACACGGATGCCGCAACGGCAGGCGCACATGTAGCAGGTCGTGTGCTTGACCTCGTCCGCGGCGCCCGGCACGGGCGGCCCGAGCGGATCATGGACAGGCGGCGTGGGACGCAGGAATTCGAACATGGAGGTCCTTGCCCTCGGGCATTAGAGTCGCGTCAGGAGTTCCGGGACCGCCTCGAACAGATCAGCCTCCAGTCCATAGTCGGCAACGCCGAAGATCGGCGCCTCGCCGTCCCGGTTGATCGCCACGATCACCTTGGAATCCTTCATGCCCGCCAGATGCTGGATGGCGCCCGAGATGCCCGTGGCGATATAGAGCTGCGGCGCCACGACCTTGCCGGTCTGGCCCACCTGCAAGTCGTGCGGAGCATAGCCCGCATCGACCGCGGCGCGGCTGGCGCCGATCGCCGCGCCCAGCTTGTCGGCCAGCGGGCCGATGACGTCCTTGAAGCGATCAGCGCTGCCCAGCCCTCGTCCGCCCGACACCACGATCTTCGCCGCGGTCAGGTCCGGACGATCGCTGCCGCTGACCTCGCGTCCGGCGAAGCGGCTCCTGCCATACCCGGACACCGCCGGGACGGACTCGATCCGCGCGTCGCCGCCCGTCGCGGCCACCGGATCGAAACCCGTCGCGCGCACGGTGATCACCTTGACCGGGTCGCCGCTCTGCACCGTGGCCAGCGCGTTGCCGGCGTAGATGGGCCGTTCGAAGGTATCGCTGCTTTCCACGCGGACGATGTCGCTGACCTGGGATACGTCGAGTTTCGCGGCGACGCGGGGCGCGACACTCTTGCCGCCGGCGTTCGCGGGAAAAAGAATGTGGCCGTAGCCGCCGGCCACGGCCAGCACCTGGGCCGCGACGTTCTCGGCCAGGCCATCGGCCAGACAGGGCCCCTCGGCATGCAGCACCCGGGCCACCCCGCCGATCCGGGAGGCGGCCCGGGCGGCTTCGTCCGCCCCGCTGCCGGCCACCAGCAGGTGGACCTCGCCGTCGCAGGCGCGGGCCGCCGCGATGGTGCTGAGCGTGGCGGGACTGATGGAAACGTTGTCGTGCTCGGCGACGACGAGTGCGGCCATGCGACTCTCCCTCAAAGGACCTTGGCTTCGTTGCGCAACTTGTCGACCAGCGTCGCCACGTCCGGCACCCTGGCGGCCGACGCCCGTGGACGCGGCTCCGAGACCCGGATCGTGCGCAGGCGCGACTCGACCTGGACCCCCAGGTCGCCGGGCGTGACGGTCTCGATGGTTTTCTTCCTGGCTTTCATGACGTTGGGCAGCGTCACGAAGCGCGGCGCGTTCAGCCGCAGGTCGACCGTGACGACGGCTGGCAGGGACAACACGACCGTCTCCACGCCCCGGTCGACCTCCCGGGTGACCACTGCCTCACCGTCTTGCAGCTCGATCCTGCCAGCGAAGGTCGCCTGCGGCAGGTCCGCCAGCGCCGCCAGCATCTGGCCCGTCTGGTTCGCGTCGTCGTCGATGGCCTGCTTGCCCAGCAGCATGAGCCGCGGCTGCTCCCGGTCGGCCAGCGCCTTGAGCAGCTTGGCCACGGCCAGCGGCTGCAGATCTTCCCCGGTCTCGACCAGGATGCCCCGGTCGGCGCCCATCGCGATGGCCGTGCGCAAGGTCTCCTGGCATGCGGCGACGCCGCACGACACCGCCACGACCTCGGTGGCGATGCCCTTTTCCTTCAGCCGGACGGCCTCCTCGACGGCGATCTCGTCGAAGGGGTTCATGCTCATCTTCGCATTGGCGATATCCACGCCGGAGCCGTCCGCCTTGACGCGGACCTTCACGTTGTAGTCGACCACCCGCTTGACCGCGACCAGTACCTTCATTGACTCACCTTTGCGTGAAGCGCTTCGAGCGAACGGGCCTGCGCCGCCTCGTACAGCGCGATCTCGTCCAGCACCGGCGCGCCCAGGGCGTGCTCGAACGCCGCTTGCGCGGCGTTGCCGGCATAGCTGCGCGGTCCCGCCCCGCCCAGGTTGGACTGGAAGATGCCGGCGGCGCTCACGGGCAGGAAATCCTCGTAGACGATGGGATCGGCCCGGACCAGGCCGCGCTCGATCTGCGCCTCCAGGGATAGCCCCGCGGCGGCGGCGTCCCGGCTGCCCCGGCTGGTGCGCGCATAGCGGAAGAAGGCGAGCCCCTCCCGCCGCAGCGCCGTCAGGTCGTCGGGAAAGTCCTTGAACGCCCCGGCCAGCCGGCCGGCATAGTCCTGGTCCGGGGACCCCGGTGAGCCGTGCCTGACATTCGCCAGCAGCGTGTCGTAGCGCGCACGCCCCTTGCGGGTCAACGCCACGCCCCGCTGCTCGATCTCGCCGAAGCGGGCGGTATGCGTTCCTGGCGCCCGGGCGTCCTCGCCCACGAAGGCGATGCGTTCCTCCAGCGCCTTGAAACTCGTCTGCCTGAGCAAAAGCGCCACCTTGCGCGCGGGCGGCCCTTCGATCACCGTCTTGGCGGCGATGCCGCGCACCGGCATCGCCGCCTGGACGGCATCGATGTCCAGCGTGCGCGGCGTCAGGTGGTTGATGTGCGGCCCCTTGAAACACACGACATCGGCCACCAGGCGATGGGCATCGTGCAGCCGGGCGTAGGTCGCCTTGTCCACGGTTGCCGCGCTGTGCCAGCGAAACGTCTGCAGGGCCTCGGCCACCAGCTCGTCGGCCTCGGCGCCGGCAAGGGCTCCCTGCCCTTCGGCGCGTTCGACCAGGTCCAGCAGACGGGGGGTGAAGATCCGCCGCCGCTCCAGGATGTCGGTGGCGATCATGCGCAGCCCGGCATCCTCGATCAGGTCCAGGCGCAACAACGACGTGAATACCCGGAACGGGTTGCGCGCCAGGGAGGCATCCTCCACCGGGCGGAATGCGGTGGCATGCACGGGCACGCCCGCCACCGAAAGATCGTAATAGCCGACAGGCCGCATGCCCATGACGGCGAAGACACGCCGCATCGTGGCGAGCTCTCGGGCGGAGCCGAGACGGATCGCGCCATGGCGCTCGACGCCCAGACGCTCCAGCTCTCCGGCGCGGGCCAGGCGCTCGCGCAACGCCGGTTCGCGCCGCAGCGCGGCGACATTGACGTCCGCGACGAGATCGAGCAGCGCGCCGTATTGCGGCACCTCGCGCCGGTACATGTCCGACATGCGGCGGGAGAACCGGGCGCGGATCTCGTCGCCGTCCGCGAGGCCGGGAGTCTCCATGGCCTAGCGCGAACCCACGTATTCCGCGGCGGCATCGCCCGCGACCCGTCCGAAGACGGAGCCCGAGATGAGACCGCTGCCGCCAGGATAGTTCGAATAGAAGAGCCCGCCCACCATTTCACCGGCCGTGTACAGGCCCGGAATGACGCGCGCGTCGACATCTTCGACTTCGGCGCGGGCATTGATCTTGAGTCCGCCGAACGTGAAAGTGATGCCGGTGGTGACCGGATAGGCCTCGAACGGGCCTTCGTCGATGGTGTTGGCCCAGTTCGACTTGTTCAGGGCAAGCCCCTCCGTGCACCGGCCATCCTTGCTGTTCGGGTCGAACGCCCGATCGGTGCGGACCGCCGCGTTGTACTCCCGTATCGTGGCCAGGAACTGCTGGGGATTGACCCCTTCCATGCTCTCGGCCAGGCCCTCCAGGGTATCGGCGCGCACCTTGGTCACGCTGCGCAGCCGGTACTCGTCGCGCAGGAGGTGCAGCACCTTGTTGTCGAAGACCTGATAGGCCAGTTGCTTGGGCTGCCGTGCCAGCGCCAGGCCGCATTCCACATAGGTGTACATGCGGAAGTCGTAGCCTTCGTCGAAGAAACGCTTGCCTTCGGCATTGACCAGCACCCCGAACGGGTAGCTGTGTTTCTGGAACGCATCGCCGAACTTGAGATCGCCATAGTTCGGCGCGTTGAGGTCGCCCGCGACCACGTGGCAGCCCGACCAGTTGCCGGCCGGCAGCGCGCCGGCGTCGATCGCCATGCGCAGTCCGTCGCCGGTGTTGAAGCGCGATCCACGGACCTTGGCCAGGTCCCAGCCCGGTCCCAGGTAGCGGGCGCGCCATTCGGCGTTGGCCTCGAAACCGCCACAGGCGAGGATCACCGCGCCGCTCTCGATATCCTGGGTCTTGCCATCGATGCGCGCCCTGACGCCATGGACGCCGCTGTCGTCGGCAAGCAGGGAAAGCGCGCGGGCGTTGTAGTGCACGCTGATGCCCCGATCCGCGACCAGCTTGTAGAGCGAATCGACCAGGCCCGCGCCGCCGCCGACCACTTCCACCACCACTCCGCCGGAGAACTTGAAGCGCCCCCCCACCTTGTAGGCCTGCTTGCCGTACTTGGGCACGTAGCGCAGCCCGAGCGAGCGCAGCCAGCACACGGTATCGAAGCTGCGCCTGACCAGGACCTCGGCCAGGTCGGGATCGCTGCGGAAATCGGTGACGCGGAACAGGTCGTCGAAGAATTCGTCCTCGGTGTAGGCACCGAAGTCGGTGTTCTGCTTTTCGTCCTCGGTCAGGTCGGGTACGACTTTCAACAGATCGTCCACGCCATTGAAGGCGAAGCGCATCGACCCCTCGGTAAAGCGGCTGTTGCCGCCGCGCTCATCTTCGGGTGCCCGTTCGAGCACCATCACCGAGACGCCGTGCGCGCGCGCCGCCAGCGCCGCGCACAAGGCGGCGTTGCCGCCGCCGACGACCAGTACATCAGTATGGATAGCCATCCTCGCTCCCTTGGCGATAGGTGTACGCGCCGTTCAGTCCGGCAGCATGTTGAGGGCGGAACCGCTGCGGATGATCTCCTTGTCTTCCTCGGAGATGCCGGTATGGTCGTGCAGGAGCTGGACGTCCTTGTATTTCATGCGTCCGCCCGGATCGTCGTGCGGATAGTCGGTGGCGAACAGGAACTGCGACGCGCCCAGGAACGCGATGGAATCCGGCAGCTCGGGTTCTTCCGTCTCGATGGTGAAGAACAGGTTCTTCCTGAAGTAGTGGCTCGCGGGCTCCTTGTTGCGGCTTTCGTATTCCTCGACGGTGGTGATGCGCTTGCCCGCCGACAGACGTTCGCCCCCGGGCTTGACCCGGCGGTGGAAACGCGCCTGCGCGTCCTCGTCCTCGTAGTTGAGCGGCGGCTTCACGTAGGCGGCGTCGAAGCGCTCGACCAGCGGCTTGATGAACGCCGAGCCGGCTTCCGTGAATACCACTTTCAGGTCGGGACAATCGTCGAACAATCCGCTGGTGCACAGCGACATCAGGCTGAGCTGGCCTTCTGCCGGCGACGCCACGTCGAGCCCGTCGCGCTGGAAAATATTGAGATTGCTGATGCGGTGCCCGTGCTGGATGTTGTGCAGGATGATAGGCATGCCCAGCGCCTCGGCCCGCTTGAAGAAGGGCCAGAGCTCGCGGCGGCTGCCGAGCGTTTCCGAGAACTGGTGCTCGCGGACGGGGAACACTTTGTCGACCGCCACCGACTGGAAGCCGTTCCTGCGGGCCCATTCCATCTCGGCGATGGCGCCATCCACGTCCTGCAGCGCCACGAGCGCGGAGCCGACCAGGCGCCCGGGATATTTCTGCAGCAGGTTGAGGATGGACAGATTGTAGGAGTGCGCCATCTGCGCAGCCAGCTCGGGGTCCAGCGTGTAGTTGAAGTAGATGGCCGAGAACTGCGGCAGCAGCAGCTGCTTCTCGATGCCCAGTTTGTCGTACTCCTCCAGGCGATGCTCCATGTCGGTCAGGCCGATGTGCCGGCCTCCCGCCCCGGGCGGCGGCAACGGGGTCGATCCCTTGACGATGTAATTGCCCGGAAAGCTCCAGTTCACGAGGATGCCTGCGCTGTCGAACTCGAATCTCGGCCGCAGGTCGGCGGTCCTGCCGCTGACATGGTCGTAGATGTCGCGCGGAAGGATGTGGGTGTCCATGTCGATGATCATGTGCGGGCCCGCTAGGTGTGAGTGGGGGAAAGTACGCGCGTGGCGGCACGGCGTATTGGCTGGGTAATTTACGGACAAGCCATGGCGCTGTCAATAAATTTGGAAAGGCGTTCTAATATTTGGAAAACATGTATTGCAGCCCGATCGAGCCGGGAGTAGTCTGTTTCCAGCGCGTTTCGACCATGCGAGACGTCGTTCGAAAACCGATGGAACGAGACCCTGCCATGATCATCGATGCCGATACCCACTTCCTGCCCCCCGATGTCTACGACTACCTCGGCCCGGAATTCGAAGCGCTCCGGCCCCGCCTTACCTGGGATGCCGCCGGATTGCTGACCGACGTCCAGTTCCCGGGGGAGCCCCCGCGCGTCCCGGGTGCGACGCCTCTCCCCCCTCCCGGCACCGGCTCGCGCTACCGCGGCACCTACTACATCGAGGAACGACTGGCCGACTACGACAAACTGGGCATCCAGCAGCAATTCCTGTTCCCCCAGCTCACATCGACCATGTTCTCCTACCTGGTCGAGCGCCGCCTCGCCACGGCCATGGCCCACTCCTGGAACCTGTCCATCCTCAAGCTGCTGCGGAAGTACCCCGACCGCCTGATCGGCGGCGCCCTGGTCGCGCTGCAGGACGTGGACGGCGCCATCGCCGAGATGGAATGGTCTGCCGCCAACGGCTTTCGCGCCGTCATCCTCGACAAGGTCTTCCCCGTCCCCGAACACTGTTATTCCGATCCGCTGGGCAACCACCGCGAGCTCTGGCCCTTCTTCAAGCGGGCCGAGGAACTGGGCATGCCTTTGTTCCTGCACAACATCCAGCACGGCCACCGCATCACCAACCTGCTGAACTACCAGTTCAACGGACTGGACGTGCTGGCGCCGCAGGAAGGCCAGATGAGCCTCGTCTCGCTCGTCACGAGCGGACTGCTGGACGACTTCCCGGACCTGAAGTTCGTCTTTACCGAGGCCGGCGTCGGCTTCATCAAGCCGCTCGTCTCGCACCTGGACTCCGTCTTCAACAAGGAGATCGTCGACTACGAGTCGGAAGATGCCGCGCCGCGCTTCAACTATCGCAAGCTGGAAGGGGGCAAGCGGATCGTCTCGGTCGACGACTACCAACCGAAGAACAAGCACGCGCCCAGCCACTACTTCAAGAAAAATCTGTTCTTCACCATCGAGACCGAGGAGGCCGAACTGCCCGAGGCCGTCAACCTGTTCGGCGCCTCGCAATTCCTGTTCGCCACCGACTATCCGCACGACGATCCGGGTGGACGCATGAAACACAAGGACGTCCAGTTGCTGGCGGCCAATCCCCACATCTCGGACGCCGACAAGGCCTTGATCCGTTCCGGCAACGCCGAACGGCTGCTGGCGCCCGCCCGGCCCGCGCAGGCCGCCTGAGCACCGCCGCCATGTCTCTCGACACGCTCTCGGCCCGGCTCGCCGCCCACGTCATCGACACCCCCTGGGACGCGCTGCCGCCGGCCGCCGTCCTGGCCGCCAAGCACATGGCGCTCGACACCCTGGCCGTGGCCTGGGCCGGCACCTCCGCGCCCGGCATTCCGTCCGTGCGCGAAACCATCGTCGACGAAGGCGGCAAGCCGCACAGCACCGTCTGGGCGACCCACGCGAAGATTCCCGCCCGGTCCGCCGCGTTCCTGAACAGTGCCGCGGCGGCGGCGCTCGATTTCGACGGCATGCGCGCCTCCGAACGCGGTAGCGTCCATTCGGACAGCGTCGTCCTGCCCGCGGCGCTGGCGGTGGCCGAGCAGCATGGCGCCACCGGGCGCGAACTGGTGGCCGCGCTGGTCCTGGGCAACGACATCGTCACCCGCCTCGGCGCCGCATCGGCGCTGCCGCACCGGGGGTGGTACCAGACGGCGATCTACGGGATCCTGGGCGCCGCCGCGGCGGCGGCCCGCTTGATGAAACTCGATGCCGAACAGGCCATGCATGCCCTCGGCATCGCGGTGAACCAGGCCTGTTCGACGCAGTTGCCCAATATCGAGCGCAGTCTCGTCAAGCGCTATTCCTCGGCGTTCGCCGCGCAAGGCGGAGTCTTGTCCGCGCTGCTTGCCTCGCGGGGAGTCACCGCCGCGCGCCAGGCCATCGAAGGCCGGTCCGGGTTCTACGACCTGTACCAGCCCGGGGAACCCGATCGCTTGCTCGACGGCCTGGGGGTTTCCTATCCGCACGTGGAAACCGGCATCAAGCGCTTCCCCAGTTGCGCCTGCAACCACACCGCGATCGAGGCGGCGCTGCAACTGGCGCGCGAACACCCGGTCCACGCGTCCGAGATCACGGAACTCGACGTGACCATCTCGCCTTATGTGCATCGCCTGGTGGGCGCGCCGTTCGATCCCTCCACCGACCCGCAGGTGGCGGCGCAATTCAGCGTCCAGTACTCGGTCGCCGCGGCCCTGCTGCGCCGGCGCTTCGGCGTGGGCGACATCGAACCCGAGGCCGTGCTGGATCCGGCAACGCTGGCGCTGGCGCGGCGGGTCGCCGTCCACGTCGACGAAACCTGGGGCAACAGCCGCGCCGCCACCGTCACGGTCCGCACGCACGCGGGAGGCCGGCGCGAACGCCACGTCGCCCACATTCCCGGGTCACGGGAAGCGCCGCTGTCCGAGGCCGACCGCGGCGACAAGGCACTCGATTGCCTGCGCGCCGGCGCCTGCCCGCTCGATGCCGCACAGGCGCAGCGCCTGGTGGAACGGGTATTGGGACTGGACGAGCTGGCGGACGCCGGTGAACTGCTGAAGGGACTGGGGCCTGTCCACGCCGGATCCCCGTCCGCGTGACCGGGCCAGGGCATGGGCCGCGTTGCGGGCCCGTTGCGTACACCCGGTACGCCGCCCACCCGCGCCTTGCCCTGCGCGGCCTATGCCTTTGAACAGGCCCTAGCCTAGGACCTGCAAGGCCGGGTGGTAGCCAAGTTCGCGCGAGATCCGGACCGACACCTGCCTGAGCTCTTCGCCGAAGCGGACGAGCTTGGTGCGTGTCGTGCGCTCCTTCAGCGCGGAGATGCCGATGGCCGCCACGCCCTCGCGAAAGGCCGTATGGACCGGCGCGGCCGCGCCGCACACGCCCTCATGCCACTCGCCGTCGTTGGTGGCATACCCCTTCTTGCGCACCTCATCCAGCACCTTGCGCAGGTCGCCATCCTTGGTCACCGTCCGCGGGGTGTATTTTTCGAGCGGCGCCGCCAGGTATTCGTCGGCAAGCGCCTGGTTGTACGCCAGGAGCACCTTGCCCGACGCGCTGCAGTGCAAGGGTGCCGCGCTGCCGATGGACGCGTAGGTGCGGATGGGGTGCTTGCTGGCGATGACATCGAGATAGACGACGGCGCCGCTGCTCATCGATGCCAGATAGACCTGTTCACCCGTGGCTTCGCTCAGGCGCTTCAGATGGGGCTTGGCGATCTGGACGAAGTCCAGCCGGCTGAGCAGCATGCTGCCCAGCTCCCAGATCTTGAGCGTCGGGAAGTACTCGCCGCTTTCCAACTGCTGGACGTAGCCGGTCTCGACCAGCGTGCTGAGGATGCGGTGCGCGTTGCTCTTGGTGATGTCGAGCTTCGCGGCGAGCGCGCTGACCCCGATGGACTTTTCGATGCGACACATGTGTTCGAATGCGCGCAGGGTCTTGGCTGCGGTCTTGTCCAAAGCGATACGACATCGAAGGTTGAACGTGGGTCGACTATAGCACGGAGGTCTTTTTGAAGAACGTCATTTCATATATTGGAATAGGCTCCAGAGCCTGGATCCCGCCCCTGCCGGCCGCTCATCGCCTACCTCCGATTGACGAGTCTTCGCGTTGCGACAACAGCTCCGCCGCCGAACCGCAGCGTTCCAGCGCGTTCAACCGGTCGAAGAGCGCGCGGGCATCCAGCGGCAGGCCGGACCACAGCGCGCAGTCCTCGAATTTCGTCCACAGCGCATCGGCCGAGAGCGGCGCCTGGGGGTCGCCGCGCGCGTGGCGCACGTGCGCGCTCTCGATCACCTCGCCCGCGGCGGTCTCGACGCGCACCAGGTCGTACGGCGCGTAGCCCGACGTGCCGGGCATCTCCTCGGATTCGATCTCGATGGACACGCGCGGCACCAGGCGCTGGATCGGCTCGCTCAGCACGAACTCGTCGACGAGATCGCGCAGCCCCACCCTGCCCGCCACCAGCGCGCAGGCCAGGGCGAACTCGATGCTGAACTTCGCGTCGATGGCCGTGCGTGGCCGATGATTCTTCAGGATCACCGAATGGGACGGACTGAACCGCACGGTGATCGCCCTGACGGCATCGGCCCGCAGGCCGCGGTCACGTACGAGCCCGAGCATGGCGTCGATCGCGCGGTGCGCGCGGTAGCAGACCGGATACTGCTTGATCGCCAGGCCCTGCTCGACCAGGCGCCAGCGCACGGGCGGCAGCGACGGCGCGCGTTCGCGGTCGATGTCGCCGGCGGGGGACAACGCCCCCAGATATCCCTGCTCATGCTCGATCGCATTCGGCGCGGCCGTCAGCCCGGCGGCGGCGAAACGCGCGGCGAGCAGGCCGCAGGCCGCCGCCTTGCCCGCGTGCATGGGCTTGGTCATGAAGCCCAGGTTCGCCATCACGCCGCTGGCCTGCGAGGCCGCGATACCCAGGGCGTGCGCCGCTTCCTGCGCCGTCGCGCCGCGCAGCGCCGCGCAGGCCGCCGCCGCGCCCACGGCGCCGAAGACGCCGGTCGGATGCCAGCCCTTGCGCTGATAGTTGCCACGGTCGCGCGAGATCAGCTCGCCCCAGGTTTCGAACCCGGCCGCATAGGCCCGCAGCATATCGCGCCCGCTCGCGCCGACCGCCTCGGCTTCGGCCAGGATGGCGGGCACCAGCACGGCGCTCGGATGGCTGCCCTTGAGCGCCACGTCGTCGTAGTCCAGCACGTGGGCGGCGGTGCCGTTCACCCAGGCCGCGACGTGGGCGGGCGCCCGCTCCGGACCGAAGCAGATCGACGAGCCGCCGCCGGCGGTGTCGGGCGCGAACCCGCGCCTGACCGCCGCGACGGCCGGCTCGGCCGATCCGGCCAGCATCACGCCCACGCAGTCGGCGATGCCCTGCTTGGCGATGGCCACGGCCGTCGCGGGGATGTCCTCATACCGGAGGTTCGCGACGAAATCGCCCAGCGCGGCGGTCAGCGGCACATGCGTCACGACGTCAGCTCCGCCAGTTCCTTGCCGGTCAGCCAGGGTGTCTCGGCTTCGAGCTTGCGCTCGAGGGCATCGCGCATCTGGGCGAACTCGCCCGTGGCCGCGATGTCGTCGATGCCGCCCAGCATGCGTTCCTTGCGGGCCGGCTCGATCTCGAAGCGGTAGTGTCTGCCCGCCGGATCGGTCACCGTCTGGGTGGCCAGATCAATGGTGATCTCGGCGCCGGGCGCGGCGGCCAGCTGTTCGAGCAGGCCACGCACCGCGTCCTCGGGCAGCACGACGGGCAGCAGCCCGTTCTGGTAGGCGTTGCTCGCATAGAACGGCCCGAAGCTCGACGCGATCACGGCGCGAATGCCGAAGTCGACCACGGCATACACCGCCCCTTCGCGCGTCGATCCGCAGCCGAAGTTCGGTCCCGAGACGATGATGCGTGCCTGGGTATAGGGCTCGCGATCGAGCAGGAAATCGCCCTTGAGTTTGCCGGCCGCGTCGTAGCGGTCGTTATAGAACAGGAAGCTGCGGTAGCCCACTGTCAAGGGCTTGCGCAGGAAGCGCTGCGGAATCAGCATGTCGGTATCGACGTCGGCGCGGTCCAGCGGCGCCGCGATGGCGGTCAGGCGGGTAAACGGCTCCATGCGGAATCTCCTAGCCCAGGTTGCGAACGTCGGTCAGCCGGCCGGTGACGGCGGCGGCCGCCGCCATCGCCGGACTCATCAGGTGCGTGCGCACGCCGCGGCCCTGCCGGTTCTCGTAGTTGCGCGGCGACGTCGACGCGCAACGCTCGCCCGGCAGCGCGAAATCGCCGTTCGATCCGACGCACATCGAACAGGCCGAATCGCGCCATTCAAAGCCGGCGTCCTTGAAGATGCGATCCAGCCCCGCCGCCTCGGCACGGCGCTTCACGTCGGTGGAACCCGGCGACACCATGGCCGGCACGACCGCATGCCGGCCCCTCAGGATCTCGGCCGCCGCGGCCAGGTCCTCGAAGCGGGCGTTGGTGCACGAACCGATGAAGACGCGGTCGACCGTCACATCGGTCAGCCTCATGCCCGGCTCCAGCTGCATGTAGGCCAACGCGCGCTCGTAGTGGCCGCGCTGCTTCTCATTGGCCGCCTCGTCGGGATGCGGCACCCTCGCGCTGATCGGCAGTGCATGCTCGGGCAGGTTGCCCCAGGTGACCATGGGCTCGATCCGCGAGGCATCCAGGGAAAGCTCCTGGTCGAATTGCGCGCCGGGTTCGGTCGGCAACCCGCGCCAGAACGCCAGCGCCTGGTCCCAGTATTCCGCCGAGGGCGCGTACTGGCGTCCCTTCAGGTAGGCGTAGGTGGTCTCGTCGGGCGCCACCATGCCGGCCCGCGCGCCCATTTCGATGGACATGTTGCAGATCGTCATGCGCTCGTCCATCGTCATCCCGCGGATGGCCGGACCGGCGTACTCGATGACATGCCCCGTCCCGCCGGACAGCCCCACCCTGCCGACCACCGCCAGGATCACGTCCTTGGCCGCCACGCCCCGGGGCAGGCTGCCCTCCACCGTGACCCGCATCGTCTTCGGCTTGCGGAACCAGAGCGACTGCGTCGCCAGGATGTGCTTGATCTCGGATGCCCCGACGCCGAAGGCCAGCGCGCCGAACGCGCCTATGCTGGTCGTGTGCGAATCCGCCGCCGTGGTGACCATGCCCGGCTGCACCAGCGCCAGCTCGGCGGCGACGACGTGCATGATGCCCTGGCGCGCATCGGTCATGCCGATCAGCGGCACGCCGAAATCGCGGGCGTTCTGTTCGAGCTGCTCGATCATCCTGCGGATGTCCGGATCCTGGATGGCCACCACGCCCGCCTCGCGGTGCTGCGTGGGCGCGTAGTGGTCGGCGATCGCGAACTGCTTGAGGGGGCGGTGGATCCTGCGGTTCTCCAGCCGCAGGCCGTCGAAGGCATAGAACGGCCCTTCATGCACGAAATTGCGGTCTATATAGATCAGCGACTCGCCGCCCTCGCGCTCGGCGATGACGTGGCGGGCCCAGATCTTCTCGAACATGCTGCGCGGGCGCTGCGCCGCACGCGTGGTGTCAACCATGGAATGCTCCTTGCTGCGGACGCTCAATCGCCCCGGATACCGGTTTCCCGGATGATCGTTCCCCACTTGCCGGTCTCGCTCGCGACGAAGCGGCGGAACTCGTCGGCCGGCATCACCGACGGCTCCGCGCCCGCGCTCTTCAACTGTTCGACGAACTTGTCCGACTTGCCGACCGCGAGCAGGGCCTGTTCCAGCTTGTCGCGGATGTCCTTGGGCGTCTTGGCGGCCACCATGAAGCCGTACCAGGAACCCGCGTCGTAGCCCGGCACGCCGGCCTCGGCGATGGTCGGCAGGTCGGGCAGCATCGGCGTGCGCTGGGCGCCACTGGTGGCCAGCGCGCGCAGCTTGCTGTTCGCGCCGCCGTTGATGAACGGCAGCAGCGCCGGGATGGGACCGATGGTCATGTCGACCTGTCCCGAACTGAGATCCGCGATGGATGGCGCATTGCCCTTGTAGGGAATGTGCAGGATGTCGGTGCCGGTCATGCTCTTGAACAACTCGGTCGACAGATGGGTGGAGCCTCCCGGACCGCCCGAGGCATAGCTCAGCCCCCCTGGCCTGGACTTGGCCAGGGCGACGAGTTCCTTCACGTTCTTCACCGGCAGGTTGGCGTTGACCACCAGTACGTTCTGCGTCGTCGCCAGCAGCGCGACGGGCGCGAAGTCCTTGACCGTGTCGAACTTCAGCTTCGAATACATCGTGGGCAGATAGGCGAACGACGAATTGACCAACAACAGCGTATAGCCGTCGGGCGACGACGCGGCGACCATCTCGTTGGCGATCAGCCCGCCCGCGCCCGGGCGGTTCTCCACCACCACCTGCTGGCCCAGTTTGGCGCCCAGCCCTTCAGCGGCCACCCGCGCCACGAGATCCGCGGCCCCGCCCGGCTGGTAGCCGACGATGACGCGAAGCGGGCGGGTGGGGAAACCGTCCGCCGCCGCCGAGCCGGCGGTGATGCACAGACACCCGGCCGCGAGCCGGGCAATGCCTCGAATGCTCCTCATCTCCTCTCCTTTTCGCGCCTGTTCCACGCGCTTTTCTCGCTATACGGTGGCGGTTCCGCCGCCATCCACGGGTAGGGTGATGCCGGTGATGAACGCGGCCGCCGGACTGGCAAGAAACAGCACCGCGTCGGCGACGTCCCGGGGTTCGCCCAGGCGCCCCACGGGCGGCAGCTTCTTCGAGGCGGGCGAGCCGACCCGGGCATTGCCCTGGACGATCTCCTGGTGACGCGGGGTATCTATCGGGCCGGGCGCGATGGCGTTGACCCGCACGCCGCGCGGACCGTAGATATCGGCCACGCCCTTCGTCAGGACGTTGACCGCCGCGTTCGCGCAGCAACCGGGCAGGTGGGCCGGTGTCGGCTGGCGCCCTCCGCGTCCGCTGATATTGACGATCGCGCCGGCTCCGCGCCCGGCCATCCCAGGCAGGACGGCCCGCATGGTCCGCATGTAGCCCAGCAGCTTGGCCTGCAGCACCGTGTCCCAGTCCTCGTCGTCGAGTTCGAGGAAATCGCCGAAGACCGGCGCGGCGCTGCAATTGACCAGCAGGTCGATGCGCCCGAACCGCTCCTCGATCTCGTTCGCGGCCCAGTCGATCTTCGCGGCGGACACCAGATCGAGCGGAACCGCTCCCCGCGTCCAGATGCCGTCCGGCCCCAGGACCGGCCAGCGGCCTTCCACGCTGCGGGAGGACACGATCACCCGGGCCCCCGCCTCGGCCAGCGCCCCGGCTATCGTCTGCCCCAGGGAACCCGCGCCGCCGACCACCCAGGCCACGGCATCCTGCATGGGCCGGGACGGCGCCGCGAAGGAATCCGGCGCGCTCATTCCGCCACCACGCCGGCCGTCTTGATCACCTTGCCCCACTTCACGGCATCGGTCTTGATCAGCGCCGCGAACTGCTCGGGCGTGTCCGGCGCCGCATCGAGCCCCAGCTCCGTCAGGCGCTTGCGGATCGCGGGGTCCTGCAGCGTCTGCACCAGCGCGCCGTGAAGCTTGTCGATCACGGCGCGCGGCGTGGCGGCCGGGGCGAGCATGCCGTACCAGGTGTTGATCTCGAAGCCGGGCAGGCCCGACTCGCTGGCGGTGGGCAGGTCGGGAAAGAGGGGGTGGCGCTCTTCCGAGCAGACCGCCAGCGCCCTGAGCTTGCCGGCCTGGATGAAAGGCACCGCGGCCGGAATGGTCTGGAACACCAGTTGCGTTTCACCGGCCAGGACGGAGTTGAGCGCCTGCCCGCCGCTCTTGTACGGCACGTGCGTCATCTTCACGCCCGCCATCGTCTCGAACAAGACCGCCGAGATGTGGTTGAAGCTGCCGATGCCCGCGCTGGCATAGTTCACCTGCCCCGGCCGGGCCTTCAGGTAATCGATCAGCTCCTTGACCGAGTTCGCCTTGATCGATGAATGCACCACCAGCAGGTTGGCGCTGGTGACGAGCCGCGTGATCGGCGCGAAATCGGCGACCGGATCGAACGACAGCTTGGCGTAGATGGCCCCGTTCATTGACTGGGTGCCCATGGAGCCGAGAAACAGCGTATAGCCGTCCGGGTCGGCGCGCGCCACGTTCGCCGCCGCGATGTTGCCGCCGGCGCCGGGCCGGTTGTCGATGATGACCGGCTGCCCGAGCCGGGTGCCGAGCTGTTCGCCCAGCACGCGCCCCAGGATGTCGACGGTCCCTCCCGGCGCGAACGGGATCACGATGCGGATCGGCCTGGACGGATAACCGTCCGCCGGCCAGGCCGGTCCCACGGCCGCCACCAACGCGACGGCCAGCATGCCCTGCAATCTTCGTTTCATGGTCTCTCCTCCACCCCTATGGTCAGCACCGACCAAAGCTCCTCAAGCGTCTCGCTGGCGTCCAGGCGCCACAGAATGTCGAGCGCGCGGCGCGCGCCTGCCTCGTCCAGATGGCGTCCGGCCAGACGCAGGAACTTCTCTTCGACCTCGGCATCGTCCATGGGATTGGCGGCATGGCCGCGGGGATAGTCGACCGTCGCGACGTGGCGCTCGCCACCGTGCGTCACGATCTCCAGGCGACAGGGCACGAAGGCGGGAAAGCGCGCGCTCAACTCCGGGTCTTCCTCGACCGCCAGCCGGGATGCCAGCGCGTGAATGCGCTCGTCCGCCAGCCGCGCCGGCTCGAAGACGGCATCGCTGAAATCGCCGTCGATCAAGGTCGCCGAGATCATGTACGGCAGGCTGTGATCGGCGGTCTCGCGGGTGGTGGGCCGCCATTTCTCGGGCTCGTGACCGACTTCGCTCCAGGCGAAATGGTAGGTGTGCAGAATGATCCGCGCGATGTCGGCATGGGACACCTTGCGGGCCAGTTCGAGCGCCGCCGTGATCGGCGATTGCGCGTGGAATTCGGCCAGGAAGCGCTTGAGGTGCGCCTGGCCGATGCGAAAGCCCGCTCCGCGCGCGGTCAGTTCGGGCAGGTCGAAGCGTCCGACCAGTTCCCGCAAGCCGTGCGCGCCGTCGATGGCCTGTTCCGGCCCGGTCAGGCCTTCCCGCGCGAGCAGGGCCGCGAACAGGCCGTTGCGCGCCGCGTTGCCGGCCGCGCAGCCCTTCCATTCAGACAGCGCCCCCCGGCGGGTGGCCTCCAGCGCGAGGTTGGGGGTCACGGCCAGCGCGATCGCCTGCGCGGTCCGCGCCGCGTCCAGGCCCATGACATTGCAGGCGCCGGCCGCGCCCGCCACCGCCGTGTAGAACACATGGTCGAGACCGCGCTCGCGCATGTTGACCGCGCGAAACAGCGCCGCGTAGACCTCGTAGGCCGCCACGATGGCCGTGATCGTCGCGCGGCCGTCAGCCTTGGCTTCCTGGGCGGCGGCCAGCACCGCCGCCATGACATCGCTCGGGTGGCCGCCACCGCCGGGAAAGGTGTCGTTGCCGTCCAGGTAGCGGATCATGACGCCGTTGGCGAAAGCCGCCAGCTCGGGCAGCGTGCGCCGGGCCGTTCCCAGCACCGGGGCGCCGTCCGGCGGCTCCACGCGGGCGGCCAGCTTGCGCGCGATGCGGGACGGCGGCGCGTCGAACGCGGCGACGCCGCAGCCCAGCGCATCGATGAGACGGCGCTTGCAATCGTGCGCCACGCTTGCGTCCAGATGTTCGAAGCGCAGGCCGGCGGCGAAATCCGCCAGGCGGGAAATACTGGTGTCCATCGATGCTTGTCCTGGCAACGGTCCTGGGGTGTTAGAGCACGCCGGCGAAGAACGTCGACATGTCGTCGATGTCCTCGATGCGCCGGACGCGTTCGATCAGCGTCTTCCTCGCGGCCGGGGCCAGGGCGTCGCCGCCGTAGCCGAAGCAGGCATCGATCTTCGCGGCCAGTTCCTCGCCGCTGGGCGGCGCCTCCGCGCTCCAGGGGAACTCGCGCACCGTCCGCGACAGCCTGCCGTGCCGGGTCTGCATGGAGACCGTGGCGGGAGCGCGGGCGCTCTTGTTGTCCTCGTCGACCACGACGGCGATGCGGTCGGTGATGGCGCGGATGGCCGGATCGAGCACCGCGGCCTCCTGGATATCGTCGATGGCGACACGGCGGCGCATCAGCGCACTCGCCAGCGCATAGCGAACACTGAACTGCGCCGTCACCTGGGGGTTGCCCGAGGGATCGAAGGGCGCCCCCACCAGCCGATGCATCAACGGCGAGTGCACGACCTCGATCGCGCTCACGTCCTCTGGCTTCAGGTCGTATTCCCGGATCAGGGAGAACGCGGCGTCGAGCGCGGCATGACTACAGGCGCAGGTCGGGTATTTCTTGAGATTGGTCTGCTCCAGCGCGAAGGACAGGCCCAGGCCATCGAGCACCTTGAGCGGATTGCCTTCCTGGTAGAGCTGGAACAGCCCGAACTTGCCTTCGAAGGCCTCGCGCGGCGCGGTCACGCCGCGCGAGGCCAGCAGCGCCGAGAAGACCCCGGCCCGCGCCGCGAAGGCCGATTGCAGCCGCTTGGTCAGGGCCTGTTCGATATTGGCCTGCTGGGTACCCGAGGCCTGGCTCAGCGCGATGCCGAAAGCATGGGCGATGGTCGCCTCGTCCAGCCGCAGCAGGCGGGCGGCCGCGGCCGTCGCGCCGAACACGCCGTAGATCGAGGTGGTGAACCAGCCCCTGTGCTGCCCGGTGATCGAGCCGCCCAGCCGCGAGGCCAGATCAGCGCCCAGCGCGTAGGCCGCCAGGAATTCCTTGCCGCTCGCGCGCTGCCGCTCCGCGACCGCCAGGGCCGCCGGCAGCACGCAGACATCCGCGTGGACGGTGTTCACGGCGTCATAGTCGAGCGCCGCGCCGAACAGGCTGTTCAGGAAGGCCGCGGAGGCGGCGGGCAGCTTTCCGCCATAGCCCCATACCGTGGCTTCGGGCGTGCCGCCATCGGCCGCGACGAGACCATGCGCCTCGGGCGCGCCCGGCGCATCACGGCCGGCCCAGGCACAGGCCAGCGTATCCAGCATCAATCTCTTGGACGCCTCGACGGCGCCGGGCGGCAGCGCATCGTGACGCAGCCCGGCGACATGGGCGGCAATTCGCTGCGACACCGAGCGCGCGTCGGCGCCCCCCTCGTTCTTCACGATTGCGGAGTTCTGGCTCATGCGGATTCCTTTGTTGTCCTATTCAGCGATGGGATAGCGGCGAAAACCGGCGTCGTCGTCGCGCCCGATCTGCGTCATGAGATCGACTTCCCAGCTCAGGTAGTCCTTCATGGCCTGGTCACGGTTTTCAGTACGATCGTGCACCTTCACCCAGACGTCGTCCGTGTCGTCGGTCAGCCGCGTCTCGCCCTCTTCCATGGGATGGCCCGCCGCGCGCCAGGCCTGGGTGCCGCCCTCCAGCACGCGGACGTCGCCGCCCGTGATCGCCGCGATCTCGGGCGCGGCAAGCATCGCCACGACGCCGTCGGCCGAGGTCACGACGATGCCCCCCCCGGCGGGCAGCCGGGCAAGATTGCGTGCCAGGTTGGCGCGAATGCCATGCCAGGCGCCGGGGATGTGGCCGTCGCGATAGCGCGGCTTGGAATCGAGGTCGAGGATGCTCGCTCCCTCGATGGACAGCGCCGCGAGCGCCTGGGGAGAAATCCTTTCGCACCGGACGTCGGCCAGGCCCAGGACCTCGGGCGCCGGCGACTCGCTCACCCACTCGCCATATGCCTGCGCCTCGCGCAGCACGTACACCTCGTCCCAGCCCATCTGCATCAGCCACGAGGCGGTCATCGTCGCCCGCACGCCATGATCGTCGATCAGCACCAGACGGGCATTGCGTACCGCCACGTAGGTATCGGTAGTCTGTACGAGCTGGCCGCCGGGTGCCGACACGCTGCCCCGCAAGTGGCGGCTCGCGTATTCCTCCGGACTGCGCACGTCGAGCAGGTAGACCGTGCGCGCGTCCGCCTCGCGCAGGAACGCATCGAGGCCGGCGGCATCGAGAAACCGGACGCCGAACCGCCCCGCGACCCGCGCCGCCGATTCGCGCGCCTTGCGCAGGCCGGCCTCGGTCGGAGGCGGCGCCATCCTGTCCTTGCCGTTGTCCACCGGAAAACCGGCCAGGTGCCATCCCATCGTGCCGTTCTTCAACGCGACGACACGGTTGGGAATACCCGCATTGCGCAGCGACTGCGCGCCGATGATGCTGCGCGTGCGTCCGCCGCAGTTCACGACGACGAGCGTGGCATCGGATTTCACCAAGTCGTGAACGCGATAGGCCAGTTCCGCGCCCGGACAGTCGATGGCGCCAGGAATGCTGACCTTGCGGTATTCGGCCAGGGGCCGGCTGTCGAGGATCACCATGTCGTCGCCGCGGTCGGCGCGCGCCTTGACGTCGGCGGCTTCCATGCGGGGGGTCTCGTCGTGCCGCTCGACGTATTCGCCGAAGGCCTTGCTGGGCACGTTCACCCCTGTGTACACCTCGTGCCCGGCGTCGATCCAGGCCTGCAGGCCGCCTTCGAGCACCGAGACGTCGCCATAGCCGTACCTGGCCAGCGTCGCCGCCGCGCGGCCGGCCAACCCCTCGCCGCCGTCCGTCACCACGATGCGCGTCGAACGGCGCGGCACGAGCACGGGTACGCGGATTTCGAGCTGGGACAGCGGAACCGGGGCGGCCAGGAACATGTGGCCCTTGGCGAACACGCCTTCTTCCCGCACATCGAGCAACGCGATCTCGCCGCCGTCGTGGAGCATGCGCTTCAGGGTTGCCGCATCGACGACGCCTTGACTCATGGACTGCTCCTCCTGATGGCGGGGAATACCCTCGGGCGCGATGCGCGTGGAGCGATCAGGCCACCCTCTGGCTGCGTAATGTACGGTTCAATTCCCGCGCATGTCAATTTTTTAGAAAAGCGTTCTAATATTTAGAAATACCAGTTGCGCTGCCGATTTTCCGAAAGTAGCCTAGGCGACGCGATGCCTTGACACTCGATGCGACGATTCAACTATTCAAGGGGACAACCATGAAAGCGATTGCCGTCGTAGTTGCCGTACTGGGACTTGCCGCCGCCGTCCCCGCCTGTGCCGCGGGCTATCCGGACAAACCGATAAAGATGCTCGTCGGATTCCTGCCGGGGGGCGGCACCGACGTCACCGCCCGCCTGCTCGCGACCAGGCTTTCCGAGAAGCTCGGGCAGTCCGTCATCGTGGAAAACCGGCCCGGAGCGGGCGGAATGATCGCGACGGCAGCCGTCGCGCGCTCGGCGCCGGACGGCTACACCATGCTGATGGCCTCGGCCGCCGACGCCGCCCAGCACCTGATGCACAAGGATCTTTCGTACGACCTGTTGAAGGATTTCGCGCCCGTGTCGCTGGTCGTGACCGTGCCGTTCGCGCTCGTCGCCAAGCCGGCCCTGCCCGTCGAGAACGTGGCCGGGCTGATCGAGCTGGCACGCGCCCATCCCGGCGAACTGCGCTATGCGTCGTCCGGCATGGGCAGCGCGGCGCACCTGTCGAACGAACTGTTCAACACCATGGCCAAGACCCGGATCGTGCACATCCCGTACAAGGGTGTCGCGGAAGGGGTCACGGCGGTCGCGTCCAACCAGATCGACATGGTGTTCGCCAGCTTCCCGTCCGTCATGCCCCTGGCCGCCGCCAAGAAGGTCAAGCTGCTGGCCGTCAGCACGCCTTACCGCACCGCCGTGATGCCCGACCTGCCCACCGTCGCGGAATCCGGCCTGCCGGGATACGCGCGCTACGGCTGGTACGGGGTCGTGATGCCGAAGAACGTGCCGTCCGACATCATCGACCGCATGAACGCCGCCATCGTTGCGGTGGTAAGCGCGCCGGACGTCAAGCAGGCGTTCATCAAGCAGGGGCTGGAGCCCAAGAGCACGACGCGCGAGGAGTTCGCCGGTTTCCTCAAGGACGAGGTCGACCAGTCGACGGCGCTGGCCCAAGCCTCGGGGCTGGAGGCCGCACGCTGAAAAAAAGGACGCGACGCGTCCACCGGGGGACGGTGGCGCGCCGGTCCATCAATACTCGCTGCGTATCGGGATGTAGCGATGCAGGGAGGCGCCCGTGGCATCCACGCCGACCGTGACGGGGAAATCCCGGACCTCGAACTCGTAGATGGCCTCCATGCCCAGGTCCTCGAATGCCACCACGCGGGAGGCCACGATGCAGCGCGAAGCCAGGTAGGCGGCGCCCCCCACGGCAACCAGGTAGGCCCCCCGATGGCGACGGATCGCATCGACCGCCGGCTGCGTCCTTTCCGCCTTGCCCACGGTAGCGAGCAAGCCCAGGCCCATCATCTCGTCCAGGTAGCCGTCCATGCGCGCCGAGGTGGTCGGGCCGGCAGGGCCGATGACTTCGTCCCTGACGGCATCGACCGGACCGACGTAGAACAGCACGCGGTCGCGCAGATCGACGGGCAGCGGGTCGCCCCGCTCCAGCATTTGATGCAGACGTTTGTGGGCGGCATCGCGGGCGGTCAGCAGCGCGCCGTTCAGCAACAGGGTCTGGCCCCGCCGCCATCCGGCGACGTCGCCCTTGGCCAGCGATCGCAGGTCGACCCGTATCCCGTCGGGCACCGACAGTTGATCGGGGATATCGTCCCAGGCCGCGCCGTCCTCGGCCTCGAAGCGGGCGGGCCCCGTGCCGTCCAGGCTGAAGCGCACGAAGCGTGTCGCCGCGCAATTGGGGATCAGCGCGACCGGCAGCATGGCGGCATGACAGGGCGCCGATGCGACCTTGACGTCGAGGACCGTGGTATCGCCGCCCAGGCCCTGGGCGCCGATCTTCAGGTCGTTGATGCGCTGGTAGAGCTCCACGCGCAGCGACTCCTCGGGCGTCTCGGCGCCCTTGGCCAGCAGGCTCTCGATGTCGATGGGGGTATAGAGCGCCTCCTTGGCCAGCCGCATGGTTTCATCCGGCCCGGCTCCGCCTACGCCTATCCCGATCACGCCGGGCGGGCACCAGCCGGCGCCCAGCGTGGGAATCTCGTTCAGGATCCAGTCGACGATGGAATCGCTGGGGGTGAGCACCTTGTAGCGGGCCTTGACGTCGCCGCCGCCTCCCTTGGCCGCGACGACGACCTCGATCGCATCGCCCGCCACCAGCTCCACATGGACCAGGCCGGGGGCATTGTTGCGGGTGTTGCGGCGCCGGCCCAGCGGATCGGCCACCACGGTGGCGCGCAGCGGATTGGCGGGATCCGTGTAGGCCCGCCCCACCGCGTCGTCGATGACATCCTGCAAGCCCGGGACGGCGCCGCCGCTCTTCGTGGCCAGCCGGACCTCGACCCCCAGCTTCAGGTAGACGTTCGCGATCCCCGTGTCCTGGCAGACCGGCCGCCGCGCCTCGCGGCTCATCCTGCTGTTGACCAGCAGTTGTTCCAGCGCGCCCCGCGCCGCCGGCTGCGTTTCGCGATCGCGCGCGCGCCTGAGCGCGGCAACGAAATCGGCGGGATGGGTATGGCTGACCTGTTGCAGCGCGGCGGCCACGCTGGCCGCGAGGTCTTCGACGTACAGTGTCTTCATGATCCGGTTCGTGATGAATGGGAAGTCGGATGCGGCCGGCGCGCGGCCAGCCGCGCGGGCGCCCTATTGAGGAGGAATACCCGCGGCCTTCACCACTTTCGCCCAGCGGCCGACCTCGGCGCCGGTCAGGGCCTGGAAGGCCTGCGCGCCATATTCGTCGCGCTTCAGCAGATGCAGGCCCCGCTCCGAAAGCTGGGCTTGCAGCGCGGGGTCGGACATCATCCTCAGGTAGGCCTGGTTGATCGTCCGGACCACCGCGTCCGGTGTGCCCGCGGGGGCGTACAGACCGTACCAGGTCGTGGCCTCGAATCCGGGAATGATGCTGGCGATGGGCGGCACGCCGGGAAACTGGGCCATGGGGCCTTGCGTGCCGACGCCAAGCGCCCTGACGCGGCCGCCGGCCACGGCGGCGCCGGCCGTGTTGCTCTGGTCGAACACGGCATCCAGGCGTCCGGCCATCAGGTCGGCCAGCGCCGGTGCATTGCCGCGATACGGCACGGACTGGATCTTCACGCCCAGTTCGGAAGCGAACAATTCGGCCACCAGGTGCGAGACCGATCCGACGCCGGCGGTGCCGAACGTGATGCCCGTTGCGCTGTCGCGCGCGGCCTGCACGAGTTCCGCAAGCGTCCGGTACTTGGAGTCCCTGCCGACCAGCAATACCGCCGGGGTGTCCGGAAAGCGGACGACGGCGGTGAAATCCTTGACCGGGTCGTAGCGCAGCGATTTGTACAGGGCCGGCCCCGCCCCCATGAAACCCATGTGGCCCACGACGAAGTGGTAGCCGTCCGCCGGATTGGACGCGGCCTTCGTGGCCCCTATCGTGCCGCCGGCGCCGGCCACGTTCTCGATCACGATCGTCCCCTTCAACTGTCCGGCGAGCTTGTCCGCGACGGTACGCGCCAGCGTATCCGCGGGCCCGCCCGCGGCCAGTGGCACAATCCAGTTCAACGGCCGGGCGGGATAGTTGTCCGCCCAGGCCGGTCCGGCCGCGGCTGCCGCCAACAGGACGGACAGGCCACCTAGTGCGCTGCGCATGCGCTCCCCCTTGTTCTCTTGTATGCGATGAAGGCGGGGATCCTAGCAGCGGCGCCAAATGGCGGTCCAATACATCCTTTTCGACAACCAATAAAATATTTATATGATCAGCGAGAAGATCCTGAGGCAATTCATTGCCGTTGCCGAATCGCTGAATTTCGGCCGTGCCGCCGAGCGGCTGCACATCGCGCAGCCCGCCTTGAGCTACGCCGTCGGCAAGCTCGAACGCCACCTGGGCGTACGCCTGCTGCACCGCGGGCGAGGCGGCGTCAGCCTGACTCCGGCGGGGCACACTTTCCTGGCGGAAGGCGAACGCCTGTTGCAGCAGATCGGCCATGCCGTCGAACAAACGCGCGCCGCGGCGCATGGCAAGGCGGGCAAGCTGACGATCGGCTTTCTGGGCACCTGTGGATACGGGCTCATGCCCCGGCTCGTGGAACACTTCCGCGGGGTCTGTCCGGACGTCGAGCTGCAATTGTTCGAAATGAGCACGCTGGAACAGCTCGCCGCCTTCGCCGACCAGCGCATAGACCTGGGCCTCCTGCGCACACCGTTCTTCGGTCCCCAGGACGATCTGGAGACGCATCTGCTGACGACCGACGAACTGGTGGCCGCGCTGCCGGCCGGCCATCCACTGTCGGGCCGGAAACGGATCACCATCTCCGACCTGCGCGATGCCAGATTCGTCGTGTTCGGCCGAGATCACGTTCCCGCCGCCTATGCCTCGCTGATGGCCCTGTGCCTGGGATCCGGCTTCCATCCCACCATCATCCAGGAGTGCGCGCAGGTCTCGAGCATGCTTTCGGTCGTTGCCGCGGGGACAGGCGTGGGCATCGTCCCGGGCGACCTGCTCGCGCTCAGGCACCAGCGCGTCAAGTTCGTGCCCCTGTCGGCCACACACCCCGCCGCCCGGGTCGAGGTGTCGCTGGCCTGGCGCAAAGACAGCGACCATGCGGGCGCGCGCAACTTCGTCGCCAGCGCCCGGGCCTGCCTGGAAGCGAATGCCGGCTAGCCGGCCGCAGCCACCACTTTCCCCGGATTCATGATTCCCAGCGGATCCACCGCGGCCTTGATCGTACGCATCAGCGCGATCTCGGACGCCGAGCGGGAATAGTGCAGGAACGCCCGCTTGTGCAGCCCGACGCCATGTTCGGCGGCAATGGAACCTCCCAGCGCCTGCACGCAGCCGTAGACCACTTCTTCGATCTCGTGCACGGGCAATGGCCGGTCGTCCACCTGTACGATGAAATGGATATTGCCATCGCCGGCGTGGCCGAAGGCAATGGTGCGCAGGGACGGCCACCCCGCGCCCAAGCGCTCGCGACAAGTGTCGACGAAATCGCCGATCCGGCCCGTGGGGACGCTGATATCGAACCCCACGCGCGGGCCGAGCGCGGGCAGGAAGTCGCTGCCGGACTCGCGCAGTTCCCAGAAGGCCTGGGTGTCGCGCAGCGACTGCGCGAGCGCGGCGTCCTCGACCAAGCCTTCCTCGATCGCCGCCTCGATCAGCGCGGTGAACGGGTCGGCATCCCTTTCCGGTTCGAAGCCCGAGGACTCGATCAGCAGGTAGAGTCCGTGATCCGCCGCCAGTGGCGCGGTCCCGCGGCCCTGGCGCGCGGCATGCGCCAGCGCCAGCCCGTAGAAATCCGGCCACATCAATTCGAACGCCGACAGCGCCGGACCCAGCCTGGTGCGGGCCAGGCGCAGGAGGCGGCTCGCGGCGGCGTAGCCGGTCAGCGCGCACAGCGCGGTGTTCTGGCTGGCGGGCCGGGGCACCAGGCGCAGCACCAGGCGGGTGATGACGCCCAGCGTGCCCTCGCTGCCGATGAAAAGCTGCTTCAGGTCGAAGCCGGCATTGTTCTTCTGCATCCGGTTGAGCGAGGATACGATGGTGCCGTCGGGCAGCACCGCCTCCAGCCCCAGGACCAGGTCGCGCATCATGCCGTAGCGCAGCACGCGGTTGCCGCCCGCGTTGGTGGCGGCATTGCCGCCTATGCTGCACGAACCGCGGGCGCCGATGTCGAGCGGGAACATCCAGCCGGCGGCTTCGGCCGCCTCCTGCACGCGCTGCAGGGGCGTACCGGCCAGCACGGTCAGGGTGCCCGACCCGGCATCCGTTTCCTCGATGCCCTGCATGCGCTGCAGCGACAGCAGCACGCAGCCATCCACGGGCGTCGCGCCCCCGGACAACCCTGTCAGGCCGCCCTGCGGCACGACGGGCACCCGCAACCGGGAACAGCAGGCCAGCAGGCGCGAGACCTCGTCGGCCGTGCGCGGCAGGGCCAGGGCCAGCGGCTCATCGCCGGGCCCGGCGGCGACCACCCAATCGCGCAGATGGCGCTCGGGAATGTCGGCGGCGGACCGGACGACATCCCCGCCCACCGCCGCCCGCAATTCGTCCAGCGCCCGCATCAGTGGCGATGCCCGGTCATCAGATCGAGACCCGGTTGGCGGACTCGTGCCAGGGAATCATCACCTTGCGCAGCGAACCCACGGCGAAATACAGCGAGAAGCCGATGGCCGCCAGCAACAGCACGACGGCGAACAAGGTGTCGACCTCGAGCTCCTGCAGCTTGATGGTGGCCAGGTAGCCCAGGCCGCGCGTGCCGGCCACGAATTCGCCCACCACCGCGCCGATGATGGCCAGCACGATGGCCATTTCCATCCCGGTCAGGATGTAGGGCAGCGAACTGGGAACGACCAGCAGGCGAAAACGCCGGGACTGCGTGGCCCGCCCCACCGTGAACACCTCGGACAGGCCGCGGTCCACCGATTTCGCGCCCAGGTAGCTGTTGGCGAACACGGGGAAAAAGGCCAGCACCGCCGAGACGATGATCTTGGATTCCAGCCCGAAGCCGAACCACAGGATGAACAACGGGATCAGCGCGACCTTGGGCGTGACCTGCAAGGCGATCACGAAGGGCTTGAACACGGTGTCGAGAATGGCGACGCGGCCCAGGAGCTGACCGACGATGGTGCCGAACACGATGGCGAACAGGAAGCCCCCGAGGCATTCGGTCAGCGTAATGCCCAAGTGGTAATAGGTGTCCGTGGAACCGAGCAGACGGAACAGGGCCACCACGACCAGTTCGGGCGCCGGCAGCACCAGCGGCGACACCTCGAAGAAATGCACGTATCCCTTCCAGATCAGGAAGAACGCCGCCACGGCGGATACTTGTAGAGCGAGTCGTTTCATGTCGGGTCAGAGCTCCAGTTTTTTCCGGATATCGCTGCACAACTTGCCGAACTCGGGCGAACCGAGGGCTTCCGTGCGGGGACGCGGCAGGTCGATCTTGAATTCGGCCACCACGCGGCCGGGACGGGCCGACATCACGATCACGCGGTCGGCCAGGTGCACGGCCTCGCTGATCGAGTGGGTGATCAGCAGCGCGGCGAACCCCTGCTCGGTCCAGATGCGTTCGGTATCGGCGGTGATCTGCTCACGCGTGAGCGCATCCAGCGCGCCGAACGGCTCGTCCAGGAGCAGCAGCTCGGGATCGGTGAACAGCGCGCGCGCCACCGAGGCGCGCTGCTTCATGCCGCCCGACAGTTCGGCCGGACGACGCTTCTCGAACCCGGTCAGGCCGACCAGCTTGCACAACGCGCGCGCGCGGTCGACGTCGGCGGCCGAGGCCCGGCCCTGCATGAGCCGGGGCAGCATGATGTTCTGCTCGACGCTGAGCCAGGGCAGCAGGCGATGCTCCTGGAAAGCCACGCCCATGCGCGGCGCCTGGCCTTCCCGGCCCCAGTCGATCTTGCCCTGGGTGGGCTCTTCGAGGCCGCACAGGATGCGCAGCAGGGTCGACTTGCCGCAGCCCGACGGCCCGACGATGGCGACGAACTCGCCCGCGCCGATGGACTGGCGGATGCCTTCGAGGGCCTGGACCGTGCCCGACTTGGTTTCGAAGCGCTTGGACACGCCGTCCACGCGGACCACTGGTCCGCGGCCGGCGTCCAGGGCATGCACGTTACCGGCCGGCGGTACCGCGCGCACGGCGTTGTCAGCCATTGGCGGCCTCCCAGATGTCGTTGGTGTACAGCGGCTTGGTGGTCGGCTGCTTGAGCAGGCCGGCCTGGCGCAGCAGCGACTCGCCCTCGGTCCACTGCGCCTCGTTGCAGCGCAGGACCTGCCTGGGGTTCGCGGCCGCCCACAGCTCGCGGTTGGCGCGCATGTCGGCCAGCGCGATCGGCGTGTTGTCCGATCCGGGGATGTCGTACTTGCCGCGCATCAGCGCCACGGCCTTCTGCAACGCCGCGTCGTCCATCGCGATCAGTTCCTGGGCCGAGCGATAGGCCGCGCGCAGGAAAGCCACGTAGGCGTCCTTGTTGGCGGCCAGTTCGGCTTCCTCGGCCACGTACACCTGCCCCGGCACGCCGTCATCCATCTGCATGGTCGAGACGGGGAAGTTCTGGGCGGTCAGGCGGATGGCCGAGCTGGCATTGCCCAGGAAGCCCTGCACACGCTTGGACTGGATCATGCCGAAGGAGGCGGCGGAGTCGGCCACCCGCTCGCGGCGCACCGACTTGGGATCGACCTTGGCACGCATCAGCATCAGGTCCAGCGTGGCTTCCATCGAGCCGCCCGCCGACTGCACTCCGATGACCTTGCCCGCCAGGTCCTGCGGCGTGCGGATCGGGGCGTCCTTGGATGAGATCACCGCGAACGGCGACCGCTGGGCGATGGTGGCGATGGCGATGACCGGCGCATTGCTGTTGACGCGCGCCATCATGTAATTGGCGCCGCCGGTACGGCCGGTCTGCACCTGCTTGGCCGCGGTCAGCTGGACGACCTGGGCGGCGCCGCGTCCGGCCTCGACCTTCAGGTCCAGGCCTTCCTTGGCGAAGTAGCCGGCCACCGACGCATACAGCACCGGCGAGAAGGCCAGCGAGAACGACGACGGCGTCAGGAAGGTCAGCTTGCCCTTGCCCTGGGCGTGCACCACGGACACTAGTCCCGGCAGCGGCAACAGCGTGGCGGCGGCGGCAGCGGCGCTGCCGAGGAATTCGCGACGTTTCATGAAAGGACTCCAGTTGTGGCCACCGGCGATCGCGGCGGGCCCGGCATGGCGCGGGAAGCATCCCGCCGGCAAAGGATAGGAAGAAAACCGAATGATTCCGGTTTGTGCCACATATAAAACGATGATTTATATATGGCATAAATACATAGTAGGTCACACCTGGAAACGGGTCCATAGGGTTAACCCCAGCAAAGCAGTCGGATGAATGACCCCCACATTCCGCACTCCGTTACCGACCTGACTCGGAGCTTGCCGCACCACTCGCCCCAGACCGACTAAAATCGCGCTCATGAATATCGTATTGAACGGGGAACCGCGCACCATCGAGGCAGCCTCCTCGGTGGCCGATCTGATCCAGGCGCTGGGCTACGCGGGCAAGCGCGTGGCCATCGAGCGCAATGGCGAAATCGTCCCGCGCAGCGCGCACCAACACACCCTCATCGCCAACGGCGACCGGCTCGAAATCGTCGTCGCCGTCGGCGGAGGCTAGGATCACGATGACCATGACCACGTCTTCCCCCGCCCTGCCCATCCTGGCCGCCGATCCGGCCCTGGCCGGCGGCGAACCGCCCAAGGCCACGCGGCCGGGCACCCACATCCGCAGCTTCGTCCACCGGCGCGGCCACATCACGCTCAGCCAGAAAGAAGCGCTGGAAACGCTGACCGGCGCCTGGTCCCTGCCCTATACGGACCGGCACGTCTCGTTCGCCCAGGTCTTCGGCCGCGAGGCGCCAACCGTGCTGGAGATCGGCTTCGGCATGGGCGAAACCACCCAGAAAATCGCCCTGGCCCAGCCCGAGCGCAATTTCCTGGGCGTGGAGGTCTTCAACGCCGGCGTGGGCGCCATGCTCCGGCGCATCGAGGACTCGGGCCTGCGCAACGTGCGCATCGTCCAGCACGACGCGGTGGAAGTCATGCGCGACATGATTCCGCCTGCCTCGCTGGCGGGCGTGCATATCTATTTTCCCGACCCGTGGCCCAAGAAACGGCACCACAAGCGACGGTTGATCCAGCCCGCTTTCATCGAACTGCTGGCTACCCGCCTCGCTCCGGGCGCCTATCTGCATTGCGCGACCGATTGGCAGCCGTATGCGGAACAGATGCTGGAAGTGCTGAGCGGCGAACCCCGGCTGTGCAATACCTGCGAAGGCTATGCCGAGCGTCCGGCCTGGCGGCCGCAGACCAAGTTCGAGACCCGTGGCCTGAGGCTGGGCCACGGCGTCTGGGACCTGATCTTCGAACGGCCGCCGGTCTCCCGCTATACCCCGCGGCGCGATGCCTGAGCACAGGGCGTCCGGCGCGCCCGCGCGGACCTGACCGAGCACGGCGGCGATGATACGGTCCATCTCCCGGGGGCTGGCGGTACTGCGCGCGATGAACGCGCGCATGCACTCCACGCTGGCGGACCTGCACCGGGACACGGGCCTGCCCAAACCCACCGTCTTCCGCATCCTGGAAACGCTGCGGGAAGAAGGCTACGTGCGCGAAGTGGACGCCCGGGGCAGCTACCAGCTGACCGGCAAGGTGCGCGACCTGAGCGACGGCTGCTCGGAACGGCTGCTCATCGTGGACGCGGCCATTCCCTGCATGATCCGGGCAACGCGCCGCATCAAATGGCCGCTGGGCCTGTCGACCCTGGACGGCGACCGCATGGCCGTGCGCTACAGCACCATGCCCTACAGCCCCCTGGCCTACCTGCCCACCACGTACGGACGCCGCCACCCGATGACGCACTCTTCGGTCGGCCTGGCCTACCTGGCCTTCTGCTCGGAACCCGAACGGCGCTTCCTGCTGCCCGGAGGCGCGTCCGCCGAACTCCAGGCCGTCCTGGACACCACGCGGACCCGCGCGTATGCGGTCCGACAGCCCACCGCGCAGTGGGATAGCGCGACCTGCGCCGTGCCGGTGGCCGAAAACGGCGACCTGCTGGCCGTGCTGAGCATGACCACCTTCGGCTCAACGATGACGCCGGACTTCCTGGACCACCACATCCCCATCCTGCGGCAGACCGCGGCGGAAATTCTCGAGGCCCACGCCCCGCTGCGGGACCCGGATCAGGCCGCCGATGGCCCCAGCGCGCCGGCCCCGGCCAACGCCACGATCTCTTCCGGCGAATAACCCGCCTCGGCCAGGATCTCTGCGCCATGCTCGCCCAGCTTCGGTGCCGGCCGGGACGGCGCGTCGTCCCGGCCGCTCATGCGCGTGGGATCCGCCAAGTCCCACATTTTCCCTTCGGTGGGATGCTCGATCTCGCGCAACAGGCCGGAGGCCACGATGTGCGGATCCGAACGCAGGCTGTCCAGCGTGTTGTAGGGCATGGCCGGGATATCCGCCTCCTTCAGCAACGCCAGCCATTCGGCGGTCGTGCGCCGGGCGATCGCTTCCGCCCGGATGCCGAAGTACTCGCGGCTGTGGGCGGCGCGGGCCTGCTTGGTGCTGAAGCGCGGGTCGGCCTGCATCTCGGGATGCCCCATGACCCGCATCAGCGCGAAAGCCTGGGCGTCGGTATTGGTCGTCAGGCAGACGTAGCCGTCCGCCGTCTTGACGGGGCTGGCCTGCGGATCGATCAGGCGCAGGTCGCCGGGCGGCGACAGCGGCGGCTCGAAGGTCGCGCCATACAGATGCTCGCTCAGCATCAGGGCCGCCATGTTCTCGAACATGGGGACTTCCACGCACTGGCCGGCGCCGGTGCGTTCCCGCTGGAACAGCGCCATCATGACGGCATTGAGGGCCATGAGGCCCACCGTGCGGTCCGCCACCACGTAGGGCACGTAGCGAGGCACGCCGGTCGCCATCTCGGACAGCGCGGCGACGCCGGCGCCACCCTGGATGATGGAATCGTAGGCCGGCGTGTCGCGGTAGGGCCCGGGGCCGAAGCCGACCATCGCGCAATACACCAGCCGCGGGTTGGTACGCGCCACGCTGTCGTAGTCCAGCCCGAGGCGCTCGACGGCCTGCGGCCGCATATTGACCAGCAGCACGTCGGCGCGCGCCACCAGCCTCATGACGGCCTCGCGGCCTGGCGGCTGCTTCAGGTCCAGCACGATGCTGCGCTTGCCGCGGTTCAGGTGCACGAATTTGCCCGACATGCCGGGTGTGGGGGAAGGCCCGGCGATCCAGCGGATGACGTCGCCATCGGCGGCCTCGACCTTGATCACGTCGGCACCATGATCGGCCATGATCTTGGCGGCGTAGGGCCCGACCACCGCCGAGGTGAGATCGAGGACGCGGATGCCGGACAGGGCGCGCCGGGCGCGGGAAGCGGAAGAATCGGACATGAGAGGCAAGGCCGCGCTGCGCGGCGGGAAACGACGGACCTTCGCAGCATAGCCCCGCCGGCCTTGGGCACGCCGGGGTTTCTTCAACTATTTCGACAGACGAAATGGCGGCCGCGCCGCCGGCCCGGCCCTGCCGCTCAGTGAGCGGCCCACTGGATGGTGCTCAGGTCCACGCCGTCCTGGTACATCTCCCAGAGCGGGCTGAGTTCGCGCAGCCTGGCGACCTTGCCCTTGATCAGGTCGACGACGAAATCGACTTCCTGCTCGGTGGAGAAGCGGCCCAGCGTGAAGCGGATCGAGCTGTGCGCCAGTTCGTCGCTGCGGCCCAGGGCGCGCAGCACGAAAGACGGCTCCAGCGATGCCGAGGTACAGGCCGACCCCGACGACACGGCGACGTCCTTGATCGCCATGATGAGCGATTCGCCTTCGACGAAGTTGAAGCTCAGGTTGAGGTTGTGCGGCACGCGATGTTCGAGGCTGCCGTTCACGTAGACCTCGGGCATCTCCGACAGGCCGGCCAGCAGCTTGTCGCGCAGCTTGCCGACGCGGGCCGATTCCAGCTGCATTTCCAGCCTGGCCAGCCGGAAGGCCTCGCCCATGCCGACGATCTGGTGCGTGGCCAGCGTGCCCGAACGCATGCCGCGCTCGTGGCCGCCGCCGTGCATCTGCGCCTCGATGCGCACGCGCGGCTTGCGCCGCACGTACAGCGCGCCTATGCCCTTGGGACCATAGACCTTGTGCGCCGTCACGGTCAGCAGATCGACCGGGAGCGCCTGGACGTCGATGGGCACCTTGCCCGCCCCCTGTACCGCGTCGCAGTGGTACAGCACCCCGCGCTCCCGGCACAGCTTGCCGATGGCCTCCACGTCCTGGATCACGCCGATCTCGTTGTTGACCAGCATGACCGAGACCAGGATGGTGTCCGGCCGGATGGCCGCCGCCAGGCGCCCGATCGGCAGCAGGCCGTCCTCGTCCACCTCCAGGTAGGTAGCCTCGAAGCCCTGGCGCTCCAGTTCGCGGAACGTATCCAGCACCGCCTTGTGCTCGGTCTTGACCGTGATGATGTGCTTGCCGCGCTCGGCGTAGAAATGCGCGGCGCCCTTGATGGCGAGGTTGTTGCCTTCGGTGGCGCCCGAGGTCCAGACGATCTCGCGGGGATCGGCGTTCAGCAGCGCCGCGACATGGCCGCGCGCGGCCTCGACGGCCTCCTCGGCCTCCCAGCCGTAGGCGTGGCTGCGCGAGGCGGGATTGCCGAACTTCTCGTAGAGATAGGGCACCATGGCGTCGACGACGCGCGGGTCCACCGGCGTCGTGGCGCTGTAGTCCATGTAGACGGGCAGGCGCATGGGGGCTGGGGGCATGTTTCGCTCCTGGAACGTGCGGTATCGCGGATGGCCGCCATAGTAGCCTGCCCCCCTCCCCCATCAGGCAATACCCCGGCTGCCAGCATTGAAACCCGGGCCGGCTTTCCCAGGGGTCAGGGGACCAGGATGATCTTGCCTATGGTTTCGCCGGCATCGAGGATGCGATGGGCATCCCGGACGGCATCGAGCGGCATGCGGGTGGCCGCGGGCGGCGTGATGCGGCCTTCGGCCATCAGGCCGATCAGGCGCTCGGTGGCTGCGCGCCGCGTGGCGCGGTCATGGTCGAAGCTATGGATGGAAAAGCAGCGCAGCGCGAGGCTGCGGCCCACCAGCTTGCGCAGTTCCCCGAAGATCTCCGGCTGCGGCGGTCCGCCCACGATGTTGTAGGACACGGCCATCCCGAACGGCGCCAGTGCGTGCAGGCAATCCACCAGGATGCCCGCGCCGATGTGATCCAGGGCCAGGTCCACGCCTTCGCCGCCGGTCAGCGCCATGACACGCTCGGGGATGGATTCGTGCAAGCGGTCGATCACGTGCGCGGCGCCCATGGCCATGGCAAAGGCCGCCTTGTCGGCGGAACTGACTACGCCAATGACCTCGCTGCCCTGCAGCCGGGCCAGCTGGATGACGGCCGACGCCACACCGCCGGCGGCACCGGTCAACAGGACACGCCGTGCCCGCACGCCCGGATTGCAGCGATTCAACAGCGCATCGGCCATCAGGAAGTTGGGCAGGCTGAGCGCGGCCTCGAAAGGGATGGCCGCCGGCAATTCGAACGGCGCATCGGCCGGCACGCAGATCGCTTCGGCATAGCAGCCGCCGCGCTGGGCCAGCTCCCGCGCGCTGACCAGCACGCGCCGGCCGGCCAGTTCCGGCGCGACCCCCTCGCCTACCGCATCGATCACGCCGGCCATCTCCCCGCCCGGCGTCGCCGGCAGCGGCGGCATCCATTTGTAGGTGCCGTTGCGCATCAGCACGTCCGGCCGGCCCACGCCTATGGCGCGCGCGGCGACGCGGACCTGCCCCGGGCCGGGCTCGGGCTCCGTCACGGTGGAAATGACGAGCGCATCGGGCCCGCCGGGCTGGAAGATCTGCACGAGTTTCACGGTTCTATGCCCTGGAGTCGAAGGGTGGACGCAGTTTAGCGCCGGGCCTGCCCTTGCCGCCTGGCGGCCGTACGCTAAACAAGCCCAAACGCCGCGCCATCCGTTGCGCGCCGGCCCCATAGAATCACGGCGCGATTGCGCATGAACCGCAGTGGGAGCATGCTCCGCGTGCTACTCAACCATTGCACGACAGGGGGGAGATATGAGCAAACGGCTTTGCGCGGAATTCCTGGGTACGTTCTGGCTGGTGTTGGGTGGCTGCGGCAGCGCCGTGCTGGCCGCGGCGTTTCCGGAACTGGGCATCGGATTCGCCGGCGTGGCGCTGGCCTTCGGGCTGACGGTGGTGACCATGGCCTACGCGGTCGGACACATTTCCGGCGGGCACTTCAACCCGGCGGTCACCGTGGGCCTGGTCGCCGGCGGCCGGCTTCCGGCCAAGGACGCCGTGCCCTACATCATCGCCCAGGTCGTGGGCGGCATCGCCGCCGGCGGGGTTCTGTACCTCATCGCCAGCGGCAAGGCGGGCTTCGATGCCAGCGCCGGCTTCGCGTCCAACGGCTACGGCGAACACTCCCCGGGCGGCTATACGCTGGCCGCGGCCATCGTCTGCGAACTGGTGCTGACGGCTTTCTTCCTGATCGTGATCCACGGCGCGACCGACAAACGCGCGCCCGCGGGCATGGCGCCGCTGGCCATCGGCCTGACGCTTACCCTCATCCACCTGATCAGCATCCCGGTCACCAACACCTCGGTCAACCCCGCCCGCAGCACCGCCGTGGCCGTGTACCAGGGCAGTTGGGCGCTGGAGCAGTTGTGGGTGTTCTGGCTCGTGCCGCTGATCGGCGGCGCGATCGGCGGACTGATCTACCGGCACCTGCTGGAAAAAGAAACGAACTGACACCGGGCGTTCTCGAAGCACGGCGATAATGAAGGGCGGGGAAGCTTCCCCGCCCTTCGCCTGACTTCGGACACCGATGAATCTACGCCTGACCGCCTTCGGCGGATGGAAGCCGCTGTTCTGGGCGGCCCTGCTGGGGATACTCGTGCTATCCCTCCTGCCCTCCGCGACGCCCCTGCCCACCACGGGGTGGGACAAGACCAATCACCTGCTGGGCTTCGGCGTGCTTGCCGCGCTGACGCGCCTCGCCTATCCGGGGCCGGCGCTGCCCCGCCTGCTGGGCCTCCTGGCCTATGGCGCGCTGATCGAAGTGCTGCAGTCGATGACACCCGACCGGTCGGCGGAATGGGCGGACCTGTTCGCCGACAGCCTGGGCATCGCGATCGGCTGGTGCGTGGCCTGGGTGGTCATGATCGGGTTGCAGCGGCGGGCCTGAACGCCTGGCCGCATGACGCCGCCGCAGGCGGACAGGACGCAGATGCACGCCGCGGCGAGACTCTCGCGCGCCATGGACGGAACAAGCTGTTCCACGAGCAGCACTCCCTGCGGAATGAATGGGAGCCCGGGAAAAACCGGATCAGCGGGCCTTGCCGATCTCGCCAACCAGCGCGCTGTTGGCGTCGGCCAGCAGCTTGGTCGCGATCTCGCGGTAACGATCGGGATCGGCATGGATTTCGAGATCCTTGCGCGAGAAGCTCTGGCCGCTGAGCAGACCGGAAATGACGCCGATCGTATTGACGGCGGAGTTGGTCACGTCCTGGGTAGAGCCATAGGCTTCTTCGGCATGAACGGCCTGGCCGAGCTTCACGGAGGTGGTGGCATCCGGGCAATAGCCGACGCACCGGCTGCCGCGCAGCGTGGTGTAGGTCATGCCGCTGCCCGCCCGCACGGAAAGCCCCTGTCCCATGGAGACGACGGCGTTTCCGCCCGCGACCATCGATTTGCCGCTGCTGGATGCATTGAGGAAATCGATGTAATACGTGATCTGGGCGACCCCGGCGTTCTGTTCCTTGACGAGATCGGAGAAAACGCGTGGAGGACTGTTGGCGTCGAATCCACCGAAGGCGGAAGCGACCCCCTCTTCGCCCGGAAGAAGCACGAGCTTGACGCCTCCGGGCGACACCATGAGCACGTCGCCGGTCGTGGAGGAATCGAGCGCCCGGGGGCTGGGCACGCCGGCCATCCGCGTGTACGCCGGCGACGCGGCCAACGCCGGCGGCTCGACCACGGCGAAGCCGGCCGCGCGCAACTTGCCGACGAAATCGGCATAGGCGGCGTCGGCGATCGCCTGGTAATGGCGACTCTCCAGGCCCATGAGCTTGCCGCTCATGTGGGCCGCCGCAGAACCGGTGCTGAATAACGAACTGCGCTGCGAAGATGCCTTGGTCGTCTGGTTGAAGGCCACGCGGAAGGCGCCGATGACGATCTTGTCCTCGCCCTTGACGTAGCGCATGCCCGAAGCCTGGATGCCGTCGAGCGGAACGCCGAACGCGCCGCGCTGCACGTCGGGCTTGTTGGTGTCGGTGGTCACGCAAGCCGCGAGGGCAAGCGCCGGGGCAAGCGCCGCCAGGCGCGGCCAGAACATCGTCATCGCAAAAACCTCCAGGACATATTCAGCCAGCTGTCAGGTGGCCGGCCTGGAGATTCTGACGATCCTCCACCACGGAGCCAATCCCGCGAACACGGGACGTCCCACGGGAAAGCGCGCAAAAAGCAAAAGCCAGGCTGTCATGGACAAGCCTGGCTTTTTTATCCTGGTGGGCGGTACTGGTTTCGAACCAGTGACCCCTGCCGTGTGAAGGCAGTGCTCTACCACTGAGCTAACCGCCCGAAGAGAACCTTCGGTTTCTGCCGCCGCACTGGCGACAGCCCACGACTATAGCATAGTTTTTTTATTCAACGGGAAGCGGCGCCCATTTCCGCCACAGGGTCTGCCCCTTGGACTCCTTGTCCAGCCCCGCCAGGTAGGCCTGATGGGCCGCCAGATCCGCATCGTCCACCGGCATCACCTGCAAGACCGAGGCATCGAAGGCGCCGAAGCTGGTCGTGGCCTGCCCGCCGGTATCGCCCAGGTCGATCACCAGGCTGTCCTGGCCGCGCGTCATCGCCAGCCAGACCTCCGCCAACAGCTCCGAGTCGAGCAAGGCGCCGTGCAGCACCCGGTGGGCATTGGAGATGCCGTAGCGATCGCACAGCGAATCGAGTGAGTTGCGCTTGCCGGGGTGCAGTTCGCGCGCATGCATCAGCGAATCGACGACGCCCGCGCACTTGTCACGGAAACCGCCGCGCTGCAGCCGGGCCAACTCGGCATTCAGGAAGCGGATGTCGAACTCGGCGTTGTGGATGATGACGTGGCCGTCCTGGATGAAGTCCAGGAACTCGTCGACCTTGTCCTCGAACCGGGGCTTGTCGGACAGGAACTCGGTGGTCAGTCCGTGCACTTCCAGGGCGCCCGGATCGCTGTCGCGGTCGGGATTCAGATAGGTGTGGAAGTGGCGTTGCGTGACCCGGCGGTTGACGATCTCCACGCAGCCGATTTCGATGACGCGATGCCCCTGGAGCGGATCGAGGCCGGTGGTTTCAGTATCCAGGACGACATAACGCATTGCGGGGCACCAGGGAGAAATTGCGGGAGCCCCCCAGTTTAGGATATTTGGGTGGGTCCGTCGTCGGCAACGGCTGGCGGCCAGCCCTTGCCGATGACGTTTCCCCGCCCTGGCCCGGTCACGCGGGCGGGGATTCGGCGTGAACCGGCCCTAGCCCACCGACTCCGGAGCCGCCGCGACCGGGGCGGCGTGGTGATCCGGCTCCTGCGGATGTTCACCCACCGGCAGCGGACGCTTGCGCTTGCCGGCGACCAGCGCGTATACGCAGGGCACGACGAACAGGGTCAGGACCGTTCCCAGGCTCATTCCGCCCACGATCACCCAGCCGATCTGCACGCGGGATTCGGCGCCCGCCCCCGTGGCCACCGCCAGCGGGACGGCGCCCAGCACCATCGCGCCGGTCGTCATCAGGATAGGACGCAGCCGCAGCACGCTGGCCTCGGACACCGCCTCGATCAGTTCCTTGCCCTGGTCGCGCAACTGGTTGGCAAACTCCACGATCAGGATCCCGTGCTTGGTGATCAGGCCCACCAGCGTGATCAGGCCGATCTGGCTGTAGATGGACAGGGTTCCGCCCGAGAACCACAGCGCGAGCAGCGCGCCCGTCATCGACAACGGCACCGACAGCATGATGATGAACGGATTGCGCCAGCTCTCGAACTGCGCAGCCAGCACCAGGTAGATGAAGGCCACCGCCATCGCGAACACCAGGTAGATACTGCCCGAGGAGTCGCGGAACTCGCGCGACTGGCCGTTCAGGTCGGTCTGCGCGGTCGCGGGCAGCACGCGGGCGGCGATGCCGTTCATCACGTCCAGCGCCTCGCCCAGCGCGTAGCCGGGCGCGAGCGATGCCGAGATGGTGACAGCGCGCATGCGGTTGAAGTGGTTCAGTGTCTGCGGCGATACGCCTTCGCGGACGGACAGCAGGTTGGCGAGCTGCACCATCTCGCCGCTGCGGGGCCGGACGTAGATGTCGGCGATGTCGGCGGGATTGGAACGGTCGCGCGGAATCACCTGCACCAGGACGTCGTACTGCTCGCCGTTGTCCTTGAAACGCGTCACCTGCCGGCCGCCCAGCATGGATTCGAGCGTGCGGCCGACGCGGTCCACATCGACGCCGATATCGGCCAGCTTGTCGCGATTGACCTGCACCCGCAGTTCGGGCGTGTTCAGGCGCAGGTCGGTCTGCACGTTCTGCACGCCGGGGTATTTCGCCAGTTCCGCCAGGAAAGTGTCGGCCATCGTGGCCAGCTCGGGATAGGACACCTGGCTCATGATGACGAACTCGATGGGCGAGGAACGCGGCGACTGGCCCAGCGACGGCGGGTTCGTGGGAAATGCCTGCACCCCGGGCAGCGCGGAGAATTTCGGCTGGAGCGACCGCGCGACCTCCTGCTGGCTGCGGGTCCGCTCTTCCCAGGGCTTGAGCCGCAGCACGGCGTTGCCCTCGGTCACCACCGGAAAGCCGGCCACCGCCTGGTAGGCGGCCATCTCGGGGATGTCCTTGTAGATCTCTTCCATGCGCTCGAGGTAGCTGGTGGTATAGCCGACGGTCGCGCCCTGCGGGGCGACGATCCGGCCGTAGATGACCCCGCGGTCCTCCACCGGCGACAGCTCGCTCTTGATGGTCTTGAACAAGGGCGCGCTGCAGGCGCCCACCGCCAGGCCCAGCACCACCACCCATCCGCGGTGGGCCAGCGCGAACGACAGCGCGCGACGGTAGCCGCGGGTCAGCGCGTTCAGCCCGCTCTCGATGAAGTTGTACAGCCAGCCATGCGACTCCTGGTGGCGCAGCATGAGCGAGCACATCATGGGCGTGAGCGTCAGCGCGACGAAGCCCGATACCAGCACCGCGCCCGCCAGGGCCAGCGCGAACTCGATGAAAAGGCGTCCGGTGCGGCCGGTGGCGAAGGCCAGCGGCGCGTAGACCGTGACCAGCGTCAGCGTCATGGCGACGACGGCGAAGCCGATCTCGCGCGAGCCCAGCAGCGCGGCCTGCATGCGCGACTTGCCTTCCTCGATGTGGCGGAAGATGTTCTCGAGCACGACGATGGCGTCGTCCACCACCAGGCCGATGGCCAGCACCATGGCCAGCAGCGTGAGCGTGTTGATCGAGAAGCCGAACGCGTACATGAGCGTGCAGGCGCCGATCAGGGACACGGGAATGGTGACGATGGGGATCAGGCTGGCGCGCAGGTTGCGCAGGAACAGGAAGATCACCAGCACCACCAGCACGATGGCCTCGCCGATGGTGTGGAACACCGATTCGATGGACTTCTCGATGAAGACCGAAGTGTCGTACGCCATGTTCAGCTTCATGCCGTTCGGCAGCGTGGCGTTCATCTCTTCGATCTCGGCCCGCACCGCCTTGGACAGGTCGAGCGGGTTGGCCGTGGACTGCTTGATCACGCCGATGTTCAGCGCCGGCTTGCCGTTGAAACGCGAGGTGACCCGTTCGTCCACCGGCCCCAGGCCCACCGAGGCGACGTCGCCGACGCGCACGCTGTAGCCGCCGACGTTGGCGATGATGACGTTCTCGAACTGCTCCCGGGTGCGCAGGTTGGTGGCGGCGACGATGGAGAATTCCCGCGCCATGGACTCGATCCGGCCCGAGGGGATCTCGACGTTCTGCTTGCGCAGCGCGTCCTCGACGTCCTGGACGGTCAGCCGGTAGGCGGCCAGCTTGCCGCGATCGACGTTGATGCGCATGGCCGGCAGGCGCTCGCCGAACACCCGCACCTCGGCGGCGCCCGGCAGCACCGACAACCGGGGCTTGATGAAGCGGTTGATGTAGTCCGAGGTCTCCATCGCGGACAGCGACCCGGACTCGACGGCCAGATACATGACCGGCTGGGAGTCGGCCTCGACCTTGGCGATGATCGGTTCGTCGATTTCGTCGGGCAGCCGGCCTCGCACCCGCGCGACCTTGTCCCGCACATCGGCCGCGGCCGAGTCAGGCGATATCGACAAGCGGAAGCGGACGTTGATGTTGCTGCGCTCGGAACGGCTGGTGGAGGTCATGACCTCCACGCCCTCGATGCCCGACAGGGAATCCTCCAGCGGCTTGGTGATCTGGGATTCGATCACCTCGGCCGAGGCGCCCTTATAGACGGTGCCGACGGATACGACGGGCTCGTCGATCTGCGGATATTCCCGCACGGTCAGGCGGGAATACGAGATCAGGCCCACCAACAGGACCAGCAGCGACAGCACCGTCGCGAAGACGGGCCGCTTGATGCAGACTTCGGACAGGACCATGTGCCGGACCTCAGAGCGCGGACGCCGTGGCGCCGGCGAGTTTCACCGGCACGCCGTCGCGCAGCTTCTGCGCGCCCGCGACCACGATCACGTCATCCTCGGCCAGCCCGGACACGATCTCGACCATGGCTTCGCGCCGCTGGCCGACCTCGACCTGGACCCGCTCGGCGCGGCCGTTCTGCACGCGGTAGACGAACTGGTTGTCGCCCACCGGCACCAGCGCCGCCTCGGGCACGGCCAGCGCCTGGGCGGGCGTGTCCAGCAGCAGCTTCACGCGCGTGAACATGCCCGGGCGCAGTTGCCCGCCGGGGTTCTTGACCTGGGCACGCATGACGATGGAACGGCCACCGGTATCGATGACCGGGCTGATGGCGTAGACGGTGCCGCCGAAGGCCTTGTCGGGCATGGCGTCGAGCGCGATCTGCAGGGTCTGGCCGGTGCGGATCTGCGACAGATAGATTTCCGGGATGCGGAAATCCACCTTGAGCGGATCGATGGCCTCGAGCGCCACCAGGTCCTGGCCCGCGCCGACGTAGTCGCCCACCGAGACATTGCGCAGGCCGATCACGCCGCCGAACGGAGCGCGGATATCGTTCTTGTCGAGGCGGACCTGGGCCAGCACCATGGCGGCCTGCTGCACCTTCATCGCATTGTCGGCCTCGTCCTTGGCCTGCTTGCTGATGAAACCCTTCTGCTGCAGTTCGATGGAGCGGTCGTAGTTGCTCTTGGCCAGCGTGAAATTGGCGCGGGCCTGTTCGAACTCGGCGCGTGGCACGGAATCGTCCAGCCGGATCAGCACGTGGCCCTTCTCCACCCGCTGGCCCTCGGTGAAGCGGATTTCGCTGATGCGGCCCGCCACTTCCGGACGCAGCGTGACGGACTCGTAGGACCGCAGGCTGCCGACGGCGGTGATGCCTCGCTCGAACGGCTTGCGCGCGACCTTCTGGACCTCGACCAGGACCGCCTGCGGCCCCTTGGCCTTGGCTTCATCGGGCGCCGCGGCGCCCGGGGCGCCGGCGGGGGCGCCACCGTTGAACAGGCGGGGGGAAAAATAGCCGGCCCCTGCCCCGACTGCGAGGGCAACCACCACGGCGGAAACTAACGAACTCTTCTGCATACTGGCGAGCGGAAAACGCAACAAGGTGTATCGCTCACTGTAGCATCGGACCATGACGATTGCGCGGGAACCCGTGCTTTTCCGGCCCCGCGAAAACCCTCGCTTTCCCTTATTCGACCTTGCCTATCCGCTGGACGGCCTCGGCCAGCGCCTTGGCGTCGGTCTGCCAATACGCGGCGAACTCCGGCGCGTCCATGTACATGACCGGGCTGCCCGCGCCCTGGATCGTCTTCAAGACCTTCGGATCCGTGGCCGCGGCCTTGGCGGCGGCGCGCAGGCGGTCGACCACCGGCGCCGGCGTGCCGGCCGGGGCGAACACGCCGGACCATTGCGCGAACTGGACCGGATGTCCCAGTTCCGTCAGGCTGGGAACGTCGGGCAGGGACTCCAGGCGCCCGGTGCCCCAGTGCGCCAGGGCCCGGACCTTGCCGCCCTTGACATGCTGGAGCACCGAGGCCGGCCCCGTCGACAACGCCTTCACCTGGTCGGCAAGCAGCGCCACGATGGCCGGACCGGCGCCGGTATAGGGCACGTGCAGCAAGCGCAGGTCCGCCTCGCTGCGCAGCATCTCCATCGGCACGTGCATGGTGCCGTAGTTGCCCGAGGAACCGTAGGCCACCTCGCGGGCCCCCTTTTTCTGCGCGGCGATGAACTCCTGCGCCGTCTTCCAGGGACTGTCGGCCCGCACCACCAGCACGGTCGGATCGGCCGTGAAGCGGGCGATGGGAGTGAACTGGGACAACTGGTACATCGGCTCCCTGCCCAGCAACTTGTCGGCCACGGGCAGGATGGAGATGGACGACAACGCCATCATGATGGTGTAGCCGTCGGCCGCCGACTTGGCGACGTGCCCCATGCCGACGCCGCCGCCCGCACCGCCGCGGTTCTCGACCACGACGGTCTGGCCCAGGAAGCGGCTCATGGATTCGGCCACCGGGCGGGCGACGGTATCCGCCACACCCCCCGGCGGGAAGGGCACCACCATGGTGACGGGCCGGGTCGGCCAGGACTCCTGCGCGGCGGCCGGCGCGCCGCCAAGGGCGGCGCAGCAGGCCGCCCAGGCCAGCAAAGTGCGTTTCATGTCGTCTCCTCGCTTCGGGTTGATGCCCGCCCCCGTGTATCCGGGAATGCCGGGCGGCGCGGGGCCAGCGCCCCGCGCCTTCAATCGACGGCGTTTTCCAACACGCCTATGCCCTGCACTTCGATGCGGATCACGTCGCCGCGCTTGACGAAGCGCGGCGGATTGAAACCTATGCCCACGCCCGCCGGCGTGCCGGTGGCGATCACATCCCCCGGCTCCAGGGTGATGCCGGCCGAGATCGTCGCGATCAGCGTCGGGATGTCGAAGATCAGTTGCCGGGTATTGGCGTTCTGGCGCAGTTCGCCGTTGACCCAGCAACGGATGTCCAGATTCGCGGCATCCAGTTCGTCGGCGGTGACCAGCGCCGGCCCCATGGGGCAGAAACCGTCCAGCGATTTGCCCAGGAACCACTGGCGATGGAGCTTCTGCAGGTCGCGCGCCGTGAAGTCATTGACGATGGTGTAGCCGAATACGTAGTCCAGCGCCCGCTCGCGCGGAATGTTCCGGCCCGCCTTGCCGATGACCACGGCCAGTTCGGCTTCGTAGTCGAGCTGGGAGGTGACCCCCTCGTGCGAGGGAATCGCCGCGCCGGGCCCGATCACGGTGTTGCAGGCCTTGGTGAACACCACGGGAGCTTCCGGCGCGTGCTCGCCTTCCTTGGCGCTGGAATCGAAGCCCGACTTGCTGAATTCCGCCGCATGCTCGAAATAGTTCTTGCCGACGCAAAAGATGTTGCGCCGGGGCCGGTCGATGGGCGCCAGCAGCCGGGCTCCGGCCATCGGCCGCCCTTCTCCGACCTCGGACAGACGAGGACGGATGCTTTCGAAATCATGAACCAATTGGACCATGTCCCCGGAGAACCCGGGAACCAAGTCGGCCAGCGGCCAATAATGCCGCATGTCGGCATCGACCAGGGCAATGGCGGGGGTACCGCCGACAATCAGGTGAGCGAATTTCATGATGCTTGAACAGATCCAATTGGTGATTTCTTATACCAATATAAAACCAAATTGGCCCTCCATCAAGCATCAGCGCTCACTTTATTTGACCAATTGGTACTATTGGATTAAGGTAGCGGCAGAACGAGGGACAGCCACCATGGACGAATCCGCAGCGCACGGCCCCATTTCGCGCGCCCCCGGGGCCAAGGAGCTCATGCATCACCTGTTGGGCGAAATCTCGAACGGCAGGCTGCACGTGGGCGTCAAACTGCCGCCCGAACGCGAACTCAGCCAGCGTTTCGCGATCTCGCGCGGGTCGGTGCGCCGGGTGCTCGCGGACTTGCGGACGCGCGGCCTGATCGTCCAATCCGTCGGTAGCGGAACCTTCGTCGCCGAGGGCGCCCAGGCCCTGGCGGGCGGGCCCTCGCCCGCGCCCGAGGTCAGCACCAGTCCGGCGGAACTCATGGAAGCACGGCTGCTGATCGAGCCCCTGATGCCGGCCCTGATCGCGCGCAACGCCAACGCCGCCGACTTCGCCCGCATGCAGCAATGCGTGGAGGAATCGGAAATCGCCGCCAGCATCGAGGCCTTCGAGCACTGGGACGGCGAACTCCACAAGTCATTCGCCGAAGCCACCCACAACTCATTCTTCCTGCAGATCCTGGAACTGACCAACCGCGTCCGCGAACAGGGCGAGTGGGGCCGCCTCAAGCGCCGGTCGCTCACGCCCGAACGGCGCGAGCAATACCAGCGGCAGCACCGCGCCATCGTCGAGGCCCTGAAAGACCGCGATGCCGCCCAGGCCCGCGATCTCCTGCTGGGCCACCTGCAGCAGATCCGCCAGAACCTCTTCGACGCCTGACGCCCGCGGCCCGGTTCACCGCGTGGGCGTGCGCCCGATCCGCAGGGGATGGACCTCGCGGGCCGTGGCCACCGCGGCCCGGCGCGGCGCTTTCTGCTTTTTCCAGGCGGGACCGATCAGCCGCATGCCGGCCGTGCGCTTGACCGCCGACACGACGTACAGGCCGCCGCACACCGGCCACCAGCGCTCGCCGGCGCTTTCCATGAAGGCGTAGCGGCGCAGCCATTTATCGGTGCGGCAAGCCGGCGCGTAGACGCCGAACCGGCCACTCTCGACCTCGAACGACAACAGCTTGAGCCAGTCCTTCAGCCGCGCCGGCGACAGCGGCTGGATGCCGGGCGGCAGGAAGGAGCGGCGCAGGCCCAGCAGACGGCCCGCGCCCCACAGGCTCCAGGGATTGAAACCCGTGATCACCAGCCGTCCTTCGGGGATCAGCACCCGTTCGGCCTCGCGCAGGACCTGGTGGGGATCCTCCGAACACTCCAGCGTATGGGGCAGGACCAGCAGGTCCAGGCTTTGCGCGTCGAACGGCAGGGCCTCGAGCTCGGCCAGCACGAAGGCGTTCCAGCGCGTCCGCTGCGCCTCAGGCGGCACGGCGCCAGCGACATAACCCTTGAAAGGCATGCGATTGGCGCGCAGCGCGTCCAGCTCGGCCAGGCCGGCCTGGACGGCATGGAAGCCGAATACGTCGGAAACCGCCTCGTCCAGCCGTGCCTGCTCCCAGGCGAGCGCGTGGCGGCCGGGATCGGTCGCCAACCACGCGGCAAGCTCTACAATCGGGGAATCCTGGACGTCGGACGGCAGCATCGGAATGAAAGACTCGGTGAAAGGAAGCAAGCGATCAGCCGGCACGCAAGATGGCGGCCCGGCAGCCGGCATAACCGGCATTCCCGCCTTCAATGACAACTACCTGTGGCTGATCCGGCAGGGCACGCTGGCGGCCGTGGTGGACCCCGGCGACGCCACGCCGGTCCTGGCCTCGCTGCAGCAGCAGCGCCTCCAGCTCCGTGCCATTCTACTGACTCACCACCACAAGGACCATGTCGGCGGGGTCCTGGAACTGGTCGAACGCACCGGGGCCACGGTATTCGGCCCCGCGGGCGAGAAACTGCCCCACTGCGACCGCCGCCTGGTCCAGGGCGACCGGGTCGCGCTGCCCGAACTGGACCTGGACCTGGAAGTGCTGGACGTACCGGGGCATACCGCGGGCCACATTGCGTATGCCGGCCGCGCGGCGGGCGTGGAACCCCTGGTGTTCTGCGGCGACACGCTGTTCGCCTCGGGATGTGGCCGCCTGTTCGAAGGAACGCCGCAACAGATGAAAGCCTCGCTGGACAAGCTCGCCGCGCTGCCCGGCAAGACGCGCGTCTATTGTGCCCACGAATACACCTTGTCCAACCTGGCCTGGGCGGTCGCGGTCGAACCCGACAACGCGGCGCTCCAGGTGTGGCACCGGCAGGCCCGCCACCAACGCGAACAGTCGCAGCCCACGGTTCCCACCACGCTGGACCTGGAACGCCAGGTCAACCCCTTCCTGCGCACCTCGGTTCCCGAAGTGGCGGCGGCCGCGGCGGCCCACGCCGGCCGGCCGCTGGCGGACGCCGTCGAGGTTTTCGCGGCGCTGCGCGAGTGGAAAAACGACTTCCGGTAGCGCGCGCCGCATCTTGCGGCGATTTGCGTTCAATCACCGCCAAAAGCTTCGAATTTGTAAAGCGGGTTGACGGAAACCATTCTCGATTCGTACTATCCCGCGCTAAATACGCCGTGAGCCGCGCCGGTTCCCCGAGCCGGGGCCCCGCCCCTCCTCCCGGAAAGCGCCGCGGCTCCAAGTTGAAACTGCCTGGCTGGGCCCCGTCCTCCTGGACGAGGCCCAGCCAGGCACGTGGTCAAGGACACGAAACATGCAATTGCGCCCCCGCGGCGTCTGGAATCTGCGGGCGGGCGTCCGCGATGGTCGTCCAGCCTCCCTGTACAAAATCCTGATCGCCGGGTGCGTGATGGTCCTGGCGGGCTGCGCTTCGATGGAACGCCCCGCCGCAACCAGCCCGGACATGCAAGGGGCGGCCGCCGCCCCCGCCCGCACCGAAAACCCGGCCGGATTCTCCTCCTCCCCCCGTACCGCCCAAGCCTCCCGCCCCATCGGCCACCGCCTCGACGCACCGTTGAGCCTGCACACGCCCGACGACGGCCTGGAACCGCGCATGGTCGACCTGACCGTGCAGCCGGCGGACATCTGGACCCGCATCCGGCGCGGCTACGCGGTGCCCAACATCGACACGCCGCTGGTGAAGGAGTGGGAAAGCTTCTACGCCTCGCGCCCGGACTACATCCAGCGCACGGCGGAACGCGCCGGCAAGTACCTCTATTACATCGTCGAAGAAATCGACCAGCGCGGCATGCCGACCGAACTGGCGCTCCTGCCCTTCGTCGAAAGTTCCTACGACCCCTGGGCGCTGTCGCGCTCGCAGGCATCCGGCCTGTGGCAGTTCATCCCCGCCACCGGCCGCGGCTTCAACCTGAAGCAGGACTGGTGGCGCGACGAGCGGCGCGACCCCATCGCCTCCACCCGCGCGGCCCTGGACTACCTGCAGTACCTGTTCGATTTCCACGGCGACTGGCACCTGGCGCTGGCCTCCTACAACTGGGGCGAAGGCTCGGTCAAGCGCGCCATCGACAAGAACACGGCGCGCAGCCAGGCGACCGACTACCTGTCGCTCGACATGCCGGACGAAACGCGCAACTACATCCCCAAGCTGCAGGCGATCAAGAACATCATCGCCAACCCTGCCGCCTACAACATCGCGTTGCCGTCGATCGACAACCAGCCTTACTTCGTCACGATCACCAAGAGCCGCAACATCGACGTGAAGCTGGCCGCCCAACTGGCCGAAATGCCGCTCGAGGAGTTCAAGGCGCTCAACCCGTCGTTCAATCGCGGCGTGATCCTGGGCAGCCACGAACCAACCCTGTTGCTGCCGGCCGACCGCATCGGCATCTTCGAAGCCAACCTGCGCGCCTACAGCGGCTCGCTGTCGTCCTGGCACACGCACGCACTGGCCCACGGCGAAACCCTGACCACCGTCGCCCGCAAGTACGGCACCTCGGTGGCCACGCTGCGCAAGGCCAACGGCCTCGGCACCCGCTCGCACATCGGGTCCGGCGACATCCTCATGGTGCCCACCAGCCGCCAGGCCGAGCCGACCCTGGTCGCCAGCGCCGGCATCACCCCCGTGCGCGCCGCCGCCCCGAGCAACAGCCGCGCGAAAAAGACCGTCCAGGCGCGCACGTACAAGGTCCGCAAGGGCGACACCCTCGGCTCCATCGCCCGCCAGTACGACGTCTCGGTCGACCACCTGCGCGCCCTGAACCGCATCAAGGGCTCCGCCATCCCCGTCGGCCGCACGCTGAAGATCCAGTAAACTCCACCTCCCACGCCCCCATCAGCCCCAGGCCGTTGCCCGGGCACCGTGGATCCGGCTCCGCCGGTCCACCAGTGCCGCCCCCTGGGGGGCGCGCGCAGCGCGCAGGGGGGGTACATTCTTTTACAGGGACCCTCGACATGGGCTTTCTCGCCGGTAAACGCATCCTGGTCACCGGGGTGCTGTCCAATCGCTCCATCGCCTACGGCATCGCCAAGGCCTGCCGCCGCGAAGGCGCGGAGCTCGCCTTCACCTATGTGGGTGACCGCTTCAAGGATCGCATCACCGAATTCGCGGCCGAGTTCGGCAGCCAGCTCATCTTTCCGTGCGACGTCGCGGACGACGCGCAGATCGAAGCCGTGTTCGCCGACCTGGGCAAGACCTGGACCAAACTCGACGGACTGGTGCACGCGATCGGCTTCGCGCCGCGCGAAGCCATCGCCGGCGACTTCCTGGACGGACTATCGCGCGAAGGCTTCCGCATCGCGCACGACATCTCGGCCTACAGCTTCCCCGCCATGGCCAAGGCCGCCCTGCCGCTGCTGCAAGGGCCGGAAGGCAACGGCACCGGCGCGGTGCTGACGCTCAGCTACCTGGGCGCCGAGCGCGTCGTCGACAACTACAACACCATGGGCGTGGCCAAAGCCGCGCTGGAAGCCGCCACGCGCTACCTGGCAACGTCGCTGGGCCCCAAGGGCATCCGCGCCAACGCCATCTCGGCCGGCCCCATCAAGACACTGGCGGCCGCCGGCATCAAGGACTTCTCGAAGATCCTGAACTTCGTCGAGACCTTCGCGCCGCTGCGCCGCAACGTCACCATCGACGACGTGGGCAACGTCGCCGCCTTCCTGCTGTCGGACCTGGCCGCCGGCGTCACCGGCGAAGTAACGCATGTAGACGCCGGCTTCTCCACCGTCGTCCCCGGCATCGGCTAAAAAAGATAACCCCAGGACCCAGGATGCGGTGGATCCGGCTCCGCCGGTCCACCCGCATCGCCCCCCGGGGGGCGCGCGTCAGCGCGTAGGGGGGATCAGATACTCACTGCGGTCTATGCCGTGGCGTTGCAGCTTGTCGTAGAACGTCTTGCGCGGGATGCCCAGGGTTTGCAGGGTGGCCTTGATGTCGCCCCGGTGGCGGGCCAGCGCTTCGCGGATCAGGTCGGCCTCGTAGCGCTCCAGGCGCTGCGGCAGCGACGCTTCGGTCTCCGGTGCCTGGGGCGCCGCCTCCTCCACGCCCAGCACCACCCGTTCGGCGTAGTGCATCAATTCCCGGACATTGCCGGGCCACGCATGGGACCGCAGGTGCTGGCGCACCGCCGGCGTGATGCCGGGCGGGTCGATCTTGAAGCGGGCCGCCGCGCGCGACACGAAATAGGAAAACAGCAGCGGGATGTCGTCGCGGCGCTCTCGCAGGGGCGGGATACGGACGGTGACCACGTTCAGGCGATGGAACAGATCGGCGCGGAACGAGCCCCGCTGGGCCGGGTCGCTCAGGTCGGTCTTGGTGGCCGCCACCACCCGCAGGTCCACCGGCCGGATGTCATTGGTACCCAGCGGTGAAACCTCCCGCGTCTCCAACACCCGCAGCAGCTTGATCTGGGCCGACAGCGGCATGCTTTCGATCTCGTCCAGGAACAGCGTCCCGCCGCTGGAATGCTCGATGCGCCCGACGCGGCGGCGCTGGGCCCCGGTGAATGCCCCCGCTTCGTGGCCGAACAGTTCGCTCTCGATGACCGTATCCGGCAAGGCACCGCAATTGAGCCCGACGAAAGGCCGCGCACGGCGTTCGCCCCAGGCATGCAGGGCCTGGGCCACCACTTCTTTGCCCGCCCCGGTTTCTCCCAGCACCAGGACGTCGACGTCGGCGCTGGCCAGATGGCCCAGGGTCTTGCGCAGACGCTGCATGACCGGTGTCTCGCCGATCAGCGGCAGGCTTTCGCCCGCGTCGCGCGCCAGCCGCTTCAGCCGGCGGTTGTCGAGCACCAGGCGCCGCTTGTCCAACGCGTTGCGGGCGGCGGTCGCAAGCCGCTCGGCCGGATAGGGCTTGGCCAGGAAATCGTAGGCGCCCTCGTGCATGGCGGCCACCGCCATCTCGACGTCGCCGTGGCCCGTGATCAGGATGACGGGCAGGTCCGGATCGCGCTCGCGCAGTCGCCGGAACAACTCCAGGCCGTCGACCACCGGCATGCGCACGTCCGTGACGACGACGCCCGCGAAATCGGCCGGAACCCGGTCCAGGGCCTCGGCGGCCGAAGCGGCGGCCTCGACGCGGAAACCGGCCAGCTCCAGTGTCTGCAGGTTGGACTCCCGCATGGCGGGATCGTCGTCGACGAACAGCACGCGGTCGACCGGCTCGGTGCCCGGCAGCGCGGGGTCCATGGGGAAAGCAGCCATCACGAAGCGACCTCGGGAAGACGAATGGTGAAACACGTGCCGCGGCCCGGCGCGGTCTGCACGGACAGCGTGCCGCCGAAGTCGGCGACGATGTCGCGGCTGATGACCAGGCCCAGCCCCAGGCCGCGCGGCTTGGTGGTGACAAAGGGGGTGTAGAGGGCCGCCATGACGCTGTCGGGCAAGCCCGGGCCGTTGTCGCCGACCTCGATGGCGACCAGGTCCGCCTCGTGCGCGGCGCGTATCCATATCCGCGGGCCGGGCGTCTGTTCCAGCGCCTCGATGGCATTCTGCAAGAGGTTGACCAGGACCTGCTCCAGCCGCACGCGTTCGGCGCGCACCGCCAGGCCGTCGCCGATGCCGAGGCGTTCGAGTTCGATGCCGTGCCGGCGCATCTGGGCGCCGACCAGCGTCAACGCACCGTCGACGACGGCGTCCACCGGGACGGGGCCGGGGGAGGCGCCCGAGGTCTTGCGCGAGAAGGTCCGCAACTCATCGGTGATGACGCCTATGCGCTGCGTCAGGGCGGCGATCGACGCCATGTTGCCGCGGACCCGCTCGACATTGCCGCGGTCCAGGTAGGCGGCCGAATTATCGGCGTAGCTGCGGATCGCCGCGACCGGCTGGTTGATCTCGTGTGCCACGCCCGCGGTGATCTGGCCCAGGAAAGCGAGCTTGTTCGCCTGCACGAGCTCCTCCTGCAGTTTGTGCAGTTCGGTTTCGGCGCGGCGCCGATCTTCCATCTCGGCCCGCAACTGGTCGTTGGCGGCGCGCAGTTCGCCCGTGCGCGCCGCCACGCGCGACTCCAGTTCCTGCCGCGCCGCCGCCTGCGCCAGCACGACATCCTGGGCACGATGCCGGCGATGCAGCCAGACCCCCGCCAAGAACAGGGCGCACAGCACGAACAACGCCGCGGCCACCCGGGCCGACGCCGCCGCGCGCGCCATGGCTTCGCGCGTGGCGCCCAGCAGATGGAACTGCCACGGCGTGCCCGGCACTGGTTCCTGCACATGCACGTACCACTGGGCGGCCTGTCCCGGCAGGCTCGCCGCCACCTGTCCCTCGCGCGCCGGGGCCTCCTGCACCGGCAGGGGCGACAGCGGCGCGCCGCCGAACTGCAGGCTGGCCCGCAGCGCGTCCCGCCCCGCCGCCGGCAGCGCGCCGTAGACCAGGAACCGCCACTCGTCCTGCGACGACAGCAGCACGACGCCATGCTCGTCGGTCACGAACACGGGGTCCGGAAAACGCCGCCACCCCGCCTCGACGCCGTCGAACTCCACTTTCACCACCACGACACCCAGCGTCCGGCCGCCCTGCTCCAGTTGCCGGCTCAGGTACAGGCCGGGATGGTTACTGACGTTGCCGAGCGCGAAATACTCTGCCTGGCCGGCGTGCGCCGCGCCCTGGAAGTAGGGCCTGAACGCGTAGTCCGAGCCCACGAAACTGGTGGGCTGGTTCCAATTGCTGGCGGCCACGCCCACGCCGCGCGGATCGAGCAGGTAGATGACCGCGGCGCCCGTATCCCGGCTCAACGCCTCGAACTTGAGATTCAGCGCGCCATAGCGCCCCGGGTCGCCGGTGGCCAGCGCGGTCCTGACCTCGGAATCCTGCGCCAGCACGAATGGCAGCGAGCGTTGCTTGTCGAGCTCCGCGGTCAGCAGCGCGACCTTGAGCGCCGCCGCGTTGCGCGCGGCCGCCATGGCCTCGGCATAGGCCTGCTCGCGGGCGATGCCCCCCGCCGCCCATAGCGCCGCCGCCAGCACCGCCGCCCCGATGAGGACGAAACAGGCCCAGGCCCGGCCGTGGCCGGGCACCCGGAAGGACGGCGGTGGCGGGCGGACGTCCTGGGCCGACGGAAAAAGTGGGGGCATGACCATGGATAGCAGATTGATGTGCGAATTTTCGCACATCAATTTTCATGGCGGGCGAAAAACCGCACAAACAACCCGGCCACCCCCACCTCCCGACATGAATTTCTTCAATAAATCAAAAACTTACGAATTCCCTACCGATACGGCAAGCGGGCATGCCGATTGCATAGAGACCGCCAACGAAGCTCCCCCGGGGCTTCGCAACCGTTGAAAACGAGGCCTCGCCCCCGCCAAGACGCGGCGGGCAACCGGCCACTGGAAGGGACATCCCGATGATCGACATACCCGGCACGGCGCAGGCGCCCGTGCGCAAGAAAAAGTTCTATCAGATCCTGTATGTGCAGGTGCTGTTCGCCATCACGGTGGGCATCCTGCTCGGCCACTTCTATCCCCAGATCGGGGAATCGATGAAACCCCTGGGCGATGCCTTCATCAAGCTGGTCAAGATGATCATCGCGCCGGTCATCTTCCTGACAGTCACGACCGGCATCGCCGGCATGCGCGACCTGCAGAAAGTGGGCCGCGTCGTGGGCAAGGCCATGATCTATTTCCTGACCTTTTCCACGCTGGCCCTCATCATCGGCATGATCGTGGCCAACGTCGTGCATCCGGGCACGGGCCTGCACATCGACCCGGCTTCGCTGGACGCCAAGGCGGTGGCCTCGTACTCGGCCAAGGCCCATGACCAGACCCTGACCGGTTTCCTGATGAACATCATCCCGGACACGGTGGTCAGCGCCTTCGCCAGCGGCGACATTCTCCAGGTGCTGTTCTTCTCCGTCCTGTTCGGCATCTCGCTGGGCGCCGTGGGCGACAAGGGCGCGCCGGTCCTGGATTTCCTGCAATCGATTTCGTCGGCGTTCTTCAGGCTGGTCGCCATCCTGATGAAGGCCGCGCCCATCGGGGCCTTCGGCGCCATGGCGTTCACCATCGGCAAGTACGGCATCGGCTCCATCGCCAACCTGGCGCTGCTGGTCGGCACCTTCTACCTGACCTCGCTGCTGTTCGTGCTCGTCGTCCTGGGCGCGGTGGCCCGCTACAACGGCTTCTCCATCCTGAAACTGATCCGCTACATCCGCGAGGAACTGCTGCTCGTGCTGGGCACGAGTTCGTCCGAGGCGGCGCTGCCCACGCTCATGGAGAAGATGGAACGCGCCGGCTGCTCCAAGCCCGTGGTCGGCCTGGTCATCCCCACCGGCTACTCCTTCAACCTGGACGGCACCAACATCTACATGACGCTGGCGGCCCTGTTCATCGCCCAGGCGACGGACATCCATCTGTCGCTGGTGGACCAGATCCTGCTGCTGCTCGTCGCGATGCTCAGTTCCAAGGGCGCCGCCGGCATCACCGGCGCCGGCTTCATCACCCTGGCCGCGACGCTGTCGGTCGTGCCCTCGGTCCCGGTGGCCGGCATGGCGCTGATCCTGGGCATCGACCGCTTCATGTCCGAATGCCGCGCGCTGACCAATCTGGTGGGCAACGCGGTGGCCAGCGTCGTCGTGGCCCGCTGGGAAGGCGAGCTGGACCAGGACCGCCTGGACCGGGCCTTGAGCACCGCCGGCGCCCGGCAGATCGAAGCCGAGCTGGAGGACGGCGAAACGCTGCTGGCCGTGCACCGTTGATTGGCCGCGCCCGCCCGCTGCCCCACGCCAAGGGGCGGCGGGGGCCAAAAAAAAGCCCCCACGCGAGTGGAGGCTTTCCAGGTCCAGGACCCGGTAGATCCGGCTCCGCCGGTCCACCAGTGCCGCCCGCACGCGCAAGCGCGTAGGGGGCGACGCCCCGTCAGGCCTTCTTGACCTTCTCGAGCATCTTGAAAATGCCCTTGGGCGCCCCAACAAAAAGACGCTTGAAGGCCTTGCCCAGGCAACGGCGCTCAAGCGTATTGCGGCGCGTACGTTTCTTTTCCGCCATGTCGATCTCCAGTCATTGAATCCGGCTAACCCGCTATTCTAGCGGATATTCCGGCGCTGCCGTCAAGCCGGTCAATGCTGGGCAGCGCCTCCGGCGACACCGCCGACGACTTCCGTTGTTTTCTGTTCGGCCTTGCCCAGCACCCGCCCCAGGGCTTTTTCGGTCTGGTGCGAAACGACCCGCCAGGTATGGCCGACCTCGGGAATCGTATGGACGGCGACGGTGCCGGCCGTCAGGGCAAGCGCGATCGCAACCAGCACCGCCACGCGCAGGCTGCGCGGCGGAGGCGGGACGTCGCCGAGCGTAGGCGGCGGGATATACATGCCCGCCTCGGCTCCCAACAGATCCAACGGAGAGGATTTGCGCTTGCTCATAGGTCATATCGTAACCCGGCCGCCCGGTTATCGCCGTACCTTCCTGTTACCCAATCTTGTCAAACGTTGCGATTTTCGCAGCACCCGCTAAACGGCTACGATTGAAGAATCGCCGGCCTTCTTCCGGCACGTGAACCGAACGATGTCCTCCGCCCCCTCCTCTCCCGATTCTCCCCAGGAAACCGCCGCCGAACCCGAGATCCGGGTGGTCGGCGCGCGCCAGAACAATCTCAAGAACCTGAGCCTGACCATCCCCACCAACGAACTCGTGGTGGTGACCGGCGTGTCCGGCTCGGGCAAGAGTTCGCTGGTCTTCGACACCCTGTACGCCGAAGGCCAGCGCCGCTACGTCGAGACCTTCTCGCCGTACGCGCGCCAGTTCCTGGATCGCATGGACAAGCCCCAGGTCGACCGCATCGAGGGCATCCCGCCCGCCATCGCGATCGACCAGACCAACCCGGTGCGCACCTCGCGCAGCACGGTCGGCACCATGACCGAGCTGAACGACCACCTGAAGCTGCTGTACGCGCGGGCCGGCCGGCTGTTCTGCCGCCAGTGCGCGCGGCCCGTGCAGAAGGACACGGCCGACTCCATCCACGCGTCGCTGGCGCGCCGCTCGGCCGAGGCCGGCGACCCGCGCCTGGTCGTGACCTTCCCGGTCCAGGTGCCCGCCAACTACAACGAGGACGAGATCCGCGGCTTCCTGGAACGCCAGGGCTACACGCGGGTACACGCCAAGCGCAAGGTCGGCACCGGCAAGAACGCCGTGCAGTTGCTGGACGTGGTGCAGGACCGGTTCCGCTTCGGCAACGCCGAGCGGGCGCGCGTGATGGAAGCGCTGGACGCCGGGCTGCGGCTGGGGGCCGGCAGGGTGGACGTGCGCGTGGTCGACGATGAAGGCAAGGAAACCGCGCTGTGGAAGTTCAGCGACGAAATCCATTGCGCCGACTGCGACATCGCCTATTCCACCCCCACGCCCAGTTCGTTCTCGTTCAACTCGCCACTGGGCGCCTGCGAGGCCTGCCGCGGCTTCGGCCGGGTGATAGGCGTGGACTACGGCCTGATCATCCCCGACGAGAGCAAGACCCTGCGCGGAGGCGCCATCCGCCCCTGGCAGACGGCCAGCTACAAGGAATGCCAGGACGAGCTGGTGAAGTACGCGGCCCGCGCGGGCATCCCGCTGGACGTGCCGTGGCGCAAGCTGACCGACGCCCAGCGCGAGTGGGTGCTGCAGGGCACGCCCGACTGGAAGGGCGGCAACGACGCCTGGAAACACCAGTGGTATGGCGTGAAGCGCTTCTTCGACTGGCTGGAGACCAAGGCCTACAAGATGCACATCCGCGTGCTGCTGTCCAAGTATCGCGCGTACACCCCGTGCACGGCCTGCAACGGCGCCCGCCTCAAGCCCGACTCGCTGCTGTGGCGGGTGGGCACCAAGGCCGAGGCCGACCAGGTGCTGCCCGAGGCCGACGGCCGCTACGCCCGCTTCCGGCCGGTGAACGTGTCCTGGAGCAACGCCACGCTGACGGCCCTGCCCGGCCTGTCCATCCACGACCTGATGCTGCTCCCCATCGAGCGCGTGCGCGCCTTCTGCGACGCCCTGCACTTCGAGGGCGTGATGGATGCCGCCACCGAGCTGCTGTTGCAGGAAGTGCGCGCGCGGCTGAAATTCCTGTGCGACGTGGGCCTGGGCTACCTGACGCTGGACCGCCAGAGCCGCACCCTGTCAGGCGGCGAGGTACAGCGGATCAACCTGACCACCGCCCTCGGGACATCCCTGGTCAATACCTTGTTCGTGCTGGACGAGCCGTCCATCGGCCTGCATCCGCGCGACATGAACCGCATCGTCGAGGTCATGCACCGGTTGCGCGACGCGGGCAACTCCCTGGTGGTGGTGGAACACGACCCCCAGGTCATGCTGGCGGCCGACCGCGTCATCGACATCGGCCCGGGGCCGGGCGAGCGCGGCGGCCACATCGTCTTCAATGGTTCGCCGGCACAGTTGCGGAAGGCAGACACGCTGACCGGCGACTACCTGTCGGGGCGCCGCCACGTGGCGGCGCCCCGCCCCATGCCGGTCAACGCCAATACGCCCCGGCTGATCGTCGAGGGGGCCCGCGAGCACAACCTGAAGAACGTGACGGTGGAGTTCCCGCTGGGGCGCCTGGTGTGCGTGACCGGCGTGTCGGGTTCGGGGAAGTCGACGCTGATCCAGGACGTGCTCTACCCCGCGCTGCTCAAGCTCAAGGGCAAGCCCACCGAGGCCGCCGGCGCGCACGACCGCCTCCTGGGCGACGACTGGATCACCGAGGTGGTCATGGTCGACCAGTCTCCCATCGGCAAGACGGCCCGCTCCAACCCGGCCAGCTACGTGGGCGCGTTCGACGGCGTGCGCAAGCTGTTCGCCCAGGCGCGGCTGTCCAAGGAACGCGACTACACCCCCGGCATGTTCAGCTTCAACGCCGGCGACGGCCGCTGCCCGACCTGCGGCGGCACCGGCTTCGAGCATGTCGAGATGCAGTTCCTGTCCGACGTCTACCTGCGCTGCCCCGACTGCGACGGCACCCGCTTCCGTCCCGAGATCCGCGAAGTCACCATCGAGCGCAAGGGCCGGGCGGCCTCGATCTCCGACGTGCTGGAAATGACGGTGACCGAAGCCCTGGACTTCTTCGAAGGCGAACGCGACATCCAGTACGGCCTGGCGCCGCTGGCCGACGTGGGCCTGGAATACGTGCGCCTGGGCCAGCCCGTGCCGACCCTGTCGGGCGGCGAGGCGCAGCGCCTGAAGCTGGCCGGCCACCTGGCCGAGGCGGCGCGCTCGGGCATCTCCACCATAGGCGCCAAGCTGTCGAAGAAGGGCAGCCTGTTCCTGTTCGACGAGCCCACCACCGGTCTGCACTTCGACGACATCGCGCGCCTGATGGGCGCCTTCCGCAAGCTGCTGGCCGCCGGCCACACGCTGGTCGTGATCGAGCACAACCTGGACGTGATCCGGGCCTCGGACTGGCTGATCGACCTGGGCCCGGAGGGCGGCGATGCCGGCGGGGAAGTCCTGGCCATCGGCACGCCGCAGGCCGTC
>Ga0182736_1000059_pt1 | contig 221855 bp, 204 predicted proteins | sample eDN5th30CKraftBY_FD_128882 | JGI IMG/M metagenome (GOLD analysis project Ga0182736, IMG submission 128882) | Enriched backyard soil microbial communities from Emeryville, California, USA - eDNA 5th pass 30_C Kraft BY (version 2) (version 2) | ecosystem: Environmental > Terrestrial > Soil >...
CTCGAACGTCATCGAGCCGCGCCACATGGTGGCCACCCAGTTGAACACCTTCACCCCGGTGGGGATCGAGATCAGCATGGTGGCGTACATGAAGTACAGCTGGCCGGTGACGGGCATGCCGGTAGTGAACATGTGGTGCGCCCATACCAGGAACGACAGCACGGCGATGGCCGAGGTGGCGTACACCATGGAGGCGTAGCCAAACAGTTTCTTGCGCGAGAAGGTCGGGACCACCATCGATATGATGCCGAAGGCCGGCAGGATCATGATGTAGACCTCGGGGTGCCCGAAGAACCAGAACACGTGCTGGTACAGCACCGGGTCGCCGCCGGCGGCGGCGTTGAAGAAGCCGGTGCCGAAGTGGCGGTCGGTGAGGATCATGGTGATTCCCGCGGCCAGCACCGGCATCACGGCCAGCAGCAGGAAGGCGGTGATCAGCCAGGTCCAGCAGAACATCGGCATCTTCATCAGCGTCATGCCGGGCGCGCGCATGTTCAGGATGGTGACGATGATGTTGATGGCGCCCATGATGGACGAGGCGCCCATGATGTGGACGGCGAAGATGGCCAGGTCCATGCCCGGGCCCATCTGCGTGGACAGCGGCGCGTACAGCGTCCAGCCGGCGGCGGTGGCGCCGCCGGGCACGAAGAACGACGTCGTCAGCATGATGGCCGCCATGGGCAGCATCCAGAAGCTGAAGTTGTTCATGCGGGCGAAGGCCATGTCGGCCGCGCCGATCTGCATCGGGATCATCCAGTTGGCGAAGCCGACCAGCGACGGCATGATCGCGCCGAAGATCATGATCAGGCCGTGCATGGTGGTGAACTGGTTGAACAGCTCGGGCTGGAAGAACTGCAGGCCGGGTTCGAACAGCTCGGTGCGCAGCAGCAGGGCCAGCGTACCGCCTTCGAGCAGCATGATGAACGAGAAGATGAGGTACATCGTCCCGATGTCTTTGTGATTGGTAGCAAACAACCAGCGGCGCCATCCGTGCGGGGCGTCGTGCCCGTGGGGGTGGTCGTGTGCAAGGGTGTCCATGGCGCATCCTTTTGGAAAGGGCGGAGTGGCGCAGGCATTCGCAAACGGGATGCCGGGCACGGCGCGATAGTCACTGGGGACTGTTCAGGTTCGAGAAAGGTTGTGGGGCCCGTCGATACCCGATGTGCCAAGCATACTGCTGCGTGCGCTGCAACAGCAATGATGATTCAGGTCGGCGATCTCGGCGTATCTCCGGTATCGCGCGCGCGACGATGATGGAACGCGCGCGCGCGACCCAGGCGGGTTTCGAGCAGGACGTAGACGGCCAGCGCCACGGCCAGCGGCGCCAGGTAATACAACGCGCGATAGGCCAGCAGGGTGCCCAACACCTGCGCCTGCGATACCTCGGATGCCAGCATCGCCACGAACACGGCTTCCAGCACGCCCAACCCGCCGGGAATATGCACCAGCGCGCCGGCGATGCTGCTCAGCAGCAGGGCGGCCAGCACCAGGGTGTAGGACACCTGCCGTTCGAACAGCAAGTACAGGATCCCGGCAATGGCGCCCCAGCACAGCACCGCCAGCACCGATTGCAGGACGGCGATGCGCAGCGAGGGCAAAGGAACGTGCCGGCCGGCCAGGTGCAGGTGGCGACGGCGCGAGAATGCGCACAAGGCCAGATATCCGGCCGCGACGGCCAGCATAGCGGCGCCGGCCGCTTGCAGCGCCGCCTGGCTCAAGTGCCAGGCGGCCGGCGCCTGGTGCAGGGCGAACAACATGCCGAACAGCCACAGGTACCCCAGCCAGTTGGTGAAGATGCTCATCGCCAGCACCTTGGATATGGTTGAAAGCCGCAGGCCCAGCTTGCCGTACAGGCGGAACCGCAGCCCCACGCCGCCGACCAGCGCGCCCAGGTTGACGTTGACCGCATAGCTGACGAAGGCGACCGCCATGGTCAGGCCGGCAGCCAGCCGATGGCCTGTATAGGCCCGGCCGATCAGGTCGAAAGCGGTGTAGGCGATATAGGCGACCGGCACCAGGCAGGCGCTTTCCAACAGCGCCGAATGGGGCATGCGGCGCAGCACGCCCCATACATCGTGCCATTGGACATCGCGCGCCAGTTGCAGCAGCAGGGCGATGGCGGCCAGCATGAACAGGCCGGTCCAGAGCTTGCGCGTGCGCTTCCACAGGCGCCGTATCGCGTGCCAGGCAGATCCGCGGAACAGGCGCGGCCGTTCAGTCATGGCCCGCCTCGTCGGTATCCGCGTCGGCGGCGCCTGGCGGCGGCACGCGCTGCAGGCGAGGGCGGCGCGCCGGAAGCGTCTCGGCCCAGGCGGGGAAGCGATGCAGCACATGGAAGACCGCGACCCCGAACCATAGCCGGCGCAACACCCGCTTCATACCCTGCTTGGGAACGATCCGGCGGCAATGGCCTCGGATCAGGCCTTCGAGCGAATCGCGCAGCCCGGCGGTGAAGGCGCGGTCGCGCACCACCACGTTGGCTTCAAGGTTCAACGCCAGGCTGAGCGGGTCGAGGTTGCTGGAACCCACGGTGGCCCATTCGTCGTCCACGCAGGCGACTTTGCCGTGCAAGGGCCGTTCGCAATACTCATAGATTTCGACGCCGGCCGACAGCAGGTAGTCGTACAGCGTGCGGGCCGCCAGCTGGGCGATCGGCATATCGGGCTCGCCCTGCAGGATCAGCCGTACCCGCACGCCGCGCCGCGCCGCGTTGCGCAAGTCGCGCAGCAGCCGGTAGCCAGGAAAGAAATAGGCGTTGGCGACGATGATGTCGCGCCGGGCCGTGCGAAAGCCCGCGCGGTAGTGGCGTTCGATGTCGGTGCTGTGGCGTTCGTTGTCGCGCGTGACGAACAGCGCGGCGCCCTGGCCGGCGGCGCCATGGGCGGGGCCGCGGCGGGTGGGCCAACGGCGCCGGCGCACGCCGTGCACGGCATCGTGGGCGAATCGGCGGATGTCCTGCACGACCGGCCCGCGCACTTCCACGGCGTAGTCCTGCTTGGCGGCCGGGCCGAATGCGGCCAGGTGGTCGGCCGAGAAATTGATGCCGCCCACGTAGGCGACCTGGCCGTCCACCACCACCACTTTGCGATGCATGCGGCGCAACGCGTTGACCCGGAAGCCCAGCACCCTGGGACGCGGATCGAAGATGTGGAAACGCACCCCCGCTTCGGCCAGGCCGCCGATGAAAGCTTCGTCCAGGCAATCCGACCCGTAGCCGTCGACCGTGACGTCGGCCTGGACGCCGCGGCGCGCGGCCTCGATCAGCACCTGGCGCAACTGCTGGCCGACCTCGTCGTCGAACAGGATGAAAGTCTCCAGCAGGATCTCGCGCTGCGCCGCGCGCATCGCGTCGAACACGCGCGGGAAGAACGCCTCGCCGTTTTCCAGCAGGCGTACCGTGTTGCCGGAGCGCCAGGCTGCCGTCACAGCCGCACCTCGGCCGCCAGCGGGGCATGGTCGGACAGGTGCCGCCATACGCGCGAGGCCAGCGCGATGGGGCGCGCCGCCGCCACGTCGCGCACGTAGATGCGATCCAGCGCCAGCAACGGCCATTGGGCCGGGAAGGTGCGCGGCTCGCGCCCCAGCGTCGCGTGAAAGACGTCGCGCACCGAGCATCCGGCCAGCAGGCGGGTGGCGCGCCGGCGCCAGTCGTTGAAGTCCCCGGCGATCAGCACCGGCGCACCGGCGCCGATGTCGCGTACCAGCGCGCACAGGCGTGCCAGCTGGGCCTGCCGGTGGCATTCGCGCAGCCCCAGGTGCACGCAGACCGCGTGCAGGTCGCCGGCCAGGTCGGGATGGCGCACCGCGCAGTGCAGCATGCCACGGCTTTCATGGTTGCCCACCGACACATCGTGGTTCTGGTACCGCACAATCGGCCAGCGCGACAGCACCGCGTTGCCGTGGTCGCCGTCGAGGTACACCGCATTGCGCCCGTAGGCGAAATCGCTCCACAGGCTGTCGGCCAGGAATTCGTACTGCGACGTCGCCGGCCATGCCGCCAGCCGCCTGGCATGGCGATGGTGCGAGCCGATGACTTCCTGCAGAAACACGATGTCCGGCCGTGCATCGCGCAATGCCGCGCGCAGTTCGTGCAGGATGAACCGTCGATTGAAGAGCGTGAAGCCCTTGTGGACATTGACGGTCAGCAGCTTGAGCGCCGCGCGCTCGTGCGTCGCCGGTTCCGGACCCGCCATGCCGTTCTCCGTGGTGCGTGGGCTGCATTCCAGGCAAGAAACGTGCCGCATCGTTGCGTGCGGCCTACAAACGCCGTGGCCCGCCTTTTTTTACCCGCCGGTGCAAGAACTGCGCTCGGGCGAGGGAAAGGGCAACCTCGAGGGGCGGGCACGGAATGTGCTGGCCGACAGGCCGGCCTGTTGCGTTGCGTGGTGTTACGCCGCGCCCGGCGCGACCCAGGCATACTGTCCGGCAAACAGGCAGACACGGCGGCGGATGGTCCGCCGCCGCGGCAAGAGGGTGCGATGTTCGCCAAGCTAGACCGGGTGCGCAATCCCTGGACCGACACCCGCGCACGTCTGGAAGATGAGCGTGTGATGCTGCAACGCATCGCCGCGGGCGTGCCGCTGGATGACGTGATGGTCTATGTGCTGGAAGCCGTCGAGCGGCAATCCAGCGTCGACCTGATCACCTCGATCTCGTTTATCGACGAGGTGCGGGGCTGCCTGCGCCATGGCGTGGCGCCCGGGTTGCCGGCCGAGTTCGTGGCGGCGACCGACGGCGCGGAAATCGGCCCCACGGTGGCGTCCTGGGGCGCGGCGGCGTACTTCGGCAGCCCGGTCTACGTCGACGACGTCGCCACCCACCCCAACTGGGAGCCCTGGCGCGAGCTGGCGCTCAAGCACGGCCTGCGCGCGTGCTGGTCCACGCCTATTCGCGGCACCGACGGCAGCCTGCTGGGCGTGTTCTCGAACTATTACCGTGTACGGCACCTGCCGGCACCCCACGATATCGATGCGATCGCGCTGGTCACGCGAACCGCCGCGTTGGCCATCGAGCGGCATCGCACCGAACTGGCGCTGCGCGAAAGCAGCCAGCGCTGGCGCGGCATGTTCGAACACATGCAGGAAGGCTTCTTCCTCTGCGAAGCCATGCGCAGCCCGGACGGCGAGGTGACGGACTTCCGCTTCCTGGAGGTCAACCCCGCGTTCGAGCAGCAAAGCGGCCTGCAGGCCGGCGATACGCTGGGACACTCGATGCGCGAGATGATCCCCGGCGTGCCGGACCTGATCATGGAGGCTTTCGTCAAGGTGGTGGAAAGCGGCGAATCGGCGCAGTTCGAGCTAGACGCGCCGCGCCGGGGCAAAGAGGCCTGGTACGAGGCCCGCGCGCATCGCGAGGGCCCGGACCGCATTACCGTGCTGGTGCTGGACATCACTGCCCGCAAGCTGGCCGAGAGCGGGCTCTGGGCCGAGCAGGACCGCAAGAATTTCCTGCTGTCGCTGGCGGACCAGATGCGCGAAATCCATCAACAGACCGACATCGAGCACGTGGCCTGCGAGGCGCTGGGCCGGCACCTGGGTCTGAGCGTGGCCGCCATCCTCGAGGCGGCCCCCGTCGACGGAGAGCTGCGCGTCGCCACCCAATGGATGTCGGAGCAGGCTATCGCCGAGGGCGAGACCTTTGCGCCGGAACAGCTGGACGACGAGTTCCACCAGGCGCTCGAGAAGGGGCGCACGTCGTACCTGTCGCCGCTGTTGACGTCGTCGGCCGGCGTCACCAGCCCGATCGCTATTGCCGTGCCGCTGCGCCGCTGGGGTTGCCCCAACGGCCTGCTGTATGTGCGACCGCATCCCAGCAATCGCCTCAAGGGCCCGGACATCGCCTTTATCGAGGAAGTGGCCGAGCGCTTGTGCGAGGCCATCGAGCGGTCGCAGTATGCCCGCGTGCTGGAACAGCGGGTGGAGTCTGCCATCGCCGAGCGCGACCGCATCTGGCGGCTGTCGCCCGAGTTGCTGGCCGTGGCCAACGCGCGCGGCCGCTTCGTCAGTGTGAACCCGGCGGTGCGCAGTATCCTGGGCTGGACCGCCGAGCAGTTCCTGGCCATGCCATTGGCCGAGCTGGTGCATCCGGACGACCTGCAGCGGGTCAAGGACAGCCTGCTGCGCGGCGGCGACGGAGGGCCGATGGCCAGGCACCTGGAGTGTCGCCTGCGACACCGCAACGGCGGCCACAGCTGGATCACCTGGACGATTTCCTGGGCGCACGACAACTTCTACCTGGTCGGCCGCGACGATACCGATTTCAAGCAGCAGGCCGAGCAGTTGCGCCAAGCCCAGGCGGCGCTGCTGCAATCGCAGAAGATGGAGGCGGTGGGCCAACTGACCGGCGGCATCGCACACGATTTCAACAACATGCTGCAAGGCATCAGCGGGGCGCTGTACCTGGTCCAGCGCAAGCTCGATGCCGGCAAGTACGGCGAAGCGGGCCGCTTCATCGAGACCGCCATGGATTCGACCGGGCGGGCCGCCCGGCTGACCCAGCGCCTGCTGAGCTTTTCCAGGCGGCAGCCGCTGGATCCCCGGCCCCTGGACCCCGCCTCGACGCTGGCGTCCATGGAAGACCTGTTTCGCCGTTATACCGGCGAAGGCATCGAGCTGGCGTGCCGTGCCGCGCCTGACCTGTACACGGTCAACTGCGACGTCAACCAGTTCGAGAGCGCCTTGCTGAACCTGGTGATCAATGCGTGCGACGCCATGCCGGACGGCGGCCGGTTGACGGTCGAGGCCTTGAACGCCACGCTGGATGCCGACTTCCTGCGGCAACATCCCGACGTGCAGCCCGGCGAGTTCGTCGAGGTGCGTGTGTCCGACCAAGGCTGTGGCATGCCGCCCGAGGTACTGTCGCGCGCGTTCGAACCGTTTTTCACCACCAAGCCGCTGGGCGAGGGCACCGGGCTGGGCCTGTCGATGATCTACGGCTTCGCCCGCCAGGCTGGCGGGCTGGTGGCCATGGACAGCACGCCCGGTTCGGGCACGGTGGTTCGGCTGTGCCTGCCGCGCCACCTGGGCCAGCCGGTTGCCGACGGCCACGACACGGCGCGCGACATGGTCGACGGGGCCGGCCTGCCGGCCGGGGCGGTCATCGTGCTGGTCGAGGACGACACCAACGTGCGCGAGATGGTGCGCGAAAGCCTGGCCGGCCTGCAGTTGCGCGTGTTGTCGGCGCCGGACGGCGAGGCCGGTGCCCGGCTGCTGGCCGAGGCGCCACGCGTCGACCTGCTGTTGACCGACGTGGGCTTGCCGGGGCTGAACGGCCGCCAGTTGGCCGATATCGCCCGCGAATCGCATCCCGGCCTGAATGTGCTGTTCATGACGGGCTATGCGGAAAATGTCGTCGACGGTAGCGAATTCCAGGGCGAAGGCCTGGAGGTCATCCTGAAGCCGTTCTCGCTGGGGGACCTGATCCGGCGGATGCGCAAGATGCTGCGGCGAGCGCGCGCGACGGACCACGGGCCGGCTTCCGCGCCGGCAGCGGATGGCGACGCGCTCAGTTCGTACGAACGCTGACCGGTACATCGCCCAGCAACGTAGCCAGGGCCAGGCAGCCGTGCGGGTCCGCGCGCTGCACATCGCGCGTGCGCACGTCGCGCCAGGCCAGGCCCGCCAGCCCCGCCGGCAGGCGCACGCGGGTATCGTCCCAGTAGGCGGCTTGCGCGGCGCCGGCGCGGCCAGCCAGGCGCATGGCGCAAGTGCGAGGCACCACCACCAGCGCATGCCGGTCGCCATGGCTGCGCGCATAGGCCAGCACGTGCGCGGCCTGGGCGCCGTGGACGGACAGCGGCAGGTAGGCGCCATGGGCGAACAGCAGCGGATGAGCGGCGCGCACGCGCAACAGGCGCTGGATCAACTGCAGCTTGACCCGGCCCGACAGCCAGTCGGCTTGCGCCGTCGTGCCGGTATCGGGCGAAGCCCTCAGCATGGCGTGCCGCGCCGCATAGTCCACCGGGCGGCGATTGTCCGGGTCCACCAGGCTGAAGTCCCACCATTCCGTGCCCTGGTACAAGTCGGGCACGCCCGGTACGGTCAACCGCAAGGTAGCCTGCGCCAGGCCGTTGATCATGCCGGCCGGCGAAATCAGGCGGGCGAACCGCGCGATCTGCACCAGCAGCGGTTCGTCGTCCGGGGGGGCGCCGGCGGGCAGGCACAGTTCGTCCAGGTACGCATCGCAGGCGGCTTCGTATTCCAGGTTCGGTTCGGCCCAGCTGGAATGCTGCTTGGCTTCGCGCAGCGCCTTGCGCTGCCAGGCGCGCACGCGTTCCAGGAAACGCGCCACGTCCTGTTCATGTGCCGGATCCAGGTCCGGGGGCCAGGCGCCTACCAGGGTTTGCAGCAGCATATAGCGGTCGGCCGCGGCGGGCGACCCCCCGGGCCGGCCCAACCAATGTTGCACGTTGCGCAGCCATTCCAGCGGCATTTCTGTCAGCACGGCCAGGCGGGCGCGCACGTCTTCGCCGCGCTTGTGGTCGTGCGTGGCGGTAGCCAGCATGGCAGCGGGAAAACGCCGTGCGCGCGCCGCGCAGGCGCGGTGGAATTCGGCTGCCGACAACGCGAATTGCTCCGGCGACGCGCCCACTTCATTGCGCGACAACAGCGCGCCGTACCGATAGAAGAGCGTGTCTTCCAGCGATTTGGCGGCCAAGGGCGGCGTCAGTTGCTGGAAACGGCGCAACGCCAGGCATCGGTCGGCCTGCTCGGATTCGCCGGCCAGCCAATGGCTGACCTGGTCCAGCAGCCGGGCGTCCGCGCGCGATAGCGCCAGGCCGGGCAACTGGCGCGCGCGCGTCGCCGCCTGCTGGCAATGGGCCTGGTCGGCGGCGCTGCGACCCTGCGGGTCGGCATAGGTGCGGTATACCGGAAAGGCGGCCAGCCATCGGGTCAAGACGCGTTCGATCGCATCTTCGCTCCAGTCGCGGGTGTCGATATCGCACCGTGCCACGTGCAGCAGCGCGCGCGTCAGCGTCCGGCGCTCGGCTGCGAAGTGACGCGCCAGCATGCGCAGGCGCGCGGCTTCCAGTTGTTCACGCACGGGCCGGGTATCGTGCGCCAGCACTTGCCAAGCCTGGGCCAGCATCGATTCGGCCGCCGGGTCGTGCAGCACTGCGCCGGCCTGGTCCATGAAATCGTAGCCGGTGGTGCCGTCGACTTCCCAGCGGTCATCCAGGGTTTCGCCGGCGCCGAGTATTTTTTCCACCACCAGGTATGGGTCGCGCGGCAGGCCGGCCGCCAGGCGCGCGGCGCCGCATTCCCGCAGCGCTGCGCGCAGGCGGCGGCAGTAGCCGATCGGATCGGCCAGCCCGTCGACGTGATCGACCCTGACGCCGTCGACCAGGCCTTGCGCATACAGGCGCAAGATCAGCGCATGGACGGCGTCGAACACTTCCGGCGTTTCGACCCGGACGCCGACCAGGGTGGAGATCTCGAAGAAGCGGCGCCAGTTGATCTGGTCGCCGGCAGTGCGCCACCATGCCAGTCGATAGTGCTGCCGTTCCAGCAATTGGTGCAGGCGTTCGCGGCCCGCCGCGTCGCCGGGATCGTGCGAGCGAAGCGGCCCACCCGGTGTCGATTCGGCCGGCGGCGTGCCTGCCGCCAGCGGCAAGCGCGCGCCCGCCGCCTCGACGCAATAGGCCTGCGCCTGGGGGTCGTAGGCCAGCCGGATGTCGCCCGCGCGCAGGCTGGCGCCATACGGTTGCGCCAGCCGGGGCAGCAGCACTTTGCCGCGCAGCGCCGGGTCAGCCGGTTCCCAGTCGATGTCGAACCAGCCGGCGTAGCGGCTGGCCTGGCCTTGCGCCAGCACGTCGCGCCACCAGGGGTTGGCGCAGTCGGCCGCCATGTGATTGGGCACGATGTCGACAATCAGGCCCATGTCATGGCGGCGGACTTCGGCGGCCAGGCGCCGCAGCGCGGGCTCGCCGCCCAGTTCCGGATTGACGCGGCCATGGTCGGCCACGTCGTAGCCGTGCGCCGAGCCCGGGCAGGCCGTGGCCACCGGCGACAGGTACAGATGACTGACGCCCAGGCGGGCGTAATAGGGCACCTGGGCCGCCGCGTCGTCCAGGGTGAATTGCGCGTGCAATTGCAGGCGGGCGGTGGCGCGTGGCGTCATGGCGCATTCCGGGCAGCCTTGATGGCTTCGATGCGAGCTCGCAACGACGGGTCTTGCAGCAGCGGGCCGCCGTCGCGCGGCAGGCGCCGGCGCCAGTTGGGATGCTGCGTCGTGGTGCCGGGCAGGTTGGGTTGGTCCGCCAGGGCCGCCAGGTCTTCCAGCGGCGCCAGCATCAGGGGCGTGGCTGTCGCTGCCACGAATCCCAGCATGGCCGCCACGGGGGCTTCCTGCGGTTCGGGGCCGGCGCGCGCCAGGCCGGCGGCACGCAGGCTGGACCACAGCGCGGTGCGTTCGGCGCACCGCCGATCGCGTGCGGCGGCATGCGCGGCAGGATCGGGATGCAGGCGCTCGCGCCATTGCAGGTCGCGGCCCTCCCACCAGCCCCGCAGCGTGGGCAGGTCGTGCGTATCGGGCATGGCGACGGCGTCGGCCGGCCACGCGCGGGGCGGCAGGAATTCCGGCGCAGGATCGGCCGCCGCCGCGACCGCCGGCGGCGCGACGGTCTGGAACCACAGCACCCGCGTGCCCAGCACGCCGCTGCGCGCCAGGCTCTCGTCGAAACCCGCGGGTACCGTGCCCAGGTTCTCGCCGACGATCAAGGCGCGGTGGCGCCATGCTTCCAGTGCCACCAGGCCCAGCAGGTCGTCCAGCGGATAGCGCAGGTAGGCGCCGTCGGCGGGCGATGCGCCCGGCGGCACGACCCACAGGCGCGCCAACCCCAGCACATGGTCCACGCGCATCCCGCCGGTATCGGCCAGCACGGCGCGCAAAGTCTCGATGAATGCGGCATAGCCACTGTCGCGCAGGGCGCGGGGCGAGAACGCCGCCAAGCCCCATTGCTGGCCGGCGGGATTCAGCAGGTCGGGTGGCGCGCCGATCGACAGGCCCGACAGGATATCGGCCTGCCGGCTCCAGGCGTGGCTGCCGCGCGGGTCGGTGCCCACGGCCAGGTCGGCGATCAGGCCCAGGCGCATGCCGGCCCGGCGCGCTTGCGCCTGGACCCGGGCCAGGCTCGCGCGCGCCAGCCATTGCGCGAACACGTGGAAGCCCACCTCGTGCTCGTGCGCGGCGCCGAAGCCTCGCGTGCGCGAGGAACGCGGGTCGCGCAGCGCATCCGGCCATTGCCGCCAGTCGCCGGCGCCATGGCGCGCATGCAACACCTCGAAGACCGCATGATTCTGCAGCGCATCGCCGCCGCTGCGGCGAAATTGCGCATAGGCTTCGCGCACGGTCGCCGGGGCCCGAGGCAGGCTCTGATACAGCCGGCGCAGCAATGCCATGCGCAGGGTCGCGGCGGCGTGCCAGTCGATCAGCGGCGCCTGTTCCAGGATGGCGGCGCGGCCGTCGGTATCGACGGCGGCCATGGCGGCACGGACATCGCCGGGCGCGAACACGGCGCTGGGGTCGGCGTACAGCACGTTCAGGAACAACCGGCTGGACGGGGCGTACGGGCTGCAGGCATCCGGATCGGCGCTGAACATGGCGTGCACCGGGCTGATGGCCAACGCATCGGCGCCGAGCCGCGCGGCCTGGCCGGCCAGTTCGCCCAATGCGCCGAAGTCGCCGTATCCGGCGGCGGCCGGTGCCATGCCGTCTTGGCGCAGGCTGTAGATCTGGGCGGCGATGCCCCAGGCCCGCGGCCGCTCTTGTTGCAGCAGTTGCGCGGGCGCGGGACAGCGCGGCGGCGCCACGGCCACCGCCATGGCCGTGGCGCCCAGTTCCAGCAGGTAGTAGCCGGGCCGTTCGGGAACCGGCAGTATGCCGGCATCTTCCTGGTTGGCGGTTTGCCCTTCGGACACCGCGCCGTCTTCGTGCTGGATGCGATAGCGGCGCGAGCCCACGCCGGGCAGGCGCAGCCGGCCACCGGCCCGCGCCACGATAAGCGCTGGCGCCGCGGCCGCGGGCTCGCCCAGATAGGCCAGGCTGTCGCGGGCCTGCGATGACGTGGCGGCGGGTAGGCTCATGGCTTGCAGCACGGCGCGCAAGGCGTCGGCGGACACGGCGCGCGGCTTGCCGTGAGCGTCGATCCAGCGGCCGGCCACGCCGGCGGCCTCGGCCAGCGCCGCCAGGCTATCGACGGGCGGCGGGGCCGGGCTCATCGGGCTTCCTCCATGATGCACACGGTGCAGGCGGCAGGCAGGACGCCTTGCCGCAGCCTGCCGTGCGCGTCCGCGCGGCTCTGGAACAGCACCACCGCACCGTCGTCGGTGCGCGGCATGGCGGCCGGGACGGTGGCTTCGTCCTGCCCCAGGTTCGTATACAGCGACAGGCGTGCGCCGTCGTTCATGCGCCAATGCGCCGCGACGGCGCACGGCCCCAGCGCGTCGGCGGCCTCGGCGCGCGCGCCGGCCAGTCTCGGGATCACCATGCGCTGGCGCACGGCAAGCAGCGCCTGGTAGTACTCCAGCCATTGCATGGCGTCGTCGCCGTCGGCCCAGGGGTAGCAGGCCGCGTAGGTCTCGTGCTCGTTGGGGTCGGGCAGGCGAGCCGCGTCGTCGAAGCGGAACTCGCGCCGCCGCCCGTCGTACACCGCCCGGGCCAGCTCCGGATCGCGATGGTGGGTGAAATACAGGAACGGCGCGCGCGAGCCGCATTCTTCGCCCATGAAGACCAGCGGCACCTGGGGCGCCAGCAGTTGCAGGGCGGTGGCGGCGCGCAGGGCATCGATGCGCTCGCCGACCAGCGTGCTCAGGCGTTCGCCACGGGCGCGGTTGCCGGTCTGATCGTGGTTCTGCAGGAACAGCACGAACGCGGTGGGCGGCAGTCCGGCGGTCGATTCGCCGCGCCGGCGCCGCGGGTCGCGCAGCGTCGGCTGGCCCTGGTAGACCAGGCCCTCGGCCAGGCAGCGCGCCAGCATCTCGGCGGGCGCCGCCGCATAGTCGGCGTAGTAGCCGTCAGTCTCGCGGGTCAGCAGATGATGCAGCACGTGGTGGCCATCGTCATTCCATTGCGCGTCGTAGCCCTGCCGCAGCAACGAGGCGCGATTGTCGTCGTTTTCCACGACCAGGTGAATATGTCGCGGCGTGGGGATATGGCCGCGCACGTAGCGGGCCAGCTGCGGCAACCATTCGGGATTGGCGATCGCATGCACCGCGTCGAGCCGCAGGCCGTCGAAGCGGTACTCGGTCAGCCAGTACAACGCGTTTTCCTCGAAGTAGCGGCGCACTTCGGGCCGGCGGAAGTCGATCGCCGGCCCCCAGGGGGTCTGCAGGTCGTCGCGGAAGAATTCCCTGGCGTAGGCGGGCAGGTAATTGCCGTCGGGCCCGAAATGGTTGTAGACCACATCGAGCATGACGCTCATGTCCAACGCATGCGCCGTGTCGATCAGCCGCTTGAGCTGTTGCGGCGTGCCGTAGCGCCTGTCGGGCGCGAACGGCAGCACGCCGTCGTAGCCCCAGTTGCGGTTGCCGGGAAAATCCGCGATCGGCATCAGCTGCACCACGGTGATGCCCAGTGTCGCCAGCTGCGGCAGGCGCTCTTCCAGGCCGGCGAAGCCGCCGGCCAGCCCCACGTGCACTTCGTAGACCACCGATTGTTCCCAGGGCCGGCCATTCCAGTCGGGGCGCGACCAGGTATAGCCGCCCGGCGCGATGACGATGCTGGCGCCGTGCACGTCGTCGACCTGCTGGCGCGAGGCCGGATCCGGCATGGTGTGTTCGGCGTCGAGGCGGTAGTGATAGCGGGTGCCGGGCGGGCAGGCCACGCGCGCATGCAGCCACCCCGATGCGTCGGGCTTCAGGGGGATGGGCGCCATGCCTTCGATCTCCAGCGCCAGGGTATCGGGCGCCGACGGGGCCCAGAGGCGGAAATGGGTCGTGCCGTCGGGCATGGCCAGGGCCCCGAAGGTGGGCAGGGCGTCGTCGACGGGGGCCTGCAGCACGCCTGGCGGCGGATTGCGCGCGTCGGCGGGGGGAAACAAGGGGCTCATGGCGCGGCTCCGGTGGTGGCCGACAGCAAGGCCAGGCTGTGCGCCGCCACATCCACTCGCGGGCCGCGAACAGCGTGCGCGGCGCGTTGCGGCTGGGCGCTGTCCAATTCCAGCGTCCATGCCAACGAAGGCGGTGGCAGGGCGAAGCTGGCCGGCGCGTCGCCGGCATTGAGCAGCAGCAACGTGACGTCGGGCGCCTGGTCGTCGTCCGTGCCACAGGCACGGCGCATGGCCAGCGTACGGCGGCCGGGATCTTCCCAGGCCGGGCTCTCCATCGCCTGGCCACCCTCGTCGAACCACGATAGCGCGGCGATGCCCGGCGCGATTTCGCGGCCGGCATCGCCATACCGGTCGGCGCGCAGGCTGGGATGGGCGCGCCTGAGCGCCGCCAGGCGCGCCACGTAGCCGGCCAGCGCGGCGCCGGGGCCATGGGTGGCCTGGGTCCAATCGAGCCAGCTGGTGGGGTTGTCCTGGCAATAGGCGTTGTTGTTGCCTTCCTGGCTGTTGCCGAACTCGTCGCCGGCCAGCAGCATGGGGGTGCCGTCGGCCAGCAGCACGGTGGCCAGCAGCGCGTGCTGGACGCGGGTGCGCAGCGCCTGCACGTCGTCGTTCGCATCGGGGCCTTCGTGGCCCCAGTTCGCGCTGAAATTTTCGGCATGCCCGTCGTTGCCGTCTTCGCCATTGGCTTCATTGTGGCTGGCGTGGTAGGTGACCAGGTCGCGCAGCGTGAAGCCGTCGTGCGACGCGATGTAGTTGATGGCGGCCCAGGGACGGCGGTGGCGGCGGTCGAACAGGTCGCGCGAGCCCGCCAGGCGCGCAGCCAGGTCGCCGACCCGGCCGTCGTCGCCGCGCCAGTAGCGCCGTACACCGTCGCGGAAGCGATCGTTCCATTCGGCGAATCCGGGAGGATGCTGGCCCAGCTGGTAGCCGTCGGGCCCCACGTCCCAGGGCTCGGATATCAATTTCAGGCGCGCCAGTTCGGGGTCTTGCAGAATGGCGTCGAAGAACCCCGAGCCGGGATCGAAGCCGGTGCCTTCGCGTCCCAGCGTCACCCCCAGGTCGAAGCGATAACCATCGACGCGGTATGCCGAGGCCCAGTAGCGCAGCGAGTCCATCACCATCTGCAATACGCGCGGATGCGGGATGTTGACGGTGTTGCCGCAGCCAGTGTCGTCGATGTAGTGGCGCTCGTCGCCCGGAACCAGCCGGTAGTAGCTGGCGTTGTCCAGCCCGCGCCAGGACAGGGTGGGCCCCAGTTCATTGCCTTCGCAAGTATGGTTGTAGACCACGTCCAGGATGACCTCGATGCCGGCGGCATGCAGTCGCCGCACAGCCTGCTTGAGTTCGCCGGGGCCGTTGCGCGGCACATAGGCCGGCTCGGGAGCAAAATACGACAGGGTGCTGTAGCCCCAGTAGTTGCGCAGTCCGCGCTCGACCAGGAAGCGGTCCTGCAGGAACGCGTGCACGGGCATCAGTTCGATGCCGGTCACCCCCAGGCGATGCAGGTGTTCGATAAACCGCGGGTCGGCCAGGCCGCCGGCGGTGCCGCGCAAGGGCACGCGCAGGTCTTCGCGCTGCATGCTGGCGCCCCGCAGATGCACCTCGTACAGCACCGTGTCGCGCCAGGATGTGGCAGGCGCCACGCTGCGGCCCCAATCGAAGTAGTCGTCCACCACGATGGCCTTGGGCATGGCCTGGGCGCTGTCGCGCCGGTCCATGCTCAGGTCGCCCCTGGCGTGTTGCATGCGGTAGCCGAACAGCACGTCGGACCAGCGCGGGCTGCCGGTCAGGCGCCGGGCGTACGGGTCCAGCAGCAGCTTGTGCGGATTGAAGCGATGGCCGTTGCGGGGATCGTACGGACCATGGGCGCGGTAGCCGTACACCAGGCCGGGCTGGGCATCGGGCAGGTAGCCGTGCCATACCTCGTCGGTGCATTCGGGCAGCGCCAGGCGGCACAGCTCTTTGCGGCCGCGGTCATCGAACAGGCATAGCTCGATGCGCGTGGCATTGGCCGAGAAGACGGCGAAGTTCACCCCCAGCCCGTCGCTGGAGGCACCCAGGGGATACGGGGAACCCGCGGCCAGGCGACGTTGTTCGGGAATAGCCATGGTCACGCCTCGTGTCGCAGCAACAGGGTCGAGAACGGCGGCAGGGTCAGCGACAGCGATTGCGCCTGGCCGTGCGCCGCCACGTCCTGCGTCGGCGCCAGGATCGGGCCCGCCAGCCCGGTGCCGCCGTAAGCGTCGTCGTCGGTATTGAGCCGCGCTCGCCAGCGGCCGGCCAGCGGCACGCCGATGCGGTAATCGTGGCGCGCCACCGGGGTGAAATTGCACACGGCAAGGAGGTGGTGCTGCCCGTCGGTGCGCACGAAAGCGAGCACGCTGTTGGACTCGTCGTCGCCCACCATCCAGGCGAAACCGGACGGATCCGCGTCGCGGCGGTGCAGTTCGGGCAGTTCGCCGTACAGGTGGTTCAGGTCGCCCACCAGCCGCTGCACGCCGCGGCGCGCCGGATCGTCCAGCAGGTTCCAGTCGATGGCGGCGTCGTGGTTCCATTCACTTTCCTGGGCGATCTCGCCGCCCATGAACAGCAGCTTCTTGCCGGGGTGCGCCCACATATAGCCGTAGTACAACCGCAGCTGGGCCAGCCGATCGGCATGGCTGCCGGGCAGCTTGCCCAGCAACGAGCCCTTGCCATGCACGACCTCGTCGTGCGACAGCGGCAGGATGTAGCGTTCGGAATAGGCATACATCATGCCGAACGTCACGTCGTGGTGGTGATAGCGGCGATGCACCGGATCGTGGCGCATGTAGCGCAAGGTGTCGTGCATCCAGCCCATGTTCCACTTGTAGTCGAAGCCCAGTCCGCCGTCGCGCGCGGGCGCGGTCACGCCCGGCCAGGCGGTCGATTCCTCGGCGATGGTGATGGCGCCGGGACATTCGCATCCGACCGCCGTGTTCAGTTCGCGCAGGAAATCGACGGTTTCCAGGTTCTCGCGGCCGCCGTGGCGATTGGGAATCCATTCGCCCGGCGCGCGGCTGTAGTCGCGATACAGCATCGACGCCACCGCGTCCACTCGCAATCCGTCCACATGGAAGTGGCGCAGCCAGTGCAGGGCGCTGGCGATCATGTAGGCCTTCACCTCGTTGCGCCCCAGGTTGTAGACCAGCGTGTGCCAGTCGGGGTGGAATCCTTCGCGCGGATCGGCGTATTCGTACAGCGCCGTGCCGTCGAAGCGGGCCAGACCGTGCGCGTCGTCGGGGAAATGCGCCGGCACCCAGTCCAGGATGACGCCCAGCCCGGCGGCGTGGCACTGGTCGACGAAGCGCGCGAAATCGGCCGGCGCGCCATAGCGCGCGGTGGGCGCGAACAGCCCCAGCGGCTGGTAGCCCCACGATCCGCCGAACGGATGTTCCATGATGGGCATCAGCTCGATGTGGGTAAAACCCAGCGCCCGTGCGTAAGCCGGCAGGCGTTCGGCCAGCCTGTCCCACAGCGGACCGGGCGAAGACTGGCCCAGCCACGAACCCACGTGCACTTCATAGATGGCCAGCGGCGCGTCGGGGCCTTGCCGGGTGGCGCGGCTGTCCATCCAGGCGGCGTCGTTCCAGGCGTAGGGCGCGGGGTCGGGCACCACCGAGGCGGTGGCGGGCGGCACTTCGGCCTGGCGCGCCATGGGGTCGGCACGCAGGGTCGTGGCATCGTCGGCCCCCAGCACCTGGTACTTGTAGCGGCTGTGCGGCGCCACCGCCGGGATGAAGATTTCCCACACCCCCGCCGCATGGCGCAGCCGCATGCCGTGGCGCAAGCCGTTCCAGCCATTGAAGTCGCCGACCACCGCCACCCGGCGCGCGTTGGGCGCCCACACGGCAAAGCGCACGCCGGCCACGCCGTCGATCTCGCAGGCGTGCGCTCCGAGGCATTGGCCTGCGTACAGCCACGAGCCCTGCGCCAGCAGGGCCAGGTGCGCCTCGTCCAGCAGCGCGCCGTAGGCGTAAGGGTCGTCGAGCGTTTCGACGCCGTCCGGCCAACGGACCTGCAGGCGATACGCCGGCCTGGCCTGCCGGTCGCAATGAGCGGTGATGTCGGCGCCGTACAGGCCATCGCCCAGCGGCGGCAGCGCCAGCGAGCGGCCGTCCGAAAAAAGGGCATGCACTTCCAGCGAGGCCGGCATCAGCACGCGCAGCACGGTGCGGCCGTCGGCGCGGTGCGGCCCCAGCACGCCGAAGGCGTCAGGATGGCGGCCGGCCAGCAGGTCCGCCTGCGCCGAAGGCGCCAGTTCCAGGCTGCCGGAGGCATGCGGGAGAGTGGATCTCATCGGCGATGTTCCTCGTCGTCTATGGCGGCCGACATCAGCAGGCCGCGCGCCAGTTCCGCCAGGCCGCACAGGGGAATGGCCACCCAGTCGTGCCGGTGGCGGCTTTCGTAGCAGATTTCATAGGCCGCCTTCTCGATCAGGGCGGCCTGCACCAGCGCCTGCTCGCGCTCGGGCGGCAGATCCAGCACCGCGTCGGCGCCCAGCCGGTAGCCCTGCAGGAAGGCTTGCCCGGCGCGGTCACGGAACCGCGCCAGCATCTGGTCGCGGCGGTCCTGCAGGCTTTCGGCGGGCAGGCCCGTGCCCGCGACCGGCGTCGGCGCCTCGGGCGGGCTGCCCAGCGGATCGCCGCGGCCGACCATGGCGGCCGCGTAGTCGAACGAACGCAGCATCCCGGCCACATCTTTCAGCGGGCTGGTCTTGACCCGCCGTTCGGACAGCGGCCGGGCCGGTTCGCCTTCGAAATCGATCAGGTAGGCATCGGTCTGCGCCAGCAATACCTGGCCCAGGTGGAAGTCGCCATGGATGCGCAGGCGCGGCGCGCCGGTCTCGGCCTGCGCCAGCACGGCGATGCGGGCGGCCAGCCTGTCGCGATGTTCGCGCAGCCAGGCCGCGCACGCGCGCGCCGTCGGGTCCAGCCCATCGGCATGCCCGCGCAGCGCGGCCAGCGCGCGATCCAGCATGGCGGTGATCTCGTTGGCGCGCGCCAGGGCGTCTTCGGGCCGGGCTGCCTGCGGCGCGAACGCAGGGTCGTCGCAAGGCTGCGCCAGCACGTTGTGCAATTCGGCCAGGCGACGGCCCATTGTGCCGGCCACGGTGGCATAGCCCGACAGGCCTTCGTCGAACTCTTCCACGCTGGCGTTGCGCAGCAACGCGTCGTCCAGCGCGCGTTTCAGGTAGTCCAGGGTCCAGGTCCAGGCATCGCCTTCGTGCTGCAGGTAGGCGTGCAGGACCGCCAGGGTGCGCATCGAGCCGTCGGCATCGCGCCGCGCCACTTCGCCCAGCAGCGCCGGGGTATTGGCGTAGCCTGCCTGGGTCAGGCGGCGCGACATCTCCACTTCGGGGAAAACGCCAGCCTCGACGCGACGCAGGATCTTCAGGATGGCCAGGTCGTCGATCGCGACCGAGGTGTTGCTTTGTTCGCCGCCGTTCCAGCGCAGCGGCGCATCGTCGGGAAACTGGACGTCGTGCAGCCCCGGCTCGGGCAGGAAGCACAGCGCCGATCCGGGCCCGCCGCCGTCGGCGGGCGGGGCGCTGCCGGCCCGCAGCGCCGCCACCAGAGCGCGCACGTAGCCTTCCCGCAGCGACGCGTCGGCCAGCACGCCGACCTCGGCGCCGCGGCGGATACGGGCCAGCAAGTAATCGCCAGGCGCGGCCGCCTGCCAGGCCACGGCCAGTGGCACGTGCAGGCGGGTGCGCGCCGCGCCTGTACCGGTTTCCAGTTCGGCGACCAGGTACTCGTCGGTTGCGCCGCCAGGCAGCGGCGTCAGGTCGATCACGCGGGCCTGGGCAATGCGGTGCTCGGCGGGGAACCAGCGCTGCCGCATCAGGAACGCGGGCAGCACGTCGTGTTCCAGGGCGCGGCGCGACGATTCGGTCAGCGCCAGGCCACCGCGCCCGCGCAGCACCAGTGTGGTCAGGTCGGGCATCTGCTCGGGCTGCTGGGCATGCCAGGCGGGCGATGCCCGTTCGGTCGACAGATCGAACCAATAGAAGCCGTAGGGCGGCAGGGTCAGCAGGTAGGGCAGCGTGCCGATATCGGGAAACGGGCTTTCGCCCAGCATCTCGACAGGCACCTTGCCGGCGAATTCCGCCAGGTCCAGCTCGACCGGCTGGGCGGCGCTGGCCAGGTTGGCCACGCACAGGATGACGCTTTCGCCTTCCTGCCGCAGGTAGGCCAGCACCTTGCGGTTGCCCGGGTACAGGAAGCGCAGCGACCCGCGGCCGAACACCCGCGACTGCCGCCGCGTGGCCACCATCCGGCGGGTCCAGTTCAACAGCGAATGCGGATCGCGCTGCTGGGCCTCGACGTTGACCGCTTCGTAGCCGTACAGCGGCCCCATCAGTACCGGCAAGGGCAGGCGTTCGGGGTCGGCGCGCGAGAATCCGCCGTTGCGGTCGGGCGACCACTGCATGGGGGTGCGCACGCCGTCGCGATCGCCCAGGTGGATGTTGTCGCCCATGCCGAGTTCGTCGCCGTAATAAAGAATCGGCGTGCCCGGCATCGACAGCAGCAGGCTGTTCATCAGTTCGATGCGCCGCCGGTCGCGCTCCAGCAGGGGCGCCAGCCGGCGCCGGATGCCCAGGTTGATGCGCGCGCGCTGGTCCGCGGCGTACACGTTCCACAGGTAGTCGCGTTCCTCGCTGGTCACCATTTCCAGGGTCAACTCGTCGTGGTTGCGCAGGAAAATGGCCCATTGGCAGCTGGGCGGGATCTCGGGCGTCTGCTTGATGATGTCGGTGATGGGAAAGCGGTCTTCCTGGGCAATCGCCATGTACATCCGGGGCATCAGCGGAAAGTGGAACGACATGTGGCATTCGTCGCCGTTGCCGAAGTATTCCTGCGCGTCCTCGGGCCATTGGTTCGCCTCGGCCAGCAGCATGCGGCCGGGATACTCGGCCTCGATCACGGCGCGGATGCGGCGCAGCACCTGGTGCGTCTCGGGCAGGTTCTCGTTGTTGGTGCCCTCGCGCTCCACCAGGTAGGGCACGGCGTCCAGGCGCAGGCCGTCGACCCCCATGTCCAGCCAGTAGCGCATCACCGACAGGATCTCTTTCAACACCTGGGGGTGGTCGTAGTTCAAGTCGGGCTGGTGCGAATAGAAGCGGTGCCAGAAGTAGGCGTTGGCCTCGGGGTCGCGCGTCCAGTTCGATTTCTCGGTGTCGCAGAAGATGATGCGCGTGCCGGCATAGGCCTGGTCGTTGTCGGACCAGACGTAGTAGTTGCGGGCCGCGCTGCCTGGCCGCGCGCGCCGGGCGCGCTGGAACCACGGGTGCTGGTCCGACGTATGGTTGACCACCAGCTCGGTGATCACGCGCAGGCCGCGCGCGTGCGCGGCGCGGATGAAGCGCCGCGCATCGGCGATGGTGCCGTAGTCCGGGTGAACCCCGCGGTAGTCGGCGATGTCGTAACCGTCGTCGCGCCGCGGCGACGGGTAGAACGGCAGCAGCCAGACGGTGTCCACGCCCAGGCTGGCGATGTAGTCCAGCTTGCCGGTCAGGCCTTCGAAATCGCCGATGCCGTCGTCGTTGGCATCGTAGAAGGAACGGACGTGCAACTGGTAGATGACCGCGTCCTTGTACCAGAGCGGGGCATCGCGCGGGGCCGGAAGAGAGGGTCGTGCAGGTGACATGGAAGCTCCGCGTATCAGTCGTGCGCCGACAGGCGCCACACCCGGTAGGGCTGGTCCGGGTGCAGCGTGACGCTGCGCCATTTGCCGTGCCACGCTTGCTGCCCGCCTGCCAGCAGGTCGTCGGCGCGCAGCCGGCCGTCGTCCGGCTGGCCGAACAGCCAGAAGGGCGCTTCCAGCCGCGCCTGTTGCGTGCCATGCGGATCCAGGCTGATGGCCGCCAGCACGACGTTGCCGCGGCAGGGCGTGGCCTTCCAGAAGCACAGCACGTGCTCGTTGCCGCTTTCGACGGCGGTGAAGCCCCGGTGGGTCTGCAGCGCCGGGTTGGCGCGGCGGATGGCGTTGAGCTGGGCGATCTGCGCGACGATATTGCCGGGCGCCCGCCAGTCGCGCTGGCGCAGCTGGTATTTTTCCGAATCCAGGTACTCTTCCTTGCCGGGCACCGGCTGGCATTCGCATAGCTCGAAGCCGCTGTACATGCCCCACAGGCCCGACGTGGTCGCCGCCAGCGCGACGCGGATCAGGAACCCGGGCCGCCCCGAGGCCTGCAGGAAGCGCGGGTTGATGTCGGGCGTGTTGACGAAGAAATTGGGCCGGAAGAAGTCGGCCGCAGGCGGCGCGGACAGCTCCTGCAGGTACTGCGTCAGTTCCTGCCGGGTGTTGCGCCAGGTGAAGTAGGTATACGACTGGGTGAAGCCCACCTTGGCCAGCCGGTACATCATTTTCGGCCGGGTGAATGCTTCGGACAGGAATATCACATCGGGGTGGCGGCCCTGGATTTCCCCGATCAACCATTCCCAGAACGGCAAGGGCTTGGTGTGCGGATTGTCGACGCGGAAGATGCGCACGCCGTGCGCGACCCAGAACAGGACGACGTCGCGCAGCGCCAGCCATAGCGACGATTTCCGGGCGCGCCGCCCGCCGCTGCCGTAGAACGACACGTTGACGATGTCTTCGTACTTCTTCGGCGGGTTCTCGGCATAGCGGATGGTGCCGTCGGCGCGCCGCTCGAACCAGTCCGGATGGCGCGCCAACCAGGGATGGTCGGGCGAGCACTGGATGGCGAAATCCAGGGCGATCTCCATGCCGTGCTCGCGGGTGCGCCGCACCAGCCGCACGAAGTCGGCCAGTGTTCCCAGGTCGGGATGCACAGTGTCGTGGCCGCCCTCGGACGCGCCGATGGCATAAGGGCTGCCCACATCGTCTTCCAGGCTGTGCAGGCTGTTGTTGGGCCCCTTGCGATGCGTGCGGCCGATGGGATGGATGGGCGGCAGGTACAGCACGTCGAACCCCATGTCGCGCACGTCGGGCAAGCGCGCGATCACGTCGTCGAAGGTGCCGTGCATTCCCGGTTCGGTCGCCTGCGAGCGCGGGAACAGCTCATACCAGCTGGCGTGGCAGGCTTCACGGCGGTCGACCCATAGCGGATAGGGCACCGGGCTGAGGTAATGGAACGGCTTGTCGGTCAGGACATGCATGGCCTGGGCCAGGTCGTCGGCCAGCAGGGCCTGGGTCGCATCGCGCCCGGACGCGTCGCCGGCGGGTTCCAGGGCCGTGGCGAGCCGTTGCAGCAAGGTGGGGTCGGCCGATGCCTCGCGGCCGCGTGCAAGCGCCTCGCGCAGCAGCGCCGCGCCGTCGAGCAGGTCGGCCGCCACATTCTGGCCCGCGTCGCGTTTCTTGGCCAGGTCGGCGCGGAAGGTCTCCCAGGTGTCGCGCCACGCGCTGATGACGAATTCGTGGCGGCCGATGCGATACGGGCTGATGACGGCTTCCCAGCGGTCGTTGGGCTGTTCGCGCATGGGCGCGGCGCGCCATTCGGCCTCGTCGGCAGCGCGCCATAGCACCTGGGCGGCCAGCCGCTCGTGGCCGTCGGTATAGATGTCGGCCTGCACGCAGACCTGCTCGTGCGCCACGCACTTGGCGGCGAACATGCCGCCGTCCACGGCCGGCGCCACATTCTCGACGGCGATGCGCGTGCCGCGTTGCGCGCGCGGGCCGGCCCGGCGGCCGGTGGCAGGCACGTGCACGGGTGGCGCCGGGCGGACCGTGAACACCGCGGCCCCACCCGGTTCGAGGCCGTCGCCGCGCAGCCGCACGGCGGGCGGCACCTGGTCATGGTGCAGGTTGCCCGCCGGCAACAGGCGGCCGACGCGGTCCCAGTCGATCCGGGCCGGCGCGTCGACGGCCGGGTTGGCCAGCAGCACGCGCGCGCCGGCGCCGTTGCCGTCGTCGCCGGCATCCTGGCGCACCAGCACGCTGCACATCCCGTCGCTGCCGCCCGCCACGCGCAGGCTGCCGGCGGGCGGCTGTTCGCGCAGCCAGGCGTTCAATTGCGAATAGGCCTGCGGCCTGGCGTCGATGCCGCCCGCGATCAGGATGCCGTCGCCGCTGGCGGCGGCCGACCACAAGGCCCGCAGGGCCTGGGCTTCCGACGGTGTCGCGGTGGTATCGGCGGGCGAGGCGATGACGGGCGCCACGGCCCGCAGGCGGGCATGTTCCTCGGCCAGCCAGGCCGAGCGGAAGTCCCACCATGGCAGCGACGAGAACACCCCGTCGAATCCCGCCGTGCGCAATGCCTTGAGCTGCCGCGGATCCAGGCCTGGCGTCCAGGCCAGGAAGCGGCGGTCGGGAAAAGCCGCACGCAGGGGCGCCAGCATGAGGCGCCAGTCCTCGGCGTCGATCCGCTGGGGGGCCTCGACGCGGAAGCCCGCCAGCCCGGCATCCAGCCAGCGCGCCAGCCGTTCGCTCCAGGCGTGGATGAAGGCCTGCGGCAGCTGCCCGGCGCGCAAGTGGAAGATGCCGCGTTCGGCCAGGCTGGTGCGCGGGTCGCGCGCCGGATCGTCGGGCGGGGGAAGATACCAGTCCGCATAGGGGGTGCCGGCAACAGCGCCGGCGGCGATGCGGTCCAGCACCAGGTCCATGTATACCGGCAGGCCATGGCGTGCGCCGCTGGCCGCCAGCCGCCGCAACGATTCGGACAGGCACGCGCTGTCGTCCAGGCGGGGGCAGGGTCGGTCTGGATCCAGCGCGGCGGGCGAGCGCGGCAGGCCCGGCGAGCAGCGCCACAGCGGATCGGTCAGCAGCGCGTTGAAACCGGCCCGGCGCACCCGCCGCGCCAGCGCGTCCCAAGGGCCGCCCGGGCCGGTGTCGAGGCGGCCCACGTCGGCGGCCCGGGCGTAGTACAGGCGTAGCGGCTCGGCCGCGGCAACGGGCCGCTCGGACGACGGGCTGCCAGGATGCGCGGGGCTCTGCATGGGCGCTCCGGGCGTCAGTAGCCTGCCGCAACAGGCATGCGGTCGAGCGGGCGGTTGCCGTAGGCGGGGGCTTGGTCGGGCCGGAGGGTCGGCGCGGGTATCCGGCCGCGCCGTGCGGCGCCGGCCAGTTGCTCGAACAGTGCCAGGTATGGACGCGCCGCCGCGTCCCAGCCGAACTCGCCGGCCATGCCATTGCGCTGCATGGCCTGCCAGACCTGCGGCAGGGCGTGCAGGCGCAGCGCGCGGTCGATCGCGCCCGCCATGTCGCCCACCGAGTCGCCGTCGAACAGCACGCCGTTGGCCGCCAGCATGGTCCGGCCGGCCTCGCCGTCGCCGCCGGGGTCGACGATGGTGTCGGCCATGCCGCCCACGCGCGAGCCGATCGGCACGGTGCCGTAGCGCATGGCATACAGCGGCGTCAGGCCGAAGGGTTCGAAGCGGCTGCCGTGCAGCAGCATGTCGGCACCGGCGTGCAGCCGGTGCGCGACGGATTCGTCGTAGCCGATGCGCACGCCGCAGCGGCCCGGGTAGCGTGCCGCCATGGCCTCGAAAGCCTGTTCGTAGCGCCGTTCGCCGCAGCCGATCACGGCCACCTGAAGATGCGGATGCCGCTGCAGCGCGTCCGGCAGGGCCTGCAGGGCGACGTCGGCCATCTTCTGTCCGGTCAGGCGGCTACCCATGGCCAGCACGGCCTTGTCCGGGCTGGCCTGCAGGCCGAAGGCCCGCTGCAACGCGGCCTTGGCGCGCCGCTTGTTGGCGAGGTCGCGCAGGCTGTAGCAAGCCCGCCCCAGGTGCGGATCGCAGGCGGGGTTCCACAGTGCGTCGTCGATGCCATTGGGAATGGGCACCAGGTCGGCCGCGCGGGCTCGCAGCAAGGGGTCCAGGCCGCAGCCGAATTCGGGCCCGAGGATCTCGCGGGCGTAAGTGTGGCTGACGGTCGTGATGCGATCGGCATAGCGCAAGCCGGCCTTCAGGAAATTGAGCTGCCCGTGGAACCGCGCGCCGTCGTCGGTGCAATAGTCGTCGGCCACGCCAAGCTCGTGCGCGCATTGCAGCGGAAACACGCCCTGGAACGCCAGGTTGTGCACGGTCAAGACCGTCTTCACATAGCGCAGGCCCGTGGCGCGCACCAGCAATGGCACCAGGCCGGCGTGCCAGTCCTGGGCGTGCAGCACGTCGGGCTGACGCATGCCCGGCAGGCCGGCGGCCGCACGCACGGCGGCGTGCGCCAGCGCGGCGTAGCGCAGGGCATTGTCGGGGTAGGGCTCGCCGCGCTCGTCCAGGTACAGGCCGGTGCGGTCGTACAGCGCATCGTTGCGCAACAGGTAGACGGGCAGGCCGGATTCGCCGCACAGGGCGCCCACCAGGGTGGCTTCGCCGCCTGGCATCCCGGACAGGCGGGCGATGCGGCGCGGCCCGACGACGCGGTCCAGTACGCCCCGGTAGGCCGGCATCAGGATGCCGGCCTCCATGCCGGCGCGGCTGAGCGCGCGCGCCAGGCCGGTTACGGCGTCGCCCAGCCCGCCGCTCTTGGCCAGGGGAAATGCCTCGGAAGTCACCATCAAGCTTCTGGTATGCGCCATGTCCGCTCCCATGCGTGGACGGGCCGTCGAATAGGGGACGTTCCCGTTGTCAGGCGCCTGGTGCGCAAGCGGCGTGCCCGCGAGGGGCGGGAAACGTTCAGATACCGTCCGACGCGGCGGCAGGGCCGGGGCGGGGGGCCGGCCTTTCGCGCGAGAGGCTGACGCGCTGTTCGGACAGGGCGAACGCGATGCCGGCCTCGTCCAGTTCGCGCAGCAGGCCCAGGTTGATACGCTGCTGGATATCCATGTAGCGGTTGTAGTCCGCAGTCATGACGTAGTACACGGCTTCGAATACCAGGCCGTGTTCGCCGAAACTGGCCAGGTGCGCGCGGTCGAATTTCGTGTCGGGCTCGGCCTCGATCCGGCGCCGCACGGTGGCGGGCACGTCGGCCACGCGATCGGGTGGGGTACGGTACGAAAGCGTGAAGCCGAACACGATGCGCCTTTGTTGCATGCGCTTGTAATTTTGTATGGTTTGCTTGAGCAGTTCGGTGTTGGAACACACGATCTGTTCGCCGCCCAGGCTGCGTATGCGGGTGGTTTTCAGCCCGATGTGCTCGATGCTGCCCGCCACCGTGCCGAACACGATGAAATCGCCGACTTCGAACGGCTTGTCCAGGCCGATGGCGATCGAGGCGAACAAGTCGCTCAGGATGGTCTGCACCGCCAATGCCACGGCCACGCCGCCGATTCCCAGGCTGGCCACCAGCGCCGTGATGTTCACGCCCAGGTTGTCCAGCATGGCCAGCACCGCCATGGCCCACAGCACGATGCGCAGCAGTAGCGCCAGCAGCATGGCGGTGACGGCTCGCCCGCCGACCCGGTTGACCAGCGAACGTACCATGCCGACCGTGATGGCGCGGTCGATCCACAATGCCGCCTGCAACGCGGCCAGCACGAACCACAGGTGGGACGCGGCCACCGCCCAGGGCGCGATCACGCCGGTGATGCGCGCCGCGAGCAGCACGGCGATCAGGGACAGGATCAGCCAGCTGGTGCGGCCCACGATCTCGACGGCGGCCGCGGCGGCGGCGTTCGCGCCGGCGTCCAGCCGGCGGCGCAACCGCTTTCCGGCCAGCCCCAGCGCGAAGCGCATGGCGGCCAGCAGGCCCGCAGCCAGCAGTATGGTCAGCAGCCAGGTCCAGAGCGGGCTGCCCGCGAGGCTATAGTCGGCAAGCCATGGCACGCGCGTCCCCGGTAATGTCCAAGGCGGCGTTCACGCAAGCCCCATGCCCGGCGGGGCCGCGGCGGGCGTCAATGCGCCGAGCCGGGCGGGGTGTCGGCGCTGTAGGCTCCCAGGCGGTTGTAGAGGGTCTTCAGGCTGACGCCCAGGGTGTCGGCGGTGCGCTGCTTGTCGCCATCGTGGTGCGCCAGCGTCGCCAGGATGACGTCGCGCTGCGCCTCGCTCAAGGGGGTGCCCACCGGAAACTGCAGCACGCCGTCGGGCGCCTGCCGTGGCGCGGCGGCCGGCGCGCGGCGGCGGAAATCGGCGTCGACGACCGTATCCGACATGATGAAGGCGCGCTGCACCACATTGCGCAGCTCGCGCACATTGCCCGGCCAGTCATAGACGGACAGCGCGTCCAGCATGCGCGGCGAGAATCGCTTGCGCGTCTGGTGAGCGGTGTTGAGCTCGTCCAGGAAACGCTGGGCCAGTATCGGGATATCGCCCTCGCGCTCGCGCAGGGGCGGCACGCGCAGCGGCACCACCAGCAGGCGGTGCAGGAAGTCCTGCCGCAATTCCCCGGCCTCGACGGCGGCATAAGGATCGCGGTTGGTGGCGCAGACAATGCGCACGTCGGCGTGCAGCAGTTCAATGCCACCGACGCGCTGGTAGGTGCCGGTCTCCAGTACGCGCAGAAACTGCACCTGCAGCGCATCCGACATCTCGGTGACTTCGTCCAGGAACAACGTGCCGCCGCCGGCGGACTCGAAGTAGCCGGCGGTCTGCGCCAGCGCGCCGGTGAAACTGCCTTTCTCGTGGCCGAACAGCTGCGCGTGCACCAGCGAGCTGCTGATGGCGCCGCAATTGACGGCCACGAAGGGGCAGTCGCCGCGCTCGCTGCCGTCGTGGATGGCGCGGGCGATCATTTCCTTGCCGGTGCCGCTTTCGCCGGTAATGAATACCGTGGCGTCGGAGCGGGCGGCGCGGCCCATCTGTTCGCCGAATTCGCGCATGGCCTCGCCCATGCCGGCAAAAAGGCCTTCGCACGGTGCGCGCGAACGCGCAGAGGTCCGGCCTTGGCCGGCCGCAGTGACCTGCATGGTGGTGTCCCCCGGATGCAGAGCGCGGCAGGGCCGCCACTCAATATGGTGCTGTCGAATCGATGATACGGCAGCGGAAAAGCGCATTTGCAACCATGTGAAATCATTGGCAAACGTTGGTGGGTTAGCTGTCAAGAATCGTGCCGGCCGGGCCGCTTGCGGGGTATGCTCGACAGGCAAAGTCCCGGGGTTTCCGCCCCTGGTTTTCGCCGCAGTCTGATTTCGTAACGGAGACACGATGCCGCATCTGCTCGTTCTGGACGATGACGAAGCCATACGCGAAGTCCTGGCCGAAATTGCCCGCGAACATGGCTATTCGGTGGCCCTGGCCGCCACGATGAAAGACGCGCTGATCCACTTGCAGCGCCAGCAGCCCGACCTGGTCCTGACCGATGTGCGCCTGCCTGGCGCCAGCGGCATGGAGATCTTCAGCCGCATGCCCGATTCCGACGCCGAGATCGTCGTGATCACGGGCCATGGCAGCATGGACAACGCGGTCGAGGCCTTGCGCCTGGGCGCCACCGACTACCTGGTCAAGCCCGTCAGCATGGACCGCCTGGTCGAGATCCTGACCCGCGTGGCGGCCGACCGCGGCGCCGACACCGGCAATGCGCCGTTCCAGGAACCGGGCCGCTTCGGCAAGCTGCTGGGCCAATCGGAATCGATGGAACAGTTGTATACCCAGCTGGCGCGGGTGGCTGCCACGGACGTGACCACGCTGCTGATCGGCGAAAGCGGCACCGGCAAGGAACTGGCCGCCCATGCCATCCACGAACTGAGCAACCGCAGCCACAAGCCGTTCATCGCGGTCAATTGCGGCGCGATCTCGCCGCACCTGATCGAAAGCGAGCTGTTCGGCCACGAGCGTGGCAGTTTCACCGGGGCCGATCGCCAGCACAAAGGGTATTTCGAACGCGCCGATTCGGGCACGTTGTTCCTGGACGAAGTCACCGAGATGCCGCTCGACCTGCAGGTCAAGCTGCTGCGCGTGCTGGAGACCGGCCGTTTCATGCGCGTGGGCACGCATCGCGAAGTGGCCTGCGACATCCGCATCGTGGCGGCCACGAACCGCAACCCCGAACGAGCCATCCAGGAAGGCAAGCTGCGCGAAGACTTGTACTACCGGCTGAGCGTCTTTCCGATCGAGCTGCCGCCGTTGCGCGAGCGTGGCAGCGACATCCTGTTCCTGGCGGATCGCTTCCTGGCGGCGCTGAACGACAAGTACGGCGAGGACAAGCAGTTTTCCGAACAGGCTCGCCAGGCTATCCGTGAGTACGGGTGGCCGGGCAACGTCCGAGAATTGAAGAACTACGTGAGACGCGCCTACATCATGGCCGAAGGCGGCGCGCTCGGCGCCGATGTCATGCAGCCGCAGATCGCGCCCGACGGCGGCGGACAGGCGGCGCGCGTGACCGTCCCGCTGGGCGTGACGCTGGCCGAGGCCGACCGGCGGCTGATCATGGCCACCCTGGCGCGTTGCGGCGGCGTGAAGAAGCAAACCGCCGCGATGCTGGGGATCAGCGCCAAGACGCTGTACAACCGCCTGGAAGAGTACACGCGGGCGGGATATGCGTTGCCGGAGGAAGACGGAAAATCGTCCCGGGCAGAAGGGTAGGGGCGATGCACGGCGCCTGACGGCGCGCCTACGCGCGCAACGGGCACGCGGCTTGCTGTTTTTGCTTCCATTGGAAATTCACCTTCGGGAGCAGGCATGCAAACCGTGTCGGACTTCATCCTGTCGCGCTTGGCGCAATGGGGCATTCAACGCATCTACGGCTACCCGGGCGATGGCATCAACGGCCTGATGGGGGCTTTCGGCCGTACCCGCGAACCGCTGGAATTCGTGCAGGTGCGCCACGAGGAAATGGCCGCCTTCATGGCGTGCGCCCATGCGAAGTTCACCGGGCAGGTCGGCGTGTGCATGGCCACATCGGGGCCGGGTGCCATCCACTTGCTCAATGGGCTGTACGACGCCAAGCTCGACCACCAGCCCGTGGTGGCCATCGTCGGCCAGCAGGCGCGTTCCGCCCTGGGCGGCGATTACCAGCAGGAAGTCGACCTGGTCAGCCTGTTCAAGGACGTGGCCCACGATTTCGTCCACGTCGCCGCCACCCCCATGCAGGTGCGCCACCTGATCGACCGGGCGATCCGCATCGCCCTGGAGCGCCGCGCCGTGACCTGCGTGATCGTGCCCAACGACGTGCAGGACCTGCCCGCCGTCGAGCAAGCCCCGCGCGAGCACGGCACCGTGCACACGGGCATCGGCTATACGTCGCATGCCGGCGTGCCGGCGGCGCCGGCGCTGCAGAACGCGGCCGACATCCTGAACAAGGGGGAACGCGTCGCCATTCTGGCTGGCGCGGGCGCGCGCGACGCCACCGGCGAACTGCTGCAGGTCGCCGAGCTGCTGGGGGCCGGCGTGGCCAAGGCGCTGCTGGGCAAGTCCGTGGTGCCGGACGACGTGCCCTACGCGACAGGTTCGATCGGCCTGTTGGGCACCCAGCCCAGCTGGCGCATGATGAATGATTGCGACACCTTGCTGATGGTGGGCACGGCGTTTCCCTACAGCGAATTCCTGCCGCCCGACGGACAGGCGCGCGCCGTGCAGATCGACCGCGACGGGCGCATGATCAGCCTGCGCTATCCGGTCGAGCAGGGCCTGGTTGGCGACAGCAAGGCCACCCTGCAAGCCCTGGCGCCGCTGCTGCAGCCCAAGCCGTCGCGCCGCTGGCGCGACCGGATCGAGCAGGACGTGGCCCAGTGGTGGCAGACCGTCGAGGCGCGCGCCATGACCTCGGCCAATCCCCTGAACCCGCAGCGGCCTTTCTGGGAACTGTCGCCGCGCTTGCCCGACCGCAGCATCGTCACGTGCGACTCGGGCTCGGCCGCCTGCTGGTACGCCCAGCACCTGCGCCTGCGCAAGGGCATGACGGCCTCGCTGTCGGGCGGGCTGGCCACGATGGGCAGCGGCGTACCGTATGCGCTGGCGGCCAAGCTGGCGCATCCGGACCGGCCGGTGTTCGCCCTGGTGGGCGACGGCGCCATGCAGATGAACGGCATGAACGAACTGATCACCATCGCGCACCGCTGGCGCGACTGGCGCAATCCCACGCTGGTGGTGATGGTGCTGAACAACGGCGACCTGAACATGGTCACCTGGGAACAGCGCCTGATGGGCGGTGATCCGCGTTTCAAGGATTCGCAGTGGCTGCCGGCCTTTCCGTATGCCGACTACGCGCGCCTGCTGGGCCTGGAGGGTATCCGGGTCGATGACCCGGAGCAGGTCGGCCCCGCCTGGGACCGCGCCATCGAAGCCGGCCGGCCGGTCGTGCTGGAGATGGTCACCGACCCTGAAGTGCCGCCGATCCCGCCACATATTCCGCTGAAGCAGGTGCAGAACTACGTCAAGGCCTTGCGCCGCGAGGATGCCTCGGGCGGCGCCGCCTTGCGCGCCACCCTGAAACAGTGGTGGGCCGGCTGACGGCCGGGCGGCCTCATCCCGCGCGCATTGTCGATTCAAGGAGACCCGTCATGATCTATACCCCGCATCCCATGCCGGCGGCCGACAGCCGCATGCATTCGCGGCCCGCGCCGGAGCCACGGCGCGATCCGCCGCGCCGCGCCGACGACGCGCCGCCGCCTGCGCCGGCCCGGCCGCCGGCGCGCAAGCCATACCCGCCGGACAGTATTCCCAACCCCATGCCAGGGCTGGATCCGCAGCAGACGCCCGGCATCGACCGCTGGCAGGACGAGGCCTTCGAGGCCGCCTGGCGCCGCGCTACCCGCGAGCTGTGATGCGCGACGACACCGGACGCGGCGCCGCCGCCTTTGCCTGCCGGGATGCCGCGGCGCGGGCGGTTGCCCTGGTCATGCCGATGATCCGCGCCGCCATGGCGGACCCGCGGGTGGGGGAAAGCGGCTTCCTGCATATCGTCGTGATGGATCCGGGCGCGCATCCCGGGGTGAACGCGCCGGAAGACGCCATCCTTTACGAGGAAAGCGTGGGCGACCGCGCGGCCTGGGATGCCGATTATGCGGCTTATGCCCGTGCCAAGGCCGCCGTGTCCTGGCGCACCGGCCTGGCCAGCCAGGTCGTGTGCGAGACGCGGCCGCACCTGTTGCGGCCGGGCGACGGGACCGTATGGGGCAGCGTGGCGCTCGAAGGCATCGTGGTGGGCGTCAGCGGCGCCAACCCGTGGTTCGACGAGGCCTTCGCGGGCGCGATCGCGCATGCCTTCAAGGCCGAGGCCATGGCCCGCCGGCAGGCGGCGGCGTGAACGCGACGGGCAAGCGGCGTGCCGCGGCACAGCATTTGCGGTGCCCGCGGCAAACATGCGCGCCGGCGCGGGCCGGCGGCTTTTCAAGGAGCCATCAATGAACCTGCACCATCACCGCGACCACGATTCGAACGAGGCTGGCCATCGCATGAAGGGCGGCCTGCGCGAACTGGTGGCCGGGGCCGAAGACCTGCTGCGCTCGACGGCCTCTTACGGCGGCGCCGACATCGAATCCACCCGCGACCGGCTCAAGCGCCAGCTGGACGCCGCGCGCGAGCAGGCCGATGCGTGGGAACGCTCGGCCGTGGGTCGCTACCGGCAAGTATCTTCCGCCACCGACCACTACGTGCACGATCACGCCTGGAAGACGGCGGGGCTGGCGATCATCCTGGGGGTGGCGATCGGCGCGTGCCTGGCGTCGGATCATTGGCGGCGTTGATCGAATTTACCGGCCACGGCAAGAACTGCGCGCCCCGGCGCCGCGGCGATGGCCGAAAGGCGATCCATGCCGGAAGATAGCAGCGCCGCACGCGCCAGGCGGGAAGTCAACCGCAGCATCCTGCAGGCCTTGTGGAAACACCGCCGGCGCACGGCGGCGGCCGTGCTGCTGCTGGTAGCGGCCAAGCTGTTGATGGTGGCCGTGCCGGCCGTGCTCAAGCGCATCGTCGATGCCTTGAGCGCTCCGGCCACGCTGCTGACCCTGCCGGTGTTCCTGTTGCTGGGCTATGCCTTGCTGCGCTTCGCCGGCAGCCTGTTCACCGAGCTGCGCGACGTGGTGTTCGTGCGCGTCACGCAAGCGGCGGTGGCGGACTTCAAGGTCCGCATGTTCGAGCACCTGCATCGGCTGGGCGCGCGCTTCCATGGCGCGCGGCAGACCGGCGTGCTGGCGCGCGACATCGAACGCGGCACCGCGGGGGTGGGTTTCCTGCTGGGCACGGCCCTGTTCACGCTGTTGCCCACGCTGGTCGAGATCGTCTCGGTGCTGGTGATCCTGGTGGCCGGCTACAGCGCGTGGTTCGCCCTGATCGTTGCTGCCACGTTCGCGGTGTACGCAATGGTGACCACCGTGCTGACCGAACGCCGGGCGCCTTTCCAGCGCGAGATCAACGAGCTGGATTCGCGCGCCAGCGGCCGCATGGTGGACAGCCTGATCAACTACGAGGCGGTCAAGCAGTACGCCAACGAATCGCTGGAAACCGGCAGGCTGGGCAGCGTGCTGAAGCAGTGGGTCGGCGTGGGCATCGTCAACCAGCGCTCGCTGTCGACCTTGCACATCGTCCAGAGCGGCATCATTGCGTGCGGGGTGGCGGCCGTGATGTTGCTGGCCGGCCAGCAGGTGGTGAGCATGCAGATGACCGTCGGCGACCTGGTGCTGGTCAACGCCTACATCATCCAGATCTGCCTGCCGCTCAACACCCTGGGCCTGATTTTCCGCCAGGCCAAGGAAGCGATGATCAATGCCGAGCGGGTCGGGGCGCTGCTGCAGGTGCAGCCCGAAGTCGGCGACGACAGCACGCTGCCGCCCCTGCAGGTGCGCGAGGGCACCGTGCGCTTCGAGGCCGTGGACTTCGGCTATGAACCCGGGCGGCAGATCTTGTGGAATGTGGATTTCACCATCCCGGCGGGCGCCACCGTGGCCGTGGTGGGCGGCAGCGGGTCGGGCAAGTCGACGCTGGCCCGGCTGTTGTTCCGGTTCTACGATCCCGATGGCGGGCGGGTGCTGATCGACGGCCAGGACCTGCGCGCGGTGGACCAGAAAAGCCTGCGCCGCAGGCTGGGCATCGTGCCGCAGGATACGCTGCTGTTCAACGAGACGATCGCCTACAACATTGCCTACAGCGACCCGGGCGCGACCCGCGAAGCGGTGGTCGAGGCCGCGCGCGGCGCGCGCGTGGACGACTTCATCGTCAGCCTGCCGGCGGGCTACGACACCCAGGTGGGCGAGCGCGGCGTCAAGCTGTCCGGCGGCGAGCGGCAGCGTATCGCTATCGCGCGCGCGCTGTTGAAGAATCCTCCCATCATGGTGTTCGACGAAGCCACTTCGGCGCTGGACACGCGCACCGAGCGCGCCATCCAGGCCGAGCTGACGCGCATTTCCCGCGGCCGCACCACACTGGTCATCGCGCACAGGCTCTCGACCATCGTGGATGCCGACCGCATCCTGGTCATGGATCATGGCCATCTGGTAGAGCAGGGGACACACGCCGAATTGCTGGCGCGGCAGGACATGTACGCCCAGATGTGGGACCTGCAGCGCCAGCAGAACGCCCTGGAAGCCGCCGCGACCCGCATCAGCCGGCAGCCGGTGAACCTGGTGACGCTGGTGGCGGCGGTGCTGGACGCGGCGCGACCGCTGCTCGACGCCAAGGGCGTGAACCTGTACACCCAGATCGGCAGCGAGGCGGCGCGCATCACCGGCGACCCTGGCGCGCTGCAGCAACTGGTGTGGGATTTGTACGCGCATGCGGTGGCGGTGACCCCGCCGGGCGGACGGGTCGAGTTGCGGTTGGGGCGCCAGGGGCCCCTGACGCGGCTGACCATCACCGATGGACGGCCTGCGCCGGACGATGCCCTGGCGCAGGCTCCCGCCGATGGCGAGCCCGAAGTGCTGCGCAGCATGGCGGCCCTGGACCCGGCCCGCGTGCAGGCCGAGGCCGAGCGCCTGGGCGGCGCGTTGCGGACGGCCGTGGCGGCGGCGGGCGGCATGGTCTATTCGCTGGAATTTCCCCTGCGCGCCGTGGACGAACTGCCTGCGTCGGCCGAGGCCGACGGCACGGACCTGGCGGGCGCGGCGGTCATGGTGGTGGACGACCAGGCCGATGCGCGCGAGCTGATCGCCGCGGTGCTGGCCGACCGCGGTGCGCGGGTGCGCGCCTGCGCCAGCGGCGAGGAAGTGCTGCGGGTGCTGCGCGAAGCGCAGGCCGATGCGTGGCCCGACGTGCTGGTATGCGATATCGCGTTGGGCGACATGGACGGCTACGAAGTCATCGGCCGGATACGCGCCCTGGAGGCCGACCGCGGCGCGCCGCTGCGCGCGCGCATGCCGGCCATCGCCTTGTCCGGCCACGCCGGCCCGGAGGACCGGCTGCGCGCGCTGCTGGCCGGTTTCCAGATCCACGTGGCCAAGCCGGTGGACCCGCGCGAATTGCTGGCCACCGTCACGGCCATGCTGCGCCCGGGCGTCCGGCCGCAACGGCAGGCCTGAGCGCCCGCCGCCTGGCTGCGCCACCCCGCGTCTGGTTCTTACTGCCGGGTGTAAGAAGTGCCTCGCCGCGCGCCGCGCCGTCCATGCAGGCCCCGTGGCACACCGCTTGCGTAGCCAGGGTGCCGGCGGCGCCGGATTCTCCGCACTCCGCCGGCCATCCATGCAGGAGGCAAGCCATGCCATATCCCAACCGGCCCCCGCAGCGTTACTACGCCGACGATTTCGACTCATGGCGCGACGAAGAGGATGCAGGCCGCGACGATGCCTATCGCTATCGGCGCGAGCAGCAGACACGGCGCAGCGGCCGCTGGGGCGGCGAAGAGCCGTCCTACGGCAGGCCTTACGGCGAACGCCCCGCCGCGCCGGCGGGCCGTGGCCGTCCCAATCGCCACGGCCCGCAGTACGAGCAGGGCGGACAGTACCCCGGCACGCGCGAGACCGGGCCATTCGAAGGCGTGCGCAGCCGCAGCGCCGATCCAGGCCAGAGCAGCTATGGCGGCTTTCGCGGCGAAGACCCGCGCTGGCAGCGCCAGCAATTGCGCTACGGCGACGAGCTTTCCCACGACGCGGCCGATGCGCCTTATGCGGGCGCGGACGACGGTTGGCGCGACGGCGGGGATGCCGGCGGCCCCTACCAAGGCACCTATGGATGGCGCGACCTGCCGCGCGGCGGCTCGCGGCGCATCCTGCCCAAGGGCTATGTGCGTTCCGACGAGCGCGTGCGCGAAGACCTGTGCGAGCACCTGAGCCGCAGCGGCCTGGATGTCAGCGACGTGTCGGTCGACGTGGCCGATGGCACCGTCACGCTGGAGGGCACCGTGCCCAATCGCTATACCAAGCACGCCATCGAGGATTGCGCCGACGACTGCCTGGGCGTGTCCGACATCCAGAACCGCATCAAGGTGGGCGGCATCGCCGACCCCGCCATGAATCGCATGGAATGACCCCGCAACCTCACTGAATACTGGAGACCTACCATGACCAACCAACCCAACGGCCAGGCCGGCGACGGCGCCCAGACCCGCATCGTGGGCAAGGGCAAGGCAACCGCCGATGGCCCCGGCCCGGACATCATGGCGGCGGACACGCTGACCGGCAACGATGTCTACAACCCGGCCAACGAGAAACTGGGCTCGATCCAGGACATCATGCTGGATGTGCCTCATGGCCGCATCGCCTACGCGGTGCTGTCCCACGGCGGCGTGCTGGGCATGGGCGACAAGCTGTACGCCGTTCCCTGGAGCGCGCTGGTGCTCGATACCGATCGCAAGTGCTTTGTGCTGGATGTGGGCAAGGAACATCTGAAGAATGCCGCCGGCTTCGACAAGGACCATTGGCCCAGCATGGGCGACCGCCAGTGGGCGCAGGAACTGTACGAGTACTACGACCAGCCCCCGTACTGGTAAGGCGCGCCGCCGGCAGGCGGGTCCGCAGCCGGGCGGGCGCAACGCGCCCGCGTTCCCACGACACGACGGAGCATCGACGATGATGGAAAACGAAACGCTGGCCGGGCGCGTGGTCCTGGTCACGGGCGGCGGCAGCGGCCTGGGCGCCGCCATCTGCGGCATGCTGGCTGCCGAAGGCGCCAGCCTGGTGGTGGCGGACCTGGACGAGGGCCGCGCCCATGCGGTGGCGCGCCGGCTTGCCGGCCAGGGCGCGGCCGCCAGCGCGGCCACGATGGACGTGGGCGACCCCGGCCAGGTCGCCCATGCGCTGGACCAGGCCGTGCAGCGCTACGGCAAGCTGGATGCCGTGGTCAACAACGCCGGCATCGACGTTACCGCGTCGATCGACGAGCTGGACGTGGCAGCCTGGGAGCGCGTGCTGCGCACCAACCTGACCGGGCCGTTCCTGGTAGCCAAGCTGGCCAAGGGCCGCCTGGCGCCGGGAGGGCACATCGTCAACATCGCCTCGACCGCGGCACGCAGGGCCTGGCCCAATGCCAGCGCCTACCATGCGTCCAAGTGGGGCCTGATGGGGCTGTCGCATGCGTTGCATGCCGAGCTGCGCGGCATGGGGTTGAAGGTCAGCGCGGTGATCGCGGGCGGCATGCGTACGCCGTTCCTGCTGGACCGGTTTCCCGATATCGACGCCAGTTGCCTGCAGGATCCGCAGAACGTCGCCCGCGCCGTGCGTTTCGTGCTGACCCAGCCTGCCGAGACCGTGGTGCCCGAGGTCATGGTGCTGCCCATGAAGGAAACCTCATGGCCATGACACCGGCGGTGTTCCTGGACAAGGACGGCACGGTACTGGCCGACGTGCCGTACAACGTCGACCCCGCGCGCATGGCCTATGCCCGCCATGCGCAAGCGGGCCTGCGGCTGCTGGGGGCACTGGGCATGCCGCTGATCGTCGTCAGCAACCAGCCCGGCGTGGCGCTGGGGTATTTCCCGCCCCGAGCGCTGGCCGGCATGCAGGCGCGCCTGGAAGCGATGTTCCGGGCGGCGGGGGCCCGCCTGGCGGGATGCTACTGGTGCCCGCACCATCCGGACGGACACCTGCCGGCCTACGCCGGCGCATGCGATTGCCGCAAGCCGCGGCCCGGGCTGCTGCTGCGCGCGGCGCGTGAGCACCGCATCGACCTGGCGCGGTCCTGGTTCATCGGCGACATCCTGGACGATGTCGAGGCCGGCAATCGTGCCGGTTGCCGCACCGTGCTGGTGGACGCCGGCAGCGAGACCGAATGGCGGCCGGGGGCCTGGCGCGCGCCCTGGGCCCGGGCCGGCGACCTGCGGCAGGCGGCGCGCTGCGTGGCCCGCGCCGCGCCGCGCCCCGTGCGGGAGGCGGCATGAACCGCGCCGCGACCTGGGCACAGGCGCGCCGCATTCTGTGCATCCGCCTGGACAATCTGGGCGACGTGCTGATGAGCACGCCCGCCATGCGCGCGCTGAAAGCGCTGGACGGAAATCCCGAGCTCACGCTGCTGGCCAGCTCGGCCGGGGCGGCGGCGGCGCCGTTCCTGGCCGAAATCGACCACGTGCTGCGCTACGACGCCGCCTGGGTCAGCAACGGTGCCACCGGCAACCAGCAGGACCTGGATATGGTGGCGCGCCTGCGGGCAGGACATTTCGACGCCGCGGCGATTTTCACCGTGTACAGCCAGAGCGCGCTGCCGGCCGCGCTGCTGTGCCATCTGGCAGGCATTCCGCGCGTGCTGGCGCACAGCCGCGAAAACCCGTACCGGCTGCTGACCGACTGGCTGCGTGACCGCGAGCCCGAAGCCGGCGTGCGGCACGAAGTGCAGCGCCAACTCGACCTGGTGGCGGCTGTGGGCGCGTGCACGGCCGACCGTTCGCTGGGGTGGCGCGTGCGCCCGGCCGACCGCGCGGCGCTGGGCCGGCGCCTGCAGGCGGCCGGCATCGCGGAAACCGGCGGATGGATCGCCTTGCACAGCGGCGCCAGCGCCGCGTCGCGGCGGTATCCGGCAGCCCGGTACGCCGAAGCGGCCGCCGCCCTGCGCGGCGAAGGGCGGCGCATCCTGCTGCTGGGTACCGCGGCCGAGCGCGGGCTGCAGGGCGCCCTGGCGACGTGGCGGCACGCCATGCCCGGCGCGGTGGACCTGTGCGGGGAACTGTCGCTGGGCGAGCTGGCCGCCGCCATCGAAGGAGCCGCCGTGCTGATCTGCAACAACAGCGGTCCCGCCCACATCGCGGCCGCCCTGGATGTGCCGGTGGTGGACCTGTACGCGCTGACCAACCCACAGCACACCCCATGGCAGGTGGCCAGCAAGGTGCTGTACCACGACGTGCCCTGCAAGTACTGCTACCGCAGCGTGTGCCCGCAGGGCCACCATGCCTGCCTGGCCAAGGTCGAGCCGGCGCGGGTGGCCCAGGCGGCGCGCGAACTGCTGGCGCAGCGCAGGCCGGCCTTGCCGGCCCACGCGGCCGCCTGACGGGGCTTCGGAAACCGCAAGAGGACATCGCCATGTACACCCTGGGAATCAATGCCGCCTTCCACGATTGTTCCGCCACCCTGGTGCGCGACGGCCTGGTGCTGGCCGCGGCCGAGGAAGAGCGCTTCACCCGCATCAAGCATGGCAAGCGGCCGGTGCCGTTCTCTACCTGGCAATTGCCGTACCACGCCATCGACTATTGCCTGGGCGAGGCGGGTATCGCGCTGCGCGAAGTCGATCACATCGTCTACGCCTTCAATCCGTCGCTGCTGCCGGATCCGCCCCAGGCCGACGGCCGTATCGTGCTGCCGCTCGAACCCTCGCGTTCGCAGGTGCGCGCACACGAAGGGTCGCCCTGGGATCCGCTGTTCGCATCTTATGTGCGCAATGCCCCGCGCCAGTTGCTCGACGGCGCCCCCCATCACCTGCGGGCCCGCTTCGAAGGCTTGACGCTGGATCACATCCTGGCGCGCTGGACCTTCCTGGATCATCACCTCAGCCACGAGGCCAGCGCCTTCCTGGCCGCCCCGTGCGACGAGACGGCGGTGCTGACGCTGGACGGCCGGGGAGAACGGGCCAGCACCAGCTACGGGATGTTCCGCGGCGGCAGGTATACCCGGCTCAAGCAGATCGAGCTGCCGCATTCGCTGGGCCTGCTGTACGAAGACGTGACGCGCTACCTGGGATTCCTGCATTCGTCGGACGAGTACAAAGTGATGGCGCTGGCCTCGTTCGGCCAGCCCGAGTACCTGAAGGCGATGCGTGAAATCGTGCGGCTGGAGCCGGACGGTGGCTACCGGCTGGAGCCCGGCCGCCTGGAAGCGCGCTTCGGCCCGCCGCGCCGGCGTGGCGCGCCGTTCGAGGCGCATCACAAGAACCTGGCCAGCTCGCTGCAGCAAGTGCTGGAGGAAACGACCCTGCACATGGCCGGCTGGCTGCACCGCGAGACTGGCGCGTCCAACCTCTGCATGGCGGGCGGGGTAGCGCTGAACTGCGTGATGAATGCGCGCCTGAGCCGCGACGGGCCGTTCGACAGTGTGTGGGTGCAGCCCGCGGCGGGCGATTCCGGCACATCGCTGGGCGCTGCCCTGTACGTCGACCACCGCCAGCGTGGCGGGCCGCGCCGCTGGACGATGGCGCACGCGTACCTGGGGCCCGCCTACGAGGACGACGAGATCGAGCGGTTGCTTTACCGGTCGCGCCTGGCGTTTCGCAAGCTGGACGACGTGGCCGAAGAGGCCGCCGAGTTGCTGGCGCAGGAGAAGATCCTGGGGTGGTTTCAAGGGCGCATGGAATTCGGGCCGCGCGCCCTGGGCGCCCGGTCGATCCTGGCATCGCCGCTGGACAGCGGCATGCAGGCCCGCCTGAACGGCCTGAAAGACCGCGAGGACTTCCGCCCGGTGGCGCCCGTGGTGCTGGAAGAGCGCGCCGCCGAATGGTTCGATGCGCGGGGCGAACAGCCATTATGCGCGCCGTTCATGCTGTTCGTGTACGACGTGCTGCCGCAGCGGGCGGCCAGGATTCCGGCGGTGCGCCACATCGACGGTACCGCCCGGGTGCAGACCGTGCGGCACGACCAGAACCCGCGCTACCACGACCTGCTGGCGGCCTTCGAGCGCCGCACCGGGGTGCCGGTGCTGGTCAATACCTCGTTCAACACGCGCGGCGAACCCGTGGTGTGCTCGCCGCGCGACGCGGTGGAATGCTTCTGGACCTCGCCGCTGGATGCGTTGGTCATCGGTTCGTACCTGCTGGAGAAGCCGCGATGAACGAGCCGCGGACTCCGATCCAGGTGTCGGTGATCGTGCCCACCTGCCGGCGGCCCGATCTGCTGGCGCGCTGCCTGCGGGCTTTGCTGGCGCAGGATTTCCCGGCCGACGCCTACGAGATCATCGTTTGCGACGATGCCGCCAGCATCGGCACGCAACGCCAGGTGCAGGCGCTGGCGGCGCGCCAGCGGGGCGGCCCACGGGTAAGCTACCTGGCCGTCCGCGGCACCCGCGGCCCCGCGGCGGCGCGCAACCTGGGGTGGCGCCAGGCGCAGGGCGACATCATCGCCTTCACCGACGACGACACGATCGCCCGGCCCGACTGGCTGGCGCAGGGCGTGCTGGCGCTGCAGCCCGGCGTGCACGCGGTGGCGGGTCGCACCGAGATGCCCATCCCGGCCGTGCCGACCGACTACGAGCGCGATGCGGCCGGCCTGACGCGCGCCGAGTTCATTACCGCCAACTGTTTCGTGCGGCGCACGGCGCTCGAAGAGGTGGGCGGCTTCGATAGCCGCTACACCATGGCCTGGCGGGAAGATTCGGATCTGTTCTTCGCCTTGCTCGAACGCGGCATGCAAGTGGTGCGCGCGCCGCAGGCCCGCGTGCTGCATCCGGTGAGGCCCGCGCCGTTCGCGGCGGGCCTGCGCATGCAGAAGAAAGTCATGTACGACGTGCTGCTCTACCGCAAGTATCCCGGACTGTACCGGGCGCGCGTGCGCCCGCGGCCGCCATGGTTTTACCTGGCGGTGGCGTTATCGCTGGCGGCGGCGCTGGCCGCCGCGCTGGCCGGCCGGTGGACCGCCGCGGCGATGCTCGCCGGGGTGTGGCTGGCGCTGACCGCGTGGTTCTTCGCGCGCCGTCTCGCGGGAGTGTCGCATGCCCCGCGGCACGTGGCCGAACTGGCGCTGACCTCGGCGGCGATACCGGTGCTGTCGATTGCCTGGCGGGTGGTCGGCGTAGTGCGCTACGGAGCCCGCTTCCCATGAACCTGTCGGCCAACGCTTCCGTGCAGCCGGCGCGCATCGCCGTATTCCGCGCGCTGCAACTGGGCGACATGCTGTGCGCGGTGCCGGCGCTGCGCACCTTGCGGCACGCCTTTCCGTCGGCGCATATCACGCTGGTCGGCCTGCCCGGCGCGCGCGGCTTCGCGCAGCGCTTCGACCGCTATATCGACGATTTGCTGGAATTTCCCGGCGCAGCCGGATTTCCCGAGCAGGCCGCCCGGCTGCAGGCCTTGCCGGGCTTCTACCGGCAGGCCCAGGCGCGCGCATTCGACGTGGCCTTGCAGTGCCACGGCAGCGGCAAGCATTCGAACGACATCGTGCGCTGCCTGGGCGCCCGGCAATGGGCCGGCTTCGTTCCCACCCAGGCCGAGGCCGTGCCCGGTTGCCGCATGGCCTGGCCCGACCGCTTGCCCGAGCCGTTGCGCTACCTGGCCCTGTTGCGCTACCTGGGCGTGCCGGCGTTCGACTCCACCCTGGAATTGCCGGTATCGGCCCAGGAACAAGCCGCCGCCGGCGCATTGCTGCGCCACGCAAACCTGGACCCTGGGCGCACCGTGCTGATGCACGTGGGCGCACGCTTGCCATCACGCCGCTGGCCCACCGGGCGTTTCGCCGCCGTGGCGGCGGGGCTGGCCGGGCTGGGCTGGCAGGTGGCCCTGACGGGCACGGACGATGAAGCCACGCTGGTCGCCGAGGTGTGGCGCGGTTGCGGTATGCGCGCCGCCAACCTGTGCGGCCGCACCACGCTGGGCGAGCTGGCCGCGCTGACCGGCCGGTGCCGGCTAGTGATCTGCAACGACACCGGCCTGTCGCACGTGGCCGCGGCCGTGCGCACGCCCAGCGTGGTCATCGCCTCGGGCAGCGACGTGCGGCGCTGGGCGCCGCTGGACAGCCGGCGCCACGTGGTGATTGCCGCGAATGTGCCATGCCGGCCTTGCAGCCATGCCGTATGTCCCATCGGGCACCCCTGCGCGCTGGGGGTCTCGGTGGACGACGTGCTGGCGCGGGCGCGGCGTCAACTGGATGAATCGCATCATGCCCCGTCCTGATTCCGGCTCGCCGGCGCGCCGGCTGCGTATCCTGGCCTGGCACGTGCATGGCAACTACCTGTATTCGTTGACACAGGCGCCGCACGATTTCTACGTGCCGCAGGCCGACGACGGCCGGCCGGGATACGGCGCCCTGGGCAACAAGATTCCGTGGGGCGGCAACGTACACCCCGTGCCCGCCAGCCAGGTGCGCGAACTGGCCCTGGATGCGGTGATCTACCAGTCGGGCCACAACCTGGCCGACGCGCCGACGCTGTTGTCGATGGCGCAGCGCCGCCTGCCATGCGCATACATCGAGCATAACCCGCCGGCGCCGCTGGCGGCCGAGACCGTGCATCCGTTTCGCCACGAGCGCGGGCTGCTGGTCCATGTCACGCCGTACAACGCGGAGATGTGGGACGCCGGCGGCATGCCGCGGCGCGTGATCGAGCATGGCTTGCCGGATCCCGGCCCGTTATATCGGGGCGAGCTGGCGCGCGGCATCGTGGTGGTCAACCACCTGGCGCGCCGCGGCCGACGCGTGGGCGCCGACCTGTACGCCGATGCGGCCGAGCGGGTGCCGCTGGACCTGATCGGTATGGGCTCGGAAGAGACCGGGGGGCTGGGCGAGGTCGCCAATATGGAAGTGGCCGCATGCATGGCGCGCTATCGCTTTTTCTTCAGCCCGGTGCGCTATGCCAGCCTGGGCCTGTCGCTGGTCGAGGCCATGCTGTGCGGCGTGCCGGTGGTGGGGTTCGCCGCCACCGAGCTGCCGTGCGTGATCACCAGCGGCCGCGACGGCTACGTGGACACGCGACCGCAACGGCTTCATGAAGTGATGCGCCAGTTGCTGCACGAGCCTGCGCTGGCGCGCCAATGGGGCGCCGCCGGCCGCCGTACGGCGCTGCAGCGGTTTTCCCTTGGCCGATTCATTGGGGACTGGAACCAGGCATTGGCCATGTTGACGGAGGCATCATGAAAGACAGTACGACTGCATCACCGCGGGTCCTGGTGGCCGGCGGCGCCGGTTTCCTGGGGTCGCACCTGTGCCGGCGGCTGCTGCTGCAGGGTTGCGAGGTGGCCTGCGTGGACAATTTCCAGACGGGCCGCAGCGAGAACCTGGCCGGCCTGGCCGCCCATCCGGGCCTGACCGTGCTGCGCCAGGACATTGCCCAGCCGCTGCCGGCCGATATCCAGGTCGACCGCATCTACAACCTGGCGTGCCCGGCCTCGCCGGTGCACTACCAGGCCGACCCCGTGGCCACGCTGCGCACCTGCGTGCAGGGTGCGGCCCAGTTGCTGGAGCTGGCGGCGCGCACTGGCGCCCGCATCCTGCAGGCGTCCACCAGCGAGGTCTACGGCGATCCGCTGGAACACCCGCAGCGCGAAGGTTATTGGGGGCATGTGAACCCGGTGGGGCCACGCTCGTGCTACGACGAGGGCAAGCGCTGCGCGGAGACCCTGTTCACCGAGTACGGTCACCGCCGCGGCGTGACGGTGAAGATAGCGCGCATTTTCAATACTTATGGCCCGCGCATGGCGGCCGACGACGGCCGCGTGGTGTCCAACTTCGTGGTGCAGGCGTTGGCCGGGCGTCCGTTGACGATATACGGGGACGGCAGCCAGACGCGCTCGTTCTGCTATGTCGAAGACCTGATCGACGGGCTGGTGCGGTTGATGGAAAGCCAGCCCGGCCTCAGCCGGCCGGTGAACCTGGGCAATCCGGCCGAGATCACGGTGCTGCGCATGGCCGAGCTGGTGCGCGAGTTCACCGGCTCGCGGGCCGGGCTGCAGTTTCGCGAACTGCCGCAGGACGATCCGACGCAGCGTTGTCCCGACATCGCCCTGGCGCGCGAGCGGCTGGGGTGGCAGCCGTCGACGCCGCTGCACGAGGGGCTGATGCGCACGATCGACGATTTTCGCAGCCGCGTGCGCAAGCGGCCGAGCTTGCCCTCGGCCGTGGCAACGGGTTGACGCGGGGCAGGAGACGGCGATGGACCTGGCAGGCAAGCTGGTGGCGATCTCGCCGCATTTCGACGATGCGGTGCTTAGCTGTGGCGACTGGCTGGCGGCGCGGCCCGGCGGCACCGTGTTGACGGTGTATTCGGGGGTGCCGCCCAGCGGCACGCCGCTGCCCGACTGGGACCGCCGCTGCGGTTTTGCCCGGGCCGACCAGGCCATGCTGGCGCGCCATGAGGAGAACCGCGCCGCGATGGCGACGTTGGGCGCGCGCGGGCTGGGCCTGGGCCTGCTGGACGACCAGTATGGCGGGCCGGGCGCCGATGCCGGACGCCTGACCGGCGCGCTGGCGGCCGCCCTGACCACGCTGCGGCCCGACGTGGTGCTGGTGCCGCTGGGCCTGTTCCACCAAGACCACCTGCGTGCGTCCGAGGCGGCGCTGGTGGTGTGGAAACTGTTCCGCGAGGTGCTGGACAGCACCTGGCTAGCCTACGAAGAGGCGCTGTACCGGCGCAAGCCCGGCCTGGTGCAGCAACGCCTGGCCGAGTTGCGGGCCCGGCGGATACGCATCACGCCGTTGTCCGGTCCGCCGTATCGTGGCAGCCGCAAGACCCGTGCGGTGGCTGCGTATGCCAGCCAGCTGCGCGCCCTGGGGCTGGTGCCGGGGCGGGGCGACGATGCGGCCCCGGAACGCTACTGGCGCCTGGAGCCCGAAGAAGGAGCCCGATATTGACCGTGCCGGCCCGCATCGCCGTCGTCGTGCTGACGCACAACCGCCGCGCCGAATTGATGCGCACGCTGGGCCGCCTGGCGGGCTTGCCGGGCCGCCATCAGACGATCGTGGTCGACAACGGCAGCATCGACGGCAGCGCGGCCGCCGTGCGCCGCGCGTTTCCCGGCCTGGACCTGGTGCGCGCGCCGTCGAACCTGGGAGCCGCCGGACGCAACCTGGGCGTGCGCGCGGCCCGCGCGGAATATGTGGCCTTTTGCGACGACGACACCTGCTGGGAACCCGGCGCGCTCGAGACCGCCATCGGCATCCTGGATGCGGCGCCGGAAATCGGCGTGCTGAACGCGCAGGTGCTGGTGGGCTCGGATGGCAGCCCGGACCCGGCCTGCGACGCCATGCGGGAAAGTCCCTTGCCCGAACAGCCCGGCGTGGGCCCGCGCCTGCTGGGTTTCATGGCGGGCGCATGCGTCATGCGCACCGAGGCGTTCCGGCGCGCCGGCGGCTATTGGCCGCCGCTGTTCATCGGCGGCGAAGAGGCCTTGCTGGCGTTGGACATCCTGGAGCAGGGCTGGCGCATCGTCTATGCCCCGGCGGTACGCACGCGCCATTGGCCTTCCACCGCCCGCGATGCGGCGTTGCGCCGCCGGCTGCTGGCGCGCAACGCCGTCTGGACAGCCTGGCTGCGCCTGCCCGCCGCCATGGCCTGGCGCGCCACCGCGCGCGAGTTCCGGGCGCAACCGTCGGCCCGCGCCCGGCTGGGGCTGGCCCGCGACGTGGGGCGCGGCCTTGGCGCGGTACTGGCGCGGCGCCGCGTGGTTTCGTCCCGGGTATGCGAATTGCTGGCCTGCGGCCAGCGTCAACATTCCGCCAGGAGGGCATGATGTCATTGATTGTTGCAGCGCGCTTCCAGACCTTCGATGCGGCCGGGGCGGCAGCGCACAGCCTGTTCTCGGCCGGTTTCCGCGACGAGGACATGCATACTTTCTACGTGAATATTGCCGGCGAGCATGCGCGCTACCCGGTGGGCGGCGACCGCAAGGCAGACCCCGATGCGCGCGGCGCCTCGGTCGGCGCGGTGGTCGGGGCGGCCCTGCTGGGCATCCTGTTCGCCCTGGTGTGCGCGGTGGTCGCGTGGCAGATCGAGCCGTCGGCCATCGCGGTGGCTGCGGCGGGCGGTGTGGGCGCGTATATCGGCGCCCTGGCCGGCGCGCTGTGGGTCACCGGGCAAGGGCGGCGCCTGCGACACGGGTCGTGGGCGCGCGACGTGCATCCCGAGGTACGCCAGGCCGGCGTGTTGCTGGCCCTGCACATCGCGCCCGACCAAGAGGCCCGCGCCGTCGCGCTGCTGCGCGCCGCGGGCGGCGTGGACGTGGAGCGCGCCAATGGCCGCTGGATGAACGGCAAGTGGGAAGATTTCGACCCGCTGACGCCGCCGCAGCGCGAGCCCGAGCCGGGGCCGGTGGATCCCGGGGCCGGCGTCAGCGCGCGCCGCGCATGAAGGAGATCCGATGAACACGCGTAAATCGCGGCCGCAGGCCGCACCTTCCCAACCGCCTGCCCGTGCCGCCGGCACGCGCCGGCAAGCCGGCCGCGAGGCCGATGCGCCCGGAACGGGCAAGCTGTTGCCGCCGCGCGGTCCGGTGGATGTACCGCGTCAGCCGCCCAGGCGCGGCGCCGGCTCTCCGGACGAGGCGGCGGCCGACAGCCGGCCGGCGCGCGATAATCGCGACGAATCGAATTGGGCGGACGGGTCCAAGCCGCAGCCGCACGCCAAGAACGCCCGCACGCACCTGTTCTAGCAAGAGCCTCGCGAGCGCAGGAAATGCCATAGGCGTCGCTCGTCGGCATTCAGGCCGCGCGGCGTGGCCGGCGCCGGCGCCAAGACGGGCAACGTGCCGCTGGCATAGGCCTGCAGGATGGCGGGATGCACGTAGCAGTTGCGGCACACCGCCGCGGTATTGCTCAGGCGCTGCGCCACTTGCTCGATGGCCCGCGCGAGGTTGCGCCGGGCATCGGCCTCGCAGGCCGCGGGCTGGCGCTGCAGCAGGGCGAAAGCCATCACCGAACCTGCCCAGGTGCGGTAGTGCTTGGCGGTGAAGCCGCCGCCGCCCGCCGCTTTCAGGTAGGCGTTCACCATGTCCGAGTCCACCGGATGCGCCTGGCCATCGGCGTCGCGGTAGTGGAACAGTTGCTGGCCGGGTAGATCCAGGCAACGCTTGACTGTGCGGGCGATGCGCGCATCGGTGACCGTGACGTCGTGCGCCACGCCGCTCTTGCCGGTAAAACGCAGGCGCAGCCGGTCACCCGCCACGGCCGTATGGCGACGCTTGAGCGTGGTCAGGCCGTACGACCGGTTGGCGCGGGCGTATTCGCGCGTGCCGATGCGTATCAATGTGATCTCGAGCAGGCGCACCAGCAACGCCAGCACCTTGTCCTGCGACAACGCGTGCCGCCCCATGTCGCGCGCCACGCGGCGCCGGATGCGCGGCAGGCTGGCGGCGAAGCCGGCCAACTGATCGTATTTGTCGGCATCGCGCACCGCGATCCAGTCGGGATGGTAGCGGTACTGCTTGCGGCCCCGGGCGTCGCGTCCCGTGGCCTGCAGGTGGCCATTGGCCAGCGGGCAAATCCATACATCGGTGTACGCGGGGGGGATGGCCAGCGCGTCGATGCGCCGGATCTCGCCGGCATCCTTGACCGGCCGGCCCTGCGTGTCCAGGTAGCGGAACCGGCCCGAGCGCGTGCGGCGCCGCGCATAGCCGGGCCCGCCGTCGTCGACATAGACCAGGCCGGGCCCGGACGGGCGCGGGTACGCGGGTTGCTGTCCCGCAGGGTGTTTGACTGTGCCGGAAGCGGAGGTTTTTATGGAAGGTTCCTTGAAAGACATGAATGTGGCCATCCTGGCGGTAGACGGTTTCGAGCAGGTCGAGCTCACCGGCCCGCGCGACGCACTGGCCGGGCAGGGCGCGCGTACGGCGCTGGTGTCGGCCGCCCGCGGAACGGTGCAAGGCATGCATCACGACCGCAAGGCGGACCGGTTCGAGGTCGATCTCACGTTCGCCGAGGCGCAGCCCGGCGACTTCGATGCCGTGCTGCTGCCCGGCGGGGTGGTCAATGCCGACGAGATCCGCCTGCATCCCCAGGCCCGCGAGTTCGTGCGCGCCATGGAGCGTCAGGGCAAGCCTATCGCCGTGATCTGCCATGGCCCCTGGTTGCTGGCCTCGGCCGATCTGGTGCGCGGCCGCAAGCTCACCAGCTGGCCGTCGTTGCAGGACGATCTGCGCAACGCCGGCGCCCAATGGGTGGACGAGGAAGTCGTGGTCGACGGCCAGCTGGTCAGCAGCCGCAAGCCCGACGACATCCCCGCGTTCAACCGCGCGATGTTGCGCGTGTTCCAGGCAGCCGTCCATTGAGCCGGTACGGGCGCGCGCCGCCTGCTACGAGCGACGCGCGCCCGTACCGCGGTTGCGCTGGCTTTGCTGGTCCTGGCCCGAGCCGACCTGGGTGGCATGGCCGTCCTTCTTGCTGCGGTTCTGCGCATCGCCATGGCTTTTCTGCGCTTCGCGCGCCGTGTCGTCCTGGGTGGCGGCGCTTGGCCGCGAGGGAGATTGCGGTTTCATCATGGGCTCCTTGCCGGCGGCAGGGGAGCAGGAGGCTCGCCGGCCCGCCAGGCGGCGTGATAGTGGGGCAGGCGCGCCAGCGCATAACGGGCGCTGGCTTGCCGGATGGCATTGCGGCCGCCGGAAAAGCGGCGCGTTTCGGTATAGACGGCCGGCCGCGCATCGGCGCCGCCGGCTCGGAACAGCCACGCGTAGCATTGCGTGCCGGGTGCGATGCCGTCGCCGGTGTCTTCGGTGATGCCGGTATTGGCGATCGCCACCGAGGCCGGGCTGTGGCGGGCGGCGCCTATCGCCATCGCCCGCGCCACGGCTTCGCTGGTCAGGTTGTAGCGCTGCAGCAGGCCGCTATCCAGTCCCAGGCAGCGCATTTTGGCTTCGGGCGCATAGGTCACGAAGGCGCAGTCGAGCAACTGGCCGGCTCCCGGCACGTCGGCCAGCGTGGCGGCGATCAGGCCCGCCGTGCACGATTCCGCGGTTACCAGCACCAGCGAGTGTTCCGACATGAAGCGCGCCACGCGTTCGACTTCGTTCATGAGAAAAGTTCCGCGCACAGGAGATGCCCGCCTCTGCAAACGGCGTGCCCGGGTTCGGGTCAGCGTTCCACCGTCTCGCCGCCGACCCGGGCGCCGACGATCATCTCGGTGGTCCAGTGCAGCAGGATCGAGGTATATGCCCGCTGCGACGACTTGTCGCTCAGCGCGTGGTCGGCGCCGTCCACGATGCGGTGGGTCAGCGAGTGGGCGCGCAGGAACGCCGACCGGTAATTCATGATGGTGGAATGCGGAATGAACGTATCGTGCTCGGACTCCACGATCAACACATCGCCGGTAAAAGCTTCGCAGGCGGCCAGGGCGCGGTTCTGGTCGGGGCCCACGCGGGTCAGCCGGTAGGCGGCCAGGCTTTCGCGGCTGAGCGAGCCCTTGGGACGATCCCATTCTTCGTCGCGATACAAGGCCGGCACGTGCAGGGCCAGCCATTTCACCGGCCGCATGGTCGACAGGATCGCGGCCAGGTATCCGCCGTAGCTGCTGCCCACCACGGCCACCTCGGTGCTGTCTATGGACGGGTGCCGCACCAGGCGGTCGTAGGCGGCCACTGCATCGTGCAGGTTGTCGTCGCGCGATACGCGCGAGCGCTGCGCCTCGGTGGCGGCGTGGCCGCGCAAGTCGAACGTCAGGCACACGCAGCCCAGCCCCGCGATGCTGCGCGCGCGCACCAGGTCGAACTTCTGGCTGCCGCCCCAGCCATGAATGAAGAGCACGCCGGGTATCTTGGTTTCGGGCGACAGGAAAGTGCCCGACATGTCCTGATCGCCGACCGGGATGAATACCGATTCGCTATGCGTCGCCATGCTTGACGACCCCTGCGGATTTGCTGATGCGGCCCACCTCGGGATCGTCGTCGTCGTATACCAGGGTGGCCTCGGGCACGCGCTCGTCGTCTTCGCCGTAGCTTTCGGTGGTGCGCGCGCGTACCCGCTGCCGCGCGGGGTCGTCGCGCAAGGCCTGCAGCGCACAGACCTCGGCCATGCTGGCCCCGCCGGCGCGCCACGATTGCTCCAGCACGCCGCGCCGGCAGTCACCCGCCGCGCCCAGCCCTTCGGCCACGTCGTAGTTCCGGCGCGATGCGAAGAAACCGGCATAGCACGCCTGCACTGCCGCATCGTAGCGGCGCGCCAGTTCGATGGCGAGCGCAAGCGGCGCGGGCCAGTGTTGTCCGGCCAGGGCGTCGAAGCCGCCCCGCACGAACAGCATGTCCGACCCGCCGTAGACGGGCTCGCCGTCGTTGTCGTGCGTGATCTGCTGGGTACCGACATAGCTGGCCGCCATGCCGGGCAGGCGCGCGGTGCCGACACTGTAGGTCACCACGTCGTCCAGGTGCTCTTCCAGCACCAGCCCGCAGCGCGCGATATCGTTCGGATCCTGGTCCCGCAAGGCTTCGCGCAGCTCGGCTTCGTCGACGACCTTGCGCTGGCCGCGTCCGGCGGTGGCCTCGACCGGCTTGATGCGCACGGGGCCGTCGCGCAGCAGCAGGATGCCGGCGCGCAATGCGTCTTCGGTCGAGAACACCGTATAGCCCGCCAGCGCGACGCCCTGCAGGCGGCGGCCCATTTCGTGGGACCATCCCGGCGGGGCGGCCGCGCGCGCATCGTCGGGCAGCGGATGAGTGATCGCCTTGCTGGCGATGAAGTCGTAGGGCACCACGCCGCCGTACAGGTCTGCCTCGCCGCCGATGCCCAGCAGGGCGGCGGCGGCGCTGCCCAGCGTCATGGCGGGCACGTAGTAGATCCTGCCGGGCGGCTGCGGCACGGCGTCGCCGGCCGGCTCGTAGTCGGCCGCGCAAGGGCATTCCAGCAGGTCCGCCAGCTTGGCGGCCAGGGCGCGGTGGCTGGCCGTCTCGTGCGCGGAAGCGCCCAGGCGCCGCGGGTAGGCGGCCACCAGATCGGGGCGGGAGTCGGGGCCGGGGGCAGTCGGGTGGCGCATGGGCAAGCCTGGTCGAAGTCGCGGACCCGCCTGCCAAGCACGTACCATGCCTGACGCTTGTCAGCCGTTCAGCCAACGCATGGCCAGGCCCAGCAAGGTCAGCAGCACGATTGCCCCGATCCAGGCGCGGGCGATTTGCCAGGCGCGCTTCAGTCCCTCATTTTTCATGTATAACCCATTGATTTGAAAAAAGAATTGCAGCTGATTCCAGCCGGCGGACGGATGTGCCGCCGCAGTTTCCGTGCCCGGCGCGCAAGCCGGACGGCGCCGGTAACAATGAAAGGCTATTCAGCTTGTTGTAAGAAATGCTAAAACACCGCTTTCGTCCTATTTCGACACGGAGATTGCATGCTCGAGTTTTTGCAGACCCTTAGCTGGGCCGCCGTTTTCCAGATCATCCTCATCGACATCCTGCTGGGCGGCGACAACGCTGTGGTCATTGCGCTGGCCTGCCGCAACCTGCCTGCCAAGCAACGGATGCAGGGCATCCTGTGGGGAACCGCCGGCGCCATCATCCTGCGCGTCCTGCTGATCGCCTTTGCGCTGACGCTGCTGACCATCCCGTACCTGAAAATCGTCGGCGCGCTGTTGCTGCTGTGGGTGGGCGTCAAGCTGCTGATCCCCGAGGACGATGCGCACGGGAACATCAAGGGCGCGGGCTCGATCTGGGCCGCGGTCAAGACCATTATCGTGGCCGACTTCGTCATGAGCCTGGACAACGTCATCGCCATCGCGGGCGCCGCACAGATGGCCGACCCGTCGCACCAGATCGGGCTGGTCATCTTCGGGCTGGTGGTCAGCGTGCCCATCATCATCTGGGGCAGCACGCTGGTGCTCAAGCTGATCGATCGCTACCCGCTGGTGGTGACCTTCGGCGCGGCGCTGCTGGGCTGGATTGCCGGCGGCATGCTGGTCACCGATGTGGTCGTGGTGGAGCATTTCGGCGAAGTGTCGGGCGCGATGAAGATCGCCGCCGAAGTCGTCGGCGCGCTGCTGGTGGTGGGCCTGGGCCGCTTGTTCGCGGCGCGCAAGAAGGCGGCCGCTCCGGCGCCGCAGGTCAGCAGCCAGGAAGGCTGATCCCGGCCTGATCGCCGCTGTGCCGCACGCCGGCACGGTGCCGCGCAAAGCCTTGTGGCGATGCGCGGCCCGTGCCGGCGTTTTCTTTGCGCCGGCCGCATCGGCCGACGATGTCCGCGCATAACGACATATCGACTAAGTATTTTTCACGCGCCATGGCGGGGGTCAGAATCGTTCCGTTCTCAGCAACACGGAGAGGCGGTTCCGATCATGACGATCCTGATGTTGGCCGGCAGCCCTGCGCTGCATTCGCGTTCATCGGCCTTGCTGCGCCACGCGGCGCAGCGCCTGGCTGCGCGTGGCTTGCCCAGCAGCGTGCTGGGCCTGGGCGACCTGCCGGCGGCAGACCTGGTGGAAGGGCGCCATGGCGGCGCCGCCGCGGGCCTGTTGCGTAGCCGCGTGGCCGCCGCGCAAGCCTTGCTGATCGCCACGCCGGTCTACAAGGCGTCGTTTTCGGGCGGCCTGAAGACGGTACTGGACCTGCTGGATGAAAAGGCGCTGGCCGACAAGATCGTGCTGCCCATTGCCACCGGCGGCAGCACCGCGCACCTGCTGGCGCTGGAATACAGCCTGAAACCCGTGCTGTCGGCGCTGGGCGCACGCCACATCCTGGCCGGCGTGTACGCCACCGACCGCCAGGTGAGCGTGCGCGCAGACTACACCGCCATCGACGACGAAGTGCGCGAGCGCCTGGACGCCGCCGTGGACCGCCTGGCCACGCACGTGGCGGCCGCGCCGCTGGCGCAAGGCTACGACCTGGGCTACCTGGCCCTGAACGCAAGATTCAGCATCTGACAAAGGATTTTCCGCGATGACCGCACGATCTGCCTTGTTCATTCGTTTCCTGCGCCCGCTGCTGGCGTTGAGCCTGGTCTTGCTGGCGGGCGCGCCGGCCGCCGCCCAGGATGCCGCCACCTTGCGCATCGGCTTCCAGAAGTACGGCACGCTGACCATCCTGAAAGCGTTGGGCACGCTCGACAAGAAGCTGGCCGAGCAGGGCATCGCCGTCAAGTGGATCGAGTTCCCGGCCGGCCCGCAATTACTCGAGGGCCTCAATGTGGGCTCGATTGATTTCGGCACCGTGGGCGAAGCGCCGCCGATCTTTGCGCAGGCCGCGGGCGCGCCGCTGGTCTACGTGGGCAACGAGCCGCCCGCGCCGGACAGCGAGGCGATCCTGGTGCCCAAGGATTCGCCGATCCGTTCCGTGGCGCAGCTGAAGGGCAAGAAAGTCGCGCTGAACAAGGGGTCGAACGTCCATTACCTGCTGATCCGGCATCTCGAGCAGGCCGGTGTGTCCTACCGCGACGTCACGGTGGCGTATCTGACGCCGGCCGATGCGCGGGCCGCATTCGAGCGCGGCGCGGTGGACGCCTGGGTGATCTGGGATCCGTTCCAGGCAGCCGCCGAACGGCAACTGGGCGCGCGCGTGCTGGCCGATGGCCAGGGGCTGGTGAACAACTACCAGTTCTTCCTGGCTTCGCGCAGCTATTACGAACGCCACCCCGACATCGTCAAGACCCTGCTCGAAGAGACCCGCAAAGGCGACCTGTGGGCGCGCGACAACCCCCAGGCGGCGGTGGACCTGCTGCAACCGGTGCTGGGGCTCGAGCGGCCCGTGGTCGAGCTTGCGGCCCGGCGGCTGGCCTATGGCGTGGTGCCGGTCACCCGCGAGGTGCTGGCGCACCAGCAGGAAGTGGCGGATGCGTTCTATGCGCTCAAGCTGATTCCGCGCAAGCTCGACGTGCAGCAGGCCGCGCCGGCCGGGCTGCAGTAATCCATCGGCATCCAAGGCGATCTTCCCATGGACGTATTCTGGTTCATTCCGACGCACGGCGATTCGCGCTACCTGGGCACCACGCAAGGCGCGCGCGCCGCCAGCCACGATTATTTCCGCCAGATCGCGGTGGCGGCCGACACGCTGGGATATGACGGCGTGCTGTTGCCCACCGGGCGATCCTGCGAAGATGCCTGGGTGGTGGCTGCCAGCCTGATCGACGCCACGCGGCGGTTGAAATTCCTGGTCGCCGTGCGGCCCGGCGTCAGTTCGCCGCAATTCGCTGCGCGCATGGCCGCCACCTTCGACCGCATGTCGCAAGGCCGGTTGCTGGTCAACGTGGTCACGGGCGGCGATCCCGCCGAACTGGAAGGCGACGGCCTGTTCGCCGAGCACGACCATCGCTATGCGATCACGGCCGATTTCCTGAACATCTGGCGCGGCATCCTGCAGTCGAGCCATCGGGGCGAGGGCTACAGCCACGAGGGCCAGCACCTGGTGTCGCGCGGCGGCAAGGTGATCTATCCACCGCTGCAGGATCCGTATCCGCCGCTGTACTTCGGCGGATCTTCGGAAGCCGCCCATGAACTGGCGGCCGAACAGCTCGACGTCTACCTGACCTGGGGCGAGCCGCCCGCCGCGGTCGCGGCCAAGCTGGCCGACATGCGGGCCCGCGCCGGACGACGCGGCCGCACGCTGCGGTTCGGCATTCGCCTGCACGTGATTGTGCGCGAGACCGAGCAGGAAGCCTGGGCGGCCGCCGATGCGCTGATCCGACACCTGGACGACGACACGGTGGCGGCAGCCCAGGCGGCATTCGGCCGCATGGATTCGGAAGGGCAGCGCCGTATGGCGGCGCTGCACGGCGGCCGTCTGCGCGACGCGCAAGGCGGGCGGTCGCACCTGGAAATCGCGCCCAACCTGTGGGCCGGAGTCGGGTTGGTGCGCGGCGGCGCGGGCACCGCGCTGGTGGGCAGCCCCGAGATCGTGGCCGAGCGCATGCGCGAATACGCCGACCTGGGCATCGATACATTCATCTTGTCGGGCTACCCGCATCTGGAAGAATCGTACCGATTCGCCGAACTGGTGTTCCCGTTATTGCCCGGCAAGGCCGCGGCGCGACCGGGACACGGGCTGCTGAGCGGCCCGTTCGGGGAAGTGATGGCCACCGAATTGGCCCCCGTCCGGGCGGCGCGGCTATGAGTGGCCCGCGGCTCCCGGCCGCCTGGCGGCGCCGCGCCTTGCCCTGGCTGGTGCCGGTACTGATCCTGGTCGCGTGGCAGGGCTCGGCGCAGCTGGGCTGGTTGTCGTCGCGCATCCTGCCCGCGCCGCTGGCCGTGGCGCGCGCCGGCTGGGAACTGGCCGCATCGGGCGAACTGTGGGAACACCTGCGCATCAGCGCGCTGCGGGCGCTGTGGGGCCTGTTGCTGGGCGGCGGGCTGGGCCTGGCGCTGGGCCTGCTCAACGGCGCCTCGCGGCTGGCCGAGACCTTGCTGGACACCACCTTGCAGATGGTCCGCAACATTCCGGTGCTGGCGCTGATCCCGCTGGTGATCCTGTGGTTCGGCATCGAAGAGGCCGCGAAGTTGTCGTTGCTGTCGCTGGGCGTGTTCTTTCCCGTGTACCTGAATACCTTCCACGGCATCCGCTCGGTCGACCCCGCGCTGATCGAGATGGGCCGCTCGTACGGCTTGTCCGGCTGGGCCCTGTACCGCGACGTGATCCTGCCGGGCGCGTTGCCGTCCATCCTGGTGGGGCTGCGCTTCGCGCTGGGGCTGGTGTGGGTCATCCTGATCGTCACGGAAACCATCTCGGCGCAATCGGGCATCGGCTACATGACCATGAACGCGCGCGAGTTCCTGCAAACCGACATCGTGCTGCTGGGCATCTTGCTGTATGCCCTGCTGGGCAAGCTGGCCGACGGGTGCGCGCGCATCCTGGAAGCGCGCCTGCTGCGCTGGAACCCGGCCTATCGCCCGGCCTGAGGCGGCGTTGTCTTCCGGAACCGAACATGTACGCCAACCTGAATGAATTCGAATTCCTGCAGTACCTGACCCTGCCGCGCACCGCCACCGAGCCGGACAATGCCCCGGCGGGGCCGCCGCGGCTCGCCGTGCGCGTGGCGTTGCGCGGGCTGCACAAGCACTATGGCGCACGCCATGTGATCAAGGGGCTGGACCTGGACATCGCGCCCGGCGAGTTCGTGGCCGTGGTCGGGCGCAGTGGCTGCGGCAAGAGCACGCTATTGCGCCTGCTGGCGGGCCTGGAAGCGCCGTCGCCGGCGCCGGGCGAGCAGGGCGGCAGCAGCGCCGTGCGATTCGACGGACTGGTCCAGCGCGGCGCCGACGAGCGCGTACGCATCATGTTCCAGGATGCGCGGCTATTGCCCTGGAAGCCGGTGCTGGACAACGTCGCCATCGGCATGCCGCGCGGCGTGCGCGGCGAGGCCGCCGCCGTGCTGCGGCAGGTTGGCCTGGGCGAGCGCGGCGGCGAATGGCCCGCCGCGCTGTCCGGCGGCCAGAAGCAGCGGGTGGCGCTGGCGCGCGCGTTGCTTCACCGGCCCGGCCTGCTGCTGCTGGACGAGCCGCTGGGCGCGCTGGACGCGCTGACCCGTCTGGACATGCAGCAACTGATCGAAGACCTGTGGCGGCGCGATGGCTTCACCGCGGTGCTGGTGACCCACGACGTGAACGAAGCGGTGGCGTTGGCCGATCGTATCCTGGTCGTCGAGGACGGCCGCATCGTGCTGGACCAGCGCGTGTCGCTGGCCCGGCCGCGCCAGCGCGCCAGCGTCGCGTTCGCCGCCCTGGAAGCGCGCGTGCTGGACGCCGTGCTGGGCCGCGGCGCGGCCCCTGTTGCCGCCAGGCCGCCGGCGCCCGTCATTTCCATCGGCCACTTGCGCCTGGCGGTCTAGGGCCGCCAACGCCGGAGCCGCGCTTTCATCCACAAGGAGCAGCACATGAGCATTCAATCCATCAACGCCCGCAACCAGTTTCGTGGCCGCATCAAGGAAATCATCCTGGGCCCGGTGCTGTCGGAAGTCGACGTCGACACGCCCGCCGGCACGGTGACCTCGGTCATCACCACGCGCTCGGTGAAAGAACTGGACTTGCAGGTCGGGTCGGAGGTGCTGGCGTTCGTGAAGGCCACCGAAGTCTCGGTGGCCAAACTCTAGCCATGGGAACACGCACGTGAGCATCGAACTGAACTGGTACCTGCCTTCGCACGGCGATTTCCATGGCCTGACCAACAACCAGCTGGGCAGCTCGCGGGGCCACGTCCGGGCCAACCATCCCGACTACCTGGCCGACGTGGCGCGCGCCATCGAGTACGCCGGTTTCAATGCGATCCTGATCCCCACGGGCCCCACCTGCCACGATGCCTGGGTCGTCTCGGCGGCACTGTCGCGCGCCACCACGCGGTTGAAGTTCCTGGTGGCGTTCCGGCCCGGTTTCGTGCTGCCTGCGGTGGCTGCGCAAACGGCGCAGTCGCTGCAGCGCATCACCGGCGGACGCCTGCTGCTCAATGTGGTGACGGGCGGCAGTTCGGTCGAGCAGCGCGGCTACGGCGATTTCCTGGACCACGACCAGCGCTACGCGCGCACTGGCGAGTTCCTGGACATCGTGCGACGCCTGTGGTCGGGCGAGCGTTTCTCCTACGAGGGCGACTACTATCGGTTGCGTGATGCGCGGCTGAGGCGGCCGGTAGACACTGCGCCGCCGGTCTATTTCGGCGGGGCCTCGGCGGCGGCCGAGGGCGTGGCCGCGCGCTACAGCGACACGTACCTGTTCTGGGGCGAGCCGCCCGCCATGGTGCGCGAGCGAATCGCGCGGGCCGATGCGCTTGCGGCCGGCCATGGCCGCACGCTGCGCTACGGCTATCGGGTGCACGTGATCGCGCGCGACACCGAAGCGCAGGCTTGGGCCGAGGCCGAGCGCCTGCTGCGGGAAGTGCCCAAGGCCGATATCGAACAGGCCCAGCGCCACCTGGCGCGCAGCGAATCGGCCGGACAGGCGCGCATGGCCAGCCTGCATGCCGGCAAGACGCTCAACCACGTGCGCGACCTCGAGATCTATCCCAATCTATGGGCCGGCATCGGGCTGGTGCGCGGCGGCGCCGGCACGGCGCTGGTGGGCAGCCACGCACAGGTGGCCGAGCGCATCGAAGAGCTGCATGCGCTGGGGCTGGACAGCTTCATCCTGTCGGGCTACCCCAATCTCGAAGAAGCGTTGCGCGTCGGCGAGGAAGTCGTGCCCCTGCTGAAAGCCGCGCCGGCCGTGCCGTTGCGGGCCGCCGGCGGGCTGTGAAGGATCGAACGGAGTATGCCCAGCGTGTCTGTTGAATTCAATTGGTTCCTGCCCACCAACGGCGATGGCCGCCACCTGACCGACAATACCAGCGTGGCCGGCGTGCGCGGCGCCGCTGCGCACCGCGAGCCCGAGCCCGACTACCTGGTGCAGGTGGCGCGCGCGGCCGAGACGGTGGGCTTTCATGCGGCCCTGGTGCCCACCGGCGCGGCCTGCGAAGACGGCTGGCTGCTGGCAGCCGCGCTGGCGCAGGAAACCCGGCGCCTGAAGTTCCTGGTGGCGTTCCGGCCGGGCCTGGAACTGCCGGCCTATGCGGCGCAGAAAGTGGCCACGCTGCAGGCTTTCACCGAGGGCCGGCTATTGCTCAATGTCGTGACCGGTGGCGACCAGGACCAGCAGGAGGCCTATGGCGATTACCTGCAGCACGACGAACGCTACGCGCGCACGGCCGAGTTCCTGCAGGCCGCGCGCCGCGTGTGGGATGGCCCCGGGCAGCAGTACGACGGGCAGTACTACCGCATCGAGGACGGCGGGCTGCGCCGGCCGCTGGACCATGTTCCGGCCGTCTATTTCGGCGGCGCGTCGGCGCCGGCCGAGCAGGTGGCCGCGCGGCATGCCGACGTCTACCTGCTGTGGGGCGAGACGCCCGCCATGGTGCGCGAGCGAATTGAACGGGTGCGGCGGCTGGCCGACGAGCAGGGGCGCCGCCTGCGCTATGGCATCCGGCTGCACGTGATCGCGCGCCGCACCGAAGACGAGGCCTGGGCCGAGGCCGATCGCCTGTGGCGCGAACTGACGCCGCAGGCAATCGAACGCGGGCGCGCGGCGCTGGGCGCCAGCCAGTCGGTGGGCCAGGCCCGCATGCTGGGCCTGCATGCCGGCAAGAACGCCCGCCAGGTACGCGACCTGGAAGTGGCGCCGCATTTGTGGGCGGGCGTGGGCCTGGTGCGCGGCGGCGCGGGTACCGCGCTGGTGGGCGACTACGAGCAAGTGGCCGGCCGCTTGCGCGAATACCGCGACCTGGGCATCGATACGTTCATCCTGTCGGGCTATCCCAACCTGGAAGAGGCCTGGCGCGTGGGCGAGAACGTCCTGGATCGCGTGCACTGACTGGCCGGCGCTGGCGGCTCGCATAGGCAAACGCCGCGTCCTCGGGCGCGGCGTTTGCCTTGGGCCGGCCGGGTTCAGGCCGCTACGCGCCGAGGCTCCGCGAGGCGTTCGCCGTCGTCGTCGGCATGCACGCCCAGGCTGGCCAGCAGGCGCGCCCGCAGTTCGGCGGCATGGGCTTCCCGGCGGCCAGGCGCGGTGGGCAGGTTCACACGCAAATCCACGGTCAGGCGGCCTTGGTCCAGCACCAGGATGCGCTCGGCCAGGTGAATCGCCTCGTCCACATCATGTGTCACCAGCAGCACGGCGGGGCGATGGCGTTCGCACAGGCGGCGCAGCAGCGCATGCATGCGCAGGCGGGTCAGGGCGTCCAGGGCGCCGAAGGGCTCGTCGGCCAGCAATAGCTGGGGCTGCCGCGCCAGGGCGCGGGCCAGGGCCACGCGCTGCTGTTCGCCGCCGGACAATTCGCCCGGCCAGGCGCGCTCGCGGCCTGCCAGCCCCACCTGATCCAGCGTATCGCGCGCCCGGCCCGCCGGATCGGGGCCCTGCAGCCCGAAAGCGACGTTCTCGAGCAGGGGTTTCCAGGGCAGCAGCCGGGCATCCTGGAACACCACCGACAGGCGTTCGGGCACGCGCAAGGCGCCCGCGCCCACGGTGTCTTGATCCAGCCCGGCCAGGGCGCGCAGGAAGGTGCTCTTGCCCGAGCCGCTGCGTCCCAGCAAGGCGACGAACTGGCCGCCGGGAATCTCCAGGTCGATGTCGTCCAGCACGATGCGGGCCCCGAAGCGGCGCGACAGCTTGCGCACCGACACCACCGCGGGCGAGTTCAATTGTCCAGGGTCTTGCGCCATTTCAGCACCTTTTTCTGCAGCAGCCGGACCAGTGCGTCCGACGACAGGCCCAGCACCGCATAAAGCGCCAGGCCGACGATGATGATTTCCGTCTGGCCGTATGTGCGGGCCAGTTCGATCATGTAGCCAATCCCGCTGGTGGAGTTCACTTGCTCGACGACCACCAGCGCCAGCCAGGCCGACGTCACCGCGAAGCGCAGGCCCAGCAGGAAGCCCGGCAACGCGCCGGGGAAAATGACATGCCGGATGAATTGCCAGCGGCCCACCCCCAGCGTCTGCGCCAGTTCCAGGTAGCGGCTGTCGATGGAGCGCAAGCAGTCATGCGTCTGGATGTAGATGGGCACGAAGACGATCAAGGCGATGGCGGTGACCTTCATGCCTTCGCCGATACCCAGCCAAAGCATCAGCAGCGGCACCAGCGCCAGGGTGGGAATGGCGCGCTTGATCTGGATGGGCCCGTCGATGATGTATTCGCCCACGCGGCTCAGGCCTGCCACCACCCCCAGCACGCCGCCGCTCAGCACACCCCAGAACAGGCCTTGCAGCGCGCGCCACAGCGAGGTCTCGAAGTTGTCCCACAGGCGTCCGGAGCCGACCAGTTCGGTGGCCGTGCCGACCACGACCCAGGGCGGCGACAGGGTGCGGTGGTCGATCAGGCCCAGGTACGAACCCAGCGTCCAGATCGCCAGCAGCAACAGCGGGCCGATGGCCGGGCCATACCGCCAGGGCCGGCCCAGCCCCAGGCGCGGAGCCGCACGCCTGGCCGGCGGTGGCTGGGCGCCGCCGGCCAGCTCGGCCGGGATCAATATTGGAGAATGACTCATCGGTCCTCCAGTGCCTGGGCGGCCAGGGCTTCATAGCGCCGGTCGAACAAGTCCTGCGCGTCCAGGCGGGGCTTGCCGGTCTCGGTCGCCAGCAGGTCGATGGTGGCCTGCTGGCGTGCGATGACGTCGTTCCAGTCGGGCGGGATGTCCGGCTGGCCGGCCGACTGCACCAGGTGGCGGCCATCTTCCGCCGACAGGCCCTGCTGCTCGATGTAGTAGCCCTGTATCCACTCGTCGGGATGTTCGTAGATCCAGCGCGAGGCGCGCGCCCAGGCCTTGACGTATTCGCGCACCGCGGCGGCCTTGGCCGGATCGTCCAGCACCGACTGCAGCCCGTACAGGTACCAGGGATCGTCGCGCAGTCCATGCGAAATCAGGCGGGCGCCGTCGCGTCCGTAGTTCAGCAGGTAGCGGGGCTGGTTGGCTTCGGCGATGGGCGCGGCATCGACCAGCCGGCTGGCCAGGGCGCTGACGTAGACATCGCCGGTGCTGGGCATTTCCACCAGGGTCACGTCCTGCCGGGTCAGGCCGGCTTTCTGCAATACCCGCAACACCAGCGCGCCCTGGGCCTGGCCGGGGCTGTAGGCGATCTTCTTGCCGCGCAGGTCGGCGATGCTGTCGATGCGCGCGCCGGGCGCGATGCCCAGCTTGTAGATGGGATGGTTGATGGGGTCCTTGCGAAAGCCCGCCGCCACGATCTTCACGGGCAGCCCGGTCCAGGTCGCATGGATGGGCGGGATGTCGGCCACCGCGCCCAGGTCCAGCGCGCGCGAACGGAACGCTTCGGTGGTGCGCGGGCCGCCGCTGATGTTGGCCCACTGGATGGTGAACGGCAGCCTGGCCAGCTCGCCCGACAGCTCCAGCGCGCGCTGCGTCTTCGGATCGCCGATGCGCAGCACGGTGCCGGGCGGCACCGTGTCCGGGATCGGCGCCGGCTGCGCGGCGTGGGCTACCCCGCACAATGCGGCCGCGGCCAGCAGCAGGGCGGGGCGCCAGCGGCGCGCAAGGGTGGGGGTGAGTGCAAGCAAGGACATCGTGGCTAGGCCTCCTGGAAAACAGATGGGCGCCGCGGCACGAATGCGTGCGCGGCATCGCCAGGAAATTCTGGCCGAAGGCGCGGCCGCCACAAACGGTTTAATCCTCATATTGTTATGACCGTGGAAATCCTTGCCGCACAAGGATTTGGCGGCATTTGCTCATGCCGCGGCGCAGCTTGACTGCGGTTGCAGGCATGCCGTAGTGTCATCGGGTTTGTCCCACACACGGAGGTATCGCATGCAAGCAAGCACCGATTCATCCCTGGCGCTCGACGGCGAGGCCGACGAGCCCGCGCCGGCGGCGCGCACGCGGCGCGATTTCCTGCGCCGCGGCGTGGCCGCCGGCGGCCTGCTGGCCGCCACCGCGGCGGTGCGGGCGGCGCCCGCCGCGAACGTAATGCCCAGCCCCGCCGCGGCCGCCCCGGCCGATGCGCCGCTGGAAATCCCCGCCTGGACCCGCGCGCCCGGCGCCGCCACCGGCGCCCAGCTGTACGGCCAACCATCGGCGTTCGAGAAAAAAGTGGTGCGCCACCTGCGGCCGAACGACAAGCAATACATCTCGTCGTCGACGCGCTCGCCGCTGCAGGAACTGGACGGCATCATCACGCCCAACGGCCTGTTCTACGAACGCCACCATGGCGGCGTGCCGGCGATCGATCCGGCACAGCACCGGCTGGCGGTGCACGGCCTGGTGGATGCGCCGTTGCTGTTCACGATGGACGACCTGCGGCGCTTTCCGTCCGAGTCGCACATCTACTTCCTGGAGTGCTCCGGCAACCCCGGCTACAGCGTGTACGGCAAGACCGCCGCCGAAGCCAACGGCCTGGTCAGCTGTGCCGAATGGACCGGCGTGCCGCTGCGCACGGTGCTGGCCGAGGCCGGCGTGCAACCGAAAGCCAAATGGGTGGTGGCCGAAGGCGCCGACGCCGCCGCCATGACGCGCAGCATCCCCCTGGAAAAATGCCTGGACGATGCGTTGCTGGTGTACAGCCAGAACGGCGAGCGGCTGCGGCCCGAGCAGGGCTATCCGGTGCGCCTGCTGTTGCCGGGGTTCGAGGGCAACATGAGCATCAAGTGGTTGCGCCGCCTGCACGTGACCGACTCGCCCGTGTACTCGCGCGAGGAAACGTCCAAGTACACCGACCTGATGCCCGACGGCACCGCGCGGCGTTTCACGTTCTACATGGAGGCCAAGTCGATCATCACCGCGCCCTCGGGCGGCCAGCGGCTGGCGCAGCACGGCTTTCACGAGATCCGCGGCATCGCCTGGAGCGGACGCGGCAAGATCGCCCGCGTCGAGGTCTCGGTCGACGACGGCGCCACCTGGCACCAGGCCGAACTGCAATCGCCGGTGCTGTCGCGCGCCATCACGCGGTTCCGCTTCCCCTGGAAGTGGCAGGGGGAACCCACCGTGATCCAGAGCCGCGCCACCGACGAGACCGGCTACGTGCAGCCCACGCTGGAAGCCTTGGTCGCGGTGCGCGGCGTGAACGGCACCTATCACAACAATGCCATCACGCCCTGGCGCGTGGCGGCCACCGGCGAGGTCACCAATGCGCGCATCAAAGCATCCTGAAGCCAGCCGGGCCTGTCGCCCCGCAGTCCTGGCGCTGGCGGCGGCATTGCCGCTGGCCCTGGCGGCCACGGCCGTGGCCCAGACGGCGCCGGCACACGGCCGCTACGACATCGGCACCCCCCTGACCGAGACGCGCCTGGCGCCCTGGAACATCGACGTGGCCCCCGACGGCCGCAACCTGCCCGCCGGGCAGGGCACCGTGGCAGCCGGCCGCACGCTGTACGCGGCGCAATGCGCGGCCTGTCACGGGGCGCAGGGCGAGGGCGGGCAGGGCGACCGGCTGGCAGGCGGCGCCGGCACGCTGGCCAGCGCCAAACCAGTGCGCACCGTCGGCAGCTACTGGCCTTACGCCACCACGCTGTACGACTACATCCGCCGCGCCATGCCGCTGTATGCGCCGCAATCGCTCACCAGCGACCAGGTCTATTCGGCAACCGCCTACCTGCTGCATCTGAACGGCTTGTTGCCCGAGGACGCCACGCTGGATGCGCAGGCATTGCGCCAGATCCGGATGCCGAATCGCGACGGTTTCGTCGACGATCCGCGCCCCGATGTGGCGGTGGCGGGAGGGCCACCGGCCAAGCCCTAGCCTGCCGGGCGGGCGGCCGCGGTTTGTCGAGCCGCCGCGGCCGCCTATATCATGGCGTTGGTGTCCCGCCCGCGGGGCGCCGCGTTGTCGCGGCCCGCGCTCCGGTGGCCGCGTCCTGTTTCGCCAAGGAGGCCGCCACGTGACTCGGCAAGCAATCTTCGCCAGACCTTTGGGTATGAATTCTGATCCGGCCCTGCCGCGCGCGCGGTGGGCCGTACCCTGGCTGGCGCGGGCTTGCTGCGCGATACTGCTGCTGTGGGCCCTGGGCCTGGCAGGGGCGGCGCAGGCCGCCGCCGCGCCCGCGGCGGCGCCGGACGAGTCGCTGACCCCGGCGCGCCTGGCCGACCTGCTCGACGACCCCGCCACGCGCCAGCAACTGATCGAGCGGCTGCGCGCCGAGGCGCCCGCCGCGGCCGGCGCCCAGGGCGACGGCGCCCGGCCCGCCGCCGCGCCGTCGCTGCCCACCCGCATCGCCCATGGCGCCCAGCAGTTCCTGGCCGCCATGGCCACGCACGCCGGCCAGGCCGTCGACGAACTGACCGCGCTGGCCCGCGGCCAGGGCATGACGCCGCAACGGCGCGACGCGTTGGTGACGGCCCTGCTGGGCCTGGCGCTGGCGGCGGCTGCGACCATCGCGGTGTTCCTGCTGCTGCGCGCGGTGGCGGCGCGCGCCTACGCCCGCATCGACCGCTGGGCGGCGCAGGCCCCGCCGGACGCCCGCGCCCCGCGCCGCGCGCTGGCCACTTCGATGCTGGCGCGCCGCGCGGGCGCCATGCTGGGCGCGCTGGCCATCGACCTGGCCATCGTGCTGCTGGCCGGGATGGCAGGCTACGCGGCTGCCTTGTACGCCGCGGCCCCGCGCGGCCAGGTCAGCACGGCCCAGTCGCTGTTCGTCAACGCGTTCGTGGCGGTAGAAATCGCCAAGGCGCTGATCCGCGGGGTATTCGCCACCCGCTACCCCACGCTGCGGCTGTTCGCCATGGCCGACGACGCGGCCCGCTACTGGAACGACCGGCTCGGCCGCATCGCCGCGACGATCGGCTATGGCCTGCTGCTGGCCGAACCCCTGGCCAAGTCGCTGCTGTCGGCCTCGATCGGCGAACTGCTGGGCCTGATCATCATGCTGGCGGCGTACGGCTATGCCGTGCGCATCATCTGGCGCAATCGCCGCCTGTTGCGCCAGCACCTGGAACAGCGTGCCACGCAAGCGTCGGCGGCGTACTTCGGTACCTGGTTCCGCCTGTTGGCGCGCACCTGGCACGTGCTGGCCCTCGGCTACTTCACGGTGCTGCTGGTCGTCAGCCAGGTCGATACCGAGCGGGCCCTGCCGTTCATGGTGCAGGCCACCGCCCAGTCGCTGCTGGCGCTGGCGGTGGGGGCCTTGCTGATCATGTTGCTGGCCAGCGTGCTGGCGCGCCGCATCGCGCTGCCCGAAGACCTGCGGCGCCGGCTGCCGATGCTCGAGGCCCGCGTCAATGCCTATGTGCCGGCGGCTTTGCGCGGCCTGGGTATCCTGATCCGCATCGTGGTGGCGCTGTTCGTGCTGGATGCCTGGCGGGTGTTCGACCTGTCCGGCTGGATCGCGTCCGATGCGGGCGCCGCCGCCGTGCGCATGCTGGTCAACGTGGCCATCGTGCTGCTGATCGCCACCATCGTCTGGACCGTCATCGCCAGCATCATCGAGCATCGCCTCAGCCTCAGCGAGGCCGGCGCCATGCCCACGGCGCGCGAACGCACGTTGCTGTCGCTGTTCCGCAACGCGGCGCTGATCGTCATCGTGACGATGACGGTGCTGGTGGTGCTGTCGCAGATCGGCGTCGACATCGCCCCGCTGATCGCCGGGGCCGGCGTGGTCGGCCTGGCCATCGGCTTCGGCTCGCAGAAGCTGGTGCAGGACATCATCACCGGTGTCTTCATCCAGCTGGAAAACGGCATGAACCAGAACGACGTGGTGCAGGTGGCGGGCATCTTCGGCACGGTCGAGAAAATCACCATCCGTTCGGTCGGCATCCGCACGCTGGACGGCGGCTATCACCTGATCCCGTTCTCGTCGGTGGACGTGGTGTCGAACCACATGCGCGACTTCTCGTACCACCTGGGCGAATACACCATCGCGCACCGGGAAAGCGTGGACGACGCCGTGCAGCACCTGCGCCACGCCTTCGAAGAGCTCATGCAGGACGAACTGCTGGCCCCCGAGATCCTGGAAGACGTCAGCATCCCGGGCGTCACGGCGCTCAGCGAAAAGGGCGTGACCATCCGCGTGCTGATCAAGACCACCCCTGGCATGCAGTGGGCCGTGCAGCGCGGCTACAACCGCCTGGTCAAGAAGCACTTCAACGCGGCCGGCATCGAGCTGCCGTACCCCCACACCGTGGTGTACTTCGGGCAGGACAAGGCGGGCTACGCGCCGCCGGCCAACGTGTTCGTCCAGCAAGAGCGCGGCGACACCGCCAATGCGCGGGCCCCAGGGCACACGCGGCGCCGGCTGTCCAAAGAGCAGGGCGCGGCCGCCGAAGACGTCCTGGGCAACGAGCTGGACCAAGTGGCCGAAGACCCCGACGTTCCCGATGCGCTGAAACCCGCCACCTGAGCGCCATGCGAATACTCATCATCGAAGACGAGCGCAAGCTCGCCGACTACCTGCAGAAGGGGCTCAGCGAGCAAAGCTACGTGGTGGACGTGGCGCGCGACGGCGTGGACGGCTGCCACGCGGCGCTCGAGTTCGACTACGACCTGGTGGTGCTGGACGTGATGCTGCCGGGCCTGGACGGCTTTGGCGTGCTGGCCCGGTTGCGCCGGCACAAAAGCACGCCGGTGCTGATGCTGACGGCCCGCGACCGGGTGGAAGACCGCGTGCGGGGGCTGGAAGGCGGGGCCGACGACTACCTGGTCAAGCCGTTCGCGTTTTCCGAGCTGCTGGCGCGCATCCACGCCTTGCTGCGCCGCGGCCGAGGCCAGGAACCCTCGGTATTGGCGCTGGGCGACCTGGAACTCGACCTGGTGCGCCGCAAGGCGCATCGGGGCGGCACGCGGCTGGACCTGACCGCCAAGGAATTCGCGCTGCTGGCGCTGCTGCTGCGGCGCCAGGGGCAGGTGCTGTCGCGCGCCGTGCTGGCCGAACAGGTCTGGGACATGAACTTCGACGGCGACACCAACGTCATCGAAGTCGCCGTGCGGCGCTTGCGCGCCAAGCTGGACGACCCGTTCGAGACCCGGTTGCTGCATACCGTGCGGGGCATGGGCTACGTGCTGGAACAGCGCGATCCATGATCCGGATCCGCATTCCCTCGATCGAGCTGCGCCTGACCCTGCTGCTGGGCGCCATCGCGCTGGCCGTGTCGTGCGTGGCCGGCGGCATGCTGTTCTGGGCCTTGCAGCGCGAAGTCCAGCGCCAGCAGATCACGGAAGTGGCCGGCAAGCTGGAACTGATCGAGCACCTGATCGGCATGCAGGCCGATACCGGGCCGCCGGACCACCTGGCCATGACGCTGGACAACATCCTGGCCGGGCACGGCTACCTGCGCGCCTGGATCACCGGGCCCGACGGCCGGGCGGGCTACGGCGGCACGGCGCCGCGCGTGCTGGAAACCCAGGCGGGCGGCGAAGTGGTGGTTCAGGCCGATGACGGCCAGCGGCTGCGCGGCCTGCGGGTGCCGCTGGCGGCGGGGCCGTACGCGGGCGCCGAGCTGACGGTCGCCATCGGCACCCGGCCGGGCGCGCAGTTCCTGTACACCTTCGCGACCGCCTTGCTGCTGGTCTGTGCGCTGTGGGTGGCCGTCACCGTCCTGCTGGGCGCCTGGGCGGTGCGGCGCTCGCTGTCGCCGATCCGGCGCCTGTCGGGGCAGGCCGCGCGCATCCAGCCCGGCAGCCTGGCGTTGCGGCTGCCGGAACAGGGCATCGACGCCGAGCTGAGCGAGTTCGTGCGCACCTTCAACCGGCTGCTGGACCGCCTGCAGGACGCCTACCAGCAGATGGAGGGCTTCAATGCGGATGTGGCCCACGAATTGCGCACGCCACTGGCCACGCTGATCAGCGGCACCGAGCTGGCGCTGGGCGCCGGGCGCTCGACCGCCGATCTGCGCGACGTGCTGGCCTCCAACCTGGAAGAACTCGAGGGCCTGCGCGCCCTGGTCAACGACATGCTGTTCCTGGCCCGCGCCGACAGCGGCGAGCTGGCGCAAGACCTGCAGCCGGTCGACGTGCGCGCCGAACTGGTGCGCGTGGCCGAATACTACGAGGCGGCGCTGGAAGACGCCGGCGTGGCGCTGCGCATCGAAGGCCAGGCCCGGGCGCAGGCCAACCCCAGGCTGTTGCGCCGGGCCGCCGCCAACCTGGTGTCCAACGCCATCAAGGCGGCGCCGCGCGGCAGCCGCATCCTCGTGGCCTGCACGGCCCAGGCCGGCGAGGTGGCGGTGCGCGTGCACAACACCGGCACGCCCATTGCGGCGACTGCCTTGCCGCGCATCTTCGACCGCTTCTACCGCGCCGACGGCGCGCGCGGCGGTCGCGAAACCGGCCACGGGCTGGGGCTGGCCATCGTGCGCGCGGTGGCCCGCATGCACCGCGGCCGCGCCTTCGCCGCCTCGGACGCCGACGGGACCGAAGTGGGCTTCAGCGTGGCCGCGCCCGTCCACATTACAGAGAAGTAATCTGGCTGACAGCTGGGGGTGGGGCGCCAGCGGTTACATTACCGCCGTGACTTTGCCGCGCGATCGCCGATCGCCACCGTTCCCGATGCAAAATGCCATGCCGTCGACTATTCCCACTTTTCCCCTGACACGCCGCCGGCTGCTGGCCAGCCTGGCGCTGGCGCCGCTGGCCGCACGGGCCGCCGCGCCGACTGCCGCATCCGTCCACGTCTGGAAGACGCCCACTTGCGGGTGCTGCACCGACTGGATCACCCACCTGCGCGACAACGGCTTCCAGGTCGAAGTGCAAGACGTGCCGGATACCTCGGCGGTGCGCGAACGGCTGGGCATTCCCATGGAATACGGCTCGTGCCATACCGCGCAGGTCGACGGCTACGCGCTGGAAGGACACGTGCCCTCGCGCGAGATCCGGCGCCTGCTTGCCGAGCGGCCCGCCGCGGTCGGCCTGGCGGTGCCGGGCATGCCGCTGGGTTCGCCCGGCATGGACGGCCCCGAATACGAAGGCCGCAAGCATCCGTACGACGTGCTGCTGGTGCGTCGCTGGGGCCTAACGCGGGTGTACCAGGCCTATCCCTGACCCGGCGCGGCGGCGCCATGCGGCGTGCCGCCGGCACCCAGGTCCCAGTACAGCCCCGTCATCAGGGCCAGGCCCTCGCGCAGTAGTTCCGGAGGCAGATGCTCGTTGGGCGCGTGCTGCGAGCAGCCCGGGTACGAATGCGGTACCCACACCGTGCGCAGTCCCAGCACGTCGGTGAAGATGTCGTTGGGCAGCGAGCCGCCCAGGTTGGGCAGCAGCGCCACTTTCTTGCCGCTGGTCTGCTCCAGCGAAGCCACCGCCCACCGCACCCAGGCGTCGTCCGGATCGATGCGCGTGGCCTTGAACATGGTTTCGCGCGTGGTCTGCACCCGCACCATCGGAAACCCCTGGCGGTCCAGGTGGCGGCGCAGCGCCGGCAACAACTGGTCAGGGTCCACCCCCACCACGAAGCGCAACTGGCAGCGCGCCCAGGCCCGTGGCGGGATGGCGTTGACCGGGGTCTCGGGGTTGCCCGTCTTGCAGGCCAGCACCTCGAACGAGCACCAGCCGAATACCCGCTCGGCCGGCGACAGGCCCGGCTCGCCCCACCAGGGCTCGATTTCCGGGCCGTCGGCGCCGCCGTCCACCTGGCAGTCGGCCAGCGCGCGCCGCACCGCGGGCGGCAACTCGGCCGGCACCCATTCGGGCACGCGGATCTGCCCACTGGGCGACACCAGCGTGGCGATGGCATGCGCCAGCTGGATGCCGGGGTTGGAAATCAGGCCGCCCCAGTTGCCCGAATGATGGCCGCCGGCGCGCGCCTCGATGCTCAGGTCGAAATTCAGGCTGCCGCGCGCACCCAGGAACACCGTGGGGCGTTGCGCGCTCAGGCGCGGCCCGTCCGAGGCGATCAGCAGGTCGGCGGCAAAGCGGTCCCGATACTGGGCGCACAGCTCGCGCAGGCCCATCGAGCCGGTTTCCTCGCCCATCTCGATCAAGTACTTGGCGTTGAAGCCCAGCTTGCCGCGGGTTTCCAGCACCAGCCGCAAGGCCTCCAGGTTGACGCTGTGCTGGCCCTTGTTGTCGGCGATGCCGCGGCCGTACCAGCGGCCATCTTGCTCGGTCAGGGTCCAGGGCGACAGGCCGGCGCGCCATTCGGGCTCCAGCCCGCGGATCACGTCGCCGTGGCCGTAGCCGAACACCGTGGGCAGGGACGGGTCTTCGAGACGTTCCGCATACAGGAAGGGCGCGCGCGCTTTCTCGTGCGTCAGCGTGCTGCAGGTGAATCCCATGGCCTCGAAGGCCGGCCGTATTTCCGATTCCAGGTAGGCCGCCAGCGCGTCGGCGCGGTCGGGGTTCTGGCTCTCGGTGGGCGCGGCCACGCGGCGCGCCAGCAGCGCGCGGAAGGCGCCCGAGTCGAAACACTGCCCGGCCCTGGAAATGGCGAGTTCGCGGCTCATGATGCGGTTCCTTGCGAAGTCGGTGGATAAAGATGGCAGGCCACCTGGGCCTGGCCCTGATGCTGCAGGGCGGGCCGCGCCTGGCGGCACTGCGCCATGGCCTGCTGGCAGCGTGGATGGAACGGGCAGCCCGGCGGCGGATGGATCGGGTCGGGAAAGGATAGCCCCAGCCCCATGTCGGGGATCCCCAGCCCCGGCTCGGGCGTCAGCACCGACGCCAGCAGGGCCTGCGTATAAGGGTGGCGTGGCTGGCGGAACAGCTCGGCCGCCGGCGCCGACTCGACCACCCGGCCCAGGTACATGACGGCGACGTGCGTGGCGATGTGCTCGACCACCGCCAGGTTGTGGCTGATGAACACATAGGTCAGGTTGAAATCCTGGCGCAGCGCCATCAGCAGGTTCATGATCTGCGCCTGCACCGATACGTCCAGCGCCGAGGTGGGTTCGTCGCAGATGACGATCTCGGGGTTCATCACCAGCGCGCGGGCGATGGCCACGCGCTGCCGCTGGCCGCCGGACAACTGGCCGGGGGTATTGGCAGCCAGGCGGGCCGGCAGGCCCACGCGCTCGAGCATTTCGATGGCCTTGTGCTGGCGCGGGTTGGCGATGCCGTGCACTTCCAGCGGCAGCGACACGATCGAGGCGATGGTGCGGCGCGGGTTGAGCGACGAATACGGATCCTGGAACACCGGCTGCACGCGGCGCGCCAGGGCGCGCCGGGACAGCTCGCGGATATCCCGGCCCTCGATGCGCACCGTGCCGCCCGATGGGGGAATCAGCCCCAGCAGCACGCGCGCCAGCGTCGACTTGCCGCAGCCCGATTCGCCCACCACGCCCAGCACGCCGCCGCGTGTCACGGCCAGGTCCACGCCGTTGACGGCATGCAGTGTGCGGCGCGGCTGGAACATGCCGGTCTTGACGGCGAAACTGCGACTGACATCCTGCGCCTGCAGCAGCGTATCCATCAGCCGGCCTCCGTGCGGATGCAGCGCCACTGCCGGCCGGGCGGCGCCTGGCGGACCGGCACGTCCTGCCGGCAGGCCGGTTGCGTGTAGCGGCAGCGGTCGTGGAAGGCGCAGCCGCGCAAGTCGCCCACCAGCGACGGCACCACGCCCGGAATGGTGCCCAGGGGCGTACCGGGCGCCGTGCGGCCAGGCACCGGAATGCAGGCCAGCAGGCCTTCGGTATAGGGGTGGCGCGGCGCGGCGAACAGTTCGGATACCGGCCCTTGCTCGACGATCTGGCCGGCATACATGACCGCCACCTGGCGGGCGATGCGGGCCACCACGCCCAGGTCGTGGGTGATCAGCACCATGGCGATGCCCAGCTCGGCCTGCAGGTCGGCCAGCAGGCGCAGGATCTGCGCCTGGATGGTGACGTCCAGCGCGGTGCTGGGCTCGTCGGCGATCAGCAGCTCGGGGCCGCACATCAGGGCCATGGCGATCATCACCCGCTGCCGCAATCCGCCCGACAACTGGTGGGGATACTGGCCCAGGCGCTGCCCGGCCGAGGCGATGCCCACCTTTTCCAGCAGCTCGACGGCGCGCTCGCACGCCTGCGCGGCGCTGGCGCCGCGATGGTGGCGGTAGTGTTCCGCCAGCTGTTCGCCGATGGTGTAGGCGGGGTTGAGCGCGGTCATGGGCTCCTGGAAGATCATGGCCATCTTGTTGCCGCGCAGTGCATTGACGCGCCGCCGGCCCGCGCGCGCCAGGTCTTCGTCCAGCACGGCCAGGCGCGTGGTGCTGCGCCGCGCGGCGCGCGGCAGCAACCCCATGATCGCCAGCGAAGTCATCGACTTGCCGCAGCCCGATTCGCCCACCAGGCACAGCGTCTCGCCGCGCCGCACCTGGAAAGACACGCCGCGCACCGCATGCAGCGGCCCACGCGGGGTATCGATGTCCACGCGCAGGTCCTGCACGTCCAGCACGATCCCGGAATCGTTCATGGTCAGGCCTTGTCCTCGGGCGTCAGCCACTGGTGCAGGCCGTCGCCGGCCAGGTTGATGGCGAAGATCAGCAGCGCCAGCGCGCTGCCCGGAATGGCGATCAGCCAGAACGAGAAGAACATGTAGGCCTTGGCCTCGGAGATCATCAGGCCCCAGGACGGCAGCGGCGGCTGCACGCCCAGCCCCAGGAACGACAGGGCGGCCTCCAGCAGGATGGCGCTGGCCGCTTCCAGGGTGGCGATCACGATCAGGTGCGGCACCACGTTGGGCAGCACTTCGCCGCGCACGATGCGCCAGGTGGACGCGCCGGCCGCCTGCGCCGCCGAGACGTATTCCAGCGAACGCACCTGCTGGGTGGCGCTGCGCATGACGACGGCGAAGCGGTCCCATTTCAGCAGCCCCAGCACCAGGATCACCACCCACAGCGATCCGCCCACGATGGCCACCGTGGCCAGCGCCACCAGGATCACCGGCACCGACAGGCGAGTGGTGACCAGGAACGACACCGCCATGTCGATGCCGCCGCCGAAATAGCCGGCCGCCATGCCCAGCGCGGTGCCGATCAGGCCCGAGATCAGCGCCACGCTCAGGCCGATCAGCAATGAGATGCGCGCGCCGTAGAACAGGCGCGACAGGTAGTCGCGGCCCAGCTGGTCGGTGCCCAGCGGGTGCAGCCAGGTGCCCTTGTCGTACCACACCGGCGGCGCGGTGCGATGGGTCAGGTCCTGGACGTACGGGTCGTGCGGCGACAGCCAGGGCGCGAACACCGCCACCAGCACGATCAGCAGCAGGATGGCGCCGCCGACCAGCAGCGCCTGGTTGTGGCGCAGGCGGCGCCAGGTCGGCCGGGCCGCCGCCGGTGCGGCGGCGGGCACGGCGATGTCGGCCACGACGGGCGGGATCGGGGCGGCCATGTTCAGGACACCCGGATGCGCGGATCGAGCCACGCGTTGGCCACGTCGGCCGCCAGGGTCAGCAGCACGTACAGCACCGAGAGCAGCAGCACGATCAGCTGCATGACGGGGTAGTCCTTGAAGGTGATGCTCTGGTAGGCCAGGTAGCCCAGGCCGTCCAGCGCGAAGATGGTCTCGATCACGACCGACCCCCCCAGCAGGTAGCCCAGCTGCACCGCCGCCAGCGCCACCACCGGCACGATGGCGTTGCGCAGCGCATGCTTGAAGATCACCTTGCCGGCGGGCAGGCCCTTGGCGCGCGCCGTGCGGATGTAATCGGCCGCCAGCACCTCGATCATGCCGGCGCGGATCAGCCGCATGAACGCCGGCGCCACGTAGTAGCCCAGCGCGATGGCCGGCATGACGAAATGCTGCCAGGTGCCGCTGCCCGATACCGGCAGCACCCGCAGGGTGATCGAGAACAGCATGATCAGCAGCAGCGCGAAGAAGAAATTGGGCAGCGCCTGGCCCAGCACCGCCACCGCCAGGCACACGCGGTCGGCCAGGCTGCCCTTGTACAGCGCCGCCAGCACCCCCAGGGGAATGGAGATCAGCAGGGCCACACCCAGCGCCGCCAGGCCCAGTATCAGGGTGGTCTTCAGCTTGGAGAAGATCAGCGGGCCGGCGTCGGTCTTGAAATACACCGACGTGCCGAAATGGCCGTTCAGGATGTTCCACAGCCAGTCGGCATACTGCACCAGGATGGGCCGGTCCAGCCCGTAGGCCTGGCGGATCATGTCGATGTCGGCCTGCCGGGCGCCTTCGCCCGCCAGCGCCACGGCGGGGTCGCCCGACAGGTGCAGCAGCAGGAAGGCCAGCACCGACACGGTCAGGGCGACCAGCACCGCCAGTCCCAGCCGCCGGATCATGAATGCGAGCATGGCATTGCTCCCTGTTGCCGCGCGGTCTGTCTTACTTCCAGCTCATGTCCCAGAAACGCACCAGCTCGTCCGGATAGGCCTTGAAGTTCACGTCCTTGCTGGCCACGTAGTACACCGGCAACGACCACAGCGGCGCCGCGTAGGCGTGTTCCGCGATCATCGTCAGGGCTTGCTTGTACGCGGCATTGCGCGCCTGGCTGTCGATGGTGCGGTCGCCCTTGTCCAGCAGTTCGCGCACTTTCGGGTCGTGGGTGATGTCGTCCTTGCCGAACGAGAAATACACCGGGGTCGAGGCCGACACGTCGTTGACCAGATTCGAGCCCCAGGTCTGGTGTGTCAGCGAGGCCTTGCCGGCGCGGATCATGTCGCGCATGGCGGCGTACTGCAGGAAGTTCAGCTTGGCGCGGATGCCCACGGCCTGCAGGTAGTTGATGATGGCCTCGGTCTGGTTGCGCTCGCGGTAGGCCACGATGTCGATGTCGAAGCCGTTGGGGTAGCCGGCCTGGGCCAGCAGCTTCTTCGACAGGGCCGGGTCGTACTGGTAGACGGGCGCGCCTTCGTCGGTGCAGCCCACCTGCGAGGGCGTGCAGATGGTGTTCAGGATCTCGGCGCCTTCGCCCACGATGTTCTTGATGATGGCCTCGCGGTCGATCGCATGCAGGATCGCCTTGCGCACGCGCTCGTCCTTGAGCTGCGGGGCAGGGGTGTTTTCCAGGATGTTCATCTGCATGAACACGATCCGCATGGTGTTGCCGCTTTTCACCTGCAGGTTGGGCAGCGTCTTCAGCTGCTCGGCCTGGTCCTTGGGCACGTGCATGATGAAGTCTTCGCCGCCCGAGATCACCTCGGCCATCTGCGTCTGGCGGTCGGGGATGAAGCGGATCACCACCTTGCCGATCTTGGGCTGGGCCTTGGGCGAGTCCTTGAAGTAGTCCTTGTTGGCTTCCAGGGTGATGGACTTGCCGGGCAGGTATTCGGTCACCTTGTACGGGCCAGTGCCCACCGGCTTGGCGTTCATGCCCTGCGGGCCGACCTGGGCGTAGTACTTGGCGGGGTGGATGGCCACCGTGGTCGACAGGTATTCCTTGGCGCCGGGGAAGGGCTCTTTGGTGGTCAGGCGCACCTTGTACTTACCCAGTTTCTCGACCTTGTCGATCCAACGCACGTTCTGCTGGGTAGTGGCCTTGTTCTTGGGGTCGGCCACGAAGTTCAGCGTATACACCACCGAATCGGCGTCGAACTCTTCGCCGTTATGGAACTTGACGCCTTCGCGCAGCTCGAATTCCAGCGTCTTGTCGTCGACCTGTTTCCAACTCTTGGCCAGTTGCCCCTTGTACTCGTTGGTCAGTGGGTCGCGGTACAGCAGCGTATCCCACACGTTGGCGGCGATGATCACGCCGATGCGCACGTTGTTGTAGTACGGGTCGACGCTTTCGGGGGCTTGGTCGTAGGCCATGCGCAGGGTGTCGTCCTGCTTGCCCGCCAGCGCGGGTTGCATGCCCAGGGCGGCGCCAGCCAGCAGCAGCGTGGCGGCGGCCGCCCGCAGCGCCGGGCGCGCACGCGCACGCGCACGCGGCGAAACAGAAACACGCGGAGACAGCGGTGCAACGAGACTAACGCGACATTCAGCCATGATTGGCTCCTGTAGACCGTATCGGTTGAGCGGAATACTGCGGTGTTGCGTGTGTCGTTCCCGGACTCGCTTGTTTCTGGGATCGGCAGGTCCTAATCGGGGTCCGGGTTCGGGTGCTGCGGTGGCGCCGCGGCTCGCGCCAGGCTCTTCAGGGCGGCGTCGCACTTGCGCTGCAGGTGCGTCCGCATGATGCCGGCCAGGCGTTCGGCATCGCGCGCGGCCAGCGCGTCGGCCATCTCGATGTGCTCGCGCATGGCCTGGTCCCACTTGTCGCGGTTCTCGTTGGACACGAACCGCAGGTTCTGGATACGCCCGTTCTGGGTTTCGTACAGCCGCGCCAGCAGGCCGTTGTGGGCGGCCTGGCTGATCAGGGCATGGATGGCGCGGTTGTTGCGGTAGTAGGCGGGCAGGTCGCGGCGCGCATGGCTGGCCATCATTTCGTAGGTCAGCGCGCGGATCTCGGCGATTTCCGCGTCGGTGGCACGCTCGCAGGCATAGCGGCACGACAGGGCTTCCAGCCCGCCGATGACTTCGAAGGCCTCGCGGATATCGGCCTCGGACAGCGCCACCACCTGCGCGCCGCGATTCGGCTCGATGCGCACCAGGCCTTCAGCGGCCAGCAGGCGGAAAGCTTCGCGCAAGGGCGTGCGCGATACGCCCAGCAGGTCGCCCAGCACGCGCTCGTTCAGGCGCGCACCGGGCGGGAATTCCCCCTGGATGATGCGTTCGCGCAGCAGGCCGGCCACGCCGGCCGGCAAGGTGCGGCCATCGCCCGCGGCTCGCGGGCGGGCGCCCGGCGCGGCGCCGGGGCCATCGGGCATCAGGGTGGGGGAGCTGCGCATTTGTATACCAAAATGGATCTGGCTTTCGGCTGACTATAAAACAGCCGGCACAAGCGCCATCATGGGGGAATACCCTGAATAATCAATATAAAACAATGGCATAGGGGTTATTCATGATAGGGATGCTACGTACATGCATTGCCCGGCCCCCACACCTTGCGTATCATGCGAAGACGCGTTTTCTAGTTGTATACCAATCTTCCCGACTAGAGGCCTACATGATTTCCCTGCATGCGCACCCGTCCGGCCGCCATTTCCTGCAGATACCGGGGCCGACCAACGTGCCGGATCGCGTGCTGCGGGCCATGCACCATGCCACCATCGACCACCGCGGCCCCGAGTTCGGCGGGCTGGGCCGTGCCGTGCTGCAAGGCATGCAATGGGTGTTCCAGACGCGAGCTCCGGTCATCATCTATCCGTCGTCCGGCACCGGCGCCTGGGAAGCCGCGCTGGTCAATACGCTGTCGCCCGGCGATCGCGTCCTGATGGCCGAGACCGGCCATTTCGCCGCGCTGTGGTGCCGCCTGGCCGGACGCCTGGGGCTGGATGTCGAGCTGATCGACAGCGACTGGCGCCACGGCGCCGACCCGGCGCAGATCGAAGCCCGCCTGGCCGCCGACCGCCAGCACCGCATCAAGGCGGTCTGCGTCGTCCACAACGAAACCTCTACCGGCGCGGTGACCGATATCGCGCAGGTGCGCCAGGCCATCGACCGCACCGGCCATCCCGCGCTGCTGATGGTCGACGCCATTTCGTCGCTGGGCGCGCTGGATTACCGCCACGACGAATGGCGCGTCGACGTCTGCGTGGCGGGCTCGCAGAAAGGGCTGATGCTGCCGCCGGGCCTGTCGTTCAACGCGCTCAGCGAACGCGCGCTGGCGGCGGCGCAGACCGCCCGGCTGCCGCGGGCGTACTGGGATTGGGGCGACATGCTGGCCATCAACGAAAAGGGCTACTTCCCGTACACCCCGGCCACCACGCTGCTGTACGGGTTGCACGAGGCGCTGGACATGCTGCGCGCCGAAGGCCTGCAGCATGTCTTTGCGCGCCACCGGCGCCTGGCGGCCGCCACCCGCGCCGCGGTGCAGGCCTGGGGGCTCGAGTTCGTCTGCCAGGACGAGGCCGCGCGCAGCGATGCCCTGACGGCCGTGCTGGCCCCGCCCGGGCACAGCGCGAACGCTCTGCGCAAAGTGATACTCGACCGCTACGACATGTCGCTGGGCCAGGGCCTGGGCCGGCTGTCCGACAAGGCATTCCGCATCGGCCACCTGGGCGATTTCAACGACCTGTCGCTGTGCGGCACGCTGGCCGGCGTGGAAATGGGCCTGGCCGCCGCGGGCGTGCCGCACCGGCGTGGCGGCGCGCAGGCGGCCATCGATTTCCTGGCGCAGCCCGCCACCGCGCCGGCAGCCTAGGGCGGGTTGTCCCAGGCCGCGCCATCACGAACAAAAGGGGCACGACATGCAGGAAGCATTGATGCAGCAGGCGATACAGTTCGCCCAGCAACACGAAACCGCCTGGGACCGCGAGGTCGACGGCGTATGGGGCGTCCACCAGCAAGACCCCGCCCCCTGGAACCGCCTGCTCGGGCCGGTGCATGGGCGCGGCCCCAACACCGGCCTGGTGGTGCTCGACGGCCGCACGGTCGCGTCGTGGGGCGAGCCGCAGCGGGCCGACCTGACTTTCAGCGTGGCCAAGCTGTACCTGGCGCTGGTAGCCGGGGTGGCGCACGATCGCGGCCTGCTGCCCGATGTCGACGAACCGGTGCGCGCACGCGTGCCCGGCATCGGCTTCGATGCCGGCCGCAACGCCCAGATCACCTGGCGCCACCTGCTGCAGCAGACCAGCGAATGGGAAGGCGAGCGCTTCGGTGTGCCCGACCAGGTCGACCGCTACCGCGCCGTCACCTTCGGCGCGCCGCCGGCCGGCAAGAAGGGCGACCCGCGGCCGCTGCAGGCGCCCGGCACGTACTGGGAATACAACGACGTCCGCATCAACCAGTTGTCGTACGCGCTGCTGCACCTGTTCCGCAAGCCGCTGCCCGAGATTTTCCGCGACGCCGTCATGCGCCCGATCGGCGCCAGCGACGACTGGCATTGGGCCTGCTACGACAACGCCTGGGTCGAGATCGACGGCGAACTCATGCCGTCGGTGCCGGGCGGGTCGCACTGGGGCGGGGGTATGTCGATCAGCAGCGCCGACCAGGCGCTGATCGGCCGCATGCTGCTCGACGACGGCCGCGCCAACGGCCGGCAAATCATTTCCGCCGAATGGCTGCGCGCCATGCGCACGCCCAGCGAGCTGGCGCCGTACTACGGCTTCCTGATCTGGCTGAACGACGGGCGGCGCATCTTCCCCAGCGTGTCGGCTTCCAGTTTCTTCGGCATCGGCGCTGGCAGCTCGTTCACCTGGGTCGAGCCCGAGCGCCGCATGGTGGTCATCGTGCGCTGGCTCGATTCCGCGCATGCCGACGCGCTGTTCGGCAAGATCCTGGCCGCGGTCGACGGCTGAAGCGCCCCGCCAGCACCGGATAGAACGCCAGGCTGGCTACCAGCCACATCACGGCGGCCGACCACAGCGTCTGGCTGAGAAAGTGCGCGCCCTGCAGGATACGCACCAGCGAGCAGGCCAGCCCGGCGGCGATGCCCGCCGCCAGCCCCCACCAGCGCCAGCGGCCGCCGCCCAGGGCGCGGCCGGCGAAATACAGCGCCAGCAGCGCGTAGCCCGCCCCCGCGTGGGCGCTAGGCAGCGCGTTGCCGGCTGCGGCCCGGGCCAGCGTCCACCAATGAGCCGGCCAGGGCGTATCGCCGCCGAACACCTCCAGGTTGTACGGCCGCGGCATGGTGGTGTGGTGCTTGAGCTGCATGACGATGGCCTGGCCGGCCAGGCAGGTCAGCACCACGGCCCACAGCGCGCCGCGCGCCGGCCGCCACGCCGGGTACCGGTAGCTGGCCAGCGCGCCGGCCAGCGCCGCCAGCGCCATCGCCACGGGCAGCGCCACCAGCAGGCGATGGCCGATCCATTCCAGCCACGCCGCATGCCGCAACGGAAACTGCGCGCTGGCGGGGTCGTACAGCGCGCGCGCAATGGCCATGTCCAGGCCGCTGCGCTGCGCCGCCACGGCCAGCAGGGCCAGCAGCAGGGGAATGGCAAGCACATGGCTCAGCGCATAGGAAACGGGCGGGACAGGGGCAGGGCGGGGCATCGGGACGGCCAGGCAAAGGGGGATGGCCGTATCCTAAAGACGGCTGTGTCGAATTTGCGTGGAATCCGCGGGCGCGACGCCATTGATGGCCGTCAATGGCCGGCCCAGCGGGCGGGACTACCCTGGATCACAGGCCGGGCAACCGCCCGACGTCCTGTCCACCCCCAAGAGCCACGCCATGTATCAACACATCCTGCTACCCATCGACGGTTCCGAACTTGCCCAAATCGCCCTGACCCAGGGGCTGGCGCTGGCGCGCGCGCTCAAGGCCCGCGTCACGATCATGTCGGTGCTCGAGCCGTTCCACATCCCGGCCTCGGAAGGCGTGCGGCTGGCCAGCCTGCAGCAGCAATACGAACGCCAGGCGCACGAACGCGCGCAGGCCTGGCTGGATGCCGCCGCGGCCCGCGCCCAGGAAGCCGGCGTGCCCTGCGATACCCACGTGCACGGCCTGGCCCAGCCCTATGCCGCCATCGTCGAATACGCGGCCCAGGCAGGCTGCGACCTGATCGCCATGTGCTCGCACGGCCGCAGCGGCATGGCCGCCATGGTCATGGGCAGCCAGACCCAGAAGGTGCTGGCCAAGTCCAAGATCCCGGTGCTGGTCTACCGCTAGGGCCGGCTCGCCCCGCAGGGCGCCGCGCTGGCCCGGCCCCGCCGGGCCCGGGGCCGGACTGGATATAATCGCCAGTTCGGCCTTCTTCTTGGCCCACGATTTTCTTCCTCTCGCGCCATCCGCGCACTACCTCACGCGCACTACCGCATATGAAAAAACTGACCGCCCTGTTCCTGGTCTGCGCCACGTCGCTGCTCGCAGCGTGCGGCCAAAGCGACGACCCGGCGCCGCAGGCCGCCGCGCCCGCCGCCCAGAAAGTCGTCGTCGGCCTGGACGACAATTTCCCGCCCATGGGCTTCCGCGACGAGAAAAACCAGCTCGTCGGCTTCGACATCGACATGGCCCGCGAGGCCGCCCGCCGGCTGGGCGTGGAGGTCGAATTCAAACCCATCGACTGGAGCGCCAAGGAAGCCGAGCTCAACGGCAAGCGGGTCGACGCCCTGTGGAACGGCCTGACCATCACCGAAGAGCGCAAGAAGAACATCGCCTTCACGGCGCCGTACATGGCCAATCACCAGATCATCCTGGTGGCGCAGGCCTCGCCAGTGCAGAACAAGGCCGACCTGGCCGGACGCGTGGTGGGCGCGCAAGACGGCAGCAGCGCCGTGGACGCTATCAAGAAAGACGCGCCGGTGGCCGCCAGCCTGAAGGAACTGAAGCTGTTCGGCGACAACGTCACCGCCCTGATGGACCTGTCGGCCGGCCGCCTGGACGCGGTGGTGGTCGACGAGGTGGTGGGCCGCTACCTGGCCAGCAAGCGGGCAGGGCAGTACCGCGTGCTGGACGAGAACTTCGGCACCGAAGACTACGGCGTCGGCGTGCGCAAAGACGACACCGAACTGCTCGCCAAACTCGACCAGACCCTGGCCGCCATGAAGCAAGACGGCACGGCCGCCCGCATCGCCCAGCAATGGTTCGGCGCCGACATCATCAAATAGGCCAGGCTGGCTGACGGAATCGCCGCATGGACTACGTCGTCTCGCTGCTGGGGCCGATGGCCCAGGGGGCCAAGACCACCCTGACGCTGTTCTTCGTGACCTTCGCGCTGGCAGTGCCCCTGGGGCTGCTGTTGGCGCTGGCGCGCATTTCGCACTGGCGACTGCTCAGCCAGCTGGTCAACGGCTATATCTGGCTGATGCGCGGCACGCCGCTGATGCTGCAGATGCTGTTCATCTACTTCGCGCTGCCGTTCGTGCCGGTGGTGGGCGTGCGGCTGCCCGATTTTCCCGCCGCCATCGTGGCCTTCACGCTGAACTACGCCGCCTATTTCGCCGAGATCTTCCGCGCCGGCATCCAGTCGGTGGACCGGGGCCAGTACGAAGGCAGCAAGGTGCTGGGCATGACCTACCTGCAGACCCTGCGGCGCATCGTGCTGCCGCAGATGGTGCAGCGGGTGCTGCCGCCCATGAGCAACGAGACCATCACCCTGGTCAAGGACACGTCGCTGATCTACGTGCTGGCGCTCAACGACATCCTGCGCACCGCGCGCGGCATCGTGCAGCGCGACTTCACCACCACGCCGTTCCTGGTTGCCGCCGCCTTCTACCTGGTCATGACGCTGGTGCTGACCTGGCTGTTCCAGCACATGGAAAAACGCTATGCCAAGTACGACCAGTAACGCCGCGGCCGATGCCCGGCCCGTGATGATCGACGCCCGGCAGGTGAGCAAGTCGTTCGGCGCGACGCGGGTGCTGGACCAGGTGTCGCTGACCTTGCGCAAGGGCGAGGTGGTGGCCGTGATCGGCCCGTCGGGCTCGGGAAAAAGCACCTTCCTGCGCTGCCTGATCCACCTGGAAACCATCGACCAGGGCAGCATCCACATCGAAGGCGAGGCGCTGGCCACCGCCGTGCCCGACGGCCCCAGCCGCTATGCGCGCGACGCCGACGTGCGGCGCATCTGCCGCAAGATGGGCATGGTGTTCCAGTCGTTCAACCTGTTCCCGCACATGACGGTGCTGCAGAACATCATCGAGGCCCCCGTCACGGTGCAGGGCGTGCCGCGCGACGCGGCCATTCCGAAGGCCGAGGCGCTGCTGCGCAAGGTGGGCCTGCTGAACAAGCGCGACAACTATCCGGCGCGCCTGTCCGGCGGCCAGAAGCAGCGCGTGGCGATCGCCCGCGCGCTGGCCATGGAGCCCGACATCATGCTGTTCGACGAGCCCACCTCGGCACTCGACCCCGAACTGACCGGCGAAGTGCTGCGCACCATGCGGCAACTGGCCGACGAACACATGACCATGCTGGTGGTCACGCACGAGATGGGCTTCGCGCGCGAGGCCGCCCACCGTGTCGTCTTCATGGACGAAGGCCGCATCGTCGAGGAAGCTTCCGCCGAGGCGTTCTTCCGCGCGCCGCAGCAGGCACGCGCCCGGGCCTTCCTGGGCCAGATGCTGTAGCGGCACCCGGTGGCCGCAAGCGATGCCCCTGTGGGCATCGTGTCGCGCAATTGACGAATCAAACATGAATTGAGATTTCTAGCATCTGTTGCTGCTACGAATTGCGATACTGTTACGTTTATTGAAAGAATTCATAAAATAAAACAGCATTTCTCCTTCCTTTGTTTACCGTGGTTGACAGCGCGCCGTGGCGGGCAAGGGCAACGGTGCCATCGACCGACTGGGAGGAAAGGAAGATGCGTACGTTCAATCGCGTGATCGCCGCCTGGCTGGCATGCGGCACCCTGGCACTACTGGCCGGCTGCGCCGCGCCCGGCGGCAAGCAGACCACCCTCGACATGCCCGGGCTGCAACAGCCCGTCGAGATCCTGCGCGACCGGCACGGCGTGTCGCACATCTATGCACAGAACCAGCACGACCTGTTCTTCGCGCAAGGCTTCAATGCCGCGCGCGACCGCCTGTGGCAGCTGGATGTGTGGCGCCGCCAGGGCGAAGGACGGATGGCCGAGCAGTTCGGCCCGCGCTTCGTCGAGCAGGACCGGGCGGCGCGCCTGTTCCTGTACCGCGGCGACCTGCAGGCCGAATTCGCCAGCTACCACCCCGACGGGCAGGCCATCCTGACGGCTTTCGCGGCGGGCATCAACGCCTACGTCGACTGGGTGAAGGCCAACCCCGACCAGATGCCGCCCGAATTCAAGCTGACCGGCACCGAGCCCGGCTACTGGCGCCCGCAGACGTCGCTGATCCGCATCTATGGGCTGACGCGCAACCTGGCCGGCGAAGTGAAGCTGGCGCGGCAGGTCGCCGCGCTGGGGCTGAACACGGTGCAGGACCTGGGTGTGTACGAGCCGCCCATCGCGTTGCAAGTGCCGGCCGGGCTGGACGTCGGCCAGATCGACGAGGCCGTGCTGGCCGACTACAACCTGGCGCGCAAGGGCCAGAAGTTCGTCGCGGCCGACTTCCCGCGCAGCCCGCTGGCTGGCGCCGAGCGCGAGGCGCTGGCCCGCAGCCTGTCATCCAGCCTGCTGGCATCGCTGGACCCGGGCTTCGACCCGCTGGCGCCGCGCTACGAAAGCAACAACTGGACCATCGCCGGACAGCACACCGCCACCGGGCGGCCCATCCTGGCGGGCGACCCGCACCGTGCCATCGCCATGCCGTCGCTGCGCTACATGGTGCACCTGAACGCGCCCGGCTGGAACGTGATCGGCGCCGGCGAGCCGGCGTTGCCCGGGGTGTCGATGGGCCACAACGACCGCATCGCGTTCGGCCTGACCATCTTCTCGTTCGCCGACGAAGAAGACCTGTACGTCTACGACACCAACCCGGCCAATCCCGACCAGTACCGCTATCGCGGCGGCTGGGAAACCATGCGCAAGGTCGACGAGTCGATCCCCGTGCGCGGGCAGGCGGCGCAGCCGCGGCAACTGAAATTCACGCGGCACGGGCCGGTCATTCACGAAGACCGCATCCGCCACAAGGCGTACGCGCTGCGCGCGGCCTACCTGGAATTCCCTGGCACCGCCGCCTACCTGGCCAGCCTGCGCCTGAACCAGGCGCATAACTGGGAGCAGTTCGTGGCCGGCATGGAACGGCACTACACGCCCAGCGAAAACATGGTGTATGCCGACGTGGACGGCAATATCGGCTGGTTCGGCGGCAGCATCGCGCCGATCCGCCCGCGCAAGGACTGGTCGGGCATGCTGCCGGTGCCGGGCAATGGCGATTTCGAATGGAACGGCTTCCTGCCCACCCGCTCGCTGCCCAAGGCGCTGAACCCGCCCGATGGCTATATCGCGACCGCCAACGAATACAACCTGCCGTATGACTTTCCGTACAAAGAGATGTCGGCCCGCACCTGGTCCGAGCCCTATCGGGTGCAGCGCATCCGCGAAGTACTGGCCGATGCCCGCGGGCTGAGCCTGGAGGCCTCGCAGCAGCTGCAGTTCGACAACCTGTCCATTCCGGCGCGCACGCTGGCAGGCCATGCCAAGTCGCTGAATTCCGCCGACCCGGCGCTGGGCGAGGCGCTGCGGCTGCTGAAAGACTGGGACTACCGCACCGAAGTCGATTCGCGGGCGGCCACGGTGTACGAATTCTGGCTGCCCGAAGTGGTCAAGCGAGTGTCCGACCTGTACGTGCCGGCCCAGGGGCGGGCGGCGTTCGGCGACTTGTCGACCGGCAAGGTGCTGGAAAAGCTGGCCACGCCCGATGCCGCGTTCGGCCCGCGGCCCCAGCAAGGGCGCGACGCGCTATTGCTGGCAGCGCTGGGCGACGGCATGCGCAAGCTGACGGCGGCGCTGGGCCCGGATTCGAAGCAGTGGGAATGGGGCCGCCTGCACCATATCCAGTTCGAGCACAGCCTGGCCGGCCTGCTGCCGCCCGAGACGGCCAAGGCGTACGGCACGCCGCGCTATCCGGTCAGCGGCGACAACGATACGGTGCACCGGGCCACGTTCCGCAAATCCGACTTCCGCCAGATCAGCGGGGCGTCGTACCGCCAGGTGATCGACGTGGGCAACTGGGACGCGTCGCGCATGCAGAACATGCCGGGCCAGTCGGCGGACCCGCGCAGCCCGCACTACCGGGACCTGCTGGAAGGGTGGGCCACCGGCAAGTACATCCCCATGGCGTTCAGCCGCGACAAGGTGGAAAGCGAGCTGGGCGACACGCTGACGCTGCAGCCCCGCTGAGCGCCGCGGCGGCCGGCCGCCCTGGATGGGGCCGGGCGCCGCGCGTGTGGCATCGTGCTTACTGTCAACGGTGCGCAAGGCGCCGCGCGTAGAGCGCGCCCCACGACAGGCCCAGCAGCGCAGTCGCCAGCGAACCCAGCAGCACGCCCAGCTTGGCGGCTCCCAGGAAGTTGGGATCGGTGGCGAAAGCCAGCATGGCGATGAAGATCGACATGGTGAAACCCACGCCGGCCAGCAGGCCGATCAGCACGATGCCGCCCCACGTGACGCCGGGCGGCAGCGCGCACCATCCCAGGCGCACCATCAGCCAGCTCATGCCGATCACGCCCAGCGGCTTGCCCGCGATCAGCGCGACCGCCACGCCGGCCATCACCCATTGCGAGCCGCCGGCCGACAGGTCGATGCCGTCCAGGCTGACGCCGGCGTTGGCCAGCGCGAACAGGGGCATGACCAGGTAGGCCACCCAGGGGTGCAGCGCGCCTTGCACCCGCACCACCGGCGGCAGCATTTCGCGCTGGGCCACGCGCAACTGGCGCAGCGGGTGCGCCAGGCCGCCGGCATCGCGTCCGGCCAGGTCGCCGGCCACCCGCGACACGATGTCCAGCGGGCGTTCGCGCATGCGCACCGAGGCCACGGGCGTCATCAGGCCCAGCACCACGCCGGCCAGCGTGGGATGCGCGCCCGTCATCAGCAGGCCGATCCAGACGATGGCGCCCGGGATCACATAGACATAGGCCGAGCCGATGCCGATGCGCTGCAGCGCCAGCACCATCAGGATGCCCATGCCCGCCACCAGGAAGCCGCTGTAGTCCAGCCCGCCGGAATAGAAGAACGCGATGATCAGCACCGCGACGATGTCGTCGATGATGGCCAGGGCCAGCAGGAACACCCGCACGTTGCCGGGAATGCCGCGCCCCAGCAGCGCCAGCACGCCCACGGCGAAGGCGATGTCGGTGGCGGTGGGCACGGCCCAGCCGTCGCGGCGCCCGGCGTCGGCGTTGAAGGCCAGGTAGATCAGCGCGGGCACGGCCACGCCGCCCAGCGCGGCCGCCAGGGGCAGGGCAGCCTGCTTGAAGCGGCTGAGCGCGCCTTCGTGGATTTCGCGGCGGATCTCCATGCCGACCACCAGGAAGAAGATGGTCATCAGCGCATCGTTGATCCAGAAATGCAGGGGCTGCGAGAACGTGTAGCCGCCCAGCCCGAACGCCAGCGGCGCATGCCACACGGCGTGGTAGCTGTCGGACAGCGGGGAATTGGCCCAGATCAGGGCGATGGCGGCCGCGGCCAGCAGCACGATGCCGCTGACGGCCTCGATGTGCAGGAAGCGTTCCAGGGTGGCGAAGGCGCGTTCGGCCAGCAGTTGCGCGCGCGGCAGATCCCGGGGGGCGGAATGGTGTCGGTTCATTGGACGTCGGTATCCCGCGCGGCGGCCCGACCAGCGCAATGAACCTGTCTCGCCGCGGCATGCGGCTAACACCCGGCGCCATTGTACACAGTGGCGCCGCCGGGTTGGCGAGGGCCGGCTACTTCTTGTGGTTGCCCGCGAAGGCCGCCGTGATGCCCAGGCCGATGAGCATGGCCCCGCCCACGTAGCGCTCGAAGTTCAGGTACCCGCGGCTGCGCCGCAGCCAGCGGCCGGCCGCGCTGGCCGCGAAGGCATAGCAGGCGTCGCTGACCAGGCCCAGCGCGGTGAACACCAGCCCCAGGAACACGACCTGCGACGCCACGTGCCCGCGGCTGACGTCCACGAACTGCGGCAGGAAGGCCAGGAAGAACAGCGCCGTCTTCGGGTTGAGCAGGTTCACGATGAAGCCATCGCGAAACAGCCGGCCGTAGCGGCGGGCGCTGGCGGGCGCATCGACGGCCGCCACGACCGGGCGGGTGCAGATCTTCTTCAGCCCCAGGTAGATCAGGTAGGCCGCGCCGGCATACTTCACCACGCTGAAGGCCAGCGCCGATGAGGCCAGCAGCGCCGACAACCCCAGCGCGGCGGCCATCACGTGCACCAGCGTGGCCGTGTGGATGCCCAGGTCCGACACCAGCCCCGCCTTGCGGCCTTGCTCGACCGATTGCGCGATGATGTACAGCACGGCGGGGCCGGGGATCACAAGCAATATCAGCGCCGCGCTGACGAACAACGCCAGGTTGGCGGTACTGGGAATCACGAATTCCATGGCCAGGGTTCCGGGTGGAGGTTCAGCGGGATTGCAGCGCTTCCTTGATCTTCTTGTCGGTGTTGTACTGGCTGAGCGCATACACCGCCCAGATCGCGGCGGGAATCCAGCCGATCAGGGTGATCTGCAGGATCAGGCAGATGATGCCGGCGATGGGCCGGCCGATGGTGAAGAAGCCCAGCCAGGGCAACAGCAGTGCAATGAGCAGACGCATGGGTACTGGCCTTATGATGAGGAAGACAGGTGTCGAGTTTACCGCCGCGCGTTGCGCGCCGCGCCATCCATGACCCAGCCATTCCTGCGCATGCCCGCCAATGCCGCCGGCCGCGATTTCGCGGTGGGCGACATCCATGGCCATTTCAGCCGCCTGCGTCGGGCGCTGGACGACATCGGCTTCGACCCGGCCCGCGACCGCCTGTTCTCGGTGGGCGACCTGGTCGACCGCGGGCACGAAAGCGAAGCCTTCACGCAGTGGCTGGCGCAGCCCTGGTTCCATGCCGTGCAGGGCAACCACGAAGACTACGCCATCCGCCACGTGCGCACGGGGCGGGTCGACGCCGACAACTGGCGCCGCTACGGCGGCGGCTGGTTCCTGGATTTGCCGGCCGAGCGGCAGCGCCTTTATGCCGGCGCGCTGGAACAACTGCCCGTGGCCATCGAGGTGCCGACCGACGCCGGCCCCGTGGGGCTGGTGCACGCCGATTGCCCCGTGCGCGACTGGGCCTGCCTGGAAGACGCGCTGCGCCATCACTACCGGCGCACCCGCACGCATTGCCAGTGGTCGCGCGATCGCCTGGCGCGGCAGGATGCGTCGATGGTGGCCGGGGTGAGGGCGGTGGTGGCCGGCCACACGCCTGTGCCGCGGCCCGTGGTGCTGGGCAACGTGTTCCATATCGACACCCAAGGCTGGGCATCGGGCTATTTCACGCTGCTGGACCTGCACACGCTGCAGGCCTGGCCGCGCGCGCCGGTGCCACCCTGGCCATAGCCGCCACGACGGCCGGATTAAACTTTATTTTTCACATGAAATAATCATCATAATTATTTGATAATAATGATTATTTTAGTCAGATAGCGTCGCCGATTCCCAGGTCGGCGGCCAGCGCCGCCATGCCGGCCCAGATCTTGTCGTCGAACGTCAGCGAATCGGCATTGGCCTGCCGGTTGCGCGCCTCGTATTCACCCGGGTATTGCACCTGGTCGACGCCTGGCTGGGGCGGGCAGTCGTGCAGGTAGTCGATGAACGCGCCCACTTCCTGGCTGCGCCAGTCGGTGTTGAAGTCGACTTGCGGGTCCAGCAGGATTGCGAACAGGTTGTTGGTGGCCACGCCGTGGCGCGGGTGCTGCGGCTGGATGGTGCCGCCGCCGGACAGCACGCCCGCCAGCAGTTCGGCCACCACGCCCATGGCATAGCCCTTGTGTCCGCCGAACGGCAGCAACGCGCCCGGCGGGTCTTCGAACAGCACGCCGGGGGCGGTGGTGGGGTTGCCCTGCGCATCGATCAGCGCGCCGGCCGGCGCCGGCTCGCCCTTGGCGGCCAGCACGCGCGCCTTGTTCACCGCGATCGAGCTGGTGGCCATGTCCACCAGCAGCGGCGGGCGGCCGCCGGGCAGGGGCCCGGCGAAGCACAGCGGGTTGGTCGTCAGGCAGGCGCGGGCGCCGCCGAACGGCGCGACGGTAGGCGCGCGGTTGATCACGTTGGTGAAGGCCAGCAGTATCAGCCCCTTGGCCGCCACCATCTCGCCGTAATGGCCCATGCGGCCCAGGTGGTGGCTGTGGCGCAGCGTCACGATGCACTGGCCGTGTTGCTGGGTGCGAGCGATGGCCTGCTCGATCACCACCTTGCCCACGTATTGCCCCAGGCCGTGCCGGCCGTCATAGGCCAGCATGGCGCCACGGTCGTTGACCAGCTCGGGTCGGGCGTCTGCCCGCGCCAGGCCGTCCGCCAGCACGCGGCGGTAGCTGCCCAGGATCGACAGGCCGTGGCTGGTGTAGCCGACCCGGTCCGCCTCGACCAGGTGCTCGGCCACTGCCTGGGCGATGTCGGCGGGGGCGCCCAGCGCGGCCAGCACCCGCTGGCCGTAGGCGTGCGCTTGCGATAGCGATATCTTCATGCGCGGCTCCGTTTGCTACAGCCAGCCCAGCCAGCGCCAGTACGTCATGCCGAAGCCCAGCATCAGCACATAGCCGATCAGGGTGACGGCGATGCCCACGTTGGCGAACTGCCTGGCGGTGAATGTCTCGGTGCCCAGGCACACCATGTTCTGCGGCGCGTTGATCGGCAGGATGAAGCCGTAGCTGACCACGAAGCCCAGCAGCATCGTCATGCCCAGGCGGTTGAAATCGCCGGGCAGCGTCGCCAGCACCGAGATCAGGATGGGCAGCATCGCCGAGGTCAGGGCGGTGGCGCTGGCAAAGCCCAGGTGGATCAGGATCAGGAAGGCCGACAAGATGGCGAAGATCGCCAGCGGGCCGACCTGGTCCAGGCCGGTGCGCGCCACCACCTGCGTGCCCAGCCATTGCCCGGCCTGCGTGGTCAGCAGCGCCGTGCCCAGGCTGATGCCCACGCCGAACACGATCACGGTGCCCCACGGAATGCGCGACTGCACGTCCTTCCAGCCCATCACGCCGATGCGCGGCAGCATCAGCAGCACCAGGCCGAAGTATGTGGTCGAGGTGGTGTCGAACTGGTGCAGCTTGCCTTCGGTGGCCCAGCACAGCAGCAGCAAGACCGAGACCGCCATCAGGCGCTTCTGCGGTGCGCTCATGGGGCCGAGCTCGCGCAGCGATGCCTCGACCGCCTCTTTGCCGCCCGCGATATTGTCGCTTTCCGGCGGCAGCATCTTCAGCACCAGGAAGATCAGCACGGCCGACATGATCAATGCCCATGGCGCGCCGGCGACCAGCCAGTCGGACCAGGCCACGCGCTGGCCCAGCATCTTGTCCATGAAGCCGACTGTCAGCAGGTTCTGCGCCGCCGCGGTCTGGATGCCCACGTTCCAGATACTGGTGGCCTGCGCCACGATGATCATGATGCCGGCGGCGATGTTGGACCGCCTGTCCACGCCGAAGGCCGCGATCACACCCATCATGATGGGCACCACGGCCGCGCTGCGCGCGGTGGCGCTGGGCACGACCAGGCTCAGCACGATGGTCACGGCAATGCAGCCGACCAGGATGCGGCGCGTGCTGGTGCCGACCCGGGCCAACGTCACCAGGGCGATGCGCCGGTCCAGGCCCGTGTAGGTCATGGCGGCGGCGATGAACAGGGCGCCGGCCACCAGCGCCAGCGCCGAATTGGCAAAGCCGGTCAGCGCCATGCTGATGGCGGCCGAGGTGCCGTACAGCACGGCCGGGTCCTTGACGTTGGGGGCGGTGCCCAGCAGGAAGGCCATCAAGGTGGTGATCATGATGGCGCTGGCCTCATATGAGACCGCCTCGGTGACCCACACCACCACCGCGAACGCCAGGATGGCCAGCATGCGGTGGCCGGCGGGCGGCAGGTCGGCGGGCAGGGGCAGCAGCAGCACGGCGACCAGGGCCGCGAACCCGGCGATCAGGCCGATCGGGACTTTGGTTTTTTGTGGGGAGTGTGCGGCGGCCGGCGCGGCGGCGGGTGTCGTCATGTCCATCTCCGTTGGCGAGCAATCGGGAACAGCGTGAAGCGAAACGAGATTGGAGCGGCGTTTTTGGTGAAGTTTTATGGATAAATAATTGTTTTAAAACAAAGTGTTATTGTTTATTTTTAATCTATTTTATTTAAAGTAAATTCTACATTTGCAGGCGATCGGGTGTCCGGGCCGCGCGCGGCGTGGCGGGGCCAGCAGCTTGGCCCGCGCCTATTTCGGGTGGATGCGGGTGATCTTCGAGCCTTCCAGGCCGATTCCCGCCATCAGCCCCTTTTGCCCGAACGGCACGGCGTAGACGTCTTGCGTCAGGGTGGTGCTGGTGGTGCTGGCCGCGGCCGCCTTGTCGACCACCACCACACTGGGGCCGGCGCCCACCGCCCAGCCGTCGCTGCGATCCAGGTACCGCAGGGCTTCCTCGTTCATGAAGAACAGCGCATAACTGAATGTCTGGGCCCCGGCCTGCAGCCCGAACGACACCGCGGACAGGTCGTAGTAGGCCTGCACGCGGCCGCCCTTGATCAGCGCGCCGCTGCCGGTCTGGCCGCCCACCAGCAGGCCGGCTTTCACGATATCGGGAAAGACCAGGATGGCGACGGCTTTCTCGCCCAGTTGGCGGGCGTGCGGCTCGCGCGCGTACAGCTGCTGCAGTGCCTGGGTCGAATCGCGGGAGATTTCCGCGGCGGACGCCGCGGATGCGCGGGGCGCCCAGGCCATCAGGGCGCCGACCAGCAGCAGGGCAAGAAGCATCAGCGCGGGTCGCGCGTTGGAACCTACCGACGTGTCTTTCATGACTACGACTCCAGGATCTTGAGGGGCGGGACTCGCGCTGCAAATGCCGTCTGAGTATCAGGACAGCCCATGCAATTGTCAAATTTCCTGCAACGGTGTGGGCCGAATGGGATAGTGCGTTGCAAATTGGCAACCATATGCAAATGACTGGCGCAATCTTGCTGAAACTTCTAGAGTTTGACAACACATGCTGTCGTAAGCAGGCAGTCGCTTGGTGGATGCCGGCCGGTTCGCCAGGTGGTTCGCGTTGTTCCGTTTTGCACGGCTGGATTGAAGCGAGACAGGAGGCGACATGGCGGCACCCGACCAGATCGATTGGACGCTGGCGACCCGGATAGGCATTGCGCTGTGCGCCGGGCTGTTTTCCTGCGCCAGCTGGGCCACGGAAGGCGCACTGGGGCGGCAGATCACCGGCACCAACGTGCTGCCCAACGCCGGGATCGTGGCGCCGGAGCCGATCACCGCGGTCAACCTGACCCAGATCTATTTCGACGGGAATATCGGCGCCTCGCGCGATGTGCCCATCGCGGGCAAGACCTCGCTGGGCCTGGACGGGAAGATCTCTTTCACCCTGGTGTCCCTGCTCAAGACCTGGGATACCGGCCCGGGGCGCTGGAATTTCGCTTCCGGCATCACGGTGCCCTACGTCTGGACCAAGGTCGAGGCCTCGCTCGGCGGATCCCGCCGCCGCGCCACCACCAGCGACACCGCGTCGAACCTGTTCGACCTGTACTTCACGCCCATTGTGGCGGGCTACCATTTTTCGGAAACCTCGCACCTGGCCCTGAGCCTGAACGTCTGGGCGCCTACCGGCAAGTACGACGAAGACGACATGGCCAATCCCAGCCTGAACAACTGGACGTTCGTGCCGCAGGTCGCCTACACCAAGATCTTTCCGGAATCGAAATGGCAGCTCGACATGGTGGCGGGCCTGCAGCTGTATACGCGCAACCGCGCCACCGACTATCGCAACGCGCCGCTATTCAGCCTGGACGTCATGGGGCGCAGGAAATTCGACAACGGCGTCAGCGTGGGGCTGATCGTCGGGACCATGCAGCAGTTGGGCAACGACAGCGGGCCGACGGCCGATCGCCTGAATGGCTTCAAGGGCCGCGACTGGGCCCTGGGCCCCGTCCTGACCTATGACAAGAAACTGTCCGACAGCCGATCGCTGTCGATGAGCGTGCGCTGGGTGCCGACCATCAGCAGCAAGAACCGGCTCGACAGCAGTGACACCGTCATGGCCACCGCGGCACTGATTTTCTAGCCGCTGGCGGAAGCCACCTTGAAAAGGCGGCGCTGCAAGGCTTGGCGAGAAATGTAAATTGCGGCAAACTAACGACAGCTTTTTGCAATTTGTTTTACCCGCAAGTGATGTCCTTCCTGGCGTGTGCAAGATGCGCGGCGTGGATGGACAGTGTTCCGCCGGCCTGCCGGCGGGCAGCTGACTGGAAAGGGTCGAATGGCAAAGCGCGTCCACCATCCCGGCAAGTATCGCCCCTGTGCGGGCAGAGGGGCGGCGTGGCCATTGGCGGCGGGGCGCGCATGCCCCGGCAAGCCGCCCGTATCGCAATTGACTTCATTTTTCCCATCTACCCCGGCTGGCGCACACCCGCGCGGACGGGGTAGTGCGCCTGACTGATCGTGTTCGGCTTCGCGCGCCCGCAAGGCCCGCGAAGCAAGCGTTTCCTTGTTGTCCAGATGCGTGAGTTTGCAGGGAGTGGTCGTCATGAGGTTCGATCGGGGATTGAGGATCGGCGTGCTTTGGCTGGGCTGTGCCGTTGCCGGCGCGGCAGCGGCCACGGCTTACTGGGTACACCGGCAGGACGACGGCCAGCCGGCCAAGGCCGTGCTGGGCGACGGGCGGCACGGGCCGGCCGGCATGGCCTGGGTGCCGGAAAGCCGGTTCCTGATGGGCAGCGACCACAAGCTGGCGCAGCCCAACGAGCGGCCGGCGCACCGCGTCGAAGTCAGCGGCTTCTGGATGGACGTCAACGATGTCACCAATGCGCAGTTCCGCCGCTTCGTCGAGGCCACGGGCTATGTGACGACCGCCGAGCGCAAGCCGCGCTGGGAAGACCTGAAAGTGCAGTTGCCGCCGGGCACGCCCAGGCCCGACGACAGCAAGCTGGTGCCGGGCGGCATGGTGTTCGTGGGTACCGAATCCGAGGTGTCGCTGCGCGAGTACTGGCGCTGGTGGCGCTATGTGCCTGGCGCGGACTGGCGCCATCCGCAGGGGCCGGGCAGCTCGATCGAAGGCAAGGACGACCATCCCGTCGTGCAGGTGTCGTACGAGGATGCCCAGGCCTATGCGCGCTGGGCCGGCAAGCGCCTGCCGACCGAGGCCGAATGGGAACTGGCCGCGCGCGGCGGGCTGGAGCAGGCCACTTATTCGTGGGGCAATGAACTGCAACCGCAGGGCAAGGCCATGGCCAACATCTGGGATGCGCAGCAACAGCAGCCGTTCCCCGTGGTCCGCGACGAGAAAGTGCAGGTGGGCACCACGCCCGTCGGCAGCTACAGCCCGAACGGCTACGGCCTGTACGACATGGCCGGCAACGTGTGGCAATGGACCTCGGACTGGTACCGCGCCGACGCTTTCCGGATCCAGGCGCAGTACCGGCAGCCTCCGGCCGACCCGGCCGGCCCGTCCGACAGCTATGACCCGGACGATCCCGGCGTGCCCGTGCAGGCGCCCAAGCGCGTGACCCGCGGCGGCTCGTTCCTGTGCAGCGATACCTATTGCATCAGCTATCGCACCAGCGCGCGGCGCGGCACGGATCCGATGAACGGCATGTCGCACCTGGGTTTTCGCACGGTGATGACGGCCGAGCAGTGGCAACAGGCGCAAGCGCGCGCGGCCAGTGTAGCCAGCCGCTAAGACCCGGCGACCCGGGCAACGGGCGCACGACCGCAGCAAAGGGATGAGTTCCAAGATGGCGAATCGCGACCGGATTCTCGAACTGGAAGCCGCGATGCGGCAGGCGGTACTGGGCCAGGACGCGGTCATCCGGCAGGTGTTGCTGGCGCTGCTGGCCGATGGCCATGTGCTGCTGGAAAGCCTGCCCGGCCTGGCCAAGACGCGCACGGTGAAAGCGCTGGCCGCCCACTTGCAGGCCGACCTGAGCCGCATCCAGTTCACGCCCGACCTGTTGCCGTCGGACATCACGGGCGCCGAAGTGCTGCACCAGCAGGACGGCAAGAGCGTCATCACGTTCCAGCGCGGCCCGCTGTTCGGCAACATCATCCTGGCCGACGAGATCAACCGCGCGCCCGCCAAGGTGCAGGCGGCGCTGCTCGAGGCCATGGAAGAGCGGCAGATCACCGTGGCCGGCGACACGCACCGCATGTCCGCGCTGTACATGGTGCTGGCCACCCAGAACCCTATCGAGCAAGAAGGCACGTATCCGCTTCCCGAAGCGCAGATGGACCGCTTCCTGATGAAGATCGTGCTCGACTATCCCGACGCGGACAGCGAAACCCGCATGATCGCGATGCTGCGCGGCGAGACGGCGGCGCAGGGCGGCGCGGCTGCCGCGCCGGACCTGGTGTCGCAGGACGACCTGTTCGCCTGCCGCGCCGAGATCGCGGCCATCCATGTCGCCCCGGCCCTGGACCGGTACATCGTGGACCTGGTCAACGCCACGCGTCATCCCGCCGGCCTCGACCCGGACCTGGAGCGCTGGCTGCAGATCGGCGCCAGCCCGCGCGGCGGCATCGCGCTGGACAAGGCCGCGCGCGCGCATGCGTGGCTGGCGGGGCAGGATTTCGCCTCGCCCGACGATGTGCGCGCGGTGCTGCATCCCGTGCTGCGCCACCGCCTGCACTTGTCGTACGACGCGGTGGCTGATGGTGTGAACCCCGAGCAGGTGCTGGACAAACTGCTCGACGCAGTCTCGGTGCCGGTGTAGGGGCCGACCATGAGCGACGCGGCCCTCGACCCTGACATATACCTTGGCATGCGGGACCTGATGGCGCTGGAAGGTGCGGTGCAGGGGCTCAGCTTCGGCGCCCGGCAAGCCGTGGGCAGCGTGCTGGCCGGCCAGCATGGCTCGCGGCTGCGCGGGCGCGGGCTGGATTTCCAGGAACTGCGGCGCTACCTGCCGGGCGACGACCTGCGCCAGCTGGATTGGCGCGCCTCAATGCGCTTCGGCAAGCCTTATGTGCGCGCCTATGGCGAAGAGCGCGATCGGCCGGTGCTGGTCGTGGTGGACCAGCGCATGGGCATGTTCTTCGGTTCGCGCCGCTCGTTCAAGTCGGTGGTCGCCGGCCGGCTGGCGGCGTTGGCGGCTTGGATGGCGTATCGCGCGGGCGACAGGGTCGGCGGCCTGGTCATCGGCGATGACGGCATCGACAGCGTGCGCCCGCTGCGCAGCCGTACCCGCATCCAGGCCCTGTTCGCCGCCATCGTGCGGCGCAATCGGGCGCTGTCGGCGCGCCGGCCGGACCAGGACGAGGCCGGCCTGCTCAACCGGACGCTGGAACAGGCGCTGTCCATGGCGCCCCACGATTGCCTGCTGTGCATCATCAGCGACTTTGCCGGCGCCGACGCGCAGACCTTGCGACTGCTGCGCCTGCTGGCCGAACACAACGACGTGGTCGCCACGCTGGTATACGACCCGCTGGCGCTGGCCGTGCCGGCGCACGGCACCCTGGTGGTCACGCAGGGCGAGCTGCAGGTCGAGCTGCAAGTGGAACGCGAACGGGTGCGCCAGCCGCTGGCCGAGCTGTTTTCTGGCCGGCTGCGCGAGGTGGCGCAACTGCTGCGGCGCAGCCGCCTGCCGCTGCTGTCGATCGACACCGAAGGCGACACCGCGGGGCAGTTGCGCCGCGAGCTTGGCCGCCATGCCCAAAGGAGACGGCCGTGACCGACGCGCTGCCCAGCCTGGACCAGCTGCGGGAATTGCCGTTGCCGCCGGCCGTCGATTATTGGCCGCAGACCTGGGGCTGGGTTGCGCTGCTGGGCCTGTTGGTGCTGGCCGCGGTGGCAGGCGCGTGGCACGCGCTGCATCGGCGGCGGCGCAACCGCTACCGGCGCCAGGCACTGCGCTGGCTCGACGCCATCGAGCACGGCGCGGCGGCCGACCCCCAGGCGGCCCGCCGCCTGCCGGAACTGCTCAAGCGGGTCGGCATCTCGGCGGCGCCGGCGCAGGCGGCCCGCATCCGCGCCTTGCGCGGCGATGCCTGGCTGGATTTCCTGCAACGCACGGGACGGCAGCCGTTTCCCGCCGATGCGGCCGAATTGCTGCGCACGCTGGCCTATGCGCCCGCGCCGACCGTCGCGGCCATTTCGCGGGCGCGCCTGCGCGCCTTGTTCGACGCCAGCCGTCAATGGGTGGAGCGCCATCATGTGGAGGCTTGACCATCCCTGGCTGCTGCTGTTGCTGCCGCTGGCCGCGGTGGCATACCGCTACCTGCCCGCGTATATCCAGCGGCGCGGAGCCGTGCGGATTCCCTTTTTCGAATCCGTGGCGCGCACCGCCGGGCAGTCGCCGCTGCGGCCGGGGGTGCGGCGCGATCGCGCCCAATTGGCATTGCAGGCGGCCGTCTGGTGCCTGGCGGTGCTGGCGCTGGCCCGGCCGGTACGGGTCGATCCGCCGCTGACGCATCGTCAGCCCGTGCGCGACATGCTGTTGGCAGTCGATATCTCGCAATCGATGCAGACGCAGGATTTCACCGCGCCCGATGGCCGCCGCGTCGACCGCCTGCAGGCGGTCAAGACGGTGGTCGACGATTTCATCGCGCGCCGCAAGGACGACCGCATCGGGCTCATCGTGTTCGGCACCGGCGCCTATCCGCAGGCGCCGCTGACCCAGGACCACGCCAGCCTGCGCCTGCTGCTGGACCAGGCGGAAGTGGGCATGGCCGGCCCGAACACCGCCATCGGCGACGCCATCGGACTGGCGATCAAGCAGTTCGAGCACGCCGCCGAACAGGACAAAGTGCTGATCCTGCTGACCGACGGCAACGACACCGGCAGCGCCATCCCGCCGCGGCGCGCCGCCGACATGGCCGCCCGGCGTCACGTCACGGTGCACACCATCGGCATCGGCGACCCGGGCGCCGAGGGCGAGGCCAGGGTGGATTTCGATACCCTGCAGCAGATTGCCGCGGCGACCGGCGGCCGGTTCTTCCGTGCCCAGGACCGCGGCGCGCTCGAACAGGTATACGCCACGCTGGACCGGATCACCGCGCACGAGGTCCGCCAGTTGCGCCACCAGCCCAAGGTGGATTTCTTCTGGGTCCCGCTGGGTGCGGCCGGCCTGCTGCTGGCGGTGTGGCACCTGGCGGGCATGCTGCGCGGCGCGGTAGCGCGCCGCGCGCCAGCGGGCGGGGAGGGGCGATGGACATCGACCTGAGCGCCTTCCATTTCCTGCGTCCGGCGTGGCTGGCGTTGGTGCCGGCTGGCCTGGTGCTGTTGTGGGCGCGCCGCGGCGAAGGCGGCTTGGTCGGCTGGCGCAGCGCCATCGCCCCGGCGTTGCTGCCTCACCTGGTCGTGCGCACGCCGGGCAGCCGCGGGCCGCGCCCGGTTCACGCGCTGGCCGCGCTGCTGGTGCTGGCCGGCATCGGCGCGGCGGGGCCGAGCTGGCAGAAAGACCGGCCGCCGTTCCTCGACGATCTGGCGCCGTTGATGCTGGCGGTGGATCTTTCCCCGTCGATGGACGCGGCCGACGTGCCGCCCACCCGGCTGGACGCGGTCAAGCACAAGCTGCGCGACCTGCTCGAACGCCGCCGCGGCGCCAAGACCGGGCTGGTCGCCTATGCCGGCAGCGCGCATCTGGTGATGCCGCCCACCGACGATCCGGCCTTGCTCGACCTGTTCATTCAGGCGCTGTCCACCACGCTGATCCAGGCGCCGGGCAAGGACGCGGCCGGCGCCATTGGCGTGGCCGCGGCGGCCATGCAGGCTGGCCAGGCGGGAGGCACCGTGCTGTTGGCCACCGACGGCGCCGATGCCACGCAGTTCGATGCCGTGCGAGACCAGGCGCGCACCGCCGGCCTGCAGGTGCTGGTGCTGGCCGTGGGCCAGCACGATGAAGGCGTGATACGCGATGCGCAGGGCCGGCCGCGCACTGGCGCGGATGGCAAGCCGGCGCTGGGCAGCTTCGATGCCGACGGCCTGAAGCAGCTGGCCCGCGCCGCATCGGCGCCCCTGGGCAGCCTGACGCTCGATGACGACGACCTGGACTGGATCGTGCTGCACGCGCAGCGGCACTACGCATCGGTGCAGGACGCAGGCCAGGCCCTGCACTGGCAAGACGCCGGCTACTGGCTGTGCTGGCCGCTGGCCCTGATCGCCTTGCTGTGCGTGCGCCGAGGCTGGAACGTCAACTGGACGGCCGGCGTGCTGCTCGGGCTGGCCGTGTCGGCGGCACCCGTGCCGGCATCGGCGGGGCCGCTGGCGGACGCCTTCTTCACCCCCGACCAGCAGGGCCGCTGGGCCTTCGACCACGGGGAGGCCGGGCGGGCCGCCAGCCTGTTCCGCGATCCGTACTGGAAGGGGCGGGCGGCCTACCAGGCCGGCGACTACCCGACCGCGCTGGCGGCCTTCGCGCAGCTCGACACACCCGAAGGCTATTTCTACCTGGGCAACACCCAGGCGCAACTACACAGCTACGACGATGCGCTGGCCGCCTACGACCGGGCGCTGCAATTGCGGCCGGACTTCCCGCAGGCGCAAGCCAACCGCAAGCTGGTCGGGCAACTGCAAGCGGCCATCCAGGCCGAGCAGACCGAAGAAGGCGCGCAGCCCCCCGACGACACCCATCTGGACAACCAGCAGGGCAAGGGCCGGGCAGTACGGCAGCCGGCGGCCGCGCCGTCGGCCGACCAATGGCTGCAGAACCTGACCATGTCACCGGCCGGCTTCCTGCAGCGCAAGTTCGGCATCGAAGACGCGCAACGCCGCGCCAACGCCGGGGGGCCGCCATGACGACAAGGCGTCTTCGGCACCTGTGGCGGGCGGCGGCGCTGGCGGCCTTGCTGGCATGGATGGCGGCGGCACAGGCCCAGCCGGCCCCGCAGGTGCGCGCGCAAGCCCGCATCGAGCCTGCCGGGCCGCTGCCGGCCGGTGCGACGGCCGCCTTGCAGGTGGACGTGCTGACCTCGACCTGGTTCATGCAGCCGCCGGAACTGCCGCCGCTGCAGTTGGCCGGCGCGCTGGTGACGGCGCCGTCCGGACGCGCCGAGCTGATCCGCGCAACCGTCGGCGGGGTGGCCTACAACGGCTTGCGCTATGTCTACCAGATCAGCCCCACGCAAGCCGGCAGCCTGGCGATTCCCGCGCTGCGCATCACGCTGCACGTCGGGCAGGCGCCGCAACCCCTGCAGGCCAGTACCGAGCCGCTGTCCCTGCAGGTCGAAGGCTTGCCGGCCGGCGCGGCGCAAGGCGAGCTGGTGGCGGCGGCGCTGACCGCCACCCAGGCGTTCGAATACTCGCACCAGCCGCTGCGCGTGGGCGACCGCATCGTGCGGCAGGTCACCATCAGCGCCCAGGGCGCGCAGGCGATGCTGATCCCGGCGCCGCCGTTTGTCGAGGTCAGTGGACTGAAACGCTATCCGGCCGAGCCCGACATCGCGCCGCTGACCGACAGCCGAGGCGGATTCTTGGGGGGACGGCGCATCGACCGCGTCGAATACGTGGCCACGAGACCTGGCCGCTACGAACTGCCGGCCATCGACATCGCGTGGTGGGATGCGACGGCGCGCCGTGCGCAACGGGCCACGCTGCCGGCGCAGCGCGTGCAGGTCGATGCTGCGCCGGCCTACCGGGGCCCGTTCTCGGTCGCGCAGGACTTGCGCGACCTGCAGCGGCAGGCGCCGATCCATGTGCCGGGAAGCGTGCTGGCCGCCATTGCCGCCGGCCTGATCCTGGTGCTGGCGGGATGGCTGGGCCGTCCGTGGTGGCGCCGGTGGGGCCGGCAACTGGCCGCCGGCATCGCCCGGGCCCGCCAGGCCTGGCGGGCCTCGGAACCCTGTGCCTGGCTTGCCCTGCGGCGCCTGCTGAATCGTCCCATTGCGCGCCTGGACGAGCTGTACCGGTGGCTATGGCGCGTGCGGCGGGCCCGCACCGTGGCGCGGGCAGTGGCCGGGCTGGCCCCCGCGCTGGCCGCGCCGCCCACACAACTGCTGCGGGATTGCTACGGGCCCGCGCCCGATGCCGGGCGCAACCGGCGCGCCGTGCGCGCGATGACGCGGCCGTGGCGCCATGCGCTACGTGCCCCCGCGCGCGCGTGGCCGGTGGCCTGCTGCCCCTGAACCCCGCGCCCGGGCCGGGCCAGGATACGGTTTTCACAGGAGACACGCCATGAATCCACATCATCCCGCAGGCTGGCGCATGGCGGCCTGGCGGCTGCTGGCCGCGCTGCTGCTGGCATTGGCGGCGCGCGGCGCCGGCGCACAGGCAGTCTTGCCATCGTGGAACGAGGGCCCGTCGCGGCAGGCCATCCTGGCTTTCGTCGACAGCGTGACTCGGCCCGGCGGCCCGGATTTCGTGCCGGTGGAAGACCGCATCGCCGTGTTCGACAACGACGGCACCCTCTGGAGCGAGCAGCCGCTGTACTTCCAGATGATTTTCGCGCTGGACCAGGTCAAGGCCATGGCGCCGCAACATCCCGAATGGAAGACGCAACAGCCTTTCAAGGCCGCCATCGAGGGCGACCATGCCGCGCTGGCGCAGGCCGGGACCGAGGGCCTGTTGAAGATCGTGGCGGTCACCCACACCAATATGACCACCCAGGCGTTCTCGGACGAAGTCAGGCAGTGGGTAGCCTCGGCCCGGCACCCGCGCTTCAAGCAGCCGTATACCAGCCTCATCTATGCGCCCATGCGCGAACTGCTGGATTATCTGCGCGGCCAGGGCTTCAAGACCTACATCGTGTCGGGCGGCGAGGTGGAGTTCATGCGCGCCTGGGCGCAGTCGGCCTATGGCATTCCGCCCGAACAGGTCATCGGCAGCACCTTCGTCACGGAATTCCAGATGCGCGACGGCAAGCCGGTGCTCGTGCGCACCCCCAAGCTCGACTACAACGACGACGGCCCGGGCAAGCCGGTCTCGATCAACAAGTTCATCGGCAGGCAGCCCATCTTCGCATTCGGCAACTCCGACGGCGACCTGCAGATGCTGCAGTGGACGATGGCAGGCCCCGGCAAGCGTTTCGCCGGGCTGGTGCACCACACGGATGCCGGCCGCGAATGGGCCTACGACCGGCAATCGAAGATAGGCCGGCTGGACAAGGCGTTGGATGCCGCGAACCGGGGCGGATGGACGGTGGTGGATATGCAGAAGGAATGGAAGCGCGTGTACGCATTCCAGTAGGCAGGCCCCGGGCGCGCCGGCTATCGCGCGCACCGAGCGACGAGCGTTGTGCAGGTTTTGCGATCCAGTTTCAAACGACGAGGAGTCAGCAATGAGTACGACCAGACGGTTAAGCGCGATATTCGCCGCGGGCTTGCTCGCGGCCGGGGTGGGGTGGCAGGCGCAGGCCCAGTCAGGCGGGGCCGACGGCGCCGGCAGCGGCAAGAAGCCCAATATCCTGGTGATATTCGGCGACGATATCGGGCAGGCCAACATCAGCGCCTATTCCCATGGCGTGATGGGTTACCACACGCCCAATATCGACCGCATCGCCAAAGAAGGCACCATGTTCACGGACTACTACGCCGAGAACAGCTGCACGGCGGGGCGGTCTTCGTTCATCACCGGCCAGACGCCGCTGCGCACCGGGCTGTCCAAGGTGGGCGCGCCGGGCGCCACGGTGGGCCTGCAGCAGGGCGACATCACGATCGCCGAGGCGCTCAAGGCCCAGGGATACGTGACGGCGCAGTTCGGCAAGAACCACCTGGGCGACCGGGACGAGTACCTGCCCACCAAGCACGGCTTCGACGAGTTCTTCGGCAACCTGTACCACCTGAACGCCGAAGAAGAGCCGGAACGCCCGTATTGGCCCAAGGACCCCAACGATCCGTACGTCAAGAACTTCTCGCCGCGCGGGGTGGTGAAGGCCTCGGCCGACGGCAAGGTCGAGGACACCGGCGCGCTGACCAAGAAGCGCATGGAAACCATCGACGACGAGACGGTCGGGGCCGCCATCGACTACATCGACAAGCACGGCAAGGGCGACAAGCCGTTCTTCGTGTGGATGAACACCACCCGCATGCACATCTACACGCACGTGCGCCCTGAATACCGCGGCAAGAGCGGGATGCCCGGCAACGAATACGCCGACGGCATGTGGGAACACGACCAGGACGTCGGCAAGCTACTGAAGAAGCTGGATGACATGGGCATCGCCGACAACACCATCGTCGTCTACACCACCGACAACGGCCCCAACGCCTTCACCTGGCCGGATGCCGCCACCACGCCTTTCCGCAGCGAGAAAGACTCGAACTGGGAGGGCGCGTTCCGCGTCCCCGCCATGGTGCGCTGGCCGGGGCACGTTCCCGCGGGCGAGATCAAGACCGGCATCGTCTCGGGGCTGGACTGGTTCCCCACGTTGCTGGCCGCGGCCGGCGACCGCGACATCAAGGATCGCCTGCTCAAAGGCTGGACGCCGCCGAACGGCACCACCAACTTCAAGGTGCACCTGGACGGCTACGACCAGTTGGCGTACCTGACCGACAAATCCGACAAGAGCGCGCGCGAAAACTTCTTTTACTTCAACGACGACGGCCTGCTGGTGGGCATGCGCTTCGGCAACTGGAAGGCCGTGTTCTGCGAGCAGCGTGCGCCGGGTAACTTCAACATCTGGCAGGATCCGTTCGTCTGCCTGCGGGTGCCGAAGATCTTCAACCTGCGCATGGACCCGTACGAGCGTGCCGACATCACGTCGGACCAGTACAACGACTGGCTGGCCAAGAACTCGTACCTGACGGCCATCGCCACCATGAAGGCGTCCGAGTTCCTGGAAACCTTCGTGGCCTATCCGCCCAGCCAGCGCCCGGCCAGCTTCAGCGTCGACCAGGTGCAGGCGCAGGTCAACAAATCGATCGAGAAGCACTTCGAGCAACTGGAGAAGCAGAAGGCGCAATCGAAGTAGCGCCGCCGAGATCGCCTATGTTGACTGCACCTTTGCGCGAAGCGCTGCCGGGCACGCGGACCTTGTCCGCGGGCGCGGGCCTGGCCGGCCCGGCGGCGCTGCTGTTCCTGTCCGGGGTGTCCGCCCTGGTGTTCCAGGTATTGTGGATCCGGCAGCTGTCGCTGGTGGTGGGCGTGGAGGTTCACGCCATCGCCACGGCGATCAGCGCGTTTTTCGGCGGGCTGGCGTTGGGCGCCATGCTGCTGGGCCGGCTGGCCGACCGCAACGCGCGCCCGCTGCGCCTGTATGCCATGCTGGAATTGGCGGTGGCCGCGGCCTGCGTCGCCACCACGCTGGCCATGGCCCGTATCGGGCCCTGGTTCGCGGTGCTGGAGCCGCGCCATGGCTGGTTGGCCTGGGCCATGATTTTCGTCCTGGCAGGCGTGGCGCCATTCTTCATGGGGGGCACGCTGCCCGTGCTGGTGCGCGCCGTTGCCACGCGCGGCGAAGCCGCCAGCCGCGCGGGCGGCCTGCTGTACGCGGCCAACACCGCCGGCGCCATTGTCGGCGCGCTGCTGCCGGCCTTCCTGTTGATCCGCCATTTCGGCGTCCAGGGCAGCGCCTGGGTGGCCGCGGCCCTGAACGTGCTGGCGGCCATCGGCGGGGCCTGGCTGGCGCGCGGCGCCGCGCCACTCGAAGCCCGGCGCGGGATCGCCCGCGCCGCGTTTCCGCCGGATGCGCGCCGCGCCATCCTGCTCTACACCGTGGCCGGCGGCATTGCCCTGGGATACGAAGTGCTGTGGACGCAGATGATCGTGCCGTTCATGAGCACGCGGACTTATGCGTTCTCGATCGTGCTGGCGACCTACCTGGCGGGCCTGGCGGCGGGCTCGGCGATATCGGCCCGCTGGCTGGCGCCCCGCGCCGACCCCTGGCACCTGTTCGGCCTGCTCGTCGCCGGCGCCGGGCTGGCCGGGCTGCTGGAAGTCGCCGTGCTGGGCGACTGGCTGGCGCTGGCCCAGACCCGCGCCGAAGCGGTGGCGTACCGCTGGACTGGCAGCGAGCTGGCCGGCATGAGCGCGCGGTTTGCCGTGGCCGCGGCCAGCATCGTGCTGGGGCCCACGCTGCTGCTGGGCGCCGCGTTTCCCGCGGTGCTGCGCATTGCCTTGCAGGACGGGCGCATCAGCCAAGGGGTCGGGCTGGTGGCCGGCCTGAACACCCTGGGCGGCATCGCGGGTACGCTGCTGTGCGGCTTCGTACTGTTGCCGGCGCTGGGGCTGGTGCGCACGCTGGCCCTGCTGGCCGTGGCGGCCGCGGCCACCGGCTTGCTGGCCGTGCTGTGCGGCCGGCCCCGCATCGTCGCGCGCGCCGCGGCGGTGCTGGTCTGCGCGGCCAGCGCCGCCGTCGGCGTGCTGCTTCCCGCCGACCTGTTCGCGCGCCTGCTGCCGACCGCGAGCCGAGGCGAGCTGGTGTTCTATGAAGAAAGCCACGGCGGCACGGTCGCCGTGGTGGCGCAAGGGCAGGGCGGCAACCGCTTCCATCGCCTGTACATCCAGGGCGTGTCCAATTCCGGCGACGCCATGCCCTCGCTGCGCTATATGCGCCTGCAGGCCTTGCTGCCGCTGATCATCCACAACGGCGAGCCGCGCTCGGCCCTGGTCATCGGCTACGGCACCGGCATCACGGCCGGCGCCCTGTCGCGCTTTCCCGGCCTGGATACGCGGGTGGTCGCCGAGCTGCTGCCGGCGGTCGTGCGAGCCGCCCCGAACTTCCGCGGTACCTACGGCGCCTACGACGATCCCGGCCTGCAGATCCGCCTGCGCGACGGCCGGCGGGAATTGCAGGGCAGCCCGCAGCGCTACGACCTGATTACCCTGGAGCCACCGCCGCCGTCGGCGGCCGGGGTGGCCAACCTGTATTCCAGCGACTTCTACCGCCTGGCGCGCGACCGCCTGGAGCGCGGCGGCCTGGTGGCGCAATGGCTGCCGCTGCCCACGCAGAACGAGGAAGACAGCCGGGCGCTGGTCGCCAGCTTCCTGGCGGTATTCCCGCACGCGTCGGTGTGGACCACCGAGCTGCACGAGATGCTGCTGGTCGGCTCGATGGAGCCGGTCGAGCTGAACGGCGAACGGATCGCCCGGCGCTACGCCCAACCGCAGGTGGCCGCGGCCCTGCGTGAGGTGGGCGTGCCCACGGTGGCCGACCTGCTGGCCACCTGGGTGGCCGGGACGGACGGCCTGGCCAGGTTCGCCGGCGACATCGCGCCAGTGACCGACGACCGTCCGGCCATCGAGTACGCCGCGTGGGTGCGCCCCGGCGAATTCGCGCGCGTGCTGCCGCGGCTGATGGCGCAGCGCGGCCCGGTTCCCCTGCGGGATGCCGATGCCTTGTTGCTTGAACAGGTCGACCGCCAGCAGCGGCAGCTCGACCTGTTCTACGGCGCGGCGCTGGCGGCCTATGCGCGCGACCGCGACGGCTGGGCCCGTCGCGTCGAGCGCCTGGTCCGCGACGGCGAACCGAACGCGTATTTTTCCTGGTTTCTGGCGGGCGCCCAGCGGTAGCCCGTCTTGTGCAATGCGCGATTGTCGCGCGCTCTTTCGAGGTGTACGTAGACATGAACCAGCCGAACTTGCTCGCAACACCGTACGACCAATTCAACATCGAGGTGCCGGACGATCATTTCCCGGTCGAAGGGATGTCCGCGCGCGCCGCCCAGGCCCTGGTGCTCAGCGACGAATGGACAGACACCAACCCGATGCTGAACATGTCCTCGTTCGTGACGACTTTCGCCGAGCCGGAAGCGCGCCACCTGGCCGAACAGAACATGTTCAAGAACTATATCGACCATGACATGTACCCGCAGCTGTTCGCCATGGAGAACCGCATGGTCAGATGGCTGCACCAGCTGTGGAACGGCCCGAAGGACGCTACCCCCTACGGCACGGCCACCGTCGGCTCGTCCGAGGCCTGCATGCTGGCCGGGCTGGCGCACAAATGGAACTGGCGCCAGCGGCGCGAACGCGAAGGCAAGGACGGCAGCCGCCCCAACATGGTGACGGGCGGCAACGTGCAGATCGTCTGGAAGAAATTCCTGCGCTACTTCGACGTCGAGCCCCGCATCGTGCCGCTCAAGCCCGGCCAGTACTGCCTGACCGCCGAAGACCTGGACCGGTACGTCGACGAGAACACCATCGCGGTGGTCGCCATCGCCGGCCAGACGTTCACCGGCGAGGACGACGACATCCAGGGCATCCACGACTGGCTGGACGCCTACGAGAAAAAGACCGGAATCTCGGTGCCCATGCACATCGACGGGGCCTCGGGCGGTTTCGTCAATCCGTTCCTGTACCCCGACTACCGCTGGGATTTCCGCCTGCCGCGCGTGCAATCGATCAATGCATCGGGCCACAAGTACGGCCTGACGCCGCCGGGCCTGGGCTGGGTGGTGTTCCGCGAGCGCAAGATCTTCAACGAAGACCTGGTCTTCTACGTCAACTACCTGGGCGGCGAAATGCCCACGGCCACCTTGAACTTCAGCCGCAACTCGTTCCAGCTGGCGGTGCAGTACTACCAGTTCCTGCGCCTGGGTTTCGAAGGCTACCGCCGTGTCATGCAACGCACCCTGGACAATGCCGTGGCCCTGCGCCAGCGGCTGGTCGACAGCGGCTACTTCACCATCATGAACGACACCCAGCGCATTCCGGTGGTCGCGGTGACGCTGGATCCGAAGATCAAGAAGTTCAACGAGTTCGACGTCTCGAACAAGGTGCGCGAACGCGGCTGGGTGATCTCGGCCTACAGCATGCCGCCCGATGCGGAATCGGTGCGCAGCCTGCGCGTGGTGGTGCGGCCGCACATCAACCACAACGTGGCAATGACGCTGGCCAACGACATCATCTGCGCCTGCCAGTACCTGGAACAGCACGGCGGAACGGCGACTCCGCCCGAGCTGCACGACATCCACAAGACGTCGCCGTCGAAATGCTAGGGCAGTAGCGGGTCTTGCATAGGCGCGCCGCACGGGTAGAGGGCAGGGCCGGTGCGGCGCTCTTCTGAACGCGGGTTTCCGAGGCGCATATCATGCAGGCTTTCATCCATTTCCTGGGGAACAATCCCTACATTCTGCTGTTCCTGACCATCGGCCTGTCGGTCTGGGTGGGCAAGTTCTCGGTCAAGGGCTACGGGCTGGGCGCGGTGGCCGCGGCCATCATCGTCGGCTGCCTGGTCGCGACCGTGGGGTCGCTGTACGGCGTCAAGTTCCACCTGGACGAGTTCGCCAAGTCGCTGCTCTATTACCTGTTCATGTATGGCGTGGGCCTGCGCGTCGGGCCGTCGTTCCTGAACGCGATGAACAAGGAATCGATCAACTACGCCATCCTGGCCATCATCGCCCCGATACTGGGGCTGGCCATCGTGGTGCTGGGCACGCGCTTCTTCGGCCTGCCGCTGGGCGCGGCCGGCGGCATGCTGGCCGGCTCGCAGACCATGTCGGCGGCGATCGGCTCGGCCGAGCAGGCGATCAGTTCCGGGGTGCTGGCGCCGGGTGCCGGGCAGACCGCCGAGCAAGTCAGCGCCATGATCGCGTTGTCGTACGGCATTACCTATATCTGGGGCACGGTCGGCATCATCCTGCTGTGCAAATACCTGCCGCGCATCTGGAGCGTAGACGCCAAGCAGGCCGCGCGAGAGTTCGAGAAAGCACACGGCGTGCCCAACGTGGACGACGCGGGCCTGACGGCGTTCCACCCGTTCGACCTGCGGGCCTACCGGGTCGAGAACCCGGAATCGATCGGCAAGAGCATCCGGCAGTTCCGCGAGCGCTTCCCGCAGTACCAGGTCGTCAATGTCGAGCGCGGCGACGAGCTGCTCGGCCCGCAGGCCGACACCGTGCTGCAGCGCGGCGACGTCGTCGCGCTGGGCGGGCGCCTGGAGGAAATGACGGCCAACATGGGCGTGCTCGGGCCGGAGGTGCCCGACGCGCGGGCGCTGACCATTCCGCTGGACCAGGCCGAGATCCTGGTGACCCGGAAAGACGTCACGGGCCGGCCGCTCAAGACGTTCCGCGGTTCGGAACTGGCCGGCCAGATCCAGCTGCAGCGCATCGAGCGCGGCGGCGTGCCGTTGCCCATCGGCCTGGAAACCACGCTGCAGAAGCGCGACGTGCTGTTCGTCACCGGGCTGCAGTCCGCGGTCAGCAAGGCCGGCGAGATCTTCGGCACGATCGCGCGCCACAGTTCGGCCACCGACCTGCTGACGCTGTCGTTCGGCATGATTCTGGGCTTCCTGATCGGGCTGATCGAAGTGCCGGCGTTCGGCGCCAACGTCGGCCTGGGCAACGCCGGCGGGCTGCTGCTGTCGGGCATCATCGTGTCCTCGATTTCGTCGCGGCTGCGTTTTTTCGGCAACACCCCGAACGCGGCGCGCAATATCCTGGAAGACCTGGGCCTGATCGGGTTCGTGGCCATCGTCGGCATCAACGCCGGCGCCGACCTGCTGACCCAGCTGACCGGCGCGATTGCCCTGAAGATCTTCATCGTGGGCTTCCTGGCCTCTACCATTCCGCCCATCATCGTGTGGGCCATCGGATTCCACCTCATGAAGATCAATCCGGCGCTATTGATGGGCGCCACCGCCGGGGCGCGCAGCCACTCGGGGCCGGCCCGCGAGGCCGCCAAGGAAGTCGGCTCCAGCGTGCCGTGGCTCAGCTTCCCGGTCGGCTATGCCGTGTCGGGCGTGCTGCTGACGGTGTTCGGGTATTTCGCCATGGTGCTGGCCGGTTGACGGGCTGCCCGGCCGGGGCCGGCCGCGCCAGGCGGCCAGCCCCGGCATCATCGCTTCGAGCGAGGTCTCATGGATATCGATCAATTGGTTGAGATAGTCCGCGCCCATCCGGAACTGGCCCTGTTCACCACGATCGTCGCGGGCCATTTCATCGGCCGGGTCGAAATACGCAAGGTCAGCCTGGGCACCGTGGTAGGCACCCTGATCGCCGGCATGATCCTCGGCCTGTTGTTCGAGCCCGAGATCCCGGACCTGCTGAAATGGGCCTTCTTCGACTTGTTCCTGTTCGCGGTGGGCTATTCGGCCGGCCCGCAGTTCTTCGCCAGCCTGAAGCGCGAGGCCTTGCCGCAAATGGCGCTGGCCGTGGTGGTGTCGTGCGCGGGCCTGGCGGCGGCCATCGCCATGGTGGCCCTGTTTCGCTTCGACCCGGGCCTGTCGGCCGGCCTGGTGTCCGGATCGATGACCCAGTCGGCCGCGCTGGGCAGCGCGCTGAGCGCGATCTCGGCGATGGACATCGACGAGGCCACTCGCACGGTGCTGACCGCCCACGCGCCGCTGGCCGACGCCACCACGTACATCTTCGGCGAAGTCGGCCTGATCCTGTTCGTCACCGTGCTGGCGCCGCGCCTGCTCAAGATCGACCTCGAGCGCGTGGCCCGGGACGGCGAGGCCGCGCTGCAGGACCGCGCCGACGACCCCGAAGAAGGCCTGTGGGACCATGCGCCGCTGTCGCTGCGCACCTACCGGCTGGAAAACCCGCAGCTGGACCGCATCACCGTGCGCGAATTCGAGCACCGCTACGCCGCCGGCCGCCTGACCGTCACGGCGATCCGCCGCGGCAACCGGATCCACCGCGACGTGCGGCCGGAGGCCCGGCTGGCCCTGGCGGACATCGTGATGATCGCCTCGCGCCGGGCCGGCATGGTGGGCGCGGCCGCCGAGGTCGGCACCGAAATCGACGACCAGGAAATGTTCCAGGAACCCATGGTGCAGGCGTCGGTCGTGCTGACGCGCCGCGAGCTGGCCGGCAAGACGCTGGGCGAGCTGGCGCACGGCGCGACGCGCGGCCTGTTCCTGGAATCGCTGAGCCGGGGGCCCAGCACGCTGCCGCGCGCGCTGGGCACGCGCGTGCAGCGCGGCGACGTCTTCAGGCTGATCGGCAGCCGCGAGGCCATCGCCGCCGCGGCGCAGAACCTGGGGTTCGTCGAGCACGACCAGGGCCGCACCGACCTGGTCTACCTGGCCGGCGGCGTGGTGATCGGCATCTTGTTCGGCCTGCTGCAGGTGCACCTGACCAGCGTGCCGCTGGGCCTGGGCACCAGCGGCGGCGTCCTGGTGGCCGGCCTGCTGGCGGGCTGGCTGTACAGCCGCTATCCGGTGGCCGGCCATATCCCCGAGCCGGCGCTGCGGCTCTTGTCCGACGTCGGCCTGATCGTGTTCATCGCCGCCATCGGCCTGGCCGCCGGGCCGCACGCCATCCAGGCCGTGCACGAAGGCGGCATCGGCCTGTTCGCCCGGCTGCTCGCGGCGGGGGTGGTCGTCACCCTGGCCGGCCCGGTGATCGGGCTGCTGTTCGGCCACTATGTGCTGAAGCTGCCGCCGCTGTTGCTGCTGCCCGGCCTGGCCGGCGCGCAAACCACCGTGGCCACGCTCAATGCCTTGAAAGAGCGTGGCGGCAGCGATGTCTACGCCATCGGCTTCACGGTGCCGTTCGCCGTGAGCAATGTCCTGATCACCTTGTGGGGCCCGGTGATCGTGGCGTGTTCGGTGGCCCTGGGCGCGCCGTAGGGCAGGCGATGCGATCCTGGCGCCTGGCCCCCGCGCTGCTGGCCGCCGCCCTGGCCGCGGGCGGCTGCGGCCCGGCCCTGGCCGATTCCTCGTTCACGGACCCGGAGGACGGCGCCTTCGACGTGAGCGATTACCTGCTCAATCGCCGCGGCGTATTCCCCGTCCCGATCGTCATCACCGAGCCGGCCGTGGGATACGGTGGCGGGGCGATGCTGATGTATTTCTCGGAATCGCTCGCCGAGGCCGGCCGCAAGGCCAAGGCATCGGGCGACGCCATGGCACCACCCAACGTCACCGGCGTGGGGGTCATGGGCACCGAGAACGGTTCGCGCGGGGCCGGCCTGTTCCATTTCCATACCTGGGACGGCGACCGCTACCGCTACCTGGGCGCGCTGGCCCGCGGCCAGGCGCACCTGGATTACTACGGGCAGCTCAATCGCGGCCGCAGCTACGAGCTGCAGGGCACCTTCCTGGTCCAGCAACTGCTGGCCAGGATAGGCGACACGCACTGGTACGTCGGCCCGCGCTACACCTACTTCAAGTCGGACACCCGCTTCACCGGCGAAGCCGCCACCGAGCTCGGCATCAAGGACCAGGAGCTCAGCGTGGGCAAGCTGGGCCTGGTGGTCGATTACGACAACCGGGACAACATGTTCTATCCCACCCGCGGCAGCTACGCCGAACTGGAAGCCCAGTTCGCCCGCGGCTGGCTGGGGGGGTCGAAATCGTTCGAGACCTACCGGGCACGCGGCTACACCTGGCTGCCGCTGCATCCGAAATGGACCCTGGGCCTGCGCGTGGACGGCCAGACGACCAGCGGATCGGTGCCGTTCTACGCGCAGCCCTATGTCGACCTGCGCGGCGTTTCGCGCGGCCGCTACCAGGACAGGACCGCGCTGGCCGCCGAGATGGAACTGCGCTGGAATGTCACGCCGCGCTGGTCGCTGCTGGGCTTCACCGGCGCGGGCAAGGCCTATGGCCGCTGGAAGTCGTTCGGCGAGGCGTCCAATGTGGTCAGCGTGGGCACCGGCTTCCGGTACCTGATCGCGCGCAAGCTGGGGCTGGCCGTGGGCATCGACGTGGCCCACAGCAAAGACCAGAATGCCTTCTACATACAGGTGGGCAGCGCCTGGCGATAAGCCAGGCGCCGCGCGCGGGCTCAGGCCGGCGACTGCGCGTCCTGCGCGATGCGCCATGCCAGGTGTTCCAGACGGTCCTGGCCGAAATAGGGCTCGCCGTCGTAGACGAACATGGGCACGCCCCAATGGCGGGCGGCGCGCTGCTCTTGTTCGTGCTGCCGGATCAGGGCGTCGAACCGGGCCGGGTCGGCGGCGATCTCGGCCTCGAGTTCGTGCAGGTCCAGCCCAGCGCGGCGCACCGCCCGTTCCAGGTGGTCGCCCTGGTTCCAACCGTCGACGGTGCCGTCCCACAGCATGCGCCCGACTTCCTCGGCCAGCTCGAAGGCGCGGCCATGCCCGGTTGCCGCGGCGCCCAGCCGGGTCAGCCGGTGGATGTGCGGCTGCTCTTTGGCGATCGCCAGCGTGTCGGGGTCTTGCACGATCGGGTCGGGCCGGGGCCGGCCGAACGGAATGCCCAGGTACCTGGCCGCCCGCGCGGAATCCAGCAACAGATAGGGCCGCGCCATCCTGTCCTGGCGCGTGAAGTGCTCCGGCAGCCGGATGGCCAATGGCGACACGACCTTGAAATTCCACTGGACCTGCATTTCCTCTCGCATCACGCGCATCCTGGGCAGCGCGATATAGCTGTAGGGACTGCGAAAAGACCAATAGGCATCGACGATAGGGTTGCGCACGGCTTTCTCTCCTCTGGGTTTCACGTCGCGGCCCGGCTCGGGCCGCGTAGTCGTGCGAAATGGTAGGAAAGACTTTCCCCGTCGAAAAGCAGATAATTGGCAACACATCCATCTTATTTCGAGATGACAACAAGGGGACGCCCCGCATGGATAGCCGGCAGCTGAGGTATTTCGTGAAAACGCTGGAGATCGGCAGCCTGACGCATGCCGCCCAGGCCTTGCATATCGCCCAGTCCGCGCTCAGCCGGCACATGCGCAACCTGGAAGACGAACTGGGCGTGCGCTTGCTCAATCGCAGCAAGCAGGGCGTGGAAGCCACGCCGCACGGCGAGCTGCTGCTGGAACACGGGCGTAACATCCTGCGCCAGTTCGAACAGGCCAGGCAAGAGGTCATGTCGCTGGGCTCCGAACCCTTCGGCCAGGTCGTGCTGGGCATACCCGCCACCGTCAGTCCCATCCTGATCCGGCCGTTGCTGGAAACCGTCGGCCGCGCCATGCCGAAAGTGGTGCTGCGCATCATCGAGGGCATGAGCGGCCATCTGCTGGAATGGCTGCATTCCGGCCGCCTGGACGCGGCGGTGCTGTTCGATGTCATGCCCAAGGCCGGGCTCAACACCACCACCATCGGCCTGGAGCCGATATACCTGGTGGGCGCGGCGGGAAAATTCGCGCCGGGCGCCAAGGTGCCGTTGCGGCAGCTGGGCCAGTATCCCTTGATCACCCCCGGCGGCAAGCACGGCATCAGCATGCTGGTGCGGCAGGCGGCGGCGCGCGAGAACGTCGACCTGCAGATCCGGGTCGAGGTGGATGCCTTCGCCGAAATGATCGACCTGGTGCGCGAAGGGCTGGGCTATACGCTGCTTGCCCGCATGGGGTTCCATCGCGAACTGCAGGCGGGCAAAGTGTCGCTGGCCCATATCGTCGACCCGCCCATCCTGCGTACCCTGGTCATTGCCACACCCGTGGCGCGGCCGCTGTCGCCCGCCACGCAGTACGTGATGGACAGCACCATCGACCTGCTGAAGGCATTCATCGACGCCGAGTCCGCCAAGCCGGTTCGCCGGCCGCGGGGCCGCAAGCCGGCCAGGCGGGTCTAGGCCGCGCGCTTGCGTCCGGCCCCGCGCGCGAAGGGTATTCATCTCTTTTTGCGATGAATGCAATGCCTAATATCTGCTTTTCAGCGCAGAAGCGCTTTCCTAGAATCTCTCGTCAACAAGGGTATTGATCCCGAGCCGGCCCAGAACAACACCAATGCCGGACGGCCGGGAGATTCACGGAGAGAAGGCATGATGGCGCTGGACGAAGTGTCGGAAGCGGCCGCCCGCGGCAAAGTCGGCGAGATATACGCCGATATCCGCGCCACGCTGCGCGTGCCGATGGTGAACACGATCTACCGCCACCTGGCCGTCATGCCCGACGCGCTGGAATGGGCCTGGTCGGCGATACGCCCGCACATGCAGTCCGGCGCCGTCGCGCGCCAGGCCGAAGCGCTGCGGCGCGACGTCGAGCGCGTGCTGGACCTGGCCAGGCCCGCAGAGGCCGGCGGCCTGGCCGTCCCGGCCGGGCAGGGGCACGAGGCGATGTGCCTGGTGCAGGCCTACGATGCCGCCAACCGCCTGAACCTCATCGCCTTCACGCAACTGCTGCACCAGGCCGACGCCGACGGGCCCGCGGCGGATGCCGCCCCGCACGCCGGGCCGGACACGCCCGCGACGGGCGACACGCCCATGGCGCCGCAAGACCTGCCCGCCATCCCCGCGCTGGATACCTTGGCACCGGACGTCCTGGCCCGCGTTCGGCGCCTGAACCAGTTCGGCGAGCCGGCCGCGCCCACGGTCGTGGCGGGCCTGTACCGGCATCTGGCCGTGTGGCCACCCGTGCTGGCCGAGGTCGAAGCCTGGCTGCAGCCATGGGACCGCAACGGCGCGCTGGCGCAGGCCCGCGTAGCGGCGGTCAGGTCGGCCGCCGGCCAGGCCGCCTCGCACCCGCTGCGCATGGCGCCGCCGGCGGCCGCGATCCGGGCCCGCTTCGGTCCGCCATTGCAACGTTATTGCCAGACGATCATCCCGAAGATGATCCCGGTCTGCCTGCTGCTGCACCACCAGCTGGAACGGGCCGGGGCCGCGGGCCGTTAAGCCCCGGCCCGGCCGGATTGCCATTGCCCGGCGCGGCCTTGCCGCCCGGGTCCCCACAAGTTTGCTGTCTCGAACGGGATGACCATGCAGCCGAATTTTCTGTTCATCATTACCGACCAACATCGCGCCGATCACCTCGGGTGCTACGGCAACCCCATCGTACGCACGCCCCATATCGACGGGCTGGCGCGTCGCGGATGGAAGTCCGAACGCTTCTATGTGGCCAACCCGGCCTGCATGCCGAACCGCGCCACCCTGATGACCGGGCGCATGCCGTCGCTGCACAAGGTGCGGTCCAACGGCATCCCGCTGTCGCTGCAGGCCACCACCTTTGTGGATATCCTGCGCCAGGCGGGGTACCTGACCGCATGCAGCGGCAAGATCCACCTGCAGCCGATGACGGGCGACGTGCCTATCCTGAAATCGGCCGACGACGCGGGCGCGCCGCCGCCGCCGCACCTGGCCGATGCCTGGCACCAGGACGGCGGCCGCTACGACCAGGAAAGCATCCTGAAATGGCAGCAGGACCCCGGCCACGACCTGACGCTGCCTTACTACGGGTTCGAGGAAGTGCACCTGACCATGATGCACGCCGATGGCGCACACGGGCACTACGGGCGCTGGCGCGAACGCAGGCATGCCGGCGCCGACAGCCTGGTCGGGCCGCAGAACGCCTTGCCGAACGACGGCATCTCGACCTTGCAGGCATGGCGCACCTCGGTTCCGGAAGCCCTGTATTCCACCACCTACATCAAGGAACAGGCCATCGACTTCCTCGAGCGCCGCGCCGATGCGGGGCCGGAGGGCCGGCCGTTCTTCCTGCAGTGTTCCTTCAACGATCCGCACCATCCGTTCACCCCGCCAGGCAAGTACTGGGACATGTACGACCCGCGGCAGATGCCGCTGCCGGCCGCCTACCGCCCCAATATCGGCGAACCGCCGCCGCCGCTGCGGCACCTGCTGCAAGAGCGCGACGAGGGCCGCGCCAACCGCGAATCCTGGATGCTGCAGGCGGTCGGCGAAACTGACGTGCGCGAGGCGCTGGCGCTGACCTACGGCTCGATCACCATGATCGACGACGCGGTGGGCGAGATCCTGGCCACGCTCGAGCGGCGCAACCTGCTGCACAACACCGTGGTCATCTTCACCAGCGACCACGGGGAATACATGGGCGACCACCAGCTCATGTTCAAGGGGCCGATCCACTACGACGGGCTCATCCGCGTCCCGTTCATCTGGAGCGATCCCGACCGGCAGGAGCAGGGCGGCTCGTCGTCGCCCGCGCTGGCCGGCACCGTCGATATCGCCCGCACCGTGCTGGCGCGCGCCGGCCTGCAGGGCTTTCACGGCATGCAGGGCTGCGACCTGACGCCGCTGATGGATGGCAAGGTGTCCCGCGTGCGGCCGGCCATCGTCGTCGAAGAAGACAACCAGCGGGCCTTCATGGGATTCGACCGGCCGGTGCGGATGCGTACCCTGGTCACCGACCGATGGCGGCTGACGGTGTATCGCGGCGTCGAATGGGGCGAACTGTACGACCTGCAGGACGACCCCCTGGAACTGCGCAACCGGTGGTCCGACGCCGAAGTGGCCGAGGTGCGCGGCGAGCTGCTGCTGCAGCTGGTGCAGTCGATGCAGGAACTGGCTGACGACAGCCCGCTGCCGAAGGCCCGCGCCTGAAAACGATTTGAAACAAGGAGATTCTCATGACGGTTCTTGATATGGCGGCCGCCCGGTTCGGCGAGCTGCGCATGCTGGTCGACGGCGAATGGCTGGCCGAAGGCGAGGGCGGTTTGCATACCGTCGTCGATCCGGCGACCCTGAATGCCCTGGGCGAACTGCCGCTGGCCGCGCGCGCCACGCTGGATCGGGCGGTCGACGCGGCGCACGTCGCGTTCAAGGCCTGGTCGCGCACGCCGGCCATCGAGCGTGCCCGCATCCTGGCGCAGGCCGCGCAGCTGGTGCGCGACCGCGCCGAGATGATCGCGCACGTGCTTACCCTGGAACAGGGCAAGCCGCTGGCGGAATCGCGCGGCGAAGTCGCCGGGGCCGCGGATATCTTCGAATGGTATGCGCAGGAATCCCGCCGGCTGTACGGGCGCGTGATCCCCCCCCGCCACGCGAACATGCGGCAATGGGTCACGCGCGAGCCGGTCGGGCCGGTGGCGGCATTCACCCCCTGGAACTTCCCGGCGCTGACGCCTGCCCGCAAGATCGCCGGGGCGCTGGCCGCCGGCTGCACTTGCGTCATCAAGCCGGCCGAAGAAACGCCGGCCACCGCGCTGGAACTGGCACGCGCCTGCATGGACGCCGGGCTGCCCGCCGGCGTGCTGAACGTGGTGTTCGGCGCACCCGCCGAAGTCTCGGGGCACTTGATCCGGGCGGCCCGCATCCGCAAGGTCACTTTCACCGGCTCGACCGCAGTCGGCAAGCAGCTGGCCGCGCTGGCCGCCCAGCACGGCGCCAAGCGCTGCACCATGGAGCTGGGCGGGCTTGCTCCGGCAATCGTGTTCGACGACGCCGACATCGACGAGGCCGTGTCGATCTGCGCCACCTCGCGCTTTCGCAATGCCGGCCAGGTATGCGTCGCCGCGTCGCGCTTCTATGTACAGCGCCAGGCCTATCCGCGCTTCCTGGAACGCTTCTGCGAATACGCGAAAGGCTTGCGGCTGGGCAATGGCCTGGCCGCCGACACGCAGATGGGGCCGCTGGCCAATGCGCGCCGGCTCGACGCCATGCCGGCGTTCGTGGAAGACGGGCTCGAGCATGGCGGGCGCATCGCCGCCGGCGGCGCGCGGCACGACGGCGCCGGTTTCTTCTGGCAGCCCACGGTGCTGACGGACGTTCCCGACCACGCGCGCGCCATGGCCGAAGAGACTTTCGGGCCGGTGGCGCCGATTGCGGTGTTCGATACCGTCGACGAAGTGATCGAACGGGCCAACAATGTGCCGTACGGGCTGGCGGCGTACGCGTTCACGCGCTCCGCGGCGACGGCCATGGCGGTCGCCGACGGCCTGGAGGCGGGCATGGTCGGCATCAACACGCCGGCGATCTCGGTGGCCGAAGCGCCCTTTGGCGGCGTCAAGGAAAGCGGCTACGGCAGCGAAGGGGGCACCGAGGGCCTGGAGGCGTATCTTTCCACCAAATTCGTGGCGCACAGGGCTTGAGACTGGCGCAATACGGCAACGGCGGCGCGCAGCGCGCGCCATCCGCAGTACGACAAGACGCAGCACTCACCACACAAAGGAACAAGGGGCCAGCATGCGAAACATGATGAAAATACTGCCGTTATTGGCGGTGGCCGCCATCGCGGCGCCTACGCAAGCCAGCGCGGACGCGTATCCGCAGCAGCCGATCAACCTGGTCGTCAATTTCCCGCCGGGCGGGGCCACGGACTTGACCGCGCGTGCGCTGGGCGCGGCCATGGCCGAATCGCTCAAGCAACCGGTCATCGTCGAGAACCGCGCCGGCGCCGGCGGCGCGATCGGCATCGCCGTCATTTCCAGCGCCAAGAAAGACGGCTACCACGTGGGTTTCGTCTCGGTCGCCGGCCTGACCACGCTGCCGCAGATGCGGCGGGTGCCGTACAGCATGGAGACCGTCTCGTACCTGTGCCGGGCATACGACGCGCCGGTTTTCATGCTGGTCAGGCAGGACTCGAAATTCACGACCGCGCAGCAGTTGGTCGACTATGCCCGGGGCAACCCGGGGCGTCTGAACTACGCCACCGTCGGCCCCGGCTCGCTGCCACACCTTGCGGCGCTGGATTTCGCGGCGGCGGCAAAGCTCGACATCAGCCATATCCCGTACCAGGGAGAATCGCCGGCCATCACCGACCTGCTGGGCGGACACGTGGACCTTTACTTCGGCACCAACGCGGTCGCCACCGCGCACAACCTGCGCCGGCTGGCGGTGGCCGCCGACGCCCGGCAGGCCGAGGCGCCCGATACGCCGACCCTGACCGAGCTGGGCTACCCGGTGCTGCGCTCGATCGGCGGCGGCCTGATTGCGCCCGCCGGGCTGGACGAACCCGCGCGCAAGGCCCTGGGCGCCGCGTGTGAACGGGCCGTGCATGGCGATGCGTTCCGCCAGGCGCTGGGCAACCTGAAGCTCAACCCGGCCTACCTGGACGGCGCGGCATTCAAGCAGGCCTTGCAGGCCGAAGCCACCGGCAACCGCGCCTTGCTGGAGCGCGAGGGGCTGCTGGCGCAGTAAGCGGCGCGGCGGGGCAGGGCGCAAGGCCTTGTCGCCGCCGTGCTTGTCATGCCGCGGACGGCGCCTCGGACAGTTCGCGCAGGATTTCCTCGGTGTGTTCGCCCAGCCGCGGCGCCATCGCGCCGGCCCGCGGCGGCGTGGCGGACCAGCGCGCCGTCGGCGCCAGGCCGCGATACCAGCCGCCGGCCGCATCCTGGTAACGTTGCAGCACGCCATGGACCGGCTGCTCCAGCCGCGCGACCAGGGTGTCCAGGTCGGGCGCCTGCGCGGCCGGGATATCGGCCTGGTTGAGCAGCGCCAGCCAGGTTTCCGTGCTGCGCAGCGCCATCTGCTCGTCGACGAAGGCGTACACCTCGTCGATATGGCGCGTGCGGCTGGCCATGCTGCGAAAACGCGGATCGTCATCCCACAAGTGCCCGGCCCCGGCGAGGCGCAGGAAGGCCTCCCAGTGCCGGTCGGTGTAGACGATGGTGCTGATCCAGCCGTCCAGGGTCTTGTAGGGGCGGCGGTAACGCGACAGCAGGCGCGGGTTGCCAGCCGGCCCCAGCGGCGGCTCGTAGGTGGCCGCGCCCAGGTGGTCGGCCAGCACGAACGACGCCATGGTCTCGTACATGGGCACCTCGATGCGCTGGCCGGCGCCGTCGCGCGCGCGCTGCAGCAACGCCGCCAGCACCGTCTGCGCCGCGAACAGGCCCATGGTCTTGTCCGCCAGGTTCAACGGCAGGTACTGGGGCGCGCCGCCCGCGGCACGCGCCACCAGGTCGGGCAGGGCCACCATGCCCTGGATCAGGTCATCGTAGGCCGGGCGGCCGGCATCGGGGCCGTCTTCGGCGAAACCCGACAGGGCGACGTAGATCAGCCCGGGGTGGTAGCCGCGCAGCGTGTCCCAGTCCAGCCCCAGCTTCTGCAGGGCCTTGCCGCGCATGTTGGTGATGAACACGTCGGCCGCCGCCACCGCCTGGCGCACGATCTGGCTGGACTGCGGCGCTTTCAGGTCCAGGCACAGGCTGCGCTTGCCGCGGTTCAGGTTCAGGAAGACCGGCCCCATGCCAGGCTCGCGCGCCGGCCCCATCTGGCGCATGATGTCGCCTTCCGGCGGCTCCAGCTTGACCACGTCGGCGCCGTATTCGGCCAGCATCTGCGTGGCGTACGGCCCCATGATGACGCTAGTGAGGTCCAGCACGCGCACGCCGCTCAACGGAAGATTGCCCATGCCTGTCGCCCGCGTCATTGCACCACGACCTTCGCGTCGCGCACGATGCCGTCCCACTTCTTGATCTCGGCGCCGACATACTCGCGGAACTGGGGCGCCGCCATGTCGCCCGGGGTCGTGCCCTGGTCGGCCATCAGTTTCATGAAGGCCGGCTCGTGCATGGCCTCGCGCGCCAGCGCATTGAGCCGGTCCAGCAGGGCTGGCGGCGTGCCGGCCGGCGCGTAGAAGCCGATCCAGATCTCGGTCTCGTAGCCGGGCACGCCCTGTTCGGCGATGGTGGGCACGTCGGGCAGCATCGGATTGCGGTCGCGCGTGGATACCGCGATGGCGCGCAACTTGCCGCTCTGCACGTACTTGATGGCGGTCAGTGCATCCACGAAAGAGGCCTGGATCTGCCCGCCCAGCAAGTCGTTCAGCGCCAGCGCGGTGCCTTTGTACGGCACGTGCAGCAGCGGGGCGCCGGTGCGGCTGGCCAGCAGCTCGCCCGACAGGTGCGTGGTGCCGCCGACGCCGGCGGAGCCGTAGCTGAGGCTACCGCTGCGCTTGGCGTAGGCCAGCAGTTCCTGCAGGTTCTTGGCCGGCACCGACGGATTGACGACCAGCACGTTGGGCGTGCGCGCCAGCATGGCGATCGGCGCGAAGTCTTTCTCGGTGTCGTACGGCAGCTGCTTGGTGATGGCGGGGTTGACCACGTGTGCCGTGGTGGTGACCAGCAGGGTGTAGCCGTCGCCGGGCGAGCGCGCCACCCTCTCGGCGCCGATGATGCCGCCGGCGCCGGTCCGGTTGTCCACCACGACGGGCTGCTTCAGGTCGGCCTGCATGGTCTTGCCCAGCTGCCGCGCCAGCACGTCGGTCATGCCGCCGGCCGCGAACGGCACCACCAACGTCACGGGCTTGTCCGGGTAGCCGGCGGCGCCCGCCGCGGCAGCCAGCAGCAAGGCGGCAAGGCCGCCAGCCCGGGCGACCAGCCGCGATAGGGTTCTGTTCATGTGTCTGTCCTCCTGTGGGGTCTGTTTGTCGTGGGTGGATTCAGCCGCGCTTGCGGTGCAGCAGGAACGCTTCCATGTAGCGCTTGGGTTCGTCGGTATCGTAGGCAGACACCAGCCCGTCCACGCCGATCGCGATCGCCTCGGCCAGCGGCAGCCGCTCCCAGTCGCGGATCAGCTTCTTCTGGATGCGCATGGCGTGCGGCCCGCCTTCCAGCAGCTCTTTCTGCCAGGTTGCCGCGCATTGCGCCAGTTCGCCGTCGGCGGCCACGTCGGTGATCAGGCCCCAGTCGCACGCCAGGCGCGCCGGGATCATGCGGCCGCTCAACAGCAGGTCCCGCGTGCGGGTCCAGCCGATCATGCCGGGCAGCATGGCGCCATGGATCACCGAGGGCACGCCCAGCTTGACTTCCGGCATGCCGAACTTGGCGTCCGCTCCGGCCACCTTGATGTCGCAGACGGCGGCCACTTCCATGCCCGCGCCCAGGCAATAGCCCGAGATCACCGACATCGTGGGGAAGGGCAGGTCGCGCAGTTGCTCGCACAGGGCGTACACGCCGCGGATATAGGCGTCGATATCGGCCTTGCCCGCATCCTTCAGGAACTTGATGTCCGCACCGCCCAGGAAGGCGGCCGAGCCGCCCTGGACGATCAGCAGACGGATCGAATCGTCGCGCGCCAGGGTGCGCAGCGTCTCGGTGTAGACGGCTGCGGCCTGCGACGTCAGCAGATTGAGCCGGCCATTGTCGAAGGTGATGGCGACCACGCCGTCGGCGCGGCGATCGATGTGGCACTGGGGAGTCTGGGTCTGCATGCATGCCTCGCTGTAAAAGTCCGAGGCATGATAGGTGCGGGCCTATTAATGAGACAATGGAATTTTTATAATTCACTAAGTCCAGATTGGCATGAATATCACTTTCCGGCAGCTCAAGGTCTTCCTGGAACTTTTCGAGACCGGCAGTTTCACCGCCGCGGCGACCCGCCTGCACGTCACGCAATCGGCCGCCAGCAAGATGATCGCCGAGCTCGAGACGCAGCTGGGGCTGGTGCTGTTCGACCGCACCACGCGCCGCGTCACGCCCAACGACGCCGCGCGCGAATTCCATGCCTACGCGATCGAGGTAGTGGCGACGATGCAGACAGCCACCCGCAGCGTCGAGGAACTGATCGCGCTGGATCGCGGCAAGGTCGGCATCGCCGCGTCGCCGTTGATGATCTACGGCCTGCTCGCACAGGTGATCGCCGACTACCGCGCGCGCCATCCCGGCATCCAGTTCGAGTTGCACGAGCTTTCCACCGACCAGACGGTGGAAAGCGTGCGCGCCGGCACCGTGGATTTCGGGCTGGGCGCGGTGGACACGCGCCTTCCCGGCATCCGGACCGAAGTCGTGCTGCGCGACAGCATGCGAGTGGTGGTCGATTCCGGGCACCCGCTGGCGCGCCGGCGTTCCGTGGCGCTGAAGGACCTGGTGGGGTTCAACCACATATCGCTGCGCAATTTCTACAGCGTGCGCCGCAGCCTGGACCTGCTGCTGGCCAGCCAGGGCGTCACGCTGGCCAGCGCCATCGAGGTCGGTTCGCTGACCGCGGCGCTGGGCTTGGTACGCCAGGCGGCGGGCGTGCTGATCGTGCCCGGCTACGCCGCGACCATCGCCGAGCAATGGGGCATGGCAACCATTGCCATCGCGCGGGTGTCGCCCACCGTGCACCAGATTTCTCTGATCCAGCGCAGCCTGACGCGGCCGTCGGTATCGACCCGGCGCTTCCTGGAAACCCTGTTGCCGCGCCTGGCGGCACACTGCTGACAAGGCGGCGCGCAGGGCTCATGCGGCCAGGCCGTCCCAACCGGTGGGACGTGGAGCCGGCGGCGGCTCCACGGCGCGCCGCGTGCCATTGAGCCCCGGCGGCCACGCCGCGACAATGGCGCAGGTCTGTTTCTTCGAGCCCGAAGCGATGTACATCAGCGAACAACTGCTCAACCCCGACGAACGCCGGCTGCGCCTGTCCACCCAGTTGGGCGTGCAGAGCGTGGTGCTGGACAACCGCGGCAGCGAGCTGGTTTCCGCCAGTGGCGGGATCGGCGCCTGGGATGCCGGCAAGCTGCGCGACTACTGCCGCTGGATCGAGGGCTTCGGCTTGAAGCTCGAGGTGTTCGCGCTGGATGTCGGTGGCATCTTGCTGGATTCGCTGGTCGACCTGGACGCCGCGCGGCGCCAGCGCGCGGTGCTGGCGGACAATATCCGCAAGGCGGCCGACGCCGGCATTGCATGCTTGAAGTACAACGTGCAGATGGTCGGCATCACGCGCACCGGGCTCAAACCGGGGCGGGGCGGCGCGCGCAATTCGGGCTTTGTGCTGGCGGAATACTCGCTCGAACAGGACCGCCGCCATTCCTACTGGGGCGTGGGCTATCCGGGCAACCAGGAAGAGGGCGGCTCGGCCTCGGCCCGATTGTGCGGCCAGAAGATGGCGCGCGAGGTGCCTGCGGTCGATGCGCGGGCCGGCTGGGACGCCATCGAGTTCCTGGTCGAGGGGCTGGTGCCCGCCGCGGACCAGGCCGGCGTGCGCCTGGCCTGCCACCCCCACGATCCTGCCTATCCGCCGGGCGGACTCAACGGCATCGAGCACGTGGTGGGCTCGGCCGACGGGCTGCGCCGGTTCCTGTCATTGTCGTCCAGCCCCAACCATGGCCTGAATTTCTGCCAGGGCACGGTGGCCGAGATGTTCCGCGAACCGGCCCGCCACATGAATGCGGTGATCGAAGAATTCGCCGCCACCGGACGCATTTTTATGGTGCATTTCCGCAATATCCGCGGGGGCTACCTGGATTTCGAAGAAGTGTTTCCCGACGAAGGCGACGTCGACATGCTGCAGGCCATCAAGGCATACCAGCGCGGCGGCTATGCCGGCCCGCTGTGCCCGGACCACGTGCCGGTCTCCGAGCTGGACGACGACCGCGAGCGCTTCATGGCGTTCGCGCTGGGCTATACGCGCGGCCTGCTGCAAGCGGCCGGCGCGTGCTCGGCGCCGTGACGGCAGGCCCGCATGACGAAGCCGAAACTACGTAGCCAGCGCTGGCTGTCCCAGGATGACTTCCGCAGCTTCAACCATCGCAGCCGCTTCATGCAGATGGGCTACGAGGTCGGCGACTGGGAAGGCAAGCCCGTCATCGCCATCCTGAACAGCTGGTCCGAGTTCAATCCGTGCCACCGGCATTTCCGCGACCGGGTCGAAGACGTCAAGCGCGGCGTGCTCCAGGCGGGAGGATTCCCGCTGGAGCTGCCCACCATGTCGCTGAACGATGCGCTGGTCAAGCCGTCGGCGCTGCTCTATCGCAACCTGATGGCGATGGAAGTCGAGGAGCTCATCCGCTGTCATCCCGTCGACGGGGCGGTGCTGATGGGAGGTTGCGACAAGACCACGCCGGCCATGCTGCTGGGCGCCATCAGCGCCGATGTGCCGGCCATTTTCCTGCCCGCCGGTCCGATGCTGAGCGGCCGCTCGCGCGGCCAGACGCTGGGGTCGGGCTCGGATGCCTTCAAGTTCTGGGATGAGCGGCGCGCCGGGCGGATCGCCGAACCTGTCTGGGAAAGCATCGTCGGCGGCATCGCGCGCAGCCCGGGCACCTGCATGACCATGGGTACGGCCAGCACCATGACCGCCATCGCCGAAGCCCTGGGCATGGCGCTGCCTGGAGCCAGCAGCATGCCCGCCGTGGATGCGGGCCACCAGCGCCTGGCGGCGCGCTCGGGCCGCCGCATCGTCGAAATGGTCGCCGAAGACCTGCGGCCCGGCCGGATACTGGGCCGCGCGGCTTTCCTGAATGCCATCGCGGTAGCCATGGCGATGGGCTGCTCGACCAATGCCGTCATTCACGTCATCGCCCTGGCGCGCCGCGCCGGTCACGGCGACCTGGGCCTGGACGAGTTCGACCGCATCAGCCGCGACGTGCCGGTCCTTGCCAATATCCGGCCCAACGGGCAAAGCCGCTACCTGATGGAAGACTTCCACTACGCGGGCGGCTTGCCGGCGCTGATGATGCGGCTGGCGCCTTGCCTGCGGCTAGACGCCCCGACCGTCAGCGGCCGCAGCGTGGGGCAGAACATCGCGCAAGCGGAAATCTTCGACGACGACGTCATCCGTCCGTGGGACCAGCCCGTCTATGCCGAAGGCGCGCTGGCGGTGCTGCGTGGCAACCTGGCGCCCGACGGCTGTGTCATCAAGCCCAGCGCAATGAGCGAGCGGTTCCTGCGGCACAGCGGCCCCGCGGTGGTGTTCGACGATTATCCCAGCCTGAAACGCATGCTGGACGATCCCGACGCCGACATCACCGCCGACCACGTGATCGTGCTGCGCAATGCCGGCCCGAAGGGCGGCCCCGGCATGCCCGAATGGGGCATGATCCCCTTGCCGCTGAAACTGGTGCGCCAGGGCGTGCGCGACATGCTGCGCATCAGCGATGCCCGCATGAGCGGCACCAGCTATGGCGCCTGCGTGCTGCACGTGGCGCCCGAGGCCCATGTGGGCGGCCCGCTGGCGCTGGCGCGCACGGGCGACATCATTACCGTGGATATCCCCGCGCGCCGCATCCACCTGGCCGTGGGCGATGCCGAGCTGGCGCAGCGCCGCGCACAATGGCGGCCGCCCGCGGCGCGCTACGAACGCGGCTATGGGCGGATGTTCCTGGACCACATCCTGCAGGCCGACCAGGGCTGCGACATGGATTTCCTGCTGAGCCAGGGCGGCGCCAGCGCGGGCGAGCCCGATATTTTCTGACCCTGGCGGCCGCCCGTCAGGTGCTGCCGCGCGGGATCACCTCGAAGCCGATGTCGCAGGGCGGCGCGCCACCGCCGCCGGCCAGCCGGGCCAGCAGCAATTGCCCGGCGCGCGCGCCCATGGCGGCCCGGTCGATACATAGCGTGGTCAGTTGGGGCGCGGCGGCGCGCGCGATCGGCAGGTCGCCGAATCCCATGACGGCCAGGCGGCCGGGCACCGCCCAGCCTCGCTGCTGACAGGCAAACAGCACGCCGGCAGCCAGCAGGTCGTTGTTGCAGAACACCGCCGTGATGCCCGGGCGGCGCTCGACCAGCCGCGCCAGCCGTTCGGCGGCCGCATCGATCGGTGCCGGCGCGGCAATCAACTCGGCCTCGACCTTGTCGGGCGCCGCCTGCGCGAAACCTTTCAGGCGCTGGCGCGACCGGGCCTCGTCGGCGCCGATGAAGGCCATGTGACGGTGGCCGCGGCTGGCCAGGTGCCGTGCCGCCGCCTGGCCGGCCGCCAGGTTGGAAAAACCCACCAGCATGTCTATCGGCGCCGGCTCGCCAGGGCCGGGCAGGTCCCAGGTCTGCACGATGGGCAGGCCGGCGCGGCGTAGCTTGGCGCGCAGCCGTTCGGGCTGATCGATGCCCGTGAGCACCAAGCCGTCCACGCGGCGTCCCAAGAAAGTATCGACCAGGGCGGCTTCGGTCTCGGGCCGGTAACGGCTCTGGCCCAGCAGCAGTTGATAGCCGTCCTCGGCCAGGGCCTGGGTCAACGCCTCGATGGTTTCGGAAAACACCAGATTGGCGATCGTGGGCACAATGGCCGCGACAATGCGGGAACGGTTGGAGGCCAGGCTGCCGGCCATGAGGTTGGGGACATATCCCAGGCATTCCACGGCGGCACGCACCGCGGCCAGGGTGGCGGGAGCGACCTTGTCGGGGGTGTTGATGGCGCGCGAGACCGTGACCAGCGAAACGCCCGCCTGGCGGGCGACGTCGCTCATGCGGGCCTTGTGAGCAGGGAACAGCTTGGCGGACATGGCGCGTGGCGGCGTGAGTTCCAACTGATGGGACGCCGGCGCCGTTTGCGGGTCTGCGCGGGATTGCGAAATTTCGGCCAACGTCCAGAATGAAAGCGCTTCCACGATTCTACCTGGAACGATAACAAACGGCCCGACCGAAATGGAGACCCATATGAATCGCCGATCCCTGCTTCTGGCCACCGCCGCGGTGGCATGTGCCCTGAGCCTGCCGCTGGTGGCCGTCGCCCAGCCCGATTACCCCACGCGCCCGGTAAGGGTCGTCGTGCCATTCCCGGCCGGCGGCACCAGCGACCTGATGGGCCGCCTGATCGCCGACGTGCTCGGCCGGCAACTGGGCCAGCCGTTCGTGGTCGAGAACAAGGGCGGCGCGGGCGGAGCCATCGGCACCGAGCAGGCGGCGCGCGCCCCGGCCGACGGCTACACGCTGCTGCTGTCGGGCATCGGCAGCAACGCCATCATCCACGGGTTCACCCCGAAGCCGTCGTACGATTCCGGCCAGGACTTCGTCCACATCTCGCAACTGGCCGCCGGCCCCAATGTGCTGGTGGTCAATCCCGCGTTCCCGGCCAAGACGTTCGGCGAGTTCATCGCCTGGGTGAAGGCGAACCCGGGCAAATTCAATTACGGCCAGGTCAATGCCTCGTCGGGCCACGTGACCACCGAATACCTGAAACAGGTGGCCGGGCTGGACATGGTGGGCATCCCCTACAAGGGCGGGGCGCCAGCCCTGAACGACGTGCTGGCCGGCCAGATCAATGGCATGTTCACCAACCAGGATGCGGCGCTGCCGCACGTGCAGGCCGGCAAGCTGCGCGCGCTGGCGGTCACCAGCGTGAAGCGCAACCCGCTCTATCCCGACGTGCCCACGGTGGCCGAATCGGGCTACCCGGACTTCAGCGCGGTGTCCTGGACGGGTTTGTCGGCGCCCAAGGGCACGCCGCCGGCCATCGTGCACAGGCTGGAGACCGCGATGAAGCAGGGCTTCGGCGATCCCGCGGCCCGCGCCAAGCTCGAGGCCAGCGGATTCGTGGTGGTCGCCTCGGACTCGGACGGCTACACCCGCTTCGTGCGCGGCGAAATCGCTCGTTGGGAGCAGGTGGTGCAAAAGGCCGGCATGACACTGAATTGATTCGCCATTTCCCAACCCCCAATCCCCGGAAGTCACTGGAATGAAAGCCGTCCAATCCAATATCGTTTCCTATGCCAAGGCCGATGCCAATGCGCCCACCGCCGCCGAAAGCGGCGACCGCATCGCATGGATCAAAGTGTCGCTGGTCTACCTGCCGCTGGCCACGCCGGTCAGCGACGCCAAGGTGTTGACCGGCCGCCAGAAACCCCTGACCGAGATCGCCTTCATCTTTGCCGAGATCCGCACGCGCGACGGCCATGAGGGCATCGGCTTCGGCTATTCCAAGCGCGCCGGGGGGCCCGGCATGTACGCGCACGCGCAAGAAATCGCGCCCAACCTGCTGGGCGAAGATCCCAGCGACATCTCGCGCCTGTTCACCAAGCTGCTATGGGCCGGCGCCTCGATGGGCCGCAGCGGCCTGACCACCCAGGCGATCGCGCCGTTCGACATCGCCCTGTGGGACCTGAAGGCCAAGCGGGCCGGCCTGCCGCTGGCCAAGCTGCTGGGCGCGCATCGCGACTCGGTGCAGTGCTACAACACGTCGGGCGGCTACCTGCATACGCCGCTGGAACAGGTGCTGAAAAACGTGCAGATCTCGCGCGAAAGCGGTATCGGCGGCATCAAGCTCAAGGTGGGCCAGCCCAACCTGGCCATCGACATCCAGCGCGTGGGGGAAGTGCGCAAGTTGCTGGGCGACGGCTTTCCGCTGATGGTGGACGCCAACCAGCAATGGGATCGCCAACAGGCCACGCGCGCCTGCCGCGCGCTGGAATCGTTCGACCTGACCTGGATCGAAGAGCCGCTGGACGCCTACGACTTCGAAGGCCATGCACAGCTGGCCAATCGCTTCGACACCGCCATCGCCACCGGCGAGATGCTGACCAGCGCGGGCGAACATGCGCAGTTGATCCTGGCCGAAGGCAGCGACTTCATCCAGCCGGATGCGCCGCGCGTGGGCGGCATCACGCCCTTCCTGGAGATCATGGCGCTGGGCGCCTTCAAGGGGCGCAAGCTGGCCCCGCACTTCGCCATGGAAATCCACCTGCACCTGGCGGCCGCGTACCCGATCGAACCCTGGCTGGAGCATTTCGAATGGCTGGGACCGCTGTTCAACGAACAGATGCAGCTCAAAGATGGCCGGATGCACGTGTCCGATCGCCCCGGCCTGGGTTTCACGCTGAGCGAACAGGCGATTGCCTGGCGCGCCGACGCCCAGGAATTCGGCCAGCGGCCGTGAATCCATGCCCCGCCGCCGACGCGCCCACGGGGAACGCGCCGGCGGCGGGGCAGATCATTGCTGGACGGTGTAGTCCACCGCCGCCCATTCGAAATAGGGCTTCAGGTCGGCGACCAGCGCCTGGTGCAACGGGTGGAAGAGATACTCGTCCAGCGCCTGGACGTCGGCCACGTCGGCCTCCAGCACGTAATCCCAGCTGATGGGGCGCTGGAGTTCGTTGGCCGCCACGCGCCACGAAAGAATCGCCGGGATATCCGCGCCCAGCGCATGCATGCGGGCGGCCAGCCGGGCCTCCAGCCCGGCGTCGGGCGCCACCTCGGAGCGGCGGCGAAACAGCACGATATGACGGATCATGAGCCGGCCCTCGTCGCGCTTTGCAGGTGGTAGCCGCGGCCTTCGTAGTCGAAGTCGACCAGTTCGTTGATGCGCGCCGCGGGGTCGGCGGGCGAGGCGTAATAGGCGCGGATCTCGGCGATCTTGCCGGTTTGCGGGTCGAAGTCGTACCACTCGGCGCCGCGCAGGGCGGTGCCTTGCTTGTTCTTCCAGTGGGTCCACTCGATCATGGCTTCCGGCGTGTCGTGGCTGACGATGATGCGCTCGATGGTCCATTGCGAGCCAAGGGTTGCCACGCACCACACCCACTTGCGGGCAATGGCGTCGGCGCCGCGCCAGGGCACCTCGGGCAGTCCAGCCGGAAAGTAATGCACGGCGTCGGGGGTGAAGCAATCCACCAGCGCATCGTAGTCGCCCGCGTTGCAGGCGTCGAAGTAGCGGCGGATGAGGGCGGCGTGGTCCGCGGGGGAGAAGGTCGGGGGGGTTGTCATGTGGGCTCCGGGAAAACGCCGCTCAGCGGCTGCCGGCCGGCTTGGCGGCGGGAATGTCGGGGCGGCCGGCGGCCATCCACTGCCGGTATTGTTCGCGCGTGGCGTCGCTGGGCGGATACAGGCCCCACAGCGGTTCGCCCGCCTGGACGCGCATGGCCAGGTAAGCCTCGATGCCGTCGCGCTTTTCGCACAGATCGGCCATTTCCTCGGCCATGTGCGCAGGAATAACGGTGATGTTGTCGCCATCGCCATGGATCACGTCGCCCGGGTAGATGGCCACGCCGGCGCAACCGATGGGCACCTGCAGGTCGGCCACGTGGTGATAGCTCAGACGGGTGGTGGCGGTCACGCCGGTGCTCCAGATGGGGAAGTCCATCTTGCTCAGTTCGGTGCCGTCGCGGAACGTGCCGTCGGTGACCACGCCGCGCGCGCCGCGCATCATCATGCGCGTGATCAGCATGTTGCCCATCGAGGCGGCGCGGCCGTCCTGATTGCTGTCGATGACCAGCACATGGCCGGGCTCGATCTGCTCCACGCCCACCCACTGCAGGTTGTCGGCGTTGGGCGAAGTCGTCAAGTTGCCGTAGAAGTCGACATCTTCGCGGGCAGGGATGAACCGCATGGTGTAGGCCCGGCCCGCGAAAGGCCGGATTTTCCGGTTCAACGGCCGCAGGCCGTGCAGTACGGGCTGGCGGATGCCCTTGATGTACAACTGCGTGGTCAGCGAGCCGCTGGACGCCCTGGCCAACCGGTCGAGCACCGAGTCGGGCACGTGGGGCGCCGGAGCGCGTTGCGGGATGGCGGTCAAGGGGGGAGGGGTGTTGCTCATGACGTTTGTCTCAGACTGTGGGAATGAAAGGGGGCAGGCGGCGATGCCCGGGTTGAACTCCATCCTAGTGAGCTTGGCCGTGAAATAGAATTGCCCAGACAATGCTCGCCGCGGAGTTCGGCGGGGCCAGTACCACCATTTGAGACAAACCCATGGGAATCTCGCCTGGCGAGGGCACCGGCGCCCTGGAGAAAGCCCTCGACGTGCTCGACGCCATCGGCGCCGCCCCGGAAGGCCTGGGGCAGAGCGAGCTGGCCGAGCGGCTGGCGTTGCCGCGCACCACCGTGTATCGCCTGCTGGCCACGCTGGTAGCGCGCGGCCTGGTGCGGCGCGACCCCTTGCGCAAGGTGTATTGCCTGGGCTTTCGCTGCTTCGAGATGGCGCGCCAGGCCTATGCCATGCCGGACTTGGTGGCCGCCGCGGCGATCGAACTGCGCCTGCTGCGCGACCTGACCGGAGAAACCACCTACCTGGCCGCGCTGGACGGACGCGACGTGATCTCGCTGGAACGCTGCGATGGCGCGCATAGCCACCGGTCCGCGGCGGCGCTGGGCGAACGCAAGCCGGTGCATTGCACCAGCCAGGGCAAGGCCATTCTGTCCGCCATGCCCGACGAGGCGCGCGAGCTGATCGTGCGCGACGCCCATCTCAAGGCGCTGACGCCCCTGACCATCACCGACCGGCGCCGCCTGCACGCCGAGCTGCGCATCACGCGCGCGCGCGGCTATGCCATCGATGACGAGGAAATCGTGCTGGGCGTGCGCTGCGTGGGCGCGCCGGTGATCGACAGCGCCGGCCGTGTGCGGGGCGCCATCAGCGTAGCCGGGCCCGCCTATCGGCTGACGCGCGAACGCCTGGAATTACTGGGCCCGGAAGTGGCCGAGGCCGCGCGCCGGGTGGGCGCGCAATTGCCGACGCTGGCCGCCGATGCCGCCGCCGGCGCCGAAACCGCGGTGACGGCGGTGCCGGGACCTTGGGCATTTCGCGGCGCGCATCCTCTCTGGTCGGAAGACGGGCGGCGGCTGTGGTGGGCCGACGCGCTGGCGCCGTCGCTGCGCCTGTACGAGAACGGCCAGGACCGCGAAATCGCCCTGGCCGAATCGCCGATCGTTGCCTTGGTGCGCGGCGAAGCCGGCGTGATCGTGGTGCACGAACGTGGGGTCCAGCATGTGCAGGCCGACGGCGCGGCAACCGGGCTGGCATCCTGGATCTCGGGCCGGGTGCTGGCGGCATGCAATGGCGACGGCGATGCGGTCTGGGCCGCGACAGCCTTGCCCGAGGCCGGCGCGGCGATCGGCGTGCTGCGGTCCGACGGCACGCTGGACGTGCGTTGGCGCATCGGCGAGCCGGTGCAGTGCCTGGGCTGGCAAGCGCGCGAACAGACACTGTATGCCACGCTGCCGGGCTCCGGCACGATCCTGATGTTGCAGCCGGGGCAGGCGGCCGTGCGCCGCCTGGTCACGCTGCCGCGCGGTTCGGGGCGTATCAGCGGGCTGGCATTCGATGCGCAAGGCGGGGTATGGACGGCGCTGAGCGACGGCTGGGCCGTGATCCGGCTGGCGCCGGACGGCCAGCTGGACAGGGTGGTCGGGCTGCCCGTGCCCTGCGCCACGGACCTGGCTATCGTCGCGCGCGGGGATGGCGCCGAGCAGATGGCCATCACCACCGAGCGCCACAGCGTGCCCATCGACGTGCTGGGCAACGCGCCGCTTTCCGGGCGGCTGCTGGTGTTCGATCTGTAACCTTTGCGGGCCACCGGAAGGAGTATCTTTTCCGTCTGGAATCGCGCCGGCTTCGCCGCCGTTCCATGGCATCGATTCAACCCGATGACCCTCAAGGAGAACCCGGATGATGAAACTGTACGGAATGGGCCCGACCCGTTCGCTGCGGGCCCGCTGGGCGCTGCAAGAGCTCGATGCGGATTTCGAGTTCGTGCCCGTCGACCTGATGGCCGGCGAGAACCGCCGCCCCGACTTCCTGCGCCTGAATCCCGCCGGCAAGCTGCCGGTGCTGGTCGACGGCGACCTGGTGCTGACCGAATCCGCCGCCATCGTGATGTACCTGGCCGACAAGTACCGCGACAAGGCGCTGATGCCGGCCAGCCTGGAAGACCGGGCGCAGGCCTACCGCTGGTCGCTGTTCGCCGTGACCGAACTGGAACAACCGCTGTGGCGCATTGCCCGCCACAGCTTCGTGTACCCCGAGGAAAAGCGCATCCCGGCGGACATTCCGCTGGCCAAGGAAGAATTCCTGTCCATGGCGGCCATCCTCGACCGCCACCTGGACGGACGCCAGTTCATCGTGGGCGACACGATCAGCTTCGCCGATTGCGTGACCGCCTATGTGCTGGACTGGGGCGACAGGAACGGGCTGGTCGACGGTTTTTCCAACCTGAAGGCTTACCTGGAACGCATGTACGCACGCCCCAAGGCGCCGCAGCGGATCGGCGAGGCCCTGGCCAACCTGTCAAACAAAGCGTAAAAGACCTTTGAACCCACGAAAATCACAACGGATTCCACACCGGGGAATGCCTGACTGTTGCAAAGCCTGAAACGCGCATGCATCATTCAGGTGCGCCCCGGATGCCCCGGGCGCGCATGTGCGTTTCGCACACGGCATCCGGCAGCCATTTGCCATGGGTAGTGAGAATCTCGATGACCGTATCGATTCGACGGCTTTCCCGGTCTTTGGCGTTGCTGGCCCTGGCCGGCGCCAGTGCCACCGCGTGGGCGCAGGCCTACAGCGCATTCTCGACCGACACCATCTACGGCTCTTTGCAGCACGCCGAGTCCGTGTCTTTCAACGAGACGGCCGCCAAGGTGCTGAACGCGCCCGAGAACGGCGTCACCACGCTCTGGACCAGCCCGCTGGCCCGCCGCACGCCCACCACGGCAAAGCTGTATGCCGATGGCTCCAGCGAGCACGACGGCCTGCCATGCCGGCAACTGCACGCCACCCTGGAACGCGGCCCCAATCAGGAAAAATGGGAATTCCGGTTCTGCCGCAAGGGCGACCAATGGAAGACGTTGTCCCAGACGCGCCGGTAGGGCCGTGAGATCAGCGGTACGCCACGGTGCGCGATAGCGCATTGCGCACGACATCGCGCAGGATGCGGGCCGCGGGCAGGCCGCGCCGTTTGGATAGCGAGATCAATCCGACGGTGGGCATCTTGAACGACGGGGGAAACTCGATGGCCTTGATGCCCCCCCATTTCTGCAGGTCCAGGGCGATATCCAGCGGCAGCAGGCCGCACGCCGCCACGCCGGTGCTGATGGCCGTGTGCACGAGCCGCGCGGAAGTCGTCTCGATCCGCGCCGAAGGCGGCGTCGCGCCATGGTTGACCAGCCATTCCACGAAAGCCAGGCGGGTAGGGCTGGGCTGCGGGGGCAGCACCCATTCTTGCTCGTGCAGGGTCTCCATCTTGAGCGCCTTGCGCTTGGCCAGCGGCCCCGAGGCATTGACCACGATCGATGCCGTCTGGGTGAAGAGTTTTTCCTGATGCAGCTCCGGCGTCGTGGCGTCGACGACGATTCGCCCCAGCACCGCGTCCAGCTCCTGCCTGCGTAAGGCCTGCACCAGTTGATCGGTCGAGGCCTCGTAGGTACTGATCGACATGGCGTATCGGTCCGAGGTCAATTCGCTCAGGATGGCGTGGACCAGCGCATTGGACACGAACGGAATCACCCCCAGGCGCAGGTGGGTGCTTCGGCCTTCCTCGAACGCCAGCAATTCTTCTTTCAGCCCGTCCGCCTCGCTCAGCAACAATTCGATGCGCGAGAGCACCAGGCGCCCCAGCGGCGTGGGCTCGAGCTGGGCCATCCGGTCGCGGGAAAACACCTGGGCGCCGAGCGCGGTCTCGATATCGCGCAACGTGCGGCTCAGCCCCGGCTGGGACAGGCCGCGCGAGGACGCAATCGAGGTCAGCGACCGTGTCGCGGCAATTTCCTGAAGCAGTTGCAGGTCTTTGATCCTGAGCTTGGCGAAGAGGGCGTCCATGGAAGTATCGGCGTGGCATCGTGAAGGGTATCCGGCCGCCGCGAGGGCGGGCAGGGCATAACAATTATGTTATGACACCAACCACCCTCTGCATATGAAAATACGCGCTTTCACGCACAAAAATCTGACAGGGGAAATCTGTGAACCCATTCAACCGTTACCGGCGCCTGGCGCTTCGCCTGGCCGGAATCGCCGGTCTTTCCTTCGCGGTGGCCCAGCCCGCCGTCGCCCAGGGTTTTCCGAGCCAGCCCATCCGCATCGTCGTGCCTTACGGGCCGGGCGGCACCGGCGACGTGATCGCGCGGTTCGTGGCCAAGAAACTCTCAGAAGACCTGGGCCAATCCATTGTCGTCGAGAACAAGGCGGGGGCCGCCGGTTCGATCGGCGCGGCCTATGTGGCCAGGTCGCCGGCCGACGGCTATACGCTGCTGCTGGGCTATACCTCCGAGATGGTCATCAACCCGCGGGTCCAGAAGGGCGTGACCTATGACGTCGCCAGCGACTTCACACCCGTCGCGCTGGCCGGTTCCACGCCGCTGCTGCTGGTGGCCAACCCCGCCGTTCCGGCCCGGAACCTTGCCGAACTGCTTGCCCTGGCCAAGGCGAAGCCCGGCACCGTCACCTATGCCACGGCCGGCCACGGCAGCCCCGCACATATCGCCGGCGCGTTGCTGGCCAGGGATGCCGATGTCAAGCTGCTGGGGGTGCCCTACAAAGGTGGCAGCCAGGCGGTGACGGACACTGTCAGCGGCGTGGTCGATGTCTATTTCTCGGGCATGCCGCCGGCCGTGCCGTTCGTGAAATCGGGCAAGCTCACCGCTCTGGGCGTGACGGCCAGGGAACCCAGCCCGGCATTGCCGGATGTGCCGGCGCTGGCCGCGCACGGATTTCCGCGCCTGGACCTGGCCAGCTGGTTCGGTTTCTTCGTTCCCCATGGCGTGCCGGCCGAGCGGCTGGCTTTCCTGCACGACCGCATCCTGGCCGCGCTGCAAAGCGCAGAGGTCAAGCAAGGCCTGGCCATGCAGGGCGTCCAGACCTCTGACATGTCGGCGGCCGCCTTCGCCGATTTCGTGCGAAACGAGCAGAAGAAGTACGCGGACCTCATCGACGAACTGAACATCGCGGCGGAATGAGCGCAGCGACCGCTGTATCTGGAACCTTCGGAAGAATTAGACAATGCAACTCTGGTTACTTGGAACCGGCACGCCCACACCGTCGCTGCGCCGCATGTGCTCGGGATATGTGGTCCGTATCGCCGACGACTACCTGGTTTTCGATCACGGTTTCGGCGCCCACCATCGCCTTCTGGAACTGGGCATCCCCGCGACGAAAGTGAGCCACGCCTTCTTCAGCCATCATCATTACGACCACATGGGCGACTATCCCCGCCTGTTGCTGACGCGCTGGGACCAGGGGGCAGGGAAGATCCCCGAACTGAACGTCTATGCGCCGCCGCCGCTGAAGCTGATTACCGAACGCCTGATCGGCGACGATGGCGCGTTCGGCCCGGACCTGATTTCCCGCACCGAGAACCAGGCCAGCATCGATGTGTACCAGGCGCGCGGCGGCCACGGCAAACGCCAGCGGCCCGCGCCGGTCCTGCATGAACTCGGCCACGATGCCACGGTAGAAGGCCCGGGCTGGACGGTGCGGGTCGCGCCGGTCAACCACTTCGCGCCGCACCTGGTCTCGTACGGCTACCGCCTGGAGGCGGACGGCCAGTCGTTCGTCTATTCCGGCGATACGGGGCCCAGCCGCGCGCTGTCGGCGCTGGCGCAAGACTGCGACGTGCTGGTGCACATGTGCCACTACATGTCCGGCACCGCGCCCAGCAAGACGTTCGCGGCGTTCACCATGGGGCACATGGAACTGGCCGAGATGGCCGCCGCCGCGCGGGTGCGCAACCTGGTGATTTCGCACGTCACCGAACAGTTCGACCGCCCGGGTTTGCGCGAACAGATCGTCCGGGAAGTGGCGCAGGTGTACCCGGGCAACATCTTCTTTGGCGAAGACGGCATGGAAATCCCGTTTGCCGGCCCCCTTGCCGCGAGGCTGGACTGAGCCCTATGATGGGCTCCGATCCAGCCAACCGCCCATCGAATCGTGACGACGCTCTACTATCATCCCGGCAACGCCAGCATGGCGCCGCATTGCATCCTTGAAGAAATCGGGCAACCGTTCGAGCTGGTCTTTGTCGACCGCGCCCAGAACGGCCACAAATCCGCGGACTACCTTCGGCTCAACCCGAACGGCCTGATCCCCGTATTGATCGATGGCGACCTGGTGCTGTACGAAACCGCCGCCATCTGCCTGCACCTGGCCGACACACATCCGGAACAGAAGCTGGCGCCCGCATTGGGCACGCCGGAACGCGCGCAGTTCTATAAATGGCTCATGTGGTTTACCAACACCCTGCAAGCCTCGTTGCTGCTTTATTTTTATCCCGAGCGATGGCTGGACACCGGCAACGCGTCGGGCGCAGGGCAGGTGAAGGCCCACGCGGAAGCCAGAATCGCAGGCCTGCTGGACCAAATGGAAAGCCACCTGGAACAATCCGGCGGCCCGTGGTTCCTGGGCGAGCATTACACCGTGCTCGATCCGTTTGCCACGATGCTTTGCCGGTGGACGCGTGGCCATGCCAGGCCTGCGCGGGATCTGCCTGCACTCGGCCCGTATCTGCAACGCGTGCTGGCGCGCCCGGCCGTTCAGCGGGCACTGCAAACAGAGAGGTTGACGCAACCGTGGGTGTAGGTGCCAGGCACTTTCTCAGCAGAACGATAGGCGAACACCTTGCAAGAATTGATGGCGCGCGCTCTGTGTGTGGGCACGGCAGTCAGCAAAACACATCACTGACGATGCCATTCGCCGTGCCATTGATGAGCTTTGACAAGTTCATCAATGGCACGGCGTAAGCATGCCGGTCCGGCATCGAACCGGCCATCATGCCTTCTAGTTCATGGAGTAACAATATTGAACCAGAACTCGAAGTCGTCGAGTGATCCAAAGACCTCGTCCAGCTTGGACTGATCACCGCTGAGCTTCACATCGCCTTTGGCCAACGCGTCTTTGAGCGTGGTCTGCTTCAGCATGATGTTGTTCAAGGTCTCGCGGGTCAGCGAGAGACTGGCATCCGGATCCTTGGCCTGCTTGCCCTCCGTATGGTTGAGCACGCTATTGCCCATTTCCAGCATGTACTTCTGGTTAGTGTCTGTGAAATCGAGGTTCAGTACAACGTGCTTGCCGGCCGTCTTCTCGCGGTTCAGGCGCACCGCGAAATAGTCGAACAACATGTCCAACGTCATGGCTCGGACGGTATCAGGACTGGCCGTGTCGGGCACGGGCAGCTTCTTCACTCCCTCGCGTAATTCCTTGGCGCCCGTCAGATAGAAGTTGCGCCACGGGCCACTTTCGGCCTGGTACCCCATCTGCTCTAGAGCATCCGCCTGCAGGTCGCGCGCTGCCTGGTTCTTGGGGTCGGAGAACACCGCGTAATTGACCACCTCGGCCACCCAACGGTATTCACCCTTGGCGTAATATTCACGGGCCTTCTTCAGCAGAGCATCGGTGCCCCCCATCATCTCCACGTAGTGCTTGGACGCTTGCTCGACAGGCAGCGTATGCAGGGTGGCCGGGTTGCCGTTGAACCAGCCCAGGTACAGGACATAGGTGGCGCGTACGTTATGGTTGAGCGAGCCGTAGTAACCCCGGTTCGAGAATTTGGTGGCAATCGCGTCGGGCAGTTTGATTTGCTCGGCGATTTCCTCTTTGTTGTAGCCCATGTTGGCCAGGCGCAACGTCTCATCGTTGATGTAGCGGTACATGTCGCGCTGCGTACTCAGCTGCTCGTCCACTTCCTTGTTGCCCCACACTGGCCAGTGGTGCATGGCGTACATCACTTCGACGTCATCGCCCCACAACGCCAGCGCTTCGTTCAAATACTTGGACCACGCCAGCGGGTCTCGGATCTTCGCGCCACGCAGTGAATAGGTGTTATGCAGCGTATGGGTGGAGTCTTCCGCCGTGTTCAGCGCCTTCTTTTCCTTGATGTAATACAGCATCTCAGCAGGGGCTTCGCTACCGGGCGCATACAGGAATTGATAAGTCAGGCCGTCGATGGTGCGGGTTTCACCGGTCTTCTCGATGATATCCGTGGGCGGGATCAGAGTCACCGTGCCGGCCGACGTAGTCGTGCCCAGGCCCGCACCTACCTGACCGGTGGCACTGGGCGGCAGTAGATTGCCGTACATGTAGCTGGCGCGGCGGCTCATGGCGGTACCTGCCATCACGTTCTCGGCCACGGCGTGCTCCAGAAAACCCAGCGGGGCGTAGATCTTCACCTTGCCGGACTTCACGTCGGCTTCGTCGACCACACCTCGCACGCCACCATAGTGGTCGACATGGCTGTGCGTGTAGATCACGGCCACCACCGGTTTTTTGGGGCGGTGCTGGTAATACAGATCCAGCGCGGCCTTGGCGGTTTCCGTGGAAATGAGCGGATCCATAATCGTCAGGCCTTCCTTGCCTTCGACGATTGTCATGTTGGACAGATCCAGGTTTCGCACTTGATAGATGCCGTCGGTGACCTCGAACAAGCCCGAGATATTCAACAACTGCGATTGCCGCCATAGGCTGGGGTTGACCGTGTCGGGCGCGTCCGAGCCTTCCTTGATGAAGTTGTATTTAGTGGGGTCCCACACCAGGTTTCCCTGTGCTCCCTTGATCATGGCCTGGGGCAATGGTGCGATGAAGCCCTTGTGGGCAAGGTCGAAGGACGTTTTATCGGAAAAGGGCAGTTCCTTGAGAAGCGCGGAGTTGGCCGCTTTGGTCGCCTGCTCGGCAGGTTTGGGACCATCAGCGGGCCATGCCGGGCTGGCCACTGTCAACATGGCCAGGGCCAGCGGCGCCAGGCGTACAGCCATGGCCGCGCTCGCGCCGTAGCGCTGGGGTTCCCGAGGGGCAAAGTGAGCCTTCACGGTACGAACGGATTTCATGATGGGTCCCTCTCCAGACAGTGGAACGAATACACCGCTACAAGGACGTGTGTAGATCAGAAAATGGTGCCGATGCAGCCGCGTTTGCAGATCCACGAATGCCTGATCTTCAGACACCGAGCAGATCGGCAGGAACATTCGGAAACAATTCCCCAAACCAATCACTTACCTTTGTATTCCCCTGCAACTAACATCGACATATCAGTTGGTTTTCCGTCATAAAGTTAAGACCTCTGCATGTATTGATATAAAAATATTACGAATCTGGCCCGACTGCCATCCGAAAAGCGAAATCTTCGAAGGAATTTTTTGCCATGTCGTTTGAGCCGATCTATACCAGTCATGTCTATTCAGGGTTGGAGCCATCCCAGGCGTTCGATGTTGTTTACGGCACGAGCTTCGAGCATCGGCTTTTGTCGTCCGGGCGGGCAACATTGGCACATCAACGCCTAATGCTGGGAGACGCGCGCCTTGAAATGGGCCAATACAATTTCCCCGTCGTGGCCCAAGGATGCATGCCTGCCAACGCCATCTGTATCGGCTTCATGGCGGCAGGAGGGCATGCAACCCGATTGAATACGGCAACGGTGGGAACGGATGAAATCCAACTCTATCCATGTGGAGCCGAGTTGCTGTACCACGCGTCCGCTGCCTCCCACTGGGTAACCTTCATCGTCCCGCAAGATCGCCTGCAAGCCGTCGCCGTAGCGAGAACGGGCCGGCCGCTGAAAATGTCAAGACACGTGAGCTACTCGGTTCGCGTCCGTTCCGGTGGGAGAGCCGCGTTGGCGTGTCTTGCCGGCGATGCGATGGGCCTCGCGCAACGCCTTCAGAGCACGGGAGGATTAGGGGCGGGCCTGGCTGAAGAAATTTACGACTCGCTTTTGACTGCCTATGTGGACACGCTATCTAACGCCGTCCACGTCCAGTTGGCCGATTGCAAAAAGCAATCGGCCAGCAAACGCCATTACAGGCTGATCAGCGCATGCGAAAAACTCGTGCTTTCCGGCACAGAAACCGATGTTGCGCTGACCGAGATCGCCAGGCGCAGCGGATATAGCCTGCGCTCCCTGGAGCTCATATTCCGCCGCAGTGTCGGCATGCCTCCCGGACGCTGGTTCATGAATGCACGGCTTAACGCCGCACTGCGCGAGCTGCTGACATGTGATGAGGCGTGCTCGGTTTCGGAAATCGCGATGAAATGGGGATTCCGCCATCTGCCAAGATTTGCTCAATACTATCGCGCTGCATTCGGAGAATTGCCCAGAGATACCCTCAGGCGTCCCCGCCTGCATCCTGCGTGATGCAGGCCCGTACGCGATTTCGTTTTTTGGATAGCGTCTGGTCAAGATTCGCAATATGCTGCCTAACCATGGATTTCGTCGTTTAAACCGGTAGAGGCGAGGCGAAATCTGAAGGTTCAGTTCTGTTTTCCTGGCGTATCCGATCATCGGCTTCTTGCGCATGGTGACATATGAACTACTCCTTGGTTCTCGGCGGCCTGACAGTGACATTCTTCTTGCTGTTGTGCGCGGCCATCCAGATCGGACGCCATCTGGGAAGGCAGCGCCCGAACGAAGAAGAAGGCGGTCGAGCCGGAGTCGCTGCCATAGAGGCCTCGGTATTTGCACTTCTGGGGCTGCTGGTCGCATTCACGTTTTCCGGCGCGGCGCAGCGCATGACAGATCGGCGCAATCTGCTCGTGCAGGAAGTCAACGCAATCGGCACCGCATGGTTGCGCATAGATATGATCAATGCCGCCGACCAGCCCGCGATACGGGAGCTCTTCCGTCGCTATGCGGACGCACGAATCAGCTACTACCGACACGTTGCCGAATTGAACCAGCGTGACACGATTGCGGCCAGCGTGGCGGATATCCAGAAAGAAATCTGGGCGGCGTCGATGCAAGCGGCTTTGCGCAGCGCACCGCCTTTCGCGGCATCGTATGCCAGCGCCGTGAACGAGATGTTCGATCTGTCTGCCAGCCAGACCGTGGCGCAGAAAATACATCCGCCCGTGGTGACGTACGCGTTTCTCTGCTGCCTGGCGTTGGTCTGCGGTTACTTCGTCGGCCTGAATCTTGCGAAGACGAACCGATCTGGCCTGATACATCAAGTGCTCTATGCCCTGGTCATGACTGCGGCGCTGTACATCATTGTCGACTTCGAGTTTCCAAGAATCGGAACTATCCGCATCGATCAAAGCGATGCGCTGTTGATGGCACAACGCGATGCCATGGACGATCCAGCCTCAGGCGCCAGATAGCTCGGGGCGGGCTTGCGGCTTCAACCTGTTTTCCATACGGGGATGGCATGAGACGCCGGCGAGCAGTAGCGGCAAGAACGATAAGGCAGGTTGCGGGCTGGCTGATCGCCTTTCCAGCCATGACATTTGCAACGGTGGCATTGGGACAATCGGGTATCCGCTTGTCCCATGACGATCTGCAGAAGCGGGCAAACGGGGTGTTGGCCCTGATGTCGTTCTCGATTGTTCCCGACATCACGACAAGTTCGTTGTCTCTCGGCGGCGGTGGAGCCGGAACGGAGGGGTCGAGCGACTTCTTCATGACGCAACTCGGCGGCGGAGACACTGTTTCCGACAGTGTGCCTATTTACCTGGAGGGTGTGCTGGCCTACAGCCGGTACGATCCGACCTTCATTGCGACTCAAGGCGCGGAAAAACGCAGCGTCCCAACCAAGTGGAATAGCCTGTCCGCCACGGGCGGCATTGGCTGGGATTTCAAGCTGACCGACGAACTGAAGTTGCGTCCCATCTTCAACTTTGCCCTGGGCAACGTCACCAGCGACCTGCGCGGCGCTAGCTGGTACGTGGGCCGCAAGACCGGGCGGGACGTGGAGTTTCTGGACAAGGGATCGCTCAACGCCTATGGCCTGGGCGGATCGTTGATGCTGGACTGGGAGCACTATCGTCCGGGCTATGAAGTGGATGTCGAGCTGAGGTATTCCGATATCCGGCTCCAGAGCTTCGACAGTTCGGCTGCCGTGAAAGGCGAAGCCTCGGCGCGCTCGGCCAATTTATGGGCCCGTTACCGCGCGCCCACCGGCATCACATTGCTGCAGCGGCCGCTGCGTTATGTGCTGGAGCTCACGCATTCCGAGTTTCTGGGCGATCAGCGCGGTGTGCTCGGGTTCGATCGGCTGACATCGATAGGCGCAGGCCTGGAACTGGATTCCAGTGCCTACAACGTGATTGTCACGCGCACTCGATTGGTGGGCCGCTACGTGTTCGGAACCAATGTTTCGGGTTTTTCAGTGGGATTGGCAGTGAGTTTCTGAGTCGACGGCGCGGCAACCGCGCAACCGATTGGTGCAGGGCCGGCCCCATATGGGCAAAGGTGAAACATGAAATCGGAGCAATTTGAAGGCACCGCTTTCGGATCATTTTCGTTGGTGCGCAACGACCCGTTTTATCGCCTGCAGCGTCGTATAGGCCTGATACCAGCCCATGGAGACGGATTCGTACGGCGTGCCTTGTTCTATGCGCTGGTGGCGTGGCTCCCCCTGGTCATTGCTTCGTGGCTCGCGGGGACCATGATCGAATCGACCGGAATTGCCGAGCCGCTGCTCGGCCACATCGGCATACATGTGCGCTGCCTGGTCGCCATTCCCGTATTGGTCCTGGCGGAAGGGGTGGCACAAAGGACTATTCCCTTGTTCATGCGGGAATTTCGCCGTACCGGCCTGATTGGCGACTCCCTGGTACCGCAGTTCGAGCAGGTCATCGTCGGCGTATTGCGACTGCGCAACCGGGCCCTGCCTTGGGTCATCATCGTTGGCGTCGTCCTGGCATGGACAGCCGCCTTCCTGTTGACGCCCAACCCTGACGAGATTCAATGGGCAGGGGCGGGCAGCCGCAGCCTGGCATTCGGCGCGTGGTGGTTCCTGCTGGTTACGCGCCCGCTATTCTCGGTACTGTTGCTGGCCTGGATATGGCGCCTGATTCTGCTGGGCATTCTGCTGGTGCGGATCGCGCGCCTGCCGCTGCAACTTGTCGCCATGCACCCCGATCGTGTCGGCGGCTTGGGTTTCCTGGATCGCGTTCCGCTGGTCTACAGTCCCTTCATCTTTTCGGTATCGGCGGTAATGGCCGGGGCCTGGAGTCACGACGTCTTCTATCACAGTGTGGCGGTTCCGTCGTTGTATGTGCAGATGGCCACGCTGTTGGTGGTGTTGGTCGCGGTGGGATTGGCGCCCATGCTGGTTTTTTCTCCCATGCTGTTGAGGGTCAGGAAAAAGGCGCTGCTCGACTATGGCGTTCTGCTTGCCGAACACGGCAGGGCGGTGGATACCCGGTGGATAGCCAAACAACGTGTGCCGGACACCCCGATGCTGGACGCCCCTGAACTGGGGCCGGTAGCCGACGTCCAGGCGATGTACCAGGCCGTTGCCTCAATGCGGCCCGCCATCATTAGCAAATCGGTGCTGGTCAAGATCGTCGTCCCTGCCGCATTGCCCTTGCTGGTGCTGGCGGCTACGCAGTGGCCGCTCAAGAGCACTTTATCCAAATTGCTGTTCACCCTACTGTAACCAGAGGAGGCACATTCAACGCGAATGATGGTTCGCAACGTTATTCCGCCAGGACGGAATTTCGCGGTGATTCGCTTTCCCGACAGGAGAGTTCCATGAAATGGCTTCTGAGGTATTGCATTGCATTGGCTGCGCTTCTCTGTTTAAGCCCGCCCGGCTACGGCCAAACCAAATTGACCAACGAGCGACTGGACCAGTTGCTGGCGCCTGTCGCGCTGTATCCGGATGCGCTGTTATCGCAGCTGCTGATGGCGTCGACATACCCAGACGATGTCGCCGCAGCAGCGCAGTGGTCAAAGCAGCACACGGACCTCAGCGGTGACGCGGCAGTGAAGGCGGTACAGGACCAGCCGTGGGACCCCAGTGTCCTGTCGCTGGCAGCATTTCCTTCGGTGCTGGACATGATGGGTCGGCAACCTGAATGGACACGTTCGGTGGGCGATGCCTTCTTGGACCAGCCGGATGACGTGATGGATTCGGTGCAGCGATTGAGGCTGCAGGCCCAGAAGGCGGGAAATCTGGCTAGCAACACACAACAGAAGGTGTCGACTTCGACGGAGAACGGCACCACGGTGGTCAGCATCGAACCGGCGTCGCCCAGCGTGGTATATGTGCCGACCTACAACCCCAGTACAGTCTATGGAACATGGCCTTACCCGACGTATCCGCCAGCTTATTATCCTCCTCCCCCCGGGTCGGTCTTCGCGTCGGCGCTGGTAAGCGGGCTGGCATTCGGCACGGGTATCGCCATCGCCGATTCACTGTGGGGCGGTTTCGACTGGAATGACCATGATGTGGATATAGACGTCAACCGCTACAACAACATCAACGTCAATAAGAAGCTCGACGCCAGTCGCACCAATGTGCAGTGGAATCACGATCCGTCCCGGCGGGGGAGCACACCGTATCGCAGCGCCGATACGCGACAGCGCTTTGACGATAAGCGTGCTGGCGTGCAACGGGAGCAGGGCGGCCGAGCCGCTGGAGGCACGGCATCCAGGTCAGCGACGGATCAGCAGGCTCGCCGCCAGCATGCGCAGGAAGTGATGCGCCAGCACGACGGTACGGGCCCTGCCGCGCGGAGTTCGGGCGGGCAGACGCGCCAGGCCGGTGCTCATGCGAATGGCAACCGCACGAATACTGCCAATGTCAATCGCAATCGCGGCAATGCGCAGACCGCGGCAATGGCCCGATCGCGGGAAAACAATCGCGACAATGCGTTGCGTGGCGTCAATGGTCCGACTCACACGCGCAGTACGACAGGTTCGCATGCCGGACAGGCCAGGCCAGCAGTGCCGCATGAAAATCGACGCATGTCCGCACCGTCACGCACACAAGGTAGCGGCATGCATGGTGCTGGACAACATGGAAGGGGGCATGGAAGACGATGAAACCCGCAAAACAGCAATGGACTCGCAGCGCCGTGCTGGGCTTGTTGGCCGTCAGCGCTCTGTGCCTGACGGGCCAGGCACAGAGCCAGGCCACTTATCCCAGCGCGGCCTCGGCAGCCGAGGCTTTCGTTTCTGCCATCGCCACCGGCGACGATGACAAGTTGAAGCAGGTTCTGGGTGCCGATTTTCGGCGCTATGTGCCGTCGGACACCCTATCTCAGGATGACATATATACCTTCCTGGCGGCCTGGGCCAAGCATCACGAGATCGTGACGGCAGGACCGACGTCGGCGGCACTCATCGTTGGGGAGCATGGCTGGTCTTTCCCTGCGCCGCTGGTGAAGAACCCGCGTGGATGGCATTTCGATGTACGCCAGGGTGCACGGGAAATGCAGCACAGACGCATTGATCGCAACGAGAGCGCAGCCATAGAGACACTGCAGGCATTGTGCAAGGCGCAGGAACAGTACCAGTCGTCGGTAGGGAAGGGCATGCCGGCGCAGCGGATCGTCAGCCGTGAAGGCCTGTACGATGGGCTGTACTGGCCGCCAGAGACCCAGGCACCTGTGCCAAGCCCATTATCGGACGACGCGCTAGTGATGGGCACGGCCGTGCCTGCGGACGCGGCATTGCATGGATATCGGTACGCCATCCTGCCGTCGGCCGATCGGACAGGCTGCGCATTTGCTGCCTGGCCTGCCACATATGGAATATCCGGCAGATACAGTTTCGCCATCGGGTCGCGCGGCAAAGTGATCGAACGCGATTACGGCAGGCAGTCCGTGTCTGCAGACTACGCTCGGATCGGGCAGCACCCAGGCAGTGAATGGAGCGAAGCCTTACTTCAGGACAGTCGTTGAAACGATCCAGAGTCTACGCGGATGGCATATGGCAAAGGCGGTTCGGAAATTCGTTTTTCGGATAGCACCTTTCTGAGCTTGGAGCTATTTTCACGAATAAATTGGCCAATATCGGGCGAATTCCATGGCGGATAACTACCGACAGATTAAGGCACATATACGCGCACTCGAAGCAGAGGCCGACCGATTGCGTCGCCAGGAACGGCGTAATGCCATCGTCGACATGCGCCGGAAGATCAAGGAATACGGCATTGTGCCGGATCAACTTTTCGGCCCCGACCTCTCCGATCTGGTGCGATATCGACACCCGAAAACCGGACAGACCTGGAACGGCATAGGGCGACCGCCCAACTGGATCAAAGGGAAAGACCGCGAACAGTTCCAGGTAGAGTAGGGATGGTTCGATTCATCCATTCGCTTGCAGGAGACGACAGTGAAAGACTGCATATCCTTGGCTCTCGTCGCAACGCTGTGCCTCGCCACAGGTAGCCAGGCAGTGGCACAAGAAGACGCCAATGCGGCCGCACAGGCTAATAATCCGCTGGCGAACATGACGGCCTTCAACATACAGAACTACTACATCGGACGGCAAACGGGATCCGGCGATACGGCAAACCAGTTCTGGCTGCGCTACGCCCAGCCCTTTTCAATTTCGAATAGCAAATGGCTGATGCGGGCGTCGTTGCCCGTCAACACGTTCCCGGTCAACGGCGATCACCAGACCGGAATAGGGGACTTGAACGTCTTCACCGCCTACTTGATCGATACCGGGAATCCTGCGGTGAGCTTCGGCATCGGACCGCAGATCACCGCGCCCACAGCCACGAAGAATGCCGTAGGTAGCGAGAAATGGTCGGCTGGGCTGGTGAACGTGCTTTTCGACGCCAGTTCGCCGAAGTTCCAGTATGGCTATCTGCTGTCCTGGCAGGACAGTTTCGCGGGCTCCAGCCATCGCGAGGACGCGAACCTGGTGGCGTTCCAGCCTTTCGCCATGTACCAGTTGGGCGGCGGAACGTACCTGCGCGCCGCGCCCATCTGGACCTACAACCTTGAGAACGACGGCTACAGCGTCCCATTGGGCCTGGGCATCGGCCAGGTATTCAAACGCGAGAAGACGGTCTACAACCTGTTCATCGAGCCTCAGTTTTCTGTGGCCAGCCGAGGCCCCGGTCAACCTGATTGGCAGATTTACTTTGGCCTCAACATGCAATTCCCGAATTGATGAGGTCAGGGCTTATCCATCCGGCCAGGTTGCCCGGTGAATCTTTTACTTTACATAATATACATTATGCGTATTTTGGATGGACCTGCAGGGGCGGCTCGGCGGCTTCCCCGGCGCTGGCCACGGGTGTTCCGTCGCGCGTCCACACGTACCCAGCATCCAGTTCCCGGAAGCTGCTGCAGCCGATCTGCGCCATGACCATGTCGATCTCGTTGCGCACGATCTGCAGCGCCCGTTCGGCGCCGGCCTGGCCGCCGGCGGCCACCGCGTACAGTGTCGGCCGGCCGAAGATGGTCGAGCATGCGCCCAGCCCGCGCGCGATGGCCACGTCGGAGCCGCGCCGCACGCCGCTGTCCAGGATCAGCGGCAACTGGTCGCCCACCGCGGCGCGGATGGCCGGCAGCATGTCCAGCGGCGCGGGCGCGGCATCGAGCTGCCGGCCACCATGGTTCGACACCACCAGGCCGTCCACCCCCAGGCGCACCGCCTCGCGGGCGTCGTCCGGATGCAGCAGCCCCTTGATGACCAGCGGCCCTTGCCAGGCCTGGCGAATGCGCCGCACATGCTGCCAGCCGATCATGGGCGCCGGCGTCAAAGTCCCGTACAGGTCCGCCACCGCGGCCGCGTTGGCGCCCGCCGGCGCGTACGGCTTCCAGTTCTGCATCATGGGGATGCCGCCGGTGCGCAGGTAGCGCAGCACCCAGGCGGGATGGCCCAGCGCTTCCAGCACCACCCCGGGCGTCATGCGGAACGGCCGCGAGAAACCGTTGCGCCGGTTGCGCTCGCGGTTGGAATTCACGGGCACGTCCACCGATATCACCAGCACCCGCGCGCCGGCCTGCCGGGCGCGCTGGACCAGGTCGTCGTTGATGCGCTCGTCGCGCGTGCAGTACATCTGGAACCAGACATGTTCCGGCGCGATGGCGATGGCGTCTTCCCAGGCCGCGTTGCTGGCGCTGGACAGCAGGAACGGCACGTCGGCCTGGCGCGCGGCCGCGGCCAGCATCAGGTCGGCATCGGGCCGGAACAGCCCGGCCAGCCCCGTGGGCGAAATGCCGATCGGGCTGGCGTAGCGACGGCCGAACAATTCCACGGACTGGTCGCGGGTGGATACGTCGCGCAGGTAGCGCGGCACCAGGCAATAGCGCTCGAAGGCTTCCCGGTTGCGCTGCAGGCACAGTTCGCCGTCGGCGCCGCCGTCGATGAAGTCGAACGCGATCCGCGGCAGCTTGCGGCGCGCCAGGCGCCGCATGTCTTCCAGGTTGATGGCAGAAAGGGGGTTCATGGCGTTGCTCTTGTGGGTATCGACGCCGTTACCTTAAGCGACCTTTTTCGCCCCGCCACCGCCCTGCTTTCCGTCTATTTCACATACTGAACTTGTCTGCGTCGGCCGCTAGCACGGCCGCCACGCCTTGCAGCGCATCGTGCAATTCGGGCAGGCGGTCCTCGCCATAGAGTTCGGCCGTGCCCATGATGCACAGGGCGGCGAACGCATCGCCGCGGGCGTCGCGCACCGGCACGGAAAAGGCGTGCACGCCGGCCACCACGTCGCCCAGGTTGACGCCCCAGCCATGGCGGTCGGAGCGTTCGCGCATCTTCTGCAGGGCATGCAGGCGCGTGGTGCCGTGGCTGGCGATTTCCTGCGCGACGTTGTTCAACAACACCTGCCGGGCCTCTTCGGGCGGCAGCGTCTGGATGATGGCCACGCCGCCGGCCGAGGTAATCATGGGCCGCCGCGTGCCGGGGCGCACCATCAGCCCGGTCAGGGGCAAGGTCCCTACCCTGATGCTGCACACGTACTCGTTGCCGCTGCGCATCATCAACAGCGCCACGCCGCCCAGGCGCCGGGCGAACGCCTGCAGCAGGGTCTCGGCCTGCCGTTGGAACTGGACCTTGGCAGGCACCGCCAGGCCCAGCTCGTACATCAGCGGGCCCGGCAGGTAGCGGCGGTCGTGGGCGCGCTGGGTGACCATGCGCTCTTCCACTAGGCAGGCCAGCATCCGGTGCACGGTGCCCTTGTCCTGCTTGCAGACCGAGGCCAGGTCCGACAGGCGCCAGCCGAAGTCGGGCCGGGCGGCGATCGTGCGCATCAGCTTGATGGCGCGCGACAGGCTTTGCGTGCCGGTGCGGTCCGGCGCGGCCTGGAAAGACTGTTCCAGCGCAAGGTGCTCAAGATCCATGGTGCGTCTCCCCTTCCCCGCTTTCGCCGCGCCTGCCCGAAGGCGTCAGGCCGGTGCGTGCGAGTGCATTGTCTTGCCCTTGACCGGCGCCCTGGCGGTGAACACGCAGCCGGTACGCGATTCAATCATGTACAGCGTGCGGCCATCGGCACCGCCGAATGCGCAATTGGTGGTGTACAGGCCGTCGGGCGAATCGATGCGGTATTGCGGTTCGCCGCGCGGGCTGAACAGCCAGACCGCCCCGAACCCGACATGGCACACCGCCAGGCCGCCGTCGGCATCCAGGGCGATGCCGTCGGGCCCGCCGCCGCCGGACATCTGAATATACACCCCGACCTTGGTGGCCGAGCCGTCGGCCATTAGCGGCACGCGCCAGATGGCATTGTCGCGCGTGACGGCCAGGTAGACGGCGGTCTCGTCCAGGTTCATCACCAGGCCGTTGGGGCTGGGAATGCCTTGCAGCACCAGGTCCAGCTGGCCCGAGGTGCGCAGCCGGAACAGCCGGCCGCTGGGGTCGTGCAGCCCGGTCTGCCCCTGGTCGGTGAAGTACAGGTCGCCATTGGCGGCGAAGAACAGGTCGTTGCAGCCCTTGAAGCGTTCCAGGCGCGCGCGGTCCAGGTAGGGCTCGACCCGGCCGGTGCGCGGGTCCAGCACCATGATGCCGTGCTTGTAGTCGGCGATGAAGGCCCGGCCGTCGGGATGGAACTTCAGGCCATTGGGTTCGCCGTCGTACTCGGCGGCCAGTTCCACGCCGCCCCGCGGATCGATGCGGAAGATGCGGCCCCACGGGATGTCGACCACCCACAGGTTGCCGTCGCGGTCGAACGATGGACCTTCCAGGAACACCGGGGCGGGCGCGCCGTGCAGCTGGGTGCGCGCCCAGTCGCTGGAACGGTCGCGCACCAGGTAGCGTTCGGGGATGCGCGCGAAGACTTCGGATTGCAGTTTTTCAGGAGAAGCGAACATGGGTTTTCCTGCCTTGTGAGAATCCGCTCAGCCGCCCGAGATATGGTTGGGCAGCCACAATGCCAGTTCGGGCCACAGCACCAGCAGCAGCAACAGCACGAACATCAGCAGGTGAAACGGGACGGTGCCCATCACCACGTCCGACAGGTTGCCGCGCGAAATGCTCTGGATCACGAACAGGTTGATGCCGATGGGCGGCGTGATCTGGCCCATCTCGATGAACAGCACCACCACGATGCCGAACCAGACCGGGTCGATGCCGTAGGTCGACAGCAGCGGATACAGCAGCGGCACGGTGATGACGATCATGCCCAGGCTTTCCACCAGCGCGCCCAGGGCCGTGAACAGCACCAGCAGCGCAATGAAGAAGCCGGTCTTGCTGAGGTCCATCTCGACGATGAATTCGGTAATGGCTTCGCCCACGCCCGCGTAGCTCATGGCATACGAGAAGACGAACGCGGCGTACGTGATGAACAGGATGTTGCTGACCATCAGCGTGGATCGCCTCAGGCAGGCCTGCAGCTCGCGCCACGACAGGTTGCCGAACAGCGCGGCGATCGCCAGCGCGGACAGGCAACCCGCGGCCGCGGCCTCGGTGGGCGTGGCCACGCCGGTGTAGATGGCGCCCATGATGCCGCCGATCAGCAGCAGCACCGGCACGATGTCGATCAGCGAGCGCAACACCATCTGGCGGGTCAGCGCGCCGCGTTCGCACGGCGCAATGCCGGGCCGCAAGGTGGCGACGACGGCCACGTACACCATGAACAGCAAGGTCAGCACGATGCCCGGGATCACGCCCGCCATGAACAGCTTGGCCACCGAGGTCTCGGTGAAGGTGGCGTAGACGATCATGGCGATCGACGGCGGCAGCAGGATGCCCAGCGTGCCGCCGGCGGCCAGCGTGCCGGTGGCCAGCCGCGCGTCGTACTGGCGCGCTTTCAGTTCCGGCAGCGCCACCTGGCCGATCGAGGCCGCCGTGGCGATGCTGGAGCCGCTGACCGCGGCGAACACGGCGCAGCCGGCGATGTTGGTCTGCAGCAGGCCGCCCGGTATGCGGCGCACCAACCGCGACAGGCCGCTGTACACTCGCATGCCCACTCCGCTGCCCTGCAGCAGCTCGGCCATCAGCACGAACAGCGGGATCGCGGTCAGCGTATAGGCATCCATGCTGCCCCAGGTCGTGATGCCCAGCCCGTGCAAGGCGCCAATGCCGCCTTCCAGGTACAGGTACAGCACGCCCGGCAGCAGGATCGCGTACGGCACGGCCATGCCGGTGGCCAGCAGGCCGATGAACAGGATGAAAATGCAGATGATCTGGTAGTCGCCGCCCATGGCGCCCTCCGATGGTGATGATAGGAATGCGCCGCCTAGCGCGATGCCGCGCGTAGCCGGCGCACGTCGGCCGCCACGACCCGCACCAGCGCCCAGGCCAGGATCAGGGCGCCGATCGGCATCGACAGGCGCGGCAGCCAGAGCGGCAGCATCAGGCTGGTGGCGGACACGTCGCCGGACTTCCAGGTCAACCACTCGAACCGCAACAGCTCCACCAGCAGCACCAGCGTCACGGCCATCGCCAGCAGGTCGAAGGCCAGCCGCAGCCGGGCGCGTCCCACGGCCCCCAGGCGGTTCTCCAGGAAATGCACGCGATGGTAGGCATGCATCAGTTGCCCGGAGCCGAGCGACAGGAATGTGATGGCCACCAGGGCATAGCCGCCCAGTTCATTGCTGAACTGGATCGACCAGCCGAACAGCGAGCGCACCAGCATTTCCAGGCCCATCATGGCCACCAGCGCGACGACCAGCCATTGCGCGACCCAGCGCGCCAGCCGAGCCGCCCTGCCCTCCGGCGGGCTGAAGGCGTCGGCATCCGCGCTCTCGGCCTCGAGGTCCGGCATGGCGGCGGGTTGGGCGGGCGGCGGCATGGATGCGCCGCGGAGCACCTGCGTATCGGTATGCATGGCTTCGTTCCCGGACATGGCGGCTCAGCGTCCGACAGCGGCGCGCACTTCCTGCAGCGCGGCCGCGGCCGCCGGGCGTTCCTTGCCCCACTGCGTCCAGTACGGCGAAATGCGCTTCTCGGCTTCGGCCAGTTCCGCCGCGCTGGGCTCGGTGATCACCATGCCGCCGGCGGCCAGCTTGCGGGTCAGGTCCTCGTCTTCCTTGGCCATGGCTTCGGTGATGAGGCGGGTGTGCTTGTCGACCGCGGCCTGCACCTTGGCCTGCACGTCGGGGCTGAGCGCCTTCCAGGCGTCGGTATTCACCAGGATCAGGGAATCGATGTAGCTGACGTTCAGGCGATAGCTGTAGGACAGCAGGTCGCGCCAGACATAGCCATAGCCCGAACTGGCGGTCAGCGCGCCGTCGATGACGCCGCGGTCGATGGCGGCGGCCACCTCGGAAGTACCCAGCGTGACGGGAATGCCGCCCAGCACCTTGATGAACTCGGCCTGCTCGGGCGACACCACCCGGATCTTCTGGCCGGCGATATCGGCCAGCGAGGCCAGCTTGTTTTTGGACCAGAACACGTTTTCCGGGAAGATGTAGCGGCCCAGCAAGGTGATGTTCTTCTTCTGGAATTCGGCCTTCAGGTACTTTTCCTCGATGCCCCAGGCCCGCTCGAAATCGGCGCGGGTGCGCAGGAACAGCGGCAGGCGCACCACGCCGCCCACCGGCACATTGCCCAGGAAGAACGAGTCGTCGCCCATCTGCACCACGTTGTCGGACACCGCCTGGGTGATGTTGGTGGCCGAGATCGGGATGGTGCCGCCCAGGCTCAGCCGGACGGTCAGCTCGCCCTTGGTGTCCTGCTTGATCTCGTCGAGCATGGCATTCAGGCCCTTGACCGACGTGACCGTGGAAACGGCGTTGTACGTATAGGCGCGCCACCTGTCTTTCGCGGCAGCCGGATTGGCCGCCGCCAGCGCGGCTGCAAGCAGGCAGGCCGCGCCGATGCGCGGCAGGATTTCTGCGGGTCGAAGCATGTCTTCCTCTCCTATCGTTATCGTCCCGCAACTCGGTTGCCGGTTGCAGGTTGCTGGTACGTTAGCCCGATACGTTGGAGGAGAAAGCGCGCCCCGCTACATAGGTTTCATATGTTGAACTTTAAGCGCCGGCCCCGGACAGCAGGGCCGCCCAGATGCCTGTCGCGGCAAGCCAGAGCACTGCAGTGCCGAGCCACACCGGTCACGCTTGCCTGCCATGGTGTCGGCATCGGTCGGGCGGTTCATGGCCGGCAGGGATGGGCCTTGCCCAGCGCCTCGGCGACCACCGCCGCGGCGTTTTCCTGCTGCCTGGCCTGGGGCAGATCGGCTAGGTGGTCCAGTACTGTCCCGGCCATCGCTGCGATGCCCAGCCCGGCGGCCGGGCACCACTGGCTGCCTTGCGTGCTGTTCGCCACCCCCAGGATGTAAGACGTGGCCATCGCGGTGGACAGCGCCGTGCGTTGCGCGGGATCGCGCACCCACGACGCCAGCCCGCCTTCCATGATGCCCGCGTACAGTTCCGCGGCGGTAATCGGCCGGTAGGCCTCTTCGGGCGGCTGCGCGGCGACGGGCGCTGTCAGGGCCAGGGCCAGGGCCGGCGCGGCCAGCCGGCGGCGCCAGGCCCGGCGGCGTTCGGACGGGTGCATCATGCGATTCCTCTTTTCCTCGGCAACAGCCCGGGATGTTATCAGCCGCGCGGGGCCCGGGCCGGCCGCGGCGGCGCGCTGCGCGGAACGTTTTTCTGGCCTGCCCCGCGTCGCGCATTGAATTAAAATATTTATATATATCAATAAATTATCATTCTTTTTTGATGTTTTAGATTATCTTTTGGGACCGGCCCCGCGCGCGGCCGATGCTTGGCCCAACCTGATGGGCGCATTTGGCCCTAGCGTTATGGCGGCATCCAGGCACACTTGATCGCGGGCCGCAGCGCAGCAGTCCGGTCGCATCGGGGCGCGGCTTACTCTCTTTCGGAGATCACCATGCAAGCGATATACCGCCTGATCCGCCGCTGCACCGTGGCCGGCCTCCTGGCCGTCCTTGCCGCTGCGCCAGCCTACGCGCAAACCAAGCTGGTCGTCGGCTACCAGTTGATCGTGGGTCCGTTCTTGTCGGCGATCGCCGACGGCAGTTTCGACAAGGCCCTGGGGCAAGCCGGCTACCAGGTCGATTGGCGCCAGTTCAGCTCGGCCGGCGATATCTCGACGGCGCTGGCATCCGGCAAGGTGCCGGTGGGCGTGCTCGGCTCCACCGGCATCACGGCCGCGGCCACCCGCGGTGTCGATCTGCAGCTCTTCTGGATTCTGGACAACATCGGCAAGTCCGAGGCGCTGGTGGCGCGCAACGGCTCGGGCATCAACGGGCCGCAGGACCTCAAGGGCAAGCGCGTGGCCACCCCGTTCGTGTCGACCTCGCACTTCCACTTGCTGGTCGGCCTGGAAAAAGTCTGGAAGATCAGCCCGCGCGATGTCCGCATCCTGAACATGCAGCCGCCGCAGATCGTAGCCGCCTGGCAGCGCGGCGATATCGATGCCGCCTATGTATGGCCCCCTGCCCTGGCGGAAATCCAGAAGACGGGCAAGACCATCGCCGATTCGGAAGCCATCGGCAAGGCCAGCGTGCCCACCTTCGACGGCCTGGTGGTCGACAAGGCGTGGGCGCAGAAGCATCCCAAGTTCATGGCCGCCTTCACCCAGGTGCTGGCCAAGGCCTATGCCGACTACCACGCCCATGGCGCAAGCTGGAACGCCCAGTCGCCGCAGGTGCAGGGCATGGTCAAGCTGATCGGCGGCAAGCCCGACGATGTGGCCGATTCGCTGAAGCTGCTGGGCTTTCCCACCGCCCAGGAACAGGCCTCGACGACATGGCTGGGCGGCGGCAAGGATTCTGGCGCGGCCAAGGCTTTCGGCGCCAGCGCGCAGTTCTTGAAAGAGCAGAAGCAGATCGATCGGGCGCTGGACGACTACACCGCCTATGTGAACGCCAGCTTCGCCCAGGCCGTCGCCAAGTAGGCGCCGGCGGCGGGCCGCCGTGGCAGTACAACCCGGGCCGGCGCCGCGCGCGCCGGCCGCCGCCGATTCCGGAGATGCCGCATGACCATGCCGTCGCACGCGACTTCGCCCCATCCACAGACCTTGTGCGCCGAGAACGTGAGCGTCACGTATCCCGGCCTGCATGACAGCGAGCCCGTGGTGGCGCTGCAGAATGTCAACCTGACCATCGAGCCGGGCGAATTCGTGGTGGCGCTGGGCGCCTCGGGTTGCGGCAAGACGACCCTGCTCAGCCTGCTGGCGGGCTTCCTGTCGCCCACGCAGGGCCGCATCATGCTGGCGGGCGAGCCCATCGTCGGCCCGGGCGCCGATCGCGGCGTGGTGTTCCAGAAGCATGCCCTGCTGCCCTGGCTGAACGTGCTGGACAACACCGAGTTCGGCCTGAAGCTGCAGGGCGTGCCGCGTTCGCAGCGCCGCATCCGCGCGACGCAGAACCTGGAACTGGTCGGCCTGCAGGATTTTCACCAGCACATGATCTACCAGCTGTCGGGCGGCATGCAGCAGCGCGTCGGCATCGCCCGCGCGCTGACCTGCGATCCGGCCATGCTGCTGATGGACGAACCCATGGCCGCGCTGGACGCCCTGACGCGCGAGACCATCCAGGAACTGCTGCTGCACATCTGGCAGCGCACCCGCAAGATGTTCTTCTTCATCACGCACAGCGTCGAGGAAGCCCTGTTCCTGGGGTCGCGGCTGATCGTCATGTCGCCGCGGCCCGGCCGCATCACCCACACATTCGCGCTGGACTTCAACCGGCGCTACCTGCAGGAAGGCAACGGCCGCCGCATCAAGTCCAGCCCCGAGTTCATCGACATGCGCGAACAGGTCCTCAGCATCATCTACGGCGACGAACGGGCCGCCGGGCCGGCCGGAGAACTGCATGCCTAGACGCGCCTCCCTCCTGCGCAGCAAGCCGGCCACGCCGGGCAAGGTCTATGGCGCCCCGGGCGCCGGCCACAGCGGGCACATCAGCCTGATCACCAGCGCGGTGCTGATCGGGCTGTGGTTCCTGGTGACGTCGATGGGATGGGTCAAGCCGCTGTTCCTGCCCTCGCCCCAGGCGGTCTACGCCAAGTTCCTGGCGGCCATGAGCGACGGGGTGGCGGGCTCGACCCTGGTCGAGCACGCGGTAGCCAGCCTGACGCGCGTGTTCGGCGCGTTCTTCCTGGCCTGCGTCACGGCGATCCCGGTAGGCATCCTGATGGGCGTGAACCGCTATGCGCGCGGCATCTTCGATCCGCCCATCGAGTTCTACCGGCCGCTGCCGCCGCTGGCCTACCTGCCGCTGGTGATCATCTGGTTCGGCATCGACGAGTTCCCCAAGATATTCCTGATCTACCTGGCGATCTTCGCGCCCATGGCGATCGCGGCGCGCGCCGGCGTGCGCTCGGTATCGATCGAGCAGATCCACGCCGCGTACGCCATGGGCGGCACGCCCACGCAGGTCATCCTGCACGTGATCCTGAAGGCGGCCCTGCCGGAGATCTTCACCGGCATGCGCATCGGCATCGGCGTGGGCTGGACCACCCTGGTGGCCGCCGAAATGGTGGCCGCCGACCGGGGGTTGGGCTTCATGGTGCTGAACGCGGCCCAGTTCCTGGCCAGCGACACCGTCATCATGGGCATCGTCGTGATCGGCATCTTCGCCTTTGCCTTCGACTTGCTGGTGCGCTACCTGGAACGGCTGGCCATCCCCTGGAAAGGCCGCATCTGAATGGCGCGGACACGCCGCCGGCCGGGCAATCCCCCATAGTCCGGCGGCGCTTTCTCTTCTATGCTTGAGCGATCATGCGGCGCGCCCCTGCGCCCCTCCCGGGAGCTTTCATGTTCCAGGCCGCGATGCTCAAGCCTGTGTTGTGGGAACGCCTGTTCCAGCGCGAAAGCGCCAGCCACCTCAGCCTGCAGGGGCGGCTGCGCCAGATGCTGGTGTCCGCCATTCTCAGCGGCCATCTGCCACCCGGCGCCCCGGTGCCTTCCAGCCGCTACCTGGCCGACCAACTGGGCATCGCCCGCAATACGGTCGTGTTCGCCTACCAGCAGCTGGTCAGCGAGGGCTACCTGGTGTCGCGCGAGCGCAGCGGCCACTTCGTCAACGACGACGTGCTCAGCGGCCGGCTCGGGCAGGCGCCGTCGGCCGCGGCCGACGACCCTGCGCCGGCGGCGATGCAATGGGAACAGCGGCTGCGGTTCCGGCCTACCCGCCAGCGCAACATCGTCAAGCCGCGCGACTGGCAGACCACGCCCTACCCCTTCGTGTACGGCCAGTTCGACCAGGAACTCTTCCCCACCGCCGAATGGCGCGAATGCTGCATCAAGGCCCTGTCGGTGCTGGATATCCGCAGTTGGGCGCCCGACCTGATCACCCACGACGACCCCGCCCTGATCGAGCAGATCCGCACGCAGGTGCTGCCGCGCCGGGGCGTGTGGGCCGACGCCGACGAGATCGTCATCACCGTGGGCGCGCAGCATGCTCTGTACCTGCTGGCCGACCTGCTGATCAACCCGGACACCGTGGTGGGCATGGAAGACCCGGGCTACCCGGATGCACGCAATATTTTCGCCAGCCGGACCGCCAACCTGGTGCCGCTGCCCATCGATGCCCAGGGGCTATGCCTGGGCACGCACCTGCTGGATTGCGATTACCTGTTCGTCACTCCCAGCCACCAGTGCCCCACCACCGCCACCATGCCGCTGGCGCGCCGCGAGCAATTGCTGCGCCTGGCCGCGCAGGCCGACTGCATGCTGATCGAAGACGACTTCGAAAGCGAAAACCGCCATGGCGAGACGCCCATCGCGGCGCTCAAGAGCCTGGACCAGGGCGGCCGGGTCATCTACGTGGGCAGCCTGGCCAAGGCGTTCGCGCCGGGCCTGCGCATCGGCTATATCGTCGCCGCGCGCGAGCTGGTGGCCGAGCTGCGCGCGCTGCGCCGGCTGATGCTGCGCCACCCGTCGGCCTATATTCAGCGCGCTTTTTCGCTGTTCATTTCGCTGGGCCACCACCATGCGCTGCTGCGCAGGCAGTCGCATGCCTACCAGACACGCGCCGCCGAAGTGGGCGCGGCCCTGGCGCGGCACTTGCCGCAATGGCAGGCGGTACCCATCACGGGCGGCTCGTCGTGCTGGCTGCGCGGCCCCGACTGGCTGGACACCGGCCTGCTGGCCCAGGCGGCGCTGGAAGACGGCGTGGTCATCGAGCCGGGCGGCGTGTTCTTCATGAACGAGGCCAGCGCGCCGCGCAACACCTTGCGGCTGGGCTACACCTCGATCAGCGTCGACCGCATCGAGCCGGGCATCGCGCGGCTGGCGCAGATCGCGCGGCGCATGCAGCCGCGCGCGCCGGCCCTGGCGCTGGATCAGAGTATCTCGTCGCGCAGGTAGTACCAGCGATACAGCATCGCCTGCCCCAGCCGCCGCCAGGGCGCGAAGGCATGCCCGGGCAGGGGCGAATCGTAGATGGGCAGGTCCCACTGGACGCCGTCCTTGCCGACGATGCGTTGCGCCAGCCGGCGTCCGGCCTGGGCCGAGAACGACACCCCGTTGCCGCCGTAGCCCATGGCGTAGTACACGCGCTGCGCCGGATCCGGCTGGGTCACGCGCGGCATCATGTCGTGGCTGACGTCCACCCAGCCCCACCACGAATAATCGACCTGGACATCGCGCAGCGCCGGAAACTTGCGCGCCAGCCCGTGGCGCAGCAGGTCCAGGTGGCGCGGGTCGCCGGCGTCGGCGCCGCGGATGGCGCTGCGGCTGCCGATCTGCATGCGGCCATCCGGCAACAGCCGGTAATAGAAACGCAGCGTGCGCGTGTCGGTAATGAAGACCGTGCTGAGCAGGCCGGCCGCGCGACGCTCGTCCTCGCTCAGCACCCGGGTGACCATGGAATTGGACAGCACCGGCATGATGCGGTTGTCGAGCAGGCGGTTCACACCCTGGGCGGTGTAGCCGCCGGTGGCGAAGGCCACGCGGCGCGCGCGCACGATGCCGCCCGGCGTGCGCAGGTGATACATGCCGTCGACGCAGTCCCAGCCCAGCACCGGGCTGCCCGGATGCACGCGGGCGCCCAGCGCGCGCGCCTGCCGCAGGTAGCCGAAGGCCAGCTTCAGGGGATGGACGCCGACGCCGTCGGGTTCCAGCATGGCTCCCACGGCCTCGCGGTCGTCGGCATAGCGTTCGCGCAATTCGGCGCGATCGAGCATGCGGGTGTCGTAGCCGAATGCCTCGCGCATGACCTTCGCCTCGTGCTGCAGGAAGGCCAGTTTCTTGTTGCGGTGCGCGGTGTACAGGTGCCCGCCCGGCTGGGCGTCGCAATCGATGCCCGCCACCAGGCTCTTCCAGTATTCGAAACCACCGCGGATCTCGGCATCGAGCCGCTTGGCGGTGTCCAGCCCCCAGCGTTGGATCCACTGCGACCGGTACAGGCGCCCGGAGGCGTTCTGCCCCTGGCCGCCGTTGCGGCTGGTGCAGCCCCATACTGCGCGATTGGCCTCCAGCACGGTCGCCTGGATGCCGAAGTCGCGCGCCAGCGCCAGGGCTGCGGACAGCCCCGTGAACCCGGACCCGACGATCACCACGTCGGCATCCGCGTCGCCGCGGATCGGCCCGTCGTCCGGCGGCGGCGTGCCGGCCGTGGCCACCCAGTAGGTGGGCGCGTAGTCCTGGCCGCGGCCAGGCGGCGCCACCAGGGGGTCGTACAGGGGGTCGTAGGGCGCATCGGCGCCGGCCGGTGCGTGCGCGGCGTGCGCGCCGCTCAGGGAAGTGGCTTGTGCATCCATGGCAATCCGGTGGAAAGCGTGGGCGATCTGCTCGATAGGCTACCGATCTGCCGCCGGCAAGGGCGGGCGCTGCTTGCGGAAAGCGTTCTTGATGTGGATCTTGCCGTCGCGGAACGTGAACACGTCGACCATGTCGGCCTGCACGCGCGTGCCGTCGGCGGCGGTGCCGGTGAAGGTGGATTCGGACGCGCCGCGGTCGCCGGCAACCCAGTGGCGACCGTTGCGCCACTGCGCGTCGGGAAAACTCTGCCAGGCCGCCGCGAAGGCCTGGCGCACCGCCTGCGTGCCCACGTGCCGGCTGCCATACTGTTCCGGCCCGGCGACCGTCTCGAACACGCAGTCCTCGGTCATGAAACTCATCAGGGCGTCGATATCGTGCCGGTTCCAGGCGGCCGCGAAATCGGCCAGCATCTGCGGGGTCACTGCATTGGACATGGTGCCAAGTCTCCTGTCGGCTGTTCCTGGGAAGCCCCAGGGCTCACTGTCACATTACGCCGGGCGCGCCCGGCGGGTCTAGAACCAGAGCGGGGCATTCGCTTGCACCAGACGCCTGCTGCAGCGCCTGCCCGATGGCGTCGCGCGCCAGGCCGCGCGCGCCGATCAGCACCAGGCCGGCCGGTATCGCGCGCCCCGGCTCGACGCGCGCATACCGGACCCGGCCGCCGGCGTACTGCACCAGCACCGGGCCGTGGCGATCCGTCGTCACCCACCCCTTGGCCCGCACCACGCCGCGCGGCAGCGCCTTCAGGGCGCGCGTCAGTGCCTCGGCGCGCAACGGCGCGCCGGCCGGCCAGAACCAGCTTTCGAAAGGATGGTCCGGTTCGTGGCCGTGATCGTGATCGCCGGGGCCGTGCCTGCCCGGCTCGGACTGCGCCGCCGCCGGGCGCCACGGCGGCACCTGCAAGGCGCGCAGGTCGGTGCCAGCGGGCAGGATCGGCACGCCGGCCGCGCGCTGCCCCAGCCAGGCGCGGGCCGCGGCGGTTTCGCGCGGGCCGGCCAGGTCGGTCTTGCTGAGCAGCAGCACGCCCGCCGCGTCCAGCTGGCGGCCCACGGTATCGGCCAGCAAGGGGTCGGCCGCCTGCGCGCGGATACGGCTGGCGTCGGCCAGCACCAGCACGCTTTCCAGTTCCAGCATAGGGTCGGCCATGCCCACTTGCGCAATGCGGCCGGGATCGGCCACGCCGCTGGCCTCGATGACGATCCACTGGGGCGCGGGCTGGCGTTCCATGGCGCGCGCCAGGGCATCGTCCAGGCCGCCGCCGATGGAGCAGCACACGCAGCCGTTGGCCAGGCTGATGGTGTCGCCATCGCGGCTGGCCACCAGCGCCGCGTCCACGTTGACGGGGCCGAAGTCATTGACCAGTACCGCCGTGCGGCGCGGGCTGGCGGCCAGGATGCGGTTGAGCAGCGTGCTCTTGCCCGCGCCCAGGAAGCCGCCGACCACGGTCAGCGCAATGCGCTCGGGCGCTTCCATGTCAGGTGCCCGGTGCGGCCAGCGGCCGGCCGCCGACGACCGTTTCCACCACGCCGGCGTCCTTCAACGCGTCGGCCGCCAGGGCGCGGGGGTCTTCGCGCAGCACGCAGAAATCGGCCCGCTTGCCCACTTCGATCGAACCGATCTCGTGGTCCAGGTGCAAGGTGTAGGCCGCGCCCAGGGTGATGGCGTGCAGCGCGGCATCGACGCCGATGCGTTCGGATTCGCCCAGTGTGCGTCCGCCCGCGGTGCGGCGGTTCACCGCACACCAGGCCGTGAACAAGGGCCCCAGCGGCGTGATGGGCGCATCGGAATGGATGGCGAACGGCACGCCCAGGCGCGCCGCCGTCGCGCAGGCGTCCATGCGGTTGGCGCGATCGGGCCCCATGGTCTGCGCGTAATGGGCGTCGCCCCAGTAGTAGATGTGGTTGGCGAACAGGTTGGCGCACATGCCCAGGCTGGCCATGCGGCGGAACTGCGCGGCGTCGGCCATCTGGCAATGCTGCAGCGTGTGGCGATGGTCGCGCCGCGGGTGGCGCCGCAATGCGCGCTCGACCGCCTGGATGGCCACTTCGGTGGCCTCGTCGCCGTTGGTGTGGATGTGCAGCTGCACCCCGGCCGCGTGATAGGCCATCACCGTCTCGTCCAGCGTGTCGGGCGGCGTCACCCAGATGCCGTTGGGCGCGCCGTTGTAGTAGCCGGGCCAGCGCAGGCGCGCGGTAAAGCCCTGGATGGACCCGTCGACCACCAGCTTGACCATGCCCAGCCGCAACCTGTCGTGGTTGAGCTGCTTGAGCTCGTCCAGCCGCCGCAGGCAGGCGGCCGGATCGCCCGCGAAGGTCATGCCCGACGCCGCGGGCACGATGCGCACCGGGAAATCCGGTTCGGCGGTGACGCGCGCCAGCGTGGCGATGCCCTCTTCGTTCAGTTCGTTGACCAGGTCGGTGGCCGTGGTCACGCCGGCCAGCTGCGCCACTTGCCCGAACAGGCGCAGGCCGTGCTCGGTCAGGCCGATGGTGCGAAACGGGTTGCCCACCAGCCGCAGCACCGGGAACATGGCGGCGAACTCGCACAGCTCGCCGGTGGGCTCGCCGTTGTCGAAGCGGGTGATGCCCTCGATGTCGGTATCCCGGTCGATGCCGGCCTGCCCCAGCATCGTGCTGTTGGCGTTCAGCAAGTGCATGCTGGCGTGCATGACCACCACCGGCCGCGTGGCCGACACTGTGTCCAGCTCGCGCACGCTCATGCGGCCCGAATCGAAGTAGATGGGGTCGAAGCCCCAGCCGATCAGGGGCTGGCCGGCCGGCAACGCCGCTTCCGCGTCCCGCAGGCGCGCGCAGACCGCCTCGAAGCTGGTCAGCCCTGCCCATAGCCGGCCGTCGGGGCCGCGGCGGTCGTAGTAGCCCACGTACACGAAGGTCCACATGCCGCCTTCGGGCAGGTGGCAATGGCCTTCGACCAGGCCGGGCATCAGGACGCGATCGGCATAGCGCTCGTCCAGCGTTGCCGGCCCCCAGCCGCGCAGATCGGGCAGGTCCCCTACCCCCAGGATGTGGCCATCGCGCACCGCCACGTGCGTGGCGGCGGGCTGGGCCGGATTCATGGTCAAGATACTGCGGGCCCGGAAAATCGTGGTGGCGGGCGAGGTCATGCGGCGCTCCTTTGCGGCGAAGTGGCGGATGCCGGCGCCAGGCTGGCGGCCAGCGGCGGCCGGGCCGCGCCATCGCGCAGCTCGATGAAATGACAGGCCGCGAAATGCCCGGGCACGGTCTCGCGCAACGCCGGGGCCTGCTCGTGGCAGCGCGCCTGCGCGGCCGGACAGCGCCCCGCGAAGCCGCAGCCGGGCGGCGGGTCGATCGGGCTAGGCGGGTCGCCCGCCAGCCGGATGCGCTGCCGCGCGCGCTCGCGCCCGCCCTGCACCGTCGGCACCGCCGACATCAGGGCCACGCTGTACGGATGCAGCGGCTGGCTGAAGAAAGCGTGGCGCGGGGCCCGCTCGACGATGCGCCCCAGGTACATGACGGCGATGTCGTCGCAGATATGCTGCACCACGGCCATGTCGTGGGAAATGAACAGGAACGACTGCCCCTGCTCGCGCTGGATGCGCCGCAGCAGGTTCAGGATCTGCGCCCGGATCGCGATGTCCAGCGCCGACACCGGCTCGTCGCAGACGATCAGGTCCGGGCCGCTGGCCAGCGCCCGCGCGATATTCAGGCGCTGGCGCTGGCCGCCGGAGAACTGGTGCGGGAACAACAGCCGTTGCTCGGGCCGCAGGCCCACCTGGGCAAACAGCTCGGCCACGCGGGCATCGCGCCCGGCGGACGGGCCGATGTCCATCAGGTCCAGCGGCGCGCGCACGATTTCGCCGGCGCGCTGGCGCGGGTTCAGCGAGGAATACGGGTCCTGGAAGATCAGTTGCAGCCGCCGCCGCAATGACCGCAAGGCGGCGCCGCTCATGGCGCCCATGTCCTCGCCGTCGAAGCGGATCGAGCCGCCCGTGGGCGGGGTCAGGCGCATCACCGACAGGGCCGTGGTGGTCTTGCCCGACCCGGATTCGCCCACGATGGCCAGCGTGCGGCCGCGCTGCAGGTCGAACGACACGCCGTCCACGGCGCGCACCACCGCCTGCGGGCCGCCCCAATGCCGGCGCCCCACCGGGAAATGCACTTGCAGGTCGCGCACCGACAGCAGCGGCGCTGCGGATGCCTGGTTCATGCCGTGCCTCCTTCGTGCAGCCAGCAGGCGACGCGGTGCGCGGGCCCCGCCGGGAACATCGGCGGAAACGCCTGTTCGCAGCGCGGCATCGCGTGGGCGCAACGGTCGTGGAACGGACAGCCCTGCCCGCGCTGCCATACCGGCGGCACCACGCCCGGGATCTCGGGCAGGTCGGGCCGCGCGTCGTCGGGCGTCGGATCCAGGCCCGGCAGGCAGGCGATCAGGCCGCGCGTATACGGGTGCGCCGGACGCGCCAGGATGTCGTCCACCGGCCCCTCTTCCGCCACCCGTCCGCCGTACATCACCACGACCCGGTCGGCCATCTCGGCCACCGCGCCCATATCGTGGGTGATCAGCAGCACGGCGGTGCCGCGGCGGGTCTGCTGTTCGCGCAGCAGGTCGAATATCTGCGCCTGCACCGTGACGTCCAGGGCCGTGGTGGGTTCGTCGGCGATCAGCACGGCGGGGTCGCAGGCCAGCGCGATGGCGATCATCACGCGCTGCCGCATGCCGCCCGACAGCTGGTGCGGGTATTCGTCGACGCGCCGCTCGGGCGCGGGGATGCCCACCGAGCGCAGCATGTCGATCGCGCCGGCGCGGGCCTGCGCCTTGTCCAGCCCCTGGTGCAGGCGCAGCGACTCGCCGATCTGGTCGCCCACGGTGTAGACCGGGTTCAACGCCGTCATGGGTTCCTGGAAGATCATCGACACCTGGTTGCCGCGGATGCGGCGCAGCTCGGATTCGGCGCAACCGGCCAGGTCGGTGCCGCGCAGGCGGATCTGCCCGCCCGCGATGCTGCCGCTTTCCGGCACCAGGCGCATGATGGCCAGCGCGGTCATGCTCTTGCCGCACCCCGACTCGCCCACCAGGCAAAGCGTCTCGCCGGCGGCCAGCGTGAAACTGACATCGTTGAGCACCGAGGCGCTGCCACGGCGCGACTGGAACGCCACGTTCAGCCGGTCGACTTCCAGGACGGGCTGGGTGGCGCTCATTCGCGGCCTCGCAGGGTCGGGTTGAAGGCGTCGTTCAGGCCGTCGCCGATCAGGCTGACCGCCAGCACGGTCAGGAAGATGGCCACCCCCGGCAAGGTGACGGCCCACCACGCGGTCAGGATGTACGGACGGTTGCTGCCGATCATCAGGCCCCAGCTCATGATGTTGGGGTCGCCCAGGCCCAGGAACGACAGGCCCGCCTCGAACAGGATCGCCATGCCTACCGCCAGCGTGGCCGACACGATCAGCGGCGCCATGGCGTTGGGCAGGATGATGCGCCAGATGATGCGGCCGTTGCCCGCGCCGATGACACGCTCGGCCAGCACGTATTCGCGCCGCTTCAGGCGCAGGAACTCGGCGCGCGCCAGGCGAGCGGTACCGGTCCAGCTGACCACCCCGATGGCGATCGCGATGGTCGACAGCGTCGGGCCGAACAGCGTCACCAGCACCATGGCGAACAGCAGCGTGGGCAGCACCTGGAAGAATTCGGTGATGCGCATGAGCAGGTCGTCGACCCAGCCGCCGTAGTACCCGGCCAGCGCGCCGACCACCACGCCGATCACCACCGACAGCACGGCCGCCACCACCCCCACCAGCAGCGTGGCGCGCCCGCCGTGGACCAGCCCCATCAGTACATCGCGGCCCAGGTAATCGCTGCCCAGCAGCGAGTACTCGGATCCCGGCGGCTCCATCGGCGCGGCCGCGATCTCGAACGGATCGCCCGGCAACAGGATGGGGCCGAGCAGCGTCACGGCCAGGATAGCCAGCAGCAGTACCAGTCCGAACACCGCCGTGCGATTGCGCAGGAATACCCGCAGCGCCTCGCGGGCCTGGCCGGGCGGCCGGATCGGCGCGGCGGCCGGGGAAAGCGTGGATGCCTGGTTCATGCGGTCTTGATCCTCGGGTCGATCAGGCGGTAGGCCAGGTCGGTCAGTTGGTTCATGATCACCACCAGCAGCGAGGCGAACAACAGGATGCCCAGCAGGGTGGGATAGTCGCGCCGCAGCACCGAGTCGAACGCCAGCCGTCCCAGCCCGGGCCAGTTGAAGACGGTCTCGACCAGGATGGCGCCGGCCAGCACGTTGCCGAACTGCAGGCCCAGCATGGTGATGACCGGCAGCACGCCGTTGCGCAGCGCATGCTTGTACAGCACGCGCCGTTCCGACAGCCCCTTGGCCCTCGCCGTGCGGATGTAGTCGGCCGACAGCGCATCCATCACGCTGGCGCGCGCCAGGCGGCTGTACTGGGCCAGGTAGACGAAGGCCAGCGTGAACGCCGGCAGCGCCAGGTGATGCAGCACATCCAGCATGCCCGCCCAGCCGGACTCGTCGGCGCCCGCCGAGCGCATGTCGGACACCGGGAAGACGGGCAGCACCGAGGCGAACAGGATGATCAGCACGATGCCCATCCAGAACACCGGCGCCGAATACCCCACGATGGACAGCAGCGTCACTCCCTGCGACAGCGGCCCGTTGGGCCGGCGCGCGGCCAGCGTGCCCAGGAACGTGCCCACCAGGAATGCCGCCAGCACCGACGTCACCACCAGCAGCAGCGTGGCCGGCACGCGCTGCCAGATCAGGTCGGCCACGGGCAGGTTGAAGAAGTACGAGTACCCCAGGTCGCCGTGCAGCACCTGGTTCAGGTAGATGCCCAGCTGCACCAGGAACGGCTTGTCCAGCCCGTACTGCACCCGCAGCTGGGCCCGCAGCGCTTCGCTCAGGCCGCCCATCGACCCGGCGATCGTCTCTACCGGATCGCCCGGCGAGATGTGGATCAGCAGGAAGTTGAGCGACACCACGGCTAGCAGCAACAGCACCGCATAGACCAGCCGGCGCAACAGGAAGAGCAGCATGGCCATCGCCCTACTTCGCCGCGATCCAGGTCTCGTCCAGCGGCGACAGCAGGCCCCAGATGCCGTCGGGCAAGCCATGCACGCGCTGCGCGGACAAGGTGTGATACGGGATCACCGTCAGGAACATGATCGGCAGGTCGGTCATGACGATCTTCTGGAATTCCCCGTACAGCGCCTTGCGCTTCTCGATGTCGGTCTCGCGGCCGGCCTGTTCCAGCAGCTCGTCGACGCGCGGGTTGCGGTACGACTGAGTGTTGGTCCAGATGATGTCGCGGATGTTGCTGGACAGGTAGGTACGGTGCACGCCGATCACCGGGTCGCCCCAGTTGAAGACGATATCGGTCGTCATGTCGAAATCGTGGCTGGCGATGCGCTTGGCCCAGGTCGGGAAATCCGGCGAGGCGCGCACCTGTATGGCGATGCCGACCTTCTTCAGCTGGCTGCGCAAGTATTCGGCGACGTTCTTGCCCTGCACGTCGCTGCCCGGCATGTAGTCGATGGTCAGCGACAGGCGTTCGCCGTTGGCGCCAGCCTTGAAGCCTGCCTCGTCCAGCAACTGGCCGGCCTTCTTCAAGTTCAGCGCGTAGTCGGGCAAGCCGGCCGCGGCGAACGGGCTGGTGCCGATGATGGGCCCGCCCGCGGGCTTGGCGAAACCGGCATTCAGCGCGCGCACGATGAACTTCTTGTCGGTGGCGTAGGCGATGGCCTGGCGCACGCGGACGTCGTCCAGCGGCTTGCGCGCGGTATTGAAGGCCAGCCAGCTCAGCGCGCCGATGCCCTCGTAACCGCGGTCGGTCATGGCGATGCCCTTGTCTTCCTTGGCGCGGCGCAGGATGGTGGGGTCGGTCATGTACGGCAACACCTGGATGTCGCCGCGTTCCAGCCCGATCAGCAGGTTGGTGGCGTCCGGGTTGATCTTGATGACGATGCGGTCCAGGTAAGGCCGCTCGGGCAGGAAGAACTTGTCGAAGCGTTCAAGAACGGCTTCCTGGCCGGGCTTGAATTCCTTCAGCGTGAAAGGGCCCGAGCCCACCACGCCGCTCGAATTGCGCGGATGCGTCTTCAGGTCCTGGCCATCGCCGTAGACATGCTTGGGCAAGATGGGCATCAGCGCCGGCGACATGGCCAGCAGGATCGCCGGGTGCGGCTGGCTCATGTGCACCACCGCCGTCAGCGGGTCGGGCGTGTCGACCTTCTCGACCGGGGCCAGCATGGTCTGGAACGGGTGATTCTTCTTGATCGCCATGATCGAGAACGCCACGTCCGCCGACGTTACCGGCTGGCCGTCGTGGAATACCGCGTTCTTGCGCAGCTTCAGGGTCAGCGTCTTGCCGTCGGCCGACAGATCCCACGATTCGGCCAGGTACGGATGCGGCTTCCAGTCGGCGTCGAAGCGCAACGGGCTGGCAAACAGCTGGGTGCTGGGCATGGCCGTGGCGATGCCCGACTGCACGGCGCCGTTCAGGTGGCGCGGCACCTGCGTGGACCCGATCACCAGCGTGCCGCCGCGCACCGGCGCGTCGGCCGCCGCGGCCCAGGCACTGCAGACCAGTGCGGCAGATGCTGCCGCCGCGACCATTGCTTGTCGTATGCGCATGGTCTTTTTCCCCTTCAAAGTGGTTATTCCGGCGCGCCCCGTGGAGCGTACCGTTAGGGTATCGGCCCCTGGCTGCCAGGCTTAGTACCAGCGGGCCGGACTCGTTAGGACCAGTTCTACCGGCCCGCGTCCGCCAGGATCATGTCCGCGGCCTTCTCGGCGATCATCACCACCGGGATATTGGTGTTGCCCGAGACCAGCGTCGGCATGACCGAGCAGTCCACCACCCGCAGGCCGCCCACGCCGTGCACGCGCAGCCTGGCATCGACCACCGCCAGCGCGTCGTTGCGCGGCCCCATGCGGGCCGTGCCGCTGGGATGGAAAATGGTGGCCCCCTGCTCGCGGCAGAAATGCAGGATGTCGTCGTCGCTCTGCGCCTGGCCGCCGGGGCGGTGCTCGCGCGTCAGCAGGCTGGCCAGCGGCTGCGCGGCGGCCACGCGGCGGGCGTAGCGCACGCCGGCCACCGCCACGCGCCGGTCGCGCTCGTCGGACAGGTAGTTCGGCTGCATCGACGGCGGCTGGCGCGGGTCGGTGCCGGTAATGCGCACCGACCCGCGCGAATGCGGGCGCAGCTGGCATACCGAGATGGTGCAGCCGGGAAAATCGTGCACCGCCCCGCCCGCCATGTCGGCCGACAGCGTCGCCACATGGAATTGCACGTCGGGGCGTGCCGCATCGCCCACTGCGCGGCCGAACAGCGCGCCCTGGTTGATGCCCACCGCCAGCGGCCCCGAACGCGTCAGCAGCCATTGCAGGCCGATGCGCGTGCGCCCGGCCAGCGTGCGCAACTGGTCGTTGGTGGTAATGGGCCGGGCCACTTCCCACATCAGGCGGAATTGCAGGTGGTCCTGCAGGTTGGCGCCCACGCCGGGCGCATCTACCTGCACCGCGATGCCATGCTCGCGCAGCAAGGGTGCCGGCCCGATACCGGACAGCTGCAGCAGCTGGGGCGACTGGATCGCGCCGGCGCACAGCAGCACCTCGCGGCGCGCCTGCAGCCATTGCCGGCCCCCGCCGGCCAGTACCTCCACGCCGGTGGCCCGGCCCGCCTGGATGCCGATGCGGGCCACGTGGGCGCCCGTGCGCACGTGCAGGTTCGGCCGCCTGCGGGCCGGCTTCAGGTAAGCCCGCGCCGTGGAACAGCGCAGGCCGTGGTGCGTGGTCAGCTGGTAGTAACCGACGCCCTCGTTGTCGCCGGTATTGAAGTCGTCGCGACGCGGCAGCCCCAGCGTGCCCGCCGCCGCGATGAAAGCCTCGATCAGCTCGTGGCGCGCCTTGATGGATGTCGCGTGCATGGGCCCCTGGGTGCCGTGCGTGGGGCCCGGGCCCAGGTCGTTGTTCTCGAGCTTGCGGAAGTACGGCAGGCAATCGTCCCATCCCCAGCCGGGGTTGCCCTGCGCCGCCCATTCGTCGTAGTCCTGGCGCTGCCCGCGGACGTAGATCAGGCCGTTGATGCTGCTGCTGCCGCCCAGCGTGCGCCCGCGCGGCCAGTAGATACGCCGACCGAGCATGCCGGGATCGGGGTCGGTGTAGAAGCCCCAGTTCAGCACCGGATGGAACATCGTCTTGCCGTAACCGATGGGCAGGTGGATCCAGGGGTTGCGGTCGGGCGGGCCGGCCTCGAGCAGGCAGACGCTGTGCCGCCCGTCGGCCGACAGCCGTTCGGCCAGCACGCAACCGGCCGAGCCCGCGCCCACGACGATGTAGTCGTACGACGCCATGTCAGGCCGGTTGCGCGGCGGCCAGCCAGCGCCCGTACAGCGCGGCCACGGCGCAGCTGTTGATGCGCGCGTCGGCGGAATCGGCGCGGCTGGTCAACAGCACCGGCACCCGGGTGCCCAGCACCAGGCCGGCCATGGACGCGCCGGCCAGCCAGGTCAATTCCTTGTAGATCATGTTGCCGGCCTCGATGTCGGGCACCAGCAGGATGTCGGCGTCGCCCGCCACCGCCGAGACGATGCCCTTGAGCTGCGCCGCCTGCGCCGAAATGGCGTTGTCGAAAGCCAGCGGCCCGTCCACCTGGCCGCCCTCGATCTGGCCGCGGTCAGCCATCTTCGACAGGGCGGCGGCATCCAGCGTGGCGGGCATGGCCGGGTTGACCGATTCCGTGGCGCACAGCACGGCCACCTTGGGCCTGGCCACGCCCAGCGCGCGCGCCAGGTCGATGGCGTTCTGCGCGATGTCGGCCTTGTCGGCCAGGCTGGGCGCGATGTTGACCGCCGCGTCCGTCACCAAGAACAGTTTGGGATAGGCCGGCACCGCCATGACGAACGCATGGCTGACGCGCCGCGCCGTGCGCAGCCCCGCGTCGCGGGCCACCACCGCCGCCATGAAATGGTCGGTGTGCAGGCTGCCCTTCATCAGCATGTCGACATGCCCGTCGCGCGCCAGTGCGGCGGCGACGGTCGCCGCCGCGCGCTCGTCGTCGTCGGCGTCGTGGATGGCCACCTCGCCGTGCGCCACGCCTTCGGCCGCCAGCAATTCGCGCAGGCGCGCGCCCGGCCCCACCAGCACCGGCTCCATGTAGCCCTGCGCCCGCGCCTGCAGCACATCGCGCAGGCATTGCGCCGACATCGGATAGGCCACGGCCGTGCGCGGCCGGCCCTGCACCAGCGCCGCGCGGCGCAGCGGTTCGAACAATGCTTCGCAGCTCATTGCCGCCCTACTCCCTCAATACTTCCGGCAACCACAGCGCCAGCTGCGGAAACCACAACACCAGCAGCAGGCCCACGACCTGCAGCCCCATGAACTGCATCATCCCCAGGTAGATGTCCTTCAGGTTCCATTGCGGCGCCGCGCCCTTCAGGAAATACGCCGACAACGCCACGGGCGGCGACATCCAGGCCGTCTGCAGGCACACCGCCACCAGCGTGCAGAACCAGATGGGGTCGATGTTCATCTGCCGCACCACGGGCAGGAAGATCGGCACCACGATCAGCACGATGGGCACCCATTCGAGCGGCCAGCCCAGCAGGAAGATCAGCGCCAGCATCACCAGCAGGGTCAGGGTCGGCGACAGCTGCAGGCCGGTCAGCAGGTTGGCCAGGTACTCGGCGCTGCCCAGGCGCGAGAACACCGCGCCGAAGTAGTTCGAGGCCGCCACCAGCAACAGGATCATGCAGGAGATCTTCAGCGTGTCGAACATGGCGCGCTTGAACGACGGCCAGTTCATCTTGCGGTACACCAGCGTCAGCAGCAGCGTGACGAAGGCGCCGCAGGCGCCCGCGTCGGTGGGCGTGGCGATGCCGGCCAGGATCACCCCCAGCGTGGACAGGATCACCACCACCACCGGCGCCGAGCCCAGTGCCAGCTCTTTCAGCGCGTAGCCCAGGGGCCGGCGCAATTCCATCGGCAGCGGGGGCCCCAGCTTCGGATTCAGGTAGCTGCGCAACAGGGTATAGAAGATGAACAGCCCCGACAGCAACAGGCCCGGCAAGACCGCGGCGGCGAACAGCTCGGTGGCCGGCACGCCCACTACCGGCCCCATGACGATCAGCATCACCGAGGGCGGGATCAGGATGCCCAGCGTGCCGCCGGCGGTGATGGCGCCCGCGCTCATGCGGGCGTCGTAGCCGCTCTTTATCATGGTGGGCGCGGCCATGACTCCCAGCAGCGTCACCGACGAGCCGACGATGCCGGTGGCGGCCGCGAAGATGGTGGCCGTGATCAGCACCGCCAGGTACAGCGACCCGCGCACGCCCGCCAGCAGCAGCTGCACGCCATGGAACAGGCGCTGCGCCAGCCCGGATTGCTCGAGCAGGAACCCCATGAACAGGAAGAACGGCACGGCGGCCAGCGTGGGATCACGCATGACCGAGAAGAACTGCAGCGTCATCAGGTGCAGCGCCAGTTCGCCCAGGGCCAGCCAGCCCATGCCCAGCGCCACGGCGATCAACGTGAACACGATGGGAAAGCCGATGAAGATGGCCACCACCAGCACCAGCAGGGACGTCACGCCCAGCAGTTCGGGGCTCATGGCCATTCTCCACGCACGACGGCATAGGCGCTCTTCAGCGTTTCCGACACCCCCTGCAGCAGCAGCAATGCGGTGGCCAGCGGGATGGTGCCCTTGAACGGCCACACGATGGGCATCCAGGGGCTGGTGACGATGCGCTCATTGCGCTGGAAGGAAACCCAGAAGTAATCCCAGCCCACCATCAGGAACAGCCCCAGGGCCGGGAAGAACAGCGCCAGGTAGCACACCAGGTCCACCGCGCCCTGCACGCGCGGCGACCAGTTGTCGTAGAACAGGTCGGTGCGGATATGCGCCTTCTTCAGCAGCGTATAGGCCGAGCCCAGCATGAAAAACGAGCCGTACAGCATGTAGGTGATGTCGTACGCCCAGATAGTGGGGGCGTTGAAGAAATAGCGGCCGATGACTTCGTAGACCAGCGCTCCTACCATCGGCAGGATCATCCAGGCCACGATCCAGCCCGACCAGCGCGTGATGCCGTCGAGCACCCGCGTCACCCCCACCACGGCGCAAGCTGCCCGCGAATGTGCGTCCATGCAAGGCCTCCTCCTGTGTCATGCCGGGGCGAGCCCCTGGGCCCGCCCCGGCGATGGCTATGGTTATTGTTCTTTCATGGCCGCATGGCCCAGCCCGGCATACAGGTCCAGAATCTTGGTCCAGTACGGCACCACGGTCTTGCCGAACTGCCGCTGCGAATCCAGCACTTCCTTGAAGAACGGATCCTTGGCCGCGTAGCGGTCCAGCACGGTGTTGGTGGCCTTCACGAAAGCCGGATAGAAGTCGGCCGGCGTATCGTGCACCTGGACGTTCTGTGCCTTCAGCTTCTCGAGCGCGCGGGCATTGCGCGCCACGTTGAAAGTGTAGGTCTCGCCGATGCTGGCCATAGAGGCCACGCGCACGATCTCTTTCAAGTCGTCGGGCAATTTGTTCCAGAACTTGCGGTTGATCACCACCTCGCCCACGTCGGTGGACTGATGCAGGCCCTGCAGGTAGTAGTTCTTCCAGATCGTCTGCAAGCCCAGGTTGACGTCGTCGGCCGGGCCGATCCATTCGGCCGCGTCGATCACCCCGCGCTGCGCCGCCGGCACGATTTCGCCGCCCGGCAAAGCCACCGCCGAGACGCCCATCTCCTTGAAAATCTCGCCGGTGATGCCCGGAGGCGAGCGGTACTTCAGGCGCTGGAAGTCGGCCACGCTGGAAATCGGCGCCTTGAACCAACCCAATGGATCGGGCCCCATGGGCTGCAGCATGAACACTTCCACGTCGGCCTTCAGCACGTCGTGGTAGAAGCGGTCCAGCAGCTTGTTGCCGCCGCCTTCGTACAGCCAGGCCACGTGCGAGATCTGATCCAGCCCCGTGCCCGCGCCGGCCATGGGATTGCTGAACAGCCCCGCGGCCGGATGCTTGCCCGACCAGTAGTGCGTCCAGGCGTAGCCGCCCTCGACAATGCCCTTGTCCACCGCGTCCAGGATCTCGAACGCCGCGACCACCGCGCCGTCGGGCAGGATCTCGACCTTCAGGCGGTTGCTCGACATCTTCTCGATGCGCTGCCCCCAGCGCTGCATCAGTTCGAAATACATGCTGCTGTTGGGCACCGCGGTCTGCACCCGTAGCGTCTGCGGCGCCGCCGCTGCGTTGCCGCCGCCGGCCAGGGCCAGCGCGGCCAACGCGCTGCCCAGCCAATGTCTCCAGTGAATCATGTCTGCGCCTCCTCCACGTCGAACGTGGTGTGGATTTATGGTTGTTGCATCGACACGCCCCGCCGGCCCCTGCTTGCCCGACCGGGCCTTTGCAAGATGCGGGATCAGCCTAACCTCGCGGCGCGCCGGCAACAATCGCCGGCGCCGCCAGGATGCATCGGAAAACGCAGAAAATGGAACGGGGCTGGGTACCGACGTTCCACAATTCGCCGAATCAGTCGCGCACCGGCTCGATCGACAGGGGCACTTCGTCGGGGCGGAACGATTCGTTCACGTAAGGCTTGTATTTATCCAGCAGGCGCATCGGCTGCTTGAGCGCGTCGCGGCGGAACGGATCGCCCAGTTCCTGGCTGACCATCATTTCCAGCACGGTGGTCTTGCCTTCGGTCTGGGCCTGGCAGGCGGCGCGCAAGGCGTCGCCGATCTGGTCGGCATGTTCCACCCGGACGCCCTCGGCGCCCATGGCCCGCGCCAGTTCGGCGAAGTTCGGGTTCTTCAGGTTGCTGCCCACGAAGCGCCGGCCGTAGAAATCGACCTGGTTCTTCTTCTCGGCGCCCCACTGGCCGTTGTGGAACACCACGGCCGTGACCGGGATGTCTTCCCGCACGCAGGTCAGCAGTTCCTGGAAGCTCATGCACCAGGCGCCGTCGCCCACATACGCCACCGCCGGGCGGTCCGGGCGGCCCAGCTTGGCGCCGATCAGCGCGGGCAAGGCATAGCCGCAATTGCCGAAGCTCATGGCGGCGAGCATCGAATTCGGTTCCTTGAAGCGCAGGTAGCTGTTGGACACCGAGCAGATGTTGCCGATGTCGGTGGACACCATGACGTGGTCCGGCATGGCGCGTTCGAGCTCGCGCAGCATGCGGCGGGGATGCATGCGGCCGCCGCCGCGGGCGATGATGTCCAGGCTCCAGTCGTCGCGCTCGTGCGACCAGCTGTCCAGTTCTTGTTCCCATTGCTTCTTTTCGGCGGCGATGCGCGCGGCGCGCTCGCTCTTGGTGGCCAGGCAGGCCGACTTCAGCGCCGCCAGGCGTGCTGCCAGCGCCGCGGCGGCCGGCTTGGCGTCGCCGCAGATGCCCACCGACACGGGCCGCACCAGCCCCAGCATGCGATGGTCGGCATCCACCTGGATGATGCGGGCCTGCTGGGGCCAGTAATCCAGGCCATGCTGCGGCAAGGTGCCGAACGGCCCCAGCCGCGTGCCCAGCGCCAGCACCACGTCGGCCTGCGCCAGCAGCTTCATGCCGGCCTTCGAGCCCTGGTACCCCAGCGGCCCGCACCACAGCGGATGATCGGCCGGGAAGGAATCGTTGTGCAGGTAGCTGTTGACCACCGGCGCGCCCAGCAATTCCGCCAGCGCGATACATTCGGCCTGGCCGGCCGAGAACAGCACGCCGCCGCCGGCCACGATGACCGGGAAACGCGCCTCGGCCAGCAGCCGGGCGGCCGCGTCCAGGTCTTCGTCGGCGCCCGGGCCGCGGCGCACGCGGCGCGGTTCCGGAATCGCCACGTCGATCTCGCCGTAGAAATAGTCGCGCGGGATGTTCAGCTGCGTGGGGCCGCGTTCGGCCATGGCGTTGTCGAACGCCTTGCCGGTGAATTCCGCGATGCGGTCGGAACGGTTGACGTGGGCCTGGTACTTGGTAATGCGCGAGAAGATCGGCAACTGCTCGGTTTCCTGGAAGCCGCCCAGGCCCATGCCCGAGGTGCCGGTCTCGGGCGTGATGGCCACCACCGGGCTGTGCGCCCAGTACGCCGCCGCCACGCCGGTGACGAAGTTGGTGATGCCGGGGCCGTTCTGGGCGATGCAGACCCCGTGGCGGCCGGTCACGCGCGAATAGCCATCGGCCATGTGGGCCGCGCCCTGCTCGTGCACCGTGGGAATGAAACGGATGCCGGCGGCCGGGAACAGGTCCAGCGCGTCCATGAAGGCCGAACCGACAATGCCGAACACGTCTTTCACGCCTTGGGCGACCAGGGTCTCCACAAAGGCTTCACTGGGCGTCATGTGTACTTTTTTCATGTAACTCTCCTGTCAAGGGCCGTCGCCGCGCGCCTGCCGCGCAGCCGGGGATGGACCGATTCTGCAGAACCCGGCCGATGCTTGCCATAGCGCGGCGTTTCATTTTTTGCGTGTTTTGTGCGACGATGCGCCCAATCGCCTGAAAACTTCAATTTTTGAAAGATGAGCGAAGAACCCGGATCCGCCGCACTGCGCGCCATGGCCCTGCTGGAACACGTGGCCCAATCCGAGCACCCCGTCAGCCTGGCCGCGCTGACGCAGGCTTCGGGCTTGCCCAAGCCCACCGTGCTGCGCATCCTGTCGCGGCTGGTCGACGCCGGCATGCTGCTGCGCGAACCCGCCGGCAAGTGCTATGTCACCGGCCCGCGCCTGGCCACGCTGGCGCGCGACACCCTGCTGAATTCCCCGCTGCGCGCCGCGCGCCGGCGCATCCTGGACAGCCTGGTCGACCAGATCGGCGAAACCTGCAACTGCACCATGCTCGACGGCGACGAGGTCATGTACCTGGACCGCGTCGAGACCGCCTGGCCATTGCGCCTGAACCTGCAGCCCGGCTCGCGGGTGCCGTTGCACTGCACCGCCAGCGGCAAGCTGTTCCTGGCCTATATGCGCAAGGAAGCCCGCACCCGGCTGCTGGCGGCGGCGCCCCTGCCCCGCTATACGCCCAACACGCTGTGCGATGCGGCCGCGCTGGAACGCGAATTGCGCACGGTGCGCAAAGAAGGCGCCAGTTTCGACCGCGAAGAATTCCTGGTGGGCATCGTCTGCATGGCGGTCCCCATCCTGCAGGGCCGTCGCGCCATTGCGGCCGTGGCCTTGCACGCGCCGGTGGCGCGCCTGGGCGTCGAGCAGACGCGCCAATGGCTGCCCCTGATGCAGCAGGCCGCGGCGGCGCTGTCGCGCACCTACGCGCAGTCGGACTGAACCGGCGGGCGCGCGGCTTGCTGGCGCGAAGATTTCGGCCCGCTTCCTGTTGCCATGAATCCGTCTACTGCCTCAGGCTCTATCCGCATCGGCATTTCCGGCTGGCGCTACCCGCCCTGGCGCGGCAGCTTCTATCCGCCGGGGCTGCCGCAATCGCAAGAACTGGCCTATGCGTCGCACCAGGTTCCCACCATCGAGATCAACGGCACGTTTTATTCGCTGCAACGGCCGGAATGGTTCGCGCGCTGGCGCGACGCGACGCCGCGCGGATTCATGTTCAGCATCAAGGGCACGCGCTACATCACGCACCGGCTGCGGTTGCGCGGCATCGACACCGCGCTGGCCAATTTCCTGGCCTCGGGCCTGTTCGAGCTGGGCGAGAAACTGGGGCCGATCCTGTGGCAGTTCCCGCCGTCGATGCGCTTCGATGCCGGGCGGTTCGAACACTTCCTGGGCCTGCTGCCCCACGACACCGATGCGGCGGCCCGGCTGGCCGGGCAGCACGACGCACACATGAACGGCCGCGTCGCGCTCGACGGCGGCCCGCGCCGGCCGCTGCGCCACGCCGTCGAGATCCGGCACGAGAGCTTCGCCTGCCCCAGTTTCGTCGACATGCTGCGTGCGCACGGCGTGGCGCTGGTGACAGCCGACACCGCCGGCAGGTGGCCGTTGCTGGAAGACGCCACGGCCGATTTCGCCTACCTGCGGCTGCATGGCGACAAAGCACTGTATGCCAGCGGCTATACCGAAGCCGCCCTGCAACGCTGGGCCACCCGCATCCGCGCCTGGGCGCGCGGGCGCGAACCGGCCGATGCGCGGCGCGCCGGGCCGCACTCGCGGCAGGCGTATGGGCCGCGCGACATCTATTGCTATTTCGACAACGACATCAAGGTGAAGGCGCCGGGCGATGCGCGCAGCCTGGCCCGGCTGCTGGGCCTGCCGCTGGCGCCGGTGCCACCGCCGGTGGCGGACAGCAGCGACGCCCCGCGCCAGGGCCGGCTGCTGTAGCGCTGCCGGCGGGCCGCGCCCGCGCCGCCTGGATGCGGGTCAGCGTCCCGCCGCCGGCAGCAGGAACCGGAACACGGCGCCCTGTCCGGGCTCGTCGACCAGGTGGACTTCGCTGCGATGCAGCTGCAGGATGCGCTGCACGATCACCAGCCCCAGCCCGCCGCCGTCGCGCCGGTACTGGCTGAGTACCGATGCCCGGATGAACAGCCCATCGCGCAGTTGCGGCGGAATGCCGGGCCCGGTATCGCTGACGCGCACCTCGACCGCCTGCGCGGCGCGCCCCAACCGCACCGAGACCTGGCTGCCGGGCGGGCTGTGGCGGATGGCGTTGTCCAGCAAGTTGGTCAGCACCCGCTCGATCATGCCCAGGTCGGCGCGCACCGGCGGCAGGTCGCGCGGGAAGTCCGTATTCAGGCGCTGGCGCCTGGCCTCGGCGGCCAGCTCGAACTTCTGGATCACGTCCTGCACCAGTTCCGGCAACGCGAAAGTGTCCAGTTCGGGCTGCACCAGCCCCGACTCCAGGCGCGCCAGCTCGAACAGTTCCTGCGCCAGCCGGCCGACCTTGCGGCTTTGCCCCAGCGCGATATCCAGGTAGCGTTGCCGTTCGTCGGCGCCCAACGATTCGCCCTTGTAGCGCAGCGTTTCGAGATAGCCATGCAGCGAGGTCAGCGGCGTACGCAAGTCGTGCGAGATATTGGCCACCAGGTCGCGCCGCTGCTGATCCTGGCGGGCCAGTTCGCGCCATTGCTCGGCGATGCGCTGCCCCATTTGCGCGAAGGCGCGGCGCAGCACGGCGATCTCGTCGCCGCGGCCGTCGGCATCGCCGTCGCGATGCAGCGCCGCCGCCGCCGAGCCGTTGCTGTCGAAACTGCGCACGGCCTGCGTCAACGCGCGCAGCGGCCGCGTGATCAGCGCGAACGCCACCAGCCCGGCCACCAGGCCCAGCAGGGCCACCAGCGCAATCGACCACAACGTGGTGCGCAGCGCCGTGCTGGCCGACACCGTGGACGCCAGCGCATCGTGCGCCTCGCCCTGCAGCACCGCGTAGACATAGCCGCGATCGCGTCCGTCGATGCGGATCGGCGCGGCGCTGAAGACCTTGCGCGCGCCCGCATTGCGTGGGTCGACGCCCAGGATCGGCAGCGGTTCGCCCGCCAGGAAACGGCGCACCGGCTCCAGGTCGACCCGGTCCAGCTTCACATGGCCGGCCGGCGCGGCGTCGGCCTCGATGCGGCCGTCGTTGCCCAGCAGGTAGACCTCGACCGCGGGGTTTACGGCCATCAGCTGGTCGAACAGCATCCGCACCGATTCCCGCTTCCAGCCGCCGGTGTCCATCAACGGCCGCGTGCTGGCGATGTGCGCCGCCAGGCCGCTGGACAGGCGCTGCACCACTTCCTGCTGGTAGCGCTCGTTGGCGGCCATGTGCAGCCAGGCCGATGCGCCGCAGCATGCCAGCAGCAACAGCGCGAATACCGCCGACAGGCGCTGGGTGAGCGTCAGGCGCTTCATGATGGGTCTCCGGCGCCGGCCGCCGCCAGCTTGTAGCCGCGGCCCCAGACGGTAAGAATGCGGCGCGGCTCGGCGGGGTCGGTCTCGATCTTGGTGCGCAGCCGGTTGATGTGGGTATTGACGGTGTGTTCGTAGCCTTCGTGCTGGTAGCCCCATACCTGGTTGAGCAAGTCCATGCGCGAAAACACCTTGCCCGGATGGCGCGCGAAGAAATACAGCAGGTCGAATTCGCGCGGGGTCAGATCCAGCGGCCGCCCGTCGATGCTGGCATCGCGCGCCACCGGGTCGATGGACAGCCCCTGCAGTTCCAACCGGCCCGCATCCAGGCGCGCGTTGCGTTCCAGCGCATCGGCGCGGCGCAGCAGCGCCTTGATGCGCGCCACCAGCTCCAGCATCGAGAACGGCTTGGCCAGGTAGTCGTCGGCGCCGAGTTCCAGGCCCAGGATGCGATGCACTTCACTCGAGCGCGCGCTGGTGATGATGATGGGCGTGTAGCGCGCCATGGCCCGCGCGCGCTTGCAGATTTCCAGCCCGTCGACGCCGGGCAGCATCAGGTCCAGCACCAGCGCGTCCCAGTGGCCGGCCTCGAGGTGGCGCATGCCGGCCTCGCCATCGGCCGCGTGGGTGACCGCATAGCCTTCATCGCGCAGGTGCAGGCGCAGCAGGTCGGCAATATGGACATCGTCTTCGACGATCAGGATGCGTTTGGGCATGGCGGGCAGCAGGAACGGGCGGGTAAGCGCTATTGTCGCCAATTGCGGCGATCCAGTTATCACATTTAATTTAAGTTTGCGTGAGGACTTCGCCATGCGCCGCGGACCAGAATGCCCGCATGGCTACCGCACCGCACCTCTTTTCCCCCGCCGCCGGGCCCGCCCGGCCGATACACCCGGCCTGGGTACGCGCCACGCACTGGACCAATGCCCTGGCCGTGCTGGTGATGATGGCCAGCGGCTGGCGAATTTATAACGCCTCGCCGCTGTTCGATTTTGCCTTTCCCACCGGCATCACCCTGGGCGGCTGGCTGGGTGGCGCGCTGCAATGGCATTTTGCCGGTATGTGGCTGCTGGCGGCCAACGGCCTGCTGTATCTGGCCCTGAACCTGGCCAGCGGCCGGCTCGCGCAGCGCTTCTTTCCCGTGTCGCCCCGCGGCATCGCCGCCGACCTGGGCGCGGCGCTGCGCGGCCGCCTGCTGCACACCGACCTGCGGCGCTACAACGCGGTGCAGCGCGCGGCCTACCTGTTCGTCATGCTGGATATCGGCGTGCTGGTGCTGTCCGGCCTGGTGCTGTGGAAATCGGTGCAATTCGAGACCTTGCGCATGCTGATGGGCGGCTACGAGGGCGCCCGCTATGTGCACTTCGCCGCCATGGCCCTGCTGGCAGGCTTCGTGGCGGTGCACCTGCTGATGGTCGCCCTGGTGCCGCGCACCCTGCGCGCGATGATCCGCGGCCAATGAGGACCCCATCATGAAACCACGTCGCCCCCCCGCCCCGCCCGGCCTGGACGGCCCCGCCATCCTGCAGGATGCGCGCAGGCTGCTGGTGCGGCGCGTCGAACAACCCTCCCGCCGCGCCTTCCTGCAGCGCACGCTGACCCTGGGCGGCCTGGCCATGCTGTCGGGCTGCGACCTGACCGGCGGCGACGGCGTCGAGCAGGCCCTGACAGCCGTCTCGCGCTTCAACGACCGGGTGCAGGGCTGGATCTTCGATCCCGGCCAGCTGGCCCCCACTTACCCCGAATCGATGATGACGCGGCCGTTTCCGTTCAATGCCTACTACGGCATCGAGGACGTGCCCCGCGTCGACGAGGCCGCCTTCCGGCTGGAAGTGTCCGGCCTGGTGGCCGACCGGCGGTCCTGGCGGCTGGACCAACTGCGCGCAATGGCGCAGGTGGACCAGGTCACCCGGCACATCTGCGTGGAGGGCTGGAGCGCCATCGGCAAATGGGGCGGCGTGCGCTTCGCCGATTTCCTGCGGCGCGTGGGCGCCGACCTGCAGGCCAGGTACGTGGGCTTCAAGTGCGCCGACGACTACTACACCAGCATCGACATGCCCACCGCGCTGCATCCCCAGACCATCCTGGCGCTGACCTACGACGGCCGGCCGCTGCCCCCGGAATACGGTTTTCCCATGAAGCTGCGCATGCCGACCAAGCTTGGCTACAAGAACCCCAAGCATATCCAGGCCATCTACGTCACCAACCGCTACCCCGGCGGCTATTGGGAAGACCAGGGATACAACTGGTTCGGCGGCAGCTGACTCCTGTTTTCAACCGCGGCAAGGCCGCAATCACCCGGAGGATCTCACCATGAACACGCGTATTGTCTACGCATTGCCAATTTGCCTGGCGCTGGCCGCGGGCGGCGCCTATGCCGCCGACGGCATGGCCAAGGAAGGCATGGCCAAGGACGGAATGGCCAAGAGCTCGATGTCCAAGGACGGCATGGGCAAGAGCGGCATGTCGCGGCACGACGGCATGTCGGACGGCATGAAGAAGGACGGCATGACGCGCCACGACGGCATGCAGAAAGAAGGCATGGGCAAGGCGGGCATGGCCAAGGACGGCATGTCGAAGAACAATATGTCGAAAGACGGCAAGGCGCAGGACGCGATGGGGAAGTAACGCCCATGCGGCGTGGCCACGGGCCACGCCGCCCCCTGGCAAGGAGCAAACGATGAAATCGACTCGCAGGTTCTTCCTGGCCGCCAGCGGCAGTGCCGCCCTGGCCGGCCTGTTCGGCGCGCTACCGGGCCCGCGCGGCCAGGCGCAGGCCGCGCCCGGCCCCTTCGCGGTCACGCATAGCGACACCGAGTGGCGCGCGCTGCTGACGCCCGCGCAGTACCAGGTGTTGCGCCACGCCGATACCGAACGGCCTTATTCCAGCCCGCTGGACCATGAGCACCGCAACGGCACCTACGCTTGCGCGGGCTGTGCCCAGCCACTGTTCGCGTCCGACGCCAAGTTCGACAGCGGCACCGGCTGGCCCAGTTTCTGGCAGCCCCTGCCGCACGCCATCGGCACCACGCGCGACCGCAGCTTCGGCATGGTGCGCACCGCCGTGCATTGCGGGCGCTGCGGCGGCCACCTGGGACACGTGTTCGACGACGGCCCGCGGCCCACCGGCTTGCGCTATTGCATGAATGGCGTAGCCATGACCTTTGCACCGACCAGCCCGTCGGCCACACCCGGATCGCCATCATGAAGCCATTCTCTTGCGCGCGCCGTGCCGCGCCGGCATCGCCCTCGAGGCGCGCCACTTTGCTGAAACTGGCCGGCGCGGGCTGCCTGGCCGGGGCCGCCTGGCTGGCCGTACAGGCGCCGGCGCACACCGCCGAGGCCATTGGCCCTATCCCGCCGCCCGCCATCGACCTGCCGGCCGGGGAAGCCCGCACCGCCACTGCCGTGCTGGCAGGCGGCTGCTTCTGGGGCGTGCAGGCGGTGTTCCAGCATGTCGAGGGCGTCAGCCAGGCCCTGTCGGGCTACGCGGGCGGCAGCGCCGACACGGCCCACTACGATATCGTCAGCGGCGGTGGCACCGGCCATGCCGAAGCCGTGCAGATCACCTACGACCCCGGGCGCGTGTCATATGGCGAACTGCTGCGGATATTTTTCTCGGTCGTCCACGACCCCACCCAGCGCAATCGCCAGGGGCCGGATACGGGCCCTCAATACCGGTCGGCCATTTTCCCGGCCGACGCGGACCAGCGCCGGGTCGCCGAGGCGTACCTGGCCCAGCTGGACCGGTCCGGCGCGTATCCGCGCCCGCTGGCCACCACCATCGAAGCCCTGCCCGGCTTCTACCCCGCCGAGGCCTATCACCAGGACTACCTGGTACGCCATCCCGACAGCCTGTACATCGTCATCAACGATCAACCCAAGGTGGCAAACCTGGCGCGCGCCTTTGCCGGCCGTTATCGCGACAAGCCCGTCCTGGTGAACCCCTGAACGCGCCTTGATGCAGCGCCGCATGGCAGGGCGGCGGCGCCGCGCGCTCTGCCCGCTTGACGCTGCCTGCCGCGCCGGCCTAACCTCGGATCACGCTCCAGGTTATGGAAGGGATAGTGTCCTCGACATCGGCAATGCATCACTGCGTGGGCGTCTTGCTGGCGGCAGGCGAAGGCCTGCGCTATCGCGCCGCCCGGCGCGCGCTGCGCGATGCCGCCCACAAGCTGCTGGCCCGCCTGCCCGACGGCCGACCCGTGGCGCAGGCCAGCGCCAGCACCCTGCTGGACGTGCTGCCCGACACCATCGCGGTGGTGGCCGACCGGCCGCCCGAACTGCCCGAACTGCTGTCCCGCCTGGGCTGCTCCATCCTGAATGCGCCGCCGGCGCCGCGCGGCATGGGGGTATCGCTGGCCGCCGCGGCCCGCCACTTGCTGGCGCGGCCGGCGCCCGCGGGCCAGTTGCCCGGCTGCGCCGTCGCGCTGGCCGACATGCCCTGGCTGCGCCCCGATACCTTGCGCTTGCTGCTGCAGCATGCGGCCAGCGACCGCATCGTGGTGCCCGTGCGCCACAGCCGGCGCGGCCATCCCGTCATATTCGGCGGCAGATACCTGCCGGAACTGGCCGAGCTCGACGGCGATACCGGGGCACGCGCCTTGCTGTCGCGCCACGGCGCGCTCGAAATCGAATGCGACGACGACGGGGTCCTGCGCGACATCGACGTCCCCCAGGACCTGCACACAGGGAGCCCTCTTCGATGAATCCGCTCGACATGGATGTGTTGCGCCAGGCGCGCGACTGGGTGGCCGCCGGCCATCCGGTGCACCTGGCCACCGTGGCCCAGACCTGGGGCTCCGCGCCGCGCCAGGCCGGCGCGCTGATGGCGCTGCGCGCCGATGGCCGCATCGCCGGGTCGGTTTCCGGCGGCTGCGTCGAAGACGACCTGATCGCCCGCGCGCGCGCCGGCACGTTGCCCGCGCGGCCGGAACGCATTACCTACGGCGTGACCGGCGACGAGGCCGCCCGTTTCGGCCTGCCCTGTGGCGGCACGCTGCGCCTGGTAGTCGAGCCGCTGGACGCGCCGCAATGGCTGGATGCCGTGCTGGCCGACATCGGGCAGCAACGCCTGGTGGCGCGCACGCTCGACCTGCACACGGGCGCCTGTACGCTGGCGCCGGCCGGCCCTTCCGACGGGCCCGATTTCGACGGCCGCATGCTGCGCGCCGTCTACGGCCCGCAATGGCGGCTGTTGATCATCGGCGCTAACCAGACGGCGCGCGCGCTGTGCGGCATCGCCGCCATGCTGGACTTCCGGGTGTTGGTATGCGACCCGCGCGAAGAGCTGCATGCGGGCTGGGATGCCCCGCATTGCACGCTGCTGACCAGCATGCCCGACGACGCCGTGCTCGAGATCGGCGTGGACGGACGCACCGCCATCGTGGCGCTGACGCACGACCCCAAGCTCGACGACCTGGCGCTGCTGGAAGCCCTGAAGTCGCCCGCGTTCTATGTGGGCGCGCTGGGTTCGCGCCCCAACCAGGCCAAGCGACGCAACCGGCTGCGCCAGTTCGACCTGGACGATGCCCAGATCGCCCGCCTGCACGGGCCGGTGGGCCTGCGCATCGCCAGCCGCACGCCGGCCGAGATCGCCGTGGCGGTGGCTGCCGAGCTGGTATGGGTGCGCAACTCGCTGGGCACCGGACAAGCCTCGACCCACCTGGATGTGGGCAGCCTGCCCGATGGCACGCCGCGCATCCAGGCCGGCCCGGCCGCCTGAACCCGCCACACCTACCGCGCGCCGGCCATCGACGCCAACATGAGGTATGCCGCAATGACCCTCGCCAGTCCGTCCCGTCGCTCTTTCCTGAAAACCGCCGTCATCGGCGGAACGACGGTCTACATCGCGCCGCTGGGCAGCAAGGCCTATGCGGCGCTGTTCGAGCAGGAACTGCTGACGCCGGTGCAATGGAATGCGGCCGACGGCCGCGCCAGCTTCCGCATCGACGGCATCGCAAAAGTGACGGGTTCGAAGATCTTCGCGCGCGATATCCGTGCGCGCGACCTGCCCAACTGGCCGCGCGAGCAGTCGCACGCCCTGATCCTGCGCGCCACGCTGGCCGATCGCGCCTATGCCGGGCTGGACCTGTCCGTGCTGGAGCCCGACCTGCGCCCCGATCGCCTGGTCACCGCAGCGGACCTGGCACGCGACGGGCTGGCCTTCCCGGCCTTCTATGGCGACGACATGCTGCTGCCCGAAGGCAAGACGCCGGCCTACCTGGGCCACGCGGTGGCCATCCTGATCTACCGCGATTTCGCCCGCTTCCGCTATGCCAAGGACACGCTCAAGTTCCGCCGCGACGTGCTGCGCTACGGCGACGAAACCGGGCCGCTGCAACGCGACCCCTGGGGCACGTTTCGCTTCGTGCGCGTCGGCGGCGCCACGGGCTACGACGACGACGTCTATTCCAGCCTGAAAGACGCCCCCGTCTTCCCCAGCACCATGCGCAAGCACCTGCCGGTGTGGCCCGACGGCATCGACCATGGCAAGCTGGGCGAACAAGGCATGTACCACGCCGGGCGCATTGCCGCCGAGCTCGATCGGCCGCCGGCCGACTGGCTGGTGCTGCAGCGCGACTACGAAACGCAGTCCGTCGACACCGCGGCGTTGGAACCCGACAACGCCAACTGCTGGTACGACCCGGCCGACCAGGCGCTGCACATGGTGGTGCCCACGCAATCGCCCCGGGAAGTGGCCGAATCCACGGTCGAGATGACCGCGGCGGGACGTTACCCGGTGCGCAAAGTGTTCCTGCACCCCTGCTACACCGTCGGCTATGGCTCGAAAGACCACTGCAACATGCCTTATTACGGGGTGGTGTGCGCGCTATACGGAGACGGCCGGCCGGTGCGCATCGCGAACGACCGCTACGAGCAATTCCAGACCTCGCTCAAGCGCCATGCGTTCTCGATGCGCTATCGCATCGGCGTGGACCGCAAGACCGGGCTGATGCAGGCGTTCCAGGGCAACCTGCAGGCCAATGGCGGCGGGCGCGCCAATTTTTCGCCGTCGGTGGCCATGGTAGGCGCCACCGCGGCGCAATCCATCTATTACTTCCCGCGCAGCGACCTGGCGGCGGTGGCCCTTGCCAGCCGCGCCATCGACGCCGGCTCGGCGCGCGGCTACGGCACCCTGCAAAGCATGGCCGCCACCGAGATGATGGTCGACGAGATCGCCGCCCAGCTGCAGCTCGACCCGATCGAGTTCCGGCTGCGCAACGTGTTGAAATCCGGCATGAAGAACACCCAGGGGGCCGTGCCGGCCGGCGCGGTGCGGGCCGACGAGATCCTGCAGCAGGCCGCCGCCCACCCCATGTGGACCGGCCGCGCCGAGCGCAAGGCGCGCTACGAGGCCGACCATCCCGGCAAGCGCTATGGCGTGGGCTTCGCCTGCGTGCAGAAAGACTTCGGCACCGGCGCCGAATCCTCGTTCGCGCGCGTCGAATTCGACCCCCAGGGCCGCATCGGCCTGTTTCACAGCGGCACCGAGATCGGCACCGGCATGAGCACCTCGCAGGCGCTGGTCTGCGCGCAATGGCTGGGCATGCCTGCCGTGCAGGTGCAGACCTCGGTGGTCGACTGGCCCGAGCTGCCCCTGAACACCAGCGGCGATCCCTACGTGATGACCCAGGAAGAGCAGGACCGCCTGGCACGCGACCCGCGCTGGACGCCCGCCTACGCGTCGCCGTCCAGCGCCACCAATTCGGCCTTCTATTTCGGCCACACCACGCGCGAGGCCGCGCGCGTGGTGTTCCTGCTGGGCTTGTGGCCCGCCGCCCTGGATATCTGGCGCCGCGGCCTGGGCGGCGGCCAGGCCGCGCCCCTGGTGGTGCGCCCCGAAGATGCGCGCTGGGTGGACGGCTCGCTGACCTGCGCGGGCATGCAGGCGCTGCCGCTGGCCCGGCTGGCGCAACGGGCGCACGACCTGGGCCTGGTGACGGGCGCCGTGGTGCACGGATTCAATCGCTGGCAATGGACCGAGGCCGATTTCCCGGTGGACGGCCAGAGCCTGCGCCTGCCGCTCGATGGCCTGGCGCTGCGCCATGGCGCGGGCACTGCGCGCCCGGCCGCGGATGCATCCGCCGGCGCCGGGCCCAATGGCTACCGGATGATCGAGCGCACCCAGGTCCATATTCCGCCCGTGCAGCGCAACAATGCCGCGGTGACGTACTACACCGCGGTCGGCGCCCTGGTGGAGCTGGCGGTGCACGAGGCCACCGGCAAGGTGGAACTGCTGTCGCATCATTCGCTGATGGAGTGCGGCAACATGATTTCGCCCGAGCTGGTGTCCGGCCAGCTGCAGGGCGGGCTGGCCATGGGCATCGGCCACGCGCTGTACGAATACCTGCCGCTGTACGAAGACGGCCCCGGCGACGGCACCTGGAACTTCAACCGCTACCACCTGCCGCTGGCCAGCGAGGTGGCGCTATGGACCCAGACCGCCGAGATCCTGCCGCCGCTGTCCGAGACCGACCCTCCCAAGGGTGTGGCCGAGGTGGTGATGATTCCCATCGTCGGCGCCATCGTCAACGGCCTGGCCCACGCCATCGGGCACCGCTTCACCGCCCTGCCCGTCACCCCCGACCACATCCTGGAGGCCCTGGCATGACCATCCCGACCCATCCCCTGAGCCTGGCCATCAACGGCCAGGCGGTCGGCCCGCTGCAAGTGCCGGCCAACCTGATGATGATCGACTTCCTGCACGAGTATGCCGGGTTGACGGGATCGCGGCTGGGCTGCGGCCAAGGCGTCTGCCATGCTTGCGTCGTCATCCTGGACAAGCCCGACGGCAGCAGCGAGGAAATCCGCACCTGTATCACGGGCGCGCTGTTTTTCCAGGGCAAGCGGGTGCGCACCGTCGAGGCGCACGGCCGGCGCAATGCCCAGGGCGAGACCGTGGCGCTATCGCCCGTCCAGCAGAAATTCCTGGAGCACTACAGCTTCCAGTGCGGCTACTGCACGCCCGGGTTCGTCAACGCCGCCACCGTGCTGGTCGAGCGGCTGCAGCGCCAGCCGATCGAGCGCGCGCAGGTCGAGCAGGTCGTCTCCCAGGCGCTGGAGCACCACATCTGCCGCTGCACCGGATACGTCCGCTACCACCAGGCGGTGAAGGACGTGGTGCTGAACACCCCCGGCCTGACCACCGGAGTCTGACCATGGCCCACTTTCTTCCCCTACGCGCCGCACTGGCGGCAACCGGCCTGGCGACCCTGGCCGCCTGTGGCCAGCAGGACACGCCCCCGCCGCCCAACCCACCCATCGCCGCCGACCAGGACCAACTGGTGCGCGGACGCTACCTGGTGCGGGCTGCCGACTGCGCGGCCTGCCATACCTCTGCCGAGGGCGCGCCGTTTGCCGGCGGCGTGCCGCTGGCCTCGCCGTTCGGCAAGTTCTACGGCACCAACATCACGCCGGACGCGGAACATGGCATCGGCGACTGGAGCGCCGACGACTTCTACGCGGCGCTGCACGACGGCGTGGCCCCCGACCGCCACCTGTATCCGGCCATGCCCTACACGTCGTACCGCCAGCTCAGCCGCGCCGACAGCGACGCCATGTATGCGTACCTGCGCACCGTCAAGCCCGCGGCCGTGACTAACCGCGAGCCGGAACTGGATTTTCCCTACAACCTGCGCTTCGGCGTGCGCTTCTGGAACTGGCTGTTCCTGGAAGACAGCCTGCCCGATGCGTCGCAGGGCAATTCGCAACCCTGGCTGCGCGGCCGCTACCTGGCCGGCGCGCTGGGGCACTGCGCCGAATGCCATACGCCGCGCGCCGGCCTGGGCCAACTCGACGCCGACCGGCCGCTGCAAGGCGGCGCGCTGGGCCGTATCAAGGCGCCCGACATCTCGCCGGCTGGCCTGGCCTCGCGCGGCTGGACCGCGGACGACCTGAACGCCCTGTTCGCCACCGGCATCGCCTCGCAAGGCGCCGTATTCGACGAGATGTTCCCCGTGATGCACCTGAGCACCCAGTACCTGGACAAGCAGGATGTGACGGCCCTGTCGACCTATCTGCTGGGCGATTCGCCCCCGCCGCCCGAGCCCTTGCGGCAAGTGCAGCTGGAACCCCGCCTGCGCGACAGCGGACAGAGCCTGTACGCCGCCCTGTGCGCCGGCTGCCATGGGTTCCAGGGCGAAGGCAAGCCGGGCGTGGCGGTCGCCATGCAGGGCAACGCCGGGCTGCGCGACCAGGATCCGCACAATCTGGTCGCCGTCATGCTGGATGGCATCGCGGCGCAAGATTTTCCCGGCACCGCCGCCATGCAAGCGATGCCCGGCTTTGCCGGTACACTGACCGATGGGCAACTGGCCGACCTGGCCAATTATGTGCGCGCCCGCTGGGGCGGACTGGCTCCGGCCGTGACTGCCGAGTCGGTGCAGGCGTTGCGGCAGTAGGCGCCGGTAGACACTTGATTTTTATCAAATTACGCCCCGCCTGATCCGCTATGCTGAAACGGAGGTTTTCACTTACTTTTCATTCACGGAGCAGCTCATGTTCAAGATTCTCGTCCCCATCGATGGTTCCGAATGCGCGCTACGCGCGCTGCACGCGGCCATCGCCATGGCCGGGCAGCACGGCGATGCCGAACTGCAACTGCTGAACGTGCCCTTGCCCATTCTTTCGGGCCACGCCAGGATGTTCCTGGACAAGAACGAAGTCCGCAAATACTACGACGAAGAAGGCGACAAGGCCCTGGCCGATGCCAGGCAGGCCGCCGAGGAAGCCGGCGTGTCGTTCGTCAGCGCCATCCAGCCGGGCCAGTCGGCCCAGACCATCGTCGACTACGCCCGCAAGCAGCAATGCGCCCACATCGTCATGGGCACGCGCGGCCTCAGCGCCCTGCCCGGCATCCTGCTGGGGTCGGTGGCCAACAAGGTCATCCACCTGGCCGACGTACCCGTCACATTGGTGAAATAAGCCGCCAGGCCCCCGCAAGGGGGCTTGGCGACCTGGGCCCCGCCCGGCTGCCCTACAACAGGCTCTTCCAGAGCCGCTGCAGCAGCTCCGGCGCCTGGGTTTCCGGCACCTGGAAGCTGATACTGGCCGCTTCGTCGACGAACCGGATCTCGATACGGAAATAGCGCTGGTCGCCGCCCGGCGCGCCGTCGCCGCTGGCCACCGGCGCCGCCTGGCGCAAGGCCTGGCAGACGTCGCGCCGGATGTCTTCCGGGCAGGTGCGCAGGTCGATGTCGCGCGGCGCGGCACGGCCCGGCAGGTACGCCAGCCCACCCTGGCGCGACACCCGCACCAGGGTGGCATCCGACAGCGGCGGCAGTTCGATCATGGCAGCACGCCCACCTGCCGCCAGGCCTCGCGCACGGCGCGCTGCGTGGCCGCGTCGGCGCCGGCCGCCTCGATCGTCAGCGCCGCGAACCCGGCGAAATCGGCATTCGCGCCCAGCCGCCGGTCGCGCAGTGTGTCGTACCAGACCCGCCCGGCACGTTCCCAGGCGGGCCCGCCCAGCGCGGTGGCGGCCAGGTAGAAGGCCCGGTTCGGAATCCCCGAATTGATATGTACCCCGCCGTTGTCGTCGCTGGTCTCGACATAGCGCTGCATGTGATCGGGCTGGGGGTCTTTGCCCAGCGCCGGGTCGTCGTAGGCCGACCCCGGCTGCGCCATCGACCGCAGCGCCTTGGCATTGACGGCCGCGGTGAACAGCCCCGCCCCCACCAGCCAGTCGGCCTGCTCGGCCGTCTGGCCGGCGCGATGCTGCTTGACCAGCGAGCCGAACACGTCGCACAGCGACTCGTTCAATGCGCCGGACTGCCCCTGGTAGCGCAAGGCGGCCTCGTGATCGATCACGCCATGGCTCAGTTCGTGGCCCACCACATCCACCGCCAGGGTGAAGCGGTTGAACACTTCGCCGTCGCCGTCGCCGAACACCATCTGGGCGCCGTTCCAGAAGGCGTTGTCATAGTCCTGGCCATAGTGCACCGTGCCGACCAGCGGCAGGCCGGCATTGTCGATGGAATGGCGGCGGTAGACCTGCCAGAACAGGTCGTAGGTGGCGCCCAGATGATCGTAGGCCTCGTCGACCGCGGCATCGCCGCTGGCAGGCTGGCCTTCGGCGCGCACCAGTTGGCCGGGTAGCGCGGTGTCGTTGGCGGCGTTGTGTACTGCCCGGTTGATCTGCCCCGGCGGCAGGGCCGGCGTCGCCGGCAGGCGGGCCTTGGCAATGGCGGCGCCCTGAAGCCCGCGCAAGCTGCGTTCCTGCTGTTCGATGCGCAACGTCGCCATGGCGCGCTCGCGCACGCGCGCACTGGGGTGGCGCGCCAGGCGGTCGAGCAGATAAGGCGGGATCACGCCGGAGCACCAGGGATCTGACTTGGGGCTGGACATGGAAGACCTCCTTCGGGCCGGGATCGGCCGGCCGTTGGTTCACCATAGCAGAAAAGCGTTGCACCGGCCGCCCCATGTGCAGACTCTTGCCATTCGCAAAGGATTTGCAATAATGAGTGCGCTCGCGGCGCGGGAACCAAGCCGGTCCGGCGGGCTCTCATAGCTGCCTTTTCCTCAACAAACACAAGAGAATCACCATGATCAAATCTGACGATACCGGCAAGCTGATCCTGCGCCTGAGCCTGGGCATCCTGGTACTGATGCACGGCCTGATGAAACTGTCCGGCGGCGTGGGCGGCATCGCCGGCATGCTGTCCTCGCACGGCCTGCCCGGCTTCCTGGCCTATGGCGCCTACGTGGGCGAAGTCATCGGGCCCCTGCTGGTCATCCTGGGCCTGTACAGCCGCCTGGGCGCCTTGTTCATCGTGATCAACATGGTGGCGGCCATTCTGCTGGCCCACACCGGCCAGCTGTTCGGTGTCACGCAGCAAGGCGGCTGGGCGCTCGAGCTGCAGGGCATGTTCCTGTTCGGCGCGCTGGCCGTGGCCTTCATGGGCGCGGGCCGCTTCGGCCTGGGCGGCTCCGGCGGCCGCTGGAACTGACCGCATCGCCGCGCAACACGGCTGCCGCCACCCCGCACAGGGCCGCTCATGCGGCCCTGTGCGCATTGGTGCTAGCATGAAACAGCAGGCGGCCTGGCGCCGCCGACTCCCAGGAGACCATCATGAAGCATCCGCTTGCCTTGCTGGCGCTGGCCGCGGCGCTGTCCTGCCCGGCGGCTCATGCCCAATTGCCGGCCGGCGCGCCCGCTCCGGATTTTTCGGCCCCCGCGTCGCTGGGCGGCCAGGTATTCACCTTCAAGCTGGCGCAGGCGCTGGCCGAAGGGCCGGTGGTGCTGTACTTCTACCCTGCCGCCTTCACGCAGGGCTGCACCATCGAGGCCCGTGATTTCGCCGAAGCCACCGACGACTACCAGGCGTTGGGCGCCCGTGTCATCGGCGTGTCGGCCGACGATATCGAGACGCTGAAGAAGTTCTCGGTCAGCGAGTGTCGCAGCAAGTTCGCCGTGGCAGCCGATGGCGACCAGGCCATCATGAAGGCCTACGACGCGGTGCACGACCGCCGGCCGGAATACGCCAAGCGGGTGTCGTACGTGATATCGCCCGAAGGCAAGATCATCTACGCCTACACCGACATGAGCCCCGATCGCCACGTGGCCAATACGCTGCAGGCGCTGCGCGACTGGCGCGCCAAGCAGCAGCCGCGGGCCGGGCGGTAGCCGGAGCCGCGGCCCGGGCCGTGGCGATCAGCGAGCGGCGGGCAGGATCTCGAGCACGCGCTCGGCGGGGCGGCACAGCCGCGCGCCCTGCTCGGTGACCACGAAGGGGCGATTGATCAGGATGGGGTTCTCGATCATCGCGTCGAGCAGGTCGTCGTCGGACACGTCGGCTGCGTCCAGGCCCAATTCCTGGTAGAGCGATTCCTTCGCCCGCACGGCCTCGCGCACGCTCAGGCCGGACTGCTGGATCAGGCCGGCCAGGGTCTGGCGCGACGGCGGCGATTTCAGGTATTCGATGACGGTGGGTTCGATGCCGGCATCGCGGATCATCTGCAGCACGTTACGCGACGTGCCGCAGCGCGGATTGTGATAAATGGTGGCAGTCATGCGCGCTCCTTTTGCAAACCGACAGTCTACCCAATCGCGCCGCGCGCCGGCGCGCGACGTCAGCCCTAGTTGAACGGCCAGACGGTGGCATGCGTGCCCGGCGGCACCGAGGGGCGCGTCCAGCGCACCGGCGTCAGCGAGAACTGCGCCGCGTGGCGCACGGCCGCCAGTTCGCCAAAGCCCGACGGGCCGCTTTCCAGGAAGCCGGCGATGGGCGGCATCACGCAGCGCAGGCCATCGGACACGCGCCCCAGCGAGCGCAGCCAACGCGCCGTCTGGGCCAGCGACACGCGCACATGCCACGAGCCGCCTTCGGTGGCCTGGCGCGCCAGGGCGACCTGCGCCCCGTAAGCCATCAAGTAGCCCGAGGCGTGGTCCAGTATCTGCATCGGCAGCGGCTTGGGCGCGGGCGCGCTGGCCGCCTGCGCCTCGGCATGATTGAAGCCCGTGGCGGTCTGCACCAACGAATCGAAGCCGCGCCGCAGCGCCCATGGGCCGCTGTCGCCATAGGCCGACAACGACACGTAGACGATGCCCGGCCGCAGGCGCGCCACCTCTTCCGGGCCGAAGCCCAGGGCCTGCAAGGCGCCCGGCCGATACCCTTGCACGAACAGGTGCGCGCTGCGCAGCAGGTTGGCCAGCGCGATGCGTCCGTCGGCGGTTTCCAGGTCGGCATGCACCGACAGCTTGCCGCGGCTGGTTTCGGCAATGGTGTCGATGTTGGGCAAGTGCGGCGAGTTGACCAGCATCACGTCGGCGCCGTAGGCCGCCAGCGCGCGGCCGCACACCGGGCCGGCAATGATGCGGGTGAGATCCAGCACGCGGATGTCTTTCAACGGGCGCGCGTCGTGGGAATACCTGGGCAGCGGGCGCGGGTCGGCTTCGCCGATGCGCTCGACCGTCAGCACCGGCTGGCCGGCCAGGGCCAGCGCCTGCGGATGGCGATCCCATTCGTCGAAGCTGCGCACGGCGGCCACCACCAGGCCGGCATCGGCGGCCTGCTGTTCGACATCCAGCGCGCGCCGCGACGCCAGGGCCTGCTCGACCGCCTGGCGAGTAGTGCCCGGCCCCGTGGCGCACCCCAGCAGCGCCAGCGCGCCGTCGCGATGATGCGCGAAATTGGCATGGATACGCACCCAGCCGCCGTCGCCGCAACGGTATACGCCGGTGATCTTGTCATGGACATCGGGCGCCACCCCGTCCAGCGTGAAGTAGCTGCGACACTCCTGGGCCGCGTGCAGCATATCCACCGCCACGCGCTGCCGGGCCCCGCCGCGCAGGTGCCACAGCTCGGCCGCCGCCAACGCCGCAGCGGCCATGCTGGCCTGCGCGGCGGTGCCCACGGCAAACGACGACGGCAGCACGGGTTCGGCGCCGGGCAGGTCGACGTAATCCATCGCCTCGTCGGGCATGTCCAGGGCGCGCCACAGGCCTTGCAGCGCATCGCGCGCGGTCTTGGCGGTACGGGGCTGCCCGTTGGGGTAAGGCGGGCGCAAATCCATCAGCTTTCCCATGTCATCCGTCGGTTTGTATTCTGTCCAGATTACAGGACCGCGCGCCAGGCGCGTCAATATCCCGGCCCGCCATCGCACAGGGCCGGACACATCTACTTGTAGGTTTTACAACTGCGCGGCGCGGTCCAGGCGTTTCAGGAACACCTGCAGCTCTTTCACCACCTGCTTGTCGCCACGCGCCTCCGCGGCTTCCTGCCCGGCCTGCCAGGCCGCGCGGGCCCCTGCCAGGTCGCCCTGCCCCTGCAGCGCCTTGCCCAACCACTTCCAGGCCACCGAATACCCCGGGTCGAACGCCAGCGCCGCCCGCAAATGGGGCTCGGCTGCGGCGTAGGCTTCTTGCTCGGTATAGGCCTTGCCCAGCGAGAAGCGCAAGAGGAGGTTGTCCTGCCCCTTGGCCAGCATGGCTTCGAGTCGTTCGGTCAGGCCTTCCATGGTGGGCTCCGGGTGTGTGCTGCTCGGAGTGACCATCATAAGCCAGGCGGCCACGCTGACCGGCTTCGGCCCTGCCGGCTGCAAGGGCAAACCAAGTGTGTCGGGGCGTATCAAATCTGACCATGGCAGAATTTTCGCGTGGTAGGCTGGTCAAATACCCACCAAGCTTTTACTGGAAAGAATCTTGGGAGCCCTCCTGATGGTGCACATCCGTCTGCGCTTTTTTGTCGTCTGCGCCATACTCGGTGCCAGTTTCGGCGCCACCGCCGCACAGCCGGAAGTCTCGGCCTTACCTCTTCCGGCGCTGGTCGATCGGCTTACCTGGGGAGTAACCACCGCAGAACTGGCGCGGGCCCGCGAGCTGGGCGCCCAAGCCTATATCGACGCCCAATTGCGGCCGGATCCGCGGGCAGTTTTGCCCACCGACGTACAGCGCCGCATCGATGGGATGTCCATTTCTAAGCAGCCGGCCCAGGACGCGTTGATCGAAGTGCGAGAGCATCAACTATCTGTCCAGCGTCTCGAAGGTGAAAAGAAAGTCCAGGCGCGCAAAAATGCCAGGCAGATTTCCAGGACGCGCACTGACGAGGCCGGCTGGCGCGCCACCTGGCGCGCCCTCTACTCACCCAATCAGCTGCAGGAGCAGATGACCTGGTTCTGGATGAATCATTTCAATGTGTATTCGAAGAAGGGCAATGTCGGCGTCGTGCTCGATGATTACGAAGAGCGCGCAATCCGCCCAAGGGCCTTGGGAAAGTTCCGGGATTTGCTCGAAGCAACGATTCGTTCGCCTGCCATGCTGATTTATCTGGACAATCAATACAACAGGGCGGGCCATATCAACGAGAACTACGCGCGCGAGCTCATGGAGTTGCATACGCTCGGCGTACAAGGAGGCTACACGCAAAAAGACGTACAAGAACTTGCTCGCATACTAACTGGATTGGGTATTACATATAACTCGACGCCTCCAAAAGTTAAAGGAAAATTGCAGCAGCAGGTAGTGCAAGAAGGCGCCTTTCTCTTCCATCCAGCAAAACATGACTATGGTGACAAGGTACTGCTGGGCCAACGAATCACGGGACAGGGAATGCCAGAAATTGACGAAGCAGTAGATATCCTGGCACGGCATGCGTCCACCGCCAGACACATCAGTGTTGAGCTCGCGCAGTACTTCGTGGCCGACGATCCGCCCAAACCTCTCATCGACTCCATGGTAAAGACGTTTCAATCCAGTGACGGCGATATTGCCGCAACCCTGCGAACGATGTTCTCGTCCGCCGCTTTTGCGCAATCCCTTACAACCCGAAAATTCAAAGATCCTGTGCATTATGTATATTCTGCTATGCGACTGGCATACGCTGAAAATCCACCCGTAACGCAAGTCGAAACTGTCAATCGCTGGTTGTCACGCATGGGTCAACCCTTGTATCAACGGCTTACTCCTGATGGCTATCCATTGACTCAATCCGACTGGTCCGGGTCAGGCCAAATGACTGTGCGCTTTGAATTGGCGCGCCAAATAGTCACCAATCCTCAAAGCTTCTATCATGCTAAAGAGGACAGGACGAAGCAGACTCAGCATCCATTACCGCGCCTGATATCAATTTATGAAAAACTGGGTCTATTTCATGACTTATCCCCCGCTACTCGCCAAGTCATCGATCAGGCCAAGTCGGCACAGGATGCCAACATTTACTTGTTAGCGTCGCCGGAATTCATGCGTCGATAAACCTAACCCGGACGTACGCTCATGCAACGACGCCATATGCTGAAATGTGCCGCCGCTACTTCCCTGGCTCTACTTTCCGCTCGAGTGCTGGCTGGCCCACGCGAAACACCGCGGCTGCTCATCGTATTCATGCGCGGCGCCTACGACTGCACCAATCTACTAGTGCCGGCCTCCAGTGATTTCTATTACGAATCACGTCCGACAATTGCTATAGCCGAGCCTGGATCTGATCCTGAAGCGGCATTGCCCCTGACCGACGGTTGGGGACTGCATCCGGTAATGGCAAAAACCCTGCTGCCGCTGTACCAAGCCAAGGAATTAGCATTCGTGCCTTTCGCCGGCACCGATGACCTCAGCCGCAGCCATTTCGAAACGCAGAACGGAATTGAACTGGGTCGCCCAGGAAAATCCGACAGGCAGTATCGCTCCGGTTTTCTGAATCGGCTTGCAGAGGTTTTGAACAAGAACCACGCACAACCAGTTTCGTTCACGCGGGACGTACCTCAGATCTGGCGCGGGGAATATTCAGTGCCCAACCTAGATCTCGGTGGCTCACGCCGATCTGGTCTTGGCGACAAACGCACCAAAGCCCTCGAAACCATGTACCGCGACACCGAACTCAGCGCCGCCGTCAACGAAGGCATCCAATTGAACGCCATGGCCCGGGCGGACCTGGATAAAGAAATGAAAGAGGCCAACGGCAAGGCCCTTCCCGCCAGCCAGCTCGAGCGGGAAGCGGCCCGTGTGGGCCGTTTCATGGCCGACCGCTACAACCTGGGCTTCATCGACGTGGGCGGGTGGGATACACACGTAGGCCAAGGTGGCGCCACCGGCTCGCTGGCGAACAAGCTGGGCCAGCTGGGCCGCGCCCTGGTGTCCTACAAGGCCGCCCTGGGCTCCGCCTGGCGCGACACCACGGTGGTGGTCATCAGCGAATTCGGACGCACCTTCCGCGAGAACGGCAACAAGGGCACCGACCACGGCCATGGCACGGTGTACTGGGTGCTGGGCGGCACGGTACAGGGCGGCCGGATCGCGGGCCGCCAGGTCGAGGTGCGCCGTGACACGCTGTTCCAGGATCGCGACTATCCGGTGCTGAACGACTACCGCGCGCTGTTCGCGGGGCTGTTCACGCGGCTGTATGGGCTGGACGCCAAGCGCCTCGAACAGGTGTTCCCCGGCGCACGGGCGCAGGACCTGAAGCTGGTGTAGGCCGCGCAGGTGCGGCGCTACACTGAGGGCACGGGCTGCTGCCGGGATGCAGCAGCCGCCATCGACGAGGCCCGCCATGAGTACGATCTACGACTTTTCCGCCCAGGACATCCACGGGAACGACCAGGCGCTGGACGCCTTCCGAGGCCAGGTGCTGCTGGTGGTGAACGTGGCCTCGCAATGCGGGTTCACGCCGCAATACGCCGGCCTGGAAGCGCTGTACCGCGACTACCACGCCGCCGGCCTGACGGTGCTGGGCTTTCCGTGCAACCAATTCGGCCACCAGGAGCCGGGCGACGAGGCTGCGATCCGGGATTTCTGCTCGACCCAATACGGCGTCACTTTCCCGATGTTCGCCAAGGTCGAGGTCAATGGCGCCGAGGCGCATCCGTTGTACCGCTGGCTGAAGGGCGAAAAGCCCGGGGTGCTGGGCACCGAGGCCATCAAGTGGAACTTCACGAAATTCCTGGTGGGCCGCGACGGCCAGGTCATCAGGCGCTATGCCCCCACCGACAAGCCGTCGGCGTTGAAAGACGACATCGTGCGCGCCTGCGAGGCGCCGGCCTGAGGCTGCCCCGCCCGGCTAGGGCCGCGGCGACTGCAACGGCGGCAGGCGCCGGCGCACCGGGCTGGACTTGACGATCGCCGTATTGGTTTCGGCATATTCCGTGATGCGGTCCAGCACGCCGTCGAGCTGCGCGATGGATTTCAGCAGCAGGCGGGCAATGAAGCAGTCGTCGCCCGTCACCTTGTCGCATTCGACGAACTCGCCGATGCCGGCGATCAATTTCTCGACCTTGCGCAGTTGCCCCGGCAGCGGACGGATGCGCACGATGGCGGTCAAGGTATAGCCCAGCGCGACCGGGTCCACGTCCAGCGTGTAGCCGCGTACCACCCCCGATTCTTCCAGCCGGCGCAGGCGGTCGGCCACGCTGGGTGCCGACATGCCGACCTGGCGGGCCAGGTCGGCCGTCGTGGTGCGCGCATTGACGGTCAGCAATTGCACCAGCCGGCGGTCGATGCCGTCCAGAGGGTCGTTTTCGATTTTTAGGTTTTCGCTCATAAAAATCTCTTAAAGAAAGGCAGAGAGCCCCAACGATCAATGATCGTGCATATTATGCGGCAAAACAGCCTGGGATAATTTCTTCATCGACATCGCCGCCGCGGCGACGCCCAGACAAGGAGTATTTCGATGAAGACGACAAGCGAATCGGCCGGGCTGGCGCAGATGGCCGCTGCCATGGCGATTTCCGGCACAGTGGGGGTATTCGTGCTGGAGTCCGGGCAAAGCGCCTGGAATGTGGTGTTTTTCCGCTGCGTGTTCGGCGCGCTGGGGTTGCTGGCCTATTGCCTGGCGCGCGGCCTGCTGCGGCCCGGCATCTTCACCCGTGCGACGCTGGGCTGGACCCTGGCGGCGGGCGTGGCCATCGTGCTGAACTGGGTACTGCTGTTCTCCGCATACCGGCTGGCCTCCATCTCGCTGTCCACCGCGGTGTACAACTTCCAGCCGTTCTTCCTGATCGCGCTGGGTGCGGCATTCCTGGGCGAACGGCCAACCCTGGGCAAGCTGGGGTGGTCGGTACTGGCCTTCGGCGGGCTGCTGCTGGTGCTGCGCATCGAGCCAGCCGAACTGGCGCAGGCGGGCGGCTACCTGCACGGCCTGGCCCTGGCGCTGGGGGCCGGCGCGCTATACGCGGTGACCTCCGTCATCGTCAAGCGGCTCAAGCACATTGCCCCGCACGTGCTGGCGCTGGTGCAGGTCAGCCTGGGGGCGGTGCTGCTGCTGCCCATGGTGGATTTCGGCGCCCTGCCCGCTGCGCCCGCCCAGTGGGGCTACCTGGTCGCCATCGGGCTGCTGCACACCAGCCTGACCTACATCCTGCTGTATTCCGCCATCCAGAAGCTGCCGACCACGTCGGTCGCGGCGCTGGCCTTTATCTACCCCGCCGTGGCCATCATGCTGGACTATATGGTGTATGGCCAGCGGCTGGCCTGGTCGCAGGCGGCCGGCGTGGGCCTGATTCTGCTGGCCGCCGCCGGCGTCAGCCTGAACTGGCGCCTGCCGGCCCGCCCTTGCCGCGCACCCTGCCACGGTCGCGGCGGGGTCGACGCCCGGGCCTGAGCCGCGCAGGACAGCGCCGCAAGCCCCGGCCGGCGTCGGGGCTTTGCCGCGCACCGGCCGGACGACCCGCTATCATGGTCGCCACACGCGCCGTCCGTATCGGACGGCCCCCTTGCCAAGGATCCGCGCCATGATCGACCTTTACTACTGGACGACGCCCAACGGGCACAAGATCACGATGTTCCTCGAGGAAGCCGGCCTGCCGTACCGGATCATTCCCATCAACATCAGCAAGGGCGAACAGTTCCAGCCCGAGTTCCTGGCCGTCGCCCCCAACAACCGCATCCCCGCCATTGTCGACCAGGCGCCCGCCGACGGCGGCGCCCCGGTCCCGCTGTTCGAGTCGGGCGCCATTCTGCTGTACCTGGCCGAGAAAACCGGCCGTTTCATCGCGCAAGACCTGCGCGGCCGCGCCGACACCCTGCAATGGCTATTCTGGCAGATGGGCGGCCTGGGCCCCATGGCCGGCCAGAACCACCATTTCTCGGCCTATGCCCAGGAACGCATCCCGTACGCCATCGACCGCTATGTGAAGGAAACCAACCGGCTGTATGGCGTGCTGAACAAGCGCCTGGCCGACCGGGAATACGTGGCGGGCGAGTATTCCATCGCCGACATGGCGGCCTACCCCTGGATCGTGCCGCACGAACGCCAGGGCCAGGACCTGAACGATTTCCCGCACCTGCAGCGCTGGTTCCAGGCCATCCAGGCGCGGCCCGCCACGCAGCGCGCCTACGAGAAGGCCAAGGAAGTCAACACGGCCCCGTCGGTGCACACCGAGGAATCGCGCCGCATCCTGTTCGGCCAGACCGCCCAGAACGTGCGCTAGGAAGCCCGATGCCTGCAGCTTCCCTGCAATTTCGCCGGGCCCGCCCGGCCGACCTGGATGCCATCGTCGCCCTACTGGCCGACGACACCCTGGGCAGCGGCCGGGAAGACCCCGCGGTGCCGGCCAACCCCTGCTACGTACAGGCGTTCGAGGCCATTGACCGCGACCCCAACCAGTGCCTGGCGGTGGCCGAGCGTGCCGGGGCCGTGGTCGGCTGCCTGCAGCTGAGCTTCATCCCCGGGCTGTCGCGCCGCGGCCTGTGGCGCGGCCAGATCGAAAGCGTGCGAGTCGCCTCGGGCGAACGTGGTGCCGGCACCGGCCGCGCGATGTTCGAATGGGCGATCGGCCAGTGCCGCGAACGCGGCTGCGGCCTGGTGCAACTGACCACCGACAAATCCCGCGGCGACGCGCGGCGATTCTACGAGTCGCTGGGATTCGCGGCCACGCACGAAGGCATGAAACTGGAACTCGCCGCCTGAACCGGAGTCCGACCCCCTATGCATGGTGAATACAAAGTCCCCGGCGGCAAGCTGGTCGTCGTGGACCTGGAAATCAAAGACGGCCATCTGGCCGACGTGCGCCTGAGCGGCGATTTCTTTCTGGAACCGCCCGAGGCGCTGGACCTGATCAACCGCGCGCTGTGCGGCCTACCGGCCGATGCCGGCGAAGCCCGGCTGGCTGCCGCCGTCCAGGCCGCACTGCCGCCCGAGGCGGAGCTGTTCGGCTTCTCGCCGCAGGCAGTGGCGGTCACCGTGCAAAGGGCGCTGGCATGAGCGTACGCACTCACTGGAACGACTACGACTGGCAACTCATCCACGAGGGGCCGCAACCGCCCGCCCTGCACATGGCGCTGGATGCCGTCATCACCGACGAAGTCGGCGCCGGGCTGCGCCCGCCCACCCTGCGCATCTGGGAATGGTCGGAACCGGCCGTGATCATCGGGCGCTTCCAGTCGCTGAAGAACGAGGTCGACCCCGAAGGCGCGCGCCGGCACGGCGTCACCGTGGTGCGCCGCGTCAGCGGCGGCGGCGCCATGTTCGTCGAACCGGGCAACACCATCACCTATTCGCTGAGCGTGCCACAGGCATTGGTGCAGGGGCTGAGCTTCCAGCAATCGTACGAGTTCCTGGACGGCTGGGTCATCCGCGCATTGCACGACCTGGGCATCAAGGCCTGGTACCAGCCCCTGAACGACATCGCGTCCGAAAGCGGCAAGATCGGCGGCGCCGCCCAGGCACGCCGCGCCGGCGCGGTGCTGCACCACGTCACGATGTCTTACGATATCGATGCCGACAAGATGGTGCAGGTGCTGCGCATCGGCCGCGAAAAGCTGTCCGACAAGGGCACGACCAGCGCCAAGAAGCGGGTCGACCCGCTGCGCAGCCAGACCGGCCTGGCGCGCGACACCATCATCGAGCGCATGCTGCAAACCTTCCAGAGCCTGGCGACCCTGGCGCCGGCGCAACTTGGCGAGGCCACGCTGGAACAGGCGCGGCGCCAGGCGCTGGAAAAATTTTCGAGCCCCGAATGGACTGCCCTGGTACCTTGATGCGAACGTCGTCTTTCTTCATGTCGCGACGCGCCCGCGCGCTGGCCGCCGGCGCCGTGCTGGCGGCGCTGGCCGGCTGCGCCAGCTCGCCTTCCGATACCATCAGCCTGCCCTCTTCCACGCCGCAGCCGGCCACCAGCGAGACGCAAGTCGGCGGGCTGGCCGTCGAGAAAATCCAGTGGCAAGGCGCCAAGCCGGGCTGCGAAGGCCAGTGCCCGCGCATCGAGATCGACAGCGTGGCCTTTCCCGACATGCCGAAGCTGACCGAGCTGGTCGACCATGTGCTGGCGTACATGACGGGCGTCGATCCCGGTCGCGCCCGCCCCTACCGCACGCTGGCCGAATACACGCAGTATTTCTGGCAGACCGCGCAATCGCGCGATGCCACCATTTTCAAGGCCAGCGTCAAAGACGTGGTGGGCCAGATCGTGGCGGTGGAACTGCATACCGGCCAGTACCTGACGGGCGCTGCACACGGGATTCCCGCCACCCAGTACCTGAATTGGCAGCGCGACCGTTCGCGCGTGCTGGCCCTGGACGAAGCGCTCGAGCCGGGCGCGCGCCCGGCCTTCGTCGAGGCCCTGCGCCGCGCCCACCAGGCCTGGCTGGCCCGCAATGAAGACGCACAGCGCGACCCGCAGGCCTACGACCGCATGTGGCCCTTCCAGGAAAGCGACAATTTTGCGCTGACGCGCGACGGAATGGTGGTGAAGTACGACGCGTATTCGATCGCGCCGTACTCGCACGGGGAACCGGAGCTGCTGATTCCCTATGCCGAGCTGCGCGGGGTGCTGCGGCCGGCATTCATGCCGGCCGGGTAGCGCGCCGCCCATGCCGCCCGCGACCGCGGGCGGCGCAGCTGCGCCTCAGGGGTACAGCCCGCGTACCTGGCGCGCCTGCAGGATGCGCGTGCAGGCCACGATGAAGGCCGCGGTGCGCAGCGTCACCTTGTGTTCCTTGGCCATTTGCGAGACCGCCGCATAGGCTTCGCGCATCAGGCGTTCCAGGCGGTGGTTGATTTCTTCCTCGCTCCAGAAGAAGCTGGAGAAATCCTGCACCCACTCGAAGTAGCTGACCGTCACGCCGCCGGCGTTGGCCAGCACGTCGGGCACCACGTACACGCCGTTCTCGCGCAGGATGTCGTCGGCCTCGGGCGTGGTCGGGCCGTTGGCGCCCTCGACCACGATCTTGGCCCGCACCTTGGCGGCGTTGGACTGGTTGATCTGGCCTTCCAGGGCCGCCGGAATCAGGAAATCGGTTTCCAGCTCCCAGAACTGCGCATTGTCCAGCGCCTCGCCGCCGTTGAAGCCGGCCACACCGCCCTTCTGCGAAACGTGCGACAACAGCCGGTGCACGTCCAGGCCGGCGGGGTTGTAGAGCGTGCCGGTGTGGTCTTGCACCGCGATGACCTTGGCGCCGGTTTCGTGGAACAGGCGCGCCGCGGTGCCGCCCACGTTGCCGAAGCCCTGCACGATGACGCGCGCCTGCGTCACGTCGACGTTGCAGTCGCGCGCGGCCTCGCAGGCCGTGACGAACACGCCGCGGCCGGTGGCCTCGACGCGGCCCAGGCTGCCGCCCAGCGCGATCGGCTTGCCGGTGACCACGCCGGTGGCGGTGGAGCCTTCGTTCATGGAATACGTGTCCATCATCCACGCCATCGTCTGCGCGTTGGTGTTCACGTCGGGAGCCGGGATGTCTTTCGAGGGGCCGATGATGACGCCGATTTCCGAGGTATAGCGTCGCGTCATGCGTTCCAGTTCGGACTGCGACAAGTTGCGCGGATCGACCCGGATACCGCCCTTGGCGCCCCCGTAAGGCAGGTTCACCGCGGCGTTCTTCACCGACATCCAGGCCGCCAGGGCCATCACTTCGGACAGGGTGACGTCCTGGTGGAAGCGCACGCCGCCCTTGCCGGGCCCGCGCGAGGTATTGTGCTGCACTCGGTAACCCTCGAAGTGGGCCACGCTGCCGTTGTCCAGCTCGATGGGCACGTCGACGATCAGCGCGCGCTTTGGCCGCTTCAGCGTTTCCACCCATCGCGCCAGCGGCCCCAGGTAGGGCGTGACGCGGTCGACTTGTTGCAGGTAAATGCCCCAGGGGCCAAGGTGCTCGGCATCCAGGTACGACGGCAATGCATGGGTGGGCTTATCCGACATGAGGGGGATCTCCAGGCTAGGACTGGCATCATTTTAGCCACCAAAAACTATGTCGTCCCCATTAAAACAAAAAAATATTAAATGGGGACAATACAGTGATGCACGGTGACGGCAGCGTCGCCAATCCATCTTACGGCGCCGCCCGGTTGGCCGCTGCGGGGCTTACATCGTGTTGCCGACCGAGGCGAGACCTGCAACATCTCATCGCTAGAATTGAATCCCATCCAATTCTGTCATTCTTCCTGCTGCCTGCTGGCAGCGCTCCCCCCTCTTCCAGAGCTTTTGCACGAGGCCATCCATGTCTACGGGCTTTCACTCCGCTTCCGTCGTACTGCGGCGATCGAACGACGTCCTGACGTTGACCCCCTGGCAAGGCGCGGACCCGCGCGTCGCCCACCGGCACGCCGACCGGGCCGGCGCCGAATCCTTGCTGCGCCAGTTCGCGAACGACGACGTCAACCGGCTGGCAATCATGCGTCTGTGCCACGAAATCGAGCCAGGCTATACGCTGGCCGGCTCGCAGGCTTCGGCCAACGCCTTGCACCACATGGCGGGGCTGATCGCCGCCGGCAAAGTGCTGGTCGCGCGCACCGGAGAAGTGGCGCAGTATGCCCAAGGACAGTTCCCGTTTGCGCTGCGCCAGCTGGCCTACCTGCCCGCGCGTGGCTCTGATGTGAACGGCTCGTATTTCCTGCGCGGCCACTACACGGTGCAAGGCCAGGGCTTCACTGTTGCGGCCACGGGCCGCACCTCGGCCAAGCTGGCCGGGCCGGTGCGCTTTTTTGCCTCGGCGCGGATTTCGATCGACGGCCAGCCCGGCGAATCCCACCCGCTGACGCAAGACGGGCCTGGCGCCTGCGCGGCGGACGGCTACGCCTCGGTCGGCGCCGCCTACTGGGAACTGCCGGAAATCCGCCATGGACAGGCGGTTTCGCTGCTGCTGACCGCGGGGTATGCCTTCGATACCGCCGAAGGCCAGGCGGCGCCCATGCCCGCCGCGACCGAGCGCGAAATCCCCCTGGCGCTGAACTGACACGCCGGCCGGGGCCGGCCGGCATCAATCGTATTTATTCAACCGCACGCCCGACACGCCGGACAAGGTGGGCTCTTCCGCCTTGGGTGGCCGGGGCGCCTCTGCCTGCGCGGGCGATGGCGCTTGCGGACGCGCCTGTTGTGCGGGCGCCGCCCCCGGCGCGCCGGACTGGCCGGGACGCTGCGCATCGCGGCGCTGCTCGGCCTGGGCAATCAGGGTATCCAGCTCGCGCGCCAGGCTGCCCGCCTTGCCGGCATCGGCCCAATCGGCCGCATTCTTGTCTTTCAAGTCGCGCGTGGTGACATCCGCACCGGCATCCAGCAACAGTTGCACCATCTCGCGGCTGCCCGAAAAGCCGGCCATCATCAGCGGCGTTGTGCCGTCGGGAGACGGCGCATTGACCATCGCCTGGTGCGCCAGCAGCAGCTTGGCCGTCTCGACGCGGCCCTTGGACGCGGCATAGTGCAGCGGCGTCCAGCCCAGGCGGTTGACCTGGGCGCCGCGCGCGATCAGGGTGCGGGCGCGTTCGGTCTGGCCGGCCACGGCCAGGTACATCAACGCGGTTTCGTTGGCCGGGTTCACGGCATCCAGCTTGGTGCGCCGGTCGGCCGCCAGGGCGTCGAACACCTGCCAGGCGCCATCGACTACCGCCCGCATCAGCGCAGGTTGCCCGTTCTTGTAGCGCACATTCGGGTCGGCGCCGGCGGCCAACAACTTGCGGATCTCGGAAGCGTTGTCGTTGTGTACGTATACCCACCAGTTGCGGGGCATGGCTTTAGCCGCCAGTGCGGGCGGCATGGCGCAGGCCGCCGCCAGTGCCACCGCGCAGGCCGCCAGCACGGATCGGGTCGTAGCGGGAAGACTCACGGAACGCTTCATAGAAATCACTTTAACAGTAAAATATTAGATAATTTACTTTAACTAAAATAGATTAATTTATCTTTCTATCTTATTGAATAAGTTAAAGAAATTTTCTGTCGATGCGTGGGCAATCTCGGCAGCACTCACCCCTTTCAAGTCGGCGATCTTCTCGGCCACGTGAATCACCTTGGACGGATCGTTGCGCTTGCCGCGGAACGGCACCGGCGCCAGGTACGGCGAATCGGTTTCGATCAGCAGGCGGTCCAGCGGCATCTTGGCGGCGACCTCGTGCACCACCGCGGCATTCTTGAAGGTCACGATGCCCGACAGCGAAATATGGAAGTTCAGGTCCATGGCGGCCTGCGCCATATCCCAGGACTCGGTGAAACAGTGCATCACGCCGCCCACCTCGGCGGCGTTTTCCTCGCGCAGGATGCGCAGGGTGTCCTGGACCGATTCGCGGGTATGGATGATCAGGGGCAGGCCCGCCTGGCGCGCCACCCGGATATGGCGGCGAAAGCGCTCGCGCTGCCAGTCCAGCGGCTCGGCGAGCCGGTAATAATCCAGCCCGGTTTCGCCGATAGCCACGACCTTGGCGTGTCGCGACAACTGCAGCAGCTCGGTTTCGGTGGGATCGGACGTGGCTTCGTAGTCGGGGTGCACGCCCACCGACGCCCACAGATTGCGATGCGGCTCGACCAGCTCGATCAGGCCTGGCCAGTCGGGCAGGTCGACGCTGACGACCAGCGCGTGCGTGACCTGGTTGGCGGCCATGCGCTGCAGGATATCGGGCAGTTCCTGGGCCAGTTCAGGGAAATTCAGGTGGCAATGCGAATCGACGTACATGGAAGGCTATGGAAGAGTCGGACCGCCTGGCGCCGCAGGCGCGCGGCGGCCAGGCAAGCGCGGCTATCCCTGGCAGGATAGCACCATGCGCTGCAGGGTCGCGTGGGCGAACAGCTTGGCGTTCAGGGGATGGGTGGCCAGCCGGCGCTGCTGGGTCAGCCAGCGCGCGCCTTCGGCCAGCCGCACGGCGTCGACGCGGGCCGCCGCCTGCCCCACCGGCTTGGCCAGCGACGGAAAGTAGCGCACCGGGGCGCCCGCCCCGGCCAGCATCAGGTCTGCCGACAGGCGCTGCAGGGCGTCGATCCACTCGGGCGGCGCACTTTTTTCCAGGCTTTCTGCCAGGGCGCCGATGTCGGGCGTCTGGCCCTTGGCCAGCGGGCCAATGAATTGCGACAACCACTCGGGGCAGGCTTGATCGCCCGCCTGCGCCAGGCGTTGCGCGGCCAGCGGCGCACCGCCCGCGGCGGCCAGCCAGTCTTCGGCTGGCTCGACGCCCTGCCCGCGCAGCCACTGCAGGGCCTGGCCTGCCCCGGGGGCCGGCAACGGCAGCCGGCGGCAACGCGACACCAGGGTCGGCAGCAGGCGATCGGGGGCGTCGGCCACCAGCAGGAAAACGGTATGCGGCGGCGGCTCTTCCAGTACCTTCAGCAAGGCGTTGGCGGAAATGACGTTCAACGCCTGGGCCGGGTACAGCAGCGCTACGCGCCAGCCGCCGCGGTGGGTGGCGGTGTTGAACCACGACTCCAGCGCGCGGATCTGGTCGACGCGGATCTCTTTCGACGGCGCGCGCTTGGCCGTACCGGTGGCGGCCGGCTCGGCTTCGTCGGCGCCCTCGGCCGCGTCGGCGCCTTCTTGCAGGGCAATAGCCTCGGGGCGGATACGGCGCAAATCGGGGTGATTGCCGCTGGCCACCCAGGCACAGGCCGGGCACTGCCCGCAAGCCAGGAGGTCGCGCGGCGATTCGCATAACAGGCTGGCCGCCGCCGCGGCCGCGAACTGCAGCTTACCGATGCCCGCCATGCCGTGCACCAGCCAGGCATGGGCGAAGCGTTCGCGCCCGGCCAGCCAGGCCCGCGCGGTGTCGGTCTGCCAGGGCAGGAAGCCGGCGGTATTCACGGGTGCACCTTCATGCTGCGCATTCTGGTATTCGCTCTTGGGGCGGCCCGGCGAGCTCATGGCGCCTCCGCGAGCGCCTGCAGCTCGGCCTGCAGCTGCGCGCGCACCTGCTCGATCGGCCGGCCGGAATCGACCATGCGGATACGGCCGGGATGGGCCGCGGCCCTGGCGTGGTAGGCGGCTCGCGTGCGCTCGAAGAAGGCGGCCTCTTCGCGCTCGAAGCGGTCGGGCTGTCGCGCGTCGGCCAGGCGCGCGCGTGCGAGTTCCAGCGGCACGTCGAACAGCCAGGTACGGTCGGGCTGCAGCGACGGCTGCATCCATTGTTCCAGCACGGCGACACGGTCTGCGCCCAGTTGCCGCCCGCCGCCCTGATAAGCATAAGTAGCGTCGGTGTAGCGGTCGCAGACGACCCAATCGCCGCGCGCCAGCGCCGGCTCGATCACCTGGGCCACGTGCTCGCAACGGGCGGCGAACATCAGCAGGGTTTCGGTATCGAGGGTCATGGGCTGGGACAACACCAGCCCGCGCAGCGTCTCGCCCAGCGGCGTGCCGCCGGGCTCGCGCGTGGCGACCACCGTGTACCCCAGGGCGCGCAGCGCGTCGGCCATCCAGGCCGCGTGGGTGCTCTTGCCGGCGCCGTCCACGCCTTCAAGGGTGATGAAACGTCCACGTGCAGTCATTGATCCCGGCCCAGTATGTAGCGCGACACGTTGCGGTTGTGCTCGGACAGGTTAGCCGAAAACTCGCTGGTGCCGTTGCCGCGCGAAACGAAGTACAGATATTTGTGGCGTTCGGGCTGGACGGCGGCCAGCAGCGAGGCGCGACCCGCGGCGGCGATGGGCGTGGGCGGCAGGCCGGCGCGCGTGTAGGTGTTCCAGGGGGTGTCGGCCTGCAGGTCGCTGCGCCGGATGCGGCCCTGGTAGCGCTGGCCCATGCCGTAGATCACGGTGGGGTCGGTCTGCAGCATCATGCCCAGCCGCAGGCGGTTGACGAACACGCCGGCCACGCGCGTGCGCTCGGGGCCGTGGCCGGTTTCTTTCTCGATGATCGAGGCCAGCACCAGCGCTTCGTAAGGGGTATCCAGCGGCAGGCCGGGCTGGCGCTGGGCCCAGGTCTCGGCCAGGACCCGCTGTTCTTGCTGGTAGGCCTGGCGCAGCAGGTCGAAATCGGACGTGCCCGGCGTGAAGACGTAGGTATCGGGAAAGAACAGCCCTTCGGGCTCTTTGATGGGCGAGCCCAGGCGCGCCATCAGGGCCGCGTCGTCGATGTCGCCCAGCGTCTGCTTGACGTCGGGATTGGTGCGCAGCGCCTCGCGGATCTGCTGGTAGGTCCAGCCTTCCAGGAACGTGACCTGCCGCTGCACCATGTCGCCGCGCGCCAGGCGATCGAGCAGCGCCCAGGGCGAATCGCCGGCGCGCGCCTCGTAGCCGCCGGCCTTGATCAGCTTGTCGCGCTCGGACAGCCGCGCCATCCAGGCGAAGCCGTCTTCCCAGACGGGAATGCCGGCTTCCGTCATGGCGCGCGCCACGGCGCGCGGCGTGCTGCCGGGCGCCACGATGAACTCGACCTTGTCGGTGGGCAGCGCCAGCGCGCGGTTCATCCAGGTCCAGGCCCCGCCCGCGGCGATGGCGGCCAGCACTACCGCCAGCAGGCAGGCCAGCAAGAAATAGAAACAGAGCTTTTTCATAAGAGTGCGCAGTTTAAAGGATCGTGGCCGATCGGGCCGCCGATGCGTCCCTGTTGCGGGCAAGGATTTGCCGACGGCGCCCGGCCACGGCAGGTATCATGGCCGTATCGAGGGCGCCGTGCCGGCGCTCCGCCTTTTGCGCCGCTTTCCGCCATGCATGCTTTCTTCGATTCGATTCCCGACCGGGCCGACAGTTCGGCGCAGGTCGCCGCCCTGCCCGACTACGCCGTCATTGCCGCGTCCGGCGCCGATGCGCTGCCGTTCCTGCATGGGCAACTGACGCAGGACGTCACCGGCCTGCCTGCCGATGCCGCTCGATTGGGCGGCTACTGTACGGCCAAGGGCCGCCTGCTGGCCACCCTGGTGCTATGGCGCGCCGCCCCGGCCACCGAGGCACCGGCCGTCGATGCGCCGCAGCTGTACGCGCTGGTGCGGCGCGACCTGGCCGACACGCTGGTCAAGCGCCTATCGATGTTCGTGCTGCGGGCCAAGGCCAAGCTGGCGCCGGCTCCGCTGCATGCCGCCGGCGTCTGGTGCGAGCCCGGCACGCTTGCCGCGCTGCAGGCCGCCGCCGGGGGAAGCTTGCCGACCCAGGCCTGGCAGCGCGCCGACCTGGCCAGCGGAACCTGGATCGCCGCGCCGTCGGCCGGCACGGCCCTGCGCTGGTGGTGGATGGCCACCGACGCCCAGCTGGACTCATCGGCAACGCTGGCTCAGCACCTGGCCCGGGGCGACACAGACCGCTGGCGCTCGGCCGACCTGGCGGCCGGCCTGCCCTGGGTATCGGCGGCCACGCAAGACCTGTTCATTCCCCAGACCGTCAACCTGGACCTGCTGGGTGGCGTCAGTTTCACCAAAGGCTGCTACCCGGGCCAGGAAGTGGTGGCGCGCAGCCACTACCGCGGCACCGTCAAGCGCCGCACCGCCTATGGCCGCCTGTCCGGCACGGCCACGCCGCCGGCGCCGGGCACCGATATCTACGACGCCACCCAGCCGCAAGAACCCTGCGGCCGTGTCATCGAGGCCTCGCGCAGCGACGTGCTGTTCGAAGTGGCATTGGCCGCCCTGGCCTCGGGCGAGTTGCGCGTGGGCGCACCGGACGGCGCGCACATCGCGGTGGCGCCGCTGCCTTACGCCCTGGCCGGCGCCGAATAGGTTGCGTGCGGGGCCGCCTATCGTGCCGGGCGGGCCCTAGACGGCCACGTCGAACAAGGCGCCGACGCCGGCCGTGACCAGCATGGCCAGGCCGCCCAGCACCGTGACGCGCAGCGCGGCCGGCACGACCGGCGCCCCGCCCGCCTGCGCGGCGATGGCGCCCAGCACCCCCAGCCAGACCATGGACGAGGCCGTCACCATGGCCACGATGCCGTCCAGCGGGACCAGCGCCGCGGTCAGCAAAGGCAAGGCGGCGCCGGTGGCGAACGACAGGGCCGACGCCACGGCAGCCTGAACCGGCCGTGCACGGTTGTGCATCGAAATGCCCAGTTCGTCGCGCGCGTGCGCATCCAGCGCGTCGTGGCGGGTCAGTTGTTCGGCCACCTGGCTTGCCAGCTCGGGCGCCACCCCGCGGCCCACGTAGATATCGGTGAGTTCCTGCAGTTCTTGCGCGGAATTGCCCGTCAGGGCGCGTTGCTCCAGCCGCAGGTCGGCCGCTTCGGTATCGGCCTGCGAGCGGACCGACACGTACTCGCCGGCCGCCATCGACAGCGAACCCGCCACCAGCCCGGCCAGCCCGGAGGTCAGCACCGCCTCGTGCGAAGCGTTGGCCGCCGCCACGCCGGCGATCAGGCTGGCGGTGGAAACGATGCCGTCGTTGGCGCCCAGGACGGCGGCGCGCAGCCAGCCGGCACGAAAAATACGATGATGTTCTTTGGCGGGCATGCGTCGTTGCTGCTTCGGGAAAAAATGGCCGGGTCGCCCTAGCGCGGCGTCACCCGCACGGCAGTCATCAAGCCTACCAGGCACAGGGTGGCCTGCGCCCCGCGGTGCGCCAGCACCTCGACCTGGCAGACGGTCAGGCGCCGCCCCGGCTTGACGACCCGCCCCGTGGCCACGAAGCGTTCGCCGTCGGCCGGCGCCAGGAAATTCATCTTGAACTCGGATGTAAGCACATCTTCGCCCGGTTCGAACAGCGAAAACGCGGCATAGCCGCCCGCGCTATCGGCAATGGCAGTGGAAATGCCGGCATGCAGGTAGCCGTTCTGCTGGCACAGGTCGGCCCGGAACGGCAGCTCGATATCCACCTGCCCCGGCTCGACCCGCGCCAGCCGCGCCCCGAAGGCGGCCATGACCGTCTGCCGGGCGAAGCTGTCGTGCACCCGCTGCTGCGCGGCAGGCGCCGCTGCGGGCGTGTCGGGCAGGCTCATTCGGGCTTGGGGGTGTACAAGTTGACGATGCTGGAGAAGTCCAGCTTGCCGCTGCCGCCGGTACTGTGCAACGAATACAGGTTGCGCGCCAGTTCGCCCAGCGGAATGGACGAGCGCGTCGACAGCGCCGCCTCGGCGGCCAGGCCCAGGTCTTTGAGCATCAGGTCGACGCCGAAACCGCCCGCGTAGCCCTTGGAGGCCGGGGCGTGTTCCATCACGCCGGGCCAGGGGTTGTAGAGCTCGGTGGCCCAATTGCGGCCCGAACTCTTGGCGATGATGTCGGACAGCACGGTCGGGTCCAGGCCGTTGGCCACCCCCAGCGCCAGGGCCTCGGAGGTGCCGGCCATCAGGATGCCCAGCAGCATGTTGTTGCAGATCTTGGCCACCTGGCCGGCCCCGGCGGCGCCGGCGTGGAAGATGTTCTTGCCCATGTTCTGCAGCACGGGCATGGCCCGCTGCAACGCAGCCGCTTCGCCGCCCACGATGAAGGTCAGGGTGCCGGCGGCCGCGCCGCCGGTGCCGCCGGACACCGGGGCATCGATCATGGCCAGCCCGCGCGCCTGGGCGGCGGCCGCCACCTTGCGGGCCGAGTCGGGGGAAATGGTGCTGCATTCGATCACCAGCGCGCTGGGATCGATGCTGGCCAGCAGGTCCTGGCCCAGGTACAAGGCCTCGACGTGCTTGCTGGCGGGCAGCATCGACACGACGATCTCGGCGCCGCGCACCGCCTCGGCGGCCGATGCTGCGGCGCGCGCGCCGGCGTCGGACAGGCTCTTGACGGCGGCGGGCACCAGGTCGAATACCGTCAGGCTGTGGCCCGCCTTGACCAGGTTGTGCGCCATGGGCGCCCCCATGTTGCCCAGGCCGATGAACGCGATGCTGCTCATGTGTAGTCTCCTTTGGATGAATGTGGCAATGCCGGTACGGGGCGGGTCAGGCTTCGGCCGGGCCCAGGTCGGCCAGCGGATGCGGCTGGCCCTCGGGCCAGGGCGGCTCGAAGAAACGCCGCACCCAGGCGTCCGAGGCCTGCTCGAGCGTGGCCGGGTTCCATTTGGGTTGCTTGTCTTTGTCGATCAGCAGGGCGCGGATGCCTTCGGCAAAATCGCCCTGCACCGTGCAGGCCAGGGCCGCCACGTATTCGGTGCGGAATACGTCGGCCAGCGAGCGCAGCCGCGTGTGCTGCTGCAAGGCGAAAGCCAGCCGAGCCGAGCCCGGCGAGCCCGCCAGCAGGGTAGCGGCCGCCCGCGCCAGCCAGGGATCGGCGTTGTCTTTCAGGCCGGCCACGGCGCGGTGGATGTCGGCCAGGTCGTTGCCACTGCACAGGCTGTTGATCTGGAACGCATGCTGGCGCAACGGCCCGGGTTCGAGCGCAGCGGCGGGCTCGTGCGCCAGCAGCGCGCGGCGCAGCAGGCCGTCGTTGATGGCGCGCGGCGGCGGCGCGCCGTCGCCGGGCCCACCCGCCTGGCCTGCCCACGGCGTCTGCAGCAGCGCTTCGGACAGGCGCGGCCAATCGGACGAATCGAGCCGGAAATCGGCGATGCCGGCATAGAACGCGTCGGAGGCGTTCAACTGAGCGCCGGTCAGGGCCAGGAACAAGCCCGTGCGGCCGGGCATGCGGTTCAGCAGCCAGCTGCCGCCCACGTCGGGGAACAGGCCGATGGAAATCTCGGGCATGGCAATGCGCGTGGCCTCGCTGACCACGCGATGGCTGGCGCCCATCATCAGGCCCACGCCGCCGCCCATGACGATGCCATGGCCCCAGCACAGAATGGGTTTGGGGTACGTGTGGATGCGGTAGTCCAGGCGATATTCGCGCTCGAAGAAGGCCCGCGCGTGGGTATTGGCCCAGGCGCCCTGCCCCTGGTGCGCCTGCATGCTGCGATACAGGCCGTGCAGGTCGCCGCCGGCGCTGAAGGCCTTGCCGCCCGCGCCCTGCAGCACGACTATCGCCAGCCCGGCGTCGCGCGACCAGGCGTCGAGCCGTTCGGCCAGCAGGTCGACCATTTCCAGCGACAGGCCGTTGAGCGTCTGGGGCGCATTGAGCGTGGCAACACCCAGCCGCATGCCGTTGGCGGCGGTCTTTTCTTCGAACAGCACCGGGGCGTTCATCGGATATCGGTTCCTTTGTCGAGCAGTTGGCGGGCCACGATCACGCGCATGATCTCGTTGGTGCCCTCCAGGATCTGGTGTACGCGAGTATCGCGCACCAGGCGTTCCAGCGGATAGTCGCGCAAGTACCCATACCCGCCATGGATCTGCTGCGCGTCAAGGCATATCTGGAAACCCATGTCGGTGGCGAAGCGCTTGGCCATGGCGCAATAGGTGCCCGCTTCGGGCGAACCCGCGTCGAGCTTGCAGGCGGCCAGCCGAATCATCTGGCGCGCCGCCACCAGGTGGGTGGCCATGTCGGCCAGCTTGAATTGCAGCGCCTGGAATTCGGCCAGGCGGCGGCCGAACTGGCGGCGCTCGTCCATGTAGCGCCGCGCCGCGTCCAGCGCCCCTTGCGCGGCCCCCACCGAGCAGGTGCCGATGTTGATGCGCCCGCCGTCCAGGCCCTTCATGGCGATCTTGAAGCCCTCGCCTTCGCGGCCCAGCATGTTGGCCGCCGGCACGCGCACGTTCTCGAATGTGATCGGGCGGGTGGACTGGCTGTTCCAGCCCATTTTCTCTTCTTTGCGACCGTAGCTGATGCCGGCGCTGTCGGCCGGCACCGCGAAGGCGCTGACCCCGCCCGGGCCTTCGCCGCCGGTGCGGGCCATCACGACCAGCAGATCGGTATCGCCGCCGCCGGAAATGAAGGCCTTCGAGCCGTTCAGGATGAAATCGTCGCCATCGCGCTGCGCCCGGGTGGCCAGCGAGCCGGCGTCGGAGCCCGCGCCGGGCTCGGTCAGGCAGTACGAGGCCAGTTTCTCGCCGCTGGCCAGCAGCGGCCCCCAGGCCTCGCGCAGCGCCGGCTGGCCCCATTGGCCCAGCATCCAGGTCGCCATGTTGTGGATGGTGAGGAACGCCGTGGTGGACGGGTCGACCGCGGCCATTTCCTCGAACACCAGGGTCGCGTCCAGCCGGGGCAGGCCCAGCCCGCCGATGTCTTCGGCCGCGTAGATGGCGCAAAAGCCCAGTTCCCCGGCCCGCGAGAAGGCCTCGCGCGGGAAAATGCCCTCGGCATCCCAGCGGGCCGCATGCGGCGCCAGCTCGCCCTGGGCGAAATCGCGCGCCGCCTGGGCAAAGGCGCGCTGTTCGTCGGTCAGTTCCAGATCCACAGCCTTGTCTCCTGATGGTCGGTCTTCTGATGGCGCCACGGCCGTCTTGTGAACCGCCGCGCCCGTCAAGCGCCGATTTTGCATGACGTTAACGTAAACGTAAACCTGTTCTCGCCATCTTACGCCGGTTTCCTGGCGGGATTTTGTCCGGCCAGCGACAATGCGCCGGGCTGGCCGGCCCCCCCCTGCAGCGGCGGCTACAGCAGCCCGGCGGGCCGTTCGCGGCCCTGGCGGGCGGCCTTGGCGCGGCGGTGTTCGGCGCGGCGGCGGCGCGACACCTTGGGATCGAACGCCAACGGCCGGTAGATTTCGACCCGGTCGCCGTCGGCCAGGGCGGTATCGGCCTGGCAAAGCCTGCCGAACACCCCTACCCCCATGGCCCAGGGGTCGCACCCAGGAAAGGCCGCCTCGAAGCCGCTGGCACGCAGCGCGTCGCCCACGGTGGCGCCGGCCGGCAGGGCCAGCGCCTGCTGCCAGGCCGCCGCGGGCCCGGCATGGCACACCCAGATCCGCAACCGGCCGTCTTCATTCGCCATAGACGGCCTGTGCGCGCTTGGTGAACGAATCGATGAAACTGGTGGCGATGCGGTTGAACACCGGGCCCACCACCATTTCCAGGGGCCGGCTGGAAAAGGCGTATTCCAGCGTGAACAAGACCTTGCAGGCGTCGTCGGCCAGCGCCTGGAACTGCCAGTGGCCCACCAGCATCGAGAACGGGCCGTCGACCAGTTCCAGGTCGATGCGGTCGGGATGATGGTGCGTGTTGCGGGTGGTGAAGCGCTGCTTCATCCCCGCGAAACTGATCATGATGGAGGCCTGCATGCCGTGTTCGGTGCGCGACTGGACCTCGGCCCCGCCGCACCACGGCATGAACTCGGGGTACTTCTCCACGTCGGCCACCAGGTCGAACATCTGCGCGGCGCTGTAGGGAACCAGGACGGATCGCTGTACTTTGTGCATCGACTATCGCAAATGGCTAGAATGATCAGATTTTACCGGTAGCGCCGCTACCGCCGGATATCCCCGCCTCATGAGCATCATCGACAACCGCAAGGCCACGCACGATTATTTCATCGAAGACCGCTATGAAGCCGGCCTGGTCCTGCAAGGCTGGGAGGTCAAGGCGATCCGCGACAACCGCGTGCAGCTCAAGGAAAGCTACGTCATCGTGCGCGACGGCGAGCTGTTCCTGTTGGGCATGCACGTCAGCCCGCTGCCCACGGCCTCGACCCACATCCACCCCGACGCCATGCGCACCCGCAAGCTGCTGCTCAAGGCCGAGGAAATCAGCAAGCTCATCGGCAAGGTCGAGCAGCGCGGCTA